>Ga0247778_1000128_pt1 | contig 131851 bp, 133 predicted proteins | sample UWRJL049202B5_FD_179939 | JGI IMG/M metagenome (GOLD analysis project Ga0247778, IMG submission 179939) | Plant litter microbial communities from Arlington Agricultural Research Station in Wisconsin, United States - UWRJ-L049-202B-5 | ecosystem: Environmental > Terrestrial > Plant litter >... | reverse complement strand
TGCTACTCCCCCCCCCCCAAACTGCCGCCCGAGACCCTAGCGAGTTACTCGAGTATCACTTAGCGGGCTCGCTCTCGCTCCAGAAAATGATACCAAATCGCCGCGCTGCCTCGTCGCAATTGCAGCCTCCTGAACACGTCGGACAACCATCTTATTACACGCCGCCCGTCTTTGACATTGTGCGACGTGATTACGTCCCTCCACGCATCAACGAAGGTGGAGTTGCAGACGGGCGTGAGTACCAGACGGCAAATCCCATCATTAAATCAGAGGTAGACCACCACCTCGGATATGCGACCTCAATCATGCCTCCTGGTAAAAGGAATGCTTCCGGCGAACCCAACAGTGCTCCTGTGAAACAACCAAAGACAGAGCGACCCGAAGAGTTCTCCAAGCAGGTTCGATCCAAACTGCAGGGCTCCTCGAGAACGGGACAGGCCTGCGATCGATGCAAGGTGCGTATCGTGGTTGATTTAATCTAGAGCGCCCCCTCGCCTTGACGATTGTCCACGTCAATACTAATCTCTATCGCTGTCCTAGGTCCGCAAAATTCGATGCGATGGACTTCCTGGAGGGTGCTCTCCCTGCCTGCAGAACAATACAGAATGTCGAACGACGGATCGCATCACTGGTCGAGCCACTCAGAGGGGGTACGTCGAGGGGATCGAACAGCAAAATCGCGTCCTATCCGAAAGAGTACAGGAGTTGGAAAAGAGATTAATGCAGAGCGGGATTGATGTCAAACCTTCCAATATATACCACGATGCTGCAGCCTCCAACTATGATTACAATCAACAATCGAGCGCGCAAGCTCCCGCGTGGAGTCCTGTTGCATATACCCCTCGACCCGGTAATACACTGGCATCGCAACACGATGCGAATGCCTATCGCGAACTGCCTATCTTCCGCGCCGAAGCCACTGGGGATAATTACTTAGGCGTATCTCCTGGCAATTCGCACCTGAGCTCAATTAAAGGCACAGCGCTCTCTATCTTAGGAATGACGATTGATATCGCAGATTTCAAGTCTGATGATATGGATGAGCCAGACAAAAGTACGGGACATCATGAATTATACAACAAATCGTACCAAGCCTTTTTACAGTCTGCCCTCAATATAAATCCCAGGATGGAAAAGGTCGATCTGCCGGCCAAAGAGGAGGCCTTCATGTATGCCGAGTGGTATTTCCGTGTGTTAAACCCATTTACGCCTGTACTACACAAACCGACTTTCATGAAACTGGTAAGTCAGAAACTATACAAATGTTGAGAAGCCGTGTAGCTGACGACTTCCAGTTGACATCATGGTACCGCGACCCAAACTTCCGGCCGACAACCGCTGAAACCGTTATGGTTCACATGGTATTCGCTATAATGTTTTTCCAATATGCTACTCGCAATTGGGAAGACCCAGAGTCACACCAGAGGCTAACAAACCTCTCGAACATGCACTACCACTATTCCCTCAGCATGTTCTACCAGCTCTCAGTCAGTCACACAGTGCAAGATGTACAAGCGTTGACAATGATCTGCCTGCATCTTCGTAATTTCCCAAAGCCAGGGGCTAGTTGGATCTTCACTCAAACTACATTATCACTTGCAATTGAACTAGGTCTGCACAGGTCAGCTAAAAAATGGGCCGGCGAGAATCCCCCAAGCCTCCTGGATATCGAAATGCGGAAACGGACATTCTGGTGTTTACTTGCGATACATGTTACTGTTGCTGGAAAACTTGGTCGCCCAATGGCTTTTAGATTTGAGGATTTCGACATTGAAATGCCCGAAGAAGTTGATGATGAATTACTGTCTGAAAATGGCTTGGATACATCGCGACCGGGTAAATGCCTTCATATGATTGGCCTTCACGCAATGCGAATGGTTCCGCTTTTCATGGAGATGTACAATACGGTGTATGCCGTTCGTCGTCAGCCAGAAAGCTATATGTCGACTGTCAACTCTCTGGAGGCGAAGTTACGTTCTTGGAAAAATTCTTGTCCCCCTGAACTTCAGAGCGGAGACGAGCATGGACTGGACGATCAAGAACGCCGAATCTTTAGTCTCTACACAAAAACATGGGAACACGAATTCCGCCTCCTTCTCCGGCATCCATCCGCTGCGGGGATCACTGATGCGGCATTCAGAGCCGAAAGCATGAGAGTTTGTGTTGAGTCTTCTCGTGGGATGCTCAGTGCTGTTCGACAGCTTCAAAAGTACAAGAGTTTAGACACTACTTGGTACCAAAGCGCCGTCTATGTGATGGCAATAACTACGACTCTGTTTGCCCAATGGGAAAAGCGAAGCGAGTTATCAGTGGCTGATCTACTCGCATTAAAAGAGGAAATGAATTATTGGTTGGACATCATGGGAGATGTTGGCTCGTTGCTGGGTAGGTCGAGGCCATCAAGGGGAGTAGAAATAACACTAACGGTATTAGGTTCCGGAATGCGTCTCCGAGAAGCAGTCAGAAATGTCACTGAAGGGACACTTAGCCTCCTAAATCGAAGTCTCCCGAGCAATAATGCAGCCCGGCCTTCAAAATCACCTCCTCGACAAGCCCTGCCATCGACTAGCACGTACTCTAAATCTCCAACTTACCCCTTTGACAACACTGCCACGCCTAACGTGACTGGGGCCTCCGTATCCAGCTACATCTCAGCCGAGGCTTTACCACATCAACAGACACCCTACCCACAAGCAACACAATATCAAACCTACCCAGACCCAGGCACCTCATCAAACATAAACTACACTGCCCAAGACACCAACAACTACACACCCTTCTCCGCCACCGAACCCCACGACGCGCTCGCAGCATTCGCCACGCAAGCCACCCAAGTCGCATCCGACTGGCAGCGCCGCGACGCGCAAATCCCCAACTCCAGCTCCCAAGCCTGGCACCAATGGACAAACACCATGACCAATTCCCTCGAACCGCAAGAATGCTACTCGGCTAACGCGCTCATGCAACTTGGCGGCAATACCACGACGGCGGAAGCGAGTGGGACTAGTGCGGCGTTGGCGCATGATATGACGACGACATCGGCGGCAGGCGTGCTGGAACAGGGGCAGTTGGCGGGACATGCGCAGTGGCCGTTGAATATCTTTGATATTGGGTCGGGTGGACATGGGGGTTGAGAGTTCAAGTGATTGAGTGTATCATAAGAATTGATTTTTGACTTTTATGTTTATAAGGGGGATCGGGAAAAAAGTATATGGATGGAGGTATGGCGCTTTTTGGGAATTGGATGGTGTGTGGGAGGGAATGGGATGGGATATGGAGTTGCTTTTATGTGGGATTGGGATATTTTATGTTGCTTGTCTGGCTTAGGCTTGTTGGATGTATAAATGTGAGCTGAAGTAATGTGATTTTGGTTAATGATGGCTTGGTGGAGATTTGCTGCTGCGACTTTGTGACTTCTAATTGAGACAACACGGTTTGTTGTCGGGGGTCAAAGTGGAACTCTACCAATCTTCGGTTAGGAGTTAGATCCAAAACATCCGCCAACATCTGAATCGACGTACTGATTTCCCTTTTCAGATCACAAAAGAAGCTGCGAGACACCGAAGATCATGGATTAATCATGTCATTATGTTCTAAATTATCATATACATCGAAACTCCTCAATTAATCATAGCCAGATCCAATTTCGGCCAACTCCATCCACACGCCATTAAAGGAAGACAACCATAGCAAAAGCCACAGAACCCATTCCCAGCGCCCAGTTCACCATCAATTCAGACGCACCCGATGTCCTCGTAGGAGAAGCCGTCGCTGCCCCACCCCCGGCTGTCACAGTCACGGGTCCCCCATTCCCTGCAGTCGCAGGAGCAGTCGATGGCGCCGGTACAGCGCCCGGCGTATTCCCATTCCCATTACCCGTGAGCGGCGTCGAGCTTCCCTTCGCCGAATTCGTGACGGGCGAACCAGAGGGTACGCCGATACTCGAAGCGTGCAACACATCCCCCGCACTCGAGCAGAACTTCTCCAGGGCGGAAATGTCGGTGTAGAGGTCTGGGGCGGCGGTGGATACGTAGTTGGCGCACGTCTGGACGGCGCTATCGAAGAAGGCAGGGTTGAAGGATGAGGAGCTGTAGCAGAGGCAGGGGGCTTGCTCGCTGACGTCCATGGAGAGGAAGCCGGGGCTTACGGAGGAGCAGTACGAGAGTGCGAAGTCAACGGTGGAGCAGCCTGGGTTGAGGGTTGTGGAGGATGTTTTTGGGGCCGAGGTGATGAGTGGGGAGCTGGCGGAGCCGACGGATGTGCTTTGGAAGGCGGAGGATGCGGAGAGGCGAGTCGTTGAGACGGATATGCTTGCTGGTTTGACGTTTCCGACGCTGGAGCAGAAACCTTGGAGTTCCGAGATTACGGAGTAATCTGCTGGATCTGCGGTTTTGGCATAGGACGCGCAGGTCGAAGCGGCTCCGTCGAAGAGTGTCGGGGCCCAGGATGTGCTGCTGTAGCATAGACATGTTGCTTGTCTTGATGGCGCCATGGATATCCAGCCAGGGCTAACTGAGGAACAAAATTCAATGGCGTCGAAGAAAAATGAGCAAGCTGCTGGCGCTGCTCGGGCAGCAAGTCCAGTATCCTCGGAGTCTTGCCAAGCCAGGAATTCTTCGCTGCGAGGGAAAACTACATCTCCGAAACTGGCGTTAACGCCTAGTACCTGGAGGAGAACTAATACTGGCAAAGCAAAGAACATTTTGGCGGAAGTCATATTGCAATTGACAAAACTGTATAGAGTTCGAGAGCCCTTTGAAATTTGAGGGAATTGGCAGCAGGGCAGCAAAATATAACTGAATATTTTGCCCAACTCCAGCCGTACAATAGTCTGCTGTGGCTTGACCCGCTTGAAGTCGCCAAGACGGTATACGAAGTTATTGCATGCTGTTTGCCAATGAGAAGAAACATTTCTACCAATTCGGCTGCCAAGCACTCGAAGCAATTTTTGGCTTGTGGAAGCGTCCACCAGGTCCAACGAAAATTCTCCATATCAAGCCATAGATCCAAGAAAGGTTATGCGGGTTGTCAGCGCGTGACAGCTTGGCTCTTTGGGGCTGAACCGCAGAAACAATGTGCCTCGCCAAAAGCAACTTTTCTGAGACTAGGTCTACAGCCTTGCATATCCTGGGCTCCCCAGCTGAGACATGCTGTGGGTTCCCCAATCATAGATGCAGGTTGCGTGAATGCTCCCACTTTCGTGAGGCTCTCCCAGAATAAAGAAGGCTGACTCGTTACCTACGTGAAATCTAGATCCGCGGCAGGAGATTTGTTTTCCTTCTCGCCATGGTCTCAGGCTGTGGTTTTCTCAAATTACAAATCTCTGTGGGACTAAGCGTGTTGATAAATGAGAAGATTCGAGCGGATGTAGCGAGACTGTGAGCGATTCCAATACTTAAATCTCTCTTTGTGCATGCTGGATATTGCCCCGGGTGGAAGTCGCAGGAAAGAAAGAAAGGAAGAAAGGAAGGAGTTGCCGAAAATAAGAAGCCCCTCGCTAGCAAGATATCATCATGTGACTAAGGGATCGGGCTCAATATCTCCAAAGTATGGAATTAATAGAGCTGACTAAAGATCCAATTTTTAATGAGATATCTTTAATATAGATAAACAGATGTTCCAATCGCCCTCATGTCAGGGAATTCTTGGATTATATCACGTGTCTGACCCAGCAACCCCACTTTATTTCATCGTGTGCTTCATCCCGATCTGAGCTCTTTCTTCGTTTTTGTTTTCCATCTAATCACTCTTATCATGGAATTCTTCATGGCTTCTCTTCTTTCCAATGCAAACTTTCGCCATGAGTTAATAATTTTTGATCGTACCATTCTTTTCTGCGTCATCATCAGGCCACTTCCTGTGGCGCAGGTCCTGCAGAATTCATCGATCTAGAATTGAGTTGCCAGGATAGTACTTATCTATCGGTTGTCGGCCCTATCCTCCCTTCCAGAGAACAACGTGCCAGCTGCTGTTCCTGGGCACCAACAGCTCCCTTGCGAAGTCTGGACGCCATAACTCCCGGATGGCACCGTTGACAGGTTCATTATTGCATGTTACTTGTCACCCCATTCCTATACATGATCTTTTGTTCCTATCATCGAAAAAAGAGTGGAGTCTGTTTGTGGAGTAGTAACCAGGCACTGGGCTTTTGATCAGACCACTTACTGTGCAGCTGTCAGCCTATCATCCCACCAGAGTACATGCCGTGAACCCCTCATTCACTCATTATTTTTCTGCTGCCCCTCCAAAAATTCTTTATAAGGTAAGAGCTTTCCTTTGGAATGCGTTCATTTTATCAAGCAGGATTACTTCCAAAAATCATACGATTCATATTTTGAGGATATTTATTCTTCAAAGGTGCCCAGAGCACAAATCAATTCTTCTGAAGCTACCCCGCGATACTACCCAGGGGCTACAGCAATCCCACAAACGACACCACCTCAAATCAGCAAAATGGCACCAGCTGCAGACGAAGTCCAGGTTGAGAGCATATCTCCATATGGAATTGCTCGCTCAACTGTTTCCGGAAAACCACTCGATTCCGAGGAGGTCCGTAAGATAGAAGCATACTTTCGAGCAAGTATGTATCTTTGTCTCGGCATGCTCCATCTTCGCAAAAACCCTCTTCTTAAGGAACCTCTCAAAAAAGAGCATCTCAAAGCTCGATTACTAGGCCATTGGGGATCTGACGCGGGACAGGCTTTCACGTGGATGCATTTCAACCGCCTGATCAAGAAATACGACTTAGACGCCCTGTTTGTCTCTGGTCCTGGCCATGGAGCTCCTGCCGTACTATCGCAAGCATATCTCGAAGGCACATACTCAGAAGTCTATCCAGACATGTCAGAAAATGAGGATGGCATGCAAGCTTTCTTCAAGCAGTTCTCCTTCCCAGGTGGTGTGGGCAGCCATGCCACTCCAGAGACGCCTGGTTCCATCCACGAGGGTGGAGAACTTGGTTACTCGATTTCCCACGCCTTCGGCTCTGTCTTCGATCACCCAAATCTGATTACGTTGACAATGGTTGGAGATGGTGAAGCCGAGACAGGTCCTCTTGCTACAAGTTGGCACAGCACGAAATTCCTCAACCCAATCACTGACGGCGCTGTTCTTCCAGTCTTACATCTCAACGGATACAAGATCAACAATCCTACCATCCTCGCTCGAATTAGCCACAAGGAGTTGGAGCAACTATTTTTAGGTTATGGATGGACGCCATACTTTGTGGAGGGTAGTGACATGGAGAGCATGCATCAAGCAATGGCTGCCACACTCGAACACTGTGTCTTGGAGATCCGCAAATTCCAAAAGCAAGCCCGTGACTCCAAGAAAGCATTCCGACCCCGCTGGCCAATGATTGTTCTTCGAAGTCCCAAAGGCTGGAGTGGACCAAGAAAGGTCGATAACAAGCTTCTGGAAGGTTTCTGGCGTTCACATCAAGTTCCAATTCCTGATGTCGCCACCAACCCAGCTCATCTCAAGATATTAGAGGATTGGATGCGAAGTTACAAGCCAGACGAGGTGTTCGACAAGGAGGGCAAGCTTATACCCGAGTTGAAGGCTCTTGCGCCAACTGGAACAGCCAGAATGAGCGCCAATCCTGTCGGAAATGGCGGGGCTCTCCGAAAGCCTCTGCATATGCCAGACTTCCGGAATTATGCCCTAGGAGACATCCAACCCGGTATCTCAAATCTTCCCAGCATGTCAAACATGGCGAAGTTTCTTCGGGATGTAGTTGCCAAGAATTTGACTAACTTCCGCGTCTTCGGCCCTGATGAGACGGAGTCCAACAAGCTTGGCGAGATTTACAAGGCTGGTAAGAAGGTCTGGATGGGCGAATACTTTGAAGAGGATGAGGATGGAGGAAACTTGGCGCTGGAAGGTCGTGTTATGGAAATGCTCAGTGAGCACACTTGCGAAGGTTGGCTGGAGGGATACATCCTGTCTGGACGACATGGCCTGCTCAACAGCTACGAGCCATTCATCCATATTATTGACTCGATGGTCAACCAACATTGCAAATGGATCGAGAAGTGCAATGAAGTAGAATGGCGTGTTAAGATCTCCTCTCTCAACATCCTCCTCACCGCCACTGTCTGGAGACAGGATCACAACGGCTTCACGCATCAAGATCCCGGTTTCCTCGACGTTGTCGCCAACAAAAGCCCCGAGGTCGTCCGTATCTACCTCCCACCCGATGGAAACTGCTTGCTTTCGGTAACAAATCATTGTCTCCGAAGCACCAACTACGTCAATGTCATCGTTGCTGACAAGCAAGACCATCTTCAATATCTCGACATGGATGCAGCCCTCGAGCATTGCACCAAGGGCCTCGGCATATGGGACTGGGCAAGCAACGACCAAGGCATCGAGCCCGACGTTGTCATGGCTTCTTGTGGCGATGTACCGACCCACGAGTCTCTCGCCGCTACTGCACTCCTCCGAGAGTTCCTTCCAGACCTCAAGATTCGTTTCGTTAATGTCGTAGATTTGTTTAAGCTCATCAACAACGGCGACCATCCTCACGGATTGACGGACCGAGAATGGGTCTCGACTTTTACCGACGACAAACCCATCATTTTCAATTTCCACTCCTACCCATGGCTCGTCCACAGACTTACTTATAAGCGCCCAGGACAGCAAAACTTGCATGTCAGAGGCTACAAGGAGAAGGGCAATATCGACACACCTCTCGAGCTGGCGATCCGTAACCAGACTGATAGATATAGCTTGGCGATGGATGCTATCGATCGTATTCCAAGCCTGCACAACAAGGCCAGTGGCATTAGAGAGAAGTTGAGGAACTTGCAGATCGAGGCAAGCGCCCAGGCGTACGAGAATGGTATCGATCCCGTGTACATTACAAAGTGGGTTTGGCCATACCCAAAGGTTCCTAACGTGTAGGGGGAGAACGGCGCGAAGAGCTATAGAAAGGGAGAAACATCGGATAGGTGGCAATTTACGACGGCGTTTGGATAGCGAAATACATTTTGAATACAGAACTCTCTTGACATTGAATCCGACCTTCTTTTCTCGTCGACCAAACGTCGCTCTTGACATATCAATTCCTTAGATCTTCGAAGCGATCCTCGGCTTTGAAGATGAGTTTCAAAATGCACGCACGACTCTATGACTGAGGCCACTCGACCTGCTTTCAAGTGGAAGAAAGATTTCAGCAAACATGAAAAGTTCCCAAGGTTACATCAAAAGGGCCGACTGCACACTCCCAGACCGATGTCCAAAGGTAGAAGAGGGGTTGGAACCCACCATACACGGCGGTCCTTCAACGCCATCGGAGTTATGGTGAGCCCTGCATATGTATGTATCTTTTGCTTATGCCAAGATATGATTGACTCTCACTGCCTGAGTCCCTTTGGAATCCAAGGCAAATTTTCCAGCTCTGGTCACTAGGAACTACCGTTGAGCGCGATTCCTCAGCGATGTGACCGTGACAATTGGCTTAGGGAGCGATGATAGACCTATAACTCATGTCAGACATCCTGAAACCCCAGGGGAATAACTTAATTAGAAGCGCCTTTCGTTCATTCCTTTAGACTGTGCCCCTATTCGTCTGTTCGCATTTCGTCAGCGATAGGCCAACCTGAAGAAGTCTAAGTCCTTTTCTAGGCTGTCAGCGCTAAACTTAGAGATTCAACCTCCATATTTTGGGGACCTGCTCCTGTGCGACGCCCGATGATTTTGACAGCTGCAGGGTGCACAGTAATCAAAAGATGCTTCGATACGGCCAACAGCGTTGAATTGGGTTGAAAGCTTGACCGTGCACCCAAAGTAGCAGAGTTAGCAAGGTGATAATCCAGCTGCCCGCAGGAAATGTAGCTTCAGCATGTGAAAAGCCATCTTGAAAGTGCAATTCTGATCCCCGCTATATTCGCCTGCAAGTTGCCCCGCTGCAGCAACCCTAACCTTATAACTTGATAGTAGCAACGCACCGATTTAGGGCAGGCAGCGGCACAGCTGCATCAACGAGCCTTTTAGCTTTTTACCTCTGTAGTCTGATAAAAGCTCGTCCCCCAGCTTGCTTTCTGTCGAGAGACCTAGCCCTCGCCTCAAACAGCGGGGAAGATCTTTCCAACTTCCAGGTCCAGAGCTGCCAAGTTAATGACGGATCGGTGCCTGATAGGTCGACGACAATTACAATTACGACATTTACTTTGGAGGATAATTGCCCTCTTTGGATCCAGATAATGACAAAATAGGTGCTTCAGCTTGAGATATTTCCCAAAAGTCGTTCGGGGCGTCAGAACGCCCTCACCGCAAGCATGACGAACAAAGCCGAGAATCAAGATAACGCGCTGCCAGCAGCGCTCATTGCGCAAGCTGAAGCTGCCATCGTGGGCAATACCGAGCAATTCGCCCCATCAAGACGACCCTCTCGAGCAAGTCATCGCGGAAATCACGGTGGAGAATCCTCCAGGTAAGACATACATGTCTCGAAAGCCCTCTCGAAACCCTCTCGAAGCTCTCTAACATTCCGTCATGAAGCAGAACTCATGGCACGCACCTCAATGTACCGCAAGATAGCGAAACCGAAGCCCCTCCCGCATACGGCGACAGCCACGATCAGATAGAGCTCAGCCAAGATGGCTTCGATACGAAGGCGCATATCACCGAGGATGGACGGGTGGACATAAACATCAATCAAAAAACGCGCAAGCTCTCGGATCTTCTCGCTCCTGCCCTGAGGAATCAGCTGAAGCTGGTGGCACAAGAGCAGGAAGAGGCACCTCTTCCCCCGGGATACATTCCGCCTGCATTGGGTGGCCTACCAGGCCAGACCCCGCCCCCACAGCTTAATGTTGTGATACATGTTGTTGGATCTCGTGGGGACGTACAGCCATTCGTAGCTCTGGGAAAGACGCTGAAGGCTACATATGGGCATCGAGTACGGCTGGCAACACATCCTACGTTCCAAAAGTTCGTGGAAGAAAATGGACTAGAATTCTTCAGTATCGGGGGAGATCCCTCGGAACTCATGGCATTCATGGTGAAGAATCCTGGTCTAATGCCCGGATTTGAGTCCTTGAAGAGTGGTGATGTAGGAAAGCGTCGGAAAGGAATGGAAGAGATTGTACTGGGTTGCTGGAGGTCATGCATTGAGGCTGGAAACGGACTCGGCGCACCCCCTCGGAAAGACAGTGCGGATTTCGGATTCGACGCTGGAATCAATATGGACTCTAATCCTGAAGATCGGCCCTTTATTGCGGACGCTATTATTGCCAACCCACCCAGTTTTGCACATATTCATATTGCTGAGAAGATGGGAATTCCTCTTCATATGATGTTCACGTAAGTCACGTCTGGCAAGAGCCTTTGGATTGATATTTATGATATACAGTATGCCGTGGTCCCCCACACAATCTTTCCCACATCCTCTCGCAAATATCCAATCGTCTAATGCCGATGTCAATATGAACAATTTCGTGTCATACGCTTTGGTAGAGATGATGACCTGGCAAGGACTCGGAGATGTAATAAATCGCTTCCGAGAACATGCTCTTGGACTTGAACCAATCAGTTTGATTTGGGCTCCAGGGATGCTAAGTCGTCTTCGAGTACCTTACACATATTGTTGGTAAGAAAAAGACTTCTACAGGCTAATTATATGCTAACAAAATTCCAGGTCGCCAGCACTTATCCCCAAACCCAAGGATTGGGGTCAACATATTTCCATATCTGGCTTCTACTTCCTTTCTTTGGCTTCCTCCTTCACTCCTGAACCGGAGCTTGCTGCTTATTTGGCAGCTGGCCCGCCTCCAGTCTATATCGGCTTTGGCTCGATCGTAGTAGACGATCCAGATGCAATGACCAAAATGATCTTCGAAGCAGTGGAGAAGGCCGGCGTCAGAGCTTTGGTGTCTAAAGGCTGGGGAGGATTAGGAGCTGACGCTCTGGGTATTCCGGAAGGCGTCTTCATGCTGGGCAACGTACCGCACGATTGGCTCTTCCAACACGTATCCTGTGTCGTACACCATGGAGGAGCTGGCACGACTGCTGCTGGTATTGCCACCGGCAAGCCAACTGTAGTTGTACCTTTCTTCGGAGATCAACCGTTCTGGGGAGCTATGGTCGCTCGAGCTGGAGCCGGTCCACTCCCAATTCCCTACAAACAGCTCACAGCTGAGAAATTGGCTGATGCCATTCTGGAAGCAATCAAGCCAGAGACCCTTGCAAAAGCAAAGGAGCTTGGAGCTAGCATCAAAGAAGAAAAAGGAAACGAACTCGGTGCCAAGAGTTTTCACGACCATCTTGACATGGATAGTATGAGATGCTCTCTTTCCCCTAGCAGAGTAGCGGTCTGGCGGATAAAGCGTACTCAAACGCAACTTAGCGCCTTCGCGGCAAATGTCCTCTCAAGTGAAGGCCTGCTAGATTTCTCTGATTTGAAGCTGTAAGTGATCCAATTCATCATTATGTATTGATCTAACAGAAGTAGTCATCGACCCAAAGAGTATGAAACCGAGGACGGTCCTTGGGATCCTATCTCTGGAGGTGCTTCCGCTTTACTCGGTACGATTAGCAGCATGACGATGGGGGTGGCAGATGTTCCAATTGAGATATTCAGAGCTGCGAAAGGCAAAAGAGATGCCCATGTTGCTCGAAAAGAAACAATGTCGTCAGTGGGCACCAAAAACTCTTCAGGGGACAATACTCCTAAGACGTCCTCGCGGTCCCAATCTCAGCTTGATCTCTCTGAAGAGCCCCCCGAGGGTTCTGGACCTCTTTCGCCTCGGGCCTCAACATCGACGCTTTCTCCAAGAATCTCGCACGAGAACACTGATCGCTCATCTAGTGAGACTGCAGCTACCGATACTCCATTAACTAGCATATCGTCCAACGAGCGAGCGAGCCGCGGGGGCGCATTGAAGCAAGCGCTCCGAGGCACATTGTCTAGATCTAGATCAGTATCTAGAGATCGATCGACCAAATTCGGGCGCTCTTTCTCCAGAGATCGCAGCTCCACTTCTCGCACAGATTCCCCGAGCCGTCAAAACAAAGACTTCGACCCTAGTTCTTTAACGTTGGATAATGCGGTTGGGGCTGGGAAAGGGATCGCTAGAATTGTTGGCGCTGGATTGAAGTCGCCTATGGACTTTACTTTGGGTGTTGCGCGTGGATTCCATAATGCTCCGAAGCTTTACGGGGATGATACTGTGCGTCAACAGGCCAGGGTCACCGACTTTCCCAGTGGCGTCAAAGCTGCAACTAAGGTATGTCTTCTGGATTCATAGATATAATTTGACCTTAATGATGATTAGGAATTTGGTCTTGGCATGTATGATGGAATTACGGGGCTTGTCACGCAGCCGCTCAGGGGTGCCGAAAAAGAAGGAGCGGCTGGGCTCATCAAAGGTATTGGGAAAGGTATCGGAGGCCTTATTCTCAAGCCTAGTGCTGGTCAGTCCTGAACACTCCACGTCGTTACAAATTGGCTGACTGAAATTTCTTAATTCAGCGATTTTCGCCATACCCGGCTATACCTTTATGGGAGTCCACAAAGAAATTCGTAAGGTCTTCGGTACAAGCGTCTTGAACTATTTGATTGCATCACGGACCGCTCAAGGCTTTGAAGAAGCCAAACTTGCGACACCAGAAGAGCGACAAGATGTCATTTATCGCTGGACGTCCCACAAATCCGAATATCAAAGCATGAGGCAAAAGCTCCTCGAAGCTGGTGGTCCTGAGGGTCAAGGAACAGGGCATCTTTCTCCAAGGGGCTTCCTACAAACGCGACATTTATCCTTTGAAGAGAGGAAGAGACTACATGCAGAAAGAAAAACCAAGCGCGAAGAAGAACGCAAGAAGGTACACGGTGGCGAGAATCACAAGAGCTGTCCCTTCTGTCGCCGAGCCAATTCTCACCAGCATACTCCACGGGAGACGCAAGATACTGCGGTGGTTCTCGACGATGAAGCTGCAGACCGCAATGCCGAATTCGAGCATGCTATTCACATGTCAGTGGCCGCCACCTCGCATGGTAACGAAGAGGAAGACTTAATGATTGAGCGTGCTATTCGGGCCAGCGTGAAGGAACTTCAGAACTCGGAAGCGCTCAATGATCAAGAAGCACTCGAGCGCGCCATTCAAGCTAGTGTCGCGGAGTCTGGACGCAAAGGAGGCTCTGATGGTGAGAGCGGTTCTCGTGAGTTCACGGAAGAGGATGCCGAGCAGCAAACTCTACTCGAAAAAGCGATCCAGGAAAGCCTCATGAGCTACACTCTTCCCCAAAGCCAGCAACCCGCAGCAGATGTCGATACTGATGATGACGAGGATGTTAAGTTGGCCATGCAGTTATCGAAAGAAGACCACGCCCCGCCGAAAGCCGATGATATTGATGATGCGCTGAATGAGGCGATCCGCGAGTCGAAGGAGCATCATTTGAAGGAGAAGACTGAAGAGGAAATCGTCATGGAGTATGTTAAGAAACAGAGTATGAAAGAAGCTGAGCATAAGGCTGCTATTGCGGGCAAACAGAAGGCGGTGGCGCCAGAAGAGACGCAGAGTAAGGCTGATGAAGAGGCTCTGAAGCAGGCTATTGAAATGAGCTTGAAGCATTCGGGTAGTGATGGCGCTGAAGGATCTGGGACACAGGGGTAGATGAGATGGCGGCATGGGTTGGATGGAGGGTCATTCGGTGGTTTGTAAAATATACCCATACACGTCAGGATAGAGCGTGGTTATCTAGTGATGATTTACGAAACGTTGTTTTTGCGTGCTTTGTGGGTGCCGTTGTGTTTACTTGCGTTGGTCGCTGCTGCTTGATACCGTTACCTCTGCCTGCTCCTTATGATTTGACCCATCACAGCCCAATTCCTTACTTAGTCCTTGGATTCTCGGCCGCTTTTCTCTATGTGGTCTATTTGTAAACCATATCGCCAGTTCTCTCGCTGAATTATCATTTTTTTTGCGTTGCTTTGTAGATAGCCCATGTCTTGTCTTAAGTAAGTTGATCTATTGCCTCTCAACGGCCCCCGCTTAGCTGTAGGCCCCTTTTGGAATAATTTCGACATCAACAACACTCTAATCCCCCCAAATCGTTATTCTAAATCACTTTTAACAACAATCTGAAGCCTGAAATCTGTTATGATATTCACCGCTCTGGGTACAATTGTGGCCTGCTTGATAAGGCTTCGAGAGGTTCACACCATCTTGCGTTTGCACACCCCGCCGTCTTTTTCAACATCACCATCACCATCCTGACAGTAGCTCCCTGCCAGACCTTCGCGCTTCGGAAAATTCCACTCATACCTTCCAGTACTCTTTTGCTTTTCACTGCTTCTACGACAATACTATTCCTCAGTCCCGCTACCCACGACAACGACGATATCCAAACCACTTCTGATCCCCATTCTCCAACTTTCCTTCGAACCAGACCTCTTCGAACTTCAGCAATTATCTTTGGTCTGTTTATTTCCCAGTCTCCAGTATCACAAAAAGGAATAAATTCCCTCTACATCGTTTTCGACTTCCGCCCTCCTCATACTCTTCATTTCTAGACCACATACCGGTACCCTTCCGACTCCGCATCACATGCCCGATCAAAATCAGAACAATCACAACCATGCCTCCCCGACGTAAAGCTGCCGGGGATGCCGAAGCTCGAGTCAAGAAGATTGCATCGAAAGAGGCTGCGATCCGGGCGGAAAGCGCTGCTGCTCAAGCTCTCAGAGCAGCCCAGAATCCCGCCGCTCTTGCTCCTCCTCCACCCCCACCACCTTCCCAAACCGCAACCAAGCCAAAGCTAATCGAGCAGGTCATGCAGAAAAATCGGGCGGCACCTGCTAATGCAAAAACACCACAAAATCGAACAGTTGCTGGCAGAGTCCAGAAGTCTAAGAAAGAGAGCCCGGCTTCGAGTTTCTCAGGGCAAAGTCTAGTAGGCCCAGGGAATAATATCCAGCCTCTTGTCAGACAGTCTGGATCCCAGCAAACCTCCCAAACTCAGTCCCCCCTTACGTCGTCAGCCAGCAAAGCCCAGATTATTCGCCGACCCTCTGTTTCTCAGCAAAGTTCACAGGGAGATTCGTTTCAGTCGAGTGCTACTTCTACGAGCAAACCACAATCTGTTCGCAGACCATCTGTCGCCCAAGAAACTCCACAGAATGGACCCAGTCAACCTGCTAGTACCACTAGCAGTGGTCAACAGACTAATCGCCGACCTTCTACGTCGCAGAATGTTCCGCAAGATGGCTCGGTCCAACCGCCTCGAACTCCTCGACTCAATGGACACCCAAGTTTGAACCATCCAACTTTCTCATCCCCCGGGAAGCAAACCGCCTTTCACAATCCATACATCCAGCAAGATGGTATGCCAACATCCCCTGTTAGTCCTTCGATGAGACCAAGTCAATCAATGTCACGCCGATCATCTTCATCTATGCTAGATCAAGCTATGGGACAATGGTCAGCACTCCCACCTCAATTATCGATGGGACAAGCACCTCATATGGGCTATTCGCCCAATGTGGCACAATTACAAAGACGACAGTCATTTGGAGTAGTTTCGGATGATGGCTCTGGGCAAGGCTACCTTCAGCAGGGAATGCAGTCGCCTCATAATATGTGGTACTCTTCAAACTCTCAAGGAAATGGGCATGGAATGCAGAATTTTCGCGATCAATCAGCCCATGCGGATGAAGTCCTTCGACGACGGTTATTTGGAGTAGATTCGAACGATAGGTCCTCACGGGGTCAACCTGGGCAGATGATGGCACCCCAATCGCCTCATATGAGGAGGGATTCTCAAAACAGTGATCACAGCATCGAAGCAGGTCATAGTCAACCACGAAGACCAAGCTTTCACCCAATCCAGCAAGGACAGGGTCAACAATTCCATGGCTTTCAAGGTCAGCAACAGTATCTTGAACCGAATCAAAATCAAGTAATGCAACTTTCACCACAACAAATGGCAACGATGTCGTATCAGTCACAAATGCAACGAATCCTGAACCATAACCAACAACTTCAACGGCAATATCCTAACCCAAATGACAGTATGGTACAAGGAAACCAGGCTAGGTATTCCCCAATGATGCCTCCTCCAATCGCAAGCAATCAAATCGCTCCAGTATCTGGAGGACCAGGCAGGCTTAAGAACAATGACACCGCCAGGCTTGTTAATATGCAAGGGAAAGAACAAAAAGGCAGTGCAAGCACCCAAGCATGTCCAGATCGGCTCGATGACAGTTTGGATGGACATCCGCCTTCGCAAACCCGACCCACTATCAACCCGCAGGCATCCCCGGTGAATCGACGTGCATCAGCTTCATCTCTGCCGTCGGAACGGCCTGTCATGAGTCGGACCACCAGCTCTCTGAGTCGTATTATGATAGCAGCTCAAGATAATGAGGACTTGGACATGGGAGGAGAAATACTTGAAAATGTCAAGACAGCACAACAACCAACCGCCATTTCTACTGCTACGAAATCTGTTAAAAGCTCGCCTGACAAGAAGCCAATAGTTTCGGAGATCAATCCATCCGGTCGAAAGCAAGCTCCAAAGAAATTCACCAAAAAGGAGTCAACTAAAGTTGTGAATAAAAAGTCCAAAGGTGGTCAAGTTAAAGAGACTTCCCCCGATGCCGATGCTAACTCCTCTCCATCTACGACGATGCGAGCGACGGTACCTCCAACCCCAAAGACGTGGACGAATCTACCACCGCCATTATTTCAACCATCATCTTCTCCGCCTTCTTTGCCGCCACAGTTAGGCGCCGCTCAGACAGACATCATCAACGAAGTCGACACTTTGTTGGTATCATCTTTGATCAAGGGAAAGAAAGGTGGCGACCTAGAAAGTGAACTCGACGCCGAGGAACATCTTCCATCTTCTCCACCGCCTAGACTGGCAGAGAATAACGGCGAATTTGATATATTGATTCAAGACGCCATCGATGCGTTGCTCATTCCACACGATCAAGCTCCTGCCGCAGGAGCTTCCCCGCAGAAAAGTTCTGCGCTGCTAAGTCTCGAGCAACATCACGAGGACCGTTTGGCTTTCGAACCCGATTTCAGTCAAGAAGATATTCGCCGCACAGGTGTCGCGGCGAAAATACTGGCCAGTATAGCTAGCTCAATGAATAGATCGACACCGCAGCCCCCGAATGCGCAAGCACGATATACGATCCCTGTCGAGTTTAAGGATCTAGCCATTGGACAGCTGAAGAGAGCCAGGGAATACCCCGGCGATCACTCCGCTGTGTGCACTTTCTGTCAGTACGAAGAAGACTGGGGCATTGGCCCAGGCGAGTTCCTACTTCCGCGAGAGGCCTTTGCGATTTATTGCGCGGATTGTCTCCTTTCTCAGACCCATTTCCTGGAGGAGTATCGTGAAACCACGAAGTTGAAATACCCTGAGAACGTGATGACTGTGGGGAGGTGGAATGAACTCGATGATCGGTTGCGCAAAAACCCCACGCTGAAAGAAGCGATTGATTCAACGGGTGGAAAGCAGGCAACCGAAACTTACTGGAAGGCTAAGAAGCTGCCACAAAATACGATAAGCGTCCATGATGGCAAGGATATCAGCAGATTCAGGGGAACATTGACTTGTCGTGGTTCTCCGTATGGTCAAGTCGACATTACCAAACCCCAAATCTGTCGGAAGTGCATAGGTGAGAAGTTCGACATCGTAAAGCACCTCAAACACATTCATTTCACTTCCATCTTAAATGAACCCCGTACAAACACACGTACGAGGCGTTGCATGGTGTGCAGTAACCAGGCGGTCTGTAAGTGCGCACAATGTCCGTTGAGACTTTGTGGTGGTTGCTTCACTCTCCTGAGAAGATGTTGTAAGTTCAGTTGTATTGATGCAAATCGAATATTGGCTAACTTTTAGGACAGGCAAGGGACATTTGGACAATTTGTTGTATCATAGAGACAAGGAACATATCCGAAACGACGTAAGTAGAAGACGTGGTAGAAGAAGGCTGTTATTAACCTACCTACCAGGCATTCTTCCTTCGATCAGATGCTGGTGGGTTTTGATGGGCATTCCGCTAGGTTGGAGGGTTGGCAAAGTCTATCATGGATAATCCTCTTGTGTATGCGGGATCTCGAGCGAAACTGTCATCCTATACGAAACTCACAAATCCTCTCACTACTAATAATCTGGACGACACGGTTTTATCTCGCATGTAATGGTTTTATGGATGGTCATCACTTTGCGATACCCCTGGCATTTAGGAGTTACGTTATGGTATCGGGTGGCAATACAAACTGTTGTCTTCCTCGAAACTTTCTTCTCGCATTTATTCGACACTGGTGGTGACATGGATGACGGATAGAACATACGAAATAGTACAGAAATGAAATGTCCTGCAATTGTTTTCTATGAACATGTGCTAACCTTAATCAAAACTTCTATTTTTGGCAGTTTTTCAAGAGCATTTCAGTCCTGAAACCTATATTGAAGGTTTCATATCCTACGAGGCAGCATCGATGAGCGATGAATGAAGTTTGAATGTACCGCGGGAGGTCAACCAAGCATGGCATTTACCTGGAGCTGTCCAAGAAAACGCTGTTACCCCACCAGAGGTCCTCCCATGAGCCCCCCCCCCCCTTCAAGTCAACATATGAGAGCATATCTATCGCTACTAGACTTTGGAATCACCTCTGCGCAACATTCCCAGCAGGGCGTTTCTGGTAGTATTATAGGAATGAACTTGTTCCTCGTACAAAGCGCGGTGGTAGCCAGCCGAGCAAGCCAGTTTTTGTGGGCTCGGATGGCAATGGAACCAGTATGGGGCGCTTCAATTAGCTCGTCCCAGCTCTCCACGCTTGTCGCAGCAAGTTGAGACTCTTCCTTCTGTATGTCTTCGTAGGAATTCTTTGATGAGTTGTGAGTGGCGCAAGGCTGTCGTGCTAAGATGACGGAATGGCGAGCATCGGCCTCAGTATGCCTGCAAGATACCCTACGGATTGGCGATCTGAAAGCTTTTAGGATATCTACCTCAGCCACCCAAGTTCCTTTGTCGTAAACGGAAACCAGAGTCTCAAGTAGAACAGCGGCGCTGTCAATCATGTGGTGGGCAGTGTTCTCTGTGACTAAAGAAATTTTGTATTCGGTGAACGACGAGAGGTGGATGGATGTATGCTCGAAATGGTTCTCCATCTTTCCATCAAACGGTTCGTGGTTGATAGCCATCCATTTCTGTGGGTCGGCTTCCCGGACATTGACTTCTGCTGGAGATATGAGGAATGTGATGCCAGTCCTGCCAACGTTGCCAACTACTCGTCGGATTTCTGACGAAGAAAGCTGCTCGTAAGGATCGCATAACAGAGCGCCGGCAATGTAAAGAGAATTCCCAGATGACATGGCAAACACTTCAGTCAAAGCTCTTGGGTCTAAGTCACATGTTCCTGATTCGAACATGGCGATGCAAGCAAAAGCTTGAGCTAAAGTCAAAGTCGGCGGCATGATGCAACTGAAGTTGGTGTCGTATTTCGGGATCCATTTGGCCGTTGAAAGACATTGCTCGACGACCATAGCGGATATAGAAGCGCCTGGTAGCGATTTATATACCTGGGCCATCATTGCACAAGCTCTTAGGCTAGCAATTTCTGCTTCGATACTCTGGTGACAGGAACTTGAGAAGTGTGATGCCAGCTTTTTCTCGTCAAATTGGCGTTTGGGTAGTGCGTCTTCCAGAAATTCCGAACTCAGTATGAAACCCGGCATAGGCGTAGGTCTAGCTACACTGCCAAGTGTTCGTGTTTGAGTCACAGAACATATTGCGGCAAGATCAGCGTCTCCAACGAAAAAAGTCGTTGATACTGCGAAGTTTATACCGTCGTCGACCGCCAGTTTTTGCAATAAATCGACAGCTGCACTTTGAAAATTTGTTTCGTGGCTCAGAATAAGACCGGTGTCAAAATATCGATAGTCCGGATCCCTAACGTATTTCGCAGCTGGTAGACAAAGCTCTCCTTCCTTCTCAATAACCAATCGCCGTTGACAGATAAAAAGAACCAATTCAAGGTCATGAATCTCTTTCATGCGTGCACTTCTTTCTAACCCTTTTGCGTAGGTGGTGCTCGCATGAGAACCCTCAAATTGTTGCTTCCTATCGTCCCTTGTCTCATTTTCCTCGATTCTCTGGAGTTCTTCAAGTTTTCTCAGAGTTTGCCCATGATCGCACATTTCTTTAGACCTCCGTATACAAACTCTCAACTGGGCAGAATCCAGAGGGATCCACCGAGTTTGCTTTGTGGCTGAGACGAATACGTCTTTAAAATTGCCGTCATTCAGTCTTTTTGATGCTGTTTTTCGTACCGGGAGGAGGCTGGCATATTCTATGTGCTGGGTTTCTGTTGTTGACTGATACCTGATCAAGCAGTTTTGCATGTCGAAGCCAAGAAAATTCGCAAGCTCTCGGAGAAGTTCTAAACGTTCATGATCCTTTTTGAGGACAGGCAGTAGCATATCGATTTGTGAAAGACCAAAAAGAGGCTGGGGCGTTTTCTCTGGTGGATGAAGAAATGTGGATCGTCTCCGACCAAGATTTAGTAGCAGCCTCGCCACTTTCTTCTCTGGTTCGTTGCATTGTGAAACTTCTCGAGCGGCGACCACAAGATAATCTAGCCACGAAAGGTTTTCCAACGGATTCGCCGCAGGCTTGACAGATTGAACCAGGATTCTTGCCACCTGGTGTATCCATTTGAACCCCTGCTCGTCGGTTGCTGCAAAAGATTTCCAGCCATCGAAAAGACATCCCAGGATGATGTATGCGAATTCTTGACAGCTCACTCTGGAGTTTTCGGAACCTAGCGTTCGAGAAGTTCGAACGGGACGCCCATAGTATTGTAGACAGGCAAGCGGCAGCGACCAGTACACACTGCTTGTATCTTCTCGCACACGCTGAAGTCCCAAAGTAAGCAAGGCAGCACTATCGAAAAGAGGGTCTTTCTGGTTAATGGTGACGGAACAGGTCCCAAAGACAGCCATATCTGGATATAGATGCCAGGAAGATATTGCCAGCAACGCCGCACCATCTTGAACAACTTGAGGCACACCATTTAAAAGGCTATTCACAGCTGATAGCGCAGCCGTCCAAGCTTTCATCACGCTCGCATATGTTTTACCCTCGTCGTTCACAGGTACATTAGCATTGTTCAAAATCAACATGGTTTGCTTATGTTGGTATTGTTTGGCTTGATCGGCACTTTGTAACCAGGCTCGAGCACTGGCGTCCCAGCAGGCCAGATCTGTTCGAGATATTTCTTGTTTCGATGCCAAATTCGCTGAATATCGATCTTCGGAATAAAGAACATTCTCGTGTCTGTTGAGGATCCATTCCTTTTGCTTTTGTACAAGTTCGACCCAAACAGAGATGGCTTCCGGAGGAGGAAAGATCCTCGCAAGCATGCAAGCTAGTAGATGAACTGCAATTGCAACTTTTCCCGAAGTTGCAGCTGCCCAGATGCTCGCTGCATCAGCGCCGACATGATTTGCAAATATTCCCGCAAGATTTGACCCCTCTCTTGGGTTGATCGCCGGCATAGATGAGATCTCGGAGACTCTTGTCCCATACGCTCTAGAAAGTTCATCTGTGCGAGGCAGCATGCCTTCAAAAAGTACTCCCAGCCTGCGAGCTGTCTTGTGTAAACGTCCGTCTTCAGCTTCCTCCTTTCTTCGTTGCGAGATTGTTGCCCCCAAGCCCATATATTCAGCTGGGACCTCAAGCTTGACGAGTGTAAAATCAACATTATTGTTCATCAGAGCCGCAGTGTTCTCATTGTGAACCGCTGCCATCGAGGCTCCGATTCTTCCTATGGAGGTCATCCTCGAGAGTGACGAGCACTGTAAGATCAATAAACAGAAAAGACGCATAGGGAGTATGGAGCACACATACCTGTGCTTGACCAGTCGAATTTTACTAATGCGAAGTTTCGAGATGCGAGATCAAGATCGTGCGAGGCTGTAGAATATACCTCACCGGCGGATTAACAGGGGTCACACAGCCCGATGCCACCCTACTGCATTAAGGAGAGCTCGAAGCATGCTTAGCAAAAAAAGAAAGCAAAACACGGCACGAAAAGAGAGTGCTCTCCAAAACAATCGTTGATTGGCTGACGGAAGCAGCTCAGGCTTTCTCACTTGAGCAAAGCTTTGAAATTGCAGGGCGCGGGAGCAAGAACTTGGGCTTCAACGCAGACTCGGCATCGGTGCCCGCGAGAGACACTTCTCTGTTTAATTATTAGCGGTGCAAAGGAACATCAACTTGTGACAAAATTGAGATGGAGGAGCAAGAACGGGACGACAGAAAGTTAGTGTGGGTGTGGTCCTGCCCTGACTAACCTGGATTGGGCAGGAATTGTGGGGGTCATTTCGGCGTCACCAACCTCCTCGATTCTCACGAAAGAAGCTCCTTCCTGTCTCATGAACTAGATACCCAGCACTTCTGAAATTCTCTCTCTTACAATACATCGCTGGGTACAAAGCATGACTGCCGCCGCCGACATTTCCGTAAATGCTTAGACCATCGTCTGTCGCTTTGAGAGGAAAACCGCATCCCATAGTGTAAAGGGATTCTCTTGAGAAAGATACCGGTTTGGTTAAGTTTGGACAAAAATGAAGCGTTGAGACTCGAAACCCCTCTAGCTTTTGCGAAAGTCTGTCATTCTCCCTGGTCATTGCTGTTTTGATGTCGATCTAATCAAACAAGAGAGACAAAAACAGAGAGCAGATCGCGCCTTCTCAGATGCCAAACACGCTTTATTTGATTGCCCGCCTCCGTGACTTGAAGTCATCAGCCCATGCAACTTTCTCTAAGACCATGGCCCAGCTTTGGTCCCATTCACCCATACCCTGAAATTCGTCGGGTGATTTTTCCTGACCCAAATGCCGTCTGACATCGACAGTAGTGTTGTGTTCTAGGACAACATGATGTTCGAACATCTTAACGAGGATAGTGGTGTTTCGTTCATCATAATTTTCGTTCCATGAAGAGTTGATTGACCAAAGTCCCCTAGATTGATCCCACGACTCGTTTGGATGAGGAATCTCGGAAGAATCTTTTGGAATTCCAAGACCGTGTTCTTTAAGGCTTCTCTTTTCCCTAATATACATGGAGGCCATACTGTATGCGATTTTGACGATAAGCAGATCGAGTTCTGGGTTGATATAGATGCGTCGATTTGTCGTCTGGTATTCCGGAAGACATTTGATGAAGATCTTCAGACATTCTTCGCGAGATTCTCGATGTGCGTGTAGCACTGCTGGAACCGCGCTCACAGAGTTGAATTACAGGTATTTGGTGTTGTCAGCTTCGACAACAATTCCTCTGACTTCGAAATCGCGAGGCTGGCGTGCTGCCAGACCCAAGATCTTGAGACGAAGCTTAGTAGGAAGATTTGGGAAGTGGCGAAAGGTTACTTCAGTAGTTTCAATGCTCGCCCGGGCCAAAGAAGACATCGCGTCTTGATAGGTGGGTTTGTTCATGGAGTTTTGTCGGTGTAGTATTTTTCAAGATGAATTGTTTTTGGAACTCAAGTTGAGGACCATAAATTGGTGAATTTGATGAAAGATCGAACCATTTCACAGTCTTAAAGTCAATTGTTCATATTCCAACCCTCTTCATTCACGGTCCCCTCGTCTATACCTTCCTTTATTTGAAATGCTCTTTGGGCTGCATTCTTGTCCATGCTCATCTCATAGTCTTCAACTCTACGAACAAGTTTTGATCATAGATCTTCATAAATCAAGATGTTAGACAAACCAACCTCAACCTCACCTGCCACTCTCCCCACCGAGAGCACTGTTGATGAAGGCGAGGAACCAAATATCGTCTACAAATTCCCATTAACGAACTTTCCTATCGAAAAATTACCTCCAGTTGTCCGCCAACGAATATGGAGAGCGTGCGCGAGAACCCCTCAAGACGTTGAAGTAAAATTCCGGATCGAAGGCTGGTGGAGCCGCAAGTGCCAACTAGAAGAGAAGATCCCGAAGTTCATCTCTAAGAACCCCGCACCGGCTATTCTCCACCTTTGCCACGAGTCTCGAGTTGAAGGTCTCAGGCACCTTAAACTTTGCTTCAGAGCAGACTACGGAAGACCTGTGAAAAAGGAGGACGATGATACCGACGACGAGCAAGATTGGGTTCCCGGACGTCGCTCGCGGACATCAAAGAAAGCATCAAAACCCAAAGTCTTTGAGAGCGACCCAAAAAAAGACCTCATTTACATCAACCCAGAGATCGACACACTATTCATCTCTTTCGATGCCTGGTGTTGGCCCTACATCCAGGCGATCCAGAATTCGATGTGCATCCCAGATGACGCCGGCGGACCTCAGATGGCGGACTTCAAAAACACCTGGAACAAGGATAAGATTGAGTCTGCTGTGGTGTACTGGGAGCGGCCCGACCTTGGTCCCACCCACTGTCATTCGATGATGGTTTTCAGACAACGCAATAGAGTTGAAAATCCTGGGTTCATCACCGTCATTCGAAAATTCTCGAGGGGTCGCGAGTTCTTGGAGCCTAGAGATATCGATGATGTTCAGATACTGGGAAGATGGGATAGAGGTTGGGAGGGCGTGATACAGCATCTGATGTGTCGGGATCGCTCGGAACTTTGGGGATGAAGGGTGTGACTTTATGCACGGTGGGTTTCGGTGAGAATTCACTGAGGACAGGCACAGATGAGACTTCAAGCTATTGGCATTGATTTATGGAGAGATATTTTGAAAGATTGGAACAAACACTGGATGGGGAAAGGAAAACAAGGCTTGGGAAAGCAATGGCCAGGTGATGTGCCGGACACAATCTCTGAAGACAGATGGCCATAATAGAATTACATGGAATTCATAAAGCGTGGTCCTAACAGAATTCTGCGTTGCATTGATATTTCGTAAGAGTTTTCAAAAGCTGATACATGGAATCAAGTTTGCATACTTTGAAACTACCTACCCCACACTTTCATAGGGTTCCAGACTCGTCTGTCAGGTACGGCATGAACTTCAATACACTTCCTCAACCTCCGATTAATTCTCGTAGAAACTTCCCTGGGGATGAGACGAGACTACTGCAGTAATTCTCCGAGTTGTGCTTTTTGTGGGACCTTGAAGTTGGATCCCCGTTGCTTCTCGGCCGGGAACGTTTCTTGAAAGTCAAGTCGCTTCCACGAAGTTCGTAAGGGTATTTACCAGGGGGTAGCAGTCATTCCTATTGGCTAAGGGTTCTTGAAAATGATCATTTATACTATATTGTCGATCAAGCTTCAGGAATACTTTCTTTGTGGTAAAAAGAGGGAATTCTAGGCTCATCAGTCCACAGAGGCAGCTTTTGGGAGAGCCTCTATAAAATTGGGCGAAATAGATCAGAACCCATCACCGTGACGGGACGAAGAATATGTAACCGCTTTAGTCAGTGACATATATAACTGCGCGCATTTTACAAAACATTAGAGCGTTTAATTTTAATCCTTACCCGCCTATATGCGCCGATAACCTCATACACTTGGAGGCTCGAAATCAGCGGTCAAGGCAGAACTGGAATCACTGTTGGCTGTTGCTACCCCTCCCCCTCCTTCCTTATCGATAACGATTCTGGTGCATGAAATGTCGTGCACACCTTCGGTCGAGGCACAGATGATCGCCCAAGGGTCCTTGCACCTTCCATTATTCCATGCTGTGCTACTTTGGGCCTCTATCTCTATTGCCAAGATGTCATTTCCACGTGGGAACGGGAAAGCTTTCGGTTTTCCTTTCAAACAAGGGAATTGCAGGAATATGATATGATACAGACAGTAGACGGGAAATCGCCTTATCAGCCCCATACGGCCAGGGAAAAGAAAACATGTGAAAACTGGCTCAATCTATCTTGTACATGTAAGTCGATGACTCTTTGGGACCTGGCGTCTAATCAGCCACAGGCGAGGCGTGGGGCACCACTCTGACTCTGACACCAACTGTATGTCCACCAAGGAGATGGGATGAAGTGGCAGGTCCCCAGCTGCGGTCTGTGATTGGGTGCTTGGATACTTTTACCTCTTCGGCTCAATGCTTTTTTCCCTTCCGTTTTGTTGGCCGTGGTCCGTGGAAGAGAGAGAAAAGCTCTGCGCAGGAAAACCGGGGGGAGGTTGCGGTCGAATAGTGGGGATAGGCTGATGAGTGAAACATTTGTGTCAGTTTTAATATACTGTACGGAGTATCAAGTTATCAAGTGTGTATATATATATTGTACATGCTGGATCCCTGCCTGGATGCTTTGCTTTGCCAGCTTTGCTGTTTTGCCCATGTCGTAATTATGATTGAGAAATTATTGGAATATGCGCTGGAAAAGGCGGCTGCGTGCTTAAGAATTGAACTGTAATGTAATGTACCGTAGATGTGTTGGCAATTCATGACTGCGCTTTTCTAGTCAGTCGAATGGACTTCCCGCCGACTAGTCCACGACTAGTCCACGACTAGTCCAGAACATGAATGCCCCTCCATGCAACCTTGCACGGCGCCGTCTCTAATCTGCCTCTTTCCATCCCATCCCACCAAGCTCGCCTCGCTTCACTTTCTCTCACTCGACAAGCAGCAAGCACCAAGCAGCCATACGGTTTCGACCCATCCATCATCCATACAGTACTTCTTTTCCCAACAGCAACTTCTGCCTCCTCAGTGGCTGCCTGCTGCTTCTTCCCCCACCGCCCTAGGTCTCGAATTGCTTGACCGCATCGCCGCGTCTGCATCTCCATCGAGCTACCAGCATAGGTAGCAATTGCAAGCACCACCGCTCTTCATTAGCTATTTGCGGTTCACTACTGCGCAGTGTAACGCACTCTCTGCCACTACTTCCCTGCCCGTCCCGGCCATTTCCTAGCCCACTTGGTGCTCCGCGACTCTCGTTCGCCAATCTGTGCAGGCAGCTAGTCCACCGAGCCATCCTCGCGTTTCCCATCCCAGAAATTTTTAACAATTTGCATATCTCACTACCGAAACATCACCTCACCTCACCTTCCGCTCTCTCCTCTCCTTCTCTCTTCACGATGACCACGCAACAACCGCCCGTTGCTTCCACTACCGATTCACATTCTGCAGACAATGCCTCGAGACTCGAGTCCAAGCCCCCCACCTCTGCCGCCGGTGCCTCCGAACTCGCCAGTTCAAAGATAAGCCTGCGAGCCGCACTTCGAAACTTCGCCGACTTCCCTATCAAAGGTATCGACTTTATCGACATCCTCCCGCTCTTCGCAAGCCACCCCCTCCACGAAGAACTCATCCGGGCTCTCGAATTACAAGTCCTCGAGTTCAGCAATGGCATCAAGCCAGATATTGTAGTGGGCCTCGACGCAAGGGGTTTTCTCTTCGGTCCCAGTCTCGCCTTGCGACTTGGAGCTGGCTTTGCACCGGTTAGGAAGAGGGGTAAATTGCCCGGTCCTACCGAGGAGGCGAGCTTCGACAAGGAGTATGGTCAGGATTTCTTTCAGATTCAAAGTGATGCTATCAAGAAGGGGCAAAAGGTGTTGGTGGTGGATGACATAATTGCAACCGGTGAGTTTTAGGCCTTTCCATTTATCCAGGTCGCCTGAGAGAATTTTTTCTGACGTATCAATACAGGTGGATCTGCAGCAGCCGCTGGACAACTGGTTGAAAACAGCGGTGGAGAGCTGATTGGTTTTCTCTTCATTCTCGAAATCGACTTCCTCAAGGGCAGAGACAAACTCACTGCACCCGTACAAACTTTGCTCAAGGACAAACCGGAATAGTTCCGAAGCTGGATATTTTAATAAGGATTTCTTTTGGCGTTGGGGCATTTAAGCATTCAGCATAGACAGCGTTGCATTCCAGCATTTCACGTCTACATTCGGGGGGTTGGATATGACTTCCAAGGAAGCATTAATTGATATGGATGGATATCGAAGGAGATATGCGCATCAGGTATTCTGTCATTCCACTACTAGCTCTCAAGCTATATAGCGAACCAAAAGTGGTTTTCTGTGTTTCACCTAGATAGCACAGTCGCAGAATATAAATCGCTGACCTTCACTCATGGCTTGACCTCGAGATCTACGCCACCCCTCCATTTCGTCTAACCCCGCACATTGAGTCCAGATCCGCTATCTCATGTGAGATTGATACTTCCGGATTCCTGGTTTTGATGTCACTGCTCAGCCAATCCCCGCAGATGGCTGAAGGCGTCTTGTGAAACCAACAGTGCCCGATGTGAGTTAATGCGTCTCGGCGTTACACGTATTATATTGTCTCAGATGCACGATACCATTCTAGAAGCTATTGAACATGCCACCCCACCATGTCTCATTTGACTGACCCCTCAGCGGCCTGCTTCGCTAAAAGTCGCCTATACCGGTAGGCTTTTCAGCCCTGTAAATCAACGGAGCTCTCCAGCTTTACTCGCTAATTCAGGGGCAAAAGATAACTACGGAGGTTCGCTCCTGAGCTACATAGTTACATAGCTAGGTACGTAGAATACATCACAGAAGCCATAAATCGTACTTTTGACCTGAAAAGCATCATCCAAAACATACCTATATTTCACAGACTACCAGAGAATTTCAAAAGATAATCTCCCCAATTCAAATTCTTACCTAGATACCGTGGTTTTGGAATCACCCCGCCACTCGACAGGCAACCACGAACATCCCTCTCTTCCCTCCATAAAACCTCCTCTCATGACCCCTTCTCCTAATCCTCAACACAACACACACACACACACACACAATGCCAACAACAACACGAAGCGCAGCACGCACAAAAGTAACAACCGCCGTTCTCACCACCCCGGAACTCCTAACCCTAATCCTCTCTTTCCTCCCCCCACACCACCTCCTCCTCTCCGCCCAACTAATATGCAAAACCTGGCACCTACTCACACAAACACAACCTCTGTTACGCCAAACCCTATTTCTAGACCCATCCCCCGGGGAACCACCAACTCTCAACCCACTTCTAGTCAAAACCTTTCCTATTTTCTTCCGGGCTGGAGGTTTCCGCTCTGATGATTTTCACTTTTTGCCTTTCTGCAGGAATCCGGAGGCGTTTAAGAGGAGGGGGGCTAGTTGGCGGGATATGCTGCCGCTGAGTACGGGTGGGGAGGTGAGGGCTGTGAGGCGGTGGAATGGTTGGGGACATAGCTCGGAAAGTGTGGGAAAGGTGGATGGGGAAGGGGGGATGAAGATGGGGCTTTGTTGGGATATAACGAGGACTATGTGCAAGGACCCTAGGGCTCAAATTTTCTGGTGTTGGCGGGAAGAAGTTGAGGTGCGTGGGGAGAAGATAGGGGGAAAGTATGAGAGGGGCTATGAGGAGACGGAGGAATTGGAGATTAGAGTTGAGGGGGGTGGTTCTGGGTGCATAGCGACGGTGTGGGATGAGGACGCTGAGAGGGCTGCTGAGAAAGCTGCTGAGAAGGAGGAGAGGAGGAGGAAGGAGGAGGATAGGGTTTTTAGGTGTGAGGGGGTGGGGGAGGTGGATGTGCGGTATGGAGAAATGAGGGATACGTATGAGACGATGAGGTTCCGACTTATGTTGCCGGTGTATCAGAGGGAGATGGAGTTAGCCGCAAGTCTTCCGATTGTGGACTCGGATGATGAAGATTAATGAAATTCAAGTATATCCATGGAGACGAATTTGGATTAGTCTGGGTGCTTTAAGCTCATAATCTAGAATGAGAGAGATTCAACTCCTAGTCGTGATTTTAGTGATGGATCTACCGGCAGTTTTCGGAGCTGAAGGTGCAACAAAGGGGCTCTGTTTCGATTTGAGGATCAAGAGATTGAGTCTACAATGCTGCTCAAAGAAACTCAAATCTTACGACAGCCGCAAAGTCTAGGGCATTTTCCGTTGAAGTCACATATCGAATCAATACAGATTGTGAACATTGACCAGATATCTCCATTATTCCTCGTTACATCAACCTTTTTAGACATAGAATAAAGCTTTGAAAACACAGCTCGTACATTTTTCCTCCTAAAATTATCTATACACGAAATTCAATCCTGGAGACTATGTTGCATTCCCCAACTCCATCATGCTGAAACCAAGACGAGAGAAGCATCCAAGCATTTACAGTGCAGAAAACCCAAGGAAAGTAAACCCCAATTTCGTGAGTCCCTATAAACTCCCTCACTCATCACCCTCACCATTTTCATGGTCATCACCACGGACACCACGTCCTGCAGCACCGTAATTCGTCTTCTTCTTCTTGCCGCGGATATCACCCCACGTGGCACCAAATCTCCTTCCAGTGCTAGCAAGAAGGCCTTCCTCCTCATCAGCCTCGGCATCCTCATCGAGCTGGCTGATGTCAAGTTTCGGAGTTCGGAATAGTGAAGTGACGAATACGATCAGGAAAACGGCAAGGAAGGCAAATTGTGCCCAGAAAGCCAATGCTCCGAAGAATGGGAAGTTCACAGTCACTCTGTTGAGGAAGGTAGAAACCACGCTAGGAGTGCAGACATTCTTGGAAGCATACTCGGATGAGAGCTCTGAGCACGGTTTAATAAGCTCCTTGTGGTTTGAGCAGTCGGGCTGGTCATCTGGGTGTCTGGTTGGGTTACTGCAGAATGTCTGAGCGCCGTAGATGGAATACTGTGGTGCGACGATCATAGCAAGCGCATAGTTGATTGCAAGCATGATTAAGGTCAACATCACAGTAGCAATGAGGAGTGCTTGGGGAGAGGTGTGTCCCTTGCGAATCTCGAATAGCTTGATCCAGAGGAAGCGGATTCCGATGGTGGCAATACCTACCACTGAGCTGCTGAAGAGGAAAAGGACAAGAAGTGCCATCAAGACGTAATCGATGGGGAAAACCTTCGATGATTGAACGAAAACCCAATTGATAGGTTGGAAAACGTTGATACTAGATTCTTGTTAGCAAAATCGCGCGAGAAAGTGAGGGGAATTCTTACCTTCCCAAAATATAACCGCAATGTTGCTTGCAAACAGAGTTCTTCGCTTTGTCAATGCTTGTGATCAACATTGAGACCCAAATGACAACAGCCAAGACGAGCAGCAAGATTCCACCAATAAGTTTGAGAGGTCGGAAAACGGCACAGACTTTGGTCCATGCTTTGACGATGAAGCTCTTGCCTTCGCCTTGAGCTTCTGCCGCCAAACGTTCGCGGCGAACAAGAGTCCTTTCTTCACGAACCAAAGCTTCCAGTTCTCGTTGATCCTTAGTAGGCATTTCACCTTCACGGCCAGCATGACGGCCTTCGAGCTGGCGTTGCCTTTCCCGATTCTGCTCTAGAGCAGACGCAGTGGTTTCTGATAGTTGGGGAGCGCTAATTGACGGCGCAGATTTGATGAAGGAAATCGGGAGTAGAGCAAGACCTGCGGCCGTATACAAAATGTAGAGCAGCGTGCCAAGACAAATCAGTAATCCAAGAGCAAATGTCAAGGCCCTTACTCCGTGATTTTCTGCGAGTAGTCTCTTGAAATAGTCGAGATCCATATGAGCATCTTTCCGGTCTCTCGCAACCGGTACGAAGAATCCAACCAGGAACAGAATTACTACGAGAGCAATGAAGATCAACGTATATTTCAATGCTCCCCAAAACTTTTGTCCAAATGTTTGAGTTCCCTCCTCGGCTTCAACTTCGTCATATTCCTCGTAGAAGAAGTACGTGAATGGTACCACCAACAGACATAGGATTGCATCCAAGCTGTAGAGCGTGTAGTACACAATTCTAAGCGTCAAGAGGATATTGTGTACCCTCTCCGGCGTTGCCCAATCCTTCTTCGCTCCTAATTTCGATGATGTCGTAGAGCTAACGAGGGCAATATCCACTGGTAGAAGCAGTACTGTCGCAAGCAAGGAGGTCAAGGTGATAATGGTTACGGTGGAGACCAGGGCTGATCGGTCTCGAGGGGTTTGATATGTGTATGTGAAGATAGCCGCAATAAGTGCTACGAGCGCCACTGCGACTGCGTATGCAACCCATATGAAGGCTGTTTGTATCAGCGCCATGTTGTCGAGCAATTGGGTGCGGTGTTGTATTCGAATGGAAGGATGCGGGCTGGAGGCGCGTGAGTTAGCAGGAGCTTTCTAGCTATACAGATACAGAGGAGACGTAGGACTGAAATGCGCTCACCCGGTAAATAAACTATTCAAGATGGAATATACGAAGCTATTCACACGCAACCCCTCTGCTGCCTGGAGAAGTTGGGGTATATGGTATGATGTTGGCGTAAAAGCTTCTGACGTAGAGAACTAACAAACAAGGTTCAGGAGCTCTAGATCCGATCATCCCTGCTCACCTTACACGCTAGTCGTCGATCCAAAAGCCCAGCAACTTCAATATCAACAACCTCATAAACACTCCCTTTGAGACCGCGACAAACGACGACGGAACCATGCTCGCCATCCCGCGACTTCCATAATGCAGTGCTATACGGAGCTGACACCTCCCACAGCTGTCACACACTCCTTAACCCTGCCATTCCTTTCCGCCGAATCAAACAACCTCGTTGTCGCAAAGACCTCCTTACTCCAGATTTTTACCACCAAAACCATATCGATCGAGCTCGAGGAGAAGCCAGACGAGGGGAAACCTACACAGAAGTCTGGATATGATAGCAAAGCCAATGATGACGAAGGGCTGGAGTCTTCATTCCTGGGTGCCGATTCGAATCTGCGCCCACCAGAGAGAGCGAACCGGACGAAGCTTGTACTTGTCGCTGAATATATCCTATCGGGAGCGATCACGTCTTTAGCACGAATCAAGACTCTAACTTCAAAGTCGGGAGGCGAGGCATTGCTAATCGGGTTCAAAGATGCAAAGCTTAGCTTGGTGGAATGGGACCCAGAGCGGCCGGGCATCTCAACGATATCCATACATTTCTACGAGCAAGATGATCTTCAGGGAAGCCCGTGGGCTACCAATCTCAGCGATTGTGTCAATTACTTGTCTGCGGATCCCGGGAGCAGATGCGCCGCGCTCAAGTTTGGTGCTCGACACTTAGCTATTTTACCCTTCAAACAAGGAGACGAGGATATAAATATGGACGATTGGGATGAAGAGCTGGATGGCCCGCGACCAAGCGCTCAGGTTTCAAAACTTACCAACGGTGATAGCAATAGCAATGGAACACCCTACGGCTCGTCTTTTGTTCTACGTCTACCATCTCTGGATCCCAACTTGATCCATCCAATCCACTTAGCCTTCCTCTACGAATACCGCGAACCGACGTTTGGAATTCTTTCGTCCACTGTACTACCTTCTTCGGGTCTTCTATACGAGAGGAAAGATCATTTGTCATATATGGTATTTACTCTTGATTTGCACCAGAAGGCATCGACAACGATTTTGTCGGTGGGCGGGCTTCCATATGATTTGTTTATGGTTGTTCCGCTACCTGTTCCGATTGGCGGAGCCCTTCTAGTGGGAAGCAATGAGTTGATACATATTGATCAAGGAGGCAAGGCTAACGGGGTAGCGGTCAACATATTCGCGAAAAAGTCGACATCTTTCGGTCTCGCGGACCAGGCAGATCTTGATATGCGATTGGAGGGGTGTACGATCGAGCAGCTCTCCATCCAAAATGGTGAGATGCTCATAATTCTTCACACTGGAGAACTAGCTATCCTAAGCTTTAAGATGGACGGAAGATCAGTATCTGGGCTGAGCGTGAGAAGAGTGTCAGCCGAATCGGGCGGCTCAATTATTCCAGCTCGTGCTACCACAATCAGTGCTCTGGGAACAAGTGCCCTGTTTGTTGGCAGCGAATGCGCAGATTCAGTTGTGCTAGGGTGGAGTCGAAAATCAAACCAGCTCTCGCGCAGAAAGTCCCGCTTAGATCTGCCTGATGGAATGGATGATACATTTCTTGATGAAGAAGACCTGGAAGATGATGCAGATGATGATCTCTACGGCGATGGGCCGTCAACTACGCAAGCTGCAGCAGCTCCAGTAGATTCGAGCAGTACCAAAGCGGGTGATTATGTCTTCCAAATACATGATTCGTTGGTGAATATCGCTCCGATTATAGATATAACGTTCGGAAAAGCGGCATTCTCTCCCGATAGCGATGACAAACGCAATACTGAAGGAGTTCGAGGCGACTTGGAATTGGTGACCGCAGTAGGCAAAGGTAGCGGTGGAGCATTAGCCATCATTAACAAAAACATCCAGCCGAAAGTCATTGGCAGATTTGAATTCCCAGAAGCCCGAGGAATATGGACACTGAGCGCAAAGAGGCCTTCGACCAATGGTCTTCCAATTTCGAAAGAGAAAACAGAAGTCAGCGGTGACTATAGCGAAGATGCACAATATGATAGGCTCATGATAGTCTCAAAGGCGCTTGAGGATGCCACGGAAGTCTCAGATGTATACGCGCTAACACCAGCTGGATTTGAAGCTCTGACTGGAACAGAGTTTGAGCCAGCAGCAGGATCAACAGTTGAAGCCGGGACGCTGGGCAATGGAATGCGCGTTATTCAAGTTCTGAAATCTGAGGTTCGATGCTATGATGGTGGTAAGTCTCACTCTTTCCTTTGCCCTTTATCGTTTGTTGGGATGACGATCTGTATGGGTGAAATTGAAAAAGAAGTTTGCTCGAACTTTTCACGGTATTATTCCAAGGGATATATTCTTGCTTTCCGGGGCGCTATCTGGGAATATGTGATATCCTATAGCATCAATGAAAGCCTTTTACCAACATGCACTTGTGTCTTGTCCCGCGAATTTCCGCCTCCAGATGCTTGTATAAATTGCTGATCAAGGGATGTATAGATCTTGGTTTGGCACAAATTCTGCCCATGTTTGATGACGATACCGGAGCCGAGCCAAAAATTGTCAGCGCAAGTTTCGCAGATCCCTTCCTACTCTTAGTGAGAGACGATGCCAGTATATTTGTTGCGCAATGCGATGATAGCAATGAGCTGGAAGAGATCGAGCGCGAGGACGATGGCCTGCTTACCACAAAATGGCTTACTGGATGTCTATATACTGATACCACAAACGCTTTCGCTACCGTCCAATCTGACAAAGGCAGCAAGCCTGGCGAGAATGTCATGATGTTCCTACTCAGTTCTGGCGGTGCTCTTTATGTGAGTTTTTGATTCCAATATTAGCGAGACTCGCTCTGACTTGAACAGATATACGCTCTTCCGGACTTATCAAAACCAGTCTACGTGGCAGAAGGACTCTGCTTCGTACCACCAGTTTTATCTGCCGATTATGCTGCCAGAAGATCAGCTGCGCGCGAGACTTTGACGGAGATTATTGTGGCAGACCTCGGAGATGCCGTTTCAACATCGCCTTATCTTATTGTAAGACTCATACCTTCACAGGCTTTAATGATACTTACTATATGCTAGCTTCGCCCTTCTAGTGACGATCTAACTATCTACGAACCATTTCGAATCAACTCACAATCATCATCAGATGAACTCTCGTCCACGCTTCATTTTCTTAAAATCCATAATCCTCATCTCGCCAAGAACCCCGATGTCTCCGCTGAGGAAACCGCGGAGGATGAAAAGTTAATGAGAGATGAACCTATGCGAGCCATTGCAAACCTAGGGGGCTACAGCACTGTATTCCTCCCTGGTGGCTCACCAAGCTTCGTCATCAAGAGCGCAAAAAGCACACCGAAGGTCATTAGCTTACAGGGTGTTGGCGTAAGAGGAATGAGCAGCTTCCACACTGCAGGCTGCGATAGGGGTTTTATCTACGCTGATGTGGATGGTATTGCCCGGGTATCACAATTGCGTTCAGAAACTAATTTTGCGGAACTGGGGGTATCATTGCGAAAACTCGCTCTCGGTCAAGACATTCACGCTGTGACCTATCATCCTTCGATGGAGTGTTATATTGTGGGTACTAGCACTCAAGCCGAATTTGAACTGCCGAAAGATGATGACTATCGTCGGCAATGGCAACTAGAGGATAACCCCTTCAAGCCCACTATGGAGAAAGGCTTTCTGAAGCTCGTCAGCCCCATTAACTGGACTGTCATTGATACGGTTGAACTGGATGCTTTTGAGCTGGTTATGTGCGTCAAAGTACTCAACCTCGAGGTCTCAGAAGTCACCAATGAGCGAAGACAAATGGTGACGGTCGGTACAGCAATTTCTAAGGGCGAGGATCTCGCAATAAAGGGACGACTTTACGTGTATGATATCGTCAGCGTCATCCCGGAACCAGGCAGACCAGAGACGGACAAGAAGTTAAAGCTCATTGCTAGGGAAGACATTCCCCGAGGAGCTATTACTGGAGTTTCAGAAGTAGGAACTCAGGGATTCATGCTTGTGGCACAGGGGCAGAAGTGTATGGTACGAGGTCTGAAGGAAGACGGAACACTACTTCCGGTAGCCTTTTTGGACATGAATTGCTACGTGACCGCTGTTAAGGAGCTTCGAGGCACAGGGCTCTGCGTCATGTCCGATGCCGTCAAAGGAGTGTGGTTCGTGGGCTACACTGAGGAGCCATATAAGATGATGCTCTTTGGTAAATCAGCAACAAACATGGAAATTATGACCGCCGACCTGCTACCTGATGGCAAAGATCTCTATATCGTGGCAGCGGATGCGCATTGCAATCTTCACATCATGCAATTCGATCCCGAGCGTAAGTCACTATTTACTCATTACCCTGTTATTTTACTAATTCATATCCTACAGATCCCAAATCTCTACACGGTCACTTGCTTCTACACCGCACAACCTTCTCCCTGGGCGGTCACCTCCCAACAACCATGACCCTGCTCCCCCGCACAACAGCCCCCACCATGATTCCCCCTTCTCCCGATGCCATGGACATCGTAGCCGAAGCCACGATTCCGTCTCAGCAACTCCTGCTCACATCCCACAGCGGCCAACTCTCCCTCCTATCACCCCTCTCAGAAAACCAATATCGCCGCCTCTCAACTCTCGCAAACCATCTTACGAATACGCTCTATCATGCCTGTGGTCTCAATCCTCGAGCCTACAGAGTCGACAAAGATGCGCCGGAGGGCATGGTGGGCGGAAGGACAGTAATTGATGGAGCGATCCTACTTCGATGGATGGAACTTGGTAGCCAGAGGCGAGTGGAGGTTGCAGGGCGTGTTGGAGTGGATGTTGAGGAGGTGAGGGAGGACTTGGTGGCGTTAATGGGGGGACTTGGGTATTTGTGATCCTCGAGCGAGTGGCAATGGAAACTTGGCTTTTAGCTTGCAGCATAGATAGTATGGGAAGATATTTCGTTCCAAGGCCTGGTCTCCTTTGTTATTTTGGAGTGATATTTGTGGCATTAAGGAACTATGCATGATATTTTTCTCTGCTCTAGGAGGCATTGTTTCGAATGGAATGGTCCGTGATGCAAGGACTCGACGTTACCTCGTACAATGGCCCCGTACTCAGAAGATATTCTGATTAAATCCATTTAAGTGCAAGTCAAGACGCGTCCATCGCCAAGTTATCCGATTTCTGGTCTATTCACGGTCTGAATGCAGCTCCAATTTTGGAGTGTTTCGGACTTTTCCAGCCCGAGGGGGGGTTACTACGTAGTATACTCGGATAAGGGTAGTTCCTTCCAGTCGGAAAATTGCTTGCGCGTACGCAAGGAGAAAGAGCCTTCAAGACGAAGGGTCGTACCAAATCTCGTGCTGCTGCACAATAATGGCTTGAGAGCCTGCAGCAGTGCTCACAGCAAGGCTACTCGACCTGATGCTGCATCACTTCGCGCGTATTTATCCTATGCTCCATCGTCACTCTTCACTGACATACCTCACTCTCAAGCACGCATCTCGCAAAGACTGTGTGCCATTGAGTTCGAACCACTTTCAAACCAATACGTTTTTAACTATGAAGTTATTTTTAAAGACGATTCTACCAAGTCCTTCTAAGGATTACCAATAATTAATCGCCAAGTCGCAGTGTTCCCCTGCGAGATCGCGCGCAATCAGGGATCGTACCTTCTTCGCACTTCTCAGCAGGTCGTGTTGCTTTCTGCGCATTTCTTATTCGTCGTACCTGCCATTTTATTGCACAATGACCTAGCTACCTACCTAGCTACATACCCTAGTACCTAGGTAACATTTACCACGTATCTCTCAGCTCTTATACCACGAGGAAAACTACCTAGGTACGATGGCTCTACCAACACACTTGAAAAGACCTTCATGCCTTCTCCCGAACAGCCATTTCCTTTTGCAAACTATACCCAATTTCGTTCTGAACAAGGGCGATTACATTGCGCCGTCAAGGGTTTCTCACATCAGAACTTGTCATCATCCAAACCAAATATGTCGCACAATAATTTGAAGTGTAAAATATCTTCAAACGGCTCTGTTCAAGGTCTCATATCCTTCTCCCCGACAGATCATCAACCGACCCCAAACGCGCAACCTTCACTGTGCTAACAAAATTTCTACCTCTTGACATGAATGGTCCGTATTTCGGGTCCAGATCCATGCCTTCGCTGGCATCTTGTACAAAATCGCCATACGTGGACAGATCAACACTTTCCGGGCCCGCATGCTTGACGAACTCTCCGTATTTGCTGAGATCAAGAGCTTTGTGTTCAGATGCTAGAGAAGTTTCGGTATCGCTGCCACCCGCAACGTCCTCTTCCTTTGTAATTCTCTTGAGCAACAGGAGTTTCATCAGCAGTCTGACTGACCCCACATAGGCGCCTACGTCACTTGCTAGAATTCCAGGAGCGTCCACCGCCGTGGGCATGGAGCCGTCTGCTGACACTTGATCCTCTCGAGCCTCTTCAGCGTCGCGATAATCGCAGATCCCGTCAACCAGGTTGATAACATTCGGTAATTCTCGTCGTGAAAGTTTTTGGCGATGGTACGCATGAAATGACCGGTGTCCTTCATTTCCCGCTTTCTTGCATAAACATCCCCGACTTGCAACTCTTCCTTAGATCTTTGAAGTTCTTGGTTGTACGCATCTTCCCGTGCATGTCTGCGTACCTTGACGAGTGGGACGTTCTTGACACTTCGGTCACTACTCTCGACAGCTGCATGCTTCGTCGGATTTAAGCCGCTCTTTGACGAGCGATGATATTGACTTGGGACTGGTCCACCACGCGTGTCAAGGCAGCAGAAGCTTCGGCCTCCATCGTCGCTTGTGCTCTGGCAATAGGCTCCTTCATTGCGATTGCCATCACTGGAGGGTTAAAATTTGATTGCTCATAATGCTTCTCCATAACCCTAGATTCAGGGGCGTGATTCATCGCATATCTGGCGTCTGGTCCTACTGCTCGATTGACATTGGTAGCGAAGCGTTGTCTCCAAGCGTACAAGTCACTCCGAAACCATATCCGATCTTTCTTGCGGTCTTTTCGAACTTGGTCCCGAGCCTGTTGGTTTTAATCGGTGTTGGGGTGGGTGCCATCTCTCGTCCACGACCGGCCAGGAAGATAGGTTCATTAGCCTTTGCAGGCTTCACTAGGATGAAGTATTCTGTTCCTTCCAAAAGGGGGTCGATCGTCGTGTGTTTGTGGAGAATACCTCTTCGGAGAGCTATCGCTAGCAACTGATGGGCGGGCGAAAAGGGTATGTTATCGGAATTGACGGGGAGTTGATTTTGAACACTAGTGGGGTGATTTCGAAAACCTTCTAGGGGTCATTCTCTCCTTCAAAAGGCAAATTTTGAGTTCGACATTGAAAGAGCCGTTGATTGGACCCCTAGTGCTATACTGAACTCAGTATGTGTTTTAGAATGTTCAAGATGAAATGGCAGATTATCAGACTTACATTTCGACATCTGACCACTTTAGATAGTCTTGATTTCTGTCTGCGGGTTTTCCAGGAGCAATACTTGAGGGCTTCACGCCGCAAATATACCCTAGGATCCAGCAAAGGTGATGGCTCTCATCAACTTCTAAGTTCGAAAATATCGTTGTGATTGGGGGCTTTGAGTGAATTGCAGCGATGAGTTTCTTTTGGGGAAGTTTGCTGTCTTAGAGAAATTGAATCGCCATCCACTTTGATCCAATTTTCAAGACTGAGACGAACAAGTCCCTACCTGGGTAATGCATAGGAGTAAATATCTGGAATCAACTAGAAGGCTGCGGAATCATTCACTGAGGTTGCTACTCTACATTGAAGATCGATTGCCTTGAGCTGTGAACTTCTAGAACGCAAGGCTAAGTTCCAATCTATCTTAGATCAAGTTGTGAAAGAAACAGATAGAAAAGAAGGTGTAAAGAAAATCACGAGAAGTCCACTTTATCAAGCTTTTTGGTTAGAGGAAAAAAACACCGTTTGGTCTAAGGTTTAAAATCTCTGCGAGTTTTATACATGCATGGGGCCCCCAAAAAGCTTCGACACATTCAAACGCTTCCGTTTATAGAAGAGGATTAGACCTGTATTCAGGGACCACAACACTGCTGCCTTTCTCAGCCCCCTTCTCCGCATCGAGAGTGTTCTCAAGTTCATCTTCGTGCTCAGCGAGGAACTTCTCTGCTTCAAGAGCTGCTATGCATCCAGAGCCTAGGGGGAATGTTAGCGACGAAAAGTTTTATGAGGCAGCTGATGAAACTTACCAGCAGAGGTAATAGCCTGTCTATACCTCTTATCCTGCACATCACCCGCCGCAAACACACCCTCGATATTCGTATAACTCGTCCCAGGCTTCGTCACAATATACCCCTCATCATCAGTCGTGATCTGCCCCTTGAACAGCGCCGTAGCTGGATCGTGACCGACAGCATAAAACAGCCCATTTGCCTCGACCTTCTCCTCTTGGCCAGTCTTAACGTCTTTAACAACCATATGGCTCATCAACCCCTTCTCATCGCCATGAATCTCACCACCCACAGTATTGTACCTGACCGTGACCTTTTTGTTCGCTAGCAGCCTGTTCGCCATTGTCTTCGAAGCTCGGAGGTAATCTTTTCGGACCAGAACCGTAACGTGAGAGCCGTATTTTGTAAGAAACATCGCTTCTTCAGCTGCGGAGTCGCCGCCTCCAATGACAACTAAAGGCTTGTTTCTGAAGATCGGTACAGCTCCGTCGCAGACTGCGCATGCTGAGATACCATTCTGCCAGTATTTATCTTCGCCAGGTAGACCCAATCTTCGCGCTGAAGCTCCTGTGGCGATGATGACTGCATCGGCTGTGTTGGGCTCCTTGTCTTCTTCGTATTCAGCCCAGTATTTGAAGGGGCGTTTTGAAAGGTCGACTTTAGCTATAGTTTCAGTGACGATTTGAGTGCCGAAGCGTTCAGATTGCTTTCGCATTGCGTCCTTTATGTCTTCTGTTAGCTTTTGGATTTGAAACAGTGCAGAAAGGGACTGTACCATCAGTTCTTGACCACCAATTCCATCTGGGAAACCAGGATAGTTCTCAACGTCCGTCGTGGTTGTCAATTGACCTCCAGCCGCAATTCCATTGGCAAGGAACCCCTCATACAGAACAGCTGAACTCCCATTAGCACAATCCTTAGTTATCATGGCAGATAAGAATCTCACGCTTCAATTCCGCTCGCGCAAGATACACTGCAGCAGTGTGCGCCGCGGGGCCGGAGCCAATAATCACAACCTTGGTATGCATCCTTCTCTCCTTGCTCCTATTTAGGAGACTCGAAGCAGTGCTGCTATTCGGTTTGACAACCGGCTTCTGCTGTATGCTCGCCGCTGCTGCAATGCTCAATCCTGAAGACCCCGCGCGTAACGTTCGTCTGAAAGCCGAGGAAAACAGCTTGACTGCTTTTGTTTCCCTTGAGAGAATGGGTTGCGTATGTGAAGGAGGGCGTTAATATGTATGCGGATTGACGCGACGAATGAAGAGAATATTTGGGCTTATATTGTTGGGAGAAGGTGGTTGATTTCTAAGTGTTTGCGCCGTTTATTTTTCGAGGCTCGCACGAGCTCGCGTCCGTGGAGGGGCTGTTGATTCCAAACCCGAAGGTTCTGGCCAGCCTTGTGATGTGTAAGCAACAATTCGAATGCTGTGCAATTGATCACCGAGGTACATGTGGAATCTTTGCTTGAGAACATGCGAAACTCCATTTCGATATGAATAAAATGAATAAAAATAAATAAATGATTTAATTGCCTCCGGTGCTTTGAGAAACATGTTTCGAGACTGCCAGCTGTACACGTGACCGGCAGCTTCGCGCCTCATGTAAGCCAGGACAAAGGCCTGAAGTCTTCTATAAATAAGTTGAAGAGGTACGGTGACCGATTTGACTATCTCTACCTGTCTCAACGCCATTGCGATCCCCAAGCAAAAGCACCGCCCCCAAGAAGCTATTCATAAGTATTCATTCAACAAGCCAAAGCCAAACCCTAAGCAATTGGCGCTCCAAGATTCTCCATCTCTCTCACGTATCTCTCCCATATCTCAATATTCTTCCCATAAAAGTCTACATGTGCATCTGCCAAAGCGCCAAACTGAGTCTTGAACTCAATCCGCTTTATTCTCTCGAAGTCCTGTACCTCCCGTACAACCTCCTCATCAAACGCCTCTGTCGTCTTCTTCGCCTCCTCAACACCCCCTGTGAGATCTTCTATTCTTAGCTCGAGTTTCCGGAGCCTTTCGCGGCGTGATTGTTCGTGATCGACTCCTCGAACATCTTCAATCTTGCTTCGGATAAAACCAGCAGTGCCTGTAAGGGAACCGCCAGGAGAAGCTAATAAATCTCGGTCTGACGTTGATTTAGTCAGATATTCGGTAAGTTGCTCGAAATCTAACTGCTTCTGCTCGCGAGTCTTTAGAAGGTTCTTGACCGCTGTGCTATATGCCTGCATATCCCGCAGACTACCAAGATAATCCTGATCCGTATGGTCTTTTAATGTCTTCATTCCAGCCGAAGTGTCTTCCACGCTCGCGGCAAAAGCATGCACAGACTGCTCCACTCCCGGCTCCAGAGTAATGAGCTTTTGGAATTGCTCAGCCAGGTCCTTATAGTCTGTTTCCAGATCACCCTCTCGGCGAGCGACCCTTGCCACAATCTTCTCAACGTGGCCTAAATCCTCATCAAGTTTGTCCGACTTCTCTCTAACTTCAATGAAGCGCTTGTCCGGCTTGTGCACTTTTGTGAAAGCATTTATGAATGTATCCGTAAAGTTGTCGAACACTCCAGTTGCACCTTGATCCGAAGCTGAAGAGCCGCGTGTGGGACGAGTCTTCATGGTAGCATTCCAGTCTGTGCTTTCAAGAAATATGATGAGGAGAGCACTCCTTCTAAGAACGGGATGTAAGGCTAATCGTGCAAGAAATCGATGAAGCGAGTTGGCTCTTCGAGATGTGAAATCCGTCCCAAATCGATCACCCCGCACATACTCCATCTTATGCTTGTCCGGTAACGGTGGCACGGCGCATGCGGGATATTCTTTCGATAGCATCTTGTACAGGAAAACGAAGTCTGTAAATCGTCTGCGAACTGATGTCGTGGGTTTCTGGAAGGAGGGAAATGTTGTCTAACAGGGTTAGCCATGGCCCCAGACATCTAGAGGTAAACCAACATTGGTGGTGACAAGATACGAAACATAAGCATCTTTCGTCCCGTCGTTCTCTTTGATGGGAGCAGTCACTGTGCATTCCAGCGTCCCGTCTCCCACGCCAGCTAAGTCCATAGAATCGGCGCGGTTTCCAAGTGGTCCATCTGGATGTCTCTTGCCATTTGTAGTGTCCGGTCCAACTCCCTCAATCTCAGCTGTCGGGCTCCCAACGCTAGATGCCACTTCATGGCCAGCATGATCGCTTTGCCATGTTACATTGGCGAAATCGTCGTGGTCCATTGCGGCGACTAATCTGCGCGGGGCAGTCGGAGCTCAGGATGGCAATTTCGCGGTCTTTGAGGAGAGAGTAGGTTGGCAGGAAGTTGGCGATACGTCTGGGAGGATTTTAGACGTCTTTGCACATCATGACTTCCAAAAGTTGAAGTAATCGTAAAGGGCGTTGTTGACTCTAGCTGGAGCTGTCTGTTGCTGGCGCAGCCCGATGATGATGCAGCCGGGCCTGGTGGCCGGGGTTACTCCGTTAGGCTTCAACTTTGAACATTACATCACGTGACTAGTATTTTCTTTCTTTTGCCTTTCTTTGACTGGGACTGTCGATCCTATGGGAAACACTAGCTTCTGAGTTACGAAACTGGCCTAGAGCAAAGTACGTATGAATTTTGTGTTGCCGTGTGAAATTTGTACGCCCGTGTGAGTCAATTCCTCGCCAAACTGAAAGTTATTTTCAATTGGACCCACTGTGGCATACGTCCAAACGATTACAAGATGGCATACATGTATAAAAATAGGAAATTTTGATGCAAAAACAGGCTTGATAGTTCAGTGGCAGAATTCATGCTTTGGGCTCATAGGACTTGTGTTCTACTCCTAAACTGTATGAGGTCCTGGGTTCAATCCCCAGTCAAGCCCGCTTTTTACCCTGTGAGCAATGGCTCACAGTCACATTTTTGGCAATATTTTATTTAACAGTGCTACCGGTCAGTTGCTGACTTTTTGAATTTGGGTTCAAGCTTGACTCACAAGTTTGCTTCCTTAGCGAGCCCCTTTTTGGTCCACTTTTCTTTCGCTAATGCGTCAAAGGGGCTTTTGTATTTTCAAGCTTCGTATCATTTGATTGGCTTGATGACTTGCTGTGTTCTATGGCTCTATGAACTCAATTCAAGATCACCTGCTGCGGGAAATTCGCTCCCCATGGATGACTTGCTTGACACTCTTAAAACCCTCGCGCTGGGCCAAAACAAAAGGGTGGGTGGGCCACCGATTTTCAGTGTCTCAAGCCGTGTGAGCCGTTCAAAATCCGCAGTCTTCAGCGCCGCTTCTTATTCACCGCGAGAGAACTTCGAGTTCCAAATTATTGACTGAGATCTTGTCTTTGCACGCAAGGTTGACCTAAACTAAGATGTCTATTGCCAGATCACTTAACAAGTTGTGTACTTGGCAAGGCGAGAAGCCAGCAGCTCCCAACCGACGAGAAACGCACATGGCTAACTGACATCGAAAACCTCTAGTTATTATGTACCAAAACCGCCCCTTACCCTTCCAAATTAGCCTCCCGCACCGCACCATACAGGCGCATAACTCGTCAAACTCCGACGACCACCCTCCACCACCACCTCCCGAGCATCCGCCTCCTCAGCCCCAGTGGCGATACCATTCTGGATAGCCTTAAGCAGCGCTTTATCGTCATGGGTCGAAGAAGTGGGCTTCGCAGCCCCGGTTTCATGTCAAAGGCGTAGAGGAAGGTTATTGGACTTCGCAGCCCCAGCAGCAGTAGCAGCATCTTCTCTGGCGAGGGCTCTTTGTACGGCACTCCCGTTGCTGGACTGTACTTTGCGAGTCTTCTCATAGCGCTTCTGACATCAGATCGTGGCTTCTCGACTTTTCCGCCTGCGTTAGTCTTCTTTTTCTAGAGCTTCTCGTCAGCCAGAGCGCAGGCCTCGGAGTAGAACTTGAGCAGCGCGAGCTTAGAGACGATGAGTGTTGCAGCCGCCTTTAGCTTGATGGGCACCAGTTAACTTGGCTCAACCTTAGAAAGTCGTTCGTGCCGGTCTCTTGCATCTCTTCTGCTATGATCAGACCCGATAAAATAACCGTGCCAAGCTATAAAACTTTGCACTTCGCAGCGCCTTGCTCACTCTCCGATCCTCTGTGTACAATGTCCAATTCACCCCCAATAATATTCTCTCGCAAGCCTATAACGACATCTAATGCTTGATAATCTCCAACTGCGTTGGATTCTTCAACTCCAACTTCCGACGCTGCTTCTTCTCTTTTTCTTCTGGTGTCTTTTCGAGCTCGCTCTTTCGAGGCTTCCTCTTCTTGGGCTTCATGACTCAATCCCACCTTATGATCGCTAATAAGGTTTGTAGCCATGAAATCATCTTCCACGGAATTTGGCTTGATGTCCCCTCGAGATCTAGGAGTGGGCGAACGTTGTTGCGGGAGGTGACGTATTTAATTTTCCACCTTTGCCCGGGTCCGAACTGCGCCCTGATGGGAGTCGTTGATATGAGTTCGAGTTCGCCGACTTTCCTTAGATGGTCCACCGGAATTTCACTTCAGGCTTTGTTCCGCAACTTAGTGAGCTGTATGGTTTGTGGCTACGAACGTGATGGAAAAGGGTTGTCTAGCTGATGGGTGTAGATGGTTTCACACGCCTCTCTGCTCAACTATTTACTTGGATGTTGCTAAAACGTTGCTGTGAATAGTTCCCCAACCAATCGACTCTGCCAATGGGATAACAAAACGCTCGAAGGCATTCTTGTCATTCTCGGCCATGGTTTCGATTGAAAAACTGGGCTCGAGCAAGTTTGGCAGACTGGGTATCCTTCGCAGGATCATATGCAACGTGTGGATAGCCTTCGTACTTCTGCCAACCTGGAAGGATTGATTTATAGACTTCGCTGGTGAGAGTTCTTTGGTGGAAGTATCCTTTATCCTTGCCCCTTTTGCAAGGCCAGTTTCCACTGTGCAGGTGTGAACACTTGGTTTATCATTGCTCTGGGAACGTGTTCCTCCAGATGTGGTGAAGGTGCACTTATGCGTATAGAAGTATATGACCTTCAGTGCTTTCTGACATAATTGCCAGAGAAGCTTCCGAATGGCTTCACAGTCCCGTGGATCCCACTTAGTCCATTTTCTGTCGGAGAAGTTCCAGACTTCTTTCTCCTCAGCTCTCCGGATAGCGACTACATGACGCAAGGTTCTAGGGGTAATCTGAGGTAGGTATGATGGACGAGGTATTGGCGTTGGGTTGTGGCACTGAGCTAGGGTAAGAGTTGAACGATGGAATTCATCAAATATCAACAAAGATAACAATTTTCGATCCGGCTGAAAGCAATTCTAAGTAAAAAACATCCTAGTTTTGAATCATTTCAAAGCAGCTTCTACTATTCCCTCGCCATCGCCGGGCGGTAGCCAGAACTTCAATACTTCAACCCCAGCCTCGTGCAATAACGAGGTCCTTTGGTCTCAGCTACGTTCAATACCGGCATGCATCTCCATCATATTGATGTCAAATCCGGCTTGAAACAGTCAGCAGTTTACATCTGGAAGGATGATGTCGTTGATGAAGATTTTGGAATATCCTTTGGTCATAGCAGTGGCCGTTTGCTTCAATATCTTTATCGATGGATCATCCGACCAGTCGTGGAAAACGTGCGAAAAGTAGTATGCACGTGCACCTAGAATATTTCGCATTAGTTTCAAGAAAGAGAAGTCATAGCCAGACAGGATTCACCTTGAACAGGCTGTGGCTGAAAGAAGTCGTGCTTCTGCAAGACAATTGTTTCATTGACGCTTTTGATATCGTCAATTACTGCTGGTAAGTCTTCAAGGACTAATTTGCCTCTTCCTTGGGGAAGTGGGCCCGGAAAGCTTCGAGGTCGTGACCACGTCCTCCTGCAACATCTACTAGCACGACTGCATCACTCTCTGTTTTGACATCATCGAGAATGCGTTCTTGGACTGGAAACCAATCCGCCCACGCGGGGCGGGATGACCGAACGCCTTCCATCAAAGTGTTCACATTGTCCAAGATTTGAGGCTAACTATGCCAATATTCAAACGCCTCCATATCGGTTCCAAAGGCATACTGAAGGAGGCCACCTCTTGAGTCGCTTGGACACTTGAGGCCGTTTTTGTCAAGCCATTCGGGGAATTTGGCCATGCAGGGAACACTTTGATCCCAGCTTCGGAAGAATTTACATATCAGTAGGAAAAAAATAGAGGCTAAAGTCTACTACTTACAAATGACGCTGTGCTGCCATGACTGGTGGGGCGGTCATGACGTGGGTGACTGGAAGAGCTTTGTATTCTTCTTTGGCAACTTCTTGAACAAGACCCAAGGCTGAGAGCATACGCATAATTCGAACTGGGAGGATAGTCAGATACTGAATTAGAGTTCAAACGGAATCGCACCCTTAGTAGGAGAGCTTCTGCATTTGTCTTGGAGACAAGCTTGGATAAGTTCATCGAGCTCGGTCGTTCTGTTATGATGAAGAAAATGTTGAGCTTCACAGCAATTCTGCAACATAGCGCAAATGATGGCTAAAGAGAGAGGAGAGATGTCAGTTTGGTCTTTCAGCCTAATCTTCACTGCTCTTGACTTTCGGGGCAGATCTTACTAGCAGACCCATCTCAAACGCGAGGTCCTCGGGCTTCTCCAGACTTGCAGTTAAAAGCTTGGATAGTCGAATTGCCTCTCTTCGTGTAGTATTTACATTCTCATTCTTCGCGCCTTTTCCCACAACATCCTCCATTGTAAATATATTGGATAACATAGCTCCTTCCTGTTCGTTGGCGAGAGCGGCCACTGTCACCGCAGTAGATCGACATACGACGGATTTAAAAGCAGTTGATAATTGTGGCTCCAAGTATACTGGCAAGAATAGGTTGTAGGAAAGGCGGGTGGCACTCAATAGATGGTACGGCATAAGGTTGGTGCGTCGTCATCGTCGTGCTTCTCCAGGCACCCAAGGAGCTCGAATTGATTGCGGTCCTCGAGGGGATCGTTTGGCTTGCGCGGCGACCTACGGTGGACCCCGCCCCAATTGTATCCGAAGGGAGCAATGCTTCGTGAACATTGCTGGTCCTTCTCATCCGTCCACTCCATAAGCTTCCTCGTCTTCAAGCAGCTGACGCTCTGACATATCTGCACTTCGAGTTATACCTCGTACTTCTTCGTCCTCCTCCCTAGACTCGTCCTCTGAATCTGGACCCTGGCCGCAGTACATTTAGCTTCACTAGTCTGACTCTCTCAGCCTCTGATGCCTTTGCTGTTGCTGCTCTGTATATCTCGGATTTAAGCTTCGCAGCTTCTCTTGGTCAAAGACTACTCTGACATTTCTCCTCGAGCTCGATAATCCGGAGTCTGGACTTTGCAGTCCCCGAATAGTCACCCTTCTCAGAAGCGCTGGTAGCCTCCTCTTAGGCACCATCCTCAAGCCCGTCCCAATATAAAATTGCCTGCTCAGCGAGTATATGATCGTTTGCACGCTCCTTATTACGCTTAATATCTCCGTCTACGACAGTCGTCACATCGTCTAGGCTGACAACTCTTTGCATGAAGAGAGCGGCCTCAATAATATGGATTGAGACCGGTGCCGTCTGGAATTTCTGGCCTTTGCCTACGAGCAGGCGCTTGGCATAGCTCTCTCTCCCTTGTCGAACCTCTGGCTCCGGGTTCTTATCGAGAATGTACCTGCTCATGAGATCGTAGGCTGGGGCATAGGTAACTGCTCTCTCTTTGTTATTAATTAATACTGAACCATTGTGAATTCCCCCCAGTTGGGCTCTTACGGATGCTTTGCCGAGCGAGTCAGGGAACAGTGGCTTCTGCATCCAAGCAGGAGCAGCGTTCTTCAGTCCGCCACAGTACTCTTGGAAGTACTTTGCCGTATGCCGAATACCAGCATCCGTGAACTTGCTTGCGACGGGGGGAGGCATTGCGCTCGCTGAGCTCTGGGGGAGCAAATTGTAGGGAGGCTGGGCGATGGCACTAAGCGAGGTTCTGATCATTTAGACGCTGTATTCGATCTGTCGCTGTTGGTGCTTGAATTTTCGGTGGTGCTTGATGGTGAAGTCGTCAAGTTAAAACGGTGAAAACTTTTACTTGTAGGCAGGAAATGGCTCCCAGCGGCTGGCTGGGACATTTTGAAGTATAAAGTGAATCTCGAATGAAATTGTATCTTCTCTGATTGTCTCACACTGGATGGGACATTCGCAAGGAGGTGGTGAATATTGAAAATTTTTGGCTATTTTCCTGGTTGTCTCACGCTTTGTGAGATAGTCAAAAACCATGCAAGGAGTTGTCGGCCCGGACGATGTGAAGACTATCGTGGACGGAGATGTTAAGCGTAATAAGGAGCGTGCAAACGATCATATACTCGCTGAGCAGGCAATTTTGAAGGCGGCAACGTCTGTACGAGACAAATTTATGAAAAACAGGGTATACCTATACGCCGTGTAAGTACAGTTCTGATATGATTAGGGGACGTTTGCTGATTTCATCTAGTCATGTTCGCTTGAAGAAGCACGCCGATCTGGAGTTCATTGCCCTTATCAAAGAAGGCAATCGTGCCCTTCTTGTCCAATGGTGGTACCGTACTTTGTCATTGGACCGCATCCACTGGCTGATGAGCCCATTCGAACATGCCGTCGATGCACAATTCTTCATGCACGAGGCCAACTGACCAGATGAGGTCGAAAATACCATCCGCGTGCAACTTCGCCGTTGGACTCGTCGTCTCATTTCGTCGGTGGCGGCCGACGTTTTCTTGAACAATGTCATGATGACTACCGCGGACAAGGAAGAGGGACATTCCTTTGTTCAGACCTTCAAGAATCTGGAGAATTAGGGCGCGCAGCTGGAGGTCCAAGGAGAAGCGATGGTACCGTGGGGAGCATGCCAGGCGACTAAAAACTTCGAGGAGTACCGCAGACACGCGCCGCGACCACGCGCCGGGAACGCTGCTGCGCTCCAACCGGCACAGGAAAACCTCGTGGTGGAAGAGTATCTACAGAATGTTGGCAGGTATTGGGAGCCGCAAGGTTCACAGCTCCCTCGAAACCGACTTTCCGCTGGGTGATCTTGTGAGCCGGCGGATATTTCTGGAGAAAGATTGATGGTGGGATCTGGTTTTTGGGAGCAGCAAGGTTCAAAATGCCTCAACTCAACTGCAGGGCGCCTGAGGTTGAGACCTATGCCTGGTTTGGAGACGGCATTTCTTTATCTTTCTTTTCCATCCGGATCTGAACCAAAGCCTACTAAGATTTTGCATCACTATATTGGAATTTTCCACTTGGTTTATAAAGTGTCTCCTCCCCTGCAATAGTCTTTCAACTTTTATGCTTCAGTATAATATTATGACCTCTGCATTCTCACGAGGAGACTCATTCATCTCCCCATTCATAAGGCCACTAATGAAGCAACCTCCCAGCAGTCGATATCCTTTTCCGCACGGTCGAACAGCGAAAGGAACCAAGCACGATTGGAAGGCGCAGATCTTGTCTCCAGGTTTTGTGCCAGCAGGTACCCATCCTATATATGTATCTTCGATGATCGCAAACCTCCGGCCTGCAGAATATCGATCGAAAACTTCCGTGAAATGGCGACAAGTGGGACTGCGCTGGTCGATGCGAGTGTTGAGGGCTGCTATCTCTTTTAATGTGAGTGTTTCTTCGTCTTCAAAAGGTGGTAAAGTTCTGGGTAGTAAGTCGAGCATTTCATGAAATGCCTTATAGCTTTCAAGATGCTCCGACACGCGGTCGACAGAGTTGTCGGAGATAAATGCTAAACTTCTCGCATACGCAAGTGGTATGTCATCGCTTCCGAGTGAAGAAGCCAGGCGATGGGCTTCAGATTCCCATCTTTGTAGCTTCAGGCAATAGGTTTTATTCATGCGTGCTGTGCGAGGAAGTGTGTATGGGTGTTCAGCTATTACAGTCTGGACGGCCCCCACCACGTGGCCCAGTAGTTGGAGACTTTCGTCAGGCCCGAATGACAATTGAAGAGGCATCCTTTCTCCATGTGTGAGGGGCATCGAAAGGAGAGGGACGAATGCTGCATCTTCTGCCAAGTCGTAACGGCGTATATTCGGCGCCCAAGAGGGGAGCCCTGGAGTAATTGAATTATCGTTGAACGAGTCACCCCTTACGGAAAGAAGAAAGTCAAGTGGCGACGTGCTTTCTTCCCTATTGGAAGTGAGAGCTTGCTTCGCCACGTTGATGTGCACATCCCGTAGCTGCAGAGAGTAATCGATGAATTCAGGCCCAACATCTGACGCGAGGCCGATCAAAGCGAATATGCCGTCAAGAGGATTTGTGGTTTTAAAAGTCATGATCTCTCTCAGTAACTCGGACAACTTCATCCCATTTTCCTTTCGGCATTTTCGACTGAGGCTAAATAAGTGACTAGCATTTAGAATGACCGGGTTCGAGCGCGTGTGAGTCCTGGCATACGGCAGCATTGCGACCCCCCAGTGGTTGCTTTCTCGTAACGTCTCAGCTACCTCGAAAATAACGTCTGGTTCGACAATGCTGTTTCCGATATATACCATGCAGGAAGATGAAGCTATGAACTCTTGAACAACCTAAATCCGCGTGAACCAAGGCCGCGCTAGGATCGAGTATATCTTCAGCCAATTATATGAAGCCTCTTCCTTTGCGGAATTTGGTGGGTTGATGAGCTGAAGAGCAGCATTGATGCGCTGCTCTTGAGAAGACATGCCCGCAGTGGCGGCATGGATCGCTTTCAATAGCCGGATGCCTTCATAGGAATCGATAGCCTCCACCTGATTCGAATCTTTCGCCAAAGCCAGATAATTGTCAAGCTCGATTTCGAGTAGATATTCTTCATCATCTTGATCTGCGCTGTCTTTTCTGTCACGTTGTTTTGATCGATGGAAATTGCATCAATCCATAGCAGCGAGCCATCTCCTTGGTCGCTGGAAGCACGTAGCTGGAGCAATGCTGCGTATAGATTTTTCGTGACCTCTAGTCGGAAGTGATTGCAGATGATACTTTGATTGTCATCTGGATCGCCCCAGACATAGGAGAGGGCTCGGTATTTGATTTCTTTGTTGAGGGGTTTGGTGAGGATTTTGCAACGTATCGGGCTGTTTCAATTTCCAGCTTCGAGCTGTACTAGACGAATGAAGCCGGTCTCCGGACTTGCATCATATTTGAAGGGCTCTATCTTCTCGAGCCAGTCTGGCAATACCGTTGTCGTCGATTCGGCTCCAAATATATCTCTCAACGCTTTGAATGCCATGGATAGACGAGAAGGAGCTGATCTCAAAAAAGATCCGGGTTTGAATGCATATTCTAATCCCTACTGACGAAGAAAAGCCTGGAATACCATAAGACGGGCTAGGATGGTTCGCGAACCAATACTCAATTGCGGCCACGGCATTCTAGTACGCTTTTGTTAGAAGCCGACTGTCTTCCAAAGATGTGATCGACGAGAATACTCCTTCTAAAGGTGTTCCATCGTGCCCTAGTGCATGAATGTGATTGCCAGTGAAGCGATATAATTCTAAGAGCACGGTGCGGGAAAATGGAGGCGGCGGGCTGCGAAATCTGAGTGGTTGAAAATACGAAAGCATCGAACAGCCTGCTGCCCCAGTCCCGAAAAGATGTACAGTATCACCGATTTGATCCCGTCAACTATAGTAAGACGAAAAGTCTAATCAGGCCTAAGAAAGTATCATAAGAGAAGATAATGTCAATACTATAATCTTGTTGACGATCGACGATGATGATCCAAAACGAGTGAAGAGCAATCAAATCCGCAACACGTGAAGATGGACCCTGCATGCATCGGCAAATCCCCAAGCAAAATGTCCCGGCATCCAACTCGCACAGCTTCACCCCCTCGAGTACCTCGAACCAATATGTACATACCGCTACGACCAACACTTCGTATTGCCCTTTGAGTACCAGTAATGGGATGCCTTCCTTCTTCAACTTCCAGCAAGGCCACGATCCCCACGGCGCAACAACCGACAGCTCCCCGTTACTCGGACGGTTTCGGGCCGTGCCGGACGCACCGCGACGGAACGTCAGGCACAGGAATAGTCTGAGTCTGCTGGGCAGCTTCACAAATGGCAGCGCTTTTGGGAGGGGATATGGGGGTGTATTTGGGAGTGGTAATGCGGTGGATGGGTCGGAGGAGGACGATGGCGAGGGGCAGGGATTGATTAGAGGATGGGTGAAGACTTCGAGAGATCTTTGGCTTGACCCGAAGCAAGCGACCGTGAGGAGAGTAGTAGAAAAGTGGTGGACGAGGTGGCTGGTCCTAGTGGTCCTGCCTGCGGCTTTGGTGAGTTCTGTGGACCTTTTGACACGCGAGAATACACCGAAAGATTTGTACTGACTTTTCCCTCAATAGGCCGTAGCTTGGTGTGCTATACCCTTCCCCCAATACGATCTGCCGGATGACGACGATGTGGAATCATTTAATTTTGGGCTGGATTCGTCTGGACATAAGATACCTGGTCACGGAGAAGCTCGTGTAGAGATAAACTTTTGGTTCTTTATATTCGTTTACTACGGGCTCTACAATGTGACTGCGTTGATCTGGATTACAAAAGTGTTCAACATCTATAGTTTGAACTGGTAGGTGCGCCGTTTCGCCATGAAAGCCGTTGCTAATACTGTTAGGTGGCCACAAAGTTTGGGCTTCCCGTTCACAATCTCAGTTATTGCAGCCATCTCTGTTGCAGCCCCCATCCCCATCTACTACTTCCCAGAATCAAGATACTTCACAAAGCATAACACAATATGGATCTGCTGGACTTTCTTCACCATGGCCATGCCCCTCCTCATAGCTTTTGCTATTCTCCTGAACCATGAGCGCCATCTAGGACTGCGCAATTCTCTGTCTGAAACGCAGCGCATCTTTACGTCTTCATGGTGGACTGGAGACTCAGAGACCATTATGGCAAGAGACAGGCAACGTAGACCAACGGTCCAGCAATCGGCATTTGACCCTGACGCACCACTCGAAGTTGCTCTTGCTTCAGACGATTTAAATCGTGGTCGTGAACGGGAATTAGCATTAAGAAAGCGTTGGCTCCCAGCAAGCTTCGTGCGATTCATATGGTTTTGTCTCGCCTTGTTTATTGCCATGCTGGCGTACGTCTTGGGAGAGGCTTATGCTGAGACTTACCTGAGAACGCTACCACATTCAACGTTTGCAACGATTGTGTACGTCTACAGTTGGGTGGCAACCATTCATATTCTGGACGGAATTGTAGGATTTATTCTCGGCGGTAACGAGGGGCAGAGAGTGGGGAGTTATCCTCTCGGTTGGATATTCAAACTGTACGTGAGCCCGTGTTCCAGCTTGACCGGCTCTGCTGACTGGGTTTAGATATTTCGCCTTGACCTACCAGACATATGTTCGAGCTCTATACGCCCGTCTTCGCTCGCCTCAGCAGTTCATATACCTCCAAATACTCTCATCCTCCTTCCTAATAATCCTTGGGCCTCTTACAATGTCCAAGTATTTCCACTACGTCCTGACTATCCTCTCCATAAACGGACAAACTCTTCAGGCATATCAAAAATTCTGCGCGAGGAATATATTCATCAGAGGCCTAGCCGAAAATGTCTCTATGTTGACCTTTCTAGGGTCTATTCTCGTTCTTCACTATGGAAGCAACAAGGATGTATATCCTTACTTCGCATTCGATCGAGAGAACTCTCCGCCAACTCAAGATCCATCTGGAGGTTTGCCTATCGGTGGTGGAGAAGAGTACGACTTTGGCCTTACCTTCTACGCGTCAATAGTTACGTGGGCATGCGAAATCGTAGCAGGCTGGATCGTCCGCAGGATCCTCTGGCTTGGCTGGTCCTCAGATGTCACTGGCGAAGCAAAGGTGGATTTGGGTACGTGGCCTGAGCTATTCCCTACAGGTGTCGTGGTTATGGTACATGTATTACAGAATATGTTATTTTCGATCGTGCGACTGAGGTTCCATTGAGATGGGAATTTGATACCCCTGGTTTTCAGCATGGAGTTGGCGGATCACTTTTTATACCCCACGAGCTAGTTCTTCAGTTTATTCTACTTTATCTAGACTCATAATTTAATCCTAATAACGATAAGAGATGAATGGCTCTTCGGGTCAGAACTTTTCAACTCGTTCTTGGCACATCGTCCTCAACCTTCAACTCCGTAAATTCAAATGCGCAATAAAAGCCGTACCCGGCCTCAAATCATGCCTCATCCCGATAAGGAGCCGTCGGACCACATGCGAAGTACGCAAATTAGATTTACGACTCGGCCAATGAAAACGAGGGTGCTCGCACTTACGTCCGTACGGCGGGCGCGCGGGGTCGAAACCTCCAATGTCCTTCCGACTACACTAAAGCTTCAGCCACAAACCGTTGGTACCCTGATTTTCTTACGCCCGTTCAGGACTCAAGGCTTTCCGGATGCGGAATGGAAATCGGTAGTAAATTATGCCTCTATGGCCGCTGCTCCGTCGCACAGACTAAGCCTTCTCAACAAATTTCAGGCTGTATATATTCGTGTTGTTTCCTTGCTGTGAAGAGGTCTTTCTGTTGCATCTTCTTCTCTCCGTTTGCGATTCATTTCCTGGCGACTTGAGGAACAATAATAAGTTTCTTACTGTGTTTCTCGCCAAGCCCGGAGACCAAGCCCGAGTGATCATACAGTATATCTTCAAGCCCACGTCTCAACACGAGCAAAGACGATGGCGTTCAGTCCGCTCAAGCTCACCGGCTTCACAAAATCCTCCAACCTAGCCCTCTTCCTCCTTCTACCGTGCACTTTCGCGCTCTTCAATATCGCCAACCTACAGAGTCTAGCCAAAGGTCGTTGGGTAAAATGGCAGAATCCTCAAGCTCCAGGCGAGAAGATTTGGTTTCAGGAAGGGACGATCAGATGGATAGGGATGCAGATTCATATGTGGAGCGTCGTTCGTAAGTTCCTCTTCTACCAACAGCCGCAAAAAAATAGTCAGCTGATCGTGCTTCAAGCCGCGGGGATATTGCTACCGTTGCAGTTCCTTCCGATCATGAGGAGGAAGTTTTTGTATGCGCATAAGTTGGTCGGGAGACTGCTTTTCACACTGCTGTTATTTGCGAATATCAGTGCGTATTAACCACTCTTTGATATGAAGGGCGTCAAGCTGACGATGGTGATTCCAGCTGCATTTATGATTGGCAATCGTTCGTTTGGAGGAACTCTCGATACGCAATGTTTCGTTGTCATCCTCGCGAGTTCGTTGACCGTGTCTATCTACAAGGCCTGGACGAGCATTCGTGAATTGAGAATTGATAAACACCGAAGATGGGTGATGAGAACCTGGGCTTACGCGGGTTCAGTGCGTTGGCCCCTCCTTTGATATCGTATTCAATATCGCTAACAAAATTAGATCCTCTCTCTTCGAGTCACATTGGTGCTAATGGTCATCGGAATCAGAACCTTCTGCCCAGACCGCTTCAGAACAGTGTTGAGCTGCGAGGAACTCGCTTTTATGTTCCGATCGGATGCTGAGGGGCTGCTGGCTCTTGCCGCAAGACATCCAATGTGCGTCGATCTAGCGAAAGGGCTTGGGAGTAGCGATGTTTTCGTCGCTGTACCAGCAACTTGGGGCTTTCAAGAGAGCAAAACGGCGATTGTCAATTTAGCCTTCGGACCTTCTGGGGTTATAGGGTACTTTATCAACGCTTTTCTGGTGGAAATCTACTTGGACAAGACGGAGGACGAGGATGAAAGGTTGAAGAAGTTTTCTACAATGAGAAGACAGGCGGCTGGGCTGGAGAAGAAGACCCAATGAATGGGAAGCTTTTGTCCGACGTTTGGGAACGCGTGTTTGGCGCCGGTAGGTATGAGCAAAGGCAAATTGTGACATGAGGTGCAGATCTACTTTTGATTCGACGGGATCAGCGCAGGCGGGTGAAGTTTGGGGTCCATGTCGCAAAATCAGCTTTCTAAATAATACAATCACATATCTGCAGTCTTCTGTTCGCATGTTGTCCCAGAAAAAAAGTCACATCCTTTCAATGCAGCTAAATTCGAATTCCTATCATCTATTATGGGGTATATTTCTGAAACATGAATTCTTATTCAGAGTTGATCCAATGACTATGTTGGACGTGTGTCCCGGTCCCCTTGGACCAAGAAAAGCGGCACTGAATAGTGGATTTTAAATTGTTCCACAAGGCCTGGGAGTTTCAAAATCGGTGCTTCGTTCGGTACAAGTTGTTTTGCGCTGCAACCGCTTCATTCGTGTCGATTTGATCACCGAAAGCGTCATCCACGAGTATCACAGACAATTATGGCCCTCAAATTCGTCCAACTCTCACTCTCTAGTTGTTCAGAATAACTGGATATTTCGTTTCCCAGGATTCAGTGGACCGTCAGGGTTGAGAGTGCTTTGTTTCTTGGTTGTGCAGGATCTGTCTGGTGGGTCGCAAAAGCCGCTCGAAACCGGTATCTTCACAAACTTCTCCGAAAGGGAATATCCAGGCACAGTTCTATTCAGCGGCTGACAAGTACTATAATTGAGGCAAGTATCGACTGTCCTGGATCCAGCATTGGGGTTGCAAAATCGGACGCAGATATTTCCAAGAATTGGGGTCTTGGTTTTAGCATCACATTTCACGACGGTACTGTGACAGAAGTAGTCTTCTGTTGGGCATTCCCCGGTTGGGCATGCTGTTCCGTCATATATGAGCTCGCTTTTCTTCGTCTTGTGGCCTACATCGAGAATTGGGGCATGTTCAACTGGCGAGTCGCCGCCCAGCATATTCATGATGATAGAGCCGAGCTTCGGGTCCTTGGTCGCAGCCGGCTTCTGTGTTGGTAGAACCGATGAAGGCGGTCCGTCTTTGTTGGTGGCGTTTGTTGTTGAATATCCGGTCGAGTCTTTTACACATAATTCGGGTTTATTCCACATTGCGTCCGCAGCATAGGTCCAGAGTGCAGTGTAATTGTAGAAGGTTTTTGGAGTGTAGAATATTCGGCAAGTAGCTGCTTCGTAGAGGAACTGTAGGGGAATATCTCCTCCTTTCCGGATTTGATCTCGCAGATTGATCTCGGCGTAAGATATCCATACATCGGTAGCAGTTGTTCTGTTGGGAAGGAAATTGGCTCTGGGGTCGTTGTTTCTTTGGAGAAGTTGCTGAGCTATTGATATTCTGTTATCGAGGATATCCGTTACTCCGTAGGCAACAGCTCCTCGACTCATGCTACAGTTGTATTAGCTTCTGATATAACAGGCACGTCGGGACTCATTCCGCGTACCTTGGTGCCTGCATTGGCCCATACATTGGTCGACCACCAGCCACGACAGTACGAACCCCGGCTTCATGATGCATCATTTCCATAAAGACCGCACAGGCAGATGAGCATAGAGAATCGGAAAGCTGCAAAAAGAGGAATTAACAAGTGATATTATACATAGAGTGGGAAAATCTACTTACAATAATGATATCTTTCGCAGCATACGGCTGAGTGGTGTTTGCAGGCCTGTTTCCGTATCCATAGACAGAGAAGCCTTCGTCGCTTGCAAAATCTTCGGTCGAGAGTGTACTGAACAAGACGTCTGAGAAGTTGTATCGTTGCTATTATTGCTGTTAGAATTCTCTGATCATACATAAAGAATTAAACTTGCCGTTGTAGTGAAGCTGTCTCCGTTGGCCAGATGAGGGCCGTAAAATCCGGTCCATGAGTTGAATAAACGATTCGTTTCGGCGTTAATGCGAGTCGAAGATAGCCATTCGTCGTCGTAAAAGTTATCCCAATCTTCATACGTATCATCTAACGAGTTCCAATAGTCTGTAATCGAGTCGCCCATCGTGTTTGCTGCATAATGAGCGCGCATTCGACTTCCACCAGAAGGTTCTTGTGCAGGGAAAAACTGCTTGAAAGTGTCGACCGCGAGAAAGACATCTCCACCATAATTTTGCTGCACATCAATGACCACTTTCGACATCCCCGCGGCCTTGCTCTCATTCAGGAAACGCGTCACAGTTGCCGAGAATGAATCCACCGCTGATCCGGGCTCTTGAAAACTGGGTAAGCTCAGAACTGCAACAGATGACTTTTTGAGAAAATATCCAGACACGAAACCTGCTCCAAAAGTGCCGAGGTCTGGCTGAACAACGTCAGGGTCTACGGGATATGCCTCATTACCCCATGAAGATGACGCTGGGGTGTAGTCAGAAGTAGTTGAGGCAGGAGCATCGCTCGTGGACGTAGAAGAGCTAGTAACAGCCGTGCTCTCCACAGGTGCCTTGGGGTTATACGAATCAGGATAGAACTAAATGTCCAGAATATCAGTACTATGTTTCAACGTTCAGAGTTGACGGAGCAAGAGTATTTCCAGAAGAAAGCATCTGACGTGTATGCTGAGAGTTCCAAGTTTAGAAAGAAACGAAATGAGCTTACTCCTAGCACGAAAAAATTGTAAAAGTCTCCACCAGTCTGCAAAGCGCCAGTTGTACCCTGATAGTTGTAGATGGCGAACCATTTTGAGTCTACTTGTGTTCCATTCTCGAGCATGAATGTGAGTGTGTCGCCAGGGTAGAAGGTAGCCCCGCCTCCCCAAGTGCTGAATATAGACTGAATATCCTGAGCAGGACTTGTCATTAATTGATTGAAATCTGCGTGAGGTTCTAGACTGCCCACGGCATTCTGTGCAGCAAAATCATCCAGATAGTCAATGACATCAAAGCCGTTAATTTTTGCTATCGCAGAAGGCTGCCATGTTCCATCTTGTAGGCTATCTTTCAAGTCATCTGAGTCACCTGTCAGTACTCAGTCACCATGAAGTATTACGGCTCAACCCACCAGAGAAATAGACTTTCGGCAGTGAAATTCCATCAAGTGAGACAGAGGCAATGTCCCAGACGCTACCGAATGTGAAGATTCCAAGTATTCCGGCAATCAGATTAAGATGGGCATCATGTGTCGAATAGATCAAACTTTGCAGCGTGGCCTCAAATTCATACTGATTTGTAAATGTGCCGCTATCGATATCTGCCTGGATTGCCGCAAGGCCGCCGACAAGGTCTACCTTTGGTTGCTGGTAACTCGCAGGGGGGTCCTTAAGGTACGCTAAATTAGATTGGAATTGTATTGTATCGTTATAGTATTTGAGAAATCGTGTTGCCACCGCCCCGTTGAAGGGCACTGAAGTCAGGCAGTCATAGGCCTGCTTGGCTTCAAAAGCAATATCTAATTTGATAATTCAGCTACGAAGTACACATAACCAACACCTCGGATGTACATACCACCGCCATTGATGATATCACCACAGACAGTCGACACTGGCGCAGCAGCTCTTTTTGTCACAGTTGGAGACTCCGAGTCCGACGCCGGTGCTGCGTGTGACACTGTTACGGAGAACGTGAGTAAGGAACAGATAAAGAACGAAAAGCGTGCCATGTTCAGGTCGCAAAGTGAAATAAAATTAGAGAACGACTTCGACGCATTAAAATGGATCAAGAGAAGAACCAAGGGAAGAGCCTCATCATCCACAGCTCGGGAAGGGCCGCCTTTTCAAGTATCACACGCGTATGCGAAGGAATATGCTTATTCAAGAGCTGCCTAGTGCTGACAGCGTCTGACCCGTTTGATTGAACAAAATCCCGGCACAGCCACCCTGTCAAATTTGCAGCATGTGCTGCAGGGCTGGTTGGGGGCCAGAGAGAAACGTGCTGTGAGGTTGCTTTACGTCCATTTCTTCGGACCGGGGCCGAAAAGTCGACGACTGAAATAGAAATCAGCATCTAATTTTTCTAAACTCTTTCAGTGCTGGGTTTGAAGCAGCGTCGGCGAATTCGAACGAACAAAATAACTGTTCTGGGGGCAAAATGAGGCTGATTCGTAGGTTTATCTGAAAGTTGGAGACTACCCGCTGGTGGTCCGTGGCGGGCGCCCGACCTTCATCTCCCTCTCCTGACTACTATGCCCCTCGTAGCGGTAGCCTATGAGATACAGCGGCGTAAAGCCTTTGACGGTGATGGGGCGCATGAAGGAACGTCTTCGGAGATGCTTCACGTTTCGCATTCCCTATTTTTGACGTGGTCTGCATTTTAGAGTGCGGCGTAGTTCCAAGAACAGCCTAGACTCAGGTCTCCTTGCAGGGTCGGATTTCCGACGAATAGCGGGGAATGATCTGCAGTTCCAGGCGATTTGCATTTTCAACCTCGTGGCACCCGGAGAAATCGTACAGTATTGTAAGCCTGAGCTGACTCCAGCCGCATATATAGTTTGACAGATTTTACCACCGTTGCACTACTGTGCACGAAGAAAAATTTGGTATTCTGGCGGTGAAGAACTTTGTGTCGCCTGCTGAAAGCCGAAGGTATACCGTACCTATCTGCCATTCAACGCCAGAAATACAGTATGCGCATCTGATTTTATCAGACCCTGGAAGCCAAAATGGACCCTCTTTCGATCATCGCCGGCTCCATCGCGATCTTTGACGCACTCAAAGAGGCCTATCGCTTCGCTGAAGATGTGATCAAGGCTCCCGAAGAGCGCGATGAGTTCACGCGGCGATTTGATTGTGTGCTGGACATCAAAAAGATCCTGGGCGATTGCCTGGCGAAGGAGCCCGACCCCGAAAACTCGGAATGGATCAAACTTCTTGACGCCAAGAAGAATCCCAGTTCTCCTCTAGCAGGCCTTGGGCAGATCATGCAAAAGATGTTAGCCACGCTGAAGACAAAGGAGACATCGATCAGAAAATGGAAAGACTTCAAGTGGCATTCGGAGAAGAAGTCTCTCGAGAGCTACTTCGTTGCCATAGATGGATGTTGTACAAGAATCGTGTTTGTCCTGAGCACAGCTAATATTGAAATCTCGAGACTTTCGAGGGAGAACAATGCACTCTTGAAAGACACAAATGCCATAACGAGAAAAATGGCTTCAAACCAAGAAGCGCAAATGGAGCTTGAGAAACTAGACCGAGAGGAGTCTGACAGGAAAGCAATCGAGCGCTGGCTCTCGCCACTAGATTTTCAAGCTCGCCAACGCGAGATATTTGAACCAGCTGCGAGGACGGGTAAATGGTTTATGGAACGTGAAGAGTTCAAGTGTTGGAAGAAAGGTGAGCTGGAAGTGCTTCGGTGTCACGGGAGAGTTGGAACAGGCAAAGTAAGATGTACGCTTCTTAACGTACCTGATGTTTTCTGACAATATTGGTCGCAGACTGTGCTCTCCTCCATTGTGGTGGATCACTTGAGACAGGAAGCCTCATCCCTGACTCCTGTGCTTTGCCTGTTCCTTGAAAAGGCATCGTCCAAGCTTCATACACCAAAGAATCTGTTAGGTAGTCTAGTCAAGCAACTGGTTCAGCTCAAAGAATCGGGCATCAATCCGGTCACCCAGGAAGCTTGGAAGAAGGCCAAGCGCGCCGATACACGTCCAAGTCTAGATCTAACGAAGAAGCTTCTCGCCGTGAGTAGTTCCGCTCCTTCCATCGACCTCTCTGCTTGCGAGAGTACTTGCTAATCGTATTTTGTTAGTCTGAGGCCGTTGGATACGATTGGATCTATATCGTCGTAGATGCACTGGATGAAGCCTCTGACGACACTCGTGACTTCATCGAAAAGGAACTCCGCAGAGTTTCCAAGAAACTGAAACTCTTGACAATGGCAAGAGTAGACGAGGATGTCCCACCCGAGACTGTTGAATGTAACATTTGCGCAAAAAAGGCACTTCCTGTGTATTACCGGTGCACGGGCTGCCCCGAAAAGCCACGATTTGATCTCTGCTCTGACTGCAAAGCGGAAGGTTTCAAGTGCCCTATTAATCTGTTTCACGAAGTTCTTCTGCCTAGATTCATCGAAGTCCAGATCAGAGTACCACCTACAGACTTGGAAATATACGTCAGGGCTATGATCAAAGGTCAAGCTCCAGATCAAGATATTGACCGTGACATGGAGTCTGAGCGCCGAACCTCAACGAAGCTTGGACAATTCTGCACGGACGATATATTCTTAGATGAGATTGTGCAAGCCATACTCGGAAACTCTGCCAACAAATTTCTGCTCGCAAAGCTATACATAAACTCAGTCTCAAATAAAATCACCAAAAAGAAAATCCTTGGGGCCTTGACTAAGCTGAAAGGAGCTCAATACGATATTTCAGACAGGATTGATACATTATACGAGCAAGATCTGAATGCTCGCATCAGAGGGCAAGATGCAGAAAGAGCTGAGGCTGGCATCAAAATCTTGTCGATCGTGTATTTTGCACGCAGATATCTCAAGCTGGACGAACTACGCCAAATTTGGGCGGCGGAAGAGGCTGCTCCCGAAGACACGGATTACGATGCATTTGGAATGATAGACTCCCAGGATATTCTCAAGTATACGGGAGGCTTCATCACTATTGGAAGAGAAGACGAGGTGGTTCGCTTTGATGATCGAACGCTGAGAGAATATTTCGACAAGAAAAAGGACGAGTGGTTTCCAGACGGAGAGAAATACATCGCTAATCTGTGCCTTCGATATCTGGGCTTCGACACATTTTCGAAACCATGTCCAAGCGAGAAACTTGCAGCTCGAGATGAAGATCATCCATTCTTTGCTTATGCGGTCCAATATTGGGGAGACCATGTTCGGGAAGCGGGCTCTGATGTTGAAGCGGCAGCCGTGAAATACCTCGAAGACACCTCTCGAATGGAGGCTTATATTCAAGGTGCTTGGGAAACGAACACGCACGACCATGACAAATGGGATGTTCGTAGAAATATACATGCTCTTCATGTCTGTGCGTGGTTTGACTTATCGAGAATCCTTAGCGAGTTGGACTTCAAGACAATTGAGAACCTTGACGTTCAGGAGAAGACATACGGCCAAACACCCCTGATGTATGCTTGCAGACGAGGCAACGCCGATTTTGCTCGCAGCTTGCTAAGAATGGGTGCCAAGGTGAACATGTCTAGTGCCAGGGGGAGGACTGCTTTGCATGAAGCCGTTCTTCGGAAGAACAACGAGATGGTGCAGCTACTCCTGGACAATGCTCGAGATATTGATGTAAATCTGCGAAACCACCTGCTCTTCGACCGTTCAGCTCTCATGGTAGCTATCCGCCAGGGCTGTACAGATATTGCCAAGATAATTCTCAAGAACCCGAAGGTGTCTGTTGACATGCGGGATTCTCAAGGTAACACAGCTTTATGGCTAGCAGCTCTGACAAATGAAGTTGAGGTCCTTGAAATGCTATTGGCCAACAACGCGAAGATGGATTTGACGGAAACCGGCAGTGGGCGTTCTGCGATGGTTCTAGCCGCGGAATTGAATCACTCAGGCATTGTGACCTGTTTGCTAAACCGTGGTGCTGATCCGAATCTCCCTAAAGATCTAAGAGGCGGCACGCCCGCTATTCGAGCCGCCGAAAATGGAAACCTAGAAACACTGCAAGTCTTGATAGACTATAAAGCAGATCTTTCGGCCACTGATGAGGATGGTCGCACTCTTATGCACTGCGCTGCAGAATACGGGCATGAGGACATTCTCGAATTACTCAAGGAACAGAACCTTAACGTGAACTCGCCCTGCCTTCACGGAATGACCCCACTTCACAGTGCCTGTAGAATGGGACAATACGACGCCGCCGAATTCCTAGTACAAAGCGGAGCCGATTGCGCAATTAAAGACAAGTTTGAAAGAACCCCGTTCATGGTTGCATGGCAATACGGAGAAACAGAGCTCATGAATCTCCTCAGAGACAAAGGAACAAACAGAGAAATTGACTCAGTACAAAACATACACACTGAAGGGCTTCCAATCTGGTCGCTCGTTAGACTATCTCGCCTTGACTTGATCATCAGTGCAAGCTTGGCAAACCCCGTCAAGCTTGATCTCTCCATGACAGAGCCCTTTACATGTAACACCGCATTGCACTGTGCGATTATGCGTTGCGATGGTCAGTCAGGGGCTTTGATACTGCAAGAGCTTCTTTCCTTGGACTCGACGTCTATCAACGAGCCGAACAAAGCCAAACAAACACCACTCCATCTTGCTGTCCTATATGGCTGTTTGAAATGTACAGATGTGCTTCTCAAGTTCAAGGCGAAGACGGACGAGGTTGATCGATACGGAAACTCGCCGTTGGCGATTGCGTGCAACAAAGAATACCTTCCTATCGCCGTTACACTGGTAGAAGCCGGAGCCCAGGTTCGTGACACGAGAGTCACGATGCAGAAACTACTTTTCGCTGCAATCGAGCTTCAAAGTGTCAAAGCTGTTCAGAATTTGATGATGGCAGGGGCGGATCGAATGGCTCAAGACGAATATGGACGGACAGCCGACATCCTAGCAAGGCAAATTGACGATGGAGAAGGGACTATCCTGAGGGTTCTGCAGTCACACCGGAGCTTTATGTATCACCCGGTGAAAGCGGACAAGACACTCACGACTTCAGTGATGGAAGTGCTTGACGAAGAACCCGAACCAGAATTGGCATATAGACCTGCATTTCCGAGGCCAGCGGGACTAGATGAAAGAGAGCCATGCGCCACCTAGAGGGTAATACGCAGACTGGCTTTTCAAAACCATCTAGTTCACCAGATGCATTCTATTTTCTGCTCGAAGTCTTCGACATCACAGATAAGAGATCGGGCGTTTCTCAGTGGGTACAGTACACAATTTGAATCCCCTGGGCTTTCTCCTCGGTCATCGGCTTCCTAGCACTCATTTCTCCCATCGGACCGCCGTTGATTTCCTCTACAAGTTCGGGCGACAGGTGCGTTGCACCGTTGGGAAAGAATCCTTCCCAGAGTCTCGACCTGACAGTGTAGCACACACTGGTGCATATACCTCGTTTCTAAATCCGGTATTAGTCAAGATATATGTGCGGGTTTGCTGATATTCTCACATCATGGAAAACAGCCACGATCGTAGGCACCTCGGGTACTAGTATCGTTGGTCTGTCCAAGAAATCTTGGAAGCTGTTATATTCTTTGAATCCCTTCTCGCCAACACGATACTATCTTCTGCACGAGGGACAGATGCGATCCGTATCTCGAGATCGATTGTAAGCCATAACTTGATCTCGGTGGGTGAACTTGTGACTTGGATCCTTTCGCCAGGGTTGACCAAAGGGGTACTTGCAGGGACCTTCCTCAATAGCGTCAATCAAGGCCCATTGCTCCCTGAGGCTGTTAGTTCACTGTTTAGATGCAAGGATCAGTTAAAAACGAAACGAGCCTACTTGTCTGGATCATCAGAGATAGGGTCAGCAAGACCGGATTTCATGAAAGCATCGAGATCTTTGATATGAAATCCCATGAGCGAGGTATACATGAATGGGGGAAGACCTGCGCATGCTGGGTCGACGTAAGAATGCATGGTTTGGGCGGGTCGTAGGAGTCGAATGAGAGGAGTATGTACAGGATGGCGCTCGGTGTGCGAGGTAAAGGCTGGTGTGAAGACTGGCGGTCGAAGCTTGATCTCTTTAAGCATGTGTTCTAGGATATGTCTGCTTGAAGGATAATGTTGTATTTGAAGAGAAATGGGAAATCGGAGCCGGGAGAAACATACGGTCTGAAGTATAGTGAAGAAGGTACGATCCACCTCAAAATTTCGTCATCTGCTTTTCCCTCTGAGCTTGTCCGCTTGATTGCTGCTGAAGCAGTCAGCGATTTCGGGAAGGTACAAGGCTCTGTTCCTGCTGTTTCGTTTACTGGACGCCAGCCCGGTTCCAAATACACCATGGAGAATTGAGAGACGTCTCCATTTTATCCGTAATAGACTCAAAACTTTGTATTCCATGAAAGCTTCATGTTCTGAACTCAAAATTTTGATTGCCAAGAGCAAGCTATCCCTATTCTCATCAAGATGCAAGTAGTGGTCTAAATAACCTTAATTCTTTCTGGCCAGTAAATTTTTAGCGAGTTTCAGGGGTCCCGGCCTGCATTTATGGTGAGCCTCAGGTTTGCGTCTCTTGTAAACTTTCGACCTCACATCTCCTTCCATTTTTTCTTTGCATCTTTCCTCTTTGTAATCTTGTAACGTATTATTCACCTTACCACACATTCAACCTCTCGAAATAAACATAAAATTAGGTATCAACGAAGCCTATTAACGCAAAAAAAAGAATGTACAAACTTGACTGAAGTAGTGGTTAACGATCAGCCACAAGCCACCCAAACGACCGTCCCTGGCGCTCAATATACCCCGAAGAAAATAAAATATATACCTGTGGCGAACGCCGTTTCTATTCTATCCGCATCATCCTCAAGTGTGAGCGTTGATTCCTCCCACAGCCACCGTCAACACCTGGGGATTCCCATCAAACACCGCACCACTCTGATCCGCACCTCCATTCGCCTGCACATCATCATAAGGGAACGCATACCCCCTCTGATCCAGATTAGCCTGGTGGCAAATCTTCGAATAGTAGTTCGTGGGGCTGGTCGAGTAGTATGCGCTCACATCGTTGCTAGGCTGGGTTGAATCAATCAGCAGCGTGGAGCGGTTGAAACCTGCAGCAAGGCGAGCACCGATGGCACCCATCTCCACCGTGTTGGTGGAAGACGCAGCAAATGGGCCGGTGGAGCAAGAGAAAATATCCCCTGCTGAGGGTTTGGAGAATGAACCAACACCGGGGAAGTTTAAGACGCCATTCGAGACTGTGCCCTGGACGACTCCCCACTCGGCTTGAGTGTCGATACTCAGCGGCTGCGAGGCATATTTGCTGTAAACTTGGTTTACATACCCATCGTAGTAGCCGGCAAAGAGGTTGTTGTTCAGCACGCGGCCGGTATTGGGACTCAGGGCTCGCAGAACGCTGCCGTTGCGATTGACTACTAGCTGACTCCAGTCGCCTCCTTGTGCAGTCAAGGCGTTAGAGATAGTCTGCAGGCCGTTTTGCGGAACTCCAGCGACATGCTGCGTAGCTCCCGAAGCATTGGTCAAGGTCATCGAAATGGGAATTGCGACGAAGTCGACATAACTGATGTTGGCATAGAGCTGGAAATCGTTGAAGGTGAACTCGCAGAATCCCCAGGTTTTGTTGTAGTTGGGGTCAGACTGGTTGCTGACAGATGGCTCAACGAGCCCAGGGCCAGGGTTTAGAAGGAAAGTGAGAGTGTCATTGTAACAAAACCAGATGCGACCCCCGGCAATTCGAGGGATAGTGACTACGGCGGTGGAGCCAGGGGGGCCAAGTGGTATCCCACAGTCCACAGCTAGAGGCTGGCCCGTGGACGAGGGCGATTGTGGATAGTATGGCGTCTTTCCATCGGCTTGCATCAGAACAAATGAGTTGTTCCTGTCGATTGCCTGCCCTGTGACATAGGCATAGATTTGGTTGGACGAGGAGTTGTTTTGCAAAGCAAGGTTCAATGTGCTGTTCGTCATAATGCCGGTTTCTGTTTGAGACGTTGAAGATACGAGGCGTTGACCAGGTGCGTTATCTTTAAATTTTTGGTACTATTGCAGGGCACAGTGAATATACGACCGGGTACAAAGTGGCTTTCTTGTGGGAACAAAGCAAATGAATTGGAGTAATGAGAACAAGTCGTGTTACTGAAATGGGATTCCTCGAAAGACTTAATATATTAACTGCTATCAATCAGCTGGCCGCTTCCTACAACAGACATTGTCACTCGCAACTGCCTCCAACAAAAGAGGCAAGTGAAACGTGAAGGGCAGGAAGGTTTTACGTACGATGGAGATATTTAAAAGAAATGGCAGTCTGGTGCAGAAAACGAAATCTAGACCTCGAGTCTCCTGACAGTCGGAGTTTATATGGTCGAGTGTGCCCGATGGCGTTCAGACGACAAGGCTTGGCTTGAGACTACAAGCTGGCAGCAAAAGCAACGTTCCAATAGAAAAGAAACTTGGAGCACCTGTCTATGCCTCGGGACGAAAAATCAAAACAAGGAACTTTTTAAGAGAAATGATTCGGCAACCCCTGAGAATCCAAGATGTCTCTGGCAATTGGCACAGATTCCAGAAACTTGATCGGATATAGCTGCAGGTGTTGTGACGTCACCCGAAAGCGACCAAGATCTTCAGGTCTCTATAACGGCCCGAAGAGAACAATCCCATTTCCCCAGATCTGATGGAGTAAGTGTCTCGGATGACTTGCTGTTCTAAAACCTTGTTGCAGCTGGGTGCGAAGAATGTCTTACCTGCAGCTCGGTAATGGTCACGAGACCATGTCTTGAGACCTTACTCCTACCCCATGTTTTTTGCACGTTATATGGGGAGGTTGGATATATAGTTGCAGTGGCCGTCATTCAGACTTGTCATACGGTTGAAGTCAAAGAAAGACTTTGTACCGATACTTCAGAGTCGCATCATGTGACCATGATCTTTCTGATGGGGTTCTCATCTCTGTTTGCTTTTGCCCCTAATCCTGTGAAGAATCCGGGCATGATGAATATTTCGTACCAAAGGTCTGAGAATTCCGAAATGAATAACGTCAGTATTTTCCCAAGTACGTCTCGGGCCCGCCCGTGTTGGAATTTGGACTCGCTAGCACTAGCATATCGAAATTTCAAAAACGTTCGGTCCCCAACATTAAATTTACTTAATAACCCACTTTCTATTGCATCAAAATCTCCTGGAATCTCACTGTTTTTATCCAACTTTTAAGATCTGCGACCAAAATGACGACTCCCACGATCTCCACCCGCTTCCTCATCATCTCTGACACGCACGACTTCAAATTCGATGAAACCAAAGGTCCATTTCAAGATCTCCCATCAAATATAGATGTCGTCCTCCACTGTGGTGACCTGACGCAAGTTGGTGGAGCATCCGAGTACAAGAGAGCACTGAAAATGCTCGCCGCCATCCCAGCGGAGCTGAAACTCGTCATCGCCGGAAACCACGACCTCTCCCTGGATCCAGAATACTGGAAAACAGTGGATGAAGATGAACAAGATGACGAAAAGGAAGATCACAAGGGGGCTTTGGAGATCATGACGGGTGAAGTGGCGAAGGCTGCTGGTCTTACATATCTCACGGAGGGCATGCATACATTCACTCTCAAGAATGGTGCAAAATTTGCGCTCTACGCCTCTCCATATCAGCCGAAGTTTGGAGACTGGGCGTTCAATTACGAGAACAATGAAGACAGATTCAACTCCGTCGAAAATACCGCAGCGGGGACGACGTCCATAGCTCAGAATCCAGTCCCGGATTATCCTGGAGTTCACGTTGTGATGACGCATGGGCCGCCGAAAGGTATTTTGGATGACACCGTCCACGGTCATTTAGGATGCGGTAGCCTGCTTCATGCATTGAAGCGGTGTAGACCACGGCTACATTGTTTTGGTCATATTCACGAAGGCTATGGTGCGAACTTGATTACTTGGAAGGAAGACAACGACGACGAAGCTAACTTCAGTATTCTCAAAAAAGAGGTCAAGATTAAATGCTATCCTGACTCGAACAAAGCGGATGACACTACTGGAAAAGAAACATTGGCGATAAATGCGGCGATTCTGGATGGCAACAACCCTACGAATGATCCTTGGGTAATCGACCTTCAGCTGCCACGGTAATGAGAGACTCTACACGAGAATTCTCTAGAGCAACTAGTTTTAATGCAGAACTCAAAAAGGCGCCTCAAACCAAGGTCTGATCCAGTCCACCTCATCTCGAATGTCGCGTGCAGCACGCCACAACAATCGTCACACCCTCACAGACGTTGGACGCGCAAAATGTCTCAGAGAGCTAGAAACTACCTGTCTCTCTCCGACCATTTCGAATCACCAAATGCAGATGACGAAAAAAATGCAAAGGCGGTCTCACGAACCTCGTATTCACCCGATCCGGGGAACATCAGCATTGTCCCGAACGAGAAGTTCGACGCGATTCAATCAACCCGTATTCGACAGCCTCTTTAAAACCATGTGAGAATGAGGAAAACGGCCAGAGAGACAGAACGAAGTATTGATTTAATCAATAAGATCAGGATTGATAATAGAGGGCTTTCCGCTGCGAGTATCTAGCTAGGGCTGGGACCTTGAGAATGTTTGATGGAGGTAATGAAGGAACATTGCTTGAAAAATTAAGGGAGCGCGATCTTGTCCCTTCAATAAAAGCCAGGTGCATTAGGCGTCAATATTGAGTACATGCTTGAGATCCGAAAGTGAGCGCAAGAGCGATTGAGGGCGGAGAAGCCCATGGCCCAATTCGATAGTTATTTTCTCTCACAAGAGTGCTCAACATCGAAGTTCAGGGATTACCAGAAAGTGGGCGGAGAATATTGGAAGCTGCGAGGGGTGTAGAAGGAGCTTCATAGCATTGTTGTTCATGGAAGCTTTCCTGTTTCGATTTGTGAAGTAAGGTGCGGCCGGCGATGCGGGAAATTCTGAACTTGTTAAAGTTATAAATTACTGAGCAAGGTATTATACAGGGCAGTGGATGAAACACAGCAGGTGCGACGAGTGTCGATGGTTGTCGATGCAGTTTCGTCGGGGACTAGATGTTGGGTAAGGGCGATCGATGTTGAAGTCGAGGACTAATACCCACCGCGCAAAAAAATCCCAGCTTGACGCTTGCCCTATTCTAAATCTCGTAACAATTAATTCTCCATACATCGCAAGAAACCATCCTCCATTCTGCCATCCCAAGAGAAAAAAAAGCAAAAAATAATCCCCGGCCAAAAAAATGCGGGTCGTGCCATCCAATAGCAAGCATGCTAACCTATGATTGACGCGAAAAATATATTAGGAGGACGAGGTACTAACCAAAGCATCGACATGCATCTCACGTTCCCACAGTTCCACAACTCTGGGATCCGGGGAAATCTTATTCTGACGTGTGTCGTGGTATCTCATAATGCATTTCCCGTCGTTTCCCAATGCTAGTGTATGCTAAGATCATCATTCATGCGAAGCAGTCGCCATCCCAATGCCCGTTTCCCAATGCAGGTGCGAGAAGATCTATTGTGCGTCCCATTTGTTCGTACAAATACAGAGTTTGTGGGTGAGTGAGTGGGAGAAAGAGTGTGTATTATGATCCGTGCAGCGCTTTGAAACCTGCGGATATCAGACTTCGTGGGCCTGGTGGCACGTCTGCTGTGCCGGTCCAGTAGAACAATCCCTGCAAGGTGTGTTAGTAATGCGGGCATTGGAGTATTGAACAAGCACTTACGCCGAGCCCCTTTTCCCTGCAGTAGTTCGCCTTCATCTTGACCGTCTCAGGATTATCGTAAGTCACGAATCCCCCATCGCCGCCAACACAGAATGCGGCTACCACTCTAGTGTTGACAATTTCCTCTGCCCCTTGTCGGGGTAGTTGCTTGTATTCGAAGGTTCCCTCCTCACCACCGTGTCCGCTGAATGAGTGTCCTGGTCCTCCGGCCCCTATGAAGGATCTGCCGTACACTGGAACGCCGAGGAGTATCTTGGCGGCGGGGAAACCTCTGGAGACAACGTAATCGACGGCTGCTGAGCCGGAAGGTTCTTGAGGGGTACCGGGAAATAGTTGCGCGTGGTGCCCGGCTTTCTGAGACAATGAGCCAGTGAAGTCGTATGCCATGAGATTGATTAGATCTAGGTAATCTTGGGCTCTGTAGAGATCGATATTCTGCAGTGCCCACTGACCGGCTGGTAATGCTGCGCTGAGGAGGTATCGTTCGCCTGGCAAGTGAATTCTAACCGCGGCAAGCAGGTCAAGGAAATTTCGTCCCTGTTCGGGATTTGAAGGGTGTTCCCAGTCAACTAGAACATTTCTTAGATGCAAGTTGAGAGTGTTGCGAAGTTCTACTTACTATCAATTCCGTCAAACCCAGATGCTTCGACTAATGCTTTAGCAGATCGCGCGAAGTTGTCTCTGGACAGAGCACTGGAAGCTACAGTGGCAAAATTTTGGCTTGCTCCACCCCCGCCAATCGACAGGATTAGCTTGAGATAGTCATGCTGTCCCTTCAATCGCATGAAGGCTCCAAGGCAGCCAGTTGCGCCGTCGACTGGCATTTGTGCATCGGCCCACTCGTCGCTAAGCTGTAGAAATGTCAGCAAAGGGAAACAGAACATTGGGAAGAGCACCTACAAATACGCCACCATCAGGAGAGACATGAGCAAAAGCGTAGAAGACATGGCTTATACAGTTGTAATTTAACGTTGCTGGTGTCTCCCCGCGGTACACTCGATAGTTGGGGTAGTAGACCGCGTTCTTCCGTGTAAGATTGGAGATGCTGGCATCTAACGACGGTTGCGATGGCCTTCGGAGCTCAGGTCTCGATCCAAAGGGAGCCGGCGGGGGGACTGGCCCGTAATAGGTTGACATATTGTTGTTGGAGCAAAAGTTTCTGAAAGTCTCCTTCCTGACCTATGAATTTCCTTCTCGAATGTCCTCTTTGATGTTTAAGCCTTGGGATGGAGCACAAGTGAATGTTTATTTGCATGTTCCTCGCCGATACTTCCTAATTCGGCAGTGTCGAGTCTTCGTAAAGCAATGCTTGCTTCTTTTCCAAGATCAGGTAGAGACAGGACGTTGATCCCTCCGCAGGGCTGAATATAGAGCGCTGAAAGTAGTAGTCAACAAAACGAAACAGTAAACACAGCACCGGCAGGCCGGGTTATGAAAGAAGGCACGCGGGTTATATGAAAGGAATAGGTTGCCGAGCAATAATTAATCATGCTTCCTCATGGCCACTGCCGACACGGACGCAGATCCTGCTGGGGTGCTGAGGTGTGGCAGCATTTATTGGTATGAAATAGAAATGGGCTTTCGAGGTGTGTGTGGAGAGCCTTCGATCTCACAAGCTTCAGCGGCCATCGGTGTGAGGTTTCTAGGAGAGATCCGAGGTCCACCTTACCCAATCCTCCTCTAGGTGCATACAATGTACCTGGACTAGGTAACTGTGGATTTGCAACGCAGGCTAACGTCAGTAAAGCATGTACGGGCATATAGCAGGCATACTCTGGGACAGCTTTTTTGCCCCCTCACTGGCTGGTTATAGGAGGGAATGCCGTCTGGACCTCGCACCGGGAGAATATGTCGAGATATTGGGCTAGAGCGGCGTGGTAAGGCTGTGGCGTAAATGTAGAGTATAGTAGAACAGCGCCTTCGGAGATTCTTAAGAAAAGTTGCATTAGGTACGTTCATGCAGCGGTGGTGGTCTCGGCTAAAGCATTCTAAGTCTGCTCTAAGGACTGCTAAAGTGGGATCAAGGGTCCCGCAGCGGAAATCGTCAGATCTAAGTCTGGCAGCAGAGCGCTGACTCGTTGCAATATCAGACTATCAGATTATCAGACGTCTTGCCCCCATTGCCCCCAGTCTGTGAGTGTAGCTGTCATAGTCTGGAATCGGGCCTAGTGATAGCTGATAGGACAGGCATGTTCGGGAAGCTAGATGGCCGTACATAGCCCTCCACAATGCGCGTACCTATGGTGGTCGAGGCTCGAGAATTATATTTGGCAGTTGATTTGTGAGACGTGACAGCTGGCAGAGGTGAAGGCCATGGGCTATGGCGTGGACAGGCCATGGGCTGATCACCAGCCAGCGAGCAAGGATGGCAGGAGACTGTACCACCGATAAACAAACCCAAGCAAGACTTAGAAATTATTACTGGATGTGGCATCGTGGATAGAATCTTGCTGTACGTGACTTGTAGCGGAGTAGGACCGCTTACCGAGTTGACTTGCATCGGTGCGTTGCATCAGCCTGCTTCGAGCTAGATCCCATCTGAAGTGCAGAGGTGTTTGGCTACTTGGGATCGTCGGCGACTTCTGGCTCTCGAAACCCTGTGGCAGAAACGGCAAAATCGTGATCGTAGACATGGGGGATGAGGGGTCAAAGGCCAAAAACAGATGAGGGGTGCCAAACAGGGGCAGGATACTTGGTAGCACTTGGTCGCATCTACAAGATATGCTATGATGCCTTTACTTTACCTTTACGGTAATGGCACAGACAAAGACAGGTAATTGCGTTTGGCACCCCCTGGTGCCCAAGGCTTGAAAGATACCAGGCGATAACCTTACCCAAGTTGAGTGATAACAGCAGGGGGCGCAATCCCACAGACGCAGCGATGGAACAGACGTGACACCAAAATTGAAGCCCTAGGGCGATCAGAGCCAACGGAGCCACCAGAGCTGTCGGCGGTGCAGTCAGTACTGCAGTACTGCGGTCATGGTCATGCTCTCTGATGAACTGCATTTGCCTCCTCTCCTGCTGCTGTTCTACTGCTCCCGTCCTGCAGTCAGGGAAGAAGTGGCTGAAATGGCTGCAGCGACGCTGTCCACGCTGTCGGATCGCCTTGCAGGGAGCTACAGTAACTTGTGGAGCAAATCCCGATACACTACTACTACACCGCAGGGCCATGACAGAAACGTCGCTTGGCGTTCCTGGGACCTACCTAGACATACCTTCAAATACAGTATCAGAAAAGAGAACGAGAGAGAGAAAAGCCGACCTGCGAGGAAAGAGAAAGAGAAAGAGAGAGAGAGAGAGTAGTGATCAGGGTCGGAGCGGCGGCAAAGAAATGATTGAGTGAGGATCACGTGTAGCCTTGTACGAAGGTACCCAGGTACTTGTGTGCAGGAAGGGTTCGGCAGCCGTAGCCGTAGCCGTAACCGACCTCCACTGGACTGGTTGCTCCTTACGCGCAAAGCAAAGCATCGACAAAGCATCGCATCGAAGATTCGAAGCAAGCGCATCGCATCTAGATAGGATCTCGATTACCACACATCAGGCTACCATCCGCCATCGACCATCGACCATCGACCATCCACCACCGACCATACCAACCTTTGTACCTCCGTATCACCGTACCATATTTTCCTCCTGTTTCTGTCCCTCTGCTCTTTGCCCAGAGCTCTCCATTTATCCAGAGCTCGGCCCCTTTACAGGATACACCTGCAAGCCCACCGTTATAAGATCGCGTCGCAACACGACACGACACGACACGACACGACACAGTATTATCGCAGTGCTATCGCAGTATTATCGCAGGCCTCGTGATACATCGTTTTTCGCTGGCACTTGCCGCTGTCATCTGGCACAAGCAAGCCTCACCACCACAGCTTAGCTGCACCGACTAGCATCCTGCATTAAGAGTATTTCTCCCAGCCTCTACGCCGCGCCCCAGCATAATCATATCCAAACATAAACACTCCTACGGCTGGAGGCCTCCAGCGTTCGTAGGATTCAAGACACTCATTTGGACGACCAAGCCCGTAGTGAAAGACACGGACCGAATCGAAGCTCAGCGCAACGCAGCATCGTGTGGTTGACACAGCTTCTCCAAGCTTCTCTCACCTCCACCGAGACGCTTTCGAATCGACGATCCTCCTGCCCGCTATGGCCGCGATCCTTTCTCAGGGCCCAGGACCCAAGGACCTGTCACGTCAGATTCTCGAGCATCAAGCTCCTGAGTACACGTTCACCTTCTCGCCATTCCTTTTCCAAACATACCGCCACGGCCTCTCACCAAACCGCCCAACATGCAAAGCTTACCTTCAAGGGCACTGCCCCTTAGGCGCAGCTTGCCCCGACAAGCACACAACCGCAAACAGTAATTCAAACTTCAATAATCTGGTATGCAAGCATTGGCTCAGGGGCCTATGCAAGAAGGGGGAGAGCTGCGAGTTCTTGCATGAGTACAATCTGAGGAAGATGCCGGAGTGCAATTTCTTTGTACGGAATGGCTATTGCTCTAATGGAGGTACGTGTCGATCGCTCTTGTGGGTACGTTCGATGCTAACTACAAATCGTAGACGAATGCCTTTACCTACATATCGATCCCTCATCTAAGCTTCCCCCTTGTCCCCATTACGAGAAAGGCTTCTGCCCGCTGGGACCAAATTGCTCGAAGAAGCACGTGCGGAAAATACTCTGCGAGTTCTACCTAGCTGGATTTTGTCCAGACGGAAAGAATTGTAAAAAGGCACATCCACGCTGGCCGACTGACCTACCGAAGCCAACTATCAAAGTAGAACGGGATCCAGAGGAGATAGCAGAGGAGCAGAGGCAGTTGCGAGAGAATGCCGAGAGAGAAGAGGAGCGGGAACGAGAAAAATACGGCGGCAATGAGGGTGGTGGGAGAGGCCGAGGAAGGTGGCATGGAGGAGGGGGGTATGGAAGAGGCAGGGGTCAGGGTGAACAGAGACGCCAGAGAGGCAGGGGTCACTATTGAACTACTTGAACGCCTGGAGAAGGTTTTGGCTTCGATGTGTTATGCAACCGCACAGACGATAATGGATAACGGCATGCTAAGTATGGAAGCAAAGCTAGAAACGCGAAACGATCTGAAACTCATTTTCACCCCAACAAAGGCTGGCTCTCGGGACACTGTCTATCTCGACACGAATTGTGGTGGCTATGGCAAACACTCGCAACGATCGTGAAGGGCTCTTTGACCCCCTGGTACCTTCTATGCTGTCAATACGAAGTTTGCGACGATAAACTAGCACGGGCAAGACTTGCGACTACCATGAACCTATTTCCAAGGATGTTGCGACTCTGTCGGCAAAACTGCCAAGTATCACTCCAATGCCTCCAGACAGCCAGTCTGTGGCACATTCCAAAAGCAGCCGACCCTAGCAAGTTGCCTCGCGGCTCGGATCGACGATTCAAATTAATCTCAATATCTCTGTACTACGCACAAAAAGCAGACAAGGCTGACAGGCCGATATCGGCAACTGATTTCGGGCCTTTTCCATCGATGTTTATCAATATTCCAGCTCGGGAGAGCAGGAATGCTTCATCTTACTTCATACAGACGAGCCGCGCTTTCTTCAGGTGAAGGTGCATAGCCTTGTGCAGCGGTGTTTTACGAAGTTTGGGCTGCTGAATAACTACCCGCCCCTCCAGGAGGAAACGGCCCGAAGCGACGGACGGGAACGGGAAGGACAGATCCGTGGATCCGGATGCTCTAAATAGAAGAGATGATCATGAATGTCAGGATGGGAATATAAATTGTGCTTTGTGGCTTGAGGATCATTCGTGTAATTGGTTCGCTGGCCTACGCATTGTCACTGACTAAAGTTCGTTCCTGTAACACGCCAATACATCCCAGCTCTGAGGTAGTAGTTTCGTCGATGTAAACGATGTCCGGGAACTTCTCTAGACTAGATATGCGGGATCGGATTAATGCTCGACATTCTATGACGCCTAAATCTTGAGAACGAGAGGAAATTGTGGTTTTGAGTGAAGATCTTATTGAAGTGGTATTTACTATGTGATTTATCCAGTGATTGGAGATTTGCCGTCCCTACCCTCTGCACGCCGAATCCCAAATCAAGGCCCAAACTCCGGCTCAAATCCAACTCATTCCAGTCCGTAACTCTCACTCCAAAACATGATCCCGCATCCCATATATACGAATTCAAACTTCATCCACCCCTTTATCACTCCCCAAATACTCCCCCTCCTTATTATAAACACTCACGTACCCACTCTCCTCCATCTTCTTCTCATCCCCCTTCGGACTCACAATCCCCTTCCCACTCCCCACCCCAAACTCGCCCAACTTCCTAACGCCCATCATCCAGCCCACCAATCCCCTCGGCACCCAGCGTCCCACAAACCCATACACCGAACTACCCATGCCCACTCTGACCGTTCCCCCACGACTAGAAACCATAGCATCAAACACCGCATCATTCAATTCCCTCAACGAACTACCCTTCCCTAAACCCCTTTGCGTAATATTAGTACTCGCGACGAAATTCCTCGCGTAAGCGCCCCGTGTACTCTCATCCCATCTCAAGGTTTCCGCGCGCGTAGCTAGCTGTTTGTTGTGCGGCGAGAATGCACTCGTGTCGAAGGTTCCTAGTTGGATATGCGTTACTGGGATATCGAGGGGCGATAGCTCGGATGATAGGACGGAGGTGAAGGCGTTTAGCGCGGCGATTGTGAGGGATTCGGGGAGGTGGAAGGCGGGGTTTAGACTTGAGATTATGCTGGGTGTTAAGACTAGGATAGACGGCTTTGGTGTTGGGGGCGCGGCACTGGGGTGAAGGTGAGGATGCGGAAAGGGCAGGGTTTGGAGGAGGGGAAGGAATGTTTGGAGGGTGAGAATTGGAGTGAGGAGGCGGGTGTTGAGGAGGTCGGAGAGCTGAGATGGTGGTAGAGAGGCGAGTGGTGAGGTTGGGTAGGATAGGGATGGAATTAGAAGGAGTGAGCGTAAATTCAGATGGTGGGGTTTGGTGCCCGGGATCGGCGAGTGTGCCTTTTGGAGGTAGGATGTGAAGCGTTCGATGGAGGCTTTGGCGCTTTGAGGCTATAGATCTATTAGATTCGCCTTCGTGGCAGATGTGATTGACTTACATCGACGATATCGATCATCAGAGGTTTAATATCTGGCCTTGATTCATTCTGCACCAACACCTCCTCTTCTATCGTGTTGCATACCACGTAGACTATAAAGCCTCTGCGCTCTAGATCGAGAGATATGGAGCGGGTGATGGGTTCAGAGGGAGATCCGGCAACAACTACAACCTCGAGTCTTGCGCCAGTTCCTGCACGCTTCGCTCTACGCTTCTTTCGGCGGCTTGTGCTCTTTCTAATCATACGGTATGTAACCCCTCCCACCACTACAACAATTACCGTAGTGAGAAACTTGTGGTCCAGCACCCAGCTGTGCAGTCTTTCATAATATGTTGAAGCGGGGAGCGATGCTCCGAGAAACGACTTTGGAGGCGGTGGAGGAGGTTTAGGGCGCGCAGATTCGGGGAGGAATTGAATTACTTGCTCCCTCAATACGCTCGAGACTTTATCCAGATGCCGCTCAACATAGTCGGCAACGTCGCTCGAGTATCTCCTGATGTCGTTGGGAACGGAGGAAAGCTATTAAGCAAGGGGATGTAAGTATACTTCATAAGCTGAGTTCAGGGATAGACGAACCGTATCTAAGAAAGCTTGGTCATCTGCAGACATGTTAGGCGGTGGGGTGGTGAAGCTTGAATGTTTGTGAAGCTTCTGAGGCGGAGAGGTCGTTGTCCATGCGGGGCGGGGAAGCTCGGGGTCCTCAGCCGAGATTTTCTCGATGCTTCAACCAACATCACTTTCGCTACTGTACACTATTTCTCGCAACAAGCACGGAAAATGATTGTCTATATTGAGCAACATATATAAATATGCTTTTGTGTTATCCGTACTTCTGGATAATAAATAGCAAGCTACGCTTCAGTCTATGTGGCATTCCCTTTTGCAAGATAAGATTTTAAGAGAGCTTGCAGCTACCCTGTCCTGTTCCTGAAAGTGTTTTGTCATCCTTTTTCCTTGCGTGTTCTATCCTCAGGTCCTACCTACCTATATTCAAGAATGTCTATTCACAAATTTCTCTGCTCGGCTTGAAGAAACCGGCTACATTCCCAACCCCTGGAGGCCCACTGGTGCCTACTGTTGAACGGGGAAAGTACTGTAATTGCAACAACTCAAGCCCTGAAAACCGGCATTACAGTCCCCGAGATTTAAGCTATTGATGAAGATGGTGAACTACTTGTCTCGTCACAAGCAAGTAAAAACGTCTCATATGCTCATCCAAAAACACACTGGTATGTGCGAGCAATCATGAATCTGCTAGGATGCTAGTTGGACGGGTTTACTCGATTCCGGTTTATTCTTGAATACATCCCTCCTGGCATCAGAATCCTATGGAATGGGACTTTGATGAATCACCAGAAGGACGGGGCATTTGAGGAAGGACCAGGCCTAGTGCTAACGGTTGACCCTGCATCGGTCTCGAGCGATTCGGTCTAGATGTTCGGTCAGAGTCTGAGCGATCTATCTCTACGCAACGTATCGAACGATGGCGACAATTGGTTCAGCGTAATACCACCTATCCGTGTCATCAAAGACATCCATCACGAACGCTTCAAGAATGCCTCCGAGTTCGTCGATGACCCTCCATCCAAACATCATCCCTACTGCAGTCTGCAGCTTTCTGCGAAACATTGAAACTGCAAAATGCATGGCAGGCATCTCATTCAAGCGGAGTAACTTTTTTGATTACGACGACCAGATACTTCAAGCCACCATTGCGACCTTACCCGGCATATGTCGCACGAGATAGTACACATCTGGCTAGATCCACCGCCAGCGAAAACGAGCCGGATTGGCTTTTGAGGGTATCAGCAGTGCTCTCTCCGTATATCTCCTGTTTCGATTCAAGTTCGGTACACCCCTTTACGTCTCTTCGGCACTCAATATACTTCCCATGATGTATTGCACCAGATATTTGACCGAACTGAGCCATACCCACCTTCTTAGAGTGGTTCCTCGAGATTGCTATACACAATAACTCGGTCCTGCATGTCCAGTGGAAGGATTCCTCGGCCCGAAAACTCAACGGTTTCATGCCGATTGTCTGGGATGTATTCGACTTTGGCATGGATGTGATGAGTATTGGTGACGGGCTCGCGGCAGACCAAAAAGTGGCAATACTTCGAAGTACTTTTGTGGACTTTGGATGTTGCCCTCGGCGAGGCACATTCAGAACTAGACCGCTTTTCCCGTCCACCACAACACAGGGTAGTATGGGGTTGTAGAGTGGAAGCAGGCCAAAGCGTCTGTGTTGAAAGGATTGGGACTGGGTCATCTCCGGCTCGCATCCCAGGCCGTGCGTTCACCAGGTTAATAACCTCAATGCCGAGCAAGAGCCAACTATACGCAGGGACGGAAAATATAAGATGTTGAAGTGCTGGCCAGTCTAGTTGGGATCATTCGATAAGGTGAAGAGCTGGCCACTGGTGAAATTGGACAATCCCCCTCAAGTCAGCAAGGATGAATAAACGTGGATCCTCCAAACCTCTTAGCAGTCCACATCTCAAGTAATGAACTGTATCACATCGTGTAATCATGATAACGCCAACAATACTACGTACCGGGGGCGCCGTCAATATCTGCAGGGCTGTCTTGCAGCGGTGGAAACAACCTTAGCTATATGTCCCGAGCCCGAAACCATGGTAACTGTCAATCCAACGTTTCGCTCCTCCACACCGGCAGCTGCCTATTTAGCCACCAACGCTGTCCGACCGCATCTTCTGTGCCGCTGTCCCATTCACTGAGAGCACCGCATCGGCATTATTGTTGGTGATTGCCATACAGGAAGCCCGACACTATGGTGAAGCGCCGTATACTGCATGGGACCTCAAACTTTCGATGAATTATATCTTCAACTCACATCCGGGCGTGTGTTACCCCGCGGAAGTCTCTATGCTCCCCCGTATGAAATCTTGTCTTACATCTAATTACGTTGAAACATGCCCGGACTCTTCTTGGATTGAACTGCATGAGATTAACATCTACAATGCTCAAAGTAGGAGGGCTTGCTTGCAGTGGCATTAGGTGGCTTTTTTGTTATCACCCAATTGGGCGTTTCCTGATCCGATCCCCTTGTGTCTGTCGCACAAGGTTGCAACATCTGAAGCTTTCCCAGTTTCCCCAGGCGGTACCAAGTCGTTCGCATCGATTTGCCGCGATTTATCAAGGTGTAGCTTGCACGTCTGCAAAGCCTCAAGAGTTCAATCCAAATAGAGCTGCCGCACGTTTACCAACTGCGTCATGTATCTTTATCAATTTTGACAGAATCTCGTCCACTTGACGGTCACTCTTGGATCGACAATCTCCCATTCGGTTTCGTTGCGGAACCCAGCACTACGGTTCCACTCAACTTCCTCTTCAAGACATGGCCTCTCATCGTATCTTACTACTCCCCACTGGGAGCCATAAACATGATCAGATGCGGTAATTGAAATCCCTTGGCTGGAATAGTCTCATAACGCCCATGCTATGGAGCCCAACCAAACCTGGGGCCCATGCGCCATGCCCCATGATCGCTCGATCTGCTGTCCCAACGCCATGGCAACATGCAGGCCGCAACCTACTAGCGTATTCCCCACTCCACATGCAGAAACTGTCACAGCGTAAGCGCTCAGTGGCGTTTCTAGAATGGCCCGCCTATGCCGTCTCGTTTTTACTAAGTCAGCTTCATGCATGTCGTTTAATCTGTAGCCCTGCGGCGCGGCGCTGAGGAATCTTCCAGTTTGACATAGAATGAAGCTTAACAAAGATAATGTATGGGCTAGACTAAAGAGGGAATGTTTCACCGAGACTCGGGGATCATGGGTGTAATTATAGGTGCTGCTTTTAGGGAGAGATGTGGCGTTCGAAAAGGGGGTAAGCGAATGAACGTTCGCTTCAGATAAAGCGCTTTTTCTGACGACTAGGGATGAATGGATGGTTGGTTGAAAGATAAAATCGTTCAGACATGTAAGTGCAGCTCATTTGTAACTACGCCAGTCAGTGACTACAACTCTCGAAAGTCGGGGCAGCCTATGTCCCTACCGGGCCACAAAATTTCTGAAAATTGAGGTTGGTTCACCAGGTCGTCGAACCTTTTGAGTCAACATCCGGTGATATGTATAAACATCCGTAAAGTATCAAGGCAGTAAGTAGTAAGTGACTACTGTTGTAGATACATGGAATACTGAACCGTAGTGAGGCTCTATCACAATGTTTTCGCAAGGCTGTCTTTTGATAGAAAGCCACCCCGCTACAATGTTTCATCTGCTGTGGAACATCGTGATAACCTCATCTCAAGTTTGCGATCTTCGTGATATCCATCCAAACACCCCACCTATTCGCGTTGGATAATTTCACCTTGCCAGCGTTCCGTAAGCCATGAACCGACTCTCCATCGCAATGGCAGCAGATTCTATCTACCACAAAGCCACGGAAATAGAACGCGTCCTCGGTCGCCTATCATCATTGCAACTTGAATCTAGCGGCTCAACACTAATATGCCACCAATTTTTCCTCCTTCGATTGATAGCCGCTCAACTACAGGTTTTCGACTCAGAGAATGAATGGTCGAAAAATGACTTTTGCAGCTCCCTACCTCTCTTTTCCAAGCTTGCCAGCTTATACAGAGCGCTTGAAAGAGTGGCCGATGCAATTGCAAGGGAGACTGTGAAGTTAACGGTTGACGACTGTGAAGGGTTTCGTCCTGACCATAAACTTTTACCACGGCTAAGTAGTGCTGTGCAAACGATGCATGCGGAGGTAAATGAAATGCATGGGTTAGTAAGAATTAAAATATTAAATAGTGTTGTGATTACTCACGTCTTTGTCTCTTTGTCTCAGAGGGTCTTCAAGCAGCAGCAATGCTAGCTAGACCGAAAAATACAACAAGATTCGCAGCATAATGGCCCACGGTTTAACATCCTCCCTACCAGAGGTTGATTTCAACAATGCAACGGATCTCCTCATCAAATCGGCAATGTTGAAAATTGCGGGGGTGGTAATTGGAGAGACATTTTCTTTGGAAAAACTTGGCCAGAGTCAAGAATGAAGTATGGCCAGATATTCGACGGATTTATGAATCGCGCTATAAGTCTATGGGGGCGTGATACCGGGGAGCCTACAATTTTTGAACCGATCAAGGTTGCTTGTATCGTTCGTCTTGATCCGCATTGGAACCGAAGAGCATTGGGCGGCTACGCTTCTTCCAATAACTCTAGTATGATCTTCATGTGTTGATTCTGCTTCAGACGTCAGAACATATACGAGGGCAGATCTAACGGGCTATCAATCACGGAAGATCGACGGCACCTTGTGAGGTGTTCTCAAGCGCGAGATTTGGTAACATCGTGCTGGTGACAGCAATGAAAAAGAGGATCTTCCTATAGTGAGGTTGTCACTTGAGCGAGAAGTACCGACCAGAAAAATCTGTGGCGTTGAAAAGTTGTTAGTAGCCGCCGCTAGATTCAGAGAGCAGAATGGTGTTCACTTTCTCCATTTGAACTCAATACTACGGCAAGGCTCATTAAAGGGAAAGCGAGACGCGACAGCAAGAATGATGTACTTTGGGTATATAGTGCATGTGCTTTTCATTATGGACCTCCAGCAATAATGACTCGATGATCTTCAGATGCAGATCTAGGCACTGGACCAGTGGAATTTCACAGTACTTTTCCTGGCCTACTGGGTGATAGTTCTCGGGGAAGGGTATTGGAGCGATAAGTTTTTTGTTGACGACTCTGTCAGAGACAAACTTTTGGGGGTCTTGACAAAAGAGAAGTGGGTGATGGGTTGGTGGTTCTTTGACGATGAAAAAGGTTGCGGACGCAGGGAAGGATAGGCAAGTCGTTCACGCTAAGCAACATGCATGTACATTGAAGCTGCCAAGGAATGAGATTTGGCAAAGGAGAGAAAAAACAGAGTAACTCATACACGCCCTTAAACTCTAGAAGATGAAGAGCTACTCTTTTGAAATACAAATCACTCCAAGCCGCGTAGAGTTGCTCAATGAACATGAAAAGCTTTGGCGGTAATTCAAGAACTTGCTTCAACGCAAACGACAAACACCTTTGCCCATCGTCTCTATGGACTGGCATGGCCATGATGCATTATCCGAAGAATAGAGCGCTAGGATTCACTCAAGATCTAGATATGTTTGGTCCAAGACACGAGCATTTGTTAGATCTGGAGAGAAAGACGACCAACGCTCAAGAGCCATGGCAACGAGCCGTTGGCCAATAATCAGCTTGACACGAGACAACATAACTTCACATCGTCTAAGTGGGAGTTATTCTGGCTGTGTAACGGTATTCATGAAGTACCAATATAGTTTCAAAAGCTGTTGTGTGGTGGCGTTGGATGTGCTGTTTTCTAGAGAGGGGGCCAATGGTGGGGCAGCGCTTCGAGGCAGCAATTTCAACGCGTCTTCCAGGCGAGGCTGAGATTACAATTACAACATCCACCACCAAAATCCAACCCAGAGCGCCGGCGTTCTGGCGCTTTCTAGAAACGCTGCTTCTTTCAGTACGGAGTTAAATAATTTGTCTTTTTCTCCTCCCTCTGCAGAGTCATCTTCTTTCAGAAATATCGCCATTTCAGCCTCGACTGCAACTTCGTCAAGATGGCGGAAATCGACGCCCTTGTCAACGAGTACTCGCACCTGCAGAAATTCTCCCGCGGCAGTGAAGCCCTGGAGAAGCTGAAGAAGATCGCGTCCCTTGTCAAGCCGATTATGAGAGCACGAAATTGGAGAGTAGGCGTGTTGGCAGAGTTCTATCCAGATACCCAGAACTTGCTAGGTAGGAGAGCCTTCAGCCGAACGTTACACAGATACTGACATTCGCAGGAATAAACCAGAATAGAGGCCAGAAGATATGTCTCCGACTGCGCTACCCGGGAGACAAGAACCAGTTCCTGCCCCTCGACGAAGTCGTCGATACGATGCTACACGAGCTATGCCATAATGAAATCGGCCCGCATAACCAGGAGTTTCATGCATTATGGGATCAGTTGCGGAAAGAACACGAGGCACTACTTTCTAAGGGATACACGGGCGAAGGCTTCATGTCTGAAGGGCACAAGCTGGGCGGCAGGAGGATCCCCATGACTGAGGCCCGACGAGTTGCTCGTGCTGCGGCAGAGAAACGACGTACTCTTACCGCAGGTTCGGGACAAAGGCTTGGAGGTAGACCGGTTCTAGCGGGCACGGACATACGAAAAGTCATCGTTGATGCTATTGAACGACGAAGTGTGGTGCTGAAAGGCTGCGGGTCTGGTGATAGGAACGAAGATGAAATCAAAAAGTTGGCAGACCAAGCAACGCGGAACGGATTCAAGACCAAAGCTGAGGAGGACGAGGCGAACGAACGGGCGATATCGCAGGCAATGTGGGAGCTAGTCCAGGAAGATCAAAAGAAGGAATACGGTGATGATTATATTGCTTCCACCCCAGAGAATCCTATTGGCAACGGAGCCGGCGAAGTCGGCCCTTCCAAACGTCTCAAGACAGAAGCATCTGCATCTACCCCCCGGACACAACTTGCTCCTCTGAGACAGCCTAGACAGCCTCCGAAACATGTCAGTCGTTTGGTAGCTGAAAATACACAACAAAAACCTGCGCCTGTTCCCAAAAAGGTCGAATCAATTCCAGCACCAGACCCTCCGTCTCCGGCGCCTGTTGTAAGCGGTTGGACTTGCGACATCTGTACCTTACATAACCCTCTGAACTTCCTTTGCTGCGATGCATGCCAAACTGAGCGGCCCTCTGAAGTCACTAAAAAGATTGCTGAAGGCGAGCGCAAAAAGGTCCCCACAACCCTTCGACCTAGTCTTCCACCTTCAACTTGGAGCTGTAGGAAATGTACTACACTTATGGAAGACAGATGGTGGACCTGTTCGACCTGTGGAACAATGAAGGCTAGTTCCTGAAGAAGTATGATTTACAATTATGAGATTACGATTACAGGGTAATGGAAGGTAAAAGAGGCGCAAGGTATTTGACAGGTCACCAAATGTGAAATAGGCGCAGATTGCTTTGGCTTTTCAGAAAGATTATCTTATCAGGTTGGCAAACTACAGTAATGTATCTCCAGTGAGTATTCATGCATTTATTGGTGTAGTCGTTCAATTCGAAAATTTCCGATCTCGCTTTTTGCCAAAGCTTCATTCCCGATCTTTCTAAGCATTTCCCACTTATCTCCATGCTAGTATCATCAACGATTTTTCAATTTACGCAATCGTGGACCCGTTTTATAAGCCTTATCCACTAATCACGAGCCGCAATGCTACCCCGCTACCCCGCATTGTCCGCTATCGGGGAAGGTTGTTCCATTCTTTGATGTCAATCAGCCTTTTCTGGTGTTGTATATCAACCTGCCTTGCGTTCAAGTTCATTTCCATTCCATCGATAGATTGTTTCCATTTCAAAATTCTCAAGTAATTCATTATGGTCGACTTAAATTTCACTCCTCATGAATCACCAGCCTCAAAATTGAGAGCCATGCTGGCAAAGGAGATGGTCGTTTGCCCTGGTGTCTATGATGGCTTCACGGCAAGGCTGGCTCTTAATGCCGGATTCAAGGCTTTATATATGGTAATCAGATTTCATGTCGTTTTCCTTCAAGACCAAAAGCTGACTCTTAACTTTAAGACCGGCGCAGGAACCACAATGTCCAGACTCGGCATAGCCGATTTGGGTGTAGCAACTATGAACGATATGCGAGACCATGCTGCTATGATAGCAAGTATTGATCCCACTGTTCCGCTCATCGCAGATGCCGATACTGGTTACGGAGGTCAGTATTTCTTTTCCCTATCCTTTACCGGTCTCATCTCACAACATATTCCAGGGCCTCTCATGGTCGGTCGCACAACAGCCGCCTAGTACGTACCCCTTTTCAATCTCGCTTCAACCCCTTTTATCCGCCTCGATCTAACACCCACCACAGCATCAACGCAGGCGTAGCAGCCCTACACCTCGAAGACCAGGTACCAGCAAAACGCTGCGGTCATCTCTCCAACAAAGAATTAGTAGACACTCCAACATTCACATCCCGTATCCGAGCCGCTGCTGCTGCACGTGCCCAACTCCAGCGAGACATCGTCATCATAGCTCGCACCGATGCTCTCGCCGCCCACGGCCTCCCCGAAGCTTTATCCCGGCTCAGGGCCGCCATTGACGCTGGTGCTGATGTTGCGTTCCTCGAAGGCGTACGCAGTGTTTCCGAAGCGAGGGAATTTTGCGCCGAGATGAAGAAGTTGAATGTGCCGGCACTTTACAATTGCGTGCCTGGAGGAGTCAGTCCTGTGCTGAATGTGAAGGAAGCGAGGGAGATAGGGTATGGACTGGTCATCACACCGACGTTGGCGCTCGAGGCTGTGTATGAGGCTGTCGGAAAAGCGTACAAGGGTTTGAAAGAAGATGGGAATACGGAGGGGAATGGTGTGGGGGTCAGGACTTTGTTTGAGAGTTGTGGGTTGAGAGAAGCGGTGGAGTTTGATGTTAGAGCAGGTGGCAAAGGGTATGAAAATGGGATCTAGGATACTAGGTTGCTATTTCTTTTCCGCGACATGGCCTTTGGTGACATTTCGGGAGGCTGGCGACCGATTTGCTCTTTGTCTGGTTATGCTGGCTCAGCTGGGCCCAGGACGACCTTGATGGAGACCATGCGCCCCGTTATTGCCGACTTTATCTGCGCGAGGTGCAGTGCCGAATGTGCGGAGAGCGAGCATCATAGTCGAGAATCATTGCCACTAGCCAGCAACGTACAAAGGAAGGAGCCACCGTATTTCGTGCGATATAGATACACACATGCTGTAAGTACATGGTGCTCAAACTCTCACGAAACTCTCCCGAGGTCTGCACAAACTTGAATGGTGTGCCGAGATGTCCTTATGATTGGTATGCTGTTGTTGATATTGATATTTAGTTTGTAAGTGGCAGAAATTTGCCAGTAATCACTCTCTCGAATACTAGAATAGATTGAGTGTAAACGCGAAGATCGAATAGAAGATGTGATAATTACAGGCAATCGAGATGAATGACGGAGGCTCTCAAAACCTCAAGTTTTTCGACCTATGAATCGATGGTGCCTGAAAGGCGGATCTAAAATCTTACAGACGTAAGTTCTACAGAAACTAGAGGCTCCCTACGGAATTATCCTGCTCAAATTCTCTACTAATTTAGTGATCTGGTCGAAAAGAGCACAGATGAGCCTTAAGTCCGCAAGGTACCTCGTTTTAAAATTCCTTCCCCGCCATTTAAAAACAAGCTCAGAGTTAGTCAACGCCCTAAAAGTTCAAAGTTCGGGAAAGCAGGCATTAATTCTTTCCGGTAATCTAGCTGTTCTGTTTCCGGTAAGAAGAGGGGAAACCGACGGGAGGAGCGGACTGGCTTCGAACTAACGGATCGACTGCCGAGGCGACATTACTTCCCGAACCACGCCGCTTGAGTTTTTGAGCCTCTTTAGATACTTATGCGTCAGTATTCCCCTCATCTTAAGACAAACGCTGGCTTCGCTATCGTCGCTCCCTCGGGATCTCCCCAGACTAGGAGTTTTTGTTACATCAAGCGCCAGCACAAGCTGAGATGGATAGCTTTCATTCGATACTCCAGAGCATCAGTCAAGTAATGATGTAATATCTAGACTCTAGAGGCAGAGGAACTTTCTAGGGCTCGAAATACCTCACATAATATCACAATCAGAACTTAAATTAGGCACCTGGATGGCCATTCTATCTGTGTCAATTGGATGCTGTGAGTATTCGCATCTGAGACAAACCATGACTTCATCTTGCAGGATCAGCTGTTGGATCCCTTCCTTCGGGAAACTGGGAACTCAAGAGCCGCATCGACCGCTGGAGATAAGATCATCTCTTCACCGTACACACTATCAATAGTTGCGAATCTAATGCGGTGAGCAGGTCCAGTCGGATATTTTCTTTCCTAGCTGAGCTAGGTTTCAATTCTAATTTGACGAGTTCGAGGAAAGATAATCATCGATGGTTGGGGTCATAACTGCCGAGTCAAAAGACGTTGAGTTCCAGATCTCTCCTCATGATTAGTTTACCATGTGGGATTTCGATTAGGTCCCAGAAAGGAGCTGGAGGAATTTGGTAGACGTGGAATGTCTATAAGAAGATCCCAAAGTCCCATCAAATTGTTCAAACATCAACAAGCAGACACGAATCCAAACAACATCAACTTTAAGAAACATAAAGTTTTCATCCGCAAGTTCGTCTCTTTTCCTCTCCTAATGGCAAGCACTTGCTAACAACTCCCCGTAGATAATCAAAATGCAATTCCTCACCATCACCGCTCTTTTCATTGCTGCTGCTGCTGCCCTCCCCAATGGACCACCACCAGTCAACCAATGCGCCACTGTCCCTAAGGGAACCCCATGTGTCGCCGGAGACTTTGAAGGCAATGAGTACGATGGCGTCTGCGTTGAAGTCCCAGGCTTCCCCGACGCTTGCTTCCCTACTGGTCCATTCAAGTCCGGACCAGGACACCACAAGCGTCAAACCCGCAATGACTGCCACTACCTCGGCGAGAAGTGCATTGTTGGTGAGGTCAGCGGCTTCGAGGCTGTTGGGGAGTGCCGCACCTTCAACACCCACGACAAGGAGTACTACTTCTGCTCTCCTGTCTAAATCTTTGGTGAGTTCTCTGAGTCACTGGGGAGAGTTGCACGTCCTGACCCACAGGAAGATAGAGCTTTGAGGGTCGACTTCATAGTAGTTTGGTGATGGAGCAGTAATTGAGCATCTTCGCGCCTGAGTGCGTTGAAGGAGCGCGTCATTCCTTAAAAGCCGCGGAACTTCTAAAGCAAAATAAAAAAGATATTGCATAACCCAGCTGCCTTGTCCCATAATTTAAAATGTGATCCAAGCCCTTTCCTAGCGACCTCGATCAGTGATCACCGTCTGCTCAAGATCATCGAGAGAAATGGCATGATCCAATCAAAACACCGAGAAGCCGCCCCGTGGGACTAGCTATAGTTCCCGCAGAGAATTGTCCACTAAGGAGAAGAGCTTGTATCAATTAGGGCTGTCGGTATAGAGTATAATGCGCCGCATATATCGGCATTGTCGACGCTACTGCAGGTGGAAATCCGGATCCTGGGACTATTCGCCACGTGAAATTGCCAATAGATCTTATAGTATGACCCACATCTGGATCCCAGTGTCTGAAATGGCATTGATTGACATAAACGCACCTGATAATCCCGGAGTTCTCCAGGCCTCACTGCTGATATCCCCGTCATTTTTCCGGTGCATCTTCAAACCAACATAGAAGCATCTTGTCGGGATAGGCATGGATCCATTCGAAATCCGAAAGTAGTATCGGGATTATCTTTGTATAGATCGCTCGAGCAAGGTCTAGAATGCGCTAGCTAAGTCAGCATTAGGCCTGTCCTTTCGCTTAAAATAGGGGGTAGGGGAGGGGGAGCGTGGCGGGGTTATAAGCTGACATCCCGCAGGACACAAACAGGTGGCAAAATCATATCCCATATTGAAGATCTCTGCATATTTTAACCGGCGATCTGAATGTATCGGAGCGGAAAGGCTCTAAAACTCGTGGAGAAGTGCTTACATCGGCGGGCATGGATTTGCCTTCAAGCTCACGTCCTCCTTGAGATACAATTTTGGTCAAGAACATGAGATAAAATATTTAGAGTACATGCAATTAAGGAAGAAGTTCGCATAGAAAGTATAATTAAGGGATGCGCTGAAATGAAGACTGCTTAATTCAATGATAGAATCCCGGTTTGCATGCCCCGCGGTTGACGCCCCTCGTTACTACTTTTGCTGGATCCACCAAACACCATAATTTTCCTTCATAAACAAGAACCACCAATACAAAAAAGCCAACCCCTTCGACTCATCACAAAATTGTAAAGTAGATCCATCGTCCCACTTCTTCGGCTCCAACGAAATTATTCATCTAGGTAGTTGAATACGCGAACCTCCTTACGCGAATAGAATTCTGCTTTTCCCCAAATGCGATCGCCAAGATACACTTTCGATGCCAAAATAGCACCGTCTTGAGCTTCGGCCTTCTTGTCGTTTATGAACGCAGCGATAACATGATAGCGGTTGCCCTTGATCCAGAGAATGTTGTTACAGGAAGCAGTAAGCTTTTTGAAAACCGCCCTAACCTCTCCCAGTTGCGGGGGTTTAGGAGTGGAGCTTATGTTAGGGATCAGAATATGGGCTTTGCCGTTGACCAAAGGAAGTATTGGTCCATCAACAACCTCGAACTTCTCCACCTTGGGTGGCGATACTTTCTTCTTCTTCTTTGGTGGCAAGTGCACAGAGGGGGAGGAAGCAAGGCTCTGGTGGCTGTGGAGCGTGTCTGCTAGGATGATCTGAAGAGGCTGTTAATTAGGGTTTAACGCCAAATGGCAATTCCAAGTCCTACCTTTGAACATACTAATTCGAAGCGTCCTACTTTGTGGTTCGATTGCAAAGATTTTCGGGTTTGCCGAGATTTAATGAGTTTGAAGTCGAAAAAAACGTATCCGTGCTTGCAAGCTACCGGAACCACTGTTCCAGTTCTATCCACCTTCTGGAACAATTTCTTCGTATTTTGGTCCCTCGAATCGTCTCCTGGTGCTCCAGTAATTTCATATATTAGCCAGGAGCCGCGGCTCTCGAAGCGGACCATGTAAGGCTCCGGTAATCTAGCAAGCTTGCAGAAGTCTCGGATCGGACCACCAAGATCTCCTCTGACCGTGAGATATTCTGAAGATACGAATATGGATGATGCGTATGGGAAGTCTGCGGAGGGCTCAATTGGGCCAGTCTCAACGAGCTCTGGATTTTGATCCGGATAAGATAACGAAAAACCCCCCTGCTCAGTCTATATGTAGTTAGTTCCCAGCCACTTAGAAACGATAAGTGAAACAAACCAAAAATATGTTTTCGGAGGCTGGGAGGGTAACTATGGCCGCTGTCCAAACGTCTAGTTTCGAAAAAAAATGCCTTGTATCTGGCAGGGTCACACTGTCGGGAGAACCACCAGCCGTCGGATGCGATCAGTGCAGCCCACTTATCTGCGGGATTTTTTGTTGAAAGGAATGATGGCTCATCTTGCTGCTGACGAGAGATGTCGTTGCTATCAATGGACTTGGTGGCTTCAAAATCGCTCGTGAACGCATCAAGCTTTCTCTTGCCAACAGTGTCGGCTTTCTCGGTCTGATTATCACACTCCGTCATCTTAATCACAACGTCTTTTATGATGGTGCCGTCAGTATCCTGGAGCTGCTGGCGGGGCGGGTGGAGGTCGCGGGATATGCGGACGTTGAAGTGGGATAATTGAATACCGGTTGCGCGAAGAACGAAGGGAAGCATCTCGTAATTATAGATATAGATATATAAATTACACTTAACAGCAAAAGGTAAACTTCAGGATTGATCAGCGCCAAACAAAACTTGATCTATCGGTTTCGGGATTTTGTGGCTGCCTAGTCAGAGGGTAATAACATAGTGCAGGATACTCGAATTCATACCTTGAGATGATCTCTTGGCTCAAGAGTCAAGGGGTTGCAGATCCTCGAGGTGAAGGTGGTGTAGGTGATGGTGGCTGTTGAAATAGCACAGCCTTCAATGTCGTCATGGGGGCACTGTCAATGATGAAACGATCGTATGATTTTGGAGGCTGGCGAAGGGTGGAGTTTGTTGTTGGTGAATGAGCCACGTAGTTTGGAAGTAATGGAACAACTCCGGCAATTTTATCTAGCCTACATATAATCAAATAAGCAAAAAGCCTCTAAAATTTCGTGTTGATGGAACCACAGGTCAATTCCTGTACAGTCCACCGCCGAAAGTAATGATTCACAATGTCTGAAGTTAGCGAGTCTGAAGTGACCGTACTCTGTATAGGCGACTGGTGTTCCCACCGCCTTGTTAAAAGATACATGCTGATGGATAGGCATTGGGGGAGTCGCAGGCCTTGCAGGTGAGCCCTATAAGACCTAGTGAGACTCTTATTGGATTTCAGATTCGCTCTCTAATAAAAGACTCAGCCATTAAGCTGTAGGCGATCGCGACGCTTTCTGGCCATTGGCGGTTGTTGGACCCACAACCAACTATGACTCACCCTTGATTTTTTTAATTTTCGTTCCTTTTCCTTTAATCTGTTCAATTTTTTTTCCTCATACACCCTCCCCAAAGAAAGCCTCGCACCTGCAAAACTATTTCCTGGCTATTCCTCGACCGTCACGGGACAACTAGCATCAAGAAATTTGTCCTCCTGTATTTTTGCTTTTTCATCCAATATCTTGTGGACGTTTGCTTCCCTCTGCGAGCTGTTGCGAATTCAAAATGTCTGAAGTGCATATAACAATTTGGGTTCTGAAAAAAATCAATATACAACCAGAGGGGCAGAGTAAATATAATAGAAGTGCCGAAATTAGACCAATCAGCGGGGTAGCATATAAGAACTTCTAAAGTAACAATAAAATTGCATTTGTAATTAAATACACAATTTGGAAATTTGAGCGGTGCTCGGACTGATCACCGTGCATGGTGCTATGGTAGGAAAACCCCAGTTTTATGCCGTAGGCAGGTTAAAGGACAGGAACCACCTACCCTTGAAACCTAAACGGACTCTATGTAGTGGGTTCGATTCCCACGTTTCAGTCACCGCCACGGACTAGAGGTTCAAAGAGCTAGTGTGTCTTTTTGAGATTTTTGTTTTAAAATTTTTGTTCATACTTCAAAGTTTTGCGTAGACGAGCATTCGGAGAGACCAATTCAAATTCACTACCCAACAAGATGAGTAGAGCAAGCATGATATGGCACAAACTTTAGTGCTATCAAAATAAGCAGAGTAGAAAACAGAACATGAAAAGCACTAATACAGTACTTGGAAAGAAATTCGGCAAGACTTTGCGTCCTATGACACTGGGGTATGAAGATTGATGGGTTTTTTGTGCTTTTCATCGGCCGCCGTCAGGACTGAAGATATTGAAATTGAACGCTGATGATCAGTAATGGAAGCGATTGGGACCACCTTCAATCTGTCCAGATTACCATGGCAGTAGTGAAATATCTGACTGGTGTCGAAAAGGGGGCGGTTAACGAGCGGTTGCGCAGGGTCGTAGAGCCCCGCATATGATATAATAAGTGAGAGGAGAGGTGCAATTGATTGAAAGCGATTTTACTGGCTTGGGGGCTTGAGAGAAGAGTCCAGCCGGGATGCAGTTCTGAAGGAAGTTGCCTATCGTGAGAGCGACTGTCGTCTAAAAAGGTGGGTGCCCAGTCAACAGGCGTGGGGGTTGCTTTAGTGAGGGTCGGGTGTCTTGTGTTTCCCCAGCCTCCGTGCATCGTTTTCAACAGTTCTCTTAAAAACATCCTCTGGAAAAGATCCTTGCAAGACGTAAAACCATTGAAATCCAGACTTTTTAGATCTTGTTTTACTGCTTTTCTCTGTCTACTCACGACGCGATCATCGACTCTTGCGACAGGGGTTCTCGACGCGTCGATAAATAGTCCGTTCCCAACTTCAAGCCCATCTTGCCGGTATAGACCCATTTTAGATCTACGCAACCCTTGAAGACGGCGGAAATCCTAGCGCATAACTTTATCTCCGGAAATATCGAGATCTATGTCTGTCAGACGGCGAATAAACGATGTGGTGGTGGAGGAGACCCCAGCTGCGCAACGCTGACGCATTGAGACCTTCCACTGGCCATCGACTCTTCCTCATTATCAGTCAAGTCCAATGTGCGATGACTACCGAATTGCTGGCCTTTCGTATGCTGAGTATTTCTTGCGTCTCCCTGGGGGACTGAATAGTCTGACTATGAAGTCAGTAGAAAGGTAGCCTCCTCTCTCACAACGATCCGAGTTAGCCCAGAGCGGTAGCTCTTCGCTGTACACCGGGCTATGCTCACAGAAGCTGCGGAGTGCTTTCGAATTTGTTCAATGATGGATTCGCGGAAGCTTGTGATGGATCTGCTGAGGTCGAGAAAGTCGAACCAGATGTTTGGGAACTGCTCATTCATTGGGCACACAAAGACGAAGTCCACCATTAAGAAAACTCATGCCAGAGACAAAGCTTACTGAAGAAGTGACAGAACCGTGCTGGATCCAACTGAAGCTCTGCTGCCTCGCAGAGAAATACCTGATGCATCTTCTGCAGGGGAGGGCCTGGATCAAGTCTGACCTCTGAGGCGTTCGAGAAGTGGTGCAGATATGTCTACGAAAATACACTCGGGGAGTGACCAAATGGGTACTTGCTTCATATCGAGTTTTTTGGCATTCAGTTTGGGGGTTTCCAGACACCCTAATTATTTGCCCCACTCGAACGCCTCCCAGCATCACTGCAACAAGTTGTCCAATCTGGCGATAGAAATTCCAGATTTTGTCTGAACTGCCTTCTGTATCCTTTGGTATGTAAGCCCCAACACCGCGCCGTCGGTTATTAATCCACATCTTTTCCATATCCGCAACGACGACTCAAGTCAAAATGTGGTTTGTGCTGCGAGTTTGAACGTGACTTTGGGAGTGTTCTACAATATGATAGGTTCCGTAGCAGGACAGATTCGAGCATGGTGCATTACTTTTACTAATAATAATTGACGCTGAAAGGGATGTTGATATGCGATGTTGACGATATAACTAGAGAGCTTAGTTTGCCACGAGGCAGAGCTGTGGAATCTCTTCATAGATTGATGTCTATGGTGTCAATTCCGTTGTGGCCAGAGAGTTGCGGGACAAGCCGAATGCTTCGTAATTCCTCCACGAAACTAACCACTTTCTCAATCCATCACCGGCATCTCGACAATAAACTGTCACATCTGATACATTCATTGTCAATTGATATGATTCCAAGATCGCTGGCGCGGTAAAAATCCAGTTGCCTGTCTAGGAAGGCGCAAAAATGCCGATGTTCACTCCTAGCCTGAACCTAAGCTTTGAAAGGAATGTACGCCATTTTATATACGAGATGACATACATATGTCTTTTATCTCTCAATAACGGGACAGCCCGAGGCTTGTTGCTGAAACAACTTTCGCCCCCTTTCGGCTGTTCCTCCGGTGCGTTGCCCCTTCCCCTGAGGCTTAGTGTGCCCTCAACCAACTCCTACCACCAAATACTGAAGAACTGAGCCACGGCATTTCCGACGTCAAGATTGGCCTCCAATGCGAAAAAAAAAAAGTGTGCTACCGTGAGACGCACAATCCCACCCTTTTAAGGCCCAGCTTTGTCACGACCTGCAGTGTAGCACCCATGCTGACCAAAACGAGCTCGGGGCGCCAATTACCGTGCTGGTAATGTACCTACAGGGCTGAGAACAGGTGGCTTCCATTTTCCTTCGAGAAGCTCCCGCTTCAATGCAGGCGAGCGGAGGACCCCTGGAGCCGGGGCTAACAACGTGCTGTAAGAAGCTGAAGAAAAGTGCATAAATGGGGGGCAAAAATGATGACTTTGTCGCCGGTTAGGTCTGCAAGCCCTTATATAATATACACCGTCAACACAATGGATGCAATTTGTGAAAACTCTCGCATTTTACCATTTATTTGTTCGGCCTCCGTCGCATGCTGCTGGTTCGTAGGGAAAAGCAAAGAAGTTCGTCAAGCAACCACACCATCGTCATAGCGCAGTTTCTGTCCCGCAGCAGCTGCGGAGCATCTCGTTTCGCCTGGCCGCCCAGCACAAGCCAATGGAGTGGTGATAAAGTCTCATCCTAGACGTCGCTATACTCTCCACCAAGGAGTGCTCCGTGCATCTGTTACTCCCCTTTCACCGTAATTGTAGTCCCTCACGACTCAGACTGGGGATTCTGTGGTTCTGCAGAGCGCAGTCGCACAAGAAGACCCCTCAGCCGACAGCTTTTGGAATGTGAGTTGTGCTTCCTCGCCCGACCCTGACGCAGAGCTTCGAGTGAGAGTGAGATGCTCGCAGATTAAAACGAGACGGGACTGACTTTATATTCCACAGACACGTCGCAAGATTCCTGACTCGTGGGCGTCTGATCGAACAAAGGAAACCTTCCTACAAATACTCCCTGTACATATTTCGAGAAGCTGTGAGAAAGGAGGACAACTGCGCTGTGCCTCTGAGCTACCCTGCCTGCTCTCTTCCTTACGTGGGACGAAACTTGAGGATATCCCCAATCCTTTCAGCAGACTCGCAGTCCTGGCCCTACTCTTGGTACGCCGGACCGCACGCCGGCCAATAGGCCGTATACCACGAATTGAGCACATGAGAAGCTGCGGGAACACGAGTCTATCTTTGAAACATACATACACACCGCAACTATGCGGCGAAATCGAGGAGGGTCCAGCTCTTCATTCAGAGCTTTGGGCGCTCCCATACCAGATTCTTTGTCCCTGATAAGGTCTTTCGATCCAAACCCGACTCGCCCCGCTCGACCTTCTCCTCTGACGGCATCCACAATCCCCGACATGCCTCTCGACCTCGTAGATCGCATACGCTCGTTTCCCCTCTTTGTCTCTGCGCCTGATTCCTTCCTGGCTGCTATCGGCAAGCACTTGCGCCCGCAGGTTCATTCGCCGCACGATCATATCCTGACTGAGGGCGATGACGCAAAGGCCATGTACTGGCTAGTGAGGGGTGCGGTCGCTGTCACCTCGCGAGATGGAGAGGCGACATATGCGGAATTGAGACCCGGTGCATTTTTCGGAGAGATCGGAATACTCATGGATGTGCCACGAACGGCTACCATAATCGCCAGGACGAAATGCCTGCTGGTTGTGCTGAAGAAGGAGGATCTGCGGGCAGAACTACCGGGGTACCCAGAGATGGAGCAAGCAATAATGGAAGAAGCACAAGAGCGGCTCACAATCTTGAATAAGAAGAGGAAAGAAAGTGGATTTGGCCCAAAACTCGTGTCGACTTCACTTCCGTCAAGAGGCGGCAAAGTCGCACGTGAAGCTGCGCCAGGAGAGGTCGCAACTGGCGATGTTGGAGTCATTGAGAAAGGAGCGGTGATAAACAAGAAGAAACGAAAATCACCAAGCCCACAAGGAATTGAAGATCCAGCAGCTGGAAGCGCTTTAGGAAGCGGCTTCGTGAACGTGAGGAAGACGCTTAAAGAGCTGCCTCTATTTTCAAGCTTACCGCCTGAAATCCTGCATTTTCTCGGGTTGAGCGCACAACCGAAGACATATCCACCATTCACCGATATCATCTTACAAGGTTCACCTGGAAACGAAATTTACTTTATTGTGAGGGGAGAAGCGGAGGTTATTCACGAGACCGCGGATGGACAGGCCATCAACCAAGCTCTTCGAGGTTCGTATATCAGACCGCGGCTGAAGCAGGGCCAGTATTTTGGAGAAGTTGCGAGTTTGGCTTTAGCACCGAGAAGGACGGCTACTGTTCGATCTATTACTACTGTTGAATGTTTGATGATCAGTGGAGAGGTTCTCGAGGAACTCTGGAGACGATGTTCTCCAGACATCAGACGGCAAGTTGAGACTACAGCGAAACTGCGAATTGGGAAGCCGGACTCTGAGGACACGCCAATGGTAGATGTTGATGCAGCTTCAATCAACCAGCTGGAAATTGACGATCGCGCGAGGACTCCTACTCGGAGCTCTTTGCCCCAGGTCACATTCACACCATCAAAACCCGCCAGTCCGCACAAGCCGAGTCGAGTTGAGGATAAGGAAGTTCTGGAGCCTCTAGATCCAGACCCTTTCCTCAGTGTTGACATGGATAATATGAGAGCACGGGGAACCTCAAGAAGGGGTTCGTACGCCCCACCAGTTCCAGAGACTCCGCCAGCAGAGGAACAAATAACTTCACATCCAGGTCCCCGAACCAGATCAAGAACTTCAACGCCTACACCGTCGAAAATACCTCATGCAATCACACCTCCTGACTCCACCTTCCGCCCAAAGAGGCCCAAGATCTTGGAAAGGCGCCCAAGCCAATACAACAGAGGCATATTCCCCGACAAAATCCTCATCTCAATCTTCTCCCACCTCGATATCTACGAATTAATGCTTCTACGTCGCGTCTCCCTCCACTGGTCCAAACTCCTGACCAACTCCCTCGACCTTTGCCAATCCCTCGACCTCTCCCTCTACAACCGCAAAGTGACCAACAATGCCCTAACCTCCTTTATTTGCCCTTTCGTCGGCAAACGCGCCAAAACAATCGACATTAGCAACTGTTTCCACATAACTGACGAAGGCTTCAACGCGCTTTACACCCAATGCGGCACCGGCGCCAAGAGCTGGCGCATGAAATCAGTCTGGGACATCTCTGCGAACGCCGTTTTAGAAATGGCCAACAACGCCAAGGACCTCGAGGAGATAGATCTCAGCAACTGCCGCAAAGTCTCCGACAATCTGCTAGCACGCATCGTGGGCTGGGTAGTGACTGAGCCCAACACGCCAGCCGCATCAAACAACGCCTCTTCGCAACGCCAAAAGACGGGCGCGCAACAAGTGCCGCCTGTGGGGACTGTGGTCGGATGTCCGAAGCTCAAACGCCTGGTGCTGAGTTATTGCAAACATGTCACTGATCGCAGCATGGCTCACCTGGCTGTTCATGCGCACGCGAGGCTGCAATCTATTGATTTGACGCGCTGCACGACGATTACGGATGGTGGCTTCCAGCATTGGAGCATTTATAAGTTTGTCAAGCTTGAGAGGCTGATATTGGCGGATTGCACATATTTGACGGATAATGCGATTGTGTATCTTACGAACGCGGCGAAGGGGCTGAAGGAGTTGGATTTGGTTTGTGCCCCTTTTTCTCTTTTGCTTTTCCGTGGTTGGGTTTGAACTTTGGGTTTGGAGGACGTGTGTGCTAACAAACTTTCACAGTCATTCTGCTGCGCCCTCTCAGACACAGCAACAGAAGTCCTCTCACTCGGCTGCCCACACCTCTCATCACTCAAACTTTCCTTTTGCGGCAGCGCCGTCTCCGACTCATCGCTCCGCTCCATCGGGCTCCATCTTCTCGAACTCAAGGAATTGAGCGTCCGCGGTTGTGTACGGGTTACAGGTGTGGGTGTCGAAGCGGTTGTGGAGGGCTGCACGGTGCTGGAGAGTTTCGACGTTAGTCAGTGTAAGAATCTAAGTCGGTGGTTGGAGGGTGGTGGTGAAGAGAGGAGCAGACGGTTGTATGGACGCAAGGGGCTGAAGTTTGAGACAAAGAAGGGGAGTTTGAGGGAGGGCAGCTTGAGATGATGCTGCCTCCCTACCTCTGCTCTCATCGCACGCGTCGACGACGAATCCACTGAGCTCTGTGAATTGAGCAGAGAACCGATAGAGGCGGATCTTGTATGTTTGAACATAGTCACATTTACGAACGGACACGGCAGGACAGAACGGGCTTGTAAATTCTGGATGACGGTGGATATACCATGAACATTTACTTAGACATGACGATATGTATGAATGGGCTGGTTTATTGGCTGTTTGGGGGGCATTTACTGTACGCATCTTGGATGGCGCTCTTTGGATCAATGGGTGGGCCTTCATGAAATTTAGCCTTAGCCGGATAATGGGATACGGGGTTGGCATTTTGTTTAGATTATTTGAATGAAGCATTAGTGTGTTGAGATATACGGTACACCCCATGATGATTTGAATTCTTTTGCTTGAGAGGAGCAGCACTTTGTCAATGATGATCGTGGTACGAAGGTACGGTTATGTAAAGCAAGTGGACATCATAAATCATTATATGTAAAGAGTGCAAATGAAATAAGCCCTGCCAGAGAGATACACGATGCTGATAAGCTGGGTATCAAGTGAAAAGTACCCCGCAATAACGCCAGTAAAAGATGTCCCAAACCAACAACCATATACATCCGCTTTCCCCTACCCATGCCAACCATCATCTCTTCAATCATCTGTCAAGTCCACAACCACAGTTCCGTTCTGCTTTCGGCTTGTCTTGTAAGCTCGCCCGCTCTGTATTTCGGACGCGTCGGAGCCTCGCTTTCGATCTTCCTTTTTGATCTTTGGCTTAACATCTTCGTTCCCTTCTAGTTTTTGGATTTCACGCTGCTGACTATCAGTTACACTGCAAGTCTACGTCAGATCTAGGACGCTCACTCTAAGTCTAGCCAGCCTCTCTTGGTTTGACTCTCGACTGCGCTCATTGGCATTGCGGGGATTCAAGCGCCTCATGACAAGATCTGGTGAAGGCGAGCGGGGAATGATCATCTCGGACTGGAGAGCTTCTATAAAAATTGTTAGCTATTGGCCAACGGTAACAGACTCTTGCACTTGACGAATAATAAGGAACAAATCATCGGAGCAAATAGTTCAGGTTACCGCCTCTGTGGCCAGGCTGTCGGAAGGGAAATAGACAAACCTCGTGACCGATACTTGAATCTAAACATCGCAAGAGGGAAGTCGTAACCATCGGGGTAATATGGTTCAGGGTGTAGAGGCTGTTTGTATCGTTGCTCCGCGCCAAATCTTCATCTTGTTAGAACCTTCTCTTGAAATAAGGTACACATTCGAGCTACTGACCCGACGCTATGAGATATTGCTTGACCCTTCAAAGCCTTTTCGGCAATCTCAGTCGTTGAGCCATTCGACTCCACGCGGCTTGCATACGATCGAGGGAGACCCTCGGTTGCACGGTGGACACGAATAACGATCTCGCCAAGGTCCTTTGCCAGCTTTGCATCTTCCTTGACACGATCTGAGTCGGCATCGTCAACTGCAAGCCGTCAGCGTGGTAAAATGAAAACGCCCCAGACGGGATCGATATTCGGGAGTGGCAAGGGGAAAGCAACCGACCTTTCTTGATGCTGCAAAATTTCAAGCTGCGTTTAGAAACCTCAGAGTCACTGATTCGTGTGTAGGTTGTGGAAAGAACGCCAGTCCAAGGTAAGGGATAGACTTTAGCAGAGTAGCCTCCAATATTACGCCCATCAATGGCAGCCCAGAAGTAGACATGCGTTCCACAAGCAGGCACGAAGCCAGGCAAAACCTCGCACTTGATTTGAAATTCGGCATCTGAAATGCACTCAATGTAACTCTTGGACTTGCATTCATCGGGGGCATAGTATGTCTTGAAGTCGAACTCGGCTTCGTCAGGGTACTCCTCAAGGGTCTTCCCACCCGACTCAACCGTGACGCGAATTCCCGGCACTGCATCCAGAACAGCCATTGTGGACGCAGAGTAGTGCTCAAGAGTGTCGCAGGTGGTATTTTCGATTGTGATTATTGAAGATGCGAAGTGAAGTAAGTATCGAAGCTGAAAGTTGAAGCTGAGGGTAACGAGGCGAACGAGGCGACAATGCAGCCTCGTTTCAACCCCGTTCATGATTGGCTCCCCGCTGTTGCCTAGCCTGGGGCTGAGCTTTTTTATGTAAGCGACCATCTTTCCGAATATCAAATTTGAGGAGGCCGTACTTCAGCATCTCAGCCTCAAACTGCCAACGCCCATACCACATTCCGCTGTTATGGATCCCGGAAGGAGAGCAATGATCTCTGGTCGAGACTCGCCTGCCAGAGATATCACAGCTCCGCGCAGAGACCCAAATGCCCGCATCTCGAAGCCTGCACGACCACCACCTTCTGGAAACAGAACCCCCGATTTCCGACCCCCTCGAAATAACCAGAGTCTGGAAGATGAACAAACGCGATTATGGGTATCGCAGGAGGATAGTTTTGTACTGAAGCAGGCTAAGAAGAAGGCAGATATCCGCGTTAGAGAAGGCCGAGCAAAACCCATCGACTGGCTTGCGGTCATTCTCCGAGTCATTGACCCTGACAGAGATCTGCTGGAAGATGATGAAGAGGAGGTCCAAATTGACGTCGTGGATCCCGAGGGTGTGTTTGAAGGCCTCAACGATACCCAGCTGGGAGAACTCGAGACGGATATCACCTCGTACCTTTCTCTGGAGACGAACAAGAAGAATCAAGACTACTGGAAAACCATGCAAATCATCTGCAGCGACCGCCGCCAAAAGTTAAAACCCCAAGGACCGGAAGGGCGTGCTGTAAACTCGGTAGCCTCAGATGTCGATAAGTTATTGGGACCAAAGACATATGAGCAGCTGGAGGCCCTCGAAAAGCAAATTAGGACGAAATTGCGATCAAACGAGCCTATCGATGTAGATTACTGGGAGCAGCTCTTGCGAAATCTGCTTATCTGGAAGGCCAAGGCAAAGCTCAAAAAGGTTTACCAATCTGTTCTCGATAGTCGCTTGGAGACTTTACGGAAACAACAACTGGAAGATGCCAAAGGAGTGCAGTCAAAGCTGCAAGAGCTTTTGACGGGCCCAACCCCAGTGATCGAGGAAGGTTCCGAAAATGCTGCTTGTGACCGGAGTGTCTCACAGTTGATCCGACGACAACCCGCTTTTCAGTATGACCCGAGCCACGACCCAGAACCGCTTCTTAAATTACAGAATGAAGACAAATCGACGGAAGTGCTGGATGAATCTGTCTTTCTCCACAAAGTCGTGGCGGAACGGCGCAAGGTTTTGAAACTTGGCTATGTGCCTTCACGCCAGCCAGCTGCCGAGAAAGCAAGCTCGGGCGCGGCTACCAAAGCTGCGAGTGTAGCAAGCAGCAGCGCACCTCCAGGAACTCAACGATTCTCAGCCATTGTCAGTGAAGACTTCTCACAAGCCACCAAAGCTCTGTATGAAAGGGAGGTTGCTAGAGGTGTCAACGAGGACGAAGAGATTTTTACCGGCGAAGAATCTGTGGCGACTGCAACAAAGCCACAGTGGGCAGACAAATACCGACCGAGGAAACCCCGGTACTTCAATCGTGTGCAAATGGGCTACGAGTGGAACAAGTACAACCAGACCCATTATGACCACGATAACCCGCCACCGAAGGTAGTTCAAGGCTACAAGTTCAATATTTTCTATCCAGATTTAATCGACAAGGCCAAGGCACCCACGTTTAAAATCATCCGAGAGCATGGCCGCAAGCGTGGCGAATCCTTTGCTCCGGCTGGAGAGGAAGATACCTGTCTGCTTCGCTTTATCGCGGGACCTCCCTATGAGGATATCGCCTTCCGTATCGTGGATAAAGAATGGGATTACAGCGCGAAGAGAGATCGTGGCTTCCGAAGCAGTTTTGATAAGGTATGTTTATTCTTCCATTAATGCCCACACGCGGGTATATTCCAGACGCGCGCCAGATGATCCACTCAAGGCCCCTTGTTCATAAGCGCTAATTCTTCTACATAGGGCATCCTTCAACTGCACTTCCAATACAAGAAGGTAACATACCATCCGCCTTATATTATCGTCCTTTATTTTCTGACTTTTCATAGGTATATTATCGAAAGTGATCATTTGAGAGCTGCTTGCCAGGGTAACTCGCACCCTGGACGTGGGATCTAAGGTATTCATTAGAGGCGCTACAAAATGCAAATGTCACTAAAGAGATGTTCAGACAATCGCACGTGTCCTCTGTCGCACTTCTTTCCCTCACCTCTGTAACACCCTGAAGTTTACGGGCCAGAATTCCCCACTTCTCTCGCATGCCACCGATTCAATGCATGCAAGGACAGCGGCGGAAAGCACAATGGCTACAAGAGATCAACGGCTTCGTATTGTCATCTTTGTTCGAACGGCTAACTATAGCGCCAGTTGGCGCAATCACTGGAGGCCATCATTCTTCTTGCAGTGTGTCGCCCAAGGGATGGCTAGCTGCGCCTTCCAAAATGCCAATCGCTTGGCTAGATTTGCCCCGCCTGCCGACGGCATTTATCATGTCACAGCATCCCACGATTAAACAGGTTCTGCCGGTAATGTCAATCTTCCCCACGGGTAGCAGTGAATGGTAAAGTTTATTTCTAGCGTTCTTCTAGAAACTTTCCATAGGCTGGAAGTGAATCCACCCGCTCTCTGCGCAAATTAAGCCTGGTCGAGGCTTGCGGTGCAACCTTTGCCTTTCCTACCTTCTATGTCAGCCCCTCCCCTCATTCTTGGCGTATGCAGGCTCCCGAACCAGCTTTGTACACCACGCAGATACCCACCATACCCTTGTAGGATGCGTGCTTGTGGGTCTAGTTATTTGCGAGACGACCTAGGGACTGTGACAAGAAGCAAGCGATTGCTACAGACTGAGTAGATGGGTGCCCATTCTCTTAAGCATGTTGTCCTGTCATCCGCCTGCTGGACACAAACGAGCCTTGCATCACCCTCATGAGCTTGTACCCGTGCGTTGGCAAAGCCTTCCTGCATGGCCCTCTCGTCCACTCATTTCTCGACGTTTAGATACTCTAGTTGAATATCTACATCCGATTTCCTTTGCTATTCCCAATCCTTCGAAATCTCCGACTCCGCCGTCCGTCAAGTTGTAGTACAATACAGCAATCCAACTGAAAGGACCACTTCATCTCTTAGCCACATCATAGGCGGTGAGGCGACGAAGTCTGTTTTCAGATGATGTTCAATATGAATTCGGGGCACTACCGGCGTCGACCTCAAATCAACGGCTTGCCTTTCAATTTTCAGTATGCCGAGAGCCCCGGACCACCAATGCAATCAACGCACCAAATGGTCTCTTTTGATGGTCTTCCCCGAGCACAAAATGATCAACAGTTTATGATATCTCCTTCAACTGTAACCAACATGCCCTCCAGCAACTACAGTTTCACCACACCAATGACATTACCACAAGCTCCCACAGTCTGGAGTGACCCAAACCCTACTCCGATGACTTTCGACGACCAAACCGCCAACGATTACTACGGATACTCCCCGAGCATAACGAGCAACGACCAGAGCGGTGATTACTTACGAGGCATGAACTACTCCGACGTTCCTCGCACATGTTTCCCATGCGACCCAAGAATGCTGAACGATGGTAGTATAGCCGTGGACTCATTTGAGCCTTCAGTCTACTTCATAAATTCGAACAAGAATCACCAGAATGACATGCAGATTGGCTCAGACCGAGCTCCTCTTGGATTCGACAACCTAGAGAATTCTCACAGATTTTCGCGGTTGAGCATTAGCCGTAGCCCGAAAATTGAGGATGAAACGCCAGCCTCTGATCCGTTCTTATTGAGAAGCCTACCAGCTCCTTTTGCACTTCCATCTACTGAGCCTTCTGAAGATGGGAGAGATAGCTCCCGCGAGATGACTGTCGTCGATGTGGAGGAGCATTCTACAGAAGAACCCTACGCAAAATTGATATACCGAGCACTCATGAGTGTTCCAAATCATTCCATGGTTCTGCAAGAAATTTACCAATGGTTTCGAGATAACACTGTCAAAGGAAGTTCAGACACGAAAGGCTGGATGAACAGTATTCGTCACAATTTGTCAATGAATGCTGTAAGAACATATCATTGAAGCTCCCAATGAAATTTGTCGCTAATACAATCAATGCAGGCATTTAGGAAGACTGAGCGCAAAACTCCCGGCGACGAGACCAAAAAATCTACAGAGTGGGTCCTTGAAGACTTCGCTATTAAAGATGGGGTTCAATCAACAACGCGATATCGCAAGGGTACTGGCGCCAAAAAGTTCATCAAGTCCGAGAATCCTCAGCCCGCGCGACAAACTTCTGGACGAAAGGGGGGGATCTCTGCCAGCAAGAACAAGCTCCAAAGACATCAAAGAGTCAGAGACATTTCCGATTCTCGGCGGTCCATACCACGACACCAAATTTTGCACTCGCAGTTTCCCTCCCAAATGCGATCCATGCGCCAGAGCTCGCCCTTGACACCGCCCAACAACGAGATGCCTCCCGCATGCAATCCTTACTACTTTGCCAAGGCCGAGCCGCAGCCCGAGAACCCGTATGAGGAAATTTGCGGCCTAGAAGAGGTCCAGGGAGTCTACATCGATGACAGTCCAGTCTTCGTCCACAACCAAGACGCCCAGTTCCATGGTGGGCTTCGGCGTTACTGAAGCGGCGTAGCGAGCAACAGTGTTGCGGTCAAGGTCCTGGAGGCGGGCTCTTCTTGTGGGCAATGACGTGTTGTACAGTGGAGGATAAAGTGTTTTCGCGGAGACAAATAGATGACGCATTTACTTTGGTTCAGTGTGGTCTTTTCCCCCACGCTTTTCATGACAATGCGTCTCGTTCGGGTAGGCAAAGTCTGAGGGTGTGGTAAATTGTGCATTGTGTGTTTTCGTTGGTTTGTTCAGCGTATCGAGAGCTGGTTTGGGTCTCTTGGGTTGCATTTGATTCGGAAATTATGGGGATATCGCTTTTCTGCGTACTAGGGGATTGCTGCTGCAACGACGCGGGAGCTGTAATCGGAGGTGCTTGGATGCTGCGAGAACTCGTGTTCGGACAGTATTGGCGTGTAGATAGAAGACCACAATCTCAAAGGAGGATTCGGTCAATATGCTTTTCGATACATCGTATTTCCGTCCTCTTTTTGTGCTTCGAGGTGGAAGGTGGATGAGGAGAGGATGCCACATGATTGATGTAGGCTGAGATTAGCAAGCTTGATGTTTCTTGCCACCGGACATGCACAGCAATCTATAGGTGATCCTCTTCTTTGCAGTGGACTGGGAAAGAGGCTCTGAGCAGAGCTGTAGATATTATTGGTGTATACAGGTCCTTATCTGTAGACATGCTCCTCTTCTGCAGGTAGAATCTTGTGGATATTATGGTGCAGAATTTCATGTACATTCCCTCGCTTCCCACCGGAAAGGTGGACGTGCATCCGGCCGATGCGCCGTTGTTTTGACTTTCTTGGTCATTGACCTTCAACTGCTCGTAGTCAAGCCAATTTATGTTACACAAGGTGGCTGCCGTGCTTAGCGAGAGGATGAGATAATTATGATACTCGAAACCAACCTCCTGGAACTCTTCCCAGGCGTCCAAACTCAATTCTTCAGCAAAGAAGTAGCCACGTTATTTTGGCCATCCGTGCGATAGGGCTGGGGGTCACCTCGTACGACATGCGCATTGTCCCGCAACCAAGATATGGAGGGAATGGGTAGGCGGGATTGACGAGGGTCGCAGCCTAAGTTGGTCTAGAGAGAGCTAGGTTCCCCTGGCCATATACCCTTCCTGTTTGCTAAAAGAAATGGCACAAGTGCGTTTTCTTTAGCTCTTTTGGTTTATATCAAGGTCATGAGTTGTTTTGAGTACTTCTGCAGCCATCCTGAAAGCTCCTGGATCCGGAAAACCAGCATGTATTGACCAGGATATGTGACAACATGGGAGAGGCTGATCAATCCTCACCGTTGGAACGAGTTCATGCTACGAGGTTACATTGTGAGATCGACCCGGTACTCGGTCATGAGAATCTGGTTTCCCAGGATCTTGTCGGCTAGATCTCGATCAGATTAGATTGATTGCGCAATACTGTCGCCGTCGAGTCCGATCCTTCCACTTTTGTTTGATAGCTAATGGATCGCTCACAAAACACCCCCACGAGCTCTACACCAAACAACCCTTTCAATAAATTGTATTACGTGGTGACACACAGCCGCAAAGCCATACGTGGGGGAGCGGAGGAGAGGAGGCTCTTTTCCTTGTCCCTCATGCCTTCAATTCCCACACCAGACTTTGATCATCTACGGAGCATTCCGGCAGGGTCGGGCCGTGGGTATCGTTCCCCGCTGTGCTGCATGGCGCACGCGCCTTTCTGTTTCAGCGCCCATTGTAGTTGCCAGGAAAGCGAGGCTTGAAAGTTGATAAGGAGCTCGCCGAGATGGCCAAGTCTTTCAAGAACTGAACTTGTGCTAGAACAAAATTCTTCTCGGCAATAGTATTTTTAAAGAAGGAAAATATTACAAGTACTGTACCACCAGTACTCCAGCCAGTTCTATTTCGTCCAAGACCGAATTCCAACATTTCCTAATACTGTAAGACGACTTGGGGGCTTCAAATCATTCATTGCTTTAGGCCAGTTACCCCTTTTCATCATAAAAACCCTATTCAATCGTTCAGCAGATGATGTGGGAATTTTCCGATCTTCAATAGTAAAGGATACAAGATGAGATCCATTTTTTAATTGGCTAGAAACTTATGTGTGGGCCAAAAACCGGTCGGACGTCGAGGTGAAAGTTCCACCAATCGAGAGTTTCCCCGCATAATACTCAATTTCTCGCGTACCTGGCCGTTCTCCCTTCAGCAAATAAAAAGAGCTCAAGTGGAGGTCTGAATGCGGGGATATGCGTACTCCAAAAAATGTCTTTAAGTTTCGAGGAGAAAAAGCTGGAGAGCCTCGTGCACCCCGCAATTTCTAAGACAGCAATTGGTCACCTAGACTGGGGACTGCATACTATCCGGAAAAATGTCCAAGCATTCATCCCAACCGTCGTGTCAATCACTGCAGTAACCCGGAACTACTTCTCAAATTAATCGCGGCGAAAATAAATAAAGTCATCATGATCCCCGGACTGTTTTCCGGCAGCTTCAGTCCTCTGCCATCTGCTACGCCGACCCAAAATCCCGGCTGAAGCCTCACGATGCATTTCCAACTCTCCACAATTCTGGCAGTGGCATCAGCGTCGCTCTCAATTGCTACTCCAACATGGGACGCGCAGCAATCTTGGAGAAAGGGCTCTAATGGCGATCAAGTCCTAGATCTTATTTCTCAAAGACCGAGCATCTCTTACTGTGGGAAGACGCCTTACAAGACGCCCCACTCTCCACCCCGAAGCAAGGTGTGCTATGTGAAAAGCCATAATGACAGCCTCACGGATGATTCAACATATATTATGGACGCACTCCATGAATGCAATAATGGTGGGCATGTGGTTTTTAAGAAAGGGACGAAGTACTTGATTGGAACAGCGCTTGATTTAACGTTTCTAAACCACATTGACATCGGTACGTCCTCTTGAAAATCTGCTCGGCACGATCTGACACCGCTCAATTAGATATCCAATCGTACATCCAATTTAGCAATAATACGGACTACTGGCAAGCTAATTCCTTCCACTTCGTCTTCCAGAATGTGACGTCGTTCTTCAAGCTCGGCGGAAACGACGTGAACATCTACGGCGGCGGAACCGTAGACGGGAATGGCCAAATCTGGTATGATTTATATGCAAAGAATATCTACACACTTCGACCAGTTCTTTTCGGCATTGACGGTCTCAAAGATTCGACAATAAGTGATTTAGTCCTAAGATATTCGCCTCAATACTACCATTTCATTGCGAATTCAACCAACGTCATTTTCGACAATATCGACATTGCTGGTGGAAGTAAGAGTAAGAATGTCGCGAAGAATACAGATGGGTGGGATACTTACAGAAGTTCGGATATCGTGATTCAGAACTCACATATCAATAATGGAGATGGTAAGTTTTCCCTCACCAAATCTCAAACTACCGCTGACTAGAGATTTAGATTGCGTATCGTTCAAGCCGAACAGCACGAATATACTCATTCAAAACCTCTTCTGTAATGGTTCGCACGGCATCAGCGTTGGCTCCCTTGGGCAATATGTAGGAGAATTTGACATCGTGCAAAATATTTACGTGTACAACATCTCCATGCACAACGCTTCGGTAATTACCCTCCCTTCTCCCTTTCCTACTCCATCTAATAGCTCCAGGTCGGTGCCCGCATAAAAGTCTGGCCCAACACACCTTCCGCGCTCAGCGGTGATCTCCAAGGTGGAGGTGGGTCTGGACGGGTAAAGAATATAACCTACGACACGATGCTAATTGACAACGTCGACTATGCGATTGAAATCGATCAATGCTACGGCCAGTCGAATCTGACACTTTGCCTCAAATACCCCAGCCCGTTGACGATTAGCGACGTGGTGTTCAAGAACTTCCAAGGGAAGACGAGCAAGAAGTATGCGCCGCAAACCAGCACGTTTGCGTGTAGTAGTACAACGGCTTGTAGCAATATCGTGGCGCAAGATATTGCTGTTGTTAGTACGACAGGGACAAGGGATGCGTACTGTTTGAACGTTGATGCGAGTAAGTTGGACGTCAATTGTACAAGTGTTTATAAGGGGTTTAATTAGGGCTGGGAGAGGAGTATATGAAGAGATAAATCTGAAACAGTGTCTTGCATTTGAATATTGCACTGCAGATTGACAGTGAGGATTTTGTGTAACGTCTGTGTTACTCTGGCGTTCAGTCAGGTCGTCACTATCCGCAATAGCCAGGTACCAGCTACAAATGGAGCTTCGAATCATCGGATCTTGTAAGTTTCAACAGGGTCTAGATATACAGAAGATTCCAAGTCCTTCAAACCCTCGCCATCTAACACGACCCGATTCCACCTTCCCACGAGCTTCTCCACGCCAGCTTCAGAAAGAGCATGCGGGCATACTTGAATAAAGGTGCAGTATTCAGCCTCTTGTTTGAGAAGCATAGCCAAGCCGGGGTACATCTCCACAAGAATCTCGCCGATTCGAAGACAATTTAAGTCCTCAATGAGCATGCCCTTCTCATCGTCAAGGTGCCCATTCCGGGTTAAATAACCCTGGGTGATTCTTGATCGATGCAGTGTCAGCACACGGCACCCGTTCTCTGTGTTAAACTCTGCTTGTATATCTCTAAGATTGGTAGGCCTCGAACCAGCTGGAAAGTCCCTCCCCTCGACAACTTTATAATTTGGCCACGGCACAGTCCAATCGGCCGCCCAGGATGAAAGCCCTGTCATCCTGGGCATAGGTTTTATCAGGGATAGAAAGAAGCCTGGGCCGTGTTGCTGTATGAATAGCTCCGAGTAATGCTGGTAGACTTCTGTTGGGGTCATTTCATAATCCGCTTTCAACTCCGGAAACGATCCTTTGTCCAGATAATTTGATATGCTCAATATGCCAAAGATTTTGTCACGAGGGTCTCCAGCTTCTTGGTTTCGTGTTTCCATGAGCACGTCCAGGAGTTGAGATCTCGTGACCTTCACTTTCGTCTTGAGCAAGGCGAAGACTTGAATCTTGGTCCCAGATGCGCCGAAATATAATTGTGAAAGCGCATATAATGATCTGATGGCAGGCGCCTTCTTTGAGCCACAAATCACGGTGGTATTGCGGATATGAGGTAGGGAGACTTCCTGCAAGACCCACACCCGTTTGAACCATCGTCTGGAGAAGTAGTCCTCAGCAAGTTCAATAAACTCTTCCCGAGAAACATCGAGTCTTGTCTCGGCCGAACTTTTGAATATGGCCGCCAAATACTCCTGGGCGTTGCTCCAACATCTTTCGATGCCGATGAGAGTAGTTGCCGCAAGATTGTCCAAGTCATTCTCCAAGGTAGCGTTTATGTCCGAGTCCTTCAGCCCGTTCAGCCAGTCGAACAGTCTATCAGTACGGGTTGTGCCTTCGCCGATATACACTACTACTTGACGTGCTTCCGTGTATATTTGGGACATCATGGAAACCTGGCAATTCCTTTCTACCTGATTGTCTTGATTAATACAGAGAGCATCAATCCACACAAATCTTTCCTGATCCGAACGCCGAAGACGACGTATTGCGGCCTCGCAATTCTTGGTGATCCAAATGATGCTCTTGTCGTCGTCAGAGTAAAACTCACTCAGTCCTTTGGCGTCCCCCTCGTCGTCAGCCCACGTGTACGAAAGAGCATCGTATGGTCGACGAGAGCTGTCGGAAAAATCTGAGATTATCAGCCTTCCGTGGAGTTTTTCGTTGAATGAGCCGGGCGATATGACAAGAATTCTGAATTGGTTCACCTCAGTGAGATGCTGATACTGATATTTCTTCTCGGAGCCGGTGGAGCTACCGAGGGGGGAAGGATTCTGCTCAGGATGTGCTGCATTATGTTCAACATCGTCTGGAGAAGGCTTCGTTCGCCACGGGCCCTCAACGGTTTCTATCCGGCTTTCGGTTGGCCTTCCAAGAAAGAGACAACAATAATCTTTGATGATTCTCAAGGTACCCAATGTGACCTCACAGATCCACAAAGCTACCCCTTTTAACCTCGACGCAGCCTCAGATGGAGATAACAGTAGAATAAACAATTCACGGAAAAACAGAGCGATCAAGATGACAGGAAGAAAGATTAGGCCGACCAAGCATAGGATGCAGATGAAGACTGGCTCCCATACCCCTAACATGAATTGTGAGTCGCCCATTTCAAGATAGAGTTTTTGTGAGATCTAGATGGCAGATGTGAGAAGGTGTTGGAATCCTTGTGGCCTGATTCACGCTGATGAAGGGGTTTGATTTGGGTTTCAGCCTTACACTTTGTGGCTGTGGTATTCGGAAATCATACTAAACCGCCGATAGGTTGGACTGAGCCGCATACGACGTTGCTTTTCCCTGCCACGTTTTGTGATACGGCTAGATATATTATATAGTTATCGTCGAGATTCAAAATTCGAGAAAAAATATAGATACTGTAATGGTATCTCTCACTGATGGGCGTTGCACAAGGAAACTTTATCTGCGAGAAATAACAAACAATTATTTAACTTCAAATCAATTATCAATCACGTAGGGTACTATAATCCAATGAGACCATGCCAGAAATTTTCGCATTGAGAAAATGATGGTGTTGTGTACAGTATGAGTGTGCTAATTCATGCCAAGTACCCCTCCCATTGTTCAGACGCTGCGACCTCAACTCTGCCACGACTGAAATGAACATCGATCTTAAATACTTCACGCCCCAGAGCTCTTGAACCTTCAAATTGATCTATGTATAATTTTGGAACCGAACCTGCATTGAATGCCACCGAAAATGCTGTAGACCAGAATGCAGCCGTCCTTGGTGGCCCCGACTCCTTCGCGCGTTTGACCGAACTTAGTACCAGCGGACAAGCACACAATTCAATAAGCACCGACTAGTACTTCAGTTCAGAAGAATAAAAAGCTAGAAACTATTCAGGAAAAGCGGTTGTAACAACGCAAATAGCAATAGAACATACAGTGACGAAGCAGATGCCGGCAAAAGTTTCAAGAAAGAAGAACTTCATCGGAGGCTTGAGCACTGGCAGTCTTGATTTTGAAAGAAGAGAGCGCGAATGATTTGGAAGCTATTGTGATGGTATGCAAGTGGTATGAAAGCTTGCTGGATCACTTTTGGGGGTGAACGAAAGAACAGTCTTGGCCACTTAACTCCTTCGAGTCGACGCCTTGTCCTACGTCAGATCTGATGTTGAGAATTTGCTAACAGAAACGAGCATGAAGCTTCGGAGGCGCTGAATACCAACTAGGTAGCTGTTATTCCAGGTTTCTGGGACTTGATGGATGTTTGGGAAGGCACTATGAAAGAGCTGTGGCAGGGGCCATCTTCGGAATTTCTCATCGCACTTGCTGCTGAAGAACGTGCACAGTCAATGTTTAGTATGAGAGGGATTTTCGAGAAAGAAATGGGAAAGAACGAAGCTGACAAGATCAAAGAAAGAAAAAGTCTAAAAACGGCACTATTAGCTGTGCCGTGTCTCGGGTCGTTAAACAAAGTATACGAGATACTGTGGAGATTGTGGATGCTGACTCAAATGATTCGAGCAACGTCAAATTTTCGTGACGCGCGCGAGGCCGCATTTTCCCACGTCCGTTGTCGTTTGGAAGGTTGCGATTTGTCAAGTGAAGGGGAATAATGTGAGCATGACGTTCATCTCTCGATTCCTTCAAAATACCCAACAGTATTCTCAAGTGGGGGCCGAAGAGGAGGGCAGAGGTGATGAATCCAAAGAACCTCCCACTGCTGCCAAGGTATCGAAATACAAGTTCAGGGCACAAATTTCGATCATATTGAACGCGGTTCTTGCTGTGATTGTTGCGTACTTGTTCTTCCGGGGATCTCCAGGATGGTCTGGAGGTGAAAAATTGAATGCGGGCTTGAGAAAGGCTCCCGACTCTTCATATTGTATGTTTTCATCACCCGTTTTGTACAAGAGTACTAACATTTCAAGCACCAATATATGATAGAGTTGTGATCCCAACAAATGCTCGCGAGCTGAAAGGAAGCTTTCTCGACGAAGAAGATGAGCCGAACATCTATCGCAGTCTACCAAACAACAAAAGCGATGCAGCTTGGGATCACCTCGCCGAAGGAGAATGGTTCATGATCAACGCCGAAGAAGTTTCCAAACTAGGCAAAAACGTCTCCGAAGTCGTCAGAGCCCCTGAGGAGTGGGGCTACGGAAACGATGCCTACATCGCAACGCTTGACCTGAATCACCAAGTCCACTGTCTCAACCTGCTTCGCATGGCAGCCTTCCCAGATCATTATGCGCCCAGAGAGTCCCCAAGATTTCGAGCTGAGCACATCATGCATTGCACATCAATGCTGTTGCAAAATATCATGTGCACTGGCACCGTGGATCTGATCACGTTCAATTGGAGGGAAACGCAGAGAAATCCTGTTCCTGATTTCAACATCAAGAAAGGGTGCAGGAAGATTCAGTCAGTGCTTGACTGGCAGACTGAGAATAGGCTTCCAGACAAATACGAAAAGAGGTACAAGATGGAGAGACAGGAAGATGAAACCGAGTTGCCGTTGTCCCCAAAGCTTTCGGAGTTTCTTCAAAGTGTTGTTGGTGAAGAGGCTGAATTTGCGAAGGGAAAAGTGGGAATAGGCAATTGAAGATTACTATTATGAATATTTAATAGATAATGTATAATTCTGGGCACTCAGAAATGATCTTAAAGAGGGGTGTTTTATGTGCGGGGTAGGTAGGAGAAAGGGGCGCCGATCAAAGATCAGTAGCCACCCCTGACTCGCTTTTTTGCGAGGCTATCCTCTTATCTTCCTAGTACAATAAGAAGAACCTTGCTCTCGAAGACATGAAGCGCGGGCTTCAGAGATGAAGTCGTTCGTTGTTGAGCAGATTCCAAATGTTCCACCCTTCAAGATAGATTGGGACGTGGACGAATGGGATGGAAAGAGGGTTATTGAGAAAAGGAGATATGTGATGAGAGAATTAAGCGTATATCTCGAAGCCTATTTATGGCTTTGGAAGCATTTTTGAGGAAAGGTTCCAAAACAAAACGAGCAATTCGACATTCTTGCACTCATTCGCCGCTCTTTCCTGAGTGTTCGTCTCGAAATATCTCAATAGCCAACCTACCATACTTCTTCTACCCCGAATCGACATACCCACTTGATTATCAACGCTTAATTTAACTGGAACTTATCTCTCACTACATATCAGCTTTTTCGATGTTTTTCAAAAGGGGGGGGAGTACTTCACGTGATCAGGCGTTTTATTAGCCCAAGGCTGCAGCCTGGAATCTAGCCTTCACCTTCTCTGTTGTCCGACACCGTTTCGGTACAACTCTGTGTTCCCATCGCAGACCTACAGGATCTCCGGTAGCTTTGTGTTGCCTGACAATCTATTACAGATATCCTGCAAGTCGAGGAGGTCGATGTATCATATATGCAGCCAACCGCCACGCAGAGACGTTTTGCTCGGAGACACTTCTGGATCGAGACCGACAGCCTTGCGGACGCGTATCTTTCGCGCAGCACAACATCGCAGCATCTCGACCTTGCAGATTCAAAGCAACACCCGCGATGGCCTGGAAGCCTCTTCATCTGTCTGCAGCTGCAGCTGCTCACCTACCCCCCTTTCTGCTGTCCGCAGCATTCGAATACGACTCGTACAAGATCCACTTGACAGACCTAACGAATATCTGGAGCGAATCGTTGGATCGCGATGCTATCATCCGCAGAAGTCAGGAAGAGAGCACCAGCATAGACCCCACAGATAGCGACCAGTTCCGAATCTTGCTGGAAAAGATCAGACTGGGGTTGAGTGGGGGTAAGGACACAACGTCTGCATTGACTATCAATGCCGACGATGACCGGCCGACGGTTACTCTCAATCTCACAGTCAATCTACCCGGGGGTTTTGCGCCGCTACAATGGCCTATCCGATTCTCACCAGGCCCCCAATCGTTATTCACAAACCGAGTGACCGTACCATTGCTGGGAGCACAACAGGTGCAGATGCAAGAGGCGAAGGCTCTGGGAGAAGTGATAGAAGTCAAGGACCACGTTATACAAAAGCTGTTGGATAGGCTAGAGTCGCAGGGGACGGAGCTAGGTGACATTTTCCCCCAAGCAGCGGGGAAAGCAGGACGGAAGATAGACCGGAAGAAGGCCGAGGAGCGCGTCAAGGGCCTGGCGAGGTTTGACATAGACAGTTGGAGGCAGGGTCTGGAGATAGAGAAATCATATGATGCTGGACAGTTGATCTCAGAGCTGTTTGCAAGCGACAAAACAGATGGATTGAATATCGAGGCTGGTGTAACTGAGGACGAGGCGGCAGAGAGTTGGTGGGAAAGCATCAAAGGAATCACCGTGAACCTCAACACGGGACGTATTACAACAAATGGTCTTGGAAAATCAACTCCCCGAAAAGTCAAACCAGCATCTAAGCCTAGTCCTCCCAAGGAGCCTTCAATAGAAGAAGATGACGCATTTCAAACCCAAGCTACACACCCTCAGCTCGCTTCTCGAGTCCATAAACCTAGCCCCTCAAGACCAGATGTCGATGACACCACCGACGACGACGACGATCTTGGTGGCCCTTCTCAGCTCTCCAGGGTCCCCGACAGCTTCCCGAAATCGCAATCACAGTCGCACGCACCTCGTTTTCCATCACCACTGCCAAAACCCAAAAAGCTAGGTAAAATAGGCGCCAAAAAAGCAGCTCAAGCTCCAGCTCGCGAACCATCACCTCCTCATGCCGTAGCCGTAGAAGAAGACACGGCAACAGAATCCCCACCCCCGTCACCACCGCAAGAAAAACCACGCTCTCCAACGCCCGAGCCCGTTCAAAAACCAAAACCAAAAGGGAAACTCGGCAAAATAGGTGGCAAAAAAGCGGCTCCTCCCCCTGAACCAAAACTCGAACGCGCATCTACAACACCCCCAGCCCCAGCAACGCCCAAAGTAAAAGGCAAGCTAGGGAAAATAGGCGGCAAGAAGAAAGCTAGCACTCCTACGCCTGATCCAACGTCTCCTGAAGCGAAACTTAAGAGCTCGCCGCATTCAACGCCAGATAGGGGGAGAAGTGCGAAGATTGAGAAGGAGAAGACACCGGAGCCAGAGGAGCGGGAGACGAGCTTGGATAGAGCGGATCGTAAGAGGGCGCAGTTGAAGAGGGAGCTTGAGGAGAAGGCTAGGGCGCCGGTCAAGAAGAGGAGGAAGTTTTAGGGGGTTGGATATGGATGTTTTGAAGGAGTATTTGGGTGTATAGGTTGGAACAGCTTGAAACACTTCTTGCAAGCTAGGGCTTTGATAGTATTGTTGTATATACCACAAGGCATGAGAGTATTTGAACACATCAAGAACATTTGAAATGAAGCCATTCTACGAGGTGATGATTCACGAAATTACTATTGGATTTGAGCATCTGCCTATCTACTTGAAAAACATCTATATGTCGTCCATATGGCCTCAAATGGTGCTCCAAAGCCAAAAACGCCTTCGCAATGCAATGCCGCTGCAAATATCCACGCGGGTATCTGTCCCAAATCCAAAACGCCAACACATCCAAACCCCGTCCTTCCATTCCAACTCCAAATGACACAAACTCTCCCCCTACAATTCATCTCTCCCCTCACAACTCAATGCACACTCCTCTGCCTCACCAACCCCGGCCCAGCTCCAATTCCCAACGCAACCCTCACCCCCTCCACCGCCTTACTCTGATTAACCTCCCTCTGATCCCTCCTCACATTCCTCGGACCCAAACGCACCCCATTCCTCACCACAGCATGCATCTCCCTCTTCTCCCTCTCCTTTTTCTCCGCCCACCTCTTTTCTCTCCACGGACCAGGCAAACAAGGATGCAAACACCCTTCCAAAGGACAACAACCGCCTGAATTGTCGCCAGAGTGCCAGGCTTGCATACAAGCGCTGTGTCCGCCGTGGCCACAGCCTGGGCAGAGGAACCAGACTGCACCGGATTCGAGGGAGATGTTGGAGTAAGAGGGCTCGGTGGATAGAGAAGGGTCGAGGTCCCGTTGTCGGCAGATGACGCAGGAGTCTATGATTTGTCGACAGCGGGGACATCGCCAGACGGAGGCGGGGATTAGGGGGTCTGGGTCGAGGGGTTTAGAGCAGTCGGTGCAGAAGAAGCCTATGGTTATGTTTTCTTGTGCTGGGCCGAAGATAGAGGGATAAATAGGAACGGAAAGATTTCGTAAGAGGGCTGCTTCGGGGAAGAGGGCCAGGGTTGTGAGGCGGTGGTGGTATTGCCTGATAATGGCGTTTGCTTGGATATCGTCGATTGCGGAGGCGGGGAGGAGGGGTCGCAGGAGGAGGATCATGGCTGCTGCGTTTAGGGAACCGGTCTGTGTTTCGAAGTTTATAGTGCGTTGAATTAGGATTGTGGGGTTGATGGGAGGTATGGTGAAGTCTGGGTCTTTCGGCCAGGGGAGGAAATCGCTTTCGAGTATGTTTGGATCTTCCGAGGTTCTCTCTTCTGTTGAAGGGATGACAGCCTCTTCTTGCACGGGGGAGTGGGTTATCCCGTTGTTTCCAGCAGATGGTACTGAGGCTTCCTGGATTCGAAAAACCGGGGGGAATGCGGGGTTGAATGAGATCCCATTCTTCGCTCGCATACTCGACGCTTGCGAACTCGTAACATAATGTTCGTCTGAACTCTCTGATTGCGTAGGTGCATCTGAATCAACGCTCGGTCGATGTCTTCCATTATGTGGCAAGCTATTTTCCCAACTTGAAACTCGATCTCGTAAGGACTTTCCGTCATCGCCACTAGACGAGCTCAGGAATTGTGTCTGGTGCGATTCGCCCGATGTTGAAAACATTTGAAAGCTCTCCCCGGAATCATGTCGCTGAGGTTGGATTTTTGGCGCTGCAGTAGTCTGAGTTGAGTAGTCTAGTCGGAGGGGAGGTTTCCGTAGTGGTGCATGGTAATCAACCGCTGGAGAGAATGAATCCATACCGTAAAAGTCATAACCTTCCACACTTGCAGTTCTTTTTTCCTCTGATCCACTCGCTCCGGGGACAGGGATAGGTGTGGGGCTCGTTGAAGGGATATGCGCCGGTTCTGGAAGTTTCAAAACATCGTCTTCTACATTTGTTATCGGTGTGTGCATGGCTTCCCTCGTCTCTGCTGCAATGTTGTCGCTCCTGGGCCGAACAAGAGGCGTGGCAACATTTGAAGTGCTCTCCATATCTTCCGAAATGATAGATTTCATAGGTCTGTGGCGTGGACTGTCATGAGGTGTGTGCATTCGACTTCGAAGCAGCTTTCGAGGGGTGTCGTCGCCATAATCGGTCTTGGCATTAGATTCTCGAGCTCGCTCTTTCGCCTCTTGTTTAGTAGGCGTGGGTTCTGGAACTGTGAGCCGCGATTTGCGGTGGTATTCAGCGCGACGTGTGAGTAGAAGATTCATGGTGTATCCAAGCAGCCGCCAAGTCTGAGCTAGACGGTAATGGCCTACTTTCTCAGCTGTCCTCCCGAAATACTCTAGGATTAAACCTATTCGTATATTGGTCGGTGTTGGGTCGCTTTCAGCGACAGCATACTTTGCCATCCGCAACAAATATCGATTTGTAAAGTACTGGTAGGTTTGCCGCTTCGCAGTTGAGGGCGTATGGCCAATCGCCATTACCTGTTGAGGTTTGTAAAGTCCCGTAACCAGAACTGCTTCTTCCAGCGACATCACCTTGTTGTCAATCATACCGGTAATGGTAGGGGGAGTTGTACTGAAAGACTGATTAGAACGCCCGCTGTTTCTTCTCCGGTGACCTTTTGGCATCCTAGGACCCAAGAAGCTGCCGACAACGTCCTCTTCGGAGTCACTCCTACTGACACTGAACTGAGGAGCACTAGAGACATGTTGGAAGCTTGGTGATACTTCGGGCGATGTGATTGATGGACGAGATCGTCGTCGCGGAACTTGCCTCTCCTCTAGAAGCATGAGCACATTTCCAGTGGGGGAGAAAGCAAAGGTAGAAAGCGCTCGGCGATCAATGACTTTCGGAACAAAAGCAACATCGGTCTGGGTGAAGTGGCCCTCTCTATCAACGCTCCACAAAAGATCTCGTGTATTCCACAGATGCCCAGTAGGTGAGCTCTCCCATTGCTCAATCTCCTTGAATGGCATAGCTGGCCGTGCAAGATCCCATATATGCACCGTCGAGGTCTGATATCTGGTTGTGCTTAAATCATCATACGCAATTGTAACTTGAGCTGCTCTTTTCCCTTGCGCAGTGGCAGACCAACATGCCGGACGCCAGGAGATACTGGACACCGGAGCCGGTGTTGCAAAAGTGTATCTTGGCTTCTGGTTTCTCTCCGCTTTCTTCGACATGTCCCACACATTGCAATACTGATCCATCCCGCCACTTATGAGGTGATCTCCATCCGGATGCCAAGCGATCGAGAAGCATGAGGCTTGGTGAGCACTGAGCTTGAGAATTGGAGCACCGGGTTTCCGCACATCCCACTTCATGACTATTCCTTGATCAGTACAGCATGCAAAGTCCATCCCATCCGTAGGTGACCATTTGACATCCCGCACCGCATCAGCGTTGCCCCTAAACGTTTGCACTAATCGAAATGTAATTCCTTTTCGTCCCATATAAGGGCTGCTCAGATCAAACTGCTTGACCGTTCCATCTTGGCTTGCGGAAAGAAGCCAATTGCCTTTGAACGGACTTATATCCAACTTGTGAACCTGCCGGTTGTGTTCCTGGATCCGCCCAACCTCCAAACCTTCCCCTGCTCGATTCAAATCGTAGACCGTAATCCTCCCGTTTCCACATGCCGTAACTATAATCGTATCGCAAGTGCCATGCGACCACTTTACAGCCTTTATATTAAGCTGATCTGGCGTTGCAGCAGACAAATCGTGGGTTGGCGCATAGTTGCAGATGATCGCGCGCAGGTTGATATCCTCCGTAATCGTAGAACCGTCCACCTTTAAGATCTTGAACACCTTCGGCCCAGCAATAACCACTCGCGACCCATCTGGAGATCGGTCTAGACAAGTAATCGGAGCGCCTGCGGAGAAGATGGTGTTCTGCGATGCGCTCGGTCGAAGCTTGGGCGAGTCGATGATGCTCGTATCGATGCTTTCGCTCGGTGTTGTCGCGACTTGCTGGCCCAGCAGCTTTCTCATAATCTTGCCTTTGTTCATGCTGGCAGAAGGGTTGCCTTCATGGAGGCATCTTTGTTGTGCACATAAGATGAATGGTGTCGCGGGGAGCGAGCGTTGCTTGACGCGCTGGAGCTTCAACGGCAGAATGTCGGGTCCCCCACAGGCTCTCTGTGATTGGACCTGCCCCTTTCCATCTCGCGGGGCACTCCAGAACTCGATCTTTCCTACATACATTTCATATTTTATATCATAACATTCTACATATCTCGGATTTATGATGATGGATATGGTCTTCATATCACTCCTTTATAAGTTCTAGTACAAGTTTACAGGAGGTGTCGTATTTTCCAAATCAAGGATGATCAATGTATTTAGTGTTACTGTCCCTCCAGAGCCTTTGAGCATTACTAAATTGTAATACCATGTCTTCTCTTAATAATTTCCGCGGCCTGTTCATTTGGCGTTAGCATTGCATCTTCTTCCATATCAAGATCTCAACTCACCTTCTCAGCAATACCATACACCGAAGCTTGCGGCGCTACACATCGTCAGCAACCCCTCTCACCACAGAACAGAGTCCTAGTATGACTTACCACCAGCAGGAATAAAAGGAAAAACACTAGCATCTACCACGCTCAAGCCACTAATCCCATGAACCTTCAACTCCCCATCGACGACCCCACCAAGCTCCAACTTCATCATCGGATTCGTACAACACATATGCGCATTCGAAGGCACTATCAGACTCCTCAGCGCCGCTCTCAGCGTATCGTCAGTTGTAATATTAGCACCGGGCGTTAATTCAATGGGACCCAGCGCTTGTATCTCTGGAAGGGCCATGATCTCACGGTTCTTCTTCACCAACGCAAGCACGAGTTCTAAATCATTCTCATCTTTCAGCGCACCAAAATCAATCACCGGATCATCAAGAATACTGGCAGAGGCAATGTTGACGCTGCCTCGGCTAAGTGGCTTTAGCATAAAGATACTGGTATCTGGACCTGTGCTCCAGGATATCTCGCCGATAGGGTCATCAAGTGATTCCCATTCTGAAAGCACTAGAGCGCGCTGTGCTTGGTAACCTGCTAGCACGGTTGGGTCGGTGTTAGTGGGGAGGATGGATGCTGGGTTTACGGAGTGGGCGGAGGCTATGATTGAGGTGTAGTTTGAGGTGGTGTTTTTGAGGGGGAGACCGGCGGTGTTGGTTCCTGTGCCGCGGGTGAGTGTGTATGCGCCTTTTCGAGAAGAAAAGTAGAGTGCGCTTTGCTCGGCCTCGAAAGTTGCGTTTGTGCCTAGTTCGCCTTCGTTGGGATGTAGGTTTGAAGTGACTGTGGTAGGCAGCCGCGTCAGTCTGGGATCTGGGGGCTCTTGGGAGTATTATCGAATTCAAACTCACAGTTGTAGACCATGGTTAGGACCAGATGATCTTGCATATTGGTTCCCACTCCTGGCAGATCAACTACTGACTTGATTCCCAGGCTCTTGATGAGGGTTTTCGGTCCTACACCAGACACCTGCAGGATTTGTGGAGAGTGAACACCGCCAGCAGCTACAACAACTTCTTTTCGAGCATGCGCGATACTAGAAGTGCCTGTACTTGTAGATGTGAAGTTCACACCAACGGCTGTCTTGCCGTCAAATAGCACTTTTGACACAGCATGGAGTGGCAGAATGTGGTAGTTTGGTCGAGTCGCAATCACTCTGTCATAGTGAGCGGTCTTTGCATAGGACCTTGTCTCAGTGGTGGGGTCTAGGGACTTAAGAAACCAGTAAAGCCCAATTGCTTTCCCCCCGTTTGGGTCTTTGATCGGTGGAATTCCAATTGAGAGAGCGGCGTTCCAGAAGTTCTCTGGATTTTATTTGTATTAGCACCATTTTATTGCGCGGAGCGCGACTACGTACTGCTCGGGGCCCAATCGAACGGAGGATAGCTGACTTGAACTGGTCCACTAAAGCCATGGACGGAGTCATCGTAAGAAATGTTGTGTTCTTTTGCAAATACTGGATCCGGGTGGGTGAAGTTCTCACTCTTTTATGCATCAGTACTTTTCCTTAGCTTTTCGAATGTTTTAACACCCACCTTCTTGAAGTACGGCAAGAGTCCGTCCCAGCCCCATCCAGGATTTCCCAAAGTCGCCCATCCATTATAATCATCAATCCCACCCCGATGGAAAAACATTGCGTTGATAGCCGAGCCACCGCCTACAACTTGTCCCATAGGAACAAATTCAACGGCATTATTTAGACCAGGCTGGGGAATACTAAAGATGTTTGGCCAGAAATAGGGGCCAGGATTCCACAACCCTGGCACAAGGACTCCATCGGTATTGTTGTCAATGGGACCCCACTCGACGACCAGAACAGAGGCTGCTTCAAGTCAGTTGAAGTGCTCTAATTATTTTTGGGGAAGATTTTTTTGGGAATTCACTCTTTGGATCTTCAGTGAGACGATCAGCAACTGTAAGGCCAGCAATACCTCCGCCAACAATTACGAAGTCGTAAGTAGAATTCGAGGCTGTTTCTGGACCAATAATACGTGCATATTTACTGGCTGCTCGTGCACTTACCTCGAGGCCAATAGTGAGGATGAGTAGAAAAGAAGAGAGCATTGTAAGCATGGATGCGGGGTGAAGGATTAGGGGAGGCGGGGCTCAGCCTATCTACTTATCCATGGTCCCGACAGATCGGATGCAACCTGATTCGGAGATTGCATGCGAAGGCTGGCTCGATTGGTGGGCTGTTGAAGTCCACCATAAGCAGTCTTGTAGTGCTTATGTAGTCCACTTTCACGGAATTGGATGTAGAATGCAAAGGCTAACTACTTCATTGGGAAGGAGGCGTCTGCATGCTGGACATATTGGGCATAAATCAGCCCTACGAAGAGGCGGCCCGCTCCCGAGAATGAGGAGATCAGAAATGAAAACAAGTACCCCTGGCTGCTCCAATGTCCCGGTAAACTCCACAAGAAGCTTAGACTCCGGGGTCAAGAGGGCGCCATGCGCCATCTGATGCTATCAAAGAAGACCCATCTAGAAAGCTTTCGCCAGACCTTCAAACTCGTGCGTTGTCAGAATACTCCAAATATGCTCAATACTGTGCCACAGTGGTGCATCGAAGTCCTGCAACGCGGATATTACAGAGCAATGGGATCACAAAAACGTCAAAACAGGAGAAATTGAGCGAATAAGTACCGAGTTCTGGGGGCTGCCTTCTTTTTCGTAGGTGAGAAATCGGAATGAAAAACATAGGTGATATGTTGCGAGGGGAAGACGTACTTCGTATGAATCTGGGCTGCGCTGCGCTGGAAAGTCAGAGTAATAAACAACACTCTACTTGTGGAGATGAATGATTCATGCCTGCGATATTGTTCCTCGTTTTCGTCAGCCTGCTCAGAACAAATGAGACAAAACTTGTGTCTAGGTGGTAACGAAACTAGTCAAAAGCACTGTTGGAATTGAGGAGTCAGAAATAGTTGGGTTTGAATCAACGATTTCGCAGCCACGAAAGCAGGAGCGACTCACAAATTCAATACCAAAGATATAAAATCCACCCAGATGTTTGCAAAATCTGGGACAAATACCTCTGTTTCGACTTGTTGCTAGTCAACCTTCAAGTTTTAGTTACCATTTTAAAAATGCAGTCGCAAATATCGGAGGCAGGTCCCGGAGTCAACCCATTGAGTACCGGCGGCAATCGATGGAAAACTTTAACTTACGAGCAATACATCCAACGTGGACAATCCGTCAAGGCGTCGATCGATGCCAATCCAATCACAGATAAGATCGTGATGCAGAAGGGTCAGCGTCCTACTGACAAGACACGTAAGAATGCATGTCTTTTCGATGGATACTCTCTTGAGCAGAGCGAGTCTGGGGAAACCTATTTTGAACGACAGGGTCACGATTTACCATTCCAGGATTACGATTTCCCAAGTGGCACCAAGTTCACCCTCATGAAGTGGAATACCAGACAGCGAGCTCGAGTTGACCCAAACTCGTTGGATGAGCATGGCCAGCCCATCGTGCAAACCTGTACCTGCACTGAAGTTAACCATTCTTACTACAACGCGGATTTGGGAGTCATCGTGACCGCCTCCATGTTTTCGGATCACGATGGTTAGCCCTTAGAAGCAGTCGAACGAAATACTGCGTCTGAAATCACTTGGCAGTCATGGGAGATGGTGGCTGGAGACAAGAAAGAGAATTTGAAGTACAGTTTTATGCACAATATTCAAAATCTGGGGACAAGAAGCGTCATCAGAGAGGCGTATCGAAGACAGGAACCTCCGCTAGACGGGATGGCTATTGGAGAATTTACTATGGACCCTCATAACTTGCAAAAACAGTTGGCATTCCTTGCTCTGCTGGGAACAGATAATGCCAGGCCCATCGAGTACATGCTTAAGGATCACTTTGTCGCAGCTGGTCGAAAGAAGATACAGAAAATAACGGTGTTCCCACACAAACGGGACGAGACTATGTCCGTGGTTATGGGCTGGAACATGGTTCTAGAAATTGGAAGAGATGCTTGAGGAGATGTACGTAGTCATCGGTCGCGACTATTTTGTAGACGAGAAATGGAAACACGAGATTTATGCAATGTGATGGCATGGCAAACCTCGGCTGCGAGTTTTATCTGAACTAGAGCTCATGCCGTCGGGAGTGTCAGATCCAAAAAATGGCCTCGGCATGAGGTTTCTTCGGTATACGACCTGTGCGATACGGGCATCGTAAGTGATGACTTCGTGGCCTTGATCGCATACATTAGAGTGCTAGTTCAGAGATCATGTTCCGCATCCTTTGAAGAGGCAATGAACTAATGCTCGGAGTCACAAACCGGCGAAACCTTGATCCTCCTGGTGACTGATTCCTCGTTTGACCGAGGTTTGGCATTGTATCACTCAAGTGAAATGGAATCAATGAAGCACACAATTTCCAGCCGGGGCAAATGCTTGCATCCGGTTCCTCGAAAGATATAAGAGACCGCGAGATACACAGTACCAATATTTCGTGAGCGGTCTCGAACTTCATAGCATCGGTACCACAAACGGCTAGCAATGCAGTCCAAAACTCAAAACACAGATCCAGTTGTTCGTCAATCCTCCTCCTCTAATCAAAATTCCACTAGGAAGAGATATGATGTTCTGTCATACGAAGAATATAAGAACCGTGGCCGTCAAATCAAAGCATTGACTGATGCAATTCCAACCAAAGACAAGATTGTGATGCCACGAGGTCAACTCCCTACGAACAAGGACATCGAGTGTACCAGTCTTTCGGAGGGCTACAGTTGCCAAGAAGAACCCATTTATTTTACATACGACGTAAAAAAAATTGAGAGACTTCCATTTCCTGCCTTCAATATTCCGTCTGGCACTGGATTTGTTGAGTTGAGATGGGAGGCCAAAATGAGAGCAAATTCTCAGCCAACGGACCACGATCCCCGTAAAGACCTCCCGCAATATGTGAATGTTGCCGCTTACAATGCGAAAGAGGGATCCATCGTGATGAGTTTCTTGTCCGCTAATTATGATGGCTGGCCTGATGATGCACCCCAAAAGAATTATTGCTCAGAGATCACATGGCAGTCGTGGAAGAAGATCGCCGGCAGCGACTGCGGAAATTTGAAGCTCGTTTTTCAAGAAGACATACAGAGTGAGGGGACGCGCAAAGTCATCGAAGAAACGTACGAGAAGCATAAAATTGGCGTGATGGAAAATACGACCTTCTGTAGGAATGGAAAGGGACCAGAACAAGAAGCTTTCCTTGCTCTCCTCGGAACTGACAATGCGAGGCCGGTAGAGTATATGCTCAAAGACCACTTTGTAGCGGTCGGGAGAAAGAAGATCCAGAGAATACGTGTTTTCCCATATCACTATCCGGGAACGCAACGTAGCTGGCATATGGTGTTTGAAATTGGACTACATACTTGAAACGAGCTTTAGAAACGTAACTTAGATGGACAGATGCCACTAATGTAGACGTTTGCGAGGCTAAAACCTTCGGTTAACGGTGTTTACGATACGTAAAAAGACGCCGCCATATCATTCGCGGTTTGGCGCGTATGATGCTTCTCTCACTGGAGCGCGTTGCTTGCACAGAAAAGCGAGTTTATGCGAGGCATGAATGCTTCTGTTGGAGTCAGATGAGTTTTGCAACATTGATTATTCTGAGCGAACAACGTACGTATCTTGGAAATACGAATGGACGTCTCTGCCCCATACCGCCGTTACTCTGCAACGGAGAATGGAATGTGGGGACCGAAGGGCCGGATGAGATATTGTGAAGTATATGGTGAATCTCGATACCTTATCTGATTGTTTCAAAATGGCTGGGACATTAGTGAATCTCGAAGCAGAATTTTGGCTATTCTCTCAGGTTGTCTCGCGCGGTGTACGATGTTCACAATTACCTAGGCAGTGCAGTGTCGCTTTTTTAGTCCCCCCGGCTATGTGCACAGGCCTTCTTCGAGCGGGGATCGGCATCCTATTTTAGTTTATTGAATTTTATCAATCACACTTCTCGAATCACAAAATGTGTCAGCAAAGAAAAGGGTTTTATTGACAACATTCATTTAATTGAAATGATTTTGCCAAACGTTCTAGAGTCCGTGAAAGGCAGGAAGTTTCCAGCTTCACATTTCACGCCAAGACATTGTTACATAATACTGCAAGCGAGGCCTAAAGCCAGCGAGCCTTCAACGCCTGCTTTAACCTCTTCGAAAAGGAAAAGACATGGTCTGGCCCAATCATGGTATAATGAACCCCTTCAAAATCATGAAATCGAGGCTCACTCCTACAGAAGTCCCCCCATTTGCTCATATGATTTCCCGCCCAATCCTCCCGCGAGCGAGCGACGGAACTCAATGGTGTCGCACAGAAGATATCCATCTGTGCCACCGACCCTGACGGCTCATAATCAACTGCCATGCTCTACAGTCCGTAAGCTAAATCGTCCCAGTACCCCAGCGAAGTGAGCGTGAGAGACAGCTCTTCTAGGCGTGCTGTATCCGCGACTGCTACAATATACCAAAGCGATTTTTGCTTCGAGAAACTCGGAACATGCCACTGATGGCATCTGCGTGCAGCTCCGTGGTAAGGCCCAGAAAGTATGACAAGTGCAACAGACATATGTTCCAACTCAGCTGCTTCTTTCGCGTTTTGATATGTGGTGGCAAGTTGAACGACCCAAGGAAGCGGACCTCACTCCCGTCGCTCTCAAGCATTTTGGATAGCGCGAACGCCAATATCGTGCCGTACGAATATCCAGCAATTTCGTATGGGCCTGTCGGCTGCTGGGCTCTGACGGCCTGGTAGTAAACAGCGAGTGCTTCTCTGATACTTTCAAAAAG
>Ga0247778_1000127_pt1 | contig 132900 bp, 141 predicted proteins | sample UWRJL049202B5_FD_179939 | JGI IMG/M metagenome (GOLD analysis project Ga0247778, IMG submission 179939) | Plant litter microbial communities from Arlington Agricultural Research Station in Wisconsin, United States - UWRJ-L049-202B-5 | ecosystem: Environmental > Terrestrial > Plant litter >... | reverse complement strand
GTTGGTGGAGAAGTTGCTGTTGGGGGGTGGGGAGACGCCTTGGTTTGCTGCGGCGCATACGTGGGATGCGGGGGCTGCGAAGAGGAATGGGTGAGTTGACAATTGTTTGGGGGTTTGAAATAGTGGCTGACTTTGGGGCAGGTTTAGGAGTGCTTGGTGTTCGGTTTTGGAGAAGGAGCAGTGTGTCGAGATCTTTGGGGAGGCGGACGTGGTTGCGGATACACTGCCTGAGTTGGCGGATAAAATTATTGCTGCCTCGAAGTAATTGTAAAATCTCAATTACGTTGAGCTTGCGGTAGATCACAGACACAGTTTCGTGCCCAGCCATGAGATTTGTTGAGCAGACTCTTGACTTGAGATTGACGGCCGCAAAGATAAAGCAAGGTACGTCTCAGTAGGTAGGTTATCTATTTAAGCATGAATCTCTTGAACTTCTTCAAAACCGAAACCCTTTGCTCTCCATCAAGGTTCGGCGGATGCAAATCATCTCTCCTCCCAAGCATAAAATCCGTCTCCATAAGCTTGGCCCACTTAGTCTTCTTATGAATCCTCCAGAAAAACAAACATAACAACAAAAATCACAAAAACAATATCATTAACCATAAAGTTAACAGCCTGGAATAGAGGTATGACTGTCGTATAGCCAGAAATGGTGATCATGAAGACATTAATAGCAATCACGAATCACCCGCCAAATATCCCGACTTCGTCGTCGCGCTAAGTGAAGTTAGGGAATTTGAAGGGAGGATGGTGGAGCTGAAGAACACGAGGCTGATGAACACGAATAGGATTCGCTAAAAAGATTGCTTGATGGCCTTTGGGAGATCCTTTTGGGGGTCGGCGCCCTCGTCGACGGCTATGGCGAGCATTTTGGTAGCGCAGTAGTAGTAGTAGTAGTAGTCGGCGGCTGCGAAGAGGAAGGTTTAGGTGAAGCTGTTGAGGCCGTTAACGAAGGGCATGGGTCAGCCCAGAAACGGAAGTCGGTGTAGGAGTTGCTGATTACGCATGTGTTGATGAGGATCGTGATGAGGGAGCCGTAGAGAACGTAGATGAATTTCTAGGAGGCGAGCCAGAATTCCACTGAGGGGTGTTAGTGGGGTGATTGATGGAGGGGAGGTGGCGACTTACTCTCGCCGTAGACAACGACGCCGAGGAGGGAGTTGCATTGGAAGGAGGCCCATGCCATTGGAATCCATTCATAGGTATGTACGCTCTCCGTCCATAGGCCCAGGACAATTGAGGAACTGCTGTATTCGCCTACTAGGTTCATGACCCACTGATATATGTCAGAGCTACCCCTCCCCTCCACACTTCACCGGTACTTACAAGATACCAGTAATTCTGATCCAGTGCAATAGCCAAAGCAGGGTCTACGAATTTTCTGGACATCCACCTACTGTTAGAGAGTGTTCCTATGAAAATTATGAGTGTATAACTTACCACGACGAAGGCACCAGGCGTCGGGTAGCTTTCGCCCTTGAGCCCGATATACGCTCTCTCAACCCTCATATAAATCTCAAGGTTCATGGTATCAAATCCTCCGTCCCGTATTGGTATTCCTTGAAGTGTCGCAACTCTTCCTCAAGGTTCCCAGCATCATCTATCTCCAAGTCACGGCCACACTGGGCCTTGACCCGCATGCCCATTTCCCCCTCTAAATATGACGGCCAATGGATAGCATAGTACCCTTTGATGCTCAATTCGTCCACGCCTCGAACTTTTCCCAAGGCGCGCACAAATTGCATGTTATCTCCAAGACCCGGCCTATACCCCAGCCAAAGAAAATGTATAGCCGTATCCCATGTAATGTCGAGACGACGGAGTCCATGCTCTTTCGAGGCCAGAAAAGAGAGAAAGTTTAACCATGGGCTCACTTCGGACTCGCATGGGACGAAAAGATATAATGACTTGATAAGCTGGAGATATCCAGGTCGAATTTGATCGTAAAACCGAAGCATTGTTTCCGGTTTGGTAACTAGAAACGCGTTCTTAGAGTAAAGTGTCGAAACAGCTTCGTTGTGCACCATCTTGCAGGTTCTCAATATCGCAGGTTCCATGGATCGGTATTGCGGGGCCTGAGCGGTATCGAGACATATTTTCTTCTGGTTTGTACGTCCGACAGCCCAGCCAGGGCTTTTATCGCGGTCGAATCTGCTCACAAGAAGAAGATCATAGATTCGAAGCCGGATTTCAACTGGTAAAGTCAGGAAGGTGGTTTTGTTGTTGAATTCGAGGTCGTCCTTGGCGCGGGGTTGAGATGTGTCCGAAGGATCGCGTCGCGGCACCTGAGTGGCCTTGACCGCGTTTGAGGGGCCTTCATCAGACAGCTTGCGACCGAAGAAGCTTTTCATCATGTTATGTATCTTGGAAACAACCATTGCTGGTGGGTTTGATATGATATCTTTGCTTGGGCCGAAGCAAAGGGACGGCAAAATTTCCCCACGTGCTTTTGTTGGAAGTCACGGGAAATGCAGTGTAACGCGCCACTATCAGGGTCTCAGATAAGCCCACCGGCTTCACTTTCAACAACCATTGCGATACAAGCAATGAGAAATGAATTTACCGGATTCATGACGTCTGCTGATGACTATCATAAGGTCCCCCAGTTTTATCTCCCATTCGTATAAAAAAAAAATTGGCCTTCATTTGTTTTCCGGTTCACGGTGCTACACAAGATGAGACCAAGGTCTCCACCTCGTAAGTCACAGTTACAGCTCTTCCCTTCTAATCTTACCCCTAATAAGTTCTAAACTGCACTTCCATTATTCCATCCAAAAATACCGAAACTGAAATTCGATATGTTGCCGCCACGTCCAGAGGACGGCATCCTATGGGACGAAACGTGGGATCCAGTCAATATCAGCCAGCTCAAGGAACATTTATTTTGAGTCATTAACAGGAAAACATTGATACGTTGCTTGGTGTTAGGTAGACATTCCAAATTTCTCAGACTCTCGAAATGATATTGCTGGGTACACAGGTACGGATACATGTCTATGGCATCACGTCCTCTATCGCTAGCTGGTACGACTCGAAAGTTTCTAACTCCTCTTGCGTATAATCGTGCTCATGAACTTCAGAGTTGGGCTTAATCTTACCATCCCCTTGGCGCGTATCGTTGGAAAATCCCTGGTGAGCCACGATGGTGGTGTTCATCTCCTTCAAGTACCCTAGCCAAGAGCTTGCATAATATCCCTCGATAGTTAACTTATCCAGCCCCCTGATCTTGGTTAAAGCGCGGACAAATTGTACATTATCCCCCAGACCGAGGCTGTACCATTCTTCAGTTCCCGAGGTTTCGCGGTCTGCGAACATTAGAATACGGAAGTCACGTAGGTCTTGTGCTTCGGTCGCCAGAACATTTAGAATCTCCAGCCATGGTTCCACTTCATCATCCTCGTCAATCAATAGGGACAGCGACTTAATGAGCTTTATATTGGGAGAAACGGCGGTGGTAACCTGCGGGGAAAATCTAGACATGTAGGATAACCCTACGTGATTGAATACATTGCGGGAGTAAAGTATAGCGCTGGCCTCTCTATTGATTTGCTTGCAAGTCCGAAGGATGGTAGGCTCTATTGTCAATGGGATGCCTTGCTCCAGCCCAGATACGACGCCCTCTTGATTCGGATAGTGAGTTGCCCATTGGGGTTTCGTCGCGATCATGGTTCTATTCACCAGAAGTAAGTCGTAAACCATTACTCGAATTTCAGGTGGCACAGCCAACAGAGACGTTTGCGTGGGGTTGACTTTAGTGACAGAATTTGGGGCAGCCGTCGTATCCACACCAGATGGTCCAGCGTTGGATGATTCTCCACTTTGGCGTTTCTTTTCCATCGATGCGAGAGGCAGACTTTTTTCCAACTGAGATGCTTGGAATGACCAAAGGTGCGAGAGACTCAATTGGAGCAGGAGAGAGAGAAGAGGCAGTCAGAGTGATTTGTAGTGCATGTCACGGGAAACGCAGTGTAACCATACCATTGCTCGCTAGCAAACAAACGCGCACGAACATGTGGTACTTGACTCCTGGCAAACCTACTCAAAACAAATGTTTTCGGGAACGAAAATGCGGAGTCATGGCGCCTGCTCCAATTACCGATGACTACTACATGATTTTGGATGTTGAACAAAGTGCTTCCTCAGAAGCAATCACGAAGTCGTACAAGCGGCTAGCTCTTCTGCGTCATCCGGATCGAAATACTAGGCATGATACTACGGAAGCATTCCAACTTGTACGAAATTCGCACTTTTCCCTGATGTTTGCATTATTCATGGAGATGACAAGGTGAATTTATTCAAAATCGTACGCTTGCTAATACCATTTTATCAATGAAGTTAGGAAAAGCATATGAGACAATGAAAGATCAAAGCAGACGCAGAGCCTACGATCTCATTTACCCACGGCTGAAACGCACCAACCAAAGTGCTCCTCGTGAACCCCCTCCTCAACCCTCTCGTCCGAAGCCTACAGCTTCTACATCAAAGCAAGGAGACACAAACGACGCTACCCGAATAGCAGCGATAGAAAAATCAAAACAGGAACGTGCTTCAAAATGGGCGAAAACACGGAAAATATACGACGACGTGATTTTCGAGCTCAACAGAGACATTCGCAAACTACAGATCGCCATCCGGGATATCGATAACATTGATAAAGCCGAGGCAGCCGAAGAAGCTGCGGCGAAAAGCTGGTCGGCGTGGATTTTGTCGCCTTTGTACAAGAAGCCCGCGGAGACAGAAGAGGAAAAGGAGCGGAAGGCACGGGAGCGGATACAGAGACTTCATACTCGAACTTTCAAAGAGAAGGATCTAGGAGAGAAAATCGCAGGGTTGAAGGCACGGGAAGATCTCTTGAAGCAGAATAGGGAAGAGTTTGAAGCTTCAAATAGAAGGGATGATCGAGCTAAAGACGAGACTGAAGAGCGCATACGGCTGAGGCGATTGCGTGAGCGGGTGGAGAGAGACCGTGTTGAGCGAGAAGCCAGGGACAAAGCTCGGCGAGAGCAGATGAGGCAGGAGCGCAAGAGGGAAGAGAAGGCGCGAGCAGAAAGAGAGATTCGGGAGAAGTTGGAGAGGGAGCGACGTATGAAAGAGTATGCTGAGCAGCGGAGGAAGGAGGAAGCAGAGGAAGGAGGAAGCAGAGGAAGCAGCAAGAGCGAAACGAGAAGAACAATTACGGAAGGCAAACTTGGAGAAGCTTAAAAGGATGCGAGAAGAAGCTCTGAGGGAAGCTGAGGCTGCCAGAGAGGAAAGACATAAGTGTATTCATAAAGGTTGGTGGCCCAAAGTCGAAGGACGGATGGCATGCGAGAATTGCTCTCAAACTTATGAATACCTGCTACGATGTCCGGACTGCAGCATGAAAGCGTGTGCAAGTTGCCAACGCAAATTACGAACCCAAAAACGAAATCGAAACAGAGTGAATGCAGACTATCGCGGGGGCTATGGCCACCACTGGGACTGAGGAGGGATCGAAGATAGGTAGCATTATTGCGTGCCTTCCGGTTTTGATCTGCGGCAATTAATGAGGAGCGCTTTGAAACTCTAACATCGACATTAGCATCTCTATTGAAGTCTAGACATGAAGCGAATTGACTCAAGATTCCGGTTTCAGCCGTCAATATCTCGAGAATTATCTTGTGGCGTTCGAGGCGTAAATTCCTCCGCTAGTCAAGTTTACGCGTTTAACACCACGATGCCGCCAAGACCAACCTTATTTTCAAGCACGATGATTTTGCGGAGACCCACGGCTCCTGACAAATTGTCAAAGATGAAGACAGCAAGTGCTGATCTTCTGTCAAACCTGGCATGCCAAGGCGCATTCATACGACCTCCTAGGTACATCTTTGAAGCAACAAGACCGAGTACCACCATGTCTTCGCCCTCCAAGCTCGCTAGAGCCTACCCCCACAGGCTGACTGTGCTCGAAGTTCAGCGGCCGCCGCGACGCTCATCTTCAGAGAGAATTGGAGCCGGAAAGAACGCTCCTCTTCTCAAGCTATCGTGGTGTATTTAAGGAATTGTGAGCTCTAGATTTATGATGGTGTTCTAGAAGTTTTCGCGCGATTTGTTTTCAAGAAGCTAGAGGGCCAGGATCGGAATGTTCGGTGTTCGACGGCGTTGACTCCACGGGGAAGCCCGTAGCGATGCGGCCTGATGGGGTGTGGAGAAGGGCTGCAGACGCCAAGAGGGGCGGGCTTGAGGGCTTTAAAGCCAAGTCACTGGCTGAAGCTTGCCTAGTCTTGGTAATGCTTGACTGACATGGCGGGGATCCTGGCTTGCACCCAATGAAGGGCCCAAGCAAACGGCAGCGGTGACGATGCTAATGACCTTGGACCAGCTTCTTCGGGGAATTAGCTTGCAGCATCAGTAGTTCTGAATGGTCAACAGCACTACGGTCGTAAAAGATGCACCGAAGAAGGGGCTATCGCCCGTGTCACAGGGAATGTCCTGCAGGGAACCGACGGACCACAACATGGACAATCGAGCTTTCTGTGGGAGACGGGACTGGATTTTAAAATGATAAGTAGTTGCGACTCCCCGCCTCCTTCGTGCCTTTCTCAAGTCACCCAATCTCAAGGGTTGCCCGCAATTGTATCGTCGATCTGTCGTCAAGCGCGACTTGGGTTCATTCCCCCATCTGCGGAAAGCATTCGATGTCAGTACAAATTACTTCTGTTACCCCGCATGTGCAGTTTCTGCTTCAATTTCAACTTCCTGTGCGAATGACCTATATCTAACGACTGTCTAGCTTCGAAGAGACCTCTGAAGAACGAATTATAGCAATATGGCGACTCATTACGACGACAAATCGGCGGCTCAGGAGTATTCTCCCAGCCGCGACCCCGCACTCCATGAATCGCATTCTCCACCCGAGATGACGGCCAGGGAGTATGTAGCCACTCGATTCAGCACTCTCAAGCCACCAATGAATAAGGCCCCCAATCCTTTCAAACTTCTTGCTATGCTGAGTGGGAAGCAATGGCTTTTCTTCCTGGTTGGGTTTCTCGCCTGGGTAGGTGATGTTCCTTAAGCTAATAAAATCTATCAAGAGGATTCATTGCTGATTTTGATATAGACTTGGGATGCATTTGATTTCTTCACTGTCAGTTTGACCGTCTCGGATCTTGCCAAGACATTTGACAAAACGAATACGGATATCACCTGGGGTATCACTTTGGTTCTTATGTTCAGGTCCGTAGGATCAATTGCGTTCGGTCTCGCAGCGGATCGATATGGACGAAAATGGCCCTTCGTGGTCAATAATCTTCTTTTCATCGTTCTCGAACTCGGGACCGGTTTCTGTCAGACTTACAAACAATTCCTTGCCTGCCGAGCATTGTTCGGAATTGCAATGGGCGGGCTGTACGGTAATGCTGCCGCAACAGCCCTGGAAGATTGTCCAGAGGAAGCTCGTGGTTTGATTTCTGGAATGCTGCAACAAGGCTATGCTTTTGGGTACCTGCTGGCGACTGCTTTCGCAAGAGGTCTTGTGAACACCACATCTCACGGATGGCGTCCACTCTTCTGGTTCGGTGCTTGCCCGCCCGTCCTCATCATTATCTTTCGACTCTGCCTGCCAGAAACCGAATCCTACCAGGAACGCCAAGTCGTCCGAAACGAAAAGGGCAATATCGGGGCAACATTTATTGCTGAAGGCAAAGTCGCACTGAAGCGCCACTGGCTCCTTCTAGTATACCTTGTACTTTTGATGGCCGGGTTCAATTTCATGGTAAGTCATCACAACCCTCAAACAATAAACAAATGTGCTTACCCGCTTTAGTCCCACGGTTCACAAGATTTGTATCCTACGATGTTGACGAATCAGTACAACTTTAGCCCCAATGCAGTTACCGTAACACAAGTGGTTGCTAACTTGGGCGCAATGACTGGAGGCACCGTGATCGGATACAGTTCTCAAATATTTGGACGACGCTTCTCCATCATTTTCATCAGCATCATCGGAGGCGCTCTTCTTTACCCATACACCTTCACCTCGAGCAAGGCCGTTATTGCCGCTGCATTCTTCGAACAGTTCTGTGTCCAAGGTGCATGGGGAGTCATCCCAATCCATCTCATGGAACTTTCCCCAGGATCTTTCCGTACCTTCGTCGTAGGAACGTCGTACCAGCTAGGCAATCTTGTCTCATCGGCGTCATCTACCATCGAATCCACAATTGGCTCTCAATTCCCGCTCCCACCGAAGGGGAAGACCCACCGTTACAAGTACGGTCTTGTGATGTGCATCTTCATGGGCTGTGTCTACGCCTACGTAATCATACTCACTTTTGTGGGACCTGAGTACCTGAGGAGAAGTTTCGACGTTCAGAATGACGCCGATGTTGCTGAAGTGGCTGGTCACACGACTGTTGAGGCAGCTCTGGCTAGACTTCATCAGAGAGAGGCAATGGGTATGGGAATTTCCGCAGAAGACAGGGCAGATATTGAGGCGGCAGACAAGGAAACCGCCGCTAGGACTATTGAGCGCGTTTGAATCTTGAATTTCGCATGGCAGCTAATTGCTGTTGATGTTGTTAAGTTGAGCTATATACCAGATAACTGATGAACTTGAATGACAAAATTTATTAAAGAACTTGGCCTTCTCTTGGTGATGTCAATAGTTTAGTCCACTCAACCCAGACGACTTTACTGTGTATTCGTATTTTAAACGTTTAATATGATGTAGTACTGTTCCATCATTTATTCAGTTTTAAATTACTACACTGATTTCTCAACACCTTCGAATTTCCACGTCACCCCAACTCACTTCGTTCAGCTCCCATCCGTGCCTGACTATCCAAAGGAACGCCTCCACTTCCCTGCCATCACCCCAGCAATAATGGAGCCTCCCGACTTTTTCTTTCTCTCTAGACTGAAAGATTGTTCTTCGAGCCGCACGCGCACCGTCATTCGTCGGCTCACCAAATAAGATTTCGCTCAGTATTCAACTCTCTTGCTCCTTCTGTGGAATCAACGAGTTCAGAATTCCCTTCAACAGCACAGCCATTTTCCGTCCCCCCTCCGTACTCGGCTCAACCCTAGCCGTATAATCCTCCTCATTCTTCCCATCCAACACCTCGAACAGCGGACATGGTATAACATCAACACCCGGAATCCGAATTTTCTTCGTAGCTTGCTCATATATCTGTCGAATAGCCGTCTGCAACTGCCCCGGAAACCAGTCATACCCTAATGCTTTGAGGGGTATATCAGCCCAGCTTCTTTGTTTTGAGGCACTGGCTTCGAGGGGATAGTATATCATGCATACAACTACAGCGCGTGGTTCTTGCTTCGAGATTAGTTTCGAGATATAGGCTTCCACTTGCGTTTTGAACATGTTCTCGAAGTACTTCAGGCACCACGCGTTTCCACGGCCCAGAAACCAGCGTGGAGTTAGCCATGCTAGTTGAAGCATATTGCGGACCGTTGCCGCAGTAGGTTTCAGCGCAATGTCATTGCCTCCCACGGAAACGATAAGAATATCCTCTGCGCGGATATTATCCCTGATAAACTCATCATGCTCCAACAACCCCTCATCTCGCTCTCTCAACATCGATGCCTCAACCGCGAGGTTAAGCGCCGTCGCTTCATCGCCCAATAAGTGATTCAACCAGAAGGCGATATCGGGTTTGAGGTTCGTGGTATCCAGAGTGTGGAGGTAGATGGCGGGGACGGGTGCGGGGAGCGGGGAGCCGAAGGGACCGCTGGCATCGACCCAGTGTTTGTTGTCGAGCGAGGAATCGCCGGCTAGATAAATGATTGGCTTGGTGGGGCGGAGGGAGAGGGTTTTGGAGTGGAATGCGGTGATGTCGGGGAGTTGGTGGCCTTTCCAGTTGAAGTAGAGTCGGGCGGTGCTTATTTTTTGGTCATCGTCGTCCATGGTGTAGTTGGTGGCTCACTTTTCGTGAGTGGATTGTTAAAACTACATTGAGAGGAAAGTCGAAAATTAGTTTCGAGACGTATATATTATTCAGGGCCGGATTTAAGATACGAGGGGTTGAAGCTCGTAGCCTAAAACGTTCGCCACGGAAAACGTAGCCTCTAACTAGGCAGCTGCAATTCAGAGCACGTGTCAGCATTTCCTACTCTTTCCCAAACAGGGAAATTAGAGATTGAAGATTTTGTGTTTTACGTGAGAGGGGGAATAGACCTGAAGTATTCACGAAAAAGTCAAGGTGGCGAGTTCATCCGCGCTAGAATTTTCGAAAACACTCCAGTTCCCAGTCACATAAACGCTCGATCACAGTCCACTTATCCTCGATATCCTAACTGCAAGTATATTTACCTCTCCATTAACCTCTCCATTAGGTATCTAGAGATCAGTTCGTGCGGAAATTCCAAGCAGTCACCTCCCAAGCCCGGATACGGTGCAGCCAACCCCAACATCTCAATTCCTTACTTACAAGTCACTCAGCGAGCGAACGAAGTATCGAGATTGACAGCAAATACGTGAGCGAACGTAGGATTTCCAACCAAAACCCAAAGCACAGGTCAAAACTAAATCATGGCTGGGGAAGTACTCCGATCGAACCTGCCGACTTACGCCTTCACGAAGCTGCCACGGAACAACAACGCCAATGCCCATCTTTGACTTCTCCTCAAGGATCTTGTGTCTAAAACTTGAGAATAGTATTTGTGATTTTATACCCTCTTGTACATAGTCAGGCCGTATTTGCAACTGGTGAGTCAAGAGCCAAACATGGCCTGTTGATTCACTGTCCTAGAAACGTACCAAAATGACATGCCGGAGCAGATGCTACTAGAATATCAAAAGTTTCCAGATCTATATAAGTTAATGAACCCCTAGAGAACTGAGAAAGTTGAACACATTTGACTGACTTGTCTGAACACTCTTATTCTGCGAGCACGTCAAAACTACCCCGCCCTGACTTCCCCTTCCTAATACAAAGGGGTTTCACACATGAGCCATATCATCCAATACAAGCCATCCATAGTGTTGACCGGACATTAGACGTTTTGATAGCGGAAAATATCGCGACAACGACTTTTCTCGACAAACATTGCCCGCTTCAGCACTCAAAATAATTGCCGGTGGCCTCGCCTTGTTTGGACAGCGGAAGGATTGAGTGTATCCCTAGGAAAAGACACAAAGCTGCGGAGCACATAATAGACGGTCCAATATTGGCTAATGAGATGATCAGCCAGGAGACAGTCGTCAATCAAGGCTTTAAGTATACTTCGAGGTTTCAAATTCTAGGAATCTAGCAGTTGACCCACGTGAAAATATACCTCAGATGCACCTTCCGCAGACTTGAGACCCAAAACTAAGATACGACTGAAGAAACCGCTGATAAGCCGATTATATAAAGCAGTGTGAAGGACTGGTCCCGTCTATGTTTGCTACAGGAACTTCATTGAGCAGACAGAAAGATTGCTGGGCAGCCAAACGGATCGGGACCGACTTCGACGGAAAGCGTTTGATGGAAGGCGCGGACAGTGTAGCTCGATGCATGAATGAAAAAAAATTGACCGAATGTGTGATTTCTTGACAGTAACTTTAGCCTTTTTTGTTCTGGCATGAAATTACCTGATCTGATTGACGCTTCAAGCGTAAGAGAAAAGAAATTTGGGAATCTAGACATCTAGGACCCAGGATCACCAGGATCAGCCATCCAGTCCCAAACAATGGAAGATTTACGACTAATGCATCTGCGGTGTCTGAGATTAACTCATGAATCTAGGATATCTTTTATAGTGTTTGCCGACTGGACCCGAAGCAGGATATGGAGATCATTCACTTGAACATACAGCATTCCCCACACCTCACGCCACCCTGTTTGATGAGTGAGTAGTATATAAGACATGACTCGCAGCGTGAAAAGCACGGCAAGTAAGAAGGCGAGAAGAAACACCATTGCCAGACACTTTGGAACTTCACATCAAATCAAGTTTCCCCGTAGCTCCATCGTCCTAGAATTTCGAGCTTTTGAAATAACTCAGCTCAGATGAACCAACGAATCACAAGTCGTGACTGAACACCGCAGAATATTAACAACGACGTCGAAGTCGACTGAAACACGTAAAGCTGCTTGCTGTCAGCCCCTCAATCACCAAATTGCATGATTTTATAAGTTACTTTCTTCTCTTGGCAGTCTTCATCCTCCTCCCACTTGCATCTGGCGCATAGACCATACCTTCAATTCCCATTTGGTTGTCTGGGTTGTGCGCACCGCGTTTAAAGATCATAGATAGTGATCAATACTAGAAGAAAATATAGAGCGCCGCAATCTTCAAATTCAAAGCTGGGAGGAAGCTGAGAGAGGAAACATTCACCAAAGAGTACCATAATCCATGAAAATAGGCATTGTTACCAGACAGAATTTGGATAAAACTCGGACTGAAACTAACTCTGACGACGCAATTAAAACTGGAACGTGACGTGGAAATACCTAGCTGGGAGCATGAGGACCTGGCTGGCACGCTGTGCTTACCCCTCTGGAACACCTTCTCTCGGGCACGAATGGAAACGCCCAGGTAATTCAATCAAGCAGAAGAGCCAATCGACCGAACGCTCGCTGGTACAGATAGCAGACTCTTACTTGACAGTAATTAACCACTCCATACCCCACCTGCCATCTTCCCTTCAGAATACATGATATATGCAACAAATCTAAACCGTATCAGAACAACCAGAAGTGAGCCTGTAGGCCCCAAACCCTCCCAGAAACATGGCGTTGTCAAGTCGATGACATCAAGGATGGTACAGGAAACAAGTAAATGTTCTCATGCTCTATTATAGAGCAGGAAATGCATGGGAATGAAGATTTCATGATTCACTTTTGAACCCCATGCTCACTTTTCAAGAGACGTGGAAGTTAGTTCTTGAGCTAGGAAACTTCCAAGGCCGTACCAAGGCAAGGACTCTGGGGTATATAAAGCCGAATTCAATTTGAGGAATGCAGTAGCTGCCACAACCGCGGCTGGACTGCCGTCAATTAGCGGAGAAGACAAAGGAGAAAAGAGTCTGGATTCCTTGCATCCATCCATTATGAAACTGTGAACTGCTGCACTCATAGCAAGGCTGGTGGAACGACTGAATGTAGCAGAACTTGACAGCAGCCTTACTTCCTCATGACAGCCCAAATCATTGAATGAACGAGCCTAGCTCTGGAGATCCATTCAGAATTTAGACAGGGTTGGCCTCAAGCATAATCCCGCGGACTCCAAAGTCGAACACCAAACCACATCGTTGAGATCCATGAAGTGACAATTTCTGATCCATGTTGAAGGTGTATCAAGGATGGTGGTTTTATACCTGCCACGGTCAGTTATCTAGACGAAAGATTCACCTTCTTACCGGAGCTGCAACGAATTTTCGAAACGACCTCGAGTCGAAAAGTAATTCAAACAGTATTTCTAATTATCTGCAAGAAGAATTCGAGTCGTAAAACATTTCAACTATTCCGATTTATATGCTGTACACAAGAAATCATTCCCCTATTTCTTCCCCGCCATCTCCAACGCAAACCTCACAGCAGGAACCTCCTCCCCAATCTTCAAAATCGGCGGCTCAGGTCCCAACGGAGTAATACTAAACGGATTAATCTGCGTATGACTCTGCGTATAATGCCTCTTAATATGCGTAAACTCGGTCGTCTCCCCAAACGCCGGAACATTCCAATACAACTCCCTCAGCCACCTATGAATATATGGATACCCGCTCCTCACTTCTCGAATATTGGTCTTGAAATGCTGGACGTAGACGACGTCGAAGCGGATCATGGTTGTGTATAGGCGGACGTCGGCTTCAGTGATGTTGGGCCCGTAGTAGTAGGGGCCGGTGGTGACGGTTGAGAGGTGCTTTTCGACGCGGTCGAGGGATTCGAAGAGGGATTTGCAGGCGGTTTCGTACGCTGTGGCGGTAGTTGCGAAGCCGGATTTGTAGACGCCGTTGTTGATTGTGTTGTAGGTCCAGTCGTTTGTCTCTTCAATTTCCTTCTGAAGGTTTGCTGGGAATAGCTCGACTTTCTTGTATTTCTCGTCGATCAGGTCGTCGAACTGCCATCCGTTAGTCGATAATTCGGGGAGGAGAGAGGGAAAGGGAAAGTACCTCAGTGTAAAACATACGAATAATTTCACTGCTCTCGTTGCTGACAATCTTCCCCTGCTTCACATCGTACAGCGTCGGTACCGTAAATCGTCCCTTGTACTCTGGATCAACCGCAAAATATATGTCCCTCAAAAACTTATGCCCAAGCGGATCTGCCGTCACATTCGCGCCCGGCGCGTCGTTATCCTCCGGTGTCGCAAACCGCCATCCTTTCTCCTGCATATGCCAATGTACTGATGTGTAGGGAATTATATCTTCGAGACCTTTGAGCGCGCGGACAATGAGGGCTCGGTGTGCCCACGGGCACGCGTAAGAGACCTAGAAGCAATGTATTAGAGGAATCCGGGAGAGAATGGAGGGGCACGTACATAGAGATGGTACCGCCCCTTCTCGGGAGGGAATTCGCCGCCTTTCTTGATGAAGTTCCGGAATTGAGATTGGCCTCTCTTGAACTCGCCACTCTTGTCATTGGGTGCTACCCAATTGGTGATTTTGTCTGCTGCCTGTTGTTCATCAGCCCCTCGTCGCCCCATGAAGTTCTATTTGGTACTCACCATTTTCGCAACGCTGTGGGAGGAAAAAAATGCTCGAAAGATTGGTCTTGATGATCGATTGAGAGTCGCAGATAGCGTGACAGTTCTGATGAGCATTAAAGGAAGAATTGGAGGGCAATTGCGGCTGTTTTATGTTCTCATGATGGCGGGGTTGATTTAGTGTATTTTGATGCTGTAATTCGTGACAAGGTGCTTGATAATGATGACGGCACAGCGTGAAAGAAGCTACCCCAAGCCATGCTGCAGGGGCCTTAGTAAGGGTGACAATTCCGCCAGTCAGGCAAAGCTAACCCCGCCCTCCAAGAAAAAATATATTAGTCAGTGGGCATCAAATATTGTCATGTCGCGAATGGCAATTCGATGCATTCGCAATTGTAAGATTATGTTACTGGGCTGATTTGCAAATAAAACACTGCAATAATGTGATATTGCATATCAATTGGGTGATTGAGAAGCCAAGGCCCTGACAGAATCTTCGTAAGCCACACCCAAGAGAATAATCAAGACCACATGGAACAATTTTGTAAGTCCGAATTCAAGGCTAATCTGTGATACTGAGGGCCATCCCATGCTTCCAAACCGAGTGACCTACTGGCCCTGAGTGTCCACCGTAATACCTTCTTGGGGCTCCTCAGGGGGGCCCTCAGGGGTTTCGGAATGACTTTACTGATGCCTCACCGCTGAACTCCATCTGTAAGACCTCGGCATGAAAGGCGTATTGGGGTTGCTTCGAATGCGTCTTTCCTCCCTAGGTAGCGTGAGGAGTCAGTCCAGCGTCATAACAATAGTACTCTTCGCCAAAGAGCTGAGATACCTCTCGTCGAAGATTATTTTTCCAATCCCTAAGATGATCTCTTCCGGCCATTCCAGCTCCAGCTCGTGCGCCCCAGAAAGAGTTGCCAGCCGCCTGTAAGCCAATTTCTCAACATTTACCAAAGAGTATTCTCGACCCAAGTTTGCAAGAGGGCGAGCTGGGCAGTTCTTCAAGTCACACTTAATGGAAGGCAATGTGTCCATCTCCGCGGATTCAAGGTTGTAGTACTCCATTGCTGTCATAGGTCAGTTTGATCACTCTCTCAATAAAGAGGGTCCATGTTCAAGTTGACCGATTAGCAATATTGTATGCTATGAGAATGTGCAACTGGGACCTGATTATTGACAGACTTACCATCCTTTTTATGGATGACCCCGATTCTCAGCTTGTATGGGTTGCTCTCATCCTCCTGCCACTGATTCGCTTGCACATATCTTCTCCAATCATCTTCCCGTCGCTGTATTTCGGCGGCGTTGGCCTTCTGGTAGTCGGCTTTGGCTTTCTGCTAGACGGCCCTGGCTTTCTCGTAGTCGGCTTTGGCTTTCTCCTGGGCGGCTTTTGAAGGTGCGAGTAGGGATAGGCACAATTTCTTTCGTGGGGAGTCATCTTTCTCATCCGGGTCGTTCTCGTCATCTGAGCGAGAAGCCCGCTTGCGCTTCCTGCTTCCAAATATTGACGTCCCCATGGTTGATATTGATAATTCCAGTTAAAGCAATGCCGCGGTAAATAGAATGCTTAGAAAACCTGAATGTGAATTGTATGAAGAAGGGGGAAGCTGCGAGGACAAAGGCAGAAACATAACCTTGTATCCAATATAACAAATCGGGAAGCCACGACGCTCTCGAAGCCACGACGCTCTCGAAGCCACGACGCTCTCGAAGCCACTTGACTTGGGCAACCGCTACATCACTTCCTTCCATGCTTTGGAGGGGCAACTTCTAGTGAGACCTTCCCAGCTTCCATAAAAATTGTGATTTTCCCATCTACAGGTTTCGGTAGAAATTCTACCGAAGAATGCTCAAGAAATTCAGGGGAAATTGATTTGCAGCCAAGCCTTGGTGATGTGTTGCTGTAGTTACAGCGCACCACATCGCCAAAGCCCCTGATTTCGATCAGCAAATTTCGCACATAAGCCGCCGTCGTTCAAGGGAGACGCAAAGGGTCCGTAAGAAGAAGGTCGACAACTCCTTAGCTTTCAGAAATAAATGGCAGGACGTCATCATTCAGGTTCTGTAGTATCAGATATCACATTGTTGAATGACTTCCGCTTCGGTTTGAAGTTTGGTTCAAATGTGTTTTGATGTGAGAAGATCTAGGCGATAAGATTAGATTGGGGCTTTTTCAAGTTAGCGCGTACTAGCGCTCATAGCTCACACCAATGACATGGCGGTACATGTAAAAATGATAGATGAGCAGTTTGGAAAAAATTAACAGACGCTTAGGGAATTTTTTTCCATGTTTCTATCAGTTCTGTAGTGATTTTGTGATGACTTTTTTGTTACAATTTAGCAACTAAAAAGTAACGATTTGATAACTACACAGCAATTATATTATGATTTTTTTTAGCAATCACATGTGAACTTTGTAGAATCTATATAGCAACTGTGTAGTCAGTTTCTAGGTATAAAATTTTATAAATCAATTAAAAAAGCGTTGATATTGAAGCTATTACTCGACTAGGATTAGTATACCTTGGCGTGACCATGGTGTGCCCCCACTTCAACACTACAAGTATCCGTGCACCCCCAGGGACTATCTCTGTTTGATTTTGAAGTTATAGCAGCTCCTGTGAATTCATTTCTGGTGCCCGTGCTTCCAAATATCTGTAAATCCTCCATCACACATTTTCGGATTCCGGGGAACAAATCTGATCATCTGATTCCCCAGTATTGACCAACAACCATGGCGCCGGACCCCACCACACCCCGCAAGAAACGACAGCAATCCTACGACAGCGATGGATCTTTCAACGAAGATGAATCTCCGACCAAGAAGCTCAAGTTTCTGGAAAGAAAAGTGAAGCAAGAGAATTCTAATGGGCTTCAGATGCGAAATGCACCTGCGAAGAAGCAAACAAGGACCCCGCAGAAAATTAAACGTGAGGTCAAGCGTGAGGTCACCAATGATGCTACTGACGACAATACATCACCGACCAAGACCCCATCCAAAACTGCTCAAAAGAAAGCCGAAGCTGCACAGAGGAAGCAATGGAAAGAAGGCTGGAGGAATTATCTCATCGAAAATCAATGGAAGAAAGATCCAGACTACACACAGCAACCTGGCAATGACATCCACAAGACGGAAGGTACGTCCAAATGTCTCAGATCCACACAATAATTTATACTGAATATTCCCAGCCAAGAAATTCTACGGCCTCAACGATCACGAGTTGGGGTTATTGCCGTACGTCGAGTTTGAAAATGAGAACAACCCCGACTTCCCAGGCCGTTCGTACTCTGAGTTAGCAGTCAAGAGACTGGCATACCGCAAGCTTGCCACCCTTGCCGGAAAGCGTAAAGAAGGTCAGATCGATCTGGAAGCTGGCGAGAAGCTTTTTGATGAATAGTGTGTCTTACCAAACCCATTCTAACGTTCCCTCCCGACTCTCTAACTAAAAATGCCAGTCGAGCAAAGCGCACGCAGAGAAACCCCTATTCACCCAAAAAGCCACAAACCATTAGGATATCCGAAAAGCGACCTATGATTCCGATCGTGATGCCGATCGTGATGCGAAGCTTGGCTTTCCAGCGGGACATGGACTATCAGTTCGATGATAGATACGGATACGATAGTGATGGTTCTTTCAATGACTATGCCCCCTTCGCATGAGCAACCCTGTTTTAGAACGGAATGTTCTTTTTGCTTGGAAAAAATCATTAGGTATTTACTCTACAATTCACAGAATTCAATGCTTCAATCATCGCCATCGAACTCAAAGCAAAATGACTAGTGAATGACCAGTTCCCCTCTAAGCCGTCTCACTTGTCTATGTGCAGCATATAGAAACATATCCCAGTTGATGTCCCTCGCATGAGTCCTCGCCAAGGTGTTGGAACCATGACGTCAGAACCCTGCTCGGACCGCTGTAATCCCACTGGTGCGATGGCTCGTTAGAGCAACATCCCGAGCCCTTTGGTCGAAAACACCACGCCGCGATATCCATTTGCGTATCGATGGTCGGGCCGATCTTTGCGCGAACGAGACCTGAATATCTTCAAGGGATTGCCCTCGGGTCTCTTGCATGCAAATTGCAAGTACGACTAGAGTCAACAATGAGAGGGCGCCGAAGAGGAAATATGCGCCATGAGCAGACCGCGCAAGGAAGATTGGAGTAGCGAAGGCAACAAGCCAGTTCGCGATCTATTCGTCATATATCAGCGCTGACTTTTGAAGAGTGATATGTGAGAAAATCATCATGGGCTAGTCAGAAAAATGTACTTACGAAGCTACCACCCGTTGCCATCGAGTTGGTCGTCGCACGGGTCTTTGTAGGCTGGATTTCAGATGCATATATCTTTCCAAAAACAGCCCATGTGGAGACGTATGCAATTGCAAAGACAAACACCGACACGATGACTACCCATCGTGCAACTCCATACGCATGCACGGCCTTAGCAGCATAAAGAGAACCGATTAGAAGCATACTTCCTGAGAGGATGATTCCCCCACAGATAGCAGAAGTGCGACGACCCCACTTGTCCGCGAGGAGCGTGGCGGGAATGCTGAAAGCGAGCATGAGAATAGCAGAAACGCCAGATGCGAGGAATGATGCTGTTTTGGACGGTATTCCTGCTTGGGCGAAGATTGTTGGGGCATACTGTGAGGCTGTGTTAGCATTTGCACCCAGATCTTCATTTCTGGTTCGTTAAACCTACGTAGAGTACTCCGTCTATACCACTCAGTTGAATGAATGAGAGAATAAATACCGCGAGCCATGTTTGGGATCTGTATTGCCTCGTGAAAGTTAATTGTAAGCCTTCCAGCACACCAACTTCAGAAGCTGCGGTTTCGATTGGCCGCAGTACGTCTTTCTCTGCCTCAGCTCTTTCGAAATCAAGTTTTTCAAGCTCTTCTAACGCTTGAATTCTCCTCCCGTGTAGAATAAGCCATCGTGGACTTTCAGGTAAGAAGAATGAGCCAGCCGCCCAAAAGGTAGAAAGCGCAGCCTGTAGTATGTATGGTAGACGCCATGACATATCGCCATCAATGTGGATACTTCCGTAGCATGAGAAATACCCTATACATACTCCAATCGCAGCACCAAATTGGGGCAGCGACACAAACTTGCCGCGGCTTCGACTAGGTGCAATTTCACAGATGTAGACACCCAAATTGCTGAGGGCGAAGCCTTGACCAATTCCCATTAAAGCACGTCCAATAAGGAAGAGCCAGAGGTGGAACGCAGCACATTCAAGTACGCAGCCAATGGTGCATAGGATTGCTCCAGCAATCATAATGCGTAGTCGCCCGAATCGGTCTGCGAGGTGTCCAGCAATCAGTGCCGGAATAGAGCCACATAGCATGATCAGTGACACGGTGAAGCCACGCATGGTGGGCGAAAGGTGGCCGAAGGTCTCAATATATGAGGGCATCTCAGTAACAGCACCAATAGAGCCTGTATCGAACCTGTAACCCTATCAGCGGGGGTTATAATGTGTCGTGAGATAAGATATGTAAAAGGGTTCTCTGCCAAAGCAGAGCGACTGACTGCGCGTGCTTGGCAAAAATAAAAGTGCAGCTTCTTCACGAAACAGGCGACCTGATAGACTTCGACACTAGATTTCAAAGACAGAAGACGAAAAATATTGGACGAAACTACACTTGCGTTCAAAACATACCCATTGAGTATACCACCAAGCGCGACAAACGTGGAGGCAACCGCATAGCCTGGTATCTTTTCGGAAAAGAACTTCATGACTGTCAATTCTGCACAGCAGATAAAAGGATGTTCAAAAGTATCAAAAAATGGTTATGAATTTAAAAAAGCAAGAGCGAAAGTAGAAGTAGCTGCTTGTTTCCCCGCATCCGAAGATAGCGGGGCACGACATGCCACGCCTTTCCAACGTAAGATGGGGGAGGGCGTATGTAATCCTCCTGTCCCGCTCGAGTAATACTTCCGCTGATGTGCGACGTCATACATGCGGCCCAATCTTGCGTCGGGTCCATACTTTGCTTATCAATAGAAAAAGGTTTCCAATAAAAATGCTAATGAAGTGTCAGAGAGCATATTAGGGGAGGAGTAGGGGTTGTAGAAAATCTTGCTCAAAGTATTCTCCTTGAGGGCAAAAACAATATATTTTTAGGTACATGTTCATACCGAGCATCTTATTCGACTTGTACAAGCTCGCAATCAAGTTTAAAAGTATAAAATGGGAACAGTTCAGTGAGCGTGACAGCTCCTCGCAGCTTCTGGACCCAGGTGTACCAACCCCACCATTCCACCCCGCCGATACTCACCTCCCAATACCCAGCATCAGCCTCTCTCTCCACACCCTTAAATTATTCCTCCACTACACCATCCTCCTCAACGTTAATCATGGAGAGAATCCTCCTCCATCTTCTTCTTCTCCTCCTCCTCCCTCTTCCTCTCCAATCTCTTCTGCCTCCTCCTAATCTATCATCAGCTCATCAATTCACGCCATCAACTCTTCAGTCAAACATACCTATCCCTCCTAATCATCTGCCCAAACTTCAACATCTTCTTCTCACTCTTACCGCGCACACTATCTCCAGCATGCAACATCGCAAATTTCCTATACACTAATTTCTTGACTTCTTTGTATACATACATATCCCCTTCCCTATATGACAAGGTCTCGATTTCGTCTTGGGTGAGATGGAAGTGTGCCATTGCTTTATTTTTCAAAAAAGAAAATCGTTAGCGGATGAGAATGGATGTTGGAGGAGTAAGATGATACTTACCTTCTGATTTCTCAATTTCTTTCTTGGGAGGGTCCTGGGTAGAAGATGTAGTTGTATCTGCGTCCGGAACCCACTTCCCTTTGGATTCTATGTATGCAGCCCATTCTTCTTTCCACTGCTGGAGTAAAGCTTCATGGTCCCATCTGGGGTTTTCGAGTGCTGGTTTAGCTTTTTCCTGCGCTGGAGGGGATGGTGCCTCTACGGCCTTGGTTCGAGAGCGGAGAGCGGGGGGCATAGTGAGGTGTTTGTTTTTCAGTAACAAAGTTTTACTACTTGAGAATATCAGGTATTAAATTTCTCAGGCCCGTGTCAAGCTATGAGATATTTCTGGTCGAGGACATCGGAGTGCTTCAGGTATTTGAGAACACCCAGCAGGCATGAAAGAACAAAGGAAAAGGCAAATCAAAGAAGTTAAAGAAGCCAAATGCAGAAGTCCGCTTTGGGCAAGTTCAGAGGAAATGCGCGAATTCGCGAGAATAAAGAACGCGACTATTCTGCGATTCTAAAAGAATCTCACAAAAGGACGAGAAGAGTGCATTGCCTGCTTGCAGTCACGAACCTAGAAAAGACAACGAGGGGAAGGGTAAAGAGCACGCTAGTGCCGCGGTTCAAAGCCTCAACGAAACACGCACCGCCCATATATGGATCGAAACAGAAATCTAATGAAAGAGCGAGGCATTGGCACCCAGGCATCATGAAAAGGAATGCAATTCTATTTTCTCATCCGCAATCAGTCATCTCGTTATCATCAGTCCAAATCTCTAAGTGTATTCATCCCGTCATTCCATGAGCCCTCTTCCCAAAGTTTCCCTAAACACCCATCTTCATATTGATAAACGGAACCTCCACATCCTCACCACTCTGATCCTCGACACAAACCTCAAAAATGACATTCTTCTGATGGCTCGGCACCGGCTTCTTGCTAATATTCGCCACCAAATCACTCAGCTTCATCGCATATCTATCCTTCAACTTGGACGCGCCAAAGAAGTTGGCATAGAGCAGACTAACGCCCGAGCTCAACATTGTAATCGTGAGTCCCTTTTCGTCGAAATGTCCAATGAGTTCTTGTAGAGTAATGTCCTCAATCTCGAAGCGATCCCACAGCTTATCGATATAAACATCGCCGGTCTTGCCCTTGTATTTGTCCTTGGGTGAGGCAATGGGTTCGGAGAAGCCGAAGAAAGGTAGCGCTAGGTTGACGAAGCCGTTCTTGAATTGTTCAAGATCATTCTTGCCGTCAATGACTTTGTAGAATTCGAGGATTACGAGACCAGTGACAAGAGCTGTGGTAGTAGCAATGGCGGGGATGATCTTGCCGGCGATAAACTTGGTCTTGTGGCGATCGGCGAGCTCGATCTTGTAGTTTTCGGCCCGGAGATTGCTGGCAGCGGTGATGAAGTCGATGTGGAAGTTTGTGTCGTCATCTTTCTCGAATTCGACGGGTTGGAGCTTGAAGCCTGCTAGTTGGCTTGGTGCTGGAAGCTTGTCGGTGATTTCTTGCAGCTCTTCGTTATCGTTGAAGGCACCTTGGTTTGCATTTGGATCCTGATAAAGTTAGCAACAGTTTCAGCACGTGAGAAGCCAACCTACCGGTTCACTGTCATCAGCCTGAATCTTCACAGCCGCATTTGGCGAGAAGTCGGGGATGATCATGTTATCTAAAACCTTCTGAATAGTTGTGGCATCCAAACCCTTGGTATTGATCCCATAGTTGAAAGCGTGGAGATTTGCTCCCGCAACGATAAATGTCCAGTGGAACTCATTCTTGGGGTCGAATTTCAGCGCATCTGGAGCACGCTTTGGTCCTGACCAGAAAGGTGCACCGCTAGATGAGGTCGAGTCCTTGGGAAAGTTAAACAATAATTGCTGAATGGCGTTGTTGTATTGCTTCTCGAACTGCAGACGAGCCCATTTGATGCAGTCCTCCACACTCAGAGGCTTGTCTTCGACCAAGAAGTCTCTAATTGTCTCAAGAGTGGCCTTCTCATTGCCACCTTGCTTCAAGGTAGTCTCGAGGTAGTTCGGTTGAGTAAGATAAAGATTGACGGTCTCGGCAGGTTTGACGAAATAAGATTCGAACAATTCTCGTGCCCAAGCGATCGTGTGCTCAATCTTGTTCGGGAAACTTCTCAGTGTGCACATCGGGAAAGATTGCTCAGGCGGGTCCTGCGAGCTGGAATACGACTCGGTTAAGTGTGGGATAATTACTTGCGTATTACCCTTGGTTCCTAGAGTACCGCTTTCTAGGAGCGGCTTTCGGAAGAAGACACATCTACGATCAACATATGTCCGCGCATCCACATTATCCAGGGCATTGGTAACTCCATCTAGGGAGTTCCAGAAGTCCTCGTGGAAGATATGCTCCGTGTCTTGGCCGACGCGGTCTCGCATTGTGATGATGTGTCCCTTAAGATCAGGGTTCATGGCTTGAACGGCTTCAGCGGCACAGTCGCTCTTCAGCTTCCCGACATCCTTGGGTCTGAACAAGAATTGACGGTTCAAGTTGCTCTTCTCAATAGAATCCATATCCGTCACACTGATCTTACCCTTAGGACCAACGGCCAGACCGATCATTGCCCAATTCTTCAGCATTTCGCATCCAATTGCACCCGCACCAACCAGGAATTCTTGGATATTGCCAAGTTTTTCTTGGAACTCTCGGCCGAAGACTGCGATCTGTCCGTCATATCTGGTGTTGAGGGGTTTACACAATTCCTCTGATCTGGCAGAATTGGTAGGCAACGATTCCAAGGAATCGAAGTATAACCATTGATTAATTGGGTGGAATTTGCCAGACACGGCCTTCAAAACTTCCTGGGCAGCAAGACCACCGAAGAACGCGGCCATAGGGCTCAAGTCACCTTGGGCTTGGTAACTGAGCTCCGCAAGCAGCTTCTCGTCAACTTCAATGTCCAATTTCTCTTGCTTCACAAAGGCTTTGGCCGAGCCGATGACAATTTCAGCATCAGCGGGATGCATTGGTCGAGGATAGTGTCCATGTTGTTCAGCAAACGCGTGCAGCGCTTGGAATCCAACATGGAGCTGGTCGGGGCGGTCGAATTTTGCGTAATCTGAAATAAGGAATTCTGGGTTCTTGAGAGCAGCTGACAAAGCCTTGAAGTCGATGAACTTGGGCATCTTGACCTGCTGGTACATGCCGCCCTTCTTATATGTGCCAAGTCCAGAGACATCTCCTATCGAGAAAGTATATGGTCCCTTGACTGTAACTTTTCGTGGCTCCGCAGAGTTGAGTGCCTCCATTCCCACCAGCTCTGTAAAAGTAACAAAGTCCCCATCTTCAAGGCCGTGTCGTGTCTCATCCAGAGCTGATACCAATCCTTCCTCGTCAATACCGGCAACAATTCCACTAACGGGTGTCTCTCCTGTGGGGTCTATAACGGTGAACTTGTGGCCAAAGTCGCAGAATATTGTTCCAAACAACCCAAATGTGTCCGCCACTATGAGATAGATGCCTTTCGAGTGTAGGTAGTCGCCAATGATAATTTGGTCCTTGAGCGGGGTGTTTGTAAGCACAACGACTTGGTATTTATCGAATTGGGAGAGGTTAGAGGTCAGACTGTAGAGGATTCGTCAGCGAATGATTAATCAACGGCTTGGAAGTACACTTGCCTGTCTGATTGATGAACAGAGACGGGAGTATATGCGTTCAGTTCAGCTACTCGTGGAGCTGTAACAGCTGCTCTAGGCTTTCCAACATCGTCCGGGTGCAGGAAAAATTGCGAGGAGAGATCTGAGATAATTGCGGGGGCGGGGTCGTAAAGCGTGAGGCTCTTGACACCAGCCAGAGCAATATTCTTCGCAATCTCAACACCCAGCCCTTTCAGTCCAACAATAAGCACGTTCGACGCGCTCATGCGTTTCATCGCCTCATGTCCGAGAACGTATAATTGTCTGCTGTACAGTGACTCGTCGATTTCGCTCTTGCCAACCACCGACTCGTCCACTTGCATTTTGGTCTCCATATCGACGTCTTGGGCGCCCTGTATGAGATGACTGTCAGTATCATTACGAGGAGTATTTAGGTGTAGTTTTGAGCGGGTATCAAGCCTGCATGAGGCTCGTCTGGACCCACGAGGAAAGGTTGCCAACTTACAGCCATGGCTCTCTTGTGTGGCGGGGAGGTCTCCGGGTTTGACAACTTGCGCTTCCCCAGCTTGCTCTCACCGTTGCTAGTTACCTGGGAAGGAATTTTGGCGTTTGGAAAACGTCCCAAGCAAGTTCGAGCTCTGGGTCCTTGATGGGTACCAGACCTTGAACCGCTCGAGTAGTGATGGTTCAGACCGTTTCCTAGCGGTGTTGATAGGAACGGGAGTGGAGGGTACGAAGGTAGATGCAAACAGGCGGTGTCAAAGGTTTATGTGCAGGGTGATTGTGAGGAAGGAAGGATAAGAGAATGTGAATATGGTGTTTTTGAAGAAGGCAACAGCTCTGATGTCTCTGAGCCTCAAAGCATCGAAACGTCTAGATTCAACCGAGAGCATGACATACAGAGCAGTGCAGTGCAGTTCAGTGGCAGCCTTAATAATCAGGCATCAACCGGGTGGAGTCATTCGCCGCAGGCAATCTTCAGCATTATTTATTAATCTCTATTTAGAAGTATGATCACTCATGCTGGAGGATCACGTAATTTACATCACATTGACTATGTCGATCCAGTTCATGCTGTACGTCTGACCTTTTCCTGGTTGTCGGATTGATAAGCGTTACAGTAGATGTTGCAGGATCCAATGAGAACGGCAGATCTTCGGGAGGAGCTTTTTGACCCCGCCATCGCAAAAATTCTGCGAGTGGGGGGCATCTGGGTATCTGGGTATCTGGGTATGTGATGAAAAAGCAAAATGGGAAGTTGAAAGTATACGTATAGCACTACAACTATACCCCGCCTTTTCCGGGTACACCGAAAGCCACTGCATTGCAATCGTGCAATTATTCCACATTGTGTGACACTTCTTCAAGAAACCTTGTCCTGGTTGACGGTGGGAAAATTTCTGCAGAGAGGTACCTAGGTATCGATGCAGGGAGGACGGCAAGACGCCCTTAGCCAATGTACCTTCCTGCTATGCTCCCACCACATGTATTAAACGATTCTTGAGCAAATGAAATGTGTCGAATATAGTGATCGTGATGTAACTACCGGCCCCACCGATGCAAAAGCAAGTCACAAAAAGCATGCAAATGTGTGCTTCAAGAGTACCTCCGTTGTATTGATTCGCTAGCTATTGCTAACGACGCTCCCCTCGGTGCTAGCCTGAGCTACCTCGCCATGATATCGTCTAGGTATGAAGAAAGGAGAGAACGTCCGGTGCACCGATTAGTTGACCTTTTGGAGCTCAACATCACTAGACCATGTCAGCAGCTGCTTGAAACAGTTGCGGGGTTACTCACAAGATCAGGGCAGAGTTGGGGGGGATAGCGCCTGGGAAGCCACTGTCACATTTGTTAGCCATGCGAGCTGAGAAATGGGTGTAGGTCAAGATGTGGACATTTCCCCGCATGCTGATGCAGAGTAGAATTCATTGAGGAAGGATGTGAAGCTCAGGAATCGTAGACGTACCGGTCGCCATAGCCGTAGTCACTTTGAATAGTTAGCATTGATTCTGCTATGTCTAGCAAGCTGTGCGAGACTTACGGTGTGATGTCAAGAGTAGCCTTCTCGCCAACCTTCATGGAGGTAACACCCTCATCCCAACCTATTATCAACAGTCAATAGCTGCCAATTTGCAAGTGAAAGCTTGAGAACACACCCTTGATGACCTTTCCGACGCCAATGGCAACGACGAATGGGCCACGACCAACAGAAGAATCGAATCTAGAGGTTACTACATCAGTCTCTGAATTGCGGGGTAGAGCTGGCAAGTGTTAAAAGAGGCATTGCCTAGGACTTACTGGCTGCCCTTGTTGTTTGGCTTGCTCGTATCCTTCAGGAAACCAGTGTATTCAATGGTGACAGTGTCGCCGACTTTGGGGACTGGGCCATTGCCCTCTGCGAGAACGGTCTTGCTAACACCCATTGCTGCTGCGGTAGCTGTGAAGTTGCGATATCTGGAGGTGGAAGAGGCTGTAGATGTGGAGAGCCTGGCAAGTTTGGTTGTGGAGGAAAGTCGAAGTTGCCTTTGCAGATGAGAAAGTGAATTCATGTGTGAGGGGTGGGTCCTTCTAAATGCCAGGAAGAGGAGGCGCGGAGGGGCCTTTATACAGATGGGTGGTCGAGGATGAACGCTGGAGAGGTGGTGGTTCAAAGTTTGAACTTCCACCGGATACACTTCCGGCTGGATGAACCTGATAGTGGGGCTTAATGGTAGCCCTGTCGGGACAGCCGTCTCGAAGATGCAGAGATGGTGCCGTGGGTTGGACCCCTTGCGTCTGATGGTCTTGGTTGCTTATGTTGCCCGTGGATGCCTTGTCGAGGTGCTCTAATCCCCTGGTGTATACCGGTATGATTGGTGCATACTCGTTGCCGTGTATGTAAGGTTACCTACTACTCGCAAGGAGACTTTTCAGGATGCAGGCCGTTGTGGCTCCGTGGTACGGTGTCGTAGTACCGTACTCAGAGCCAGGCCATGATCGACCTGAAGCTCTTATGAAGTAGCAGCTCCCGAGAGCCAGGGGTCCTTTGGTCAGCCTTCCTCCCCTCCTGGGGCACGAGAATCTCCATATCTATAGCTGATCTATACCTGCATAATACAGCAGATCATAGAATATACCCAGATAGTAGGGGATACATCATATGTTATCATCGTTCCCGGCTCGTACCCTTAATCCTCAACTATTCTCTACCGGGTAACCTTTGCTCTTATTTTTCTCCACTCCACCTCGAACCCCAAGTTTTCGAGTCTAGTCCCCCTCGTACAGGCAGCGGGGCCCAGAGAAAGACAAAGAGCAAATAGCCTGCTAAATTCTTAATCGCTGCTGCCGCCAAAAATGCGTTGTTCCTTTCCCATCTGTACTTCTACTCTATGTATCTCATCTAGCTGGCATCTCCTTGCTTGCGTCAAACATATATGGGCGACCTTCGCAAATCAGCTTCAGCCTACGGACGCACCGAATCCAAGCTGCAGCCACGGCTGGCTTCATATATGCGGCCTCCCTATCCCCTATGTCCTTCCCATGCTCCGAATGTGGCTTTTCTCGACGGGTGTGACGGGGACCTCGGGAGGCAACGGCTAGTTCGACTTTAAGCTTGGGATCGTCCAGGTCGACGTTGGCTTGGCCATTATTCAGGGCTGGGAGACTCGTCTAGGTCCTAGTAGTACTCCGTAGGGGCATGGCATGGCATCATTGTAGTTCAAACCTGGCATCTATCCGCACCCGCTGCCGCGCGAGGAAGGCAGAGGCGTGCGTAGGGTGCAGTACCGCAACGGCGGACAAGCCAACGGTGCCTGGCCATGGCGCATCAAGGGCATCCCTCCCGTAATAATGTGGTGGCTCGAGGGTGGTGCTGTGAGAGGTTCGTCGTTAGCGAAGACCTCGACCACAACTCTTCGGTCTGTCCACCTCCTCAGTCCACTTCTACACCTACACCTCTTCTTCTACATCTACTACCTACTACTGTATCTTGTTATTCTTCTCTTCGTATGATGCGCAAGTTGCTGCTGCACCCTCCCCGCATATTTCTGGAATCACCACACCCTCCGTTCTCCTACGTTATCTACACCATCGACAGGTACTTAATCTATCATAACGATCTGACGCAGGCAATGCAGATGAACTACCGAGTTTCGAAGTCGGCTCCACCAGTCGGGGAGAAGAAGGTCGTGTGCAACCAAAAATATCCCGGAATCAAGCGGTAACCCATTGATTAGGTTTCGAGATCCTGATTCAGCGCCACCATTTCTGCATTGCGTATGGCGGTTTGCGCGCTTCGCCGTCCCGATATGTAGCTGAGGCGACGGCATTGGCAAAAGCACTTCTAACAGCCGGTCTGCAACCCTATCACTCCCAATAACCACACGTGAGGATCTGATTGACCACTGGCAAAAGGGACTGCACACCGATTTCCTGCTTGCTGCTACACCTTGCGTATGCATTTGCTTGCCAGGAAGAGCAAAAGAAAACAAACTACGCCGATTAGAATCAGAGGGAGCGGGCCGCCCGAGTGGGAGACCTGCCGTATCTGATCTCCATGCACGGCTTAGCATCCCACGCATAACCCCACGACCCGCCGGCGCTCCCTCGATCTGTCTCTTCCTGCTTGGCGTGCTGTTGATCCAGGGATCATCGGGATCTACGAGTACGATCTGCCCATCAACGGTCTGATGTTAAGCTACATACGTATATGGGCAGTGGGGTCCCGACTCCCGGTCATTGCCTTGTCTTCTCGCATTGTTGTCGTGGTTTCGTTACTCGAAAATCACCAAGTCTGAGTATGCATCTTTTAAGGTTACTTCAGCGCCAGAAACTACTCTTTTGCATGTGTGCCGAGCCTTCATACCTCCTCATATCCGAGGGAGTGTCCAAGACACCATTGCTGCCCAAATGGCCTTGCGTCGGCAATGACCGCTGCTGATCGGGAAATAGTCTGTCGCATATAGGGGAGAGCTTTTCATATAGAAGTCTGGTTGAACGCTCGGGTGTAACAAACTCAGAATCTCAGTTCTTAATTCTGTTGGATTGCATTTCCGACTCTGGCTCCTTGCGTCCGTGCTGCGGTTTCACTTGCAACCTTTCCCTCATTTTCTTCTCCACGGCAAGATTCTCGGGATAATTATTGAGGCTCTCGGGCTCAAATGCGCATACAAAAAGAAGTTCCTGCGGGGTACATCAATTGCAATTCACGTGATCTAGTTCAATCCAAAATTGTCTTTTCTATAAGGGTTGCAGTTTCCATGCTGTCTCGAATTATCCAAAACGTCCATTTCTCAGCAAGATAGACCCATGATCCCCGTCAAAGGTGGTCAGCATCTCCTGGGCAGACCTCTCATTCTATCCAAGGGCAACATGACTGGCATCTCCTTTAATCAAAGGCCACAAGGACTTGGAAGCAACAGTTGCAGGTGCTAACGTCGTCTGACACTTTCGGAACTAGATCCGACGGTTCTGCCTGAGGATCTGAACCAAGATGTGCCATTCGTTTCGAAACGCTCCAGCTTCCAACCGCGGACTCACATCATATGAGGTAAGTATCGTGCAGGTTCCCTCAATATTTGAGTTTGATGGAAATGATTCCGGAAGTTCCGGTGAAGAATATAATACTAGCTATGATATAGTTTCGCCATATTCAGCCACTAGAACTGAAGGCTTCGGATTTGCTGCCGCAAAGTCGGAATATTGGGTTTAACAGAGGTGGCGTGGGTATACGTCAATTACTTGCGAATGTGGCTCCAATCCCTGAAGTCAGTTGGGATTTAGACGTTGTGGAACGTTGTAGACAACCTTCGCCGCTGTGCTGCTGATCTCTGCAGGCTCAGGCTGGGAAAATCGTCAGGGCATTCCAGGCATGGGCCGATTGGAGCCCACCGCTTACGTCTGTCCAACACTTTCAATCAAGCATGAACTGCCGTGCAACTTCTTCAACGTTGTTCACATCAGCCGACCAAAATAGCACATCCAAGCTATCAGGTAGCACAACCCGCGAGCCGTCCCGCACGATCTATGCAATATGACGCTGGTATTCGTGCGGCAGCACGCCGCCAACATACTCTGCGTTCGTTCCTTGACGTCTCTCCCGGTCAATAATAACGTGTCTAACGGTGCTGCCTTTCCGCAGGCTCGGTTGGATCAATTGCTCCTTTCGCTCTTCGCCTTTCCACTTTTCTCACGGAGCGTTATAATCCAGCCCACTATTCCCCTCATAACAGACATGCCCCACAGGGCTGGGGCGGCACAGAAAGAAAGTTTGCCTGTCGTTCTTCCACTCAACTGACTCAAGTAGTTGGGTCGAAGATTCGTCGCCGCCATGTGCTAAAATTCTACGCGGGCCTAAGCGCTTGACTTCCCCTAAGGGAAGCTGACACCTGCCATCGGCACGCATGAGTCCTGTGGATGCTGATGGGGCGATTGTTATTCCCTCAATAGCAAGAGATCAGTTCGGATTTGGAATCTACTATTCTCCACTGCGTAGCTCGCGCGCCCGCTCTCCAAGCGAGGCCCCTCAGCATGAGCTCCTTATCTTGGGAGGAGCGGGGAAATCTGTGGCTCGAAAGGGCAGAGCTCTATACACATCCTCTCGCATCAAGCCACAGGCTACCATCTATCCTCGCGCACTCCGGGCGCCATTTTCCGTCTGGATTACTCAAAGTGCTTCCTACTAGGCAGGCAGGCAGCATTCCTAGAGGCTCCTAGCGACAACACTTTGAAGTCAGCGCCAAAAATCCGCCTCCAGCAGCGCCTCTATTACTTCCATCGTTGAACAACGAGCTGAAACACTATTTAAAAGGCTTTTGAGATCCAAGAAACCCCGCACGATCTTTGCAAGCCATAATTCGCGCATCTTGAAGCACGGGAAGCCCCTCTCCTCTATATTCGGAAGCTCGACTCTGCAACCCCATCTCCACAATATTGCAAGCCGCTGCGACGTTCCTCTTGGCCTGGGGTGAAAGCAACCGTCATTACTTACCGTTACTGGCAGAACAAGGCTTGGAAATTCTCTATCCGGTCTACTGTGCGAGCCGATCAGGCAAGTGCTAAGTTTATGCTTCCCAGACCGAGTCGATACCAAAGACTTCAACCACAACAACAAGCTTGACTAAAAGGCTCACGATAGCGCGGCAATTCACCCCCAGGTCTCCTATTCCCTTCCTCAACTCTATAAAAGAGCAGAATCATCTGTGTCTTCCAATAATCTAGAACTCTGAATCAGACGAAGGATTTCAGGACCTCTGTGTGTCCTAGGCAGGATATATTGGCGCTTCTGCGAACGAACGAACTCCAAACATTCCACCAAGGACCTTGGTGTCTATTGGCCATTGGAGCTCCAGTGAGACAGAGTTTGCTGTTGAGGCGTTTTCTACCGTCACGTTGAGATACATTCAGTGGATCCAGTGAATCATTCTACGAAGTGTCAGAACAAGAAGATTCGGGGTCGAGTCTGGCATTGACAGTTGCATGACGATCTTGGATCAAGACTCTCTGTCGGAACAAGTGAAAATGCTTTGAGCGTGACTTTTGTGTATGGATTCCTCATAACATAGCATCTCCAAAGTATTTTATATTTCTCTTCGCCAAATATCTTTGGTCTTCGACGGAAATACCGAACCTGAGACTCGTGGGAACTATTTAGTTTGCAACTTCTGGGATGTACCACCGCAAACAGAGAACACACCTGGTCACGGTCGTCCCCCAGCGAGTGGGATTGAGAATCGCGCACCGACGCTGTTTATGGGCCGTTCATGACACTTGATGACGCTATCTTCAACTTTCCTTCCCAGGTCAAGTCTTGTTTCGAATTCGGGAACATGTTTTCCATGGGACGGTTGATGACAGCAGTTCTGAAGTTGACAGCAAGATTGATGATACTCAATGGAAGTGGGCGGGACTTCCTGGGCAATGCTGTTTAAAGAAAAGATGAGTGGTGTTTCTTGACCGGAATATCGACACCTCCCAACTCACTCTCTTATGTGACTCTGCTCAGATCTGCGCACCCCCTATTGCGCGACCTTGCGCAGCCAAAACTAACCTCACCAGAAATTATCAGCTTTTAACGAGGAACCCGAAAAGGTCCTTCCATAGCCGTGATCCTAACTATATTAGCACAAATACTATATCGACAATAGGAATGACTCCAAGAAGATGCTTTCGGCCCCCTGTTTTAAAATTAGCATGCCCTCTTGCCTTTGCAACTTTCGCCTCTACCTTCTCTCTAATCTTCTCTACGATCTCTTTCCTACTATAATAACACGTACAGGCTGTTTTAGAGAGGGTCTAGGAAAGGAAACAGTATCCGGAGGACAGCTGTGAACCGTCGGAATGAAATCCCAGCCGAAACTGGATGGGGACATTCACGTGACACGCTAGTCTGTCCTCATCTCATCTCCGCAGCGCAGCCTCCTCTCCTCCTCAGCAGCAACGCCATCACCAACATTTCGATTACTCGTAAGTTAGGCTTCTATCACAACTCAATGTAAGTACTGCAGCATCTTGTTCCTTTCACCCTGTGTAATGAAGATCCTTTGTTCAATCAAGCTGATGTACAGAGCATAGGGCCTTAATGTCTGAGCCTTTTCAATTCCTAAGCTTTCCTGTGGAGATTCGCCTGCGAATATACTATTACCTCGCGCCAAACACTCCTACCTGGCCTTTTCGAGATGATAGTAGACCATGCTGTCCCTCGATCCTACGAAGGAATCGAACCATTTACGAGGAGGCTATGGTTGAATGGTACAGTCTAATGCCATACAAGGTATATGTCTCACGTCAGCAGTTCCATATCCTCGGTCGTATTATCTCACCCGGCAGATCACTCCCATGGATGTTCCACGCGATCAGATTTCTGAATCTTGAAATTAGTCTTCAAAGAGTTTCATTACCAGGAACCGCAGTTAAGGCGTCTCCTTCTCGACACCTCGAACTTCACCAATACTTGACTGCTTGCTTTCCACCTAGTTTAAGGGCAAGCAATCTGCAACGACTTCGTGTGGAGCTAGTCGTAATGATTCCGTTCTTTGTAGCTAATAAACAACCGGAACTTCGACAAGCTTTGGATAGCAATCTCAGTGCTCTTCGAAATCTTCACGGGCGGGCTGAGGTGAGCATTAGCGTATCTTTTGCAACAACTCTCATTCAAATACTTGGACTTGATCGTCCCAATGCTCCATTTCTGCCCTGGAAAATAGAATTTATGGCCATACTTCGAGCTTTCTCGTACGACTTAGAACAATTCATAGCCACGGAACGGTCGGCGGCCATATAAGATTGGGGCCTAACGTTGTCGAGCCCATTGATTGCTGTCCACTGCAAGTTCTCAGAGTCAGTAAAGTTCGCGAAGTATACGAAAAAGGTGATAAATGCTCCGGGAGTTTGCATATGTAATCACCAACGAGGTCTTCAAAGTTGGCATCGGCCGATGTGAAAGAGCGTGGTCGTTTCATGATCCAAGGTTTGAATTTTCCCAACGTTAGATTTCCACCAGGCATTTTCTTGTGCGGAGCATAGGTTTCGAAAGTCGATGTTATCACTTCAGGGTCTATGGCGCATTAAATTAGCCTCTTAGCATGTATCATTCCAAGTGGAACCTCTGAATATGCCTCGAAGCCATTCTTTTCTTGATTTTCCGTGATGACCTACTAAAGTATCTACTGTTGAGCAAACAATGTTTCATTGACCACATGCTCAGATGGCCCCGCTTTCTTTCGCCACAGATCTATAAATATCACAGTATCTACTCTCTTTCGTCTTCAAGTCCTATTACAACAGCCGTAATGGATCATGGCTGGGGTCGTCTGTTTGCTTCCCGAAATGGATTCTACTGGGACTTCTATCCAGGAAGTAGGGGTCCAGTGAAGCGGCGTAAGAGTTTGCTGTCAAGTTCCTGGTCACTGTCATTCTTGATATACATTCAGAGGCGTAACTCAGTGAATCTTCGCACCACTCTGTCAATGACTAAACAGAGTATGGGGGTTCTTTAGTATAGAAGCTCCATTGCATTGGGGATCAAGAACAGCAATGACAAGAGCCACAATGCAGCAGCTATCTTCTCGGGAATGTTATACTGATAGATTAATGATCCATTGTTTGAGCATATATGGCTGAAATACTGGCGTCCCACTCCAGTACTTCTTGTCTTTTATTCACCAAAATCGTCTTGACATCAAAGGCATGAAAGTCGTTCTGGAGCCAGAACCGCCGCCTTGCTTCTGCATTGGTGGTTATTTCCATGTCTAAGGCAAGGTAGAGTGCTTCTCCACTCGCCAAAATAACAGACTAGAAGAGTTGTGAGGCTTGCGACTTGAGACTAGTGTCGTCCTCTCACATAAATTTGCTTCGATCCGTTGAAATGGTGTCAGCCTGTTTTCCAAGGTAGGAACAATGTCGTGAGTAATGACGGCGCGTCGAAAGTTGACATCAAAGCTACTGATGACAAACGGAATTTGATAGCATTTCCATCTTCTGGAGGATTTTTGCGTTATGTTCGTGAAGAGGGGTTGATTTTGGTGTGGTGGTAAAGTGAGAGCAATGACCTTAGGCACAAGGGGAGTTTTCTCATAAAACATAATTGAGGTTGTGGTTGTTGCTGACAGTTCTAGGTTCTCTTAGTGAAAATCCTTAATTTGAATTAATTCTTGCCAGCTTCTAGCCAGTGAACAGCGTCATTTCTTGGCTCTAAGTCTGGGCCAAGTTGCCCCAGCGCACCTAAGCGCTTTCCAGTAGTGCCCTCCTTTTAGCCATGTTTTTTCAACTCAACTCAAACTATACTACCAAATTATAGTTCCTTGAATTTTCTTCTTATTCACTTCAAGTTACTATAGAAGTTTATTCTGAGGTAACAGGGATAAAGTCGGGAGAAAAATCCGCGACTAATGTGGATGTTTGACGTTTCCGGGGGCGGGACCGGGGTTGTGCAGGTTATCTACACTGCAGGTTTGGGTAACCGGCGCTATATTTCAGCGATCAAGCCCCATTACCCGACGTCCATTTTCTCTCCTCAATTGTTGCCATAATTCTTTGGGTAAATACGAAATTTTGTTTTCCGATCCAGAAATACGCTGCATTCAGTCTTATCGTGGGACTAAAGGAATGCAGCGTCAGATTCCCCTCCCCCCCCTCCCTCTTCTCTATTCTCTATCTGCTTAATAATCACAGGTCCAGCTCCCTGGATCTGAATCTGGTACATGGGCAGTATTTCGCAGAAATTCGCCACTTCTAATCGCACGGGGAAATACTCACGATATGAAGTCTTCAGAAGTGAGACCAGTTTAAAGTTTAAGTGTAAGGCATGTATATTCGCCGTCTAACCGTAGCAAAATTGAGCTAACCTGGTTCTGTCCAACCGCTACGTCTAATGTCTCCCTATAATAAGGATTTAACATACTAAGCGCCGAGTCTAAACCGTCGTTCCAATCCATGCATCTAAGTCCTTGCCGGCTTTCGTCCAAGTTGTTCCTTCCGGTGATGACTTCGCTCGGTGCCCTTTTTTCGCCTGTATATGAACGAAGTGTAATTTAACACCCCCGACCTTTTCGTTCTTCTGGCAAAGAGCACTAAGAAAATATTTTCTATCATACTTTCCACAGAAAGAACAGTTGACGACTTTGATGCACTTCGAATAACGGGCATCAACTCTATCACCACTTTTCATTTCCTTCTCGAATCCAAGGTCTTTCAATTCGTCCGAATATTTCTTGATCGGATATTCGATTCCTTTTTGGAAGGGGACGGAGGGAACTTTCTTTGATTTCTTCTGGATGAAGAGTACAGAACAATCCGCAACCTTGACAACTTCGCCACCACGGCCCCGTTGAACGACCTCGGTGACACCTTTGCATCCACGACACTTCACTTCGCAGAGTACATATTCCAAAAGTCCGTCTCTGCTTTTCAGTTCCCGTTTTCGGTCTTGGGAAGGAGGCACTGCAGACTGAAGGGGAGGGTACAACGTGGTGTCGATCCAGCCACAGTCTTCAGCAGCTGAGGCTAATAATTCGGCGTAGGGACTCAGATTGGCCTCTTTGCACTCGCGAGGGGGAATGCAGAATAATTTCCGGAGCACATCCATGCCGGCGATCGGATTCCCTGGACAGAGCTTAGGACTTTGAGCTGTAACACGGGTTCGATCTGCAAAAATAGCAAAAGTAGTAATTTGACTCACCGGCAGTTGGAGTAGAAGGAGATGCAGAAAACTTTACAGATTGGGGATCGACTTATGTAGAAGGTTGGGATTTCTAAATTAGCTCATGGGTCACTTGACAAATGAGATTGTGGGAGTAGTGACGGTTAGCGCTTCATGTCACGGTAAGGTGACATAACTTAACCAATTTCTCATCTTCTAATTCGAGTTCGACTTTGATGGTCTGCAATTAGGCGAGACTACCGGGGACAGCAGGAAGTGGCTTGCGCAAATACCCACAACACAGCTACGTACCAGCGAACGCAGGAGTAGTATCACTTGAGCATTCGAGAAAGCTTGCAAGGGGAGAGAGTAATCCTTAAACGCAGGTGGAGCTAAGATGACTAGCTAATATATGACTGTGATTTAGCTCCGTCGGCGGCCTTTACCGCTTAGTTCGTGTGTTACCTCGCGGTTGACCAAAAACAAAGTCTCTAACTTTGAATCACCCAGTGGGACTTTCAGAATCCACGATATTCAATGACAAAAAGAACCTGTACTGATTGTGAACATCCCAGTCTGTGTAGTACGTTCCAAATCCACAATATTCAGTGCTGTCAAATTCTCGCTTAACAGCAGTCCCTCCCCTTTTACCCCACATCGGGGAAATGCTATCAGTTCCCACCTCTCACAGCTGCGCCTAACGTCGTGTTCATGTTTATGCTGCTAGACTAGTAAGAAAGCTCCTGGCTCAACATCATCGAAGATTGTTGAGTTTTCAGGTCTCAAGGCGAAGCCTATTCTTTCGAATTTGTCTTCAGAACCACCAGAACCTGGGCACTTCTCTAGGAGCAGCCCCGCAAGAGTATCTCCGCCACGGGACTTCATCGTCGCGCTGACAGTATTTTCGACTTCTAGTATCCAGATTTCTCGCTGCTCGAAGTCACACTCTTTTTTGTCTAGAAAGCCCTTCCCAATTTCTACCATGTTACAGTACAGCAGTACCTGCCAGTCATGGTCAGTCTTCCAAGCCTGCCGGACACAAGGGCTTAACACCTTCAATTTGCCCAGCAATCTCAACTCCCATGCATCAGCAGGAGTTTCTGCGTCATCAAGCGCCCTGTTTAGCACCTTCAGGCTGAAGCTGGTTTCAAGATCATACGGCGGTCGAGACCAGGTAACCCCTCCATTGACCGAGAGCCAAGACCAAGTTGGTGCGCGTGGCTTTTTAGGCTTGGTAAAAGAAGACGAGTAGAGCTCACCATCAGGTCTACACCAAAGTAGTCCTCTTTCAAACGTACCCCTCCAGGTCCCCCAATAGCATTCATCACCAATCATTGACTTCACCTCGTTGATGAGCCCCTGGACGGCAGGGATCAAATCATCCTCATAAGTGAACTCGCGCTCAGTATATCTTCGTATCATGTCGTACCAGTGGTGATAAGTACGCTGCGGTTCTTCTTTTGGCACAAATGTGCTTGCACTCATGCGCTGGTCGTCGACGTCTCTCTTCAGCCACTGAGCTTGTTGCATCGGTGATGGGGATTGATTGTCTTCGGTAAAATCAGCGCCTTTGCATTCGAATAGCAGTCGTTCTTTGCAAAAGTGTAATATACGGGCAGATAATATGCGTTCCTGGAATGTCCATCCTCTCGTATTCCAAGTTGACGATACGAGATCTGTGGATCTGCCTCCTGGACCTGAATCCAGGTAAAAATGCCCTTTGGCGGTACCGTCATCTGGTGATATATAAGGCATTCTTACTACATTAGGCTTTGGCCGCCTCAAGAAACCTTCATGTGTAGAGCTAGAAGAGGTTGCTGCGATGGTGAGGTACGCATTCGCATATACGCGATCCATCTTCGCTGCTTCTCGAGCCCAGTCCAGGCTATCGTCTTGTATAATGCACAGAGAATCTATCCAGAGGTATTTCAGTCCTGATTTTCGGGTTACTGTAATGGCGTCGTGAAAATTCTGTGGCATGCTGTCAAGTCAAAGTCAGCGTTCCAGACGTCACTCACCAGCGTTTCTCACTCACGTATCCAAAGTCATACCAGCCATTCTCTCATCTATATTGTGGGTTTCTGTTTTGAAATGAGGTTTTGAAATAGTAGGCAAGCCCCAGCAATGACTCAAAGCAACATATCTTCCAGATTTTCCGTGCGTGATCATTAGGTACGGTAATTTTGAGCCGTCACTAGGTCCCACATCAATGACTCGGGTGGGAAGTTTCATCTCATGATTATCGCTGCAGTATTTATGGTCCCGCCTGCAAATACGGATCCATCTCTCGATCAAATCGAGGTTTCTTTCTGATAGTGTCTCGTCACATAACGGCCGGTACCTGACAAGACCTTCAGTTTTTGCAGGGCTATCTGAGAAAATCAGCATTTGAATTAGGAAACTGACTTCAACTTACGTTCATCAGCCTGGATATCGTAATCAATCCTCCTCATAATGACATGTTCTGGATGCCATATCTTAAATATCAACCTCTCCGGGACCAGATTACCCACCGTGGCCAGAATCTCAAGCTCGCCATTCCATTCTCCCTTCTCTGTGTCCTCCTCCTCATCATCCGCAAAATTCCACTCTTCGGGCCAGAACTCTGCATCTAAAGAGGCTTTCGACCCCCTCATTTGCGGGGGCTTTTCTTGAAAGTCTTGCAGGATGCGTTTCCTCAATGAGATGCACAGGCCGCAGCTAGCGTCTCCTGACTTTTTCAAGGCAGGAAAATCGGGATAAAAGTCGGAACGAGTGCCGGTGGCATACTGATCATTGTCTCTGATGATCCCAGTGATTCCCTGGGGACGAATTCTAGGACGCTTAGTTAGTTTCCGTGGGTCGATGATGATCTTGCGGCAATTTTCGCATAGTGGCATAGTTGTGGGCAGCTTATGAGTTGTAGTCTCTAGGGCTAGGCTTTTGCTTCAAACAAAATTGGAGCCCTGGGCCTCCTACGTGTGTAGCTGTGTTGAATTGAGAATAAATTAGGTTACTTCGAATTGGCGGTGAGCGGGGACGCTCAACGAATCTCCGCACGTGATGGCCTTCAAACTTTTCATCACCAGGCCAGAGGGGTTCGATACCCGGAGACCCTTTTAGCTTTTTGAGTGCTATGCACATTTTTCTTCCAGAAGAGCCAAGAGCTCCTCCTGAACAATATCCAGCTGCGCTTGTGCCTGCTCTCGCTCTTTCGCCAAATTGTTGATCCTCGTCTGTTGCTCATTGACTGTTCGGTCACTCTCTCTGCTGCGGTGGCTAAGCCTTGCCACTTCCTCTTGAAGCTCCTCAATCGCCTGAACTCTCTCCGTCTCGGTCATCTCTAGTTCTGCGATTCTTCCATCCTTTTCAAGGCTCAGTCTTTCGCAGTTTTCGAGCCGGTTGGTTTTTTCGCAAAGTATCCGAATCGTTTTATTCTGCTCCCTGAGAACGCGCTCTGTTGCTTTAATATTCCTCTTCTGCCGATCAATTATCGCTTCTTGGTCTGCTTTAATGGCTACCGTCCTCTCTAGTTGTCTAATTTTCGTGTTCTGCCCCGTATTCGTAATTTCAACGCCCTTGAGCCGGTCAACTCCTTCCCGAAGTGTCCGGATTAACTCATCCCTTTCTCTTAAATTCCTCTCAGATTCCGAGACAATTCGGCTTTCCCTCGCACTTGCCGCTGTTATGGTATCTTGGAGCTCGTTTTGAAAAGTTTCTAGGTGTCTGGCACGTTCGTTCTGCCGTTCCCTCGCCGCAATTGAGGTGCCTTCGAGAACAGCATTTGAATTCTCTAGGCTCCTGATACGCTCTTCTTGTTGTCTTGTCAGATCCCTGATCGGGCCTATGACGTTCAGCTCATCTCTTAATCCCCTTATAGTGTCTTCAAATTCGGCTTTCTCTAACTCTCTCTCCGTGGCGAGCTCATCAAGGCGTACCATAGTGGTTCGCAGATGATCTTCTAATTGTACCTTCCTTGAAGTTTGTTTTTGCTGTCGACGAATGCCGGACACTTTGACAATGAGCGACAAGATACAGATACCGAGATACACTCCAAGCGATATCCATAGAAGATCGTGTCTTTGCGCGCCATCAGGGTCAATAATAGCTGGTCGACCGGAGGCCGGCGTTGTGAAGTTTGATGGAGTAGGTTGAGGAGACTTCGCTGTTGCTGAAGATTGAGACATTATGTTTTGTGGTATTAAAACCCACCGCCGTCAACTTTGCAACTAATATATGGTCTTACTTGGTATTTGATCGAGGGAAGGTACCCACTAACAACACCCGTACTTTGTTTTCGAGCTGTCCATTTCTGTGGAAATGCACCACAAATGTGACTTCAAGGTTAGCAAGGAACATTCCGGGGAAAACTTTCCAGCATTCGATGAGTCACGCAGGCTTTCAATGCAAGCTGCAGCCATTGTCACAATTTGGCGCCACGAATGTGTTGTCCTCCGCCCCTTCTGAATCGGGAACGAGGCTGCAGAAGTAACAAAAATTTGTTTCATTCCCACTGATGAAATAGCCTAGAGTCACAGAGGGCTTTTGGAAGTCGCAGCCCTCTGCAATATTCCCCAACCTTCCTTCTACAAGATCCGTAATTCCAAACTCGGCCCTCGATGGCAATCACGAATGCGACTGAACTGCAAGCACTTCAAGCCCTGACACGAGGCTGGCAAGTCCACTCAAACATTTCTACATCCATTTGTACGGTATACCACACAGCAGTCAAAGGTGATAATTGTTCCAGCGTTGAAACTCAGTACGGTATCACATTTTCCCAGTTCCATACCTGGAACCCTTCAATCGGCCCTGACTGCGAGTTCCTCCTCATCGGCCACCCTTATTGCGTCGCTTTCGGAAATTCAAGTAGCCTTGTACAAGGCCAATGCCCAAGGCTTTCGACGATACTGCTGTGGTTCGTGTCGCTCTTCACCATTAGCGCAATCTGGGTTCTCCTTCTAGGTAGCATACACTTACGGAGATATGTTCGGAAGCGAACCAAACGCTTCCCACCATTTGAACAAAGCTTCTTTAACTCAGCAATTGGCATGGGAGGTAGTTTAATCCTCCATATTGGCATGACGATCCTCACCGCCGAGGTCTTCTCTCAAGCTCAAGCTCACGCTGGACTTCAAGACATAGCTATGGCATGGTTCGCTCGTCCTATGCCCGCTATTCCTGCGATACTCGTGGCCCTATTCGACCTTGAAGCTTTCAGCCAAAATATCGCAGAAATAATGCTAGTTGAAAGTGTTCAGGGCCTTGTTCCTGTGGCGCTATACTGGAAAATCGCCATTGGCATGATAACTTTTGACTCCCGAGCTCCGATATATATTTCGAGTAATCATGACTACATGCTGGGGTATGCGCTTTTGAAGTGTGGAGTTGGGATTTGCATTTCCATTTGGGTTGGAATTTTGGCACTGGCTGTGGCTGTCATGTTTGAACCAACACCATCATGGTCTCACGTACGAACGGCGAAGGGGTTTTCAAAACTGAAGAGCAGCAGCAAGAGACTTCTTATCTTCTTCTTGTGCGCGGCGTGTCTTAGAATCCTTGGGGGCTTCTTTTTATGGGGCGGAGCATTACTGCTTGATCCATCGGCGTTCTGCCCCACTTTGCCCATGATGCAGGATGTCACTGTCATTTGGATTTTTGCCCCCGTTATTGATCATATATGGCGTGGATACTTTATTTAGAGACAGAATAATTCGAATATCTTGGAGAGCCTTGAGGAATGACTTTCTGTATCAATCATCCAAAAATCCGCAGCAAGGCAGTTACTTCGCAATCAAAAGTGAAAATCGGGGCCCATCATCCCCAAAAAGTACATCTCCGCTAGTAAGAAATGCTAGCAAAAATGTTATTTCAATAATATAGACCCCCAGGCAAGCGGGAGACGATATGAATAGTAGATTCCTACACCAGTCAGCTAGCCCTTTGGCACAGAATAGGAAACTTACATCTTGAATCCCATATGTCATGAGAGTGTGTTCTACAGCATCATCAGAGATAGCCCTGTGAAAAAGTAGCAAAGACAGGGGGGTACTCCTACCGTCTTCAAGCTCCTTTCCCCCAAATATCATCCTCACGTACCCCACCGGCCAATTCTCCTTCGCTGCTACCCGCTGTCGCAAGATCTTAATGCTAGCTGCAAGCTCGATTGGGCCCAAATTCTCAGACTTGGATGTGTCCATGTTTCGAGCGAACACGTTCTGTAGAATCTTGCCCGCGAGATTTGATCCTTCGTAGGGAGGAGGTGGGGTTGCAGGTATTTCGGTCTTCAGTATCTGAGCATCTTTCCGAATGGAACTCTTCTTCCTTGCAGCTCCATCTCTTAGGACGCATCGAATGATCGATCCCTGCCAAGCGGTCAGTCTTTGGTAGCTTCTTCGTGAAGTGACTCACATTTTTGAGATTGTAAGATTCAAGGCTCGAATCTGATGGTGGACATAAACATTAGCCAAAGTGATCGGTGACACAGAGGGGTCTCTACCATCGTCCTCCATAACGGTCTCCAGGCAAACCAAGGTCATATCCTCCCAAGCTCCAAACTTTCCCCGGCTTTGGATCGAGACGACTCTCTTGAATGTTTCGACTTTCATAGCCTTGTATACGTCGTAGAAGACTTCCTTAGTGCCGTCAACGGCCAGGACATAGATGTCGTTAAACTTTGCGTCATCCATCTTGAATCTCAGAAAAGGTCTCTTGGCCAGTTCTTGGTATTCAAGTCCTTGGTAAAGATAAATGAAGATACTAGTGTTCGTGGGGGATGCGGTCTCGCCGGCGGCGGGGTACCAGCTTTTTGGCCTCCGAAAGAACAGCCAGTTTCCCAAAACCTTCATCTTGGCACACACATTCTCAAGTAGCGTCATTGGTCGAGTGCTGAAACACCTGCGATGCATGCTTTCACGAGATTTGGGCAACACGAATCCAAAAGAAAACATAGCGTGAAGCCACACTCCGCCTTACGCCCGGCACGCCTCACTTTCATTTCTCACAGCCGTTTCTCCCACCACATCTTCACTTTACAAATTTCCTTACGATGGAGGTTTGGAAAGTGTGCTGGAAAGCCAACCTTTCCTTCCAACGCAAAAGTACTTCGCAGCACACTTGCATCCTCTGCAGCAAATCTGTAGAAACCGGCAAGTTTCTTTCGTCATTTGTGCAGGAATGTGTGTCTTGCTCGAGAGGTCACGACTGGGAGTCATTTAAAAACGGTGGACAAAAATGTATTTGCAGTGCCTGTGATAGGAATTTGCTGGTTGGGATTACGATGAGGAAGCAGAGGTGTTTTGTCGAGGAGTGTGGGGCTTTGTTGGAAGTTGATGAGAAAGTTGTGAAGGAACGAATGAGAGACAGTACAATCTTCGAAAGGTAATTCCATCCAAGTTCTTGAAGTTCCTATGATAGAATACTAATTCTCTAGCTACCTGGAAACCTTGGAGCGATATCGAGTCTTTACTTGTGTAGCCTGCTATTACGAAGAAGCACTCACCGAAGCTCTGGGGCGATTACCAACCGAGAAATGCAACCACGATATCAACATAAGCAAGGACTGTATGGAGTCTCTACTAAACAGTGCCATCGACGGGGGCCAATGGCGAGAAATTCGCTGTCCTGACAGCTCCTGCAAACAGCTTCTCACCTGCTCAGATGTTCAGACTTTTTCAAGCCGCAAAATATTCGAAGAGCAAGTACTCACAGCATAGTTTTATTACTTTGAGAATCTAATTGGGTTCCACAGCTACGAGAGGCTCATCTCAAGGAACAGTCTCTCCACCCTTCCAGACTTTAGGTGGTGCGCCGGAAACAAACATAAATGTGGATTCGGTCAAATCATTTCAAATGGGGGTTCGTCGCTTATTCTCTTCTTTCTACTTCTAACTGACTCCTGGAAAGAGGACGACCCGAAGTGGGAATGCTTCGATTGCAAATCGTCGAACTGTTTCAACTGCCTAAGCCTCTTTCACGAGCACCAGACCTGTGCCGAGTATCAGCGGGATGCGACAGTCGACTCCGAGACCTTGGCTATGATTTACACTACCACGAAAAAATGCCCTAATCGAAAATGCAAAAAAAGGATTACGAAAAACAAGCGGTGTAAGGATATGAGGTGTAGGGTTGACGTTGGTAAGTTCATTCATTATGTTGGTTTGGTCACGAACAAATGTTGATTGTAGCATAGGTGGATGTGGGATTGAGTTCTGTTGGAATTGCAAAATCATATACTCCGGGGGTGCTTCTCATCTAAGAAACTGCCGGTTTGCGGGTAGCAAGATAGTTTCGAAACCATCTGAGGGGGACGAACGATATGCACCCGGCTGGGATCAAGATCCTCATTATGTACCGAGTCCTACAGAATATGCTTTCTAGCGAATGATGACTTCTACATTCCGAGATCCAGTAATGTCGCAAATTGATCAATGTCTGCCTACACGCGCTGTGATTCCAGTAACTATCAAGAACACGGCGGGATGTTGGCTCAAATTGTGGCTTTCAAGCCCCGAATGAAAGTTTGCCCAACTTCCGCGCCTCGACAGCCCCGCCAATGTACAGGCTCTCGTCACTTCAAGATATCTCCACGAATCCCTAATCCCACGAGCAAATTTGATTCGTCGAAGAATGACCAGGCTCTATTAGCGTACGGTAGCTTTTTGGTCATATGTCGAACCGTCACCTTACAAATCGGCTCCTCCGAACACGACAAAAGAGGCTGTCGCGGGACCAAGTTGAGGTCACAATCGAGAGAAATCCTGAGCAACGAGAGCATGAGCACAAAAGAATGCAGAGAGTGAGCACCCGAAAAAGCCGCCGGACCCAGTACTCTCACTAGAATCAGAGGTGGCCCGACTGCAGCCTTCCGGGGATAATATCGAAGCACTTCGAAGCGCGATCACAAGCCTCGAACTTTCAAACAAGGCACTGAAAGAAGAAAACCAAGCTCTCTCCAACGAACGAAAGCAAGCGTCTCAAAACTTTTCAAATTTACACCAATTATTGCTGGAAATCCAGCAAGAGGTTACCAAACATCAAGCCAAGCATGAACATACACTGGGTTTGACCAAAGAGAAGGACCAGCAGATTGCAGTCTTGGAACGACAGAAGGCTCGAGGCGAGAAGCAGATACATGACTCTATAGAGCAGTCTCGAATGTCCAAGGAGCGAGAACGGACGCTTGAGCATGAAGTCCAGTGGCTACTCGATGCAAACAAACGAGGAGCTCAGCTTCTCGCAGAGGCCCAGGGGGACGTCAAGCGACTCTCTGGGCTGAACAAAGAGAAGGAAAATACGATTAAGAATCTTGAAATCATGTTGAGTATTCGGACCAAGGAACGCGATCAAGCTCAGGAGCAGTACGAATATGTACAAAATGAATTTGTGCAGTGTCAGGAGAGGATTAGAGATGGAGAGGAAACAGCGATCGACGACCCCCAGGAGTCCCCGCGCTTTCACTTTGAGGAATTTCACAGCCCTGGCTCTGGCATCGTGCAGACGAACATCGGAATCTTTGAAGCCTTGTAAGGAAGGAAATGTAATGGGCGGCGCTTTCTTTGCAAGTCTGTTTGTCCTGGTAACGTGAATGGTGTTTGACCGGTATGCAAATATTCCCCTCTTATTTCATTCGGAAGGAAATTAAATTCCAGTAAAAAATGTTTTTATACCGCAGCAGCTAGTTCAAGGGTACAGTAACGATCGTTTTCCATGATTTTGTCATGCCATTTGAAACAGAGGTGTTTTGTAGGGGGATGTTTGGCTGTTTTGGAAGTCGATCAGAAGGCAGTCAGGGAGCGAGTGGGAGATCCTAACGTCTATCAGAGGTGAGTCACTCTGGATCTTCAGAATTGGTCCAAAATTGAACAATCGTGGTTAGCTATTTTGGAGTCCTTGAGCGATACCGAGTATTTCAATATGTAGTCTGCTACTGCGAAGAACCACTTAAAAATGCTTTATACCGCTTACCAACGAGCAAATGCGACTATAATGTTAACGTGAGTCAGGAATACATGAGACTTCTCTTAAAGCATGCTATTGGTGGAGGTTAGTGGCGAGAAATTCGCTGTCCTGATAACTCTTGTACAAAGTTTCTCACCGGCTCAGATGTGCAAGCTTTCGCAAGTTGCGAAGTATTTGAAGAGTAATCATCCTTTATGCGTTATATTATTTAACGATATATTAACTGACTCTTAAAGATATGAAAAACTTGTCTCAAAAAGAAGTCTTTCTACCCTTCCCAACTTCAGGTGGTGTACTAGAAACCGTCACAAATGCAGATTCGGCCAAGTTATTTCAAACGAGGGTTCGTTAAATTTCATTTAATTGCAAGAATTCTAACTAACGTACTAGAAGGGGCAGGCACGGATTGGCAGTGTTTTGCTTGCAAGTCTCTTAATTGTTGCGACTGCTTCAACCTTATCCACCCTGAGCAGACTTGCGCTGAATATCGGGAGTGCCAACAGGACGCAAACATGGACCCCGAAACTTCGGCTTACATCCGAAGATTGGTGAAACGGTGCCCCAACAGGAGGTGTAGAAAAAGGATTTCGAAGGGCTTGGGTTGTAATGATATGACGTGTAGGGAGAGCGTTGGTATGTATAATATGCCAATTGTCGAAAGCGAGGAGCACTGATTCAATGTATAGGAGGATGCGGAACTAGATTTTGCTGGTGTTGCAAGATCATTTATTCGGGCTTGTCTTCGCATCTTGATACTTGCAAAAGGTACTACGGCGGCAGAGCCGTCCCGAGACCTAGCGATACAGATGAACGATATGCACCAGGATGGGACCAAGATCCTGACTATAATCCTTAATTTTATGAAATATGAAGATTCTCATCGGGCTTTTTATGGACGATAGCAAATACTAAATGGATAACCAGCCTAGCATACCCAATCTACATGCCCTTCCGAACCAAAGCACACGGGAAATATTGAGAAACTCTACTGCAGTGGCAGCACTCGCTTGAAACTTCCACTTAAGCCACTTCCAACTCCTAGGGAAGCCTAGAACCACCAAGTCGGAGGTTACCGATTTTGAAGCGTTGACGCCCACTGGATCGGGCGTGGGGTGACTGACCCAAATTGTGGCTTTCAAGCCCCGATAAAAGTTTCGCCCAGCTGTCGTACTTCGACAGCCCCGCTAATTAACTGGCTCTCATCACTTTACCAGCCGACGCCTGTTCCTCCATCACCAATCATTGATCATTGTGTGGTGTAACGCTTAGCTCTATTGCTAGCTATGTTTGAACCGAGCTTCACGGCTACCGAAGTCGATTCCAAGCATCACAGGAGGCGACACAGAAGCTCGAAACCACTCCGAGATACCAGCTCTGGGCTGTTGCTGCATTTCCTACAATTCAAAAGAGTTGTTTTAGTGAATGTATTGCTTAAGCTCACGATGTTCAGTGATATTCCAGGGGTTGCAGGTCCCCAAATTGTTTCAGGACCTAGGAAGCGATGCCGATTTTATGAAAGGGGTCCATCCAGGCCGAGCACTTTGGAGAAAGAGAACGACGAACTTCGACAAAGAGTCACAAGCCTAGAGGCTTCGATGGAAAAATACAAAGACGAACAACAGCTCCTGTCCAAGGAACTGGAAATGGCACGTGGGACCAATTTACGTTTATCTCAACAACATCAGCAGGAGTTGGATGAGCTCAAGGCTGAAAAAGACCGAATATTCGCCGCCAGCATGGACAAGAATGGAAGAATTGGACTTCTTGAGCAAGGGATCGAGAATTGGAAAATCCAATTTCAACAGCTTATGCAATTGATCAGGCGGAAAGACGAAAAAAATGGGGTGCTGACGGAGAAGTACCGAGACCAGCTTCAACTCAGACGCACCGAAGTCGACGAGAGGATAGTAGAGCAACAGATTTACACAGACACGACAGCTATGCTCAATGCGAAGATAGGCAAGCTTGAGCACGAGGCGAAGCAGCTGGCAGACGCAAATAAGCGTGGAGGAAAGCAGATCAACGAACTTCGAGATGATGCCAAGCGATTAGCAGCCCTAAACAAGGAGAAGGATACGACAATCAAGGATCTCGAGGTGAATCTGAAGATTCGGACGGAAGAACGAGATCAAGCTCAGGCGCAGTATGAGTTCGTGCAACAAGAGTTTTTGGAGTGTCAGGAGTCGATGGAATATAGTGGGCAGTGTGAAGTGAAAGAAGGAAGAGAACTTCAAAAGCAAGAGGAGCTGTGAAGGTTCGAAACCTGAACTTTTGAGGTAGGGACCTTCCTTTCTGGTGAAGGGATTGACGGCGGGGAAAGAGCGAGCCGAGGTCTCCCAGAGACCCAGATCTTTCAAATCGAGGAGCATTATAACCCAAATCCATGGCGTTTGTACAGAGGAGACGGAAATGAAGATACAGGAAAAGATAGAAAGAACGAGATGGAACGGGCAGCACTCTCTTCTCAAGTCTGCGTGATTTGTGAGCACGGATGGCTTTTGAGGACTTCCAAAGACAGTTCTTCCGCAATGCAAGTTTAATCCAGTAGCGAAGCAATACTGAAAATTGATTCTGACTCAATAATATCTGTTTCAGAGGTAATGACTGTGGGCAATAATTCTTCCATACCGTTTTCCGTCGTCATTTTCCGCCCCCTTTTCCAAACCTAACACCGGACCAAAACCCCACCCGTTGCGCCTTCCTGGTCTATTCCAAACTCATTCATCCATCACTAATATGTAGACTTGATATCCGAGCAAGGATCCCTAATGTAATCCACGTTGCAGAAAAACTGCGTCCTACTTCGCATCAGCACTACTCCTTCCCCTCTCCCGAAAAACTTACGTTCTATCCGGACAATAGCAGACACAATCTGGTCCTTGGCATTTTGAAGGAAGTTGGTGGTCCGAACATGGATCGCGGACATAGATCACACAGCAATCGTAGGGTCTGCTGGGTGTTAGAGGTGAATGCCGAGAGGGAAGCAGGGATAGACTTACGTGCCGTCTGGGCAATGAGAAGTGCAATTTGGTTTCGTACAAACTCCACCGGTGGCTGCTTTGGCAGTCACAAGTGCCGTGAAGAGACTTGCTGCAAAGACTTGTTTCAGTTGCATGTTTCTTAATTTGGAAGATTGACTGGTGTTTGTGGGGATGGTGGGGTATGCAGAATGTTCCGGTGCGTGGGAAATCCCCAAGTTTATATACCAGTGTTTCGGATATAAAATTGCATTCCTCCAGAATTATGTCAGATCGTCTGTTCGGAGGTGAATACGAGCTCAGGCTGAGTGGCACGGGCTTGGATTTTAGGATATTCACAGGATCGCTTGGGATGCCAAGGTCGCACAAGGGTTCAGCTTTATGGGTGAGGCATCATAATTCCTCCGGTGGCTTCCGTATGACCCGAGAATTTGCAGTCAATGGTATTTTAGAGGGCTTGTGAAACAACAAAAGTATAGCGGAAAGTGAAAATAGCTTGCTCATTGACTATAAGCGTGGTTCCGCCAAGAGTTGAGGAGAACGCCTCTGGGACTCTAACACTGTTCAGTGCCCAATCCGATGTTCAGATCCAATTGTTCCCGTTTCAATTAGGTAAATGCTTCTGTATATTTTCGGGTTAGAAAACGTGTCATTTTCCTCGACGCCATATTTCCCTTTTCAAGCAACGCCCCGCACTCAGCTCCACATTCGACCTTCATCCCATTGAGTATTTCGGACTGTGAACATTATTCCTGAACCAGCACTTCATTTCTTGAATGTCCACGGTCCAATGAACATATTGAACTTCTCCCCCGTTGGACACTCGATTCCAAAGTATAAATCAGCCTGTTTGACCACAGAAAATATTTCCTTCAAGATGTGTCTAGTTGGTGGATTCATCTTGGTACAGGCTTCTAACTGTGCAAACGAGTCATGTAACTTTGAATAGACAGCTGGAAAATAAAATTGGGAAGCAGGGGCAATAGGAGGGGTTCATGTCACTGAATTCAAACACTCGACAAGATGGGAACACTTGACAGCAAATTCACATCAGCGACAGCAAAGTCAATTTCCTGTATTCTCATGCCATAGTTGTGTACGCCAGTATCTTGGGAACTATCCCGGATATTTCACATCTACACAGAAACTCAATGGCCATAACCTGGGCAACACCAGCTGGCACATGGGGTTTAGGATTACCGGACTCTTCAGCCCTGGACAGATCTCAGCAATTATCCGATCATTTTGTGCTTTACACATCCCACTTCTAACCAGTAATCTTATCTAATCAGTGCACATAAACCCTCTTCCTTCTCCGGTTTCCACTCGAAGAACATGTTTGAACGAGGGGACTGAAACCTCAATGGGTGAAGGTCAATCCCCTCTGTAAGCAACCCTTCTCAAAGTTCTTTTGCTTCTTGTCAATCATATTTCTGAAAAAAGAGGCCGAAGTGAAAGTTCTGAACGGGGGAAGTTGTTGTAGGGTGGATTTTTTCCAACGACAGCAAATGAGCTTCGACAAAAACCTTCGTTGATTTGAAATGGTCGGTATCAAAACAAAACAATGGTTGACGATTATTGAATTGTTGAATGGAAAGGACAAGGATGGACAGCGCAGATCCGCAACCTCACAGGCAAGAGATCGGGGGGCCATCCAGCTAGTTTTTCGTCTTTTCTAGGGGCCAAGAAGTGAAGAAAATTCACATTTTATAAATACCAAGCAAAACACATCTCGCTTTTCCAAGCCGCGGAAATGGAATTTAGCTAGCAGAGAGGTATAAAAAGCCCCCACTTCGTCAAACATCAAGCCGCCAACTACACTGGAACTCCAGAATGCTGGTTAAATGTGTGGAAGTCATTGGCTACGGTGTGATCCAGTGTTATCCGCTGAGGTATAATAATGAACGAGGAATTTCTGAAATAATTGACTTGGAAATTTGACAGAAATTACAAGACAAGTGATCCACACCCTTTCGAGTTTTTCGACAGCAAAAGCTATCTTGACACCAAATACAACCGTATTGGTTCAGCTTTCGGCCCACCACTCTATCCATGAGCCATCTCGGGTTGTGTGTTTAATTTTGATTTGGAGATGTGAGTACATCATTGCCCTTTCAGATTGCCCCCCACGGCATGTGTTGGGAGATGAAGGAACTGTCACTGTTCTTTAAACATCGAAAATAAGTTGCCAACTACAGCCAATTTATACTCAGTCTCTCACATCCCCCTCTCTGTGGAAAAGTGGCGCCTGAACCCCAATATAAAACAACCCTTTACCCTTATGTCACATGATGTGTCAAATAAGAGGACTAGCAGAAACATTTCAATGGAGCTGTGAGACTGTTTGCTCCGAGGCCTATTCGCTCCATCATTTGCAGGATTCGAATGGCGATTGGAATTTGAAATCAAGGCTCGAACATGGGGAATCAGTCTCGTAGTTTTTAGATGATGAGAAATAAATGACAGCAAACAAAGTTTGACAGCAAATATATCACCCTGGGGGTTTGATTGAATTCTCTCTCAACAAACTAATCAAAAGTTTCTAGCGGAAAGCACGGCGTACGAAGAGGACAAAAGAAAAAATTGAAACATCAGAGTTCCACAGCCAAAGGCACATCCATGTTCCAACATTCCCTGGTACAAGTCTTTTGCTGACGCAGACAAAGAAAGAACACCAGCCTTTATGGTCACCGAAAAGTCACCCCTACACTTACCAGATACCTCCATCATGAGACAGAAACTCTCAAGCAACTCATTATAAAAACACCACCCCTCCTCTCTCCCTCCCACCCACGAACTCGTCAAACCCCGAGATGACATTTTATACAAGATGATGCTCCCTGGCAGCTATCCTCGATGTGAAAACACTCTCCATGTAATCCCTACCAAATTATCCGAAACCCACACCCCTCAAGAAGCAAATGAATAAACAGCAATTCAATGTAAAGCTTCGCTGAAAGTGACAGCAGAAGTCTTCTTAACAACAACCTCCTCATCTCCTCTTCCTTCTCCCTTCCCCAAACCTACAACCCAGCCACCCCCTCCTCACCCTTCTCGTATTCCCACCTCCCCAAATATAACCAAATCCACATAAACAACAACTTCGCCACCATGGGAAAGGTTACCAGCAGAGCAATGCGCGGTAAACTGATTTTCCCGTATCCCCACACTTGAAGTTTATAGCGCCTCGCCCGGTCTTCTCTAATGCCTAAGTAAGTCTTACCAACAAGTACACATACCCAAAAAATTGGCTAGGTATATAAAACCCCACCCATCAAAAACTTTTACTTCCCACAACGAGACGAATATCCGATTCATCCCAACAGCCCTTATGGGGAAGGTAGGTCTATGTTTCTCATGTATCTTCGAAGTGAAGGTGGAGAAAGTGGTGGGACCGAAAATTCGTCCGTGGACGTCTGAAAATAAGAGTCAATGATGAGAGAATGAACGATATCTTTGACAGCAGGAAAACTCTCGACAGCAATAGATCAAAATGAGATAGACACAAATGCCCAGCCCCAAAGCCCCAAATGAGCCATGCAACGGAAACAATCCCTACATTGGCAACCATCAGTGTTATTGTAGCAAAGCAACGCGGCCACAGTGAATTTGTCAGCTTTTCGATGCTATCAGCCGTTAGATGCTATTCTGTTCAGAAACTGAGAGATCCTTTTTATACCCCACTTCTTCCTCCAGTCGCGATATTCACTCGAATCTCAACACTGTCCCCCTAGTCAAAGAGTCACAGGAAGCTACGGAGAGAGGGGGTTGAAGAATAAACAAGCCATTTCAAAATTTCAAGAACTAACCGGGATATATCCCTATTCTACAACATAAACTCCAACATGAATCCCAAAGTGTCCCAGGCCTTTCCAAGCCAAAATTCCAATTCCATCCATCATCAGTTCATATACAAACACAAACACCACATTACCCTTCCCTACATCCCTAACTCCCCATCCTGAACCTCATCCATTCCACATCAGCATAAGCTCACTCCCCTCGCTCAACTCTTAACACTACTCCCCGCCCAACTAACCCCATCCCTCCACCTCTCACCCAACCCCCCGGCCCACCCTCCCATCCACTTCGGCATCTTCATCCGCATGCGCACCCTCCCCTCAACCACCGCCTCAACCGCATTAATTAGCCCAAACGTCCCGCTCCCAATCGCTCTAAAAAACGCCAAAATTGCCACGCTCCAAAGGATAAAACTCAGGTAGAAATTATCGCCTACATCCGTGCCCGAATATGCTTCGGAGACAGCCATGGCGAGGATAGCGTTAGCGACCATCCAGGAGACGACCATGTAGGTGCGCACGGATTTGTAGTAGTCTTCTTGTTGTTGGGATTCGGAGGTTTCCGGGGCGGGGACTTCGACGCGGTCGCGGAGGTTGCGGAGGGCTTCGTCGTAGCCGGAGTCGATGTCGAGTTGTTCGGAGGGCATTTCTAGCTCGACTGTTTTGCCGTGGCCGTATGCTGCTCCTAGGTCGGTGTGGATTACGTTGTCACCTTTGGTTCCCCAGGAAATGTCATGCGTGTTGCAGAAGGCGTAGACTTGCAGTGTGCAGATGTAGGAGGGCAGCAGCATGAAGTATTGGGCGGCGGAGGTGAACATGTGCCAGGGATCGAGGTAGAGGAAGGACATGAGAAAGTAGAGGCCGACGGTAGATGCGGTGGAGATGATGAGGTTTGTGAAGACGTTTTTGCCGAGGTGAAGGTTGGTGCCTTGTTCTTTGAGCTGTCGGACTACAATGTAGATAGCGCAAAAGGTGTTATACGCCATGATTATACTGTAGACTACCATGGAGGAGAAGTAGAGACGTTTAGCGCCTTGGGGCCGGTTGCCCATGGAGAGGATGAATTGCGTGCAGATGAGTAAGACGCACGTGTAGCGGAGGATGGTGAAAATGTAGAGACCTATGTGGTGGCCAAAGGGGTCCACTCGGGGGTCTGACAGGGAACCCGCTACGAAGTAGAAGGTCAAGTAGAAGTTTGCGAGTGAGAAGAATGTGAAGAGTAAGCTAATGAATTGGTAGACAAATTCAATGTGAAGCAGTATCTTTCGGCCGATCGTATGGTCTGTTTTCCAGACTTGTCGGAAGTGAACTAGAGAGTAGACGGCTGCGAAGAAAGCTCCATTCAGCCATCTCCTTCGCTGCGAGACAAACTCGGGGACGGAATCTGAACAGTCAGTTTAATCCAATCTTTCAAGTCGGAAAGCTTACCAGGCACATCAGTCTCTCCAGTACAGCTCTTGACATATTTCAAGACCCATCTCTCATCTCTTTTAGCGACCAGCTCCCAACACAGAATACGATCTTCCGCCAAATACATATTCGCAGTGAAGACATCTGCATTTTGACCATGCAGCGTCTCTCCCTTGAAATACTGGCTCAACGGCCCATGACCTGTATGATCGTTCTGCAGTGCGTGGTATCTGTATGCACTCAAAGCACCTGGCAACACAGTAATGTAGCCAAACACACTTTCCAACGGTTTGTCCAGAATATTAGACATCTTGTACTCGAAATTCTGAGACGCAACCAGAGGATTCAAGAGAGAAAGACCAAATTTGCCCTTCATAGCCTTGATTTCTCCACAAGCACCTGCAACGTTGGAATCCGTATCGAAAGCCTTCCATAGATGGTACAGAGAATTGCCGCCCGGTTTCGTTCCAACATCCAAAAGAATACAGATATTCGGCGTAAGAGCTCGGCCGAAAGCATTGAAGAACCATCTATGGGAATTTAGTTTCTTGGCATTCTTCTCCTTCAAGCAGAAGATCATTTGGCAGGGCACAATCCCCTTTTCAGCTCCCTTGAACTTGAGATCCGAATCGAGAGATACCTGGGTCGTATATTCGTAAACGTGAGCTTGCACTTCCTTCTGGTTCACCAGATTCTTGGCAATGCCGTCCTGATAGACTCCCATAGCCGCCAAAGCGTCAAGTGTCCGGGGGTGCACCTTTTGTCGACCGTCAGAAACGATGCAGACGACAATTTTCTGCCATCCGTGTTCTCCCCAAGTTCTTGATTTCGATCGAGAGCAGAAATGTGAGATGTTCTTCATGACTGAGTGCATAGTTCTCGTGAAATCGATCTCGTTCTCATTGTACATCGTGATGCAAATGAATAGCTCCGTTTCTCTTGCTGTGGTTCCAATATTCTGACGCAGCTTATATCCTTTTGAGACGAAATCATCGGGATCGCATGTGACGGCCGTATATCGCATATGTGTGAATTCGATCTCGTCTCGTCGTGGTAGGAAACTATATAATATAGTAGGGATTTTGCACTCAAGAATGAGTTCTCCATTAATCAACCGGACTTCCTTTTTAGCCATCTGAGCTTGTCGCGCTCCTCGTCGCTCCTGTTTTCCATCTGGTGCTGGCCCGTAGTGTTCGAAATACTCATCATCCTCGGCCTCACCCTGGAGAGTATCGTTCGACATGTATGATTCCCTCGCTTTCAAGCCTGGTTTCAGGGGACTCTCGGGACCGAATACATCATCTCCGTCGCCTATATCGCCTTCTAACGGGATTGCAATCGTAGCATCGTCTGCAAAGGTCGAATTACGCGCTGATGCACCAGGACCAGAGAACAGCGGTGCGGGAGGAAGTGGCCGTCTAGGACTCCCACCATATCTGGATGACGGTGTGCCTGGCCTTGGGCTGCCATTAAGATCTGCGGGCTCGAATGGTAGGTTCGAAGGTGGTGGTCTTTTGAATTCGGAAGAACCCCTCGAAGGAGTCCAAGGCCTTGTGGGCGATTGTCTGCCACTTGGTGAGTATGGCACGTACTGCGAGTCGGGAGGTGCCATTGGTGGTGCAGTGTCGATGATCGATGGTGCTCGCGAGTGTGATGATGTGACGGACGGTTGGTAGGATCTGCGAGGGGTATAGGGTCTGTTTGTACTGCTGTGTAAGCTTTTCGTATGTTTTAACTGCGCTTCAAGATTCGCAAGAGGAGATTTGACTTGACGTCGCAGAGACGATCTCCGTTCTGAAGGCCCATCAGGTAGAGTTGGTAGGTCTACGTCTGGAACTGGCTTCTTCTTTTTCTGCAGCTTGCAGGTTGAGATAACTTCCTCTTCTTTCTTGGGAGACGTAAGATGTTCTGGAGTTGATTTTGGTGATTTTCGCACGAGCTTTGTATAGACTGGTAAAGGACGCGGCAGTAGATTCTGTGATACATACGGTCGACTATTTGAATCGTCCTGAGATGTCAACAAACGGATTTGCGATCCATCTGTTGGTTGACCTGAAGGCATTTCATCTCCATAAGTTGCATAAGATGGTGGCCCAGAGTAGTCTGGAGGCCCTGAAGATGTTGTGCTTGGGGTCGTCATCTTGAAAGCAGTTCTTCAGCGTACGATGCGCCAGCGATTGCGCCTGGAATGTGTTGTGTTTACTTCAGCTCATCGACTCGAGCTGGAATGCGATGACTGTAGATATTCGGTTGGAGAATCGAGTCTGAGTGTAAATTTCTTCCCAATTTGCTACAAAGGGCCGTGCTTTGGAAGAACAATGACATTCAAATGTTTCGCGATGTTGACTTCAAGTTCTTTGCTTTTGCGATTTGGAGTTGCTGAATGTTTGTTAGCCGCCAGGTACCGTTGACTTGACAACGCGGGAAGGCGGGAAGGAGTGGAGCCCATCCGCGGGGAGGCACGTGATGCCATCGCTGCTTTGCCGACTTCAAGGGGCTCGATTATCGGCAGCGCCTTTCTAACATCAGGCAGATCGAGATATATCCAATTATGTGCCAGATCAAGCTCTAACATCATATCGCCGGGTAGCTCAACAGCCACGGACTATGCGGAGGTGTTGAAAGAGACATAGCTGCTAGGGCTAGGGCATCACACCAATGGGGCCAGGTTATATAGATGCAAATATTATTTCTATTCAATATACACAATCACTTCTCATCAATATCCTCATAAGCATCCAAGGCGTGCATCGAGCTTTTGAAAATCCACGTTCATGGGATCGTAAATATACACAAAGCTTGCCACCCGCCTATCTTTCATATATCTCCATCCTTCTTCCATCCGCAAATCTTTATATCTCCGCAATAAAATATAAGCCTCCGTTCCAGATCTCTGCCGAAAAGTGGCAAGAGCTCCACAAGGACACGCGAGGGGGGGTATTACAGCGCTCCCCAACGCCAAGTCGAATGGTGAAGAAAGGAAAATTTGTGTGAGCATTTGAAGCTCCATCAGAACTGTGCTGATATGTTCGGGTATTTGTACAGGAAGTGAACGGAGATCAGCAGCGGTCGATGGGATGGAAGGTGCGAGAATTATTAGCTGGTAAATGGTGTAACTCAGTTCCAGCCGAGTGAGTTCTCCGCCATCATAGGTGCTGAGATTTGCTGCGTTCGTGCTGAGTTTCCTGCACTGCCCCTGCTGTCACGTTGAGTTGCTCCCGGTGTTGACGTACGACCACCGGACATGTAAACGTTGGCACCACCCATAAGTGCTGGGCTACCGGATTGTCTCATCTCGGATCTGCTCATGATAGAGCTTGACCGACGGTGACCCAACTTGCGCTTCTTGTATCTTCGAGCAATCAAGAACATAGCAACTCCATAGGCGGCGCATCCACCAATCGCACCCACTGCAATACCGGCGGTGGTTCCACTGACAGCAGGAGATGCATTTTGAGCATCGTTGTTGAAAACACCATTGTTTCCACCAGGCGTAGACGATGGGTTGCTGCCGCTGCCACTTCCCGTTCCAGTTGAGCCGTCGCCCGAACCAGGAATCAAAGGGATCGCAGGGTTGATATAGCCCATCAATGTGTTTACACTTGGGTCTGCATTGTTGTAGATCTGGGCCACAGGGTTGTGGAGATCAAGACCAAGACTCTGGACCATGTTGCTTGGGATATACGCCATGCACCCAGTAGTTACGAAGCCCATTGTCGCAGTGGTGTTGATTGGGTACAGACTGTGCATGATGACTTGATCTTGGTGGAGTGTCAATCCATCAGCCAAACCAATCGGCATGTATTGGAAGATCTGAGCCGAAGACAATGGGGTATTGACAACGAAGTAGAAGTTCAAAGGGAAAAGAAGACCAATTTGCACCTTCGACATGCCCTCAGGTACAGGCCCAGTAACATTGGGATTGGTAATAATCTTTGGCGCATTGGGGCTCATTGTTGGAACTACTGGGTTCTGACCGGCGGAGAGAGTCGACGAAGGTTGGATTATGATCGTTTGGGGAATAAAAGTGGTTGCAGAATTTGTCGCCGAAGGGGTGATCGTCTGAGGGGCTACACTTGTCGAAGTGGCTGATTCGATAGATGATGGTATCGTAGCTGTAGTCACTGGGGCCGTAGTTGGGACGCTGGTTGCAGTTGTGGCGACTGATGTCGGAGAAGTCAAAGGTGTAGTTGAGACTGTAGCAACTGAGGTTGGAGAGGAGATACTTGGTGTCGTTTCAACGCTTGTTGCATTTGCTGATGACGGTGTCGCAGTTGAGGTCAATGAAAGGGGAGTCGAAGAAGCTGGGCTGCTTGAAGGCGTACCAGTGGAGCTCACGGATGTCAAGCTAGTTGGCGGGGTCGCGGTTGAGCTTATTGACGTTGGTGGCTCAGTGCTGGTGGAATTGACGGAGTCAGTGGGGGAAGTGATTCCCGAGGGTGTGCTCGTCGGTGTTGTGATACCAGTTGAAGTAGGAGTGGTGATTGTTCCAGTGGGTGAGGTGGTTGTGTCAGGAATTCCCGTTCCAGTTGATGTTGGGCCGGTGGGCGTGGGAGTTCCCGAGGGAGTTACCGTGGGCCCAGTTGAAGTACCTGAATCGGTTGCTGAACCAGTATTGGAAAAGATGCTGGAGATAACGCTAGCAAGATCAGTACTTGACGATGGTGGCGCTGTTCCCGGTCCTGTGATTCCAGACGAGATATCAGTAACACCAGTTGAAGCAGGCCCAGTAATTCCTGAAGGATCACTTGTCGTGGTAGGAGTTGGGACAAGATTCGAAGTAACATCACTAACAACAGAGCTCAGGGCAGAGGTTGGCAGAATTCCCGTCTCAGTCGAAGATGGCGGAGCAGTGCCTGTTGAAGCAGGAGATGTGGGTGCAGTCCCAACAGCACTCGTAACCCCAGAAACAACAGAGCTCAAAAGAGACGTGACGGGAGAAAGAATGCCGCTATCAGTCGGTGTAGCAGAGGCTGGTGCAGTCGAGCCTCCACTTCCAGAGAAAGAAACTCCAGAGGTGACGCTCTCGGGAGTCGTGGTCGTGGCGGGTGCCTCGCTGGTGCTCGACCCTCCAAGAATTCCTGATGGGCCAAAGAGGATCCCACCAGTATTAGAAGAAGCTGGGTCAGATGATGGCACAGTCTCGCTGGGACTAATGGGACTAGTGGTTGTGGGAGCAATTACAGTGGAGGGTGCTGAACCCGTTGACCCAGCTGGAATCTGTGTCGTGGCAGCAGTGCTCGGCTGAATGATACTTGATGGAACTCCGGCAGTAGATCCCACAATGGGGTCCAGAATGCTTGACACTAAGTTCCCTTGGCTGGTGCTTTGCCCTGCGCTTGATGGAGAGGCTCCCGTGCTTGATCCTGCTGAACTAGCGGCTGAGCTTGAACTGGAAGGTGTAGGTTGTAACGGTGACAAAAGACTGCCCAACAGGTTCCCCGTCGACCCAGCATTGCTGGAACTTGACCCAGCATTTGACCCTGTTGTTGTTCCCGGCGTACCTGGGGTTGTCTCAAACGAACTGAATAGATCCGACAATGAGCGCGAGCTCTTCGACGAAAACGATGATTGTTGCTGCGACGACACGGCTGAAGTGATCACTTCTTGGGAGGTCGATTGTTGAGAACTGGTCGTCTGTTCTGGTACGTGGCTCGTTATTGTCGAATTAGTATAGATGGCGCGCTTGATCTGTCGTGGGAAATAAAATTTGGGCCGTTCCTGAGGTTCGGCAGCCGCTAATGTTGAAAGCAAGGCCACCGAGGCCACGAAGAGTGTAGAGGTATGCATCTTGACAATTGTTATGAGTTGTATCCACTAATGTCTTTAAATTGAAATGGTAGATGATGCGGTCAAGTGAGACGAAAATAAGACGCTTTTGGTGATCTAAATTGGGAGTCAGCGACGACACCGATTGCCAGCAGGCCAGTGACACTGACTGTCAGGGCAAATTGATTAACGAGTGTACTTGACAAAGATGTCAACGAGTGTGTCTATCGATGAGGCAAGTCAGTATGTGTGCGTGTCAATCTTGAATTCTTGTCGCATGAATGATCCACAAAGATCTCCTCGACCGCCCGAACAGAACGCGCGACGCAGAGAAACACTTCTTCGATTCCACCGCTTCCCCGTTCAATGACCCTCGATCGCGACGCAAATGCGGGTGACTCACTTTGTCAGATTAAAATATCAGTCGTATACTGGAAATGGCGGTCTCAAAGGAGTGTCGTGACGAGAAATCGTCAGAAAGGGATCTGGGGTCGTTCCTTCAACTTGAGTTCGTTTTCGATCATGAACCAGCAACCATTATCCAGAAGCCTCCCGAGGCTCTCGCGATTCGTATCGACCACGTGTAGTGGAGAGCGTGCGAGCAAGCTGCACGTTGTCGAAGGCGAGGTCACTGGGAGTGAGGAGGGAGGAGGTGCGGAGGAGAGGTGGTGAGAAGTAGCAGGATGAGGAGGTGAGAGTGAGAGAATGGATAGGGTGGAGCGAAGAGAGCGCTGGTGCTGGTGCTGGGCGAGTGGGCAGGCTAGGCGGGTAGCAGTTGGTAAGCCCGGGCGGAGATACTGTAGTAGAGTAGAGTGGTAGTGCTGGGCTGGGGTGGATTAGTTTGGTGCAGGTGCGTGCAGGCGTGTGCCCAAGGCAGGACCCAGGCGAGGATAGTGAAATTGTGCTGGCTGCAGTGAGAAACGACAAGCCTGCCGAGTGCAGACAGGGAAATGAGGGCGAGTAAAAAGGTCAAGTACTCCGTAAGCGTCCTTTAAACGTAAGGTTCTACTGGCGCGTAACCTTCTCGGGACAGAAAGTAAATATAATTTACTTCGGTAGATATTTCCAACGGGGCTCAAGCACAATTAATTTTGACTGTGCGGCGGTAAATAATTGTGTAGTACTGGTAACAACACCAGCGTTCGTTTGGGGGTTGTGCAGTCAAATACGAGCAGACGGCGAGTGTTTGTAGGAGGTCGGTGTCGGTGTGCCGTCAAAAATGGAAAAAGTTCGAGGGCTGGTAAATAGTAATAGTATCCTCGCCCTTCTTCTTTCTTCCCTTGGCCGCAGCAATTGGGTGCAGGGCGGTACAAAGAGACTGACGAGTCGACAAGCGATTGTTTGTCCAAGGCAAGGTTTCTAGAAGCCAAGATACAAAGGACGCGGAGACCTTCGATATGTGGCCCTAGTTAGGCCAGGTTTCTTGAGCAGATTATACAGGATAATTAATACGAAGTAATTGCCTCTCTCTTAGTCTTGATATCATCACATACGGAGGGTAATAATCATAATCACGCTAATGATGACCCTCGTGGTTCTTCTCATTCTCCGCCAGCAGCTCTCGTGCAGGCCCTGGTGCAAGTTGGTGCTTCTGTACCTTTCTCAAATTCTCCTGCCCTGATTTCTCGTGCCTAGTTTGGGTTTGGGTGGAGAATCGTGCACTTTTTGGCAGTGCCTGTTGGTGCCGCATTGAAGCAGGGACTAATCCACGAGGGACCTTGTTACCTTGTTGCCCCTTGAGAAATGCAGACGCCTTCCCTGTCTCTCTCTCTCCAGCCGAGCAAATCATCTCTCACTCTGCCCAGTAGTCTCGTTTGAAAGTGCTCCCTAGCCAGGCTAAATTGGGCCTTTCATTTCCGTAGTCGACCTTTTTGCTCCACACGGACTCCACAAGATCTCCATAGGGCCAAGTGAAAGTCACAAACAAAGACCTCTACGAGCTCCCTTTGTTTTGCCGGCATCTCCCCTTCAACACCTGCCCGAGTCGAACGAGGCCGAGACGAGCATCGCAAGAACTCAAACCCTTTTGTGCAAAATTACGAAGTATAAGGTTACGGCTTCTTTCGTACTCTTTGGGGCCGCGATCCAGGAGCTGAGCAGATCGCGGCTGCAGAGACGCGCAATAGGGATGGCGTTATGCATGCATTATGCCGGGAAGGAGCCTGAAATACTTTATTGAGTGGTCATCAGCCACAAAGCAGATGAATAGGACTCGCACATATCGTCGAGTCGTCGTCCAGATGTACATTTTGTGCAGTCGCTGAGTCGCCAGAAAGTGTTTTTCTCCGCACTGCCCCCTTGGATAAAAACATTTTTCATCTACCGTATCACCCGTGATCGTGATATGAGGTGATGCCAACGCACAGGCTGGGTGCTTGGTACTCATCACAACCGAATTGAAGCACCACTTGTCCCAAGCTTCCAAGAGCAAAGAGGAGAAGCTCTCTCCGATTCTCCGAGAACTGGAAGCTCTCCCCGCACAGACCGCACAGATGTCCATCGAATCACAGAGCTAACCGCTTTGAACCGCGCCATGAAGCTCACGATGTCAAACAAAGGAGACACCACCGGCGCCAACCTCTAAATATAATTGCCTCATGCTCCAACAGGACGAATCGCACTACTGTGGTAAAGCGGAATCTGTGAGTGCACGGTTTGGGACACGAACATCTGAGAGCCTCACAACCCAAAATTCTTGATCATCGCGTCCTCTTCTCCTTTCGGATGCAGATTTGCGACTCCTGGCACGAGCATCTCTTGAGTTTTGATAAATGTTTACGCTCCGTATACTTTTGCGCCCCCAACAACGGACCCTTCCGTGGACCAGCAGATTGGTGGCCGGCGCAAAGTCGCGACGCGATCTTGGGTGGATCTGGTACCTGAAAATTCCACGGTCCAGACCATCAGCGCGCTACGAAGCACCTGCAGGTAAGAAATAAAATAACGATCAACAACCTCATCCCAACCCTAACATGGCCATCACGCTGCATAGTGAGGTTACAGTCAGCTTCGAAAAATCACCGGTTGGACAGCCTCAAAAGTCAATAGTCAATATATTTGTTGATCCCCGTTGAGATCATTGATCCCGAGTCGGGTCCGATCAGGAGAACTTCTGCCCTATTCGGCGCAGAGATATTGTATCACTGGCTAGATAGCTTCACCAGCTCGTGACTCCAAACAAATTCATGAGGAAGCCGACGTCTCGAGTCCCCAAATCTCCCCCCCATCCTCCCGAACAAGCAATCGATCCTCATCCCGCATCCCGCATCCTCACACATCCCCTCAGATTCAGCCTCTCATCTGCAACAAGCCCTATCGTCATCCCATCCCGAACTCTGCTTCACATTCCGAGCCTCACCCTGAAATTCTCGTTCCTTCCCTCCATAAACAACCTCCTTCCTCCCATATAATTCGTCCCCTTATCCCCCGAGCCTCACCCTTACATCCAAGTTCCAACACACGAAGCCAAAGCCAGCACAATTTCACAAAACCCACCAGCATTTCCCTCCCTCTGGTCCCACGTCACCCGCCCATGTTCGGCCCTACAACCCATCCGCCTGTTTCACCATCATCTGTTTCTTCTCTTCCCGCCCACGCCCACCCTTCCAGAACGCCTTGCGCGTTTCAGCAGCATTGCTTGAATTGTAAAACCTCGGGGAACGAATTTTAAACTTCCATGAACTCAATTTTGCACGCCAAAGCGAAGAAATCCAGAGCGGATCAGAACAAAATTGCCTCATGAAAACATTTCTCCAAGGCCCTTCGTAGAAGTAAAATGCATGCTCATACAACACGCAGGCATGATCCAATAATCTTCCACAAAATTACCCTCCCTTCCCTCACTCCTGGTGCTCCCTCACTCTCAGGGGCAAACCCCTCACATGACCCCTTCCTCCCCCCTCACGTGCCCTTCACAACTCCTTCCTTCCTTTTATGCCGTATTATGCGCACGACACAAAAAGCAAAACGCCATACCTTCCTCTTTCTCTTCCCCCCTTTCACGAACTTTGTTGCACATCGCAAGTGCAAAAACACATCACTGGACCTGGAAGTACGGGATCTCCTGCTTACGCGATTCCTTACTTCATCGCGCTAAATATAGATTCATTCCCACTTTTAGATCTGCTCCCGCTTCCCTTCCCGCACCTCCACCTCCGTGCAGAAAGATGCTGTGTTGTCGCGCGCTTGATGGAGGTATTTATCCAAAGAGAAATTTATTAAATAGGTGGCGGTACAGTACACCCATATTCTGAAATGGAATGGAATGGGAGGGAGAGTAAATATTTGTGGTTATTTTTATTCATTCACGTCGTACAACTCAATACACGCTCGCCGCAGTCGCAGTCGCACGTGTGCATTTAGTTCTATTTATTTTCAATCCTCGAGGTCACGATGAGCCCCATCCTACTGTATGCGCATCCTATGTTGGTTCTCCTGTCTCCTGTCCAGTAACAATTGGACCCCCAAAAGCAGACGCGATCAGCCCCCAATTCTGCTTTTCAACCTTCCCTATTCAGAACATTAAGCACGAGCACGAGAAATACATGCATGCGCACTTCGGTGCTGCAAGTAACATGTATCTACCAACCAGCCTTGCACAATTATTTGATTTAATGTACAAGAAAGGGAGTCTTAGAGACGATCAATATTTTTCTTCGCCGCATGTCCGCGTGAGGTGCGGGTGGACAGACGAGGTGGGAGGGGGTTACATTTTCCGAGGGTGTTGGGCTGAGTAAGATTTTTGTATGTATGTATGTTGGTGGTTAAGTGAGTGAATTATTGGCTCTTTGTACGAGACGAGCCGCTCATGTTGGTGGTATCTCAGCATGCAAGTTTGGGGCTCAAGTGAGTTCGCATTTCGTCTCTATGCAAGTTTCTTGGGCGGGAGTGAATCTTCCTGCTGGAAGACGAACCCGACATCGAATTATCTCCTGAGGCGCATCGGAAGCTTTCCTAACTATAAGTTACATTTCAACAATTTACAATCCCCTTTTTTCATCCACGGCATTGTACCACTCATATGTCCGATAAACCTGGTGCTGGATGTTGTAACCCTCGGATTTCTTCACTCGGCGAATCGCGCAAGTAGACTTGATCACCACAGTCTGTTCTCTGCTCTTCAATAATTATGGCATTTCGATTCACCTGTTTTACTGTCAAGGTCATCTCTGCAGTCATTCAGACTTTCATTCCTCAAGTCCAAACTTATACTCCCGTCTTCCTTCCCCTTCCAGGCTATCCTCTCCTCCGTCCCTCTTGCTCAACCTCTCATTCGAATGCCTGATCTTCAACTCAACGCACCATGATATACCATCGAAATACCTCAATCATGAGAGTGCTAGGAAACGATTTGGCCAAGCGGAGCTGATATATATATATATATCGAACCTGTCCTCGGAATACTCCTGTCTAGCTCTCGGTCTCCACCGCACATCATCTTCTTCGGTGAATACTAAATGCCCGAATGGAAATTTCTTCACTTCTACAGCTATTTAATTCACGCAGTCGAGGGACTTTGTAATCTAAAAGCGCTCCTTCTTTCCAAGCAGAGAGATGTTTTGGGGCGCCTGTCCTCGCTCGAACTCATTCAGAGCTACGATGTAGATGGGGATTAACTTTTTCGCCATACGTTTCCAATGTTCAGACGATTGAAACGAGTACATACTCCTTCCCATTGGGTTGCTGTCAAGAAACCCTTTACTGTCAATCCTGCTCTCCCCCACCATCATCTCTGACCACCCCTCCCAAGTTTTCCTCCCCAATTACGATATCATTTATCCTCGAACACATCTCAATACATCTCCTTCCTACACAGCACTACCCGGCTCCCATAGTTTCGGCACAATTCGTATCTGTTGTTGCTGGGGCAGATCTTGGAATGAGATCTATGCCTTTATATACATGATGCGGGTTTAGCTTCCCCCCTTTCCATGTTAGCTCACCGTTGGCTTTTCATTCACCTCCTGGAGTGTTTTTGAGCTGCGGATGAAGCTTAGATCAGGACTTAGGTATAAATTGAGCACCTTTCCTGTATTTCCAAACATCGGCACGAAACAGTCCACTGTCTTCCGGAAAATTAAGTTGGGCATTTTTTGCTCGTCGAAGACGGAAGAAGGACCTCTACGATTTCGGTGGGGTCGGAATCTGCTTTTGAAGGGGGAATCGTACTTTTTGAAGATGAGGTAGGGCACGGAAGTGCTGCCAAATTTTCCTTGCTGTCAAGTGTTCAGCTGCTGTCAATTTCCTTTTCATTCATACCCCTCATTTCCACGCTCACGCAGCACAATCTTCCATGTGTCCAAGTTCTCGTAATCTATCCGAAACAAGTCTCTGGCCACATCTCATGGCTGAAAGCATCTTCGTTTTACGGCATTTGTCTGATCTTGCCTCTGTTTTGAGGGAGGAATTTCAATGTAAGATCGGGTCCTCTTGTACCTGCAGGTGCATTTGGATGCTCGCACGTTGGTCTCGAGAAGCATGCCGGCACATTCACTGCCAGGTCTTACTTCCTTTTCTTGTTATAAATTGTACCTCCTTTCACGGGAAGCTGGTGGACAACTTCAATAACCAACTTCGAGGGAAGTGAACTGTTGCTTCATCGTGTTGGTCAACGACCCTGCGCCTCACAACTGTGGCGGCATTTCAGACTTTCCTGGAGTTCAAGTGGTGGCCCATGGATTGAAGGTCCCAGTGAATGCAGTTGGTGAACGAGGGAATGAGGGCTGTTGTCAAGGATTTCCTTAATGTCATTCTCCTCCTCGTTCATATTTCCCCCAGCCTAACGTTTTCAACATGAAGAGTTTCCATAGCCTCGATTTTCCAATTTTGACCTTGAGAAACAGGGCCACGAGCAAATATATGCACTCCCAGCATAGTCGGCAGTAGCTTTTGTCATTTTGACTCGTGTTGAGATGTTGTGATGCAGGGTCGGGGCGTTTTATACACAGATCTAGAGCCTGATTTCAAAGCAGATGGAGAACGAGATTCGTAAGGAGAGCAGGTGCAGTATTGGTATAAAAGGATTTTTTTGCTCACAAGAAGGCAATCAATATTTCCATGGCAGAGCAGCATCAGATTCCTGGCTGATTCATGTTCTGGAGCTAGTCACTGAACGTTGGGGTTGAATCTGAGGGGATTCCAGTTGTCTTTGGGCTGGGTGATTCTAATAAGAGCTAGCAAGTGCAGATCCGAGTGAGTGAATTCGTCGGTATCAAGGATGGTGGGGCTTTGCTGTCAAGACGTTCTTTGCTGCCATTTTCATTCATCCCTCCAAAAAGATCACCAAGCAAGTAGGGTGACCAATGTTGCTTCACGCCATTTACGTCTTATCGCTTTTACCAGATGAGAAGCACAAACTGTAAAGAATCTCGAGATTTCCATCGCCCACATCGATACCTCCAGGATATGCTCTACGCTCATCATTTCGTCATGACTGACTTCTACTTATAGTCGTTTAGGAAGTCAGAATGAGAAGATTTGTTTCGGGTTTTGCGCGTGTTATTCACTCATTATCTACTCCAGGGTAAACTTCAAAAGTCATTATCTCTCAGTGTTATGACTCGCGAGCAATATAAATACTCTCCAATATTCGCAACAAGAAAAGCGGGAGGAGAAGCTGCCTTTCCCGTCCTTTCATTTGTGCGGCGCCTAAGTAATTTTCGTTGGCATATTTTCCGTCATTATTGGATAGATACTCTGTTCGAGTTGAAAAAATTAAGAGCACGGAACGGATTGCTGGATCACTGAAGGAGTCACCTGCAGTCGAGAACTTCTCTACTGTCGCAACCATACAGCCTTCAGAATGTATTTTCCTTCACAAGCGATTGGACGAAACCCATATTCGTTTCCCTAAATTTTAGCTCGAATGTATCAAGACTTGTGAAAACGACTAATTCAGGCGAAGGTTGGACAATATTCGCCTCGATCCGACCCAGTATGGTAGTGAGGTAAAGGGAGATGAGCGTCAATAAGTCTTTTGAAATAATCGATGTTGAATCGACCATGAGTGGGATGCGTGTGGGGAGCCTTGGAAGTAGTTTCATAATAGGCTTCTTGGTCATGTTCACTTCTCATCCAGCCTACTTTCAGATTATTGCCTCTTGAAAGTTCACTTGAGAAGAAGGGGAAATATGCATCCTCACTAATCTACCCGGCAGGAGCAAGTAGATCAAAGGGGGGATTTTTTTTGGCAGAAATGGCTCTCCTGCGAGAGAAGGACATTAAGAAAGACTTGAATTAACCTATCTTGAAGTCGTATTGTCTTGGGACATTAGTTCGAGAAGATATCTGGAAGTTTGAGTGGATGAGGGGTATGAAATTGCTGCTGTCAAGAATTCTTTTGTGGTCGTTTCTAAATCATCCCCGCCCTCGAAAATTTGTAGGGATCATTTATCAAAAGGTTAAGTTTTTGGAACTGAGCTCCCCATTCAAGATCACCGAAAGTTTGATGTTACAGGCCAATGCCTCTGGAAGCTTGGGATGTGTTAGTGCTGTTCATTCTAGTCATGCGGCTCGGGCGAGGGGTTTATATTATAGCAACGATTACTTGAAATGAATCTGTATACCTGCTTTTAAAGTCCTAATGCCAAAGGAAAATTCCACTCGAAATGAACGTGTTCTTACTATAAATACGAGACGTGCCAAAACGCATCAAAGACAACAGGATGAGCGACCCGGACCCGGACCCGACCAGGTGGAGGTATGTCGCGGGGCATATTTTCGGGGCTGAGGGCTGTCATATTGGAAAATATGCCCCTACTTAGCTTCATAAGAGATTTCGTAGCTTTGAGTCAACGTTTGTAGAAAATTATTTGCCGTCGATACCCTTTTTCGGTCATTTTCTATGAACAACATTGAATTTAATTCGTTCTCAAGCTCAAGCTTCCCGGCCAGTATTACCCTCGAATGCAATAATATAATCATGTAGCAAGAATCTATTGAAATCCATGGGTTACACTGAAGTTTGAGTCTTTGTCGGTTTGATGGTCTTCTCCTGAAATGATGGGACTGTCGCATATATAGCTTCGAAGGAGGGAATCCCCATCTCCTCTCCGGATCACTTCTAAACTACAGCGCCATGGGAACCTATGCAGAGACCAAAGAAATGTGCTCGTATACAGATTCAGGATAGAGTAAAACGATACGACACATGAAGAGAGGATCTATCTGTCTTCACAACTATGCTGTTGCGGGGACCAATTGGCCATCCAGGAACTAATTTTGAGGTTGTGGAAATTGCGACATGATGCATTGAATGTTAATCGGAACTGCGAGCTATATGTGGAGTACTGGATGTTGAATGATTGATTTGCTGTCAAGGCGCTTTTTACAGTCACGTTCTACTCGAGACCCAACTCCTCCCCCTCAACCCCTCCACCAATTTCTAGACTTAGCACCTCCTTCAACTTCCCCTCAGTACTTTAACTCTATCTTTCAAGGACGCCCCATCAAATACAATTCAGACTGGACTGGGTATCTGTTACTTCGTAGTGAAATACTGAAACTTTGAATGAAAGATCTTCTGCCTTGGCTGTTTGGCGGGGTCGTCTGCGGGGTTGTTTGTGGATCGGCATTGAAACCAGATGAATTCTCCAGGGTATCTACTAAGCCCTGCAAATTCTTAAAAAATTTCAAATTTGTATGGGTTAGTTTGAATGTGATCCTCATTAGAGAAAGAGTGAGTGACTGAACACACTCTGAAAGTTCAAGCCCCTGAATTTAGCGAAGTGGCATTGGCTTCCTCTCTGACTTAACATAATTATATATTCGGATTCTTCTCCACGACTGGGCTTTAATTTCTATAGTTGGTGCTGCACGGTATCTCTCTGGGTTTGAAGTACCCCACGGGTGCAGTTACCTATCTGAATCTCGAATGGTCGCATACCCGCTTGAAACTTCCCCTCATACAACGCCAAGGTCTCTCAAGATCTCTTGAGCACGCGACCTCCTTCCCAAAGGGCTTGCAACAGGGTATCACTTCTGCTTTCAGCTTCAGCCTCCGGCTGGACTCACCTATGTAACTATGCTGATGTCCAAGCACGCTTTCTTATCGGTTCAAACTTCCTGACACCAGTGTGGGAAAGTCCAGACTTCTCGACATTTATACGCCCCGAAGCAGTCTGAGTCTCAAGTAAACGCTTCGTTCAGAATTTGCGACTCACTGGTGCTTATTTCACAAAGAGGTAAGTTATAGTATAAATACGTACATCCTTAGTTAATTGGAATCATCACTTGAAATACACACCAAGTATCAACCACTCAGAACTCACTTCCCTACGAATCATGATCTCCATCACTCTTTCAACGCTTCTCCTCTGTCTTCTCCTCTTGCCACCCATCAAAGCAGACGACGATGCTCCAACCCCAATAACATCCTCCTTCACCGACCCGGCAACAAACATAACCTTCCAACGTTTCTTCGGCGCCAAAACCTCCTTCGCATTCGGAATTGCCCTCCCCCAAAACCCATCCGCAGACTTCATCGGCCAGATATCCTGCCCAACTCCCAACAATGTCGGCTGGGGTGGGATCGCCCTCCAAGATGATATGGTCGGTCCTCTACTTCTCGCCGCATGGCCCGATGGTACCACTGTTCGTTCGTCTTTCCGTCTAGCAAAGACAGAAGACGCGTCGCCACCAGTGGCACCTGGCAACTTCAACGTGGTACAGATTCCTCAGGGGACGAGTGTAAATGGCACGCATATGCTTTTCACATTTCTGTGCCAGAATTGCATGGATTCGACCTTGGGTTTCGCGGCCAGTGATACTAATGCAGGGAGTTTTTCGATGGCATGGGCTCTTGCAGCTACGAGTGTGGCAAGGCCGGCTGATGATGCCACTGAACTACCTTTTCGTGAGGCTGGTAGGTTCCTTCCTTTGGTGAGGAGCCGAGTGTTAGTGCTGACTTGAAAGGTTTTGATTCTTTTGACGCGCAGCTTAGCTTGGCAAGAAGTGCAGATTTTGGGACTTGGGCAGCTATGGCTGGAATTGCCTCGAATGGGTCGAGCACTCCTGTAGCTGTTGCTCCTGCTACTGGAACAACCACGAAAGGAAATGATGACGATGATGAGGACGACGACGACAATGACAGTGATAGCGGCGATGAGAATGATGATTGATATTCTAAAAGTCGGAAGAATTCAATGGCCTTCACTTCAATTTGAAAAGTCGCTTGACTCTGGCGCGAGGGTTGTGTAGCCTTGACGTACGAGGACATGAGACTAGAGATAGAGATGCTTTGAGGCCCATTTCTTTGAACTGCATGTCTCTTTTCTCGATTGTCTGAGTTACCGATACAGTACATAAAACATCTGAAGATAAACGCGCGAACATTTATACAAATTTCGAGTCCATCTCCACCGTTTTCACGTCCCCCTTCATTGGCCAAGAACAGACATCGCTGCTGACACTTCACTTACCTCTACGCACATTCATTTCAGTCCCATAATAGGGGTTGCCTGCGTAAACCGTGTCCCGTCCCTCTGGAATGGCTCTTTCCCTGTCAAAGTCCCTGTATCCGGCAGCATGGTTCGAATGCAGCTTCTTGGTATCATCCTCGGGTTGCCCGCGAGAGAAGCCTGAGAAATAAATAGAGAGCTTGAAGTAGTGGGAGAATCCGAATGTGTTGGGTAGAACGTGGTCGAAGAAGGCGGGAAATGCGAGACTGCAAGAGCACATAAGCCCCACATCGACCTCCAAAACGCTGTGTATAGCTAAGTTAGAAGAACATTCTTGGGTTGGAAATGGAGATGCTTACGCCCAGATACTAAGCCGATAGAACTCCCAGGTAGTGTCTAATGCATTAATTGTTTGAACTGTTATCGCAAGCCGAACGATACTCGCGATGCAGACGCTGGAATACGGCCTGTCAGCTCAGAAACTATGAACTATGAATGAATCGAAGTCTTACAATACTCCCATGCTAAAGACCGCTAGAAGCCTAATCTTACGATGAGTCTGCATATTCAGATTCAAAATCGTTGGTATCGGTAACACCAGAACATAGATGTCACTAAGAATGTTGAAGATGGCGGTCGTAAATGGCGTGATTTCTAGCTTGAGACAGTGCCCAGGCAGTGTGGGATTCCATGACCGGGCTACAGGATCACATAAAAATACAGACCGGAAAAATATGACGACGTAGAAGACGGTGACGGAGAAGATACCAAAGTGTATCAGATAGTTCATTTTTTTGGTCGTTCCAAAGACTCGATAGAAGAAGAGGAAGAAGGTAATTTTGATAAGCATGACCGTTGGCAAATACACCATCTCTGCGGCAAACAAGTACTGATTAATCTCTCGTCAGTAACCTCCCAAAATCCAGTAACCTACTTGATCTTCTAACCTTTAACAGAGGGGTCGTAATGATATTCGTGGCGGGGATGTTCCACATGTGTGTCCCAAGTCCATAATGCTGGTCTTTAGACACATTTCAGCAAGCGCAACCATGTGGCTTAATCCGGTAGCATACCAGTTATGAAGAGAGCCGAGAAGACAACAGAGAAGACCCATGAGAGGACGCACATATCTGTAAAGTCATCAGTCAACGTGAAACTGGTTCAAACTCGGTGGAAATTTTTACAATCATCTAGCTTCAAAGCATGTGTGAGGAAATGGCGGGTATAGAGGCGTACGCAGAGAAACAAAGTGGTCAAAGCCAAACATATTGTGTGCAACACGATTGTGGGCGTAAGACTATTGGGGGGGTTGAGAAAGTTTTGAGTAACACCTGCGGGGGGAGGTATCGCGCTCTGGACCTCTGCAGCTGTGGCATTCATTGGAACAAATTTTTGACGTATAGCGAGAAAAAGTAATTGGTCTTTGATTTTGACTTTGAATTGGTATCATTCGGCGTGAATGGTGAGAATCACGAAGTATGGAACAAGCAGAACTGATCAGAGGAGGCAGATAGCTTGGATCAAGAACAAGATCCTGAGCAGCAGAACTCACAAGGCGCCCAACACGATCAGGGCTGTAATTGGTTCATGAAAGTCAATGTTATGGAGGGTCGCACTTGACAACCTTCTCCAACCAGACAGCGGCCCGTTGAGTTGAAATGCAGGGCAAAAATAGCATGAAACCTGGAAACTTGGGGATGCGCAAATCGTGGAGGGGAGATGAAGAGAGTTCAGAGGGATTACCTGGCTTGTGGCATCCTGAAGACAGGTCCCCAGAACCCTACGAGGGCTAGAGGCGGGTTGACGAGTGGGTGGCGAAGCTTCGATTTGATGTGAAGGAGGCTTGCTGAATCGGCAGCATGATCAAACTCCTGGTTGATGATTGTCTGCAGAAGATCAGCAGTTGGTCATAAGCTACATCCAACATCAGGAAATTTTGCGAGGGGCACAGGCTTACAGTACTGTAAGAACTGCGAATCCATGATGCAGAACTCAACGTTGTACATGGACGCCACCAACGTACATGATACATTCAGCGGTTACGATAATACTTCCGGCAATTGGGAAAGACGCTTAGGCACTCCGGAGGCGGTGCGGCCCTTTTCCGATACAAGCAATCAATCGTGTTGGTTGTTGGTTTGATATCTAAGTGTTTTGATTGGTGCACCAGCTGAAAGACATCCGCTGACGAAATTTCCAACACCTACACCTCCTCCAGCATTAGAAGATGCCATCTGATAACGTCAGCCCTAAACTCCATTTCCCGGAACATGTTGGAAGTTCATATGTGCAATGCGGTTGGTTTTCAATAGTGGATTTGGGCATCCCGGTTGCTGAGTTCTAGAATTGGTTCAGGAAATTGAAGATGTGTCGGCCGCGCAACCCTTGTCTGTTCGATTCTACACCACAGAAGCGAAGACTACTGTGCCAGAATGTTTCGTGCCGCCAACCCAGTCTGATACCCGAGCGAGGTCGCTACTCTGCATGTTCCGGTGCTGAATGAACACCAGATTTGGCGATGTATTCATCGCGGAACCCTGCCATGTCCTGCGCCATACAGGGGGAGAACCAATTTTTGAACCAGCCTTTACGGTTCGATGAAAGACCAACGTCTTGAATAAGTCGGTCTGCATAGACGATGAACTCGAAAGTCAGATGGTTGCCATTCTCACCGTTGCTGAGATATCTTCGCCGACACCAAGCTGTGAAAAGAGCTATTTCGGCTTCTCTTTCAGCTGGAGAAGGTAACCTGAGTTGCTTGTCGAAGTAAGCCGTTATCCAAATTGCTTGTGCTTCAGCTACCGAGAAATAATTTCCAACGAGGACATGCCCAATGAACACAATGGAATCGTCAGCTAAAGGTGCAATTCCATTATACAGTCTGTAAGGTGTCGTAGCTCTAGGCTTGTGGGGATGTGGCGGCGGGTCTGCGAGAAGCGGAAACTTTTGAATCACTTTCAGATCGGCCTCTTTCTCCAGGTCTGCCCACCTTTCGCGGTATCCATCATGCTCATCTTTGCTGTCATGAGGTAAATCAAGTTTGACGAGAAGGTCTTTATCGAAGAAATCTAGTGATGGGTGCCAGCCTGTGCCGCACAAAAGCACATCACTAGGGATCTCCGCTCCGTCTTCTAAGCGTACGAGCCCCTCGTCCAGCTCCTTGAGATCAGATGAATAAACTTTGACTGTGTCGGTGATAGTCTCCCAGAAGTCTGGGCGATTGAGAAGTCCTCCAGTCCCATTCTGCCAAAAGATTCTATAACCTGTCAGTCATTGGCTTTTATGATGCGAATTTAGCATACGGTGTTGCTGGAATAAACTTTTCTCGATGCTTAAGATCTGGAGGGGGAAGCGCTTGGCTGTTGGCTCCTGCCCAGATACCCTTGACAATCCTTCTTCCAGTCTCAGTCTCGTGTAAAAATCTGGTCCAGGCATTTGATGGAGTAAGGTACGAGGGGCTCAACGTAGACGCGGCTCGGATGGATCCCAGCTCAAAGGCATTGTTGTAGGGACCTTTGCCCTTCGGCGAGAGAAAGAAGGCCGGCCCCGTGCCTGTCTGTCTCACGATCCAGGAAACTTTCTTCCCGGCTTTTACAGCTTCGTAAACCATATCAGCGGAAGACTTGGCTCCCCCGAGTACCGTCACATGTTGGATTTCGGAGGATATAATAACGGACGACGATCCAAAGTTCTCATGGTGTATCACTGGAGCTCCAAACTTCTCAATACCGGGAAGTTCAGGCATGTTCTGTACAGAAGTGAGACCAGAAGCCACTATCAACTTGGGAGTGGAGAAAGCTTTTGTATCTGTCGCCTTGGATGTGGTGAGGATGACCCATCTCCCGTCGATTTTTGAGACTTTGGAAACCTCGGTGCTGAAAAGTATCCTTTCACGCAAACTCTGTCCCGAAAATGTGTGCTGATTCACATAATTTTCCAGATACTGAGTGGTATACTTGGCTTTGAAGAAATCGTAGTAGGTATCGTCTGGCGGAGGGCGAGGCATCGGCGTATCAGAGAATTCTGCGGTACCAACCGTCCACTGAGTCCAGAATCCCTCGTATCCTCTTCTCTTATTCCATACGCCTCCAAGGCAGGTGTCTTTCTCCAATAGAAGAACCTTACATTCTGGGTGCACTTCGAGGTAGAATCTCGCCGCTGCGATGCCAGAGATGCCTGAGCCGTAGATTAGCAACGCGATCGTCAAGTGTGAGAACAGGAAGCCACGCCACATTACCTGCCCCAATAATAATCAGATCGAACTCTTGAGAGCTCATTGTCACTGTGCGTGATTGAGCACGGTAGCACGGATGTGAAGATGTCTGAAGGTAGAGTCACGTATGAAGCGACGGCAAGCCTACTGCAGGAATAGCGGGCGGGAGCATCTCCCCGACTATCTCGTCCTTGCAAACAGGGATCGCGCACTGTGTCTGTGCCCCAGCAGGAGAGATCACCACCTGCACCACCACCACCACCACACCGGTTTACTCGCTACAGATTAGCCGACCACTGGAATCATAGGCTTCTAAGCCCTGAAACCCACCCCACTTCTAGGGCTTTTTGTTTCGAGGCGATCTGGGAGATGCACCCGGTGATGATCGCTCTAAGTACTTTCTACTGTATTGGTTCCTGCATGAGCAAGGAATTTGCTGCCGAGATGGGTTTGATCATGCAAGATTCGGCATGCCGTCGATGCTGCAAATCCAGCAAGTAATTTAATTCCAACAGTTGGCAATCTCTTGGACTGGTGGACCGCCGAGTCGGAGGAATGAGAGCTTCAATACCGGGCATGTTGGTGTTTGCAGGCTCGGTTCGCGTTGCAATACAATACAAATCCTCTAGGAGATTCAGAGTACCAATTTTTTTGAGTAAGAACCCCGAATTCTCTCTTGGCCCACCCTCAGTCGATGCATACTTGTTGAATTGCTTCTGGAAGCCATGCCGTCAGTTTCCACTGGTTCATCGCCTCCAAGCACCGAGAAAGGTCACCCCGAAGCTATCGTGAACAGCTCAAAGCCACAAAGCCTTGAGAATATGACAACCGACAGCAAAGACCGCGATAACACAGCTGTCAGCGACCCCGAATCGGCAAACAAGCAAAATGAAGCAAGTGATAGCGAGATATATCCTTCCGGGCCTAGATTCTGGGCTGTGGTTGCCGCTTTGACCCTGACCATGCTTTTGGTACGAGTTTTCCATGTCCTCTCAAGAAAATGGGAGACTGACTTATTGCGCAGGCATCTCTTGATCTCACAATCATTGCAACAGCCATCCCTAAGATCACACGACAATTTCACAGTCTTGATCAAGTAGGCTGGTATACCTCTGCCATGTTGGTCACAGTGGCAGCGACACAGTCGACTTGGGGGAAAGCCTACAAGTACTTTCCAATCAAGTCTGTGTATTTGATCAGTGTCTTCATATTTGAGCTGGGTAGTCTAATTTGCGCTGTTTCGCAAAACAGCGTCACCTTCATAGCTGGCCGTGTCGTCACTGGCGTTGGTGTTGCAGGTACCTTTGCTGGCTCTTTCATCGTTATTGGGGTTTCGGCTCCCATACGACTACGACCCGCGTTAACAGGTGTAATGGGTTCTGCTTATGCAATTGCTTCTGTGATAGGACCATTTATTGGAGGTGCCTTCACAGACCGTGTTTCGTGGCGCTGGTGCTTTTATATAAACCTGCCATTAGGAGCTGTAGCTGCACTCGCTATCGTTCTCTTCTTCCACGTACACAAGTCTATACAACCTACACCAGCAACCCTTCGCGAGAAGCTCTTACAGATGGATATCGCAGGCGCTCTCGTGTTCACAGGAGCCTTGATGTGCTATCTTCTTGCTCTTTCCTGGGCCGGAGCGACAAAGAGCTGGGGCTCATCCGAAGTCGTTGGGACGCTTGTTGGGTTTGTAACTCTAATCATTGTCTTCCTGGTCATTGAGTGGCGACAAGGTGATCGAGCGCTTCTCCACCCATTCATCATGCGCAATCGAACAATAATGAGCGGGGCCTTCTTCTCATTTTTGTAAGTCTCAAATTCTCCTCAGACCCGCAAAACCTTTACTGATAATCAAGTACAGCATTTTTGGTACATTTTATATTGTTCTGTATTATATACCGATCTACTTCCAAGCTGTTAGGGGGACAGATGCTGTAGAGTCTGGCATCCGGACGGTCCCTCTCATCTTAGGCTTGAGTCAGTCTCTCCCTGGATCACCCCCCTCTATTTCGTCTTCACTTCATGACCTGCGACTAACATGTCTACAGCCCTCACTCAAATTGTCACAGGCACACTTATTGGCGAGACTGGCATTTTTAATCCATTTCTCCTTGCAGGGGCGATCATTTCAATTATCGGCTGTGCAACATTATACCTTCTACAGGTTGACTCCGGCCATTCCATGTGGATTGGCTTCCAAGTCCTCGTCGGAATCGGTCAAGGCCTTTGTCTCAATGTACCGATCATTGTATCTCAACGAATCGTGAAGCAAGAAGATGTGGCTATGGCGACAGCGGTCGTCTTGTGTGAGTTCTGGGTCCCTAAGTGGGTCACTGCGTGTATTGGAGCTAACAAAGCCTCTCACAGTCTTTCAGTCATTCGGAGGTGGACTTATTGCCTCGGCCGGCCAGTCTATCTTTGAAAACAGACTCATCCAATCACTAGTCAAACATGGTTCAACAGTCAATGCTGGATTGGTCCTTGCTACCGGTGCCTCAGACTTGCACTCCACTTTCAATTCAACACAGTTCTCTGTGATTCAGGCGGCATATATGACAGGCTTACATGGAGCATTTGCTCTTGGAATTGCATCGGGCGGAGTAGCATTTTTCATCGCTCTCAGCCAGCCTTGGTTTCGGCTTAGCAAGGAGGCAGTTAAGTGAAGGATTGTGGGCATAATACTTTGATTTTTATTGCGCCTAGGCCCGCCAAATTGTGCCGGTAAGCTATGGATTGAGCGCCGGTAAAATTTGAGAGGCACTGGATGGCTTGTAATTGTATACTATTTAGTACGTTGTTTGAGCTTCAAGCTCAACTGAAACCCGCTTGATATCTTGTCTCAGAAGAGATTGAAGCTCGGATTTATTGCTCTTCAGCACTCAAAGCAATGGAAGGGTAGGGAAACGGCTCCCATCTCTTTGTTCCTGGTCAAAAGCTAAGATCTCAGAATGGATGGCAAACGTAGGAGTTCACTTAACTCTGTGTCTCTAGTTAGACAGCTGCTGTCGATCTGGAAATCGTATCAAGAAGGCGGTACGCAACACTAATTATGGATACCAAGTCGCCACACAAAACCCGCGGAAAGTCGCCTCTACTGTAGGCAATCAACTGTTGGAATGCTCCCTAGACGCAGGTGGTGTTTATCAGGACGTCTAGTTGCCCAAGGTATCCCACCTGAAGAGCAGCATAATTTACCCTAACAGAGCAACCCCTCACAGTTACCATGGTAGCAAAATCGTGTATTCTGCAGGCATCCACGAAAGGACGAATTTTTGGGGGACAACCGGAGGTTTTCTGAGTGAATGTTGCTTTCCGCAAAAATCGTCATGGTCGACGGAGATTGAGACGAGGTCTTCCTGGTGTACTAGCTGCGGAGGACGCAAGCAATGATACTCTGCAGGTCCCGGCTTGGCCTATCAGAACGACTGGGACTGGATAAATGAGGTATCGGGGAGGTCTTGAGCCCATCGCCTCCAACGATCTACAAGGCAGTTCGTGAGGTGTCAGTGTGTAGAAGTGAGTGGATGGATCCCATGCTCTTTTGGGGTTAACATGATGACAGAGCCTGCGGGGTCAATGTTGTCTTTAAATAGCAAGTAGGCCCAACAGCTTTATAAAAACATTTCAAATCTGGTTTGTAAGCCTGCGGTGCAGATTATACCCGCTGAAGAGTTATAATCCGGGGTCGAAGACCCGTAATTACGTATGGCAGTGTGCCTGCTTCTGGCTAAAAGTCCGTACTCGGTGAAAAGAAGTTGGTGAACCAACATTCGGGGTGCATACATGCACATGTAGTGCTTTACCATTGGACTACAAAGCATGCTACCAACGGGCGCATCGGAAGCACAGGATCTCCACCTGCAAGTAACCACACCTGTGTTAACGATGCAATGTTTGATGTGTCCTACAATGACCCTGCAGAGCCAAGCATGAGCATGTCCCCGCTCGGTGCTCAAGACCCAGCTGAATGGTAGCGGGGTTCTTCGTGGAGGCACGAGTGTGGAGGAAGAATACGAGTATGGCTAAACTAAGTGGGTGACTTCTCTTGCGTACGTTTCTCTCTTTCAATCTGGTATCCCTCACTTTCTCAATTGTACGATCCCAATTACCTTCTTACAATAATCGTGATTGTTTCAGTGGTTCCCATCTTAGTGGCCAACATGTCTTACGCAAGCTGGCTTACGATGATTTGCGTTGGGATTGTGATACTAGTATGTCTGTTAGATGAAACTCCCACCAGAATGCTAACTATTGGAATACTAGATCATCATCTACCAATCATACTTCTGGGTCTACAACATATATTTTCACCCACTTTCGAGCTTCCCTGGACCTACGCTATGGGCAGCGTCGAGGGTCCCCCATGAACTCTCCTACGTCCATGGTCGTATCATTCATGACCTAGCTGTACTCCACAAGCAGTATGGTGATGTGGTTCGAGTGGGACCCACGGGTCTTTCGTTCATTAGCCCTGAAGCTTGGCTTGACATCTACGCACGAAAGCCAGGGCAAGACGAATTCTATAAAGATCCACTACGCTACACGAAAGATCTTTGCATAAATGGGGCCCAAGAGATTTTGACGGCCGATGAAATTGACCATGCACGTCAACGCCGAGTGCTTGCCCACGCCTTCTCCGACAAAGCCATTCGCGCACAGGAGCCGCTGGTTCGAAAACATGTTGATGTCCTTATGAGCCAACTGGCGAGGAACTCAACGAAAGGGGATGTTGACATGTCTAAATGGCTCAATTGGACCACATTCGATATCATCGGTGATCTTGCATTTGGCGAGCCCTTCGGATGCTTAGAGACCGGTAACTACCATCCTTGGGTATCACTTATCTTCAATACAGTGCAAGCAGTCTCAATCATGGGTGCAATCAAACAATTTCCTTGGGCAGACGCCGTCTTCCAGCGCCTCCTACCAGATGCATTATACGACAAATTGCGTGATCATCAACAACTCTCCATAGCGAAGGTTAACAAAAGGTTAGAGTTGACGACTGAACGTGGAGACTTTCTCCAAGAGATTCTCTCGCATACTGGAAGCGAAAAGGAGATGACAAAAGGTGAAATATACTCGAACGCCGCCCTACTCATAATGGCTGGCTCCGAGACATCAGGAACTGCCATGGCGGGGTGTATATACTACCTAGCCAAGCATCAAGATGCGTTGGAGAAAGTACGCGCCGAGTTGCACTCGCAATGTAGCAGTCAGGAAAAAATCACATTTGCTAAAGTTTTGGACTCGATGCCGTATTTGGGAGCGGCTCTCGAGGAGAGTATGAGACTCTATCCTGCACAACCGATTGCTACCTTTCGAAAAGCACCAACCAAAGGTGCTATTGTGGCTGGGCACTACGTACCAGAACACGTGAGTATCTAATTTCGTTAGGCCAATTAGTACTGTCCAAGAGCTGCCAACTGACGCTGAAGATTGCTCAAACTTAGACGACTGTGGGCATTTACCAATGGACGGCTTACCATGACTCAAAAAACTTCCATGATCCGGAGATCTACGACCCAACGCGCTGGCTCGGTAACCCTGTATACGATCAAGATAGAAAGGGTGTCTTTAAACCCTTTTCTACGGGACCACGGAGCTGTATTGCTAAGAAGTAGGTCTCATCTCACTTTAACCTCCAAAATATATTGACACTGGGTATAGATTAGCGTATGCCGAGATGCGGCTTATCATTGCAAATTTAGTTTGGCAGTTTGATATCGAGTTGTGCAACAAGGAGAAAGACTGGACTCACCAGAAAGTATACTGGTCATGGAATAAGCCAGAGTTGATGGTGCAACTACGCGAGCTGAATTCAGCAAAGACAAAATAATTTACTCAGACCTGTATTCGTCCTCAACTTCCCCATCGTTACGGAGAATTGTGATGTCACATAAAATTTTCGTATATATGCCACGGACTCCAATACGTTTTCCCACTTTCTCCAGAGTCCAGACATAAATTCACTAGGGGTCATATCACGGGGGCATTAGTCACACCGAAATATGAACATATGCCAGCGGAGACATTTAAGTGATGCACTGATCATTATTCATCTTTGTTGATTACTTTAAATTGCTCATTACAGTAGGATCCAATCCATCATCCGAAGCCGACCAGCCTATTCGATTATCACACGAACTCCTTTGGTATCCAACTTTGGAACAGGCAGGAGAAAGTCATGCACGTGACAAACATCCGTCTCATCAGTCTCAAATAGCTCCAAAGTTGGTCCACCAGGGCGAAAAAGAGTAGCAAGAAGGAGGTTAATCTCCGCACTCGCCAAACTTGATTGAACTGTTAGTGAAGGCCAAAGTCGATATCTAGATGGGACTTAAATAGAACTCACTTCATCCCTAAACAACTACGGGATCCTCTGCTGAAAGTCACAAGGTTTCTTTTCATCAGAGGGTTGATATCTCCAAGCCAGCGGTCAGGATCAAATATAAATGGATTTGGATATATTTCGGGGTCCGTATGCATGAAATATGCTGACATTCCAACGGGAACCTAACAGATTATTGGATAAACATCGATTCATGACAACACAGACGAAGCAACTAACATTCTTTGGTATCGTCCACTGCTTATACTTTATCTCTGTATCTGGGGAGCAGCGCGGAAGCCTATGCATGACACCGTAGCTGAGGCTGTCTTCATATTCAGTTATCGTGGCTTCTTATTTTGATCCAAGAGAACCTACCGAAGACCTTCTTTGATGATCGCCTGCAAATATGGAAGTTTCTCAAGCTCTGAACAACTTGGTATGTTTTGAGGATAATTTGCCATGCTTTCCTGCAGTTCCTCCTGAAGTCTTGTGCGGATCGCTTCCTTCGCAAGGATATAGTATACTATGAAGTCGATTGTTCGGGCGGTGCTCGCACTGCCAGCCCCCAGGAGCACCTGAGCTTCCTTCGCCAGTCGATTAACAGATAGTTCAGACTCAGGCATATCACTGTTTACAATGTAATGGAAGAGGGATGTGCGAGCCTTGCCGTCTCTCAAAGGTTTTGCTTCTAGCTTGTCCCGCTTTGCGTTGATAATATGAGTTCTCGCCATCTTCTTGAATGTGACAAATGTTCGGCTTCTTGAATCAACCCAGGTTACTAATCTCTCCGGTATGAGACTTATGAGGTTGATCAATGACGGAAATCCAGTAAACAATGGTATCGAGAAGATCACGCTATGCAACAAGTCAAACCAATGAGGGGCAAATTTTGGGTCCTCAACCATGTCGACGTGGCTTTCGCAGCATAATCTGCTAATTATATCACCAGAGAAAGCTAGGAAGGCGTGGTCTAGTCGAATTACCGTTCCCTTTCCTTTCAAGCCTTCGAATCGTCCGTTAATAAGACCAATAACCTGGTTAATCATAGGCTCAAGTTTGCGAACACCCAAGGGCGAGAAGAATGGCTCCAATGGTTTCCTTCTCTGTCGATGCAGATCATGGGCTGTTGTTAAGAAGTGAGACCCTGAATATTATACCCATTAGCATGGACTTCGGACGTCCAAGATCGTGCATCAAAGTTACCGTCAAAATCAATGCCTTTTGCAAAATGACTCCAGTTATCGGTACGCCTTCTGCTTCCAGCAACATAGAGTTGATCGTAGAAATCAGAGTCCTTAATCGATAGTTCGTAAGGGTTGACTCGGACTATGGGGCCTAATTGAGGTCAGAGGGCAGATAGTTTTACTTTTGATTTAGATAGAACCCACCGTAGACATTGTGCATTCTCTCAACCTCAAAGATGTAGGTTCCATTCTTGAAGTAGTCGAAGTAGAATTCATATAGAAACGATGCCGCAGCGAGCTTTGGGCCTGGGAATACAGCAATTGGAGAGAGAAAGAGGTTATAGCACACAGAGCCAAAAATATATGATATTCCAGCAAGAAGTATAAGGGCGATTGCCCCTTCAATACTGATATATGCCATGGTAAAGGTATTAAGGGCCCTTGTGCTGTGCCAGCTGCTCAAGAAAATTGCGCGTTGTAGGCAAAAGCTCGACGGACAGCGTGGCAGTATCGGCCTGGATGTATCTGAGGATCCAGCTCGGAATCGACATGAAGTGAATGATAACTTTCTGAGATTCCCACTAGGAGTCGCATGCCCCCCTTTTTTGCCTGCTTTGATGTTGGCTGCAGGTGCCTGCAGCAAACGTTACCCCGCTAGTGATTTCGAGGATAGACGCCACTCTTGAGTAGCTTTTAATCTTCAATGCCACGCAGACAAGCTCGGTCCCGTCCTGCCAACAAAAGTACAGTCAGACTGTTGGAATTGATATGGAACCGTCAAGATTCCGTCAGACTGGGAATATTTTGCTGGGTGGATGGCAGATAGATGCAAGTAGATGTCACATTTGTGGGACTTTGTTGAAATTCCTCTGGGGCGATCCCAATACTAACCGGTCCTTATGGGCCGCAGGATCTGAGGCGCTGAGGCCGGCCTGGCTGGCTGGGAATCAACACAGGGTGTGGCGGTACTAGGTACTGGTGCTATTGCCAAATGTATGGCCGACCAATTGCACGCGGGGTAGTCAGAACCTGAATACTATGAATGTCATATAACTACTAACTTTGCAAGAGCTCTCTCATGTTCCCTGTCCTCCATTCAATCGCCCCCTCCGTTTCAAATAACCTCTTACCTAAAAGGTAATTAGCCGCCAAGGTAAGTACGCATGGAAGGTCTTCTATAGAAGAAGCAAATTTGCTGATCTAGTATTTCAGAAGTCAAATCGTCCGACAAAAATAAAAATATGGAATACAAATACTCTACCATCGTTGACCCCTCGACGTACGAGACTGAAGGACTTTGCGAAGGCATAGCAGTCCGTGTTAATGTGTCCCCGGACTTGGAGGAAATTGGAACCTTTAGGGCCCAAGAAGACTGGAAGCGTCTGGTCGGTTCTTTTGATCTATACAAAGGAGGACTCGGACCAAAATTTAGCTTTATGGCTGTTTCGGTACCCGAGTGTCTACCTGAGCGTCTCGCGATAATCTCATACGCCAATGAGTTCGCATTTCTTCACGATGGTGAGCAATGTGACCTCGAGATTAGCGATTCAAAGTGTAATATGACTAACACTATTTCAGATGTCACTGATAACGTTGGCAAGACTGAGGTATGATAATTTTGCTATGAGTAAGTTCTACGAAATCTGACAAGCTCAGGGGGACGAAGAAAACGACCGAATGCTTGATGCATTCCGTGAAGCGGTTTCCACAGGTACAATTGACGCCAAAAAGAGTGGAAAGAAGCAGATACAGTCTAAAATGCTCTCTGAGATGATGGCAATAGACAAAGAACGCGCTTTAACGACCATGAAGGCTTGGGCCAAGTTCGTGGAAACGGCATCTGGCCGCGAGAATCACACCCATTTCGCATCCTTAGACGAATACATCCCATATAGGGTAATAGACGTTGGTCAAATGTATTTTCACACGAGTCAAAATTCGGTCAGATAAATGCTGATATACATAGGTTTTGGTTCGGTGTCGTGACTTTCGGCATGGGAATAACAATCCCTGAACACGAGTCGGAACTGTGCGCAAAACTTATGCGCCCTGCTTGGATTGCAGCCGGTCTGACTAATGATCTCTTTTCCTGGGAGAAAGAATACGAAGCAGCGGTCAAGAATGGCCAAGCTAACGTGTCTAATGCCATTTGGGTCCTGATGGGAGAGCACTCAATCACAACGGAGGAAGCCAAAACAATCTGTAGGCAGAAGATCAAAGAGGCCGTCGCAGAGTACGTCGAAATCGTGAAATTGAGTCGCAATGACACTAGCATCTCTTTGGATCTTCGGAGATACATCGAAGCTATGCAATATAGCTTAAGTGGTAACGTTATCTGGAGCCTGTCATGCCCAAGATACCACCCTGAGCTGGAGTATAATCAGCTCCAACTTCTCCGTATGAAGCACGGCTTGAACGCTTACCCTGGACCATATCTGGGCTTGAAATTGAAGAGGGTACCGGATTCGGCTTCCTACCAGGACTCTGAACAATTGCGGAAGAGAGTAAAGACGTCCACTGGACTTTCCACTCCTCCTAGTCCGGCGCCGAATAGTCAGAGTGCAGTGAGTGCCGAAGCGGGGTTTGGTGGCGAAGCCCTGAAATTACCCCGCAATTTCAATCTCACGAAGGACGCACATGTCGCTGAATACCCAGTGGTATCACTACAGTTGCCAGAGCTTGGTGAAGAAGTATGTGAAATCATTCTGTCCAATGATTATTCTGCTGCTAATTGCCCTGTGCTGTAGATTGTAAATGCACCTTATGAGTATATCAAGTCGCTACCTTCGAAGGGTGTCAGAGATCAAGTCATTGATGCTTTGAATGTTTGGCTCAATGTTCCAGAAGGATCAATACAAGTCATCAAAGCTATTGGCAACCGCCTCCACAATGCTTCACTAATGTAATGCTGAGTTAATCACCGGAAGAAGGAATATATGCTGACTCAAGTGTGTGCGTAGGCTCGATGATTTCGAAGACCAATCGCCTCTTCGGCGGGGGCAGCCATCGACCCACAGTATCTTCGGGGCCGCACAGACAGTTAACTCTGCAAACTTTCAAGTAATTGCAGCCTTGAATGATATTCAAAAGTTGAACAACCCTCAATGTTTAACAATCTTCATTGGTGGGTGCAGCCCTGTTTACCCTTACTGCCCATTCCACTCACTTCCAACAGATGAGATGCGGGGTCTCTATGCAGGCCAGTCTTTAGATCTTTATTGGACCAGCAACTTGCTTTGCCCATCCATCTCTGAATATTTAAAGATGGTCGATCAAAGTATGATGCCTTGACCCCAATGAAAACCGATATTGTGGACTAATAATGACCGGCAATCATTCTAGAAACCGGAGGACTTTTCCATCTTTTGTCCAGGCTTATGGTAGCCTCGTCTGGTCCAAACACTGACAGAGATCTCGATGAGTTGATGATTCTGTTTGGTCGTCTTTTTCAAATTCGGGATGACTACCAGAATTTGGTGTCGGGAGAAGTTGGTTACCTTTCCCGTCTCTTGATCAGGTTGTTGACTTTTGGTAGTACACTGCCCAAAAGGGATTTTGCGAAGATCTTGACGAGGGCAAATATTCGCTCCCTTTGATCCATTGCCTACAAGAGAGAGAAAATATTCAATTGCGAAACACCCTCGTTCAATGCCGGGTGGCTGGTCATTCGAATACTGCACACAAACGTTTTGTGCTTCAGCATTTGGCCGCTACCGAAAGTCTGGAGTTCACTGCATCGGTTTTGGATCTTCTTCAACTAGAGGTCAAAGGTAAAATAGGGAGACTAGAGGAAAAGTTTCAGAAGGAAAATTACTCTCTTCGTTTGATCTTGGACATGTTATCGATATAAATATGGTCAAATTATGTATGGTTTAGGTCAGGTCATCAACTATTCTGGCAAGTTTTGGTTATTCTAAACTTAAATATATTTATTTACAATTGAGCACTGCAACGATCCTCTCAGTCCCAAGATTGTTGCACTCAGATTCCGAAACGACTCTTTTATTCGAGACACTAGGAATATCTTGGAGGATAGAGTCGATTGGATAAGAAATTGCAAATATGAGATTGAGATGACTCAAACTTGGCTGCATTTGCGGGGTAAGTCCAAAGAAGATTAGAACAGTGTTCAAGCAGACTCAAGAATTCCCAATCGTCAATTAGACCGTCACATCATGAGTTCATGGTGTCGCCCTCTGCCTGTTATGTATTTCCTTTCCTTTGATCCATCAACTTCCCCTTGGGACCAAAGGCCCAACAAGACCTTCAGCTGCCAAATTACTCAACGCCTCGAATAGCTCCGCATCTTCTTTGCTCAAGGTATTCACTCGCGATTTCCCAGGCACAGGGAAATACTCGGCATCAATATCGCACCTGTATTTCCAATTAGTCAAGTTTATACCTAGTGGCCAGAAATTGAGGGAGCTTACGTTGTGCCAGCTTTTGGAATCACGCCCTCATTAAAGTACCTCCTCGCATGCTCTGCTGTACACAAACTAGGCATACTAAGACTGCAATGCCCATAACTCTTCTGCTCCACGAGTCCAGCTCCTTCAAAGCTATTCGCCGCTTTCTGCGCGCTCACCAATGGGCAAACCGGATCCCACGTCGTCGATAGCACCAATATCGGTTCTGCAGTCTTGACTCTTGGGAATTCAGGATGGTATCTAGGACGAAAGCTGTGGCTCGTAGGAATAGTCCAGGAAGCGCGATCAAACATATCAGAGCCTTCATACTTAGAGACCAGAGCTGACTTTTCGTGACGAGAAAGGGTGTAGTTGCGAATGGGTTTTATCCCGTGGACTGGAGCCTCGGTGCCGGTTTTCAGGTTGTCGTTCAGGACGACGAAAGTGTTAGTGTCGTCGCCGATGATGCTAGCCGCCCAGAAGTCGGAGTAAGCATTGTAGGCGGGCGTAGTGTTGCCGTTGAAGAGCGTTGCGAGGTTTGAGGCGAGGAAAGGCCAGGCGGGGGCAGGTTTGTAGAGTGACATGAAGATGCCATTGGTCACGATTTTTCGGCGGGTGATGGAGCCGTAATCGGTGTTGTTTATATAGACGGGGATTGGCTCTTCTTCTAAACCTGCCAGGAAGTCTTCGATGTAGGATTTGAGTTCACTAGAAGACTTGAATGATTTGTCCTTGATGGAGTTCAGTGGGCATGCGTCTTTGGCTTTGAAACATTCTTCGACGAAGCCGGCGAAGATTCTGTCGGTGTCGATGAGAGATTCTTCGAAGAAGAATCTATTGTACCATTCATCCAAATTACTGACACCGTCAATGATCAATCGAGCTACACGTTCCGGAAACATTTGCGCGTATGTCTGTCCAAGGGTGGTTCCATCTGTTTCCATTAGCGCGGCCGTTCTGCAATGAGACAGAAAAACTAACAACTGAATCCCCAATAGTACATCTTCTCTTGCCCAAGTGCATCAATAATCGAGTTCATATCCGCAGCAGTCTGTGGCGTGTTCACGTATGCTCCATGCTCGCCCATCGTATCCGCACAAGCCCTTGCCTTGTTCTCGGCTCTAGTGTACATCTTACCAGCTTCATATTCCAGATCCCAAGGGTTGCTTGAAAAATCACCATTTCGGTATTGGTCACTGGGATAGCACAACGCCTGCGGAATTGAGCCATTCACACCGCGAGGATCGAAACTAAGTAGATGGAAGTCTTCTCCGATTACTTTGTTCAGGCCTGCCCCTCCCCTCCAGAGAAAGTTCACCCCGCTGCCTACAGAATGTTAAGTTGGTGCAACACGTCTTGAAAGTTGTACATACCTCCAGGGCCACCAGGATTGAGTAAAATATGTCTATCTCCAGAAGCGGAGGCGTTTGTGGCGAGCAACCTGATGACCGGAATCGAAAACGTCTTATCTGACGATTTGTTGAAGTGATCCATTGGGACATCGAGTCGAGAACCTTCGTTTGTTAATCGTTGGATTCGAATGGGAAGGATTGGGGATACTCACATTCTACTGTGTGATTATTGAGCTCACCGCAGCCCTCCCATTTCAATTTTGAGACTACATTAGAGTTCAATTTTAGCGGCGCTTGAGATTCATTTGCAGCGACTAGCGCGAAGCACATCATCGCCACGAAAAGAGGAATGAGGCCATTTCGGCCCATGGTTGTGCTGAGCATCATGCGCTTGATTATGAGTGGGAGTCTCGGGGATCGAAAACTTCTCATAGGATTTTGACTGTTATTGTTTTGAAGTGAAGCTCAAAAGGTGTTCCCCGCGTCCGGGTGGCGTTAGCATGCTCTGCAGCCTGGCGGCACGGAACGGGCCTGGAACCTCCTTCCTTGCTGGGCCTAGCCAAGCCATTTAACAGAATTCCCTTAAACTTTCAAACACATTGACACGATTGTATATAGAAATCCGAGAAAAACGAACAAACATAATTCGAATTTAGAATTTATTAATGAATCTAACAAATTGATTGCGGATCCTTGCTTGGCCTTTCGGCTGTTGCGAAGTCACCAACGACAACCAAGTATACCCCCCAAGCCCCCTTAATTCCCTTAAAGAGTGACAAAATCATATCCATGACCACTTCAAAAATTGATAAGCAGTGAAGCAGTCAATCCTAAGTCGAGTTCTTCTTTCCAACTCAGAGTCCCGTATATCCTGGCATAAATTTTTATTGGTTCCAAGGAACCAGGTATCCGGGGCTCCATAAGATGTTCGAATTCGAGACCAGACAGAAAATACTAGCCGGAGAATCTCTCTTCTACCTCAACTACCCACTGCGCTCCCATAAGATTTGAGATCACTGCGCAGCTAGCAGTTCTGTCTGGAATGCCGAACACCATCCTTTTCATTAACGTCGTTTCAGTGCTTGGGCCAGCCTGAACTGCAAGTTGTGTGCGTGTTAGTGTATCATCTTGTGATCTCCTCGTTTCTTGGCGATATGGCGAAGGAGATGGTCCTTTCGTGAGTAGGTCTTTCCACATGTGCAAGCGAATGGTCGTGCTGGAAGTAATCCCGTGCGGCACGATGATGCTTGTAGGTGGCGTCTTAGATCTTTTGGGAGAGTAAAATGCCGACTACAATTATCACAGATATTGGGATGCCGCAGGGCACTGTGAGAATTCCGAATGTGAGAGCTGCGAGACTTAGCAAATTATAGAGATATGTATATTATAAGGGGCATACCTGAGCAGCTGTTCGCTTGGGAAAAGTTTGGAACAGTGCGGGCATGGAAAAGGACGAAGGACCGGAATCTGACGCTTTGGATTTCCTTTTGACTCTTGACTGAGAATTTCATGCCCGGGCGGGGTTGAATATCTGCTGATTTGGCTAGAAGAATCACAATCCGAGCGTAGAATTGAAGATGATGTTGGAGAGTCCCAATCTGATTGAACAGGTAACATGGGATTCTCAAACGCTAGGCAGTATGGGCTACTTGGATCGTTGAAATCAAAGTCAAAGGCGGATGTGACATTGAAATCGGAAAATTGTTGATCAAATCCAAGTAGCGAAGAGGTTGGTTGAAATGCCGCTGAGCTGCTCTCCGTTCCGAAAGCGCAAGGAGGTTCGAAGGGAACACTCGCAGGCACTTTTCGGCAATCCTGATGAACTTCACTAGAGAAAATTCCAGTGTTGATATTGGCAGTCCACCATGCTGGATCCGGAGCAGTGATCGAGAAAACGGCGCGGAAATCATCATTCCAACCTTGGCTAGGCAATTGAAACGGCGCTAACTGAAGGTATTGGTTAAGAAGAAACTCAGACTTATTAGATTGACATGACCCGCTGAGTTCTAGGCCATGACCATGGGTATTTTGGGGAATGTTGGGAAAACGAAGCTACCCCTGGCAGCTTCGTCGGGGGCTTTACCGAAAGAAAGGGGGAACGAAAACGCTAGCGAGCATTAGCTGACTTCTTCTTTTCTTCCTGGAGGTGACTTACAAAAAGAACACACTCTGCCTTAACTCCACTTCCTCTACACGAAACCGTGTGAAGAGAAACCCTTGAAGTTGTGGTCACGACGCCATTATATATATTTTCAGAAGTCAAACAGGCGGGCTGCCAAGGCCAGCCTCATCGGGAGTGTCGTGATCAATTGGTGGCCCCTTGGGGCTGCGGCAACGCCACAGACCACCACCATTCGGGCTGTGCGAGTCCGCTCTTCCGGCGGTCCCAGACAGCGGTGTCCAAGCACAAAAATTTGCCTCGAAAAACAAAAGTGAAGTACATGGCTTGACGAGGCTGATTATTCGGGACCTCTAGGCGTTTTTTCATCCGACTCAAGCTGAAGCAGCGATGGGGCCTCCTCTCAGAGTCCGACCTACTGCGGGAGTTTCGGTGTAGGGGAGGCCCCATTATAGCCGCACATGCGTTTTGTGTAATCAACATAATAGTAATATCAATTGTGATAGCAAGCAGATTAAGAGTACGACCATTGATCAGTCTCTGACCAATCCTACAGAATAGCCCTTGATAAGATCGAGAAACGGTTGTGCAAGGGAATGTTTCGAAACCTCCTCCCGCTGACAACGGGCGTAAACTGCCACACCTTCTGTGGCTGACTCACCACAATATCTTCATTAGGTGCAGGCTTGCTAACAACAGCGTCTGCTGGCTTCTTGGCCGTACCGTTTCGATCTTCCCAGGCTTTATGTGCCCTGTGATTCGAGTTCACAGAATGTTTGACAACCCGCTTCGGCCCTACTACCGCGGCGTATGAAAGCTGCATATTCTTAGGCAGTCGAACTTTGGTCGCTTTACCATCTGAATATCGATCGTTAGCATCTAGTAGGTATAGGATCACTGGGATATGCTCTTACCAGTGCTTGGCAAAGGTGGGAATTCCCACTGCATATTCTTGACGTGGAGCTCCCTTTCGACTTTCGGATTGGCTTCCATGACCAAGATTTTCCTTCCATGCTGAACGGTCTCAGCATGGAACCCATTGCTTTTGCGTAATCGATCCATCTTCCTTTTCGAGAAAGTATGCCAGTTTCCCGTCAAGCCATGATTTTGGTTTAGAAAAGCATGGGCATGATAGAAATTCCTCAGGTTGTTGAGATCTTGAACCAAATAGACATCTGCGTGACTCTCATTCCGCACAAGATCTATGACGACAAGATCTTCAACTGTGGTAAATCTTGTATAGATTTTGTTGTCCAGCGCCTTTACTTGAGTTGTTGAAAGGCTGACATTCTCGAGAAACGCTTCCGTTGTAATGCCCACAGTTTCACGGCCGACAGTCAGACGAAGAAAATTCACGCCACCTCGATATTCCGTCTCCTGACGTCTGTTCAATTTCCGGTAAGGAAGGTCCCCCGGAAGCACCCATTCAGGACTATATTCCGAATTCAGATCTTGGAAGGGTCGAACGTTTGACACCCGCTTCATTTTCGGTGCTGACTGTTTAGTTACGAGTGTACCGTGACCTCGAACAAGTGACGATGGCATCAAAATTCTCGAGAACCTCCATCCGAAAGCATTGGCGGGTAATTTTGACCGCCTGAGATGTTCCAAGTCATTGTGTGCCAGTGTATGCCTTCTGCAATTCGCCCAAGATTTGTTGCGTCCGGTTGATGCTTTCCAGGCTCTAAAGCCTCTCTTACCGATGATATCGGCGCCGTCTTTTTTGTGTTCCCTTTTATGGAACACAAAGAAGGGAGTCGTGGTACCTGGCTTTTGGATGAACTCAGTCTTTGTTTCTTGTAGAGATTCTTTCACTACTGCTTCGTCTGAGACCTGGATGAATGGCGCTGTAATTGAGCATGGTAATTGTCCATTGCCCACCTGTGCGACGATTTGAGTCTTCTGGGTAGCTTCGGCCTTCTGAGTCTTTTCGACAGTTGGGTTTGGCTTGATCTGCTGCGCCGGTTTCTTTTTCTCGGTCGATTTCAAAGGTGGAATTGGCTTCGACTTCGGTTTTGCCTTGTGACCCATTTTGATCTCAACTTCAGAGTAAAAGTCGTCCAAAATATAAATTAGCCCGATATCCAGAACTAGCTACACGCACAAGTCTTCAAATCAGTGATATTTCAAGCTATGGATGTGACCAACTTACACGTTTTAGATCAGTGATGTCGAGTTGGATATGATGAAAATCACTCACTCAGTACCGGTGACTTAAGCTATGCAAATTTTGGAAGAATCGGAGAAGTTCCGCTGTTGTCTCTCATATATACAAAAGCCAAGGGCAAGGCTGAGCCACCGTGGGGGCAGTGTTTGGGGCCTGCGTTGAGGGCCAATAGATTTTCAGCGCCACAAGGCTCCCACGCCCGCCACTTGTATGAAATATGAGACATTTCTTTGCTTCTAGATCCAGAACGCTCTGAGGCAATGTGGCCGGCATATCGATGAAGTTATCAATGATGTGTGCTGCGTGTTGGAGTGCTAGGTACGGCTTTGATCTCGCTGTACTTGCTCAGCAGACGAACTTTGATTGCGTCATGGCGGGCAGCCACATTGTTCCAATAGCATCATCCTTTGGAAAGAGCTATTATCCCCGTAAATGCGATTCGTATGTGGTCACCTAAACGGAATTGCGGGGAAGATTGGCGCTTTCCGTCATGTACTGCAATGTCGCACAAGGGCGCCTTGAAATTTGTCCCTCTCTTTTACTTTCCAGACAAACTTGTACAACCTGCAAGTTGCCGCTTGTACAAGCAGGTGCAGCTGCCGAAGTCGAGTATCTGAGTCTCTCTGAAACACCCATCATCACACTGCGTTTGCTAGACAATATATTTAACGCAGTGGCGCCGTAAGTATTTGGTATGCTTTGGTTTCAAAGAGCTTCGAATAGGGTCAAGTACTTTATTTCCACCCTACCTCCCTCGAAGGGCTTCTGCGGCGGCGGAGAATGAAGCACTGTGTTTATTTCTCCCCCTTTTCTGCGCTCGTCAATTTCCCGAATTCGGGTCCTTGGCCCTCGATGACTGCTGTTTGATGATTTTTCGAGGTGTAGATAGTCTACTCAGGAAATTAGCAGTCAACCACGCTTCAATTGTGGGTTGATTCACAATACTAACAAGTGCTATTGTGGTGAATCAATATCGGCTTGCACAGCAATGGAATTGTGATTCCAGTGCTCTCCTTTCTATGCAACAATACAAAGCTCGCACCCTACGCAGAATATTGATGCTTTGTGAATCCCATTCTCAGATAGCTTTCGAATGACTTCCAGGAGCAGTACTCAAATAAAGTCTTTTGCTGCCAGAACCACGTTCCTTTCAGGGGCCATTCCGAGCTACAGAAACTTGAAGGAAGACCCCTACAAAATCCACAACTAACGATGAAGATTTCTGCGATATCCTGGGCACTGGCTGCACTAATTTCAGTCGCTGCCCATACCGTTTTTACAACTCTTGCGATCAACGATGTCGACCAAGGCCCTGGGACCTGCGTTAGGATGCCTATGACTCCGAATAATGCAACTTTTCCGATCAACGATCTTAATAGCAATGCTATAGCCTGTGGTATGTTGAATCGTTTCTAGTTTGAGAAATCCACTGACATCGTGTAGGCTACGGCGGGACCGTAGGCGTCGCTCGTGTCTGCCCAGCTCCACAAGCAGCGAAGTTGAGCTTCACCTTTGCGGAATACGCAGACAACTCTCAACCGGGCGCCATCGATCCATCACACAAGGGGCCCTGCGCGGTATACATGAAACGCGTCGATTCTGCCATCAAGGATCGAGCGGTAGGAAGGGTTGGTTTAAGATTTGGGAGGAGTCCTACGACAGCAACACTTCGCAATGGTGCACCGAAAAGCTAACCGAAAACAATGGCGTGCTTTCAGTCAAGATCCCCGGGTATCTGGCTGGTGGATACTATCTCGTCCGTCCAGAATTGCTGACTCTCCACCAAGCGGACAAAAGCCCTCCAAACCCGCAGTTCTACGTCGGATGTGCGCAGATATTCTTAAACTCGACCGCCAATATGGTGCCCCAAGATACAGTCAAGATTCCCGGGTACGTCAATATTACTGATCAATCGGTTCTCTTCAACATATACACCCCGGAATGGCCATACATTACTCCAGGGCCGGAGGTCTACAAGGCGGGAAGCAGTTCCAGCATCCTTGCCAAACCTATCGGGAAGCAAACAGAGGGTCTTCTTCCGAATAATGCGATCTTGGAGAATGCGAATTGGTGGGCCGTCGAGCTGGACTCGTACTCCGACGAGGCAGGTTGTGATAATGTGAGTAATTGGGGTTCTTGGCGGGCGGCGGACTTTGCTTACCATAGATGAATAGGCAACAGAAGTCTGCTGGAACATGACTACGAATTGTTACAACACCGCTCCACCGACCGGTTCGAAGGGCTGCAGGCTTTGGGAAGCTAGATGTGAGGCTATTCATGACAGGTGTAATGCCGGCAATTATCACGGGCCCCCGATGCGTTACGAATAGAGGAGACATTCGGACACGCGTGGAGGCACAGGCTGACTGATGGGCCAATGGATATATGAATATTGGAAGTGGAGACTCAGGAGTTAGTGATGGCAACCGGACTTGTATTACTATAAGATCCATAGAGCACAGAATGATAAAACCGCATGACGGTAAGGAACAGCGAAATGCAGAAATTCGAGTCAAAGATGCCAACTTTGGCGAGGAGCAGACAATCATTCGGGCCAGCACATTTTCAATCACATACGGCTCAAGGAAGAATGGGTGAAACACCAGTCAAATTAGGTGACTCAAAAGAATACTATGCTACAATAATATCAACAAAAGAGAAGAAAAAATGCAATCTGTAAGTCTACGACAGCAAGACTGGGTATAATAGCGCATTCCCTCCCAATGCCTTGCAAACCATGCATGCTGTTCATCCATCGCAACATAAAAACAGTGGCTCAAAAGAACGCCCAAAGCAAAGTCCCTAAGATCTAAGCACACGAAAGGTATCTCTTCTCGTACAAATGAAACATCTCATCATCCATTCCCATTCTCATTCATTCATCATGCTGCTTCAGCCATGATCTGCTCCCCTTCATCCAGCAACTCTGTAATCTTCTCCAGGTTCTGGATCATGCTTGTGCCTTGGCCGACCAAGAGCAGCTTTTCTGCATTGGCGGGTAGGCCGAGATAAGTCGGTGGCTCGCGCTCGGGCAGCTTTTGGATCCACTCTGTAAAGTCTTTGAGTGAAGTTCCGCTGGGCACAACCAAGCTTCCATCTTCAACTCCGGTTCCGGCAACACCTTCAACAAGTTTGTGGCCGATGTCATAGGCAGAGGGCGTGAGGAAGGATGTGACTAATTGTGTCAGACGCGCGAAGTCGCCTTCGTCATCAATCTTCCCTCCGTATGTCTCGATAATCAAAGTGCGGATCATATCCCAAGGCAGGTTCTGTGGCGCCACATTTGTGCGGCCCACAGCAACGGTCTCGACCCAGGTGTCGATGATAAACGCAGAACATTCGTACTGTTGTTGTTAGTAAATGAGTTTCGACCAAGACTCAGTACAAAACTTACATCGCTATCATTGAACTCCCAGAAGCCCTTCCATCCCAAGTTCGGTGCATATCGTAATCTCTCTTGAACCACAGCATGCAAGAAAGACAACAGCAAGTAAAGTCTCGTTCTCTCAACAGGGTTCTTGACTGCTCTCGTTGACAGAGATGCCATCGAATCCTTCATGTTCGCTCTCACACCGGCAGGCTGTTCGTACATCAACACACGCGAAGCTCGCAGTAGATTGACAGGAATCTTAGGGCTAGACTCCATTGACAGGAACAATCTGAAGTCCGCATGCGGCTTGAGGGAGTCCATGCGCTTTTCGAGACTCTGGAGCCAAGTTGGGGCCAAGTGGACGTTCTTGACAAGGACCCATGAACCATTGGCGGCGGCATTACTGATGGCCTTGTCAGCGCTTGCCAAACCTTCGTTGGAACCCATAGCAATGTTGGTACAGGTGGCGTGGGACCGTTCCACCAAATTGTCGACCTTGTAACTGGCGTCGAAGCCAGGGCTCGAGCAAAGAGCAATTGGACTGCTTGCAGAGACTTGATCAACAGTCTGCTTGAGATCCTCAGTGGTATCGAGTAGTGTTGCACCAAAGACAGAGGTGACGAAGCGTTCGGCAGCTGGAACGAATCGGTCGAGACGGAACAGCTTGACAAGCAAAAGGGAGAGCAATTCTTGATCACGCTTCTCGGTACTCTCGTCCCATACTTGTGGCACATGATTCTCTCCGGTCTCCTCGAACATGAAGCGATCCCAGGCCTCAGTAGACACTCCCTCGAGTTTGCCCTTCAGTACAGGAAGCTTGGACGCTCTTGCAAGCACCTCATCTCTCTTTTGAGATTCAGTTGAGACATCAGTCCCCACAACATTCTCGTCCAAAAATACATCGATGAGAGTCTTATCCATCTTGTAAGGCGCAGCTTGAGCAAGGAGCATGGCCAATGTGATTCTGTCCTTCTGGAGAAGACCAAGTGCTGTTCGCTGGTATGTTGTAACGAAAAGATCTTCGATGATGATATCACGTCGGACATTGTGGTTCGTCTCTGTGGCCAATCTCTTGTTGTCGTGCAAGACAGTGTGGAAGATATCAAGGAAGTATTGCAGAGAGAATTGATAGAAGTGGTTGAGGTAGTGCAGCTGCTCAAGGACAGCGAAGACTGCACTACAGGATCGGGCGATGATGTTGTATTGTAGCGTGATCTCATCCACTTCGGCCATGACACCTTCCGTATTGCTCATCTTGGTCGAAATCTCAGCGGCTTCTTTCTTCAATGTCTCGAGCGTCTCAATAACATTGTCATCATCCAAAATGTTGCCTCGCGACTCGTTCAGAGCTTGCAACAATCGCTTCTCCAGCTGTCTGAGATGAACCTTGAATTCTCCTTGCAACTTGATGAGATTGGATCGTCGCTCATCAACATCGGGGCGCTCAGACTTCAGAACCTCGTTCAAAGATTGTGTTTGCAAACTGCTTTGAGTGACTGTGAAATTGACGAAAGTAGTTCTACTGCAAATGTCCGGAGCGAACGTGGCTGATGGATCTCTGGTTGACAGGTAAATCTTGAAGGCAGGCGAGAAATCGATTTCTTGCTTCCCCAGCTGGATAAGAACACGGCCACCAGTCTTCTGGTACTCCTTGTTGAGAACGTGATTGAGGACAGGATCCAAGTACTCGGCATCCTGAATGAGGATAGGGTTTCCGAAACGAAGAGAACTCTCGAGCTGTTTTGTGAATGAATCATCCAAGAAGCTTGTGACTGTAAGGCGTCTGTCCTTGCTTTGCTTCTGGAGGAACTCGGTGACACGACCTGAAGGATCAATAATCAACGGGTATCGGTTGAATCGCTTCAAGATAATTGCATTCTCTGTGCAAAGATCATCCACTGGTAGAGAATTCTCTTGCCACCCAAGCCGCTCGTCCGCGGTCGAGAGGTATTCGGTGACCGGATTGTGTTGCTTGTAGTTGATGCCCGAGAGTTGAAGCTGGTGTAGCCAATCATCCATCATACTCTTTCTGAATTGCTGATCGTAAAGACCACTGTAAGCCAAGAATGCCGCAGCGACAAGAACATCGCCGACGAGGGTTCCAATTTGGGTCTCGAAAGACTTGCTACCTTCCTCCCAACGAACACGTTCGGACGAAAGACTGTCGAGAAGACGAACACTACGATCTACTTTGAATTGTACCCTGGTCATTTCCGTCTTGATCGCTTGAGTCTCACTGATCAAAGCCGCGTATTCGGTCTTATATGTGGCAATGCTCTGCTCAAGGGTGTTGATGGTGTTGAAGACAGCCTGTGCTTCAGCCTTAGTTTGAAGTGCTTGCTCCTCAAGCATACCCACTTCTTCCCTCAGCGGACCGACACGATCGAGAATCTCGGAGTAGTTGACTTGGGCTTGGACCCATTGTACGAGGGGACCGCAAGCTTTACTGGCGCGGTTAACTTTCTCGAATGTGAAGTCAGGCGAATTTAGGTATTCGTTTCGCATCTTAACACGCAGATTCTTTGTCATCTGTTTCTCGTTGTCGTAATTGACGATGCTCGCGATGAAATCGTCTTTGCGAACAATTCCTTGCACTGTCTTCCAGTTTTCGATCTTGTGGCCAAGAAGAGTACAAACGGACTCAAGTGCGAGCCTGACACCCTGAGGTGGGTTACCCATAGAGCGAACTTCGGTCAGATGCTGTCTCTTAATGTTGCTGACGCTCTGTTGGGCTTCGACGACGGCCGGCTCAGCATTTGCCAAATCATTCAAGACCAACTCGCGTCGTTCAGCAACTTCTGCTTCTTGCTTCTCTAATGCCGCTTGGATCTCCAAAGATGTCGTTTTCCGCTGTTCAGCCTCTCGCTGGTCTGCAACCATGCGTTGCAGCTTTTCGTTGGCCTCGGCGTCTTTGCGTTCGAGCTGGCCCTTTTTCTCGGCAAGGCTGATACGAAGATCTCGTACTTTCTCGACCGTATCCCTGAGCTTCTCAAGACCAACATTAAGATGGCGTTGCTGTTCCTCAAGATCTTCACGCTTTTCGTTGTACAATTTGACATATTGCGCCACAAAGTCCAAAAAGTGTCTGGGTGTGAGATAAGTGACTCTGTTTTGTTGCTTCAGAAGCTTGAGGTTGAACTGTTGTAGGGAGTAGTGAATATAGACCATAGCGTTGATGACAGCCTCACGATGAGATGCTGGGAGGTTGAGGTCTCGATAGGCGACAGGAATACTATCCGGAGCCGAAAAGTTTGGTCGGTCAAGATCGACGGATTGCGTTAATTCGGTGCCGACCTGGAAGAGCGCTTGATCGGACCAGTCTCCGAACCAATTCAGGACGCAACGATTGAAGAGAGCCGGACTTGTTGCAGCCTTTGAAGACAGACCATCCTCTGGCGGATTCATAGTGAACACAACGTGGAGATTCTTGACGATCTGTTGAGTAAACCACTTGTAGAGTTCTTCTTGTGAGTCTAGAAGTAGACCTTGTCGTTGAGCACCTTCCTTACAACCTGTCATCAACGAGGCGAACTCATCGCCCTCGAATAGACCAGGAACCTCAGCATTTGCCAAGAGAGTGTTCATTCTCTCCAGGAATCCAGAATCGAGAACATTAGATTCGTCCATGATGAAGCAAATCTTCTCTCCTTTGCATCCACATCGGCGTAGAACATCACGCAAGTCGTCGTCGAAATCCTCCGCAGAATACTTGCCATGCACCTTGATCTGGAATACCTTCAACCCATTCATCCAAGCAACAAATCGAGACAATGTTGTCTTTCCACTACCACTAACTCCGATCAAAATCAAATGTCCTTGTGGTTGTCTGAACACACGATCGATGCGAAGAACGTGCTCCAAAACATCATTGAAGAGAATTAATGGAACATCGACCTCTTCTTCGCAGAAGGTCTTGAGTCGAGCCTTAACGAAATCGCGCAATTGCTCTCGGTCGACTGGTACATAGTTCTTTGAAAGCCAGTTGGAGAACAAGATCGGTCCACCAAGGGCCTTATCCTCCTCAATTGTTGGGAAGAACTCAATCGCAATGCGGTTCACAGCCTCGTTGGTCCACTTCCGCTCGTCTTCGGCAACTAGACGATCCTGGAAGAGTCGAAGAGCTTCGTGGGCCCAGATGCGAACTAGCCCTTCAACCGTAAGAGTTTCTAATGGTCGGATAGCCTCATATATACCTCGCACCCATCTAGTCAGCTCACGAGGACTGTACACGTAATGGGGTTGTATTTTAGGCGTGAAACGCTGTTGGGACTCGAGGTAAAATTTGACCATTGCCTTGGTGAGCGACTCGGAGTAACCTCTCAAAGATGGAATGATCTTGAGCACTGCGTTGGTGAAAGTGCCGTAAATTTGCTGGAGAGATAGCTCTCCTGGATAATCGACCATGATGAGAGGGGCATGTCGCAAGAATCGAGCGCCCATAGGAGTACGGCCAGCATCGGTAGGAGGATTACAAGCACCCACGAACTGTATACGGTCGAGGGTCACCCATGTCTTGTCAGAGGTTCTCCAGAATCCGTTCTGCTCAACAAGCTGTCTCAAGAACGAAATTGCTCTCTGCGTACCATACTTATCCGGAGCTGGCAAGTTGATTTCGTCGCAAAAGAGTACAAGCCAGCGGCCGATTTGCGTAGGTGATAGAATGACGCCATTGAGAGTCTTCTTGTACTCGCAGTACTGTTCGAATGTCTTGATGAGCAAATCGGGAGTTGTAGCGCTGGAGAAGTTGAGTCCCACAACCTCCATATTTGGCAGCTTTCGGAGAGCACTGAACAATGTCATGGTTTTACCAGATCCAGGAGGACCACAGAGGAGGAGCGGCTTGTGCTCCGCGAGCCAAGAGTACAGCACATCCTCATGGCGAACAGTATCGAGAGTCGGAATGACAACATCGGTTTGCGTAATTGAGTGGGTGTTGACTTCTATTGTTGGGACTTGGTTTTGCCACGATGACCAGTCGGCCTTTGGAAGTGTGACGTCGTAGTCAATAAGCGAAGAGTTGTCTCCCATGGGCGGCGATCCAAAAGTTGCAAGACCGGCCACGCAATCGCCGAATGCTTTTCGATCGTTCAAAGGGCAGTCACCAGTGAGTGACCAAACCAATGCCAAAAGAAGCTTCTTCGCGATAAAAGCTTCAACTTGTTCCGGGTCTAGCGGGAAGTCGACGTGCTGGGCGTTGTATTCAATGATATCTCTAACACTCTTATTCAAGAGTGAGAAAAGAGTGTTCAGGACTCGCGCAACGGTGAACTCCATGATGTGGTTGAAGGCCTCAGCTCGCTCCAATGCGTTCAAAATAAAGTCATCAGTGGTAAGGAAAGCTTGTAAGAGATCTGCCACTTGTGCTTGGAGAGCGAGAGCTTTTGCCGCGGTTTGGCCTGTCGCAACAGCGTCTTCGTCAAGATCTTCGAACGCCACACTTCTCAAGGTATCCAAGTAATTCGACACCATCATAGTTGGAGTGACAGTATCCTCACTGAACCAAACCATACCGCAACGACTGACAGTAGCGAGCGTTGCGTACTTCAGGGTTTCCACCTCAAACATAATTCGGACATTCGATGGTAGATTCAGACGTTCTCCGTTCGGTAAGGTCAGGAGCTTATTGTCATCGAGCACACTGTTCAAGTTCTCAACCCATTCAGGATCTACATCTCCATCAAACACAATCCAGTGTCGCTTTGACTCTTCGCCACGCAGATTATCGACAATCTTACGAAGAGTGCTGGTGAAGAGACCATCCGTCCACTCGCGGGTTGTAGAATCGAGGTTTCCGTACAGGGCTTCCTTTGACATGACCTTCGAATCGATAATATGGCACACACCTTCAACACCTTCAACCTGCTGTAGTGCTTGCAATAGAAGCTTCCATGCCACAGACTTTCCAGAGCCAGAGTTTCCAACCATCATCACACCATGGTGGATACCTTGGATTTGGTAGAGCTGTAAGACCTTCGTGATCCATGTGTCGTTGATAACAAGATGTCGCTCCTTGGCAATGCTGTGGATTGCCTCGCGCAGTTTTTCGAGAGTTGCTGGCACGTACTCTACACCAGGGAACGACTCCGCCTCAATGGATCTCATGATCTCAACGTCACTCTTAATCAACTTCGGTGCGATGGTTTCGCGGATGCTCTGTACGATAATTTGTGGCTCAACCTCTTCTTCGGGGCCAAGATCACCTCCGGCGCTTGTGAGACGAGCACGCTTCAGGCCACCCGAGCTGACCAGGACACTCTTTAAAGCACGGAGACCAAAATCGTAATGGGCCTGCTTTGACAATTTAGCTCCACAACGATCAAAGAAGGGCACCGTTTGCTTGGATAGCTGCTTGGCCTGGTTGAAGCCTTGGGAGTAAAGCATAACTTCAGCAATGAGTTCTTTGTCAGGCTTTGACATGGCAACACTGCGGAACAGTTTCTTGAGATTGTCAGGCAGATTAGAACGACCTGCGTATCCGGGATTCATAGTGATAAAAATCCCGGTGTTGGCGTTTACGCGTAGCTGACGGCCGACAAGTTCGATTTGAGATTTCTCGTCCTCAATGCCTTGCTTCAAACCAAGCTGAATGTTTTGGACTTGTTGAGACACAGCAGACAGAATACGCTCTTCCAGCCGATTAAACTCATCGAAACAACCCCATGCTCCAACCTGGCAAATACCCAAGAAGATTCTTCCCATAGCCTGGAAATCGAAGGTGTCGTCGCAACAGAAGACAAGCGTGAAGCGGCCAAGCTGTACACCGAGAGCTTTGACGGATTCTGTCTTTCCTGTTCCAGCTGGACCATATGGAGATCCGCCCAATCGTTGACAGAGAGCTTGTGTCAAGGTTAAGAAGCAGCGATCAGTAAGAGGAGTTCGAACAAGGCGTTCTGCAACTCCAAGGTATTCAAAGCCGTAGTTCAATTTCGCGTTCGCCATTCTAATGTGAAGACGTTGAAGGAAGTCGCCTTCAGGCTTATAAACATACCGCATTTGCAGAAGCCACATGTAATGGTTTGGCGTACTAGCATTGAGATTGATGAGCTTCTCAATTGTATCACGCTGATGAACGCATTCGGTAATCAGGTGCTCGCATCGCTTTCTCTGAATAGGGTCGAGGTCTCCTAGGACAGTAGATGCAAGGAGTCGAAGAACCTTCCATTCTTGTTCGTATATGGCTTGCAGTGTTGATCCGCCATCCTCGAGTGCCTTCTCTACTGACGAAGTCCACACAGCCTGTGTAGCCAACACAACGATTTGACTGGGAAAGGCAGCAATGTATTCATTGAGTGTGGCCTGGTCAACATCTTCCGCGGCAAAGAGTGGTTCGTATTGCTCGACTGCTTCGGCCAAGAGCTCGGCGAGGGTAGCTTTCATACTACTCTCGAGCAGGGCCAACCAATCGTTGATCTTAGGCGTCTTAATGAGTGAAATCTCCTTCTTCAGCCTAACCTCTTCGCCTTCCTTCGAAGTGAAACCAGAAATGATATGCTCGTCATCCATAATCAGCCCTGATAGACCAGCAAACATCTTCTTGAAGTGCTTCGCAATGCGGAGAGTATCGTTGCTGTTACCGATGATCTCCAGAAGATCCTCATCACCGACAAAGTAGAAACGTGGGAAAGATACACGTTCACGCTCGAGATATTCTCCAAGAGCCTTTTGGATCTTGTTCAAGAGTTCCGCAAGACGTTCAAGTGACTTCTGAACGCCGGAAATATTGAGAACATCCAAGACGAAAGGCTGCTTGTAGACCTTCTTCATGACAGCGAAGAATTCCGAGTTGATGTTCTGGAACCTGGAAGATTCGATGGGCAGTAAATGCTTGATGTCTGCATTTCCAGTAAAGACACCTTCTAGATATACCCATTGTCGCTGAACATCAATCCAGACATCAAAGAGCACATGGACACGATTGAGCTTATCCTCCCAAGATGAAGCCTCTTCTTCGAACTCCTTATAGTACGGCGAATGTCGCATAGCTTGCAGCGAGTTTAGATTTTCGCTACATTTCGCAAAAAGATCGTCCCAACCTCTGATAAGTCGACATTTGTTCTGGTAGTTGACCAAGTCGAGCGAGTAATTGGTCCAGATTTCGCGGACCTGCTTCAAAAACTCCTCCAAAGCCATCTCACCTTGAGCTTGCGCGATGATATCTCGAATGACGACCTCACTCGCAGCAAGATTTAAGTCCCATACTTCTCCAAGGGTCATAGAAATAGGTGAGTAGCGCTTCCCTGGCTTGAGGTTCTTAAAGATCTTGTTCCAATGTCGGTCTCTGACTGCCTCTGACTTCAAGTCGGTCAAGACTGGGTTGACTTTGAGGAATTGGCGGAGTACGTTCTGAATGTGCTCAAAGGCAGCATACTGCCTCATACGACTAGGCATCTCCTTCGTCATTTTAATCAGACCGTCGATAGAGCTTCGAAGCTTTCGTGGCTGCACACTGTTCCAGAGCATCTCGCGGAGGTCATTCAAACTCTTCCAGATGGTAGAAAGGGCAGCCCAGACAGACTTGAAATCTTGAACTTCTTCAAGGATGGCAGCAAGAGCACTATCTCCGCTAGCAGGAAGATCCAATGCCTCCTTGGCTTTGGATACCATCTCGGATTCCTCGTGAAGCTTGGTGATACGTGACTCGAAGGATGATAAGGTTGCAGATGCAACTTCGGGGGCAATAGTACCGGAGACGGGCTTCTCTTCGTTCCATTGGGTGGTGATTTCAGCGATTTTATCTCCCACAACCTTGTCTTCGGCGGTAATCTTCGCACGAAGCGCATCGTTCTGGTCTTGCACAATCTTGGCTTTTCTGGTTAGAATTTCATTGAGTGCTGTCCATTCCGAGTCGAGCTGATCTACGCCTAGCCAATCCGCGGGAAACTGGTAGCGTTGGCGGACAAGAGTCGTCTGTCCTTGCCTGAAGATATCTACCTCCGGGCCCCAAGCCTTGACTTTACGTTGACAGGTTTGGACAATGGTGATGAACTGGACAGCTTGGGCAGTTGATGTTGCTTCGAGAGACTGGACCTCGAGATCCCGTCGAGCCTTCTCAATCTCTGCGTAGACTTCGCGGATGCGGGTTCCGAGTCGCCCACCAAACTTGGTTAGAATCTCGTGTTGCCACTGATCATATTTCGCGTTGACCTTCGTTTGTACCTGATCATAGTCGATAGTGAGATGGCCAAATGATCGGCTAACTTCAGTCGTGTCGAATGTGGATCGTGTCTTCCGGATCTCTTGTAGCAGTTGCAGCCATTTCGAAAGCTGCTCTCCAAGCATTTCATACACCATGTCTGATTGCAGATCCCAGAGAGACTGGAACTGCAACCATTTGTCTACATAAACACCAATAGCTTGTAACTTTGCCTCGACAGAACTGTAAACTCGTAACAAGCTATCCGAACATGAAGCTGGGAGGTCGTTGAAGCTGGCCTCAGCATCGTGTGCTGTTGACAGTGTCATCTCGTATCTTGAAGCTTTGACTTTTCGCAGATTGCAAACAACTCCAAGCCACTCGTGTAACTGTGAGAACCAGCTGGCCCGAGCAAATTCCAAGGGAGGATCGAGGTAAATGACTTGATTTCGCATCGACATCTCATGCACGAGTCGCTTGAGCGTTGGTTTGTTGTCAACTTCGGTGCCCTCAAGAATGCTTAGGCGCTTCTTGCGACTATCGTCATTGACGCCCTCAGAGCTCTCGTCCTCGAAAGCTTCAATCCAGGATTCGATAGCACGTCGTAATCGCACAAGCAAAGTGGTCTTGATTTTTTCATTCATTTGTCTGACCCAATATGACAAGTTCACGTAATTCTCCAAGTTCAGTTGATCCACTGCATTTTGAATTGTCTCGAGGCGTGCTTGAAATGAAGGCGCATCATAGGGGCAGGTCTGTAGTTCGCCAAGAGCCTTCTGAACGGTTGTATTAATGGTGGAAAGAGCGGCGGTCTTGGCTTGCAGCAGCGAAACGCATGCCGCAAACTCTCGAACAAATTGGACATGTTTGCTCTCACTCCGGCCACCCGAAACGTGATCAAGGCTTCCGTTAGGGAGATAATTCTGCTTGATGTGAATGTCATAGGAATGAATGAAGGATTCCCATTTCAATGGGACTCCTTTCGATACCAACGCCTGGACATCGTTATGGTATCCACTCAGGAGAATCGCAACTTGAGTCATTTCCGAGATCTGTCGACTGGTCTGGGTAAACGTTCGAACGGTTTCCATCAAGCTGACCGCGTACGGATATACTCGCTTGGCTTCCTTTGCGACGTTGTTGATCTGATGAGGAACAGGGTAGCTCAACCATACCAAATTTCGAGTCTCTTTGAAGAGAGCGATAACTTGAGGGTCGAAATTGACAGCCAGCTCCAAGGCACCATTCGCAGCTCGGATCTTGTTGATGTTGAAAAGGCGACCCGCTATAGATACTTGCTTTCTTTGGACATCATGGAGCCATGCTTCAAAGATAGGTCGAGTATCCAGCTTCTTTCGGAAAAGATTGCTTTCGCTTTGGAGTTTTTGTCCTTCCGAGTGGAGAGCCCAGTCCGTACCAAGAACATCCGCAACTTTCTTCATGTATCCATCAAGCTGCCTCTCGATTTGACGAGCCCATATAATTGCTCCAGATACTGGTGGGAGATCTCGAAGCTGAGCCATAGCGTGAGCTTCGGAGTGACCATATTGCTGCTTGAATCGCTCATGGAGAGAAGAAATGTCGTGCTTCACGTTGTCTATAAGCTGAGTCTGGTATTCTGTAATAGCACTCCGAATCTTGGGTCTGACGAACAGGGCATTGAATTTTGAGAAAACCCGGAACATCTCGTTAGCGGTTTTCGCAGTGGCCAAACGATCCCGTAATCGTGCAATAATCGAGTTCTCAACGCGGGAAGTTCGTTCGTTATAGGTCATTTCGGCTTGCACCCAAGTCTGAGTACCCTCGGGAGACACGTCCAGCAAATCAACGTTGTTCAAAGCCGCATAAGCCTGTTGGACCTCTTCGACTGCATCGACGTCACCCATTTCTTCAACGAGGACAACACCATTTGAAGCTCCGTCGATTCCATCTTCACTCTTGGGGCCCAAGACATTGACGATGGTCTTTTGTAACTGCTCGTGATTGTCACGGAAAGTGCTGACGTATTTTAATCGTGCTTGAAGCGCGGCGTGTTTTGGCTGGATCTTGATGGGAATAAACTTCTCATTTCTCCGGCGAGTGACTTCACGAGCAACATTGGTAAACTCCTTAGTATGCTCATCCCAAATCTTCCAGATAGATTCAGCGGTCACCATCAAATTCTTGAATTCTCGGTAGTCCAGGTGCATCAAAGATCGGCCATGAAGAAGCGAATGTAACTGAGTATCAAGATCTGCTGAAATGGCTTCAACTAAAGGCAGCGCTCGCCGGATGGGATACGGACAAAGTCTAAGCCTCTTGTTAAGATGTGCGAAGATCAAGCCTAGCGCATCTTGAATCTTGGATAGAGAGGTGGCAGACAGAAGCTCGTCAAGCGGGAAATCTCGCATGAGCTGATTATACTTCTGAACTGTTTCCGTAGCCTCCTTTAGACCAGTGTCAGCAGAGAAACTGACTGTTGCTTGGAAACGCTTCGCGGTCCGTAGGATTTCCATGGTAAGCGTAACGCCATCACTTCGTAATTGAGCCTCGATTCCCTCCAAAGCCGACTCCATAGAGAGCCAAAAGTTTATCTCTTGTGTTGCCGTCCCACTGTTCGGATCTCTTGACATCTTCGTAATTGTCTGTATCGATTTGATCCACCCATTCACGATAGATTGCAGGTTGTTGAGAAAGGTACTGTCGTGGATGAGAGTAGCGGGTATAAGTTCAGCAGAAGGCCTGATATTTCGAGCGGCGGCTTCCTCCAACGCATTCTGAACCATGGGATGCATGGGCAAAATTAAGTCCGGTATCTCGATATTTTGTTGCAGATGTAACAGGCTCAACTCTAACTCTGCTATCCTCTTCTTCGTCACCGGAATTCCGGTCTTTGCCTCCACATCTGATCTGGCTCGAGTGCCATTTGAAGTTTGCTGCGTCTTGGTATATGCATCGAAGTATGGCGCCAGCGCTAGGTGTACAACAGAATGTAATATTTCGAAAGGAGAAACAGAGGCACCCTGACCGCCAGCACTGTTGCTCAGCGATGCCACACCCGGGAGATTAATTATCTGTATTTGCGAAGAAATGGGTATCGTAGGATCTATAGGGAATGGTCGTTTCAAAAGGGCGATTGAAGCTATCGTCGAGGGAGAGAAGGAAATGTCTGTGGCAAGACTGTAGTTGTAAGTTGTCGGGCCTAGATAGCTGTTAGTTCGAGTATTTCCTTTCCCGCTTTTAGATACGTACTGGTCCCGTCAAGTGGTCCATCCAGCACATCTCCAGATGCAATATCCTTCTGCAGATACAGAACGGCTTGCGACTCAGCCCAGCGCTGTACACGCTGCGTTGTATCAGAGACCCGCGCCTTGGACAGGAGACTCCCAACATTCTCAAGTTCCTTTTTCGAGGCACCCAGCGTGATCTCGCAGACCTGAGTGAGGTGATCGAGTATTAAAAGAGGGTCGATCTGATACCCGCCGCCTGCAGCTGCAGCAAGGCCGTTCGCAGAGGGGGAGCCCCCCGGCGAGGTGACCTCCATCATTTTATTTGTTGTTCACAAGGATCCGTTCATCTCCAAAGGGTCGTGTGAGGTCGAAGACCATCAGACTGCGGATCACTGGTGGCAAAGTGAGCACAGCTGCGTTCGTATGTTGTGGGGAGTGTTGATGAGATTCTGTTGATTTTCTAGACGTAACTATTTCGCTGTCGCGAAAGACGGACGCGGTGTTCTGCACGTTGAACCCCTGCATGAACTTCGGTAGGCCAAACCAATGTGGAGTGCTACGGTGGCGCGGTGTAAAGGGGTTTTAAGGGGTTAATTTACCACCATATGCGATTCACTACGACATTACTTATTTCTATCATTTCAAAAGATAGGTAAATGATTGTATGCTTTGGTCGCAGAATAGAAGGTTTCTAGAGTCTTGGGAAAAAACGAGCACGGAACCGTTGGTCCAAGCTTTTAAGTCCACCTGGTAAGTACCTCGTTTCACAAGACTGAAAATACAATTCACATTTCCTTCCCTTTTGTAGCTAAGTGCTTGTCTTTCCTGTTATAGTATTCAAATAAGAAGGATCATCTTGTAGGATTCGATAGTTTCAAGTCACGTTCAGGCGAAGTTATCAGAAAACGCAATCCTACATAGCTGAAAGCTCGGCATCATCCCAATAACATTACATATGACAACCCATCTCGCTCCGTAGGTATGGCCATACCTTCATAATATTTACAATTGTACAAGCATAAAGCAGAACCGAGCGGGTACACCAATTGTTGTTTGTCGCCATCAGGTCCAGCCGCAGAAGTGATCGTAGAGAGGGGAATTTCTATCGCATGCTGCAAACGCCTTAATCCAATCCGACGCCTGGTATCCCGCTGTCAGAGCCTGCTGCGCTCCCACTGAAAGGCCCAACGTTCTTCAACTCAGGATCCGCCGCAATCATCTCAGCCAGTATATCCAAAACTGCTCGGGGAACCGTCTTGTCGTAAATCGAGATCAAATCCGATGCTTGGGGGTAGACCTTGAGTGCCTTGTAAAAGCATAGAGCAGCTTCAAGGTTATCCGTGCCTATGTATAGTTAGTAAATGATCTCTCACACGGGATCTTGGTCACCTACCATCTCCGCTCAATCCCTCTCCCCTCGCAACTTCCGACATGAAATACGCTTCTCTTTCCTCGACATCTGTTGGGAATCCTTCGTCCTTGGCCTCTTGCACCGCCGTCCTGATGGCAGCTCTCTGCCTTACTGAATGAGCTGCAGCCTCTTCCTTGGCGGCCCTGGCTTGCCTCTTGGACTCTTTTTTCAATTGCTTTCTGAAATTTGGGTCCGTACGCCGGCGGTGATCAAAGTAAACTGCACTTGAGAAGTGTTAGCATTTATCTGCTCTTGAAAAGCAATGGGATGCAGAACAAATTTCGCGATTCGCAAAGGCGTTGGGAGCAAGGCGAGGGCGCAGAGGTTTTCTGGGGAATACTCACTAAGCAACTAAACCAGCAGCAAGACTCCCAACCGTAGCGGTGACAATGGTAGATGTTTGGACCATGGCGAAATATGGCGATGGAAAGAGTGAGGCCTGAAGATGCGCAGAGCTTGGAGATGCGTTGATGAGCTCCGAGTCGCTCCAGCTCAAAAAATCCAGCCTTGGAAATTTGTCTGGTGGCCGAGTCGTGCCAACCTGCACCTTTTGCAGCCTGAGGATCCAGCCAGCCTCAGATTACTCCTACTCACATGTCGTTGCAACGAATTATGAGGGGCTTTTAAAAGCAGAATAAAAGAGAATTTTACAACCTAAAGCAAAGATTAATACAAGTGATGTAAAAACGTCAAGATTGAAAGAACAAAATTTGAAACTCGTGGCGAATCATAGCATAGGTAGTTAAGAAATCCAGCAAGCCTACGGAGGCTCATGCGAAGGCTACAGCTGTCTATGGCGGGGCAGAAAAAAATGGTTGTTCTCCTCATGCAGAAATCACAGGCTCCTGATTATTGAGCAGATGTTCGCATTTTACATTTCGGGGACTATTGTAGGTCCGTGTCGCGTTTTAACATGCTATAAATTATTTAGTCTCCGTCGCGTCTCACCTCTTCATATATTTTCTCGGATTCATCAACCATCCAACAAATTTAAATATTTTTATCCAAGTTTTTAAAATTTAGGCCATAGCATATTCATACTTCGAAAACAGTAATATGCAATGCCCTCAAACAAACGACCATTTGATAACTTCGAACATGTCGAAGAAGGCCCTCGTAAAATCGTAGATTGATCAAGGAGAAAACACCCGACTTACAAGAGATAATCAAAGGAGAAGACTTGGAAAAGGCAGGATGTGACTGCGGTTTGCAGAAAGAACTTGATTCTGCCAATCGACATATTCGTAGATTGAAGAAGGCGCTATGCAGGATGGAGACACGCTGGGACGAGGAACTACACAAAAGAAGCGATGTAATTGGGGCCGCCGTTAAAGATATTCGTCAGTCTATCTCGCAGATTCGTTTCCTTAGACGACTTACTGAAAATTTAACTAGTGGACTGGTGGCCGGCTGAAGCTCAGATCATCTTTTTCGAAGCACTCGAAACTACTACTCAGATCCGAAGTAGTGCGGAAAGGGCCCTAGGAGAGGGCTGTGACCGTATCTCGCAAGATTTGGCTGATAGCGAAGACTGCTTGTTCGGGCCGAGCTGCGATATATTATTGCCATTTGTATATGAAGCTCAAGATGCTATCAAGCTCGAGGGAGGACCGGAAATGGTGGTAGGCTTAATACAACACCTGGCAAGTCTGTCATTTGGTGATTGGATTGAAATTGATTCAACGGAAGAACGCTTTCTCTACGATACTAGCGGCATATTCAAATTCGATGCTGCGGCCGACGAGGTGCTGTTTCATGCCCTGAAGGAAGCCAAGAGCGAGATGTTGGAAGAACCACCTGCAGACGGATCGATGACGGACCCCGACCGGGAGCTCTGTTGGGACATTCGAATGGGAAATATCCAGACGATCTTCGATGATATAAACGCTCAGAGAAAAGTCTTTTATACCGGGGACGCGGCCCATAATCGAGAGAGTCGCTTTCTCTACGAGGACGCGGATTCTGGCCCGTTTAGCGCGGAGGATGTATGTCTCACCAAATCATATCACCTTTTATGGAGCTGGCTCCAGAGCAAGAATAAGGTAACAAAGTGAAGAGGTTTTCGTGAGAGTTTTGAGCAATCCCTCGAGTTTGTTCTCGACAAAGATTCCTGAAAAGGGATTTAGGCCAGAGGGAACACTTCGAATTCCTTCGGGATGAAATCTTATTATGAAATAGGCTAGGACCACTCTAAAGCTCTCTCCAAGATCTAGCATTTTCCCAAGCAAATCCAACCTCCCGTTTCTTCGACAAACTACATGGCATTACATGTTGCCGCAAGAAGTGTTGTGAACTCGGCCTTCTCATTCCCCTTGAATTCGTAACCGCGCTTTGCAGCAATGGCTGATAGATCATCTTCAGCGACTTTGATGCCTCTGGATAATTATCAGCCTTGATCCACGGGAGATAGATTAAGGGACTAACTCGGCAGGTGTAACAGAAAGGAATTACATTTTAAGGGACGGAAATTTTTCAATTCTGAAGTGCTTCGCGAGTATGAAAATAATTGGTGTCTTCTCAAAAGGATACAGTTTCAAATGAACGAAATTTCATGTGAGATAGATGTAAGCTTCGAAACTATGCTGTACATAGACTTACATCCCATTCTCGACGTTCGTCATCTTCGGAGATCCGCGCGAAGGTCAAGTCGTATGTAAATCTAGGACAATGACAAATGAGATCGGAGAAAAGATTTACCCATATAACTCACTCGAGCATTGGAACTGATCTTTGCTCGTGGATAGTAGGCTTGCAGCCGGGCTAAACTTAGCTCACACGATGGAAATAGAAGTAAAATCTGTGACACTCAAGCGACTACAATGTTAAGACAGCGGGTTTGGAAACTGGCAAGTATAAAAATGAATGTGTTGCTGGAGGTTGAGTAGAAAAGAAGGCACGCGAGGCGCGAAACGCAGGCTGGCGCGTTGTCTGCTCTGCTTTTCTCGGCTCCCGTATAATTTCCATCAGCCTTGAAGTTGCGTCCAGAAGAGACTGCTATATCCCCAAGATGGTCGTGACTAGGGTTTTACGTTCTTCTGGGTGCGCTAGCTGTAGATTGCTTCTGTTGAGAGGCTTTACCTCAGTAGCAGGTCCATCTCTCCGAATACCGCATACGTCCTCCCAATATCAATCGCATCCTGTCCCAAAACAAAGTCGCTTCTACTCGAGCCAGGAAACGGATACCCGCCAGGAAAATGATGTGATAGAAAATGAAGAAGACCTCGTTGATGAGGAATTGGAAGAGTTGGAAGCCCATGAGGAAGCTGGGGAATCTACAGAGGTTGCTGCGGTGCCATGGTACTTGCAAGTCCAGTCGCCTCAACGAGAACCGAAACCATTATCAGAACGACAGAAAATACCAGAGTTACCAGAGTCTCCTCCTCCGATACTAGAGCCACTGCTTCAGCAAATCTCAATCGATCTTGGTCTCGATGATCTGAACCTCCTCGACCTTCGAAAACTCGACCCACCGCCAGCTTTAGGAGCCAATCTCCTAATGCTCATTGGCACGGCGCGAAGTGAGAGACATTTACACGTATCTGCGGATAGATTATGCAGGTGGTTGAGAAGTACATACAAGCTACGTCCAGACGCGGACGGGCTATTGGGAAGAAATGAGTTGAAGTTGAAGCTGAGAAGGAAGGCAAAGAGGGCAAAGCTTATGGGCAGTGCCGCAGTTGAGAATGGGGACGATGGGGTACGGACAGGCTGGGTCTGCGTTGATGTGGGCGTTGTTGAAAGTGCCGAGGGCGAGGTAGAAGAGGTCGCTGAACCACAGGAATTTGTTGGATTTGGCCGAAAAACAGATGGTGTCAGGATAGTTGTGCAAATGCTTACTGAGGAGAAGCGTCAAGAGATTGAGCTGGAGAGGCTTTGGGAAGGAATCCTCAGAAGGTCAGGTCAGAAAGATTTGGAGAGCGGTGAAGAATCTACAATCGAACCTCCGATCAGCGAAGAAATCCTTCCAGAATCCAGCAGCGTGTCGTCAAAACAGGGCCCTAGCAGTGGACCGACTATTATGGGTACACGAGGATATCACACGTTTGCGCGCAAATTACCAAGATTCGAAATCACAAAATATCGACGAAATTTTAGTTCTGCTCCTGTTCAGCAATATGTCGAACAAGCCCTCCGGGATAGCGATCCAGTAATGGCCCATGACTCTACCGACCAAGCATTCCAAGAAGCTCCTTCGACTCCAAATGGTGATATCGCTGATACCCTCGTTGGAATCATCTCGGCAGGGAAGTTTAAGGAGGCTTTGGAAACTATGCAAGCGTACACAGCACAAAATCCAGATCTACCAGATAATGAATGGAGGCCATTCATGTTGGAGCAACTACTTTCACGTCTTCAGAGTGTCCCGAAGGAAGAGGCTCTTCAATATCTCGGTCATGGAGCCTCCGACTACTCCTCCACCCCATTCCTGACTTGTTTCTATAACTGTCTATCAGGATATTCGACCCCATCAGAAGTAGATTCTAGGATCTGGCTCCACTGTTTTGCTCAAGCTCTAGGACATGAAGGTTACTCGAGATCAGGTCTCATGCAACTGTTTGCCGAATTGAAAATTTGCGGGGCAGAGATCTCAGAGAAGTCTTTCATGCATCTCTTGCGCGGTGTCGTCCAAACTACAGAAGGAGAATCCCATTTCCATGGGCCCCCAAAAGCCGCCCTGGAAGCGCTCATGGACATTCTTCAGACAATGCACGCTCGAGGTTTCCCAATCCTACATGAAAACATCTTAGTCGAGTTACAAGCTCTTGTTTCTCCAGCACCAAATCCCGCTACTCCTCCCCACGAAATCTACACCGACCCAGTGGACACCTGTGATCTGCCCAGCCTACCCATGTCCTCAGTCCAACAGCGACTTCACCAGCTCATAATACAAATCGACCTCCCTTGCTTCGAGGAACCGTCACGGATTCGACTCTTGGATCTGTACGCAAGCCAAGGCCACTGGCGTGAGTTCTGGGACGTGTGGAGAATGGCTCCTCGCCATTGCACGCCCCAGTCTCCCATCATGTACGCCCTAATGTTCAGCAGGGTCGCACAAGCCGCGAACCAGAAAGCTTGTATGAATGTTCTACGAACATGGGTACCGGATATGGAGAGCGAAGAACCTCCTGTAGCACTTGAAGGCCATCTTGCGGAAGCCGTTCGTGCATGCTTGAAGGTGGCAGATCCGTTTTTGCCGGAGAGAGCGGCCAAAAACCCGGATGGCGCTGGTGAGGTTATACCTTTGTGGGTGAAGGCTGGAGGATTGGAATCGGGAGAATAAAATCTTGTATGATTAATATACGATATGAATGTAACATATAGTCTGAATCTCGACTTGTACAATAACTATCATCTACACTCGGAGTCTCCTTTTTTGTGTCTTGTCATGGAAGTCTGTGTCATCGTGACTTTCACAAACCTAGTCCACGTTGTGCAACGCTACAATCCCCTGACACGAATACCACGCGACGAAAAGGCTGAGCGTGTAACTCGACGAAGAGATGGTGGTTAGAAATGGGAAAGTGCCCACTTGATTGGTTGGCTCTCGGCTTCTCCCGATGTCTCGCATGCAGCCTTACTGATCCCTTGGACAACCACGCCACCCAATCAAATTCGCGATCGTGATGTCTCACAACGAGGCCGACCTCATGTGCGACCTCTATTTACACTCACTAATTCTTCTTTCTGCTTTATATACTCCGTCTTTCTCTGTTGTTTAATCGTGATCGCATTTCCATTCTGCTTGATCTCTCAAATAACCATCTCGATTTTGCGCGTCAAGATGAAGTTCTCCAGCACGACAGCCTTGTGTCTCCTGACCTCCCTACCAGCCTCAGACGCATGGGGCTCTCTTGGTCATGAAGCCGTGGCATACGTAGCCAGCAATTTCGTCGCCACGGACACAAAGTCTTATTTCCAAGCCATCCTTCGGAACGAAACCGATTCTTATCTGGCTGGCGTAGCCACATGGGCAGATTCTTTCCGCTATACTGCTGCGGGGAGATTTACTGCACCATTTCACTTTATTGATGCGGAGGATAATCCACCGAGCAGTTGTGGCGTTAAGTTTTCGAGAGATTGTCCTAAGCAGGGTTGCGTGGTGGCAGCTATTCAGAATTATGTATGTGGGATTCTGAGTGAGTGAGGGAAAGAACTGATGAAAAGCAGACGACGCAACTTCTTGATCCAAATCTAGATCCATATCACAGGAGTATGGCAGCTAAGGTAAGGTGATCCCGAATTCCAAGTTTTGTCTCAAAATACTAACAGCGAATAGTTTATCGTTCATGTAAGAAGAGTACACACCCTTTCACGAAGGATGTACTAACAACCCCCAGTTCCTCGGGGACATCCACCAACCTCTCCACGACGAGAACCTCGACCGAGGCGGAAACTCCATCTTAGTAACATTCAACAACGTGCAAACCAATCTACACCACATCTGGGACACCAACATGCCCGAAAAGCTAATCGGAGGATACTCACTAGCAGACGCCAAGAAATGGGCGGATACTCTCACAATAGCCATCAAGACAGGAATCTACAAACCGCTTGCGAAAGGATGGCTTGAGGGTATGGATTTGAGGGATCCTGTTAGCACGAGTTTGGCGTGGGCGCAGGAAGCGAATCAGTTTGTTTGCTCGACTGTGTTGCCGCAGGGGAAGGAGGGCGTGGAGGGGAAGGAACTTAGTGGGGAGTATTATGAGGCTGCGGTGCCGGTTATTCAGATTCAGGTTGCGAGGGCGGGGTATAGGTGAGTTGAGATTTCCCCTGGGGTTTGAGTGAGAGGCTAATGATTTGTATAGGCTTGCTCATTGGCTTAATTTGATTGCGGCAGGAGCTGGAAAAGAGTTGTAGAGCTTCGACGAAATATTTGTATGGTACATAGTGAGTGCGATGTGTCCAGTTTAAATTCCATGTAAATCTAGTAATTCAATATTATGAACTTCAAGAGAGAGAAATTTTATGCAGAGATCCAATATGTACCTAGTTCTCGAAAGTTATCAGATCACGTAACCCGATTTCAATCAAAGTTCTCTCGATTGTGGTCTATTTTAGAAGTCTACGCTCAAATGCAGCAGATAAAAATAATCATACAAAATCACTCCTCCAACAGAAATTTCAAGAACACCGCTGCTATCGCAACGCCATCATGGTATTTGTCCGCCCTCGAGACTGCCTCTTCATATGTCGCATCATCGAATATCCCCAGCTTATGCCTGGTAGCCAAAATCTCCTTCTCAATCTCTCCATCAAACTCCGGGTGTCCCTGTACCGTAATCAACCTTTTCGAAATATACATTCCATGATTCTTACACTTCGCCGTATACGCAAGCTCCTCCACGCCTTCAGGATATTCGAATACGACGTCTTGGTGCATTTGATGTAACGCCTGTTTCCAATTAGTCCACTACCAAGTTTTCGAACTGAGAAAAGAACTCACCAAAGCAGTCTTCCCAAAAATCTCCTGTCCCCTCTTCGTCAAATCCACAGCGGTAACACTAGTCTCCCACCCCTCACTACTCCTCCCCACCCTAACCCCCATCGCCCTCCCCACAATCTGATGTCCAAAACAAACCCCAATAATCCTCACCCTCCTCTGCGCCAGTACCTCCTCCACAAACGTCACCAGCTTTAGAATCCACGGATCATTATCAAAAGCGTTGAATTTCGAGCCCGTCATGAGAATGGCGTCTATGTCGTTCAGTGAAGGGTAGGTTTGGGCATTTACCACGTCCCAGGTGGAGATTTGGAGACCGGTGGTAGAAGAGAGGCCTGGGTAGGAGAGGGCGTCTGCGCCGGGCTCGAGGAGTGCTTTGAAGACGCCGCCATAGCCGCCGTATTTGGAACTCGCGCCTGGTGGCGGGGCACCGCATTCGAGGATTGCTATTCGGAGGGGTAGTTGAGGCATTTTGGAGGTAATTGGGAGGGGGTGTTGAGTTGGTGAGGTTTGAATTAATATGTAGGAATGGTTCATAGGAATTCGAGTCAGTGTTGCAAAGTTCGAGGACTGGATTTCAAAAATGGGGGGTTTGGTTGTGTAACCAAATAATTATCGGAGCGTGCAGGGGTCTGATAAGAGATAACGAAACTCGCAGTGGAGAAAAAGCGGCACTGAGTATTCCAGAAATTCATCTTTCATTTGGCAGGGCGCGCTCGAAATCAGTGCCGCTTTTTCGGTGAAGACAACCGGGATTTTTCCATGTAGCGTAGCCCAAATTTTAGAGTTTGCTAACTTTGCTCGCCTCCAGAATTTCTTTGAGGCTACCAGAGAGTGTTCATGCACAATAGAGAGGGTGCTCATGGTCTTACCACACCTCGAGACTCTCACCCCAGCTTTGGTAAACGTATCCATTGGGAGAGCTCCCCGCCGATAAAGGAGCGGGCACGTCAGATGCTAGCGGCATGCAGATATTTTGCGCTATGGACTAACCTCAAACAAAATCTAAAGTGGGCTGGCCCTTACTTCTGGAACTTCACTTTGGGTTATCTCCCTTCTCTTAGAATTTCCTTCCAAGCGTTTCCGTTTTCTCGAAAGCTGTGAATACAGTTTCTCTTTCTCCTCAATCTCTATACCCCTCTTGTGCGGGAGTCTGCATTGACCGGGTTCGTCGAGGGTTACCATTTGTGCCCGGGTGACTCCGCGGTGTATCGTAGAGCTTTGTGCTTTTGAGTCACCAAAACGTTGTAATATTTATACCTCTTGAGCGATCGTCTTGCCAACGCGTTTTCTGGTGCCTTCATCTTACCCCGCTCTTGGTGAACTTTCACCCAAGGGGGTTTCCGCGAAGTTTGGCGTGTGGGAGAAGCAGGATCGAAGAAAATACTTCAGTAATTTGAAAGATCGGGTACGTTCTTCCCAGTTTGACTATCCAATGATGGCTCCGTTAGAGGAAAGTCAAAATGGCCAAGCTGCTACTGAAAGAACGGCCCTCCTTTCTTCAATTCAGGAGACATCGTCGATTCAAGAGGCTACTTCTCAAGAAGATACTTTGATAGACGAAGACGAGGATACAGATGAAGATATCGAGGCCAATGAATTCGACACACTCCTTTCGAGGTCTGAGTCCATCACCACGGGACTCGGAATTGAACCTGAGTCACAAGAGACTGCGATGCTTCGAGGTCCAAGAAAGTACGGCACACTCAAGTCACAGCTTCGATCCTCGAGCCGTGCGAGTAGTCGACGAAAGTCTTTCGCGAGCACAGTTGGGAGCGTTTGGGAAAGAATTCTTGAGGGACAAGAGACTGAAGAGGACAAATCGATACCGAAGTCACCATTTCTGGCTGGTGTGAGTGTCACAAGATTCTGGCTCATTTTCTCCGGAATTCTTGTCTCGTATTTCGTGGCTTGCTTTGACGGGACTCTTATGGTCTCGAGTCATCCCATCATCACTTCCTATTTCGAAAGTTCCAACAGTGCGTCGTGGCTGTCGACTGCCTTCCTGTTAACTTCGACAAGTTTCCAGCCCCTATTTGGACGGCTGTCAGATACGATTGGACGAAAACCGCCGTATGTTTTCACCATGGTTGTTTTCTTGGTATCTACGGTTTGGTGTGGTCTAGCACAGAGCATGATAAGTTTCATCATTGCTCGAGCCGTATGTGGATTGGGGGCTGGAGGAATGATGACAATGGGTTCGATTATCACAAGTGATCTCGTGCCGATTGAGATCAGAGGGGCATATCAAAGTTACATCAACATCATATTCGGCGTCGGTTCGGCTTTAGGGGCAGCTTTAGGTGGTGCCATCGCTGATCATCTTGGTTGGAGGTGGGAATTTGGCATCCAGATCCCCGCTTTGGTAGCATGTCTATGCATTGCCTGCTTCACCGTCCCGAGAGAGCTCGGATTGCCTCAAGGAGTGAAGAGAAAGAGTCTACGGGAGGCAATGAAAATTTTCGATTTCAAGGGCTCGATTCTTCTCACACTCTCTATCACATTTCTCATTCTTGGGCTGGTAATACTTTATCCTTTTTTTTACGAAGTCTCATGCTAACAGAACGGTTAGAACTTAGGGGGCAACGTTTACCCATGGTCTCATCCCTTCGTCATATCATCTCTAGTCATCTTCGCCATCGGCTTCCCCATGTTTATCTACGTAGAATCATACGTCGACCTTCCCATCATGCCCCTAAAACTAATACTCAAGAACCCCCGCGGCGGCCTAATTATAAGCAACAGTATCGGAGCCATCATTTCCAACGCCGTAACTTTCAACATTCCTCTATACTTCCAAGCTGTGCTTCTCGAATCTGCAACTTCCTCCGGCCTCCGATTGATCGTCCCATCGATCGCGGCGTCCTTTACCGGCACCGCAACCGGCTTTCTCATAACCTGGTCAAAGCGTCTGAAGCCTCCGTTGGTTGCTGGCGTTATTCTGCTTCTCGTCGGAACGGTGGCGCTTTCATGCATGCAGAGGGGCATGCCCGACTGGCTTTACCTCGTCTTCCTCGTGCCACAGAGCATGGGAACGGGGTTCATGTTCCCGGCTACATTCATGAGTGTTCTCGCTGTCTCAGATCAGGCTGAACAGGCGGTGGTTACTAGTACTTTGATTTTGTGGCGATCGATGGGAATGGTGCTTGGTGTAGCGATGAGTAGTTTGGTTCTGCAGAATGCGTTATTCTACTACCTCAGGGAGCTTGTTACAGGGCCGGATCGAGATAAAGTAAGCTCCATACCTTTTGTCCCTCATTATTCAGAGACTTATCAGTGTTTAGGTCATCGAAGAAGTCCGCAAATCAGTCAAAGCCATCCCCCTCCTCGAGCCCGCATACCGCGAACAAGTCATCGATTCATACGCCTATTCCCTGCGAGCTACCTTCATAATGGCTGCCATGTTATCAGTCGTGACGATTTTACTTACCTTTCCGTTGAAGTTGCCTAGGTTGGGACAGAGGAAATGAGGATATATATGGCGGTGAGATATTGGAGAACAGTACAGGAAAATCCACAGATTGAAGATTGCATGCAAAAGGAGTTGGGTGGTTGGGTGTATTCAAAAAGCATCTAGCGTCGAGGGTCATCTTTCGATCTAGTTTAATATTGCTTCAATTTAATATTCGTTGGCTCTTCTAAGGCCTGGAAGACCTTGGTTTTCCACTCTCTGCTTTCCTCAACGATTGTTCGGCAGTGGTGGGCTACTTTGTCTATATAAGACTAGGCTCCTACCTCTTTTGATACAGCCAAGTGAGTCTCACACTTCTCACATCTTCACAAAGTTCACATGATGCCTCGTTGAGTGCGGCACGCAGACCCGAGAATCCAGGAAACATTCCAAATCTGACCTTCCATTAAGCTCAAGCAAGTTTGGGATCCAATTCCCCAAAGTAATTGAATTTTTCATTTTAGTGACAGCAATTTTCAATTCGACAGCAATCCTCACACTCGTCTTCAGTCCACGATAATCTTGACACCCCCGTTCACGCTGACTGCGGCAAGTTCTTTCTCATAGTACCGGTACACCGAAACCTGATCCTTCCAGAAATGCCCGGTATTTCATTATTCTTTTCGGTATGTGCTTCGTGGCAACGCACCAAATCTTCCTCGCGGCCTTGTTATATACGAAGCCGAGATCTGAGCCTGGCTCGCTCAGAATAAGGGGGCTACCGTTCAAAGTTGCTCGTGCCCCTGTCTGTGATTCACTTGCCGTTCAATAACGATGATGAGTATTGAAGTTCTATGAAATGCGGTAAATATGAAGATCAGTTCTATGTATAGTCATTGCCAACGAGCCAACGAATGGACAAGGACCTAATAGGGGTAGGGAAGTCAGAGGACGCAAGGACACTTGGAGTGAGAAATGAGGAATCGAGGTGGTGGGCTGTGGAGGACTTGAAAATTTTCATTAACTGAATACTAGTTCCACCTCGAGGATTGACTGATAGTGCGAACTTGACAGCAAATCTTCGTTGATGTACGTTCGGTGATTCTTTCCTCGCCGATACGTAAACGGTTCTGGCTCACACTCTCTAAAAATCAGACCGTCTAGCAGCTTCGTTCACCTCACCTCACCCCAAGTGTCACCTCCGCCATTATCGCCTCTGTGCCTTGACGCTCCACCTTCTTGCCCTTGGACTTCGTATATATCTCCAAATGCGGGGCACAGTGAATGAGGGGTAAAGTCTCACAATACTCGTTGTCCAATAGCGTGTCTCAGCTCTAATTTGAAGTTTTCTTACCTTAGGGGTAATAAAGGTGAATGGCATATCCTAGAAATGTGTTCATTCGCGTATAGCATTTGTGATTCCCTATTTATAGCTGCCATATCCAGAGTACTCGTCTCGGTAAAATGCAAACACCTTGAAATCTTTCCCAAACTGCATGTGGAGAGCTCCGAGTCTCCGCCGACAACACTCTTGCGGACAGGTTCTTGCTAATTTCGATTACTGGGTTCTCAGGTGGATTTCGGCCCAAATTCCTTTGCTCATTTCGTCAGAAGTGTACGTCCGAGATTTTGACAGCAAATATTCAATGTTCTTCAAGCCACTGACCTTTCCATCTAACAGAGTACCAAGAGTGTGCTTTGTGTAGACCAAATTGGAAACAAGGTATCTTTGCTTTCATAAACCGGCGGCCTTTTCGACCACATGAGCCGAAAACACCAGTTTGCTTACTTCAATGTAGAGTATCCAAACAGTCATCGTCAAATAAATAGGAGACCCCATTGAGGTTTGCTGTGACAAATGCACCTGCGAGAGAGAATTCACACAATGATGAGATTACAAGTGATGTTCGAGAACAATCAATGTACCTCCTAAGAATTCTCAGCTTGTGACGAAGCATACTAGGACAAAGTCTCCGAAGAAGACATGGTATTGGAGGTTATGTGCATCATCTTGGGGCAAATACTATCCGTTATCAACGAAATCGAGAGGGGGTGTCTTGGAGGGGGCGGACCTAGTAACACCGCCCCTTGACTGAACAGTTGAGATTTTGACAAGGACTAGGACTTGACAGCAAGTGAAAAAAGTTCACAATAAGGGATGTGTCTAGAAATAGCTTCGTTACGAAAGCAACTTTAAAGCTAAAGGGGAAAGGAGGGGGAGAGGGGGTTCACTGAAGGACACGCGTCAAGCAACCCACATTCCACGATCTCATCCTGTTACCCTCGGTCCGCAGGCAGTACACGTTTGTCTACCCTGGGCATTCCCCTGATTTCAATTTAAATGCGGCCTCTGAGTAGTGCAACAGGTCGCGCCTGCTTACCTTCAATGATGAGCTCACGGTCATCTCCTCAACACGCAAGTGCTTTCCTGCAGAGTTGCCCGACACCCCTTTCCCATCAATGCTCTTCAAATAAATCAAGTCTGCCGCAGAACTCTCTACATCATCTTGCTGGAACCCGTGGGCATTGAATCGGGATAAATTTGCTATCTCCGTCCAGGTGTTGCAACTTTTGTACGTGGCTCGTTGTAGAATTTTTCGAGAAATGGAAAAGGACAGACGACGGGACGTTTATTTCTGTGACTTAGTCGCTGATTGGAAAGCTTTGAGTTGGAGTGATGTCGACACTACACACCGTTGGATGCGATGCTGCATCTCCAAATGAAGATCTCCACGAAGATCTCCACCCCCGCATGCTGTCAGACACCCCCTTTTTAACCCAAAACAGAAAGATCAACAATCGCACTTGCAACAACTGATCACCACGAGGCTGAGTGGTTGCACTTTCGCTTTCCGCATCGTGACCACCTCTCTATTTCCCCTCTGGGAAATCTTACCTGCGCGAAATACATCATTCGACATCTCCCAAGACTCTCGGCAAACTGCCTGCGTCCCCACGATGTTTGTCAAAGTCAGAAGATAAAAGCCGTGCCGCATTCTTATTTTCACTTCCGTCAAACACGAGAAAAAAGAAAGGGCCCGTAATGGATAATTGCGGGGAAAGACGCGCATGCAGAACGGGAAGGACGCAGATGAAAGTACAGATCCTGAAGCCTTGAAAGATAGGAAATCACGACGCAGATGCGTTCTAACAGACCGATTCCCTCCTCGAAAAGAAAGGACAACGGGACTATAAATCCATCTGAAAAAACTGAAAAAACTGACTGTACTTTAAAGGAAGAAGGAAGCATCCATCTGATTCCAACCCAACTCCAACAAATCCCCAAAAATAAAAATAAAAACAAAAGGAAGGCATCCCAAGAAATCACCATCCCAGAATCTCACCTCTACTAACAAACCGCTGAAACGCACCACGAATCCAATCCCATCGCTCCTTCCCCTTCCCCTTCCCCTCCCATTCGTCGCCAAACACAAAAAGGAAGTTGGGAGTGGGCCCTGAAGGATCGCGCGCACGTCACTCAGCCGCGGCGATCCTGCCACCTGCAGGCTTGCGCACCCTCCCAGCCTAATTGACGTCAGCTCATTGGCCGAGCGGCCGAGCAGGACCCCTATTCTTTTACGAAGTACGGTATACGGTCCTCATGGCACAGCAGTAAGGCAGCATCCTTTTCGAAACGAAATAAAAAACGGTTGGTTGGATATAAATGTGTCTATTCCTTCAAAAATAATTTTCTCGTGGTTAAAGTCAGTCAGTTCGCATCGCAGGAAGTTTTGAAACTGCTTTTGAAGAGAGTCTTGGCTTGGTATTGTGACGTCTCTCATCAACCAACCCCTGAAATACTTCAAACAGAAGATCTACATCACCTACATCACCGCATTTGAGAACCTCGCCAAAACCAAAATCATCATCATCAAAACTCGTCTCTCGTCCCTCCCTCAACGCCAACTCCATCTATCACAAACTCGAAACTCAAGTTCCTCCGGTAGCCGGAAAGCAAATTCTGCGATTTCTGAGATTTCGATTCGCAACAAATGCAATAACTCCCCTCTACAACCACAACCACACACCAACCCCTCCACCAACCACCCAAAATGGGAGCCTCCCACTCCACCCCCTCAAAATCCACAAAACGCGTCGTCCTACCAAAACACTCCACCACCCCATCAACAAGCAACGGACAAGCGATAAGAGCCGGGTACCCATACTACGAGGAAGTGATTAAAGGCGCCGAGCAAGAGAAGCGGGAAAAGCGATCTTCGATGGGTAGAAAGGGGAGGAAGAGGGCGGGTAGTGGGAGGAGTTGGGGGAGTACGCGGTCGTGAGGGATTTCATTGAGTGAATGAGGAGAGGAGAGCAGGAATGGTGGTTTAAGAGTACAGCACAGCGAAAGATACCCCCAATGTCGAATACAAAATCTTCTTAGATTGTATTCAGATAATATTACATATATATTCCTGACGGCCCTCCTTCCTTCCATGACATGCACCATTCTAATGCACAAACAGTCCCGCCCCATCCAGCCGGCCGTCATCTTATCTTTGTATAAAAGAGTTGAGATTTGTCTTTTTAATCATGCGCTCCCCCCAAAAACGCCCCAGTCGCTTAGTTTCACCACCACCAGGCCAGAATGCCGCCGAGCTCAATGTTGGTACACGCAACAGAGCATTAATTTTGTAATCGCAAAAAAGTCAAACATAAGAAAAGGCTAGATGAGAAGATACCCAAGCCGAGGTTTTTGAGGTTTGTCGAAATGTGCAAATGGCACGGGTATCATTAAACAAAGGAAAAGTCCGGACGTGGAGATGTTCCACTACAGTATCAAGTTCGTCTACATTTCAATTCGCGGAAAGGAAATATAGACGAGAAGGACCAAAGGGGTACAGATGCGAGAAGCTGCGACGTAATCGACCCGTGGGGGGAGATTACAAGGTGTTCTCAGCGTGACCACCACCGAGCAATTCGAGGATCTTGTTGGATACGGCGCCGGGATATCCTCTGCTGAGCATTTCCTGGACGACGGCCTTGGCGCTCTCTCTGTCCTCGACGGCGAGGTAGGCGCGGGTCATGGCTTCGTAGGTACTGGGTTCTCTCTTCTCACGGCTGACCGAGGCGAAGATGGATTTGCTCTTTTCGATGTTCATCTCGTTGGCCCAGCCATGGATGAGGGTGTTGGCAATATAAGGAGTCATCTCCACGCGCTGGGAAGCCATCTGCTCGAGGATAGGCTCGGTTTCGGCGACGCGGTGGTTGGCGACCATGGATTCGAAAAGTGATTGGTAGAGGCAGGCTTGAGGGCGGACTGAGGAATCCGCCATAACAGAGTCAAAGATTGCTCGGGCTCCCTCCATATCGTGCGAGACACAACCCTTGGCGTGGATCAATGAAGAGTAATGAACCGCCTCCGGCTTTTGACCTGAGCTTCGAATACTCTCCAAGACAGCCTCAGCAGCGTTCATGTCGATGGGCTCAAGAGTGGCATGAGTATCGACAAGGAGCTTGTACGTGTGGTTGGTTGGCTCGATCCCCTTGCTCTTCATACGCTCGTAGTAGGCTAAAACCTTTGCCTTGTCGCGCTTCGTGGTGAGGAAGAATTGCATCAAGCTGTTGTATGGTGCAGGTCGGGCCTTGTAGTTTGGCATTGACTCCATCTCCTCGAAGAGCGTCTCGGCAAATTTCTCGTCACTGACACGGCAAAGGGCATTGACAATAGTGCCGTACGTCACACTGGTTGGTCGAATACCAAGGCCACGCATTTCACCAAAGTAGAAGAGGCAGTCATCGATACGACGAGCCTTTCCAAGCTTGCCGATCAGAGCATTGTAGAGGAATGACGAAGGCTCGACACCCTCAGACTTGGCACGATGGAAGATCTTGACAGCCTCGGTAGCCTCATCGAACGTCTTAGTTGACTCTTTCAATGTGGTGATGTACAGTCCGAAAGTGTTGGCAGTTGGCGAGGCACCCATATCGAGAAGTTCCTGGTGATACCGAGCAGCCAAGGTGCGGTTACCGAGATTGAGACAAGCTCCAACCATAGCGTCCAGAATGGAAACCCAACCATATCGAACGATTGAGTACTCGGGAAGCAATGGAATGTCAGTGCGAGCCATGCCGAGAATGTCGTGAATCAGATTGACCCGCTCCTCTCGTGCGGCGGCGGTAATGAGCTTGGCGTAGGTGATGTAACGTGGGTGGCGGCCAGCGCGACGAATGTTTCTGAATCTACCAAGAGCCTCATTCAACCGAGAAACCTTGTGACGTCCATTGTTGCCTCGCTCAAGCTCGTCTGCGATGAGAGAAGAGCCCTTGAAGTCGGTCGTTGAGGCATATGGATCGTAAGTGTCCTCGTAGGCTGGGGTAGCTGGGTATTGCACGGGCGTGGGTACGAAGCTCGGAGCGAAAGATGCCTGATAGATTGGAACTGGGGTCTCAGGGGTACGAGGATCTCTGATGCCGCGGGCGTTCATGAAATTGTGAATAAATTCCATACCCTCCTCGATCTCATCATGGACATGAGAGTTCACATCGACAGCCGTTGACCGGACTCGAGCAAACATTTCTTGTGATTGAGTGAGACCCTCTGCGACTTGACCAGAGCCAATCATAGCTACAGCGTACATCGTAGTGGGCTCAATCAATGCTGAGGAGACGTGCATCTCGGGAGCAGACAAGATTTGCCAGTATTGCTGTGCTGATGCAACATCACCATACCGAACACTAAGAGCAAGCATTGCGGAGGCCGGTGCTGCCATACCCTCGAAGTTTGTAGGCACTTGTGTGAAAGCTGCGACTGCAGTCAACTTATCTCCCTTGTCAGCAGCAATTGTTGCAATCTTGCTCATCGCAGCCACCTTGGTTGGATGCTCAAGGCTGCCAGCCCATCTCAGAGCCTCGGGAAGCATGCCGCGGTCTAACATGCCTTGGACAAAACCTGCATCAACAATTGAGTCCTTGATGATGACATCAGACTGGCAAGACTGCATGATCTTGTTGTAAAACTTGATAGCACCCTCTAGGCGATCGGACGAGATGTAAGCCTTGACAACAGATGCATAGACTTGTCCGTCATGTCTGTCGCTCATCTCAATTGCACCATTGTCATGTGCTACAGCCAATTCCTTGTACTCATTGTAGGTTTCCACAGCGCTGCTCAAGTCACCGGTCTGTGCAAAGCCCTTGATCATTGGTGGGAAGGTAGCTGCCAATGGTACGACCTTGCTAGACTCCATGTGCTCATACAATCTGATCATGTCTGGAACTCGACCAGCTGCGGAGCAAGCTTGGATGAGCTTGTGATAAGTCTCGGGTGGGTAAGAGCGGCTCTTGACTTTTGAGATTGAGGCATTGAACAGTCTCATGGCCAAATCAAGTCTATCATCCTCTGCAAGAATAGCAAATTCAACTTCACTTGATGCAAGCATGAACTTGCCTGCCTCCTCCATACCACCATAACGAACTCGCTTCTCCTCCAATGACTGTTTCAGCGAAGAAACCTCGATGGATCGGGAAGATAGCAAGTCAAGAAGGGTGTTGTAGGTGGTGGTATTTAGGGTAACCTTTCGTCGGAGCATGTCCGAGTAGATATCAAGGGCCTTGGGAATGACCTGGGTCTTTTCGGCGGGCAGGTTAATGGCCGCGTCTAACAGAGCATTGTAGGCTGTTGCTGTAGGCTGGATCTTAGCCACAAGCATGGCCTCAAAGGCAACTGGGATGTCGGCATATCGCTGAATCTCAGATAGCTTTGCCAGGTGGTCGGCATAGCTCTGAGATTGGAGTTCGGAAGCCGAGCTGACTGTGGTGAAAGAGCTGGTCGGTGTTTGTTCGAAGTTGGATTCAGTGATGGAAACCGCTGGAGACTCGGGTGCGGCAAGAGGAGGCGTCAGCACACGGGCAGCGACAGCGCTTAACTCGGCCTCAAAGATTTCCTGGTCATTCCTCGCCTTGATTTCCTTCTCGAGTGCGGCATCTATTGTCGCAAGAGCAGCAGCTTCCTGCTGCTCGTGCTCCGCCTTCTTGATATCATCTACCGCGCTTGAACTGTACGCTCTGTCAACTCCAGGCTTCGAGGCGGTCTCCACAGCGGTATTTCCCTCTCCATCTAGCGGTTGCCATTCAATGCGTTTTGGAAACTGGAATTGCTTCCACTCCTGCTCCGGCTCCCCTGCAGCTTCATGATTCCTGAGATTCTCGAAGTACGCGGCTAGACCTACATCGAACTTCTCAGTTCGATCATTCTCCACAAGCCGGTTGCTCTGCTGTGTGCTGCTGTGAAAAGCATTTTGGAATTGGTAGTGGTTTCTTCCGACCTTGCTGGCACGTCGATTTAAGCCGAAACGCGGTCTATTCTGGTTCGCGTAGGTTTGCGGGTGGGTGGCGGCAACAACGGATTGAGCGTAACCGTGGGTGATGGATTTTGCAAGTCCTTGACGTGCAATATTACTGTAGAGGTGAGGAATGGGCATTTAGTGATGGGTGGGCCTCTCAGGAAAAAGAGAGAGGAGACTGTGAGGGGCTTGTCAGCAAACTGATAGCGGTATGTTTTGGAGACGGGGGGATGCAGCTCCGGCGCGACAACTGGGGCAGAAGGCACATACGGGGGATCTCAATGTAGTTGCGATTGCAGGTTCATTTGACAGCTGGGCCGTCAAACAAACGCGCTGGTTGGATTGAGGGGTGAGGTTTGGGTTTTGGGAACCAAAGGTCGACGCTTGAAGGTCGACTGAGGTTGCGCTTCTGGTTTGCGAATTTTTGCTTCGTCGGTGGCGTTGGAGTTGAAAAGGCAAAGCCTAAGGTTCTTGTAGAAGAGTGAGAGCCTCAGTCACTGGGAGCTCCTGAGATATTACTCTCGTGGCCACAACGCTAGGTAGGCTCGGATGACGAGTAGAGTTTCGCGGGATTGGCAGCTTCACATGCAGATGCAGCAAGCGTAACGGTGGAGGCTGAAGGTCGACGGAAGGTAGACTGAATTAGGACAACTGAAAGGTCAGCTGCAAGAGCGCGAAGAAAATAATACGGACAAAAGAACAGGTAGGTCCAAGGGAAGGAACGGTGGTGGTTGGCGCGAGGTAGAGTAGGCAATTGTCGTGTGAGGCGTGAAGAAGGAGAAACTCGTACTCGAAAGTCATGCCTGGAAGATCAGAGAAATTTACGGCGCCGGCAGCACGGTCGCACGCTTCAAAGAGTCATCGCGACGAAAATCTTGCGGGTGAGCCTGCATAAAATTCTCCACTATTTTATGCCATTGGCCAATGAACGGCTTGTATTACGATAAACCTGGCACGACTACTAAATCCCGGCCACCCGCGTAGCCAACCGGAACCACCTTGGAACGGTAAAAGTCTTTTCTGGATTGTCCGACCGCCGAGCGGATTTATCAGATCTTTCCGAAGCCGCCTGGATATGGGGAATAGACGACGACAACGACAACCTAGACGGGCACCTATCAGTCCGGCTTACGAAAGTATTGCTCTACGCGTAACTAACCCCCATCCTGCGAAGAAGCTATCCAAACGGCTACCTATGCCTGGGGTGCATTGACACGCGCAAATTGGACCCATAAGGCAATCAAGGAAACAGCTGGTGCTGACGGAGAGAAGAAATTGACAACTCATACCAGCCCCTGTATCAAAAATTTGCTTCTTCAGTCAGCCAGCAGCAGTACCTCGATATGTCCACCGCGGTCTCAGCCCCAGGAAAAGTGCTTCTGGCGGGTGGATATCTGGTTCTTGATCGCGCCTATACGGGCCTGGTGTTTGGACTCAGCGCCAGGATCCATGTGCTGGTCCACGACATTGACACCAGCTCAGGGGTCGAACTCTCGGAGATTGTCGTGCAAAGTCCGCAGTTTCTAGAAGCGTCGTGGAATTATGGCTACCATGTGGCTGGGCACGATGGAGGTGTTGATGTAACTCAATTGCAAGGGTACGAGCACTTCTCTTTGCCTCCGAGGCTCCACAGCATACCCCTTTTTCTGTGATAGCACGTGATTCACCTCGATTTTGTGTCTCGGGAGTCAGGGCAAGGTGTAGTGTTCTTCTTTTTGTTTGTGTTTTCAATATCATCCCATATGAATTTCTATTTCCGATCAATTATTTCCTGCTCACCATTAACAGGAACCACAATATCCCCCTCTCCAAAAACCCCTTCGTCGAAAAAGCCCTCCTCTACGCCCTAACCTACATCACCACCGTCCTCGGCGCCTCCACAGTCCTCAAACCCACCAAAATCACCATCCTCGCCGACAACGACTACTACTCCAACCCCGCCTCCCCCCCAACGCCCAGCAACCCCTTCCCACCCTTCAATGTCCGCCTCCAAGATGCCCACAAAACCGGCCTCGGCTCCTCCGCCGCTCTCGTGACAGCCTTCACCGGCGCCCTGCTATCCCACTACCTTCCCTCTTCTTCCTTCTCCATGAATACAGAATCAGGCCGCTCAATCCTGCATAACCTCTCCCAAGCCTCCCACTGCGCCGCCCAAGGCAAAGTCGGCTCAGGCTTCGACGTCGCGGCCGCTGTGTACGGCACGTGCGTGTACCGCCGTTTCTCCCCCTCCATCTTATCCAGCGTTGGTGAGCCCGGGAGTCCTGGCTTCGCTGGTAGAGTTAAGGATGTAGTTGAGGATGCTGGGAAGAAATGGGATACGGAAATTAGTAAAGGGGGAGTGACGATCCCGAAGGGTATGGCGTTGGTCATGTGTGATGTTGATTGTGGGAGTCAGACGGTGGGGATGGTGAAGAAGGTGTTGGCGTGGAGAGAGGATGATGGGGCTGGGTCGAAGAAGCTTTGGGATGAGTTGCAGAGGGGGAATGAGGGGTTGGGGGAGAA
>Ga0247778_1000126_pt1 | contig 133510 bp, 150 predicted proteins | sample UWRJL049202B5_FD_179939 | JGI IMG/M metagenome (GOLD analysis project Ga0247778, IMG submission 179939) | Plant litter microbial communities from Arlington Agricultural Research Station in Wisconsin, United States - UWRJ-L049-202B-5 | ecosystem: Environmental > Terrestrial > Plant litter >... | reverse complement strand
TTTCACTCCACTCTTCCAAATAAGCACCAAAGAATCCCTTCTCAACTGACACCACAAATCTAAGAGCCCTTCCACTTCCCAAACCTAGCATAATCCCTATACAACCCCCCAAACACCGCCCTCCCACTCCCATCCAAACTCTCACTAATCATCCTCCTCATCTCCAGACTCGTAGTATCAAAAATAGCATACAAGCCCGGCACCATCTTCTCCCTCACTTCTGGCAACATACGCATTTCCAACTGCAATTTAATATACGTTGTAAGCACAAATTGCATGTGTTGTCCAGCCATCCGCTTCGCTTTGTCTGTTGCGGAGGTAAGAGTATTGTGCTGTGATCGTGTGACAGAAGAGACGCTGGGATCGCAGATGAGCGTTACGAGACGTGTGAAAGATGCTGCGTGTTGGGCGCCTAATTGGTGCTTGGATGAAGAGAGCCAGGGTGGAGCGGCGAGGAATTTTGTGGTTTTGGTTGTGGAGTGAGGCAAAGGAATGAAGAGGCAGCGGAGGAGCGTTTGCATGACTTGCACTACCAGATGGAAGTGGCCTTGTAGTTTCAGGCGGTGGGAAGTTAGGATGGCTTGCAGGAGACGGCAGAGGTGCAGGTAGATTGTGCTAGTGGATTGGGGGCGGAGAGGGGGACCGTTACGGGAACAGAGGATTGTGATGCTGCCGAGGGTGCTGTCTATGTTGTACTGGGACATGGAGCGCGGCTGTGGGGTTATTAGATTGGGCATGGTAGGTGAAGGGAGGGGTCTTACTTTGGTTCGGAGCATTAGTTCCATTGTTTCGCTGATGATGCAGAATTGACGAGTGTCTGCCACCTTCCATAGATGGCTGCAGAGAATCGAATACACTGTTGACAAGTCTAGTTTCTCCCCAGGCTCCTCCTCATCAGAGCGGCGCGTATCTAAGAAAGATCAGCATGGGAAGCTGGCGGAGAACGAATCTCACTTACCTTCGCATATTTTGATAACTTCTCTCACCGCCAACAGCTTATCCAGCTGCGTCAACGCAACCAAGTCTTCGCCGATCATCTTACCAAGGAGTTTCAATTTCGCAGGCTCATCCTTCTCAACTGTAGCGGCTCGAGCCTTTTCCAACAAAGCTTGTCTGCCATACAGCGTTGATACATCGCCCCTGAGCTTAGCACCAAAATTCTTCTTAGCAGCCATGCCTCCACGAACAGCCATGAAAGTCTCCATTTTCCTCGCAACATCAAAGGTAACTTCATCACAGCTTTTCGCAAACATCCTGAACTCCCCATCGTAGTCTTCGAGATGAGAGGCATGCACTCCTATTGCACCCCAAGCTTCGACAGTACTGAGGAGCAAAATGCTATTACGAACTTTTTTGTTGTGACTGGCTTGATTTCTCTTGTTGCTCTCTTCGAGCTTCAGGCAGACGTCGAGCTGGTTCTTGAGATGCATGTAGAAAGCGACGTGAATGTTTGCGAAGTCCTGGCTGTCGATGATGTTAAGATCGGCAAGTGCGTCAATTTTAGCCTGGAATATAACAAACGCGACTTCGAATAATGCGATTAGAGGGAAATTCCAACGCCTTTTCGGTTTCTTCGTCCCCATTTGGTCGAGTGTCTGTTTGATGGTGCTCCAGCAATTCGAGAGATATGTTCGTCTTTGGGGTTGGTCCATGTTTTCTGTCATTTGGCTTTGCAGGTAATTAGCAGGGTCCATATACAGTGGCACAAAGGGCTATACCTCAACGTCAACCGAACAAGCTCCTTGAACAAGGCAAGACTTGATTTTAGCGTGTCAGTTTTGAGCTCAGCTAGAGCGTTCGCCATGTTGAGTAAATCTTCAAATTTCATGCACTGAATAATGTTAGATGTTGGCATTTCGAGCTAAGTGAGACAGGTGACTTGCCTCATAAAATGCCGAGCGATGCGCAAGTTTGGTCTTCAGAGCAAGAACCATAGGTCCCAGTGCATCAACTATAGAGATGAGATCATCCACCAATGGAACCCAGCTTGTCAAAATTCGTTCCCTGTGCTCCCTGGAGAAGACTTCCAGAGGTAGCTGTTGCACAGAAATGATAGCGAAGTGATTAGCACCTCGTGATCTGATGAGCGGGTTTCTCAAATTTGAATCTTCTTCCAACATGAGTTCGATCATGGCATCTAGAAATGCGTCAGTACGAAGACGGTAACATAAGTACGTATTATGGGGTACGCACTCATGGTATCCGGACAATCAAGAACACAATCTTGCTGCAGAGCATCTATCCACAAGTCGGTAAAGGCGTAGCGATTTCGCGGAAACCATTCAATTTTGGTGTCCAAGATAGCACTTGCTGAGCTGATCCAGAATACACTTTGCAATATTTCCTTCAGATCGGGAGATGATATTAGGAGAAGCCTACAAATGTCAGCTAAAGTGCACAGGAGTAAGGATGAACTCTTACGTTAAGACTTTGGGATACTCCTTAAAGATGCATCTCACAAAAGCCCACTTCATCCATCCGTCATCTCTCCGCATTGTATTCAGCCGTGTACCGCAGACAGATTGGCCCACGTCCACATTGTTGGCTAAAGCCACGACAAATGTCTTCAAACCTTCTGCCAGCCAGGACAGGAGCTTTTGAAGCGAAGCTTTGGACACTTCTTCCACGTGAGTCCCTTTCCTAGAGAGACTCCATATCGCACATGCATATCGCATCTGCTCCAGGCGATGTGTATACACCGCATTGTCTGGAGAGGCCTGATCTAGCAGAGGACCGGCCATATCCCGTGTTTCAAACTTTGAAATCTCCTCGAGACCCGAAATCGGAATCCAATTCGCCGTGCGTGACATTATTCTGTAAATTCGCCATGAGAATCGAAGATTCGTGTGCGATGTGCCATTGTCACTATTGAGCATCACACGAAGGAGTCGAGTGTCTATCGCGTCTATAGTTTCCTCTCGAAATATCGATCCAGCAATGGCATCGAGGATAACGGAACGGGGGTTAAACTTCGCAGAAGATAGCCAATCAAGGAGCTGATTGATCTGCTGAATCGTCAAGGAAGGCTCTAACAGCTTACTGAGTTCTTCCTGAAGAGCCTCGTCTTCCCAGGCACAGAACAGTTTAGGCTGGTCCTCTGCATCAAGAGTCGATAAATACTCGTCAAATACGACCAGCTGCTCATACCAGTGTCGGATAAACCCAGATAGATCTCTTGCCTTGGAAAATTCGCTCATGAGAGGCACGGTAACTTCCAAGACAACCTGGTCTGCTAAATCCGACCATTCGGGCTGAAGACCAGCTCTTGTGATTCTTGTCAGGAGTTCTTTCAAGAGATCTATCTCAGCGTCTGGAATAAGGAAGACGTTCGCATCGAGAGCAATCAGTCTTGCCACCAATTTCCAATCATCTCGCTTTTCGGTAAGCGCAAACTCCGAAGTGATAGTGCGAAGAGTCGAAAGCTCTATAGCAACGTTAAACTTCTTGGCACTCTGAAGCATAGCACAAAGCGCCTCGCTGTTCTCATCTAGCCTCTTTGGTAGAAGAGCATCTTGCATCGTTGCAAACACATGTTGCAACCAAGCCTCATCTTCTGCTCGTCTCCGCTGAGTTCCATGGGCAACGATCGATCTAATAGCAATATCGAAGAATATCGGCGCATTCGCTGTATTTGTGATAACAGGTAGCCTCGCCAAAGCGGATAAGAGCACTGATTCCGCATTCTGTGCTCTCTCTGTCTTTGCTGGAATTATAACATTGCGTGCCACTAATTGCTCAAGTTCTGCTGTCCATTCAGTATGAACTCGCTTTCCTTTTGTGGCCCGAAGAAGCGACAACAAGGATATCAGTGCATGTCGAGAGAACTGTATGAGTTCGCTGTCGTCTGCCGCTCGGGCGTTCCATATTTCGATGAAAGGCGGGATTTTCAGGACGCTTTTGTGTGATTTTATAAGACGTTCTGAAAGTGAGAACCATAATCCCAAGATCGTAGCAGCTTCTTGCGGGGGAGCCTTGAGAGCTGTCCTCATATACTCCGCCGAAAAAGCAGCAGTTCGTCCTTCTTCAGATGCAGTCGTATTAGGTTTCGTAGATTGCGTCAAGAACTCCACGCTGGCATATATGGGTTCCAACAACTCATTCAGCGCTAGAGTATCTGACTGTATGACCAACTCCGGCGAGCGCTTCCGTTTCTTCGAGGATTTCGAGGATTTCTTCTCAATCGAAGGTCCAGCATCTCCCGTATTTGAGTCTGCCCCGCCTTTCTGTGCATCCTCCAACGTCTGTCGCAGAATCGTTGTGAATTTCCTTTCGATAAGCAATCGCGCCGCAATAGGTAACGGTATACTCTGAACAAGATGGCAGAACAGCCACCAAGCAGCAGGAGTTTGTCTGTCCTACATCAGTCCCAATCTCCCAAACCATTCTGCGGGAACATACCTAGGCACCTCGTCCTTCGGAGCCTGCAGCTTCTTCAACAGCCATCTCAACAACCATTCTTCCCTGCCATGATATACCGCCCCATTGCCCTTCCTCTTCTCCCCTTGTCTGCCAGCGGTATTTAAATCGACATCAACAAACTTCGCAGCTTCAATAAGCTGTTCCCCAAATGGCGCAGCTGCTTTCTCGAGCTCAGTGAGCTGCTCTTGCGCAGCGCGGGATCGGGACGTCTTTATCTCAAAAATCAGCTTCTCAATTCCCTTCACACTTAAAATAAGAAGAAAAAATAACATACCATAATAAAACCCCTCAAAATCGTCCTTCCCAAATTTCCAACAATCAGCTTGCAATCGCGATCCGACAAAAAAAAGTTCCCGCACACCCCCCGGCAGAAAAACCCACACCATTCCAAATCAGGCCGCAAGGCGGTCAAGACGCAAGCCGAGCAAGAAACTTGAACCTCGCATCGTCCGAGCATGCAAGCTCAAGCTTAAGCGCAATCACAAAGCTCACGACGCACCCAATATCTATCGCGGTATGCCAATTACTTTGCCCAGTGGTTTATGAGGGGAGAGGCTGATGTCAGATGCAGAAAATGCCAGAATCAACACCCCCTCCTACAGCTATCGCGACGCCGGCGCGTTCTGGCAAGCCTGTTTCGGAAGCTTTACTCAATGAGAAGGTACGCTTTTTTTTGCTTTCTTTTATGGGATAGTTCGAAAGAAGAGGAAGAATGGCATCTTCTGTGACGCGTCTAGGGGAGTTGGCTGTCAGAGAGTGTTTCTGCATTGCTATTACGCATGCCCCCTCCTCTTCCTTCCCTCCCCCAAAACCTCCTACCTCCCCTCCCTTCACCCTTCCCCTCTCCCTCCCTCATCTGCAACTCCTCAACTGACTTTCCTCACAGTGGGATAAATGCCTCTCCTCCCTCCTAATCCGCTCCTCCCTCGGCCTCGGTTTCGGCGTCGTCTTCAGCGTCCTGCTCTTCAAACGAAGAGCATGGCCTGCGTTTGTGGGGTTGGGTTTCGGGGCGGGAAGGGCGTATGAGGAGTGTAATGGGGCGTTTTTGAGAGGTGGGAAGGAGGGTGTTAGGGTTACGAGACCTTGAGGGGTGATTGTAATTGAAGGGGAGGGGAAGATGGGGAGGAAGGAATATTGAAGCGGGGAAGAAGGAGTGTATGAATTGTACAAAAATGAAGAGAGAGATTGAGGTATAGATGAATGAAATGGAACTTCACAACTATATTGCGTTCATGGATGGATGCTGAGAGTGGTTGTGAGAAATGCGGGACTTGAGATATGTTAAGGTCACGCAAGCTATAAGATCGATATCAGGGTGAAGCGGTGGACTGACTGATTTCTTGCCGTCAGTTGTCAGCGGGAGCATTTCTCTACCGTTTGATTATTACTGGTGCAACTCTATCGTTCATCATTTTAAGAACATCATAGAGAAGGAGTAGACCGAGGAGTCCAAGTCGAGGAGCAGCATTTCAGTAGGGGAATTTGGTATTGGTTCGAATGTGAGGAACAAGTCAAGTGGGAAACTAGAATTCAGGCGCCATGAGGGGCATCAATTCTTTCTGCCTACTCAAAAACTTGTTTCCAATCCCCAAGTCCAATTTTACGATCCACCTCCCAAAACGCCACTCCCGATTCCCCTCCCATAGTTTCCAATACAACTAATAATTCGCACTCCTCCTCCTATCAAAAGAATACCCACACTCCCCCACGCAATCATCCCTATGCACAATACTCCTCCCCGAACTCTCACTCCCACTCCCGTCCATAAACCCCCCTCCATACCCCCACTCCGCAATCCTCTCCCTATCACCCCCATGTCCAAGCAATCCCCTTCTCTCCTCACTCCCACTATCCGCATCCCCAAACAACCCAGCAAACACCCCCCTCCCCTCACCACTCCGCTCATCACCCTTCCCAAACAACTTCCCAAAGAACCCCTTGCCGTCCGCCTGCTCCCGATTCCCCTTCTTAATCCCGTCAAAGAACCCCATAGCTAGGTTCCGCGCCCCACGTCCAACGCCTCGCTCTAAGCGTGCCGTGCGGTCGACGTCTTCGGAGGCCCGGTTGGTAGGGGAGTAGCGGGATATGCAGTGCATTATTAGGGTGTAGAAGATGTAGCAGATAAGGACGAGGATGGTGATTAGGGAGAAGAAGAGGATGGTTACTGGGGGGTTGTTAGTTGGTGCTGGGATGGGAAGATGAGGGGACTGGGGGAAGAGATAGGATATAAAGTGATATAAATGCGGGAGAGTAGTTGGAAGGAATAAAGTAGTATACCTTCAATTGGCGAGGCGTGTATGTCTCGTATATGAGGTCTATCTAGTTCGCGTACGCGGCTTAGAGCGAGGTGGTAGGCACGAGAGCGGAAGTGCGTGGATGTCATTTTATTGTACAGGTAGAGGAACAGGTATAGAGGTGACCGAGCGTGTAATTCGTCTCAAAGTTGATGAATAATGATATATTGTCTAGGTATAACAAAGTTCTGTAGGGCGTCTAGGAAAGGCGTAGGAGTTGATGTATGTTTCAAGAGGAATTTTGCCTAGGTAGATGAAATTCGAGGGTGGAATTCCGTCTGCAGTCGCTCCTGCCTTGCAGGGCGAGGAGTGCAGCTTCTTGATCCAGGACCGTGGATCGGTTCATCTGAACTTTGTTCCTCATGGTTGCTCTTTCCCTCGCCGACTCACAAGATGAGATCAAGTCTCAGTCTTTGTTCCTCCGCATAACATCTGAAATGTCTAGAGCACCCTTGGCTCATTCTAAATATTGAGAAAAGTTTTGATAACATTTTGAATGAGAGACTTCGAGCTGGTGATATGAGGCGTGTAAAGACAGAAAAGACGAGAGGGATTCAAATGCAGTATTGGTGAGGTTGAGACTTCCCAGAAATTATCTACTGGAAACATGAAACTGCAAACAAAAAACATATCCTGAAGAAAGATTGGGACAAAATTCGCGAGACAAATTGAGGAGAAACATTGTGTAACCTTTTTCTTTGACGGTGTCACTCGACTGCCGAAACTCGCGGGTGACATATGCGAGCACGCATGGCTGCAGATTGGTGGCCCTTCAATGTCTGAAAAGGCTTCATGTAGATGCAAGAAGAGCCGCAGTGGCTGGTGACACTGCTGGTAGCCGTACGGGAGGACGAGTTGATTCGACAACAAAGCAAACCTGTACCTTTTCATGTGAGTGTTTCTGATAGGTCAATCGAAAAGTTATTTTCAGCCTCGCCCAAACATTTCCTGCTCCGAACTATCAAGCCTTGTCAGAAATTCCAAGCCGGATGTCTGTTCGTAAGATCCGTAGAGCTCATGATAGTGCGGTTCTCCCGGAGGAGGAAATTTCTGGTCTTCTAGAAGGAAATTAGAAGGAACCTTAACGCCAGGACCCCCTTTCAGCTTCACACCGCTTGCATGCGAAATAACCACTCACCAGGAGTCAGAATAATAATAGAATCCACCGACAGCTTGAAACTTGAGTTGCAGCCACATGATTCGATGGCGTGGGATGCAAGGTGGACGCATCTAACCCCGGGCTAGGCCTTCCATGCACTTTTCTGGAAGCCAAGCGTGCCGGCGGGTCGATCATAGGGGGGTCAAAGTGTGTGATGTCGGGAGACGAGGGCGGGAGACCCTGAGGGTTGTAATTGTGGGTGCGATGGGGATGGAATGAGATGATTGCCCTTTTCAAAAAATCTTGTTTCATTGGGGTTATGCAAAGGGGGCTTGAGAGTATGATGATTTTCCTGTTGCACGGCATTTTGAGGGGTTGATAGTGATGGCGATATGGGGAGATCCGATCTGATCCGTTTCAGTTTTGTCGTGGAGAGGGAAAATGTCAAGATGTCAGCCAGGGATTTTCCGAATCCTTCGCAGCGCATAATGACGAGAGAATGGGAAACTGGGTGTGACCTTCCCCAACTGTCGCCATATTGATGCATCCATATTGACTTTAAAGATCCAATAGTTTTTTACGGCAGTAAAGTAACACCGGTGCTGTAGTTCACCAGCAAACGCTCTAAATAAGATACACACGAACGGAGGCTCAGACGCTGCTGCACCTACCAGGCAGCGTCTGTATGCACTACAACTCTGCTGCTGGTGCTGCAGACACGAAATAGTCGGATTATTGGGCCAGGCTTGATGGTACGCCAGTGGCTTTCGGGCCTGCATGCCCGCAACTTTTTGTCCAACAGCCTGACTCGGAAGGAGAATTATTACAGGTAGTAGTGATTTAGAGTGATGTAGATGTTCCTGTGTTGGAACGCTGACCGAGTGATCGAATAATCATCTAGAAGGAATGGCAAACCTAATAATACCCCTCTCGTCTGCCGCTATGCTGTCATCTGCCGTTTGGAGTAGAGACTCCGGAAGTGCTGAGTGATACGCCGTAGAAGACGGAATCCTACGGTGCTGACCGCAGAGAGCCTGAGAGGAGAGAAAGGAAAATGCCCTCAACAATTGAAGACACGCTCAAGGTCAGGCTCAAAGCCGAAGTGAGGTGTGAGGGTTTGAAATCTCAGACAGATGAAACTGACCCTCGATCTGCCCGCGAGCTGATGCCAGTCGCGGATATTTAAAAAGCCCATAAAAGAAGATTTGGACGAATCAAGCATGACGATCTGATACGCCTCCATGGCTTGTGGCTCCAGATTTTGCTGGGTCTGACTGACTGGCGAACTACGGCAAAGCCGCTACCCCTTGCTGCAACTTGCTGCAAGCTTCAAGTGGACATGGACCTGGGCGAGAAACGAGTGAAGAAAGAAAGAAGGTTCTATTATTGCTATTCGCGGCCTCTGATCATATCAGTCATATCAGTCTACGGTATCTGCAAGTCATCCGGCTGTGAATCCTATCATCTTCCAACATCTTCAATAATTAAGATTCTTTGCCTCATTCACAGATAAACCATTAAATCTCGGTGGCGCCCCGGTTGACCCTTTTGAAATCCCTCCCGGCCCACTCAATTTCTCAAAGGGGCCTAGTGCTGCTCTGGTCGCGAATCGTAAGCTCCGAAATCTGCCTCCTATTCTATTTCCACCTGCACCGACCGCTGCTGCCCTGTCCTGTCTGCTGGTCTTTGGTTCTGGTCTTCGATCCGAAGTCTTCGCATTACAAAACACCACCAGGCAAAACGCTGCTACTGTCGAGAGCAGGAATCATAGCACTGCTCCTGGAATATAATTCACCACTGCGACTGTTGAAGGCCGCATAGAAACAAGGTACGTTCGTTCATGTTTGCATCTCTTTCCTCCTCTATGCAGAACATCGGGGGCACAGCCGCGAAACAGCCAAACCTTCGCTGGACCTGCAAACCTTCCCCATCGCCAGCACGTAACACGACGGCAGCGACGACAGAGACGACAGACACCGCAGAGCTTTGTTTCCTGTGCCCTTACCTTCTGCCCCTACGAACAATTCATCACCCTCATCGCAGACCTCAGCCGCCGTGTTTTCTTCAGCGTCTGCGATCAACAGCAGCGACTGGTCGCTAACTTCATTTGGATGCAGATCGCACCTCCTCCTCGCCCGACGTGCGCCTCTTTTCTACACAAACACAACGATTCAATACCATCTCCATCGCATCGTCCTAATATTCAGTCAAGATGGGTTGCGGTATGAGCACCGAGGAGAAGGAGGGCAAGGCCCGGAACGAGGAGATTGAGAACCAGTTGAAGCGGGATAAGATGCTTCAGCGCAACGAAATCAAGATGCTCTTGCTCGGTCAGCACCTTCAATCCACGCAGACCCCCTCTGCGCATCACTAACCATCGAGCAGGAGCTGGTGAATCCGGAAAGTCAACCATCTTGAAACAGATGAAGCTCATCCACGAGGGGGGCTATTCTCGCGATGAACGAGAGAACTTCAAAGAGATCATCTTCTCAAATACCGTACAATCAATGCGCGTAATCCTGGAGGCGATGGAATCGCTGGAGCTGCCTTTGGACGACCAGAGAGCGGAATACCATGTCCAGACTATTTTCATGCAACCCGCGCAAATCGAGGGCGACAACTTACCGCCCGAGGTCGGCACTGCTATCGCAGCCTTGTGGAGAGATGCTGGTGTACAAGATTGTTTCAAGCGGTCAAGAGAGTACCAATTGAACGACTCCGCAAGATAGTAAGTTTCTTCACGAATGTCTCTTATCTCGTGTCGCTGACCCGCTTTTCCCTCCAGTTATTTTGATAACATTGACCGAATTGCCGAGCACGATTATATGCCTAACGACCAAGATGTTCTGCGGTCGCGTGTCAAGACCACTGGTATCACCGAGACGACTTTCATTATTGGTGATCTTACGTATCGTATGTTTGATGTCGGTGGACAACGGTCGGAACGAAAGAAGTGGATTCACTGCTTCGAAAATGTCACAACCATCCTGTTCTTGGTCGCCATCTCCGAGTACGATCAATTACTTTTCGAAGACGAGACGGTAAACCGTATGCAGGAAGCCCTTACTCTCTTCGACTCCATCTGCAATTCAAGATGGTTTATCAAGACTTCCATCATCCTGTTCTTGAACAAGATTGATAGATTCAAGGAGAAGCTGCCAGTCAGCCCCATGAAGAACTACTTCCCCGACTACGAGGGAGGTGAAGATTACGGACAAGCTTGCGATTATATCCTGAACCGATTCGTCAGCCTGAACCAGCACGAGACGAAGCAAATTTATACCCATTTCACCTGCGCTACTGATACCACCCAAATTCGATTCGTCATGGCCGCTGTAAATGGTAGGTTACCCATACTCTTTTGCGAGACTCAAGCTAACATTCGCAGATATCATCATTCAAGAAAACCTACGTCTTTGCGGTCTCATTTAATCATCAGCATTAATTGTGCTGCATGCGTACAAGAATTTTCTTTGGACTCGGATACATGGGCGTTAATGCAAAATACGGCGGTTCTTTAACTTATACCAACACATGGCTCCCTCAATCATACCCTCACCTCATATTCCATCTCCGCCTCTCACATCGCCCCATAAACCAGTGACGTGCGGCGGAGTATCGATTGTGGACAACCGGGCAGGATGATGCCCACGAATGCAGCAGCGCGCTTGCTCTGCCTTCGTTGTGCCTATTCTCTCTCTTTTCATCTTTGCACTACTTCCCAAAGTGTAAAGCTTCTGTTTGTTTTTCCTCTGAAAGGCCATTCGATGAATATCAAGTCGACGGACGATCTGCGAGGTTTTATGTTCTTATTGTGCCCTTTGAAATACCTCTTGTTTTTTTCTCCTTCTCTTTCTGGAAGTTAGTTATATTAATCCGCGACGACGAAAAATACGCTCTTAGGAGATTGATTATGATGGCTGGTCGTCGTTTTTCCGTTTCCGGTATGGAGAGGATGTGGTGGAGATAAGGAGGGGATGAGGAAAATGAAGAGGAGAAGGGGAGAGGGAGGGAGAGAGATAGATGGAAGGATGGATGAAGTTACGCCGCCTATTAGGGCGGATTCATGAATAGTGGAATAGAGTGTATGAAATGATTTTCGTGGTTTTTAAAATGTGATGTTTATGTGCTGCTATATTGGAGTTGGGTGGATGGATGCAGAGATCTCGACGAGGCCTGGCTGTATTTTTGAGAAGCCACGCAATAATAGGCATTCTGTAATTTTGTAGATATAATATACTCATACCATGCATGCAAACTTACATAGCTCTGGCCTCTTGAAATCCGACCCCTCAAAATGATTGGCTACCCTCCCCGCATTCCGTGACCAGGTAGGCATCAACCTCAACGTCGTACACGCCTTATCTGTCAACAACACCACCAATCCATGACACCCTCGCAAACCATGAAATAAAATCCCCCCCACATCTCATCACTTTACTAAACTATTCTATTCTTCTCTTTAGAGAGAGACTTTTTTTCAGCTTGGAGAAGTTTCTTTACGATGCGGATATCGCTCCTCCCAGCGGCGCTGGCTCTCACGACGTGGTGCCACCTGACATCGGCGCTTCTGAGTTTTGACGCGATGAGGAATTTGACGGAGCTGACGGATGAGTGTCGAAGTCGGATTTTGGAGGTAGGAAGTATTGATGGCGTGGAGATTGAGGTTGATGCTATGGCTGCTGTTTTGAATGGTGGGGGCCAGTCTCAGACGGTACTACGTGGCGGGGATGAAGAGGGGGAGGTTGAGGATGTAAGTTTTCCTTTCTTTTTGTTGGGGGGTTGGGGAGGGGAAAGAGAATGAGAGGCTGATGAAATGGGATGGTAGACTGTAGCTGCGTCGTTGCATTTGCTGTGTTCTGAGGTGTTGATTGAACTAGAGAAACCTCTTTCGGCTTACATGACAGCAGAGGTAAGAAGCAGAACCAGATATGGGGTTCTTCCAACAAGCCATCCAAGCCGTAAACTGACTAATGAGTAGGGGAGCGAACAAAATTGCACGCGGATTACGGGGGAGTATCATGCGTTTCTGGGAGCTACGGTTAGGTTTTTGTATGTGGTTCAGGAGAGGGAAATGCGGTTTAGATGGGGGGGTGAGAGTGCGGTTTTTGGGGGGGTGGCTTGGTTGCAGGGGTTGTGGGCTAGTAGGAAGACTGTATGTTGTCTCCCCGTTCTATTTTCCCTTTCCTCCTCTCTTGTCTTTCTCCTCCTTTTGCTTTGTTTTACCTTACTTTAGCTTCGGTTTTGGTTTTGGTTAGGAGACAAGGTTTGAGGGGAGTTTGAGGGCATGGTCTAATAATGATATAGAATAAGCAAGAGAGAAGTTTTATTGAGCAGCAGATGACGTTGTATGCTGAGGGAGGGTGTTTTGGGAAGAATGAGGTGCTTAGGAGGGGGGTGGAGGTTGTGGAGTATTTGAATGATTTGGTTGATATGTTTGGGTGAGTGAGGAGTTATGGAATCCAGGCGTGTCGTGGTGTTTTCAAGGCTAGGTAATGTCCCTCTTTGCTCAGCTACTTTTGCTTGGAACTAATGCCGTCTTGAAGTTCAGATACCAATACATTAATTTCTATTCCCTTCCATCCTTGACTCAAGTATGTACAAGAACTGAAGAGCGAACCCCTAGCAAGTATACTCCATCTCAAAGCTAATACTCGGTATCCCCACAAAGTCCTCCGGCACACTATACGTGATATTATAGTAATAATGACTATAAATCATACTCCCATACACCGTCGGCCTCTCCACCAGTCCCTCCGCCGTCACATTGACCCTCAAACAAGGCAAGCTCTTAAACCCATCCACCACATTCCCCGCCAGATTCCAAGGTGGCGGAATCCCACTCAGCATGAACTGAAAGCTGTCTGTTCCATGCTGCGTCGTGTTCGGATACGAAATGCTGAGTTTGTTGGGTGAAGCTATTGCGTCGATGGTGGTAGCTGAGGGATAGAGAGAGAAGAATCCGTTGTAGGGAAATGGCTTATGCGCTGGATCAGACGCCCAATGCACGATAGCAGGCACGAACTGTCCTCCCCTCGCCACACTTTCCTTGACTTGTTGCCCTCCAATCATCAGCGGTTTGCTAAGCCAAGAAGTAGCAACCCTCTTCTCATCCGTCTCGAGATCATAATAGATATCTCTCTCAATCATTCTCTCCCCCTCAAACGGCACCAACAACTTCTCCCTCACCTCCTCCGACATCGTCCCCTCCACAACACCCATAACCAACGCCAGCGCCGCACCCTGCGTAGCATCATACCCCAAATCCAGCTCCCCCTTCGGCGGACTCGGGGTATGGGAATGCCCGAAAATCCCCCACCAAAACATGCTCAACACACTACTATGAGTCGTCATATCCCGCGTATACGCCCTATCATACGGCCCCACCAAATTCCCTAGATACGGATTATAATGCTCCGCAATATCCTCCCACACCTTCCCCATAATCTCCTTCGCATGCCCCGTAAACGTCGCGTTTTCAGGGCCGTATTTGGCCATCGCGCCTAGGGCCCACATATCCATTCCATAGTAAGTAGGAGCATTATACTCACCCAGCGTATTAGCGCCGTGTTTACTGAATAATTCATATAATTTAGTTCCCTGGTCGTTGGCGTAGTCGATGAATGTGCTGTTGTGCAAGCGGGCGCCGATCCAACCTACGGTTAGAGCACGCATGTATCCTGGGTTCGTGTATGCGAGCACGAGGTTGTCGGGGGAAGTGCCGTTGCGACGCATGGCGCCGATTGCGGCGTGGACGAGGGAGGTTTCGATGGCGGTGATGAGGGGGCCGTCAAGGAGGGGTGAGAATTCGGAGAGGATTTGGATTAGTTGGGTGCCGATGAATTCACGCCAGTTGGGGTCATATGAACCGTAGATTTTTGGTTCGTAGAGGATTGCTTGGGGATTTGGTTCTGGTGATATGTGAGCTATAATTGTCTAGGTTTTGGAGCTGAGATTACGCACCATCTGGGGATAATTTGAAGGTCCCGTACCATTCTGAGGTGTAGTTATCATTCATCTGAGTCGCCAATCTATTCCATTCTGTAAGTCTCACTTCTCTTTTCCCCCTTAGGAGCAAAACTCACATATTCCTCAGCGCAGCCTTGGCATTTTCAACATCATCCCCTTGATTCCGATGCAGCAACCCCGCAGTATACCAAGCAGTAAACCGCGTCGACCAAGGCCCATTATCATTGTACCACAACATCTTATACGTTTCATCCCATCTTGGATCATTTACACTCATAGAAAAATCAAAGAGACTTTGTGCGGCTGAAACTAGGTTAGCGGTTGAGTTTCGCTGAAAGCTTGAAGGGAACGACATACCAGGTGACAGGGCTGCTGCATTCGTTGGAGCAATGGCCAGAAGGCCAATTGCTGAGCGCGCAAGTGAAGAGAAATGCATGATATTGAGACTTACACATGCACTGCTTCAAAATTTCGAACTCGTCCATGATTGACCTGTCACTGGACTTTATACTGCCAGCGCAGAGCCGCCTTGGTATTTCACTTTCCCGAGTAACTCATGGCCGAGGCCGGCAAGGGTCTCTGTCAGGTACCGCTTGTACCTGAGAGATACAGGAGTGGATATCTTGGAAGAGGGGTCCGGCAATCTGGTGAAGATTTTCCGGTGCCATGGCTAGCAACCCTATCGTATAAAAAACCATCCAGAAAAACACACGTTACTATTCGCAAAGATGAAATGACTCGCGTCGTACACTTAATCAAAGTGCGAGTCAGTCAGCATTCGAACCTCTTCAGACGGCTCGAGGTCGGAAATGACTCTTCGAAGCCTCTCGTCTTCATAAACCTTATCTCTCTGATTGAAGCTTCGTGTCCGCCTGGTCGCGTGAGAATGGACCCCGGTACATGCCAAGATGCGGAGGCGGTAGCTTGATCAGGGGAGTGTCCACCCGGTGAACATGTCGGTGAACCCGGTGTTTTCCCCCATTTTCGAGTCCATGGGCTGTTTATCTCCAAGTCAGGAGCCTGGAGAGATAAGTTAAAAACTGGGGTCGGGGTCTTCGTGTGGGATTTGGATTTTGGGACTTATTTAGTTTTCACATCTTGGAGCAGCAGATATGTCGACGACAGCGCCTGTTGCGATGGATGCCGTGCTTGCTGGACGGAATACGGGATATTTTGCGAATAAGGGGATTGTTACTCTTAATTTGATATTGACGATTCCGTTGATATCGAGTTATGCTACTGGATATGATGGGTCTATGATGAGTGAGGACTCCAAAAAGCGATGCTTGACGTTTTCTGACGTCCAATAGATGGTTTGCAGTCGCTGGGCACATGGAAAGCTTTTTTCAATGAGCCAAGTGCCAGCGATCTTGCGCTGTAAGTTATTTCGCAAGGAAATTTTGGAGTACACTTTGACTGAAATTGTATAGCTTGAATGCAATCCAAAATGTCGGTCAACTTGTCGCACTGCCATTCTGCGCCCTCGCATGTGACAAGTTCGGCCGTCGAGCAACACTTCTTTTCGGTGCTACCATAATGCTCGCAGGAGTTCTGATACAGGGACTCGCACAAAACAGTAAGTGAGAAGTAGACACCAACTTGACACAAAACTGACTGGAGTGGCTGGCATGTTCATCGCCGCCCGTGGAATACTTGGTTTCGGTCTTGCCTTCAACATCACGGCCGCACCCTTGATGATTCTCGAGCTCGCATTCCCAACGCAAACCGCCCCACTAGTCAGCGTCTACAACGCATTATGGTCATTGGGCGCCATAGCCGCAGCTTGGAGTACCTATGGAACGTTTCGATTGACGAGTGATTGGGGCTGGCGAATCCCCTCGTTGATCCAGGCACTTTCAAGTGTGGTGCAACTCGCATCGTGCTTCTTCATCGAGGAGTCTCCCAGATGGCTGGTCTCCAAGGGACACGAAGAGAAGGCTAGACACATAATTACCAAATACCACGCAAATGGAGATAACGAGGACTACATTGCTCTCATCGAAATGGAAGAGATCAAAGAAGCTCTGAGGCTGGAGAGAGAGGCACTTGCTACGACTTCGTACCTCTCGTTTTTCAAAACCAAAGGGAATCGGCTGCGGTTCTTCATCATTCTTGCCGTCGGATTTTTTAGTCAGTGGAGTGGTAATGGCCTTATCTCGTATTATCTCACTCTGATCCTCAATTCCATTGGGTACACAGCGGAAAGCACTCAGACTCTGATCAATGGTCTCTTGACTATTTGGAATTTGGTCACGACACTCTTCTTCGCCTTTCTCGTCAACAGATTTGGGAGACGCCAGATGTTTCTGGCTTCGACAATTGGAATGCTGCTGACATTCATCGGTAAGAATCTTTCAAATCGGAGCTTTTCGCCAACTGACAGGAAACAGTGTGGACTGCGCTCGAAGCAACATACGAGAAATCGACTGACTTGACGGGCGAAGGTTCTCCTGGGGTGGCGAAGGGTGTCCTGGCTATGATTTTCTTGTACAATCTTTGCTTTAACATCGGCTGGAGCCCTTTGCAAGTCACCTACGTAGTAGAAATACTACCATACCAGCTTCGAGCAAGGGTAGGTCCGCAACAACATGCTTGCGTTTTCAAAGCTAATTGATCACAGGGGCTCGTGCTCTACAATCTCTTTGTCGCACTTGCGCTCATTTTCAACCAATATGCCAATCCCATCGGCGTCACTAACATCAAGTGGAAATGTAAGTTTCACCCCTCCATCTTCGTGACTGTGACTAACCAAAATCGTAGACTACGTCGTCTACGATGTGTGGTTATTTGTCGAGCTTCTGGTCGTCTACTTCCTGTTCGTCGAGACTCGCGGAGCGTCTGTAGAAGAAACGGCTGCAATCTTGGATGGAAAGGAAGTTCAAGTCGCCCTGGTGGAAGGTGTGGCGCGGGCCACTGAGCATGATGTTAAGGTTGTGATGGATGAGAAATCGGAGAGCGGAACCGTGACTGCTGTCAGGTCAGCCTAAGTGTAAGAAATCATCACGAAGGAAAGAATTCAAGCAAGATAGTATTTCGTAGACATGATTTAAAGTCGGTCGATTCAGGATCAATCTCATATGGCTAAATTGAGTGTGTCCTGCTTTCTAAGTTTGCGCCTATAAACAGAACCAAACGATATCGGAAAGGTGCCATCGCAGCGCAGAGGAAAGCTGGGTGTTGAATCAGAGACGACCGCGCAAATTGGATAAAATCATCGGTCGATGCTGAGAATGATCACAAACAAGCGGGCAACCACTGTTTAACATTAAGTGTATTTCATTGATTTCATAACAGGTATAAAACAGTTGAAATCTGACAGGAAAGAGTATAAAAAGCAGCTTCCCAGACAGAAAAACAATTTAGCGCCAAGGAAATGTCATAATCGGGCAACGAGTCTTTGGCATCAGGTGATCAGCCACAACAAAAGAAGTGTCTCCGAATATGTCACTATAGCACGTAAATATGACCGACTAGCCAGTTGGTGAAGGTTATCTAGTGGTTGATTAACCGTGTCAAAATAATTGTGTGATGAAGAAGGAAAAAAGAGAAATCCGAGCGAAGTCACGATAGAAATTAGCGATATTGACGCTTGTCTATATTGGGTAAGCGCTCTCGCTTAAGATTTACTAAGAGTCTTGAAATTTTCTTCCAGCCTCATCGTTCTTCCTCATCACCAACATCAACATTTACATGTCCCCCGCCAGCAGTGCCTACCTGCCACAGCTGCCTTAGTTGGAGACACTGAATTGGACGGCCACTACTGCTTCTATGATAGCGGCGCGGACGCTGTGCTCTGGGACCTTAAAGACCTTGCGCCGTGCATTTACGTGTCTGCAATTCTACCTAGGTTCATTGTCTTTCATTGTTTTCCTTATTCACTCGAAAAACCACATATTGCCTACCTCCTGTGCCTCTTAATGGACTTGAGCGTCACTTATTTTAAATATCGTTCGTGGGATATAGAACCAACGGCCTAGACAGCCAGTCCCATCCACCCTGCTGGCGTTGACAAAGTGCGCCAGGAGGACTAATCAGGACAAACAAACACATGTCACCCGGCAAGAGATTTGATGGTATTCTGGGAATTCATAGTCGTTATTACAACGGGTGGGATCTATTTGCTAAGCCTGCGCGCCCAAGATTTAAATGCGGCTTTATTCCCCCAACTCCATAATACAAATCATGATCCAATCCAACTTTTGTTTCCATATCCATGCACCTCTACCCATGACCCATATTCATAACAAGTTGGGATTGAATTCAATTAAATGTATCATCAAACATTTGGCCACCAATGTTCGGGGAAGAAGGACCGCAAAAACTTGGCCACGAGGCGGCCCGTGCCATTGACTTTGATGAACTGCGGATCTAGCGGATCTAACGGAAATCCAGGATTGGCCACTGGTGGTCTCTCGGATAAATCTACGATTTCAGGATCTACGTAAGTCAGCTTCCTCATTCTTTCTTATATGGATTCGGGTCACTTTACATGACTGGCAGATCATTCTGTATATCGACTTCGCCATAGCGTCGCCTGCAGAGTCGAGGCCAGTATTCTTGTCATTCATTGCCAAGCTCTTCAGTGGATTGAAGCCCGCTTCTCTCGCACCTCTGTTCGACTCTTTGTGGGATCGATATATATCATGGAACAATCGCTTGCATTGGCTGAAAGGGTTCTCGTCGACCTTCATCGACGCTTGGTAGCTTTGGGTCCGGTTGTATGCCGAGCTGGATCCGTCCTTTTGACATTTCTCCATGTCACAGACAACGTATATGTCGCAGGCAATCTGCAAGCCCTCCATACAGAGACAGAGGACTAGAAAGGCGCAGAAAGACGATCCCCAGGAGTCCTTTGTTCGCGATCGCATGCTCCTTTCCAGGCCTTCGAGAACTTCGACCGTTATCTCTCGGCTCAACTTGTGCATTGCATACTTGATTTGCCTGCTGAGTAGCCGCGACGAGAGGAACGGGTCAAGTGGCGCCCCGAAGGGCTGCAAAGTTTGATATACGCGAGTGGCAGACTCTTCCGAAAAAGTTACCAAGGTTTTCATGAAGTAATTGATTGCATGAAGCAATAGAACGTTGTGGATGAGTGGAACCTGCGAAAAACTGTCAGAGTCAATTCAACAGCTCGAAACAAAATTGCCCACCTCTTTGGAGTTATAGAACTGCACTGCAGCCGCCAAAACTTGAGCTGGGATCTGGCTGTGGCATCCGGCTGTGACTTGCTCTACGTATTCTGGATTCCTAACCATGTCTTCGACGTGCTCTCTGCATTTGTCTTTCATTTCCGAAGTCGAAAGACCAAGCAAGCCCACTGGGGCACTTATCTGCAATAAAAGTTTTGAGTGCCGGTCCTGTTGTTCCGTTCCCAGTCGGTGTTGGCTGAGAAGTTCCCAGGTCTTTGGCGCAAATACATTGGCTACTAACGTCATCGGTTTGAAGCACGCCCCTGTTGAAACGTCAATTTGCAGAACCGCGTCGCCGAAGCCGTTGGTGTGCTCATTGAGAAGATCCTCAATCTTCCGTTTCTTGAAGTGGGAATGTAGGTATTCTTACACCGTTAGTACGGTATCCAAATTGAAATCCAAAAAGTTCCTACCTGGGAATAGAGTGGGCTCATATTCTTTGAAATGGGATCTGCAGCACAGCTGGTTTGCTGTTGGCGAAAATTGCTTCCTGCATCGATCGCAGGGTTTCCCTTCGGAGCACTGTCAAAAGTCAGCTTACATATCACATGAAGAGGCTCAAGGATATGTACCGGGACTTTCTGGATCCAACAATTCCAGCATGCTGTTAATCTGCGAATTTTGCGAGCTTTTTCAGCCGCTTCGGGATCTAGTTTTCCTTTCCGGCATCCTCCACGTTGGCTTGTCTGTTCATCCGGGTTCATTATGAGCTGCAAACCACCTTTCTGGACAACGGCGTGTTCCCAACCATTCGGTTTGGCTCGCTCTTTCCCTTTTAACGTGGATTTAGCCGGCCGAGATCCGTGCCCTTTAGAATTACCTCTTGACATTGACACGCTGGGACGGAGCTCCTCGTGATCTTGCTCCGCTGCTGGCCCAGGCGAGGGCGCGAAAGCTGTATATCCCGGTTCATACCGTGGAACGCGGTAGGGCTCCATATGGGTCCACGGAGCCTCATCAGAAGGTCTTGATGTCAACGAGAGTGGCCGTGTCTGGTTCACGGAACTCGTTGTGTAATTTTCCATGTACTCCTGGGCTGTGGGACTTTCACCATTTGTGCTGACCGTGGCTTCCGGGGAATATGGATTATGGATTGGTTTCGGTTCTAAGGAAATCAGCAAATGAACTATCACAGGGTACGAGCAGTCATTACCTGGACTATACATGGTAGAAAGTATGACTTTTGGGTCATGCGGCGCCATTGCCTGAAACGAGTCGTCTTCTGTTGTGTCCATGTCAACAGCGAACTCACCGCCATGATGCCATTCTGAAGAACCAGTGCTTGGCGGAACCGAGTACATTTGGTTCTCGGAACCTTCTGCAGATGTACCACTGGATTCATTGGAACCCGCTCTCTTCTTGTGAACCATCACATAGCTACTCGTGCTGTTCGTGATTATGCTGGTAGCCGGTCCAACATTGACGAAGCTCATAGCATCCGTACTAGACCCAGGTTTATCACTTTCTGCAACCCCCATGTAGTATGCTGCCTGCCCGCCATACATATTATCATACATCAAGTCCGGAGCTGTGGCCATGTAGCCAGAGGCCGCATTGTCGAGGATCATTTCGGTTGAGTAAAGGTCAGGCTCAGACATACGAGGCTCGATTTGCGAGGGCACATTCTGCTGAGGCTGGGAACGCTGCTTGCGGCTTCGATTAGGATCATTAAAGTCTGCCATTTGTGGAAGGCTCTCAATTGCTTGATTCGAGCTGCAATCAATTGTTTTTTGAGGTCGGTGAGATCAGGCAGCAGGTCGACAAAGACAAGGCTGCGCCTTTTCGTACTCGGTGTCCAATGAGAAGGCGCAATTCCGGCAAACTCAGTATACAGTCGCGGTTGCTAGACCACCACCACAAGAGTCATGTTTAAATATACGATATGAACCTTAAGGAAGAAATTTGCCTCTTTTTCCAACAGCACAAAAACGCAGAGGGACGAAAGGACTTTACGCACGAGGAGGCTCAGCATCACCAGGCACCTTACCGACATTACTGTATTGGGGACCGAAGTGGCGCTCGCCAAGGGCACCCCTCGGTGGGGTCCTCGACAGCTACCCCTGCTTCATTGGGCACGTTGGAGCATGTGGGGAGCGGGTAAATATAGTTGTGAGAATTGTTACTGGACTACATGTCTCCAACACATCCAAACACACCTAATCACAGGCCGATTGCCCTTTTCGTCACCGTAACCCTATCATAAGACGGCCATATCCGGCGTGCCCGCTCCCACGCAATCCAAACAATCCAACAGCAAATACCGCCCCGACGCCCGGCTAGCAGCGCTCATGCGCTATTCAAATGCAGGAAACACGCAAATTCGCAGCCTCCCAATGCAAGATCGAAAAGAAGCAATTCGATTCGCTAAAAAACGCCAATAAACGGTGAAGAAACCTAGTGAAGATCTCGTAATCGGTGCGGTCTGGTATTTCTCCTAATCTGGCCCAATAAAAAACCCCTCCCACGTGATCGACGCCTCCTGCGAGCTTCAAGCCCAGCTGCTCGCCGCCATCTCGCCCGGAGAGCAAATTTGATTGGCCTGTCCAACGTATCAATTTCCAAAGGCTCGGAGACAAGTCACTCGGGATTTGAAATGGTGACTGAGAAACGAAAATTTGTGGCAAATGGGATATAATTCCTGGAAGTCTCCAAAACGGCTTTGAGTGTGTGCGACTCAAGGCTCTTGAGCGCGGCACGACTCCCAAAAAAGGCGGAATAAAAAACAGAAAAGAGAACTCCGTGGCACCTGGTCGCCAGAATATGCACAAGGGATTCCAAATGGTAGCGCAAGGAAGCGCAGAACGACCCGGTCATGTGTCGAAAGGCTCCTTACTTACACAAACGCAACGTATAGTCGTCTTGTCATAATTAAAATGACTATCAGGAGCGATAGCGGGTACTAAGGCTTCTTTCTTGGATTTGTTTTTCGGTAGTAACGTATAATCGATCCAGGTACTCCATGGCACTGGAATCCTTGAGGATTTTCGCGACTTGGATCCCAGCTGATATCAATTGGAGGATATTCCTGTCGTCTTTCAATGGGCGAGATTGATGTTTGGCGGCATGCCGCATCTCCAGGGAGTTTTCCAAAATGGTGATGAACTGTTTGATCTGGCCATTGTACAGAACTCTCGCAGGAATCCGTCTCTTGGTGGCAAGTCGCTTCAGAAGATATACCCACTCAGTCCATTCCCGGTCTTGGGGTCTTTCCACAGGTCTTAACTCTCCATTGGCTAATGGTATCGGGAACTGATACTTCGCCACAAAGTCAAAAGCGCATTGCGAGAGACGGTCATTGACCCTTGTAAGGATAGTGTCCTGCTCGTGGACGACGAGGTTTGTTGGAAGATGTGGCAGATCTCTCTCCTGCTGGGCTATGTATTCCGGCGGTGGTCGCTGCAGAAATTGGTGTGGGCCATCAAATTCATCCCGATTGGAAGGTCGTCTTTGCGAGGAATGCCCTTTTCCGTCGGACTTGGATTTGCCAGAAGCCTTGCTTGTTGGTTCGAGAACATAGTCGGCTGGACTTGGGGACGCAACATAATCGTCCAAATAATTCTCTGGGGAAGTCCTGCCTTGAGGCTCCCAAGTTGAGGCTGAGCTTGTGTAGGAGCCATAGCCGGGTCCAGCGGATCCATAAACGGCAGATGACGGCCCGGAATTGTAGCCACTGGAGGTATACATCGAGGCTCCTGAGGAGACGGGGATTGGACTAAAACTGGAAGCTGTCACGTCGGAAGTGTACGAGGCGCTTCGGAATCGACCTTCAGTGTTTTTGCTTCAAGCTCTGGGCACGAACAACCTTACCTGGAAGTTGGGTAATATGATGAGCTATCATACGCCGCGCGAGAGACATCCGGATAGGCAGAACTTGCGATCGTTAGCCTTCTGTCACACTCCCGGATAGTTCAATCGGTTCGTACCTTCTCGAGGAGTCCATCATCGAACTCGAGATAGGGCGTCCATAGTAGTCCGGTTGGACCTGAAGGCTTCTTCTGGCCATCATTTCCAGATAGTGGTATCCACGGGAAGAAGAATATGAGAGCAAATGTACAACGTATGAAAGGAAATGAAGCAAGTGTTTTCTCCCTAATGGAATCTCGGTTGACGGTATTATTCCTAGGGTCAATAATGGGTCCTAAACTGGTTTGCGCGGTAAGGATGGGCCTTGTCCGGGATGGAAGTATAATAAGGCGGTGTATGTTGGCTAGCTGACAAAAGGTACTTTCACCTCTTCAAAGTAGTCACGATGCTTTATGCTCTGGTTCTGAGATGTGAAGCCGCTAATTTATAGACTCTCTCGGCAATACAATGGACTTCGTCTTGAAGTTATAGAGCCAGCGGTAAGCTATGGCCAAGATGCAAGTTTGACAGCGGTGGCCGGGCGGTCCAGGGAGTATCAAGAGCTTTGGCCAGGATGTGATGGCGAATTCTAGAAACTTGTCGTTCTCAAATGTTTGCAACAGGATGTATGGATCGCCACCGCAAATTCGGGCGAAGTGTTGAATATCGAACAAAAGGGTGTATAAAGAAGGGGTAATCGGTGACACGGGAACAAAGAGATCTCCCTGAGAATACCTGACTTAGAGTATGATATTTGCGACTGTTGCATCGGGGTGCGCTCTAGTCGGCAACGCACTTTATCTCACAGGGAGGTCCCTTCAGAGGACGACGAGGGAGTCTCTAAAGCCGAAATTCTGACCTGAATGGTTGGTGTAGGTTGCTTCTTTCGGGCATCATTGGGCGATCTGCAGAAGGCCAGATGTGTGACATGAGTTAGATTGGGCTCCAAGAGAACCGCGCAGGTGGTTCCCTACAGGCTACGACGAGCGTGGCACACTGGAAGTATCCCCAAGTGGTAGAGAGGGGAGGCCGTACAAGGAAATACCTAGATGAAAGCAGTGGAGCTGACGGCGGTGACGGCTGATGGAGCGTCCCCTAGGCCAGTTTCGCTCTGGTCGTTGGGCAGGAACGTTGTTACAGCCCAATCATTAAAATGCCATGCGTTACTGCCCATTCGCCAATGGGTGATACTGGGCCCGGGCGGCGATGACGATGACGATATTGAGGATTAAATCCAGTCCACGATCGTGAATGTCTGGTGAGAAATCCTGGGCGCTGCACGATGCGCGATGATGATTTCGCTGTCCAGGGTCTCGCCAGTGTGTGGCTACCGGAGGACTGTAATATAGTTCTAGTCAGTGGCGTCCCGGGAAGCAAGGATGCCGATGTACAGGGTATCTAATTCCCAGCCACCCGGCAGAAAGCGTCTCTTTTCACATCTTTTTGGCTTCAGGACGACTCCAAACGGTGTCAAGAAGGTTTGCTCAAAGTTCAAAGATCCACAGCTTCCACTTTCTCCATCTGTTTCCAGAAGAGAACAAAGAACACCGCTCTCTCGGACCGCCTGTTTGCGGGGTCATATCCACTTCAATTTGGGTTACATCCCACCTCGACTCCCGAATCAGCATGCAAACAAAACCTAATCTCGTGAGGTTTTGAAGTTGCATTTGAAAAACGGGACACCACAGTCTCAATTCATACCTGGTCAGACCGATTCTGCGGCGCCGAGCGTCCGATGATAGCTTCAGACCGGAGAGACCTCCGAAGTCAAGATCATCATCTTGGATCTTCGTCGGAAAGCTTCTTATTCTCAATAAACGCAACGGCGCTACGGGTCTTACCCAGAACCCTGAAATTAGTTCCAGTCCCCTACTCTGTTTCCGTGTACAGTATTGGCTGGTGACGACCATCATGGAGCAATAATGTAAATTTACCCCACGCATTCCTTTATTTCGCCCAACAAACAGGGCGTTTCTTCTTCATCTTGATTGCACGTGATGAATAATTCAAGGTGGATACAACGGGTTATGCTTGAAGCGCATAATCCCCGGGATCTTTGCCGAAAGTGAGCTGATCCAACCTTGACTGCATCCTCTCTGATTGCTTGAACTTGGAATTTGGAAGTCAACTTCTTCCGTTTCCGAGGTATGACATTCCACTGTAGGTATTGAGGCATCGCAAGACCCGGCGGGGGTTGCGATTCGCTCCACAAGAACATAATGAACGGGGCGAGAAATGGGACAGTCTTGGGAGCTAAGCCAACCAAGGCCTGTGGTAAGGAGCGCAAAATAAGACTTTAGAAGAGTTTCATGTTAACGCCACAACAGTCAATTGCCGGCGGCAGAAGGTAACTGTTACTTTGTAGCCCGGCTTGGCTTGTGCCTGACAATCTTAGATGAAATGTGAAGTTGATCTCCAACAAGATTCAGCTTGTAGACGATGCCGACTTAGCAAGAGTGAGTGTATATTCAAACCTCGAGCAAACGTAAGCTCCACTCCTTCGAAACTTAGACTTGCGTTTCTAATGGCTATGATAGGCTGCCGCTGTAGTTGAAACTCCTAGTCCTTGAGCCAATATTGAAACAAGAGTATTACATCCTCAATTCCCGACTCTTGATCCTGTCTCAGTGATTAATCGTCTCGAAGCCATTGAGGCCCTACTCGGCATTGGAGCCTCATCTCAGCAAAATGTTGAAGACGACGTGGGATTTGGTCTTTCCGGGTCGGGCGACTTGTTTCTTGGAGTGTGGACGGCTGCAGCACACCTGAAAACCATTACTCGGCCGCCGCAAACTTCCCAGATCTGGTCACGCGCTGTGATCAAGCAACTTTGGCTCTCGTAAGTTCCCTAATCTTCGCCCGGTCTTAATCTAAATGCTGGGATAGGTTCCATAAGAATATGCCAGGACTGCATTTCCTTAGCAAAAAGAAGACTTCGTCCACACCGACTCCATTGCTCCTTGCTGCAGTTCTATATGTGTCTGCTCTGCATCATGCATCCCCTGACTACGCAGCCCTTTCACCTGCTTACTTTGTAGCTACGTGCAGTGCTATTGCAGAACTAGCTCTACCCCCTCAGATCGCATATCGTAAAGACCAAGATACGCCCGACAATGCATCTAGGAAGCTCAACGATGAACAAAAAGCATTTCAGAACGTACTCGGTCTGATCCTTGCTGGTCTCATCTCCGAGGCTTTCATTGAGACGACGGGTCTTTGGATCTCAATGGGATATCGGTTGACTCTTGACCACTGTCCTGTGCGAATTGATGAAAGATCATACGAATGGCGGGGTCTGTTCTCAGGTCTTCAGGTAGACATTCCAGCGCCCGAGTAAGAGCAATTTAACCGTTAACATTATGAAGATTATCGATTTGGAACATGCATCCCTCCACATGTCTTGTCCAATCCTACCAAAGGAGGCCCCTTTACCATCACTGAGGCAGCTCCAAACTTCTGCCAGAGACCCATTTTATAGTCTCACCCAGATGATGCATACCGGACTTAGCCATTTCACCGGTCGAGGGCTTCCCACAATCTGGTCTTTCATCTCTTCAAGTCAAGTTGAGCCGACTGCTCACGTTCCTCTGTTTTCCGAAACAGACTCCAAAGTGATACGCGACTGGGCAAGACAATTGGATGATTGGCTAGTACAATGGAATAGTCAGTTCTACCGGAGCAAATGGAAATTCTCGCTAACTCTGATTTGCAGAGCCCTCAGATCCCGAGCACGACAGCCTCATGATATTCCGGCAATACAGTCTCCATAGACTTTTCGTTTTGTCAATATACCATCCCGCTCGCGGATTCGACCTATTTGCAAATAATGTCGCCACAGCAGAACGGCACGAACTGCTAATCTCCGCTCGAGCTACGCTGAAGCTCCAGAATGACGATAAAGGAATATGGTCAAACTGGGATCTAGTTGTATGGACTCTTTTGGCAAGCAAGTGGAATAATGTACTAACGCATTCCAACACAGATGATTACTTGGGCCGCCTTACTAGTTCTCCAAGGCATCGAAGGCGGCGTAGGAGAACAAGAAGGTATACCCCTCCAACACCTCAATCCAAACCCCACAAACTAACCAACCACAAACTCCAGACTTCGTCCTAATCCAAGCCCACCAAAACATGCTCCAAACAACCCACCAACCCTCCCCCTCCCTCCGCCATCGCCTCGCAACGCGCCTCGAGTCCTCCCTCCAATCCATGCACACACCCCGCTCAGCACCAGATCCGGACCCAATCCACAACATCACCGACGCCAGTTATGATTCCTCCTGGTCAATCTTCGATCAGAATAGCATTCAGTCGATGTTGCAGGAGCGACCGACGGGGCAGGGTAATCGTATGTCGGGGATCTATGAGAGTAATGTGCCGGAAGGGTTTGGGTTTCAGGGAGAGGGAGAGGGGCAGTGGAGTGGCGATGGGGATGCGTGGCAATCGACGCTGTTTCGTCTTTTTGGGAGTGCGGAGGTGCCGTTGGAGGGGAATGGGCTTGGGTAGGCAGAAGACTGGATGCAGTGTATTAGTATCAGCAGGCCCATAAGTGAGATTCATGGGCAAGTGGCGAGGAACTCATGATTGGTCAATTGAGGAAGCCTTATGCTACTGGCAACCAGCTTTTCATGTCTTGTATAAAAGTATTAAGCTACCGTTCCATAAATTTTCTTGAAATGCCTCGATGAGTCCCTTGATAGTCATTGGAGCACTAGCCCCGCAACATCAATCTTCACCATAAAAATAACACTAGAAAATTATGAAACGGAGAACACAATGTATTCAACAATCTGGAATCTCAATTTCAATATGTGCTAATCTCCAATCACCCATCCCCCCACGAATATAATACACACCTTCATCATCATCCCTTCGTCCCATCATACCCTAATTCAAAACCCTCCCCGCAACAGCAGCACCACTCATATCCTTAGTCTGCGTCTTCTTCAGACTCCTACCCATCTGAATCTCACCCAACAACGCCGCAGGTCTGCCAGCTCCAGGGGGAGCGCTCACAGCAGGCGCACCGCTCATAGGCGGTGGTGGGGGAGCAGGGGCACCGAACGGCGGCATTGGGGGCGGCGGAGGTGGTCCGCCCATAGGTGGCGGAGGAGGAGGTGCTGGAGCGCCGGTTGGCATAGGAGGTGGTGGAGGAGCTGAGGGAGAATCGCGGGCTGGGGCGGGACTTGTTGGTGTGGAGCCGGGACCTGTTCCTGCGGCTGAGAGAGGACGAGGAGGGCCCATTGTGCCAAAGAGGATAGAGGCGAGGTGACGGGCATTTCCTGCTCCAGGGCCTTCTTCGTCTGAAGAGTCGTCTTCCTTGTCAGAGCCTACAACGGACCAGTCATCTTCTTCTGGGCGAACGCGGGATGGTCGGTTGCCTGTAGGTTGAGTGGCAATTGGTTCGGGTGATTTGGCGGCTTCTTGAGCAGGTAGACGGTGGAATGGGTTGTTGGATTGGGCTGACTGTGAAGCACCATCACCGCCTGCTTGTGCAAGCTTCTTCAAGAACGGATTCTTGGTCTCTGTATCTGCTGGGGGTGGGCTGGTAACTGGAAGTGCTGTGGTCGTGGCTGGAGGTGGTACTGGCGGAACGACAGCTGGCACTGGAGGTGGGGGCGGTGATAATTCTTTCCTCTCGAATTCCTGGCTGCCTTGCGTGGGCGTGGAAGCTTGTGGCGTTGCTTGCTCTGGACCCTCATCATCTGAAGAGTCCTCTTCATCCAATGCTTCCAATTGACGTTGTAATTCTCTCTCTCGGGCTTGGGCAGCTTCAATTTCAGCCCGTTGGGCAGCCAGCTTAGCTTCATTGGCTTTGGCCTCGGCTTGAGCTGCCTTTTTCCTTCGCTTCTCCTCTTCCTTCCTTAACTTACCCGCCTTTACTTGCTCTTCCATGGCCTTGAGTCGAGCCTCGCGCTCTTCACGTTCCTTTTGGATCGCCAATTCCTGTCGTTTTGCATCATCCCTACATTCATTAGTATATACGTCTTATCTGATTGCAGGATAACTTACTCAAGGTCTTGCGTAGCAAGGATCTGCGCTTTCTGCTCTTCCAAAACTCGCTGTTCCTCTTCCGATCTGCGTTCACTAGCATCGCTCTTGGCGGCTTTTCTCGACGGAGGTGGTGGTGGCTTCTTCGCGGCAGATCTTGGTTCAGGAGCAGCGGGAGCAGGAGCAGGGGGTGGGATGCCTTGTTCCTCATTGATTCTAGCCTGCCTTTCGGCTTCGCGTTTGGCATCTTCCTCTTCAGCTTGACGAAGCTTGGCAGCTCGCTCGTTCTTCTCCCGCTCTAATCTTTGCTGGGTCGACTCGCCAGACTTACTAGGCGCTTTGATACCCAGAGCAGCAAGACGTTCAGCCATACGTTGCTCGGCTTGCTGCTTTATATATGCAGCTCGGTCTTCTGGGGTCTTGTACTGAGCGTAAGTACCCCCAGCGGCTGGAGCGGCAGCAGCAGGCTTAGCGGTAGGTGTCTCACTTCGCGAGGAGGCAGCCGGGCTTTCATAGCGAGATGGCTCCGAGCGTGGTGCGTCTCGGGCGCTACGACTACGATCTTCAGTCCTGACCCTCGAGGCTCGGCTGGATCTTTGCAAATCGAAGATGAAATCCTTGACTTCATCCTCAACTCCAAGTCCATCTTCCCACCTCCGCCTCTCGTGCTCGCTTGTAGAGTCTTCGCCTCCTTCCTTGAGACTATCCTCCAGATTGCGAGAGAAGTCTCGAACGCTGTCCTCTACGTCCTTAACCATGCGTTCGTTGTTTTCTTTCTCGTTTCTGATTTTGGAGTTCTCCTCTTCCAGTCGTTTGGGCGCAGCAAAATCATCATTACTGCTCTCGATTTTCTTCCCAGTCAAGGCCGCAGTTCGCTGCTGCATCATGGCCTTCGCTCTCGCCTTCAGTCTATCGGCCTCGGTTACAGAGCCACCTGGTCCAGTTCCAACAATAGAGGAGGCGCTTCCTGGATGAGCCTTCGCATCTTTCAGACGGAACAGCTCCAACTTTGCATCGGCAATGCTACGCTCAGTTCTCCGCACCTGAGATGCGATTTCAGGCAGCTTATCTGTCAAGGTTTGCAATTGTCTCTTCATAATACGACGCTCGGCACCAGAATCAACATTTCGCAACGAAGCGTCTGGATGAGCATCGATATCTTCTTGAATGCGACGGATACGATGGTACAAATCTTCGGCTTCACGGCGATCCTTTCGGTCAAGCACATCATCCTCTTCCGCGGCATTCTCATCCTTGAAGTCAATGGCGTCCAACAGAACTTGCTTCTCGCGAACTTTCTTTCGGATTTGCTCTAATGACATGTCGTCACTAGAAGTCGTTGAAGATGGAGAAGATGGCCGAGGAGAGCCTGAACCACCCAACCTCCGACGAGCGCTAGATTTGTATCCAACATCATCGTCGTTGTTTTTGAAGACTGTACCATCTTTTCGGACGGATCTTCCAGCACTCGAGTCACCTCTGAAGGAATGATTCTTGAGATAGCTGACTCCAGTCTTTTGGGGCAAAAGACTTGCTCCCGAGTTCTTGCGGAAATCAGACTCTTGGTGCAGCAAATTTTTTACTGCCCCAATGGAATCATTGAAGTTTCGCGTGGAAGGTGGAATAAGCTCCGGGGGTAGTTGAGCTGGCAGCGGATAGTTGTTAAGCTTTCGGTAGATCAAATGCATAGCAACTGCGAATTCGTCCATATTAAGGCGTCCCTTGTTGCCGTGATCCGCCAGTGTCCAGACACGCTCAAGATCAGGCTTATTAAGTCCACTTTGTCCGAATACTTCAATAGCGACATCGCCGCCAATGAAACCCTTATTGAAGCCGTCCCAGGCCTTGAAAATAGCATCGTATCTTTGCTTCTCGTCTTTGGTGACTGCCCATGGAATAACAGCGTTACCTTGTAGACCAGATGTGGTGAAAGCCCCTTGCTCGCGTCCTTGCTGGGGCATCATCCTTGATTGCAGGAGATCGATATTCGGTAATCCGCTCGCTGGGGCATTGACTAATCCCCACTGTCCGGGTCGACCTGTAGGCTGACTGTTCAATGGTGCAACCATTCCCATACCAGTTTGGGCTGGCGAAAGGCCCTGACTCGGGCTGAAACCTGTTGGCATTGGTGGCATAGGCGGTCGGGCACCCGTATAACCAGTTGCTGCTGGGTTTTGCAAATTCTGGAATCCAGTTGGCTGTGGCTGCATACCTCCCTGTTGCCCTTGATTGAAGCCTGTTTGCATAGATTGTTGAAATCCGGGGGGATTTTGCTGGCCTTGAAACCCGCCAGAGAAATTATTCTGCTGCCCTGGGAAGCCCGTCATCTGCGCGGTCAAAAGAGACGAATTTGATTGCATTGGTTGGGGCTGCTGAATTGCAGGCGGCGAGGCCGCATTTGACCTAACATTGAAATCCGGGGCGTTCGTTCTGGAAGGAAGCTCTGGTCCATCATCTGCTACCCCAAAATTGATTATATCCACCATACTAGAAACCTCGTTCTTTATGTTATCGGGGAGGACTGAGGGCAATGGCTTGCCGACAAGCTTTAGGTTGCAAAGGTACATTGCGAGTGCAAATTCGGGGAAATGCAGCTGCCCGGCTCTGGTGGTATCTGCGAGAGTCCTGGAATAACCATTAGCTACCAAACCCCGCCTAATCCCTAAACATATCTTACCATATTTGAGACAATGAATTGCCATCCAGCTTAGACCTTAGTAACAGATCCCGCGACTTGTCGCCAGATAGCGTTTGCCCATCACCAACCGCAGACTTGAACAAAGTCTCAAACTTTGCCTGGTCTTGCGCCGTGATGAATGACAATCTTATGCTCGGAATCTTCGCGCCTGCCTTCGCTTTTGACGATCTGCGGCCTCTAGCCGGAGCAGATGGTGTGGTCTTGAAGCTATCCGCAATCGCCGCAAAGCCCGTGGGCTGGGGCTGCTGGACTGGAGCTGCCGGAGGCTGTTGTGGAGCCTGATTCTGATTCTGGAACTGCTGAGGAATCTGCGGCATTGGGGGAGCTCCCGTCTGGAAGCTCTGTTGCTGCGGAGCTTGTGCATTGCTCTGGCCAAATGGCGATGGCTGTCCGGCGAATCCAGTCTGCTGTGGTTGCATCTGCTGAGCTTGAGGCTGGAAGCCCGTCTGCTGCTGCTGCATTGGATATCCCGTATAATTTGGCTGCAATGGAGCAGCTCCATAGCCCGTAGGCTGGGCATTGAGATAGCCACCTTGTTGTTGCTGTTGAGGCTGTTGCTGCTGCTGGAACGAGTTGAATTGCTGGGGACCACCTGGCCGGCCACTCTGGCCGCCCAGATAGGAGTTCGACCCCGAGAACATATCGAGGGCGTGCTTGCGTATTAGCAGGAGCGCGAAAAGGAAAGGACGGTATTAAAGGGAAATGGAAATGTTCAATGTCGCTGGCTGATCTACTTGGAGAAGTGGATACGCGGCCCGTCATATGCTGCCTTAGGTAGAAACAATTCTAAACCTCGAAGCCTGCATGCATGGACAGCAAAGTGGTGGGTTTAACAACGTGTCAGTGGTTAAATAAAAGCGGAAAATTTGTATACCTCTTGAGTAACACCGGACGCCGAAATTTCGATAATGAAGGCAGTGAATCATTTATTACAACATAATGAGCCTCTTTTCATTCAGCATCACTGCCATCACATGACGCTACATGTCCCTGAATACAAAGCTCTAGGCTACAAAGTAATTACATAGCCATGTCTAGGCGCTTCTCAATTATCTCTCCTATTACACCAGCACCTCTTTGCTATCTTCATCTCAACTATAGGCAAATTCTCACCAAATTTTCCATCTCTTTTAGTTCAGCGTGGAAGCGAGCTTCTCCTGGGCAGCTCCGACGGCGTTCTTTGCCTGGTTGACCTTGAGGTCAACCTTGCTAGCAGCGAGAGCGCCTGAAAGGGAGAATTGAGTTTCGATACCCTCGATTCGGTGGACGGAGTTGATGTTCTTGACGAGGGTAAATTGGTAGCAAGTGGCAGAGCCTTGGCGGGAGATGATGGTGGAGTAAGCAAGGAAGAATTCCCAAATCTGACTGTATTAGTAACAAACTAAACAAAATTGATGCGCAAACTTACTCTATACCATCTGTTGCCATACTTAGCCTTCACTTTATCGCTGTTGGCGATCCAGTTTCTGTACCACCTCCACAATGTCGCAGAGTAGTGAACACCAATCGTATCAACAGTCTTGATTTCGAAACCAGCACTCTCCAAGGAGCTGACATAGTTGGTCAAGGGAGTAGAGGCGTCGGCACCGGGGAAGATGTATTTGTTCATGAAAAGACCCCAGATGAGATCCTCATATTGCCATGGCTTTCTCAACCCAGCAACCTGAAGGAAGAAGACACCGTCGTCGTGCAACATCTCGTTACATTGTCTCAGGAAACCAGTCAAGTGTCGAATACCAACGTGCTCGGCCATCTCGAGACAGGTGATTTTGTCATATTTTCCTTCCGGGACGGGGATATCACGATAATCCATGCAGAGAATCTTGCTTTGCTCTTCGGGAATGCCAGCCTTTCGGAGGCCGTTGTTACCCCAGGCAGTTTGGTTGCGACCAAGAGTGATACCGGTAGCCTTGGCGCCGAAGTTGACACTGGCAAATTTGGCAAGGGTTCCCCATCCGCAACCGATATCCAACATCTTTTCGTCCTTCTTGAGAGCAATTTTCTCGCAGACAATGGCCATCTTGTTATCTTGCAATTGTTCGAGGGTTTCCTCCTTGTGAATATCGGAAATGACACCGGATGTGTAGATCATGCGTGGGCCAAGGAACCATCCATAGAAATCATCACCGCGGTCGTAGTGGTCACGGACCTGCTCCTCATCTGCAGAGAGAAATTAGAAAAAATCAATTGATAGGGAAGAAATGGTACATACCTTGGGATCGGGTGTGCATAATAACTTCTGGGGCAAAGACAAAGAAGACGTGCTTGAACAAGCCAAGAGTAAATCTGAAGCTGGCCCAGTCATGTCTGTACTCCATAACCTCCAAGCAGTCCCCATTAAAGTCGACATCGCCATCGAAATACATACTATAGAACGTCTCCAATGGAATCTTGTTCGACCCTCTGTACTTAAGCTTATCGGCCTCATGTTTGAAGGTAAGATAATGTTCGACGGGGCGACCAGGATATTTGGCTTTTTCGTTTTTGCGGGGCGAGAAGGATGATGCGAGGTACCAGAATGAGATCAGGATGGGGACTGAGGTGAAGATACCGAAGAAGATGGAGGTCTTCAATCCTCCGCCGAGCTTCCATGAGAAGTATGTAGGGACGAATCCAAGGAGGGAGAAAAGGACGAGGTTGGAGAAGCTCTCGGACCCAGGACCATCTGCTGGGAGAGGCGCATTCTTGATGGCGGGATACTGTGGACGATATCAATTAGCATCCAATTGGCCTTTGCAAAGACTCCGAAGCCAAGGCAGAAGCGGTAAAAAAGACTCACTGAGGTTGTCCTCACACCACACTCCTCGAATTTCTCGAATGTGGGCGTAGGAGCTTTAGGAGTCTCAATGAACTCGAAGTCGCTCTCAGAGCCATTGACGCTCTGTGGATTGGAAGACATGCTTGCAGTCTCCTCAATTGGAATTCGGAGATCGAGTCTCGATAATTCCACAAGTTATTATCTTCGGGGACAGATGTCGAAGAAATCTGCTGTGTTTTTGTTTCACGCCAGGCGGTCAGTCTAAAGCTGGGTGCAGCAAGAGGCCCGTGTTTGGGTGGGGACTCGAGCTTGCCCCTGGATTTTGCTCGCTTTGCATTTTCATGTGCCGCGACGCTGCTAACGTCGATTCAATGTCGATCAAAGACGGTGAATAGGAATAGATAAACGTCACACCCAAGGACGAGATCGGATAAGTATTTTTTCTGTCCGACTCTCTCTTCTTCTTTCTTCAGATGTCCTAAATAATTTCACTCCTGGCTCAATATCAATACCAAAACATCACGCTAAATGATGGCCATCCAACTCCCAACCCCGCAGCAGAGAGCAGACGTTGAAGCTCGTCTTCAAGATGTCATGGAGTAAGTTGTCCTATAATTTGGTTATAATATGTCGAGTTTGCTAAGCCAAAGGCAGCGCCATTACTCAACACCCCCTCTGGAGCGACGGCTCCGACCGGAACCCAACGCTCTACTACGTCTGGGACTTCGTCAAGAACTCCAAAGACAAGTTGAGCGACTACGAGAACGTCCAAGCGGGTAGACCGCTGCAATATCCCCAGATACACGGAAGCCAAGCTGGTACGTTTCTTCTCCCCTCCTCCGGTTCTTATCCTCACTGCTTTACGTACTAAAATTCGATAGGAACCGGCGATGGAGCTGCTCTCAAAATCTTCCAAGATGTCTGCAGTCGCACCATGATGCTCAATATGTTGGCAAACGATAAGAGTGGCAAGACTGCGATGATGACTGGCGTTGGAGGCCCTGCGGTCGATTTCGGTCAAGGTGTTAGAGATGCGGTATCGGCTTTAGATGATGTTTGCCCCGATGAGCATGTTATGGCTGGTATGATGGCTTAAGCTGCAAGTGGAAGGTAATCCTCAGCATAGAAGACCTCAAATTGCGTTAAGCTTTGCGTGAAGATACCACCCAATTGAAGCTCGGCCGCGGGCTTTGAGCGAAGGTAGGTTGTATCAAGGGTTGAATACGATTCTCATTCTTACGACACTATTTCATTCACGTCTTCTTCAAAACGCTAGTCTAGTCTACCTAGGAAGGACCTACTCAAGATGTGTTTTGATCACGTGGAACTGGGTGTGGCTTCTCCAAGGCGTTTTTCACCACGGGGCTGAGCTCAGAGTTTAATCTGACTGCACTCCACCGTCTGTTTCACAATTCCGCTCTCTTGTCCCACTGCAACTCCGACTTCCCCTCTATTTCATCCTCTTAAGGTCATGACAATTACTAGCAATGCCAGTCCCCTTCGGTTTTTCAGTCGGCGATTTCATCTCTGTCTGTATTCTGATCAAGGATGTTGTTCAAGCCTTGGACTCTAGCAGCGGTTCTTCAGCCGAGTATCAAGAAGTGATTAGAGAGCTATGGGCACTTGATCGAGCGCTCCTTGAAGTCGTCAACCTTGCCCAGAACTTCGAAATGACCGTAGAGCTGAATGCGCTCAGTCACACAGCCCGGAGAACGGCTGATCAATGTCTTCACTGCATCAAGGCTTTTATGGTAAAGATCCAAGCATACCAGAAGCCACTGTCCGAAGGAAGCAGTCGCAATCTCTTGAGAGATGTCAAGGGAAAGATGACGTGGGCTCTTTTGAAAAGAGACGACCTTCAGAAGTTCAGGACCGAGATCAATGCCCATAGTTCAGCAATCAACATGCTGCTGATCACTGCGAGCGTGTAAGTTTTACTCAACTCAACTTAGGTATCTTTTAACATTAGAAAAGGTCTCTCACTCGACTCAGCCATGCAAAGACCCAACAGCGCTTCGAAGACGCACAGCGGGCGAGCGAATGCTCCACTCAACAACATTTGACATTGATGGGCCAAGTCAAAGACACCCTCGGCGAGCAAAGCAGGAACTTGAAAGCACAAGGGGACACAATTACTCGACTTGCAGATGGAGTGTAAGTTGGGCATTACCCATGCTGTGCATATTTTGACCGCTCCCAGAAATTACTTCTTCGGTCTCGGCACGGAATTGAAATCACTCATGTCACATATCTTAACCTTCAGTATTCACAGTTACAACGTACTCCTGAACGTTCAGGATAGACTTTCTCCAGAAGTTCAACCGAATTGGGCACAGGAGCCTATCACTTTGACCGACGCTTTGGGTCGAGTGGCACCCATACACCTCGAACTCATCAATAATTGGGATATCCTTGACTCAGTTTTAGAAGCTCGTTTCAAAAATGTTCCAGGAGAGCGTAAAATTCGGCAGAAAGAGTACGCTCTTCAAGATCGCAGTTCCAAGCAAGATATCCGCCGTGATGTCCCATTCAATTTATGCTTTTTACCGGGCCGACGAATTGATATGTGCGTGCTTTTCGAGGACAATCCTTGTACTCCAACGTCTTGTCCAACATGTTGCTGGGAGTCCACACAAGATTTTGCTACAGGAGGGACATGGTAATTCAAAGTGGCTAAATGTATGTTCATTACTAATTTATTTTGTAGTGAACAGTGTGGAATGTGGTTTCAAAGAGTCGAGGGGTTAGAACCGGTTGAAGATCATCTCATCGAATCTTCCTACCCAATGCAAGCTTCCCCTCTTTTCAAAACGACTGTCGGAGAAAGAAAGAATGGGGTCCTTAACGAAAATGAAAATTTGCATTCGTTCAAACGAGTGCGATTGCTTTCAAAACATTACGCGCAGCATCCAAGGGTCGCCCAGTTGCCGATAGACCGCCCCAAAGAAACTGCAAAGCATCCGACTGCTCCTGAAGTTTTTGCTGGCCCGGAAAACCCCGAAGTTGAAACCGGAAACTCCTCTTACCAAATTACGATGCTAAACCGAGGCGATTCAAGTACTTCAATCGAGATACAACTTGACTCCAATCCTCCAATGCGGTGCCCAAGTTATCTTCCACTGGCAACGTCAGCGTACCATCCAGCTTTTGCGACGTACACTTCCTACCAAGACTACATTTCACCTCCTGATTTCCCTCAAACGGAATTAACATCCTACGTGAACGAAATTGACGTCGAGGAGGACCGTGACGGAGAGTCATACAATAGCGGAGCTTATACGCGGTCTACATTGCAACCCAAATTATATCCTTTGAAGCAGTCCGTAGGTCATACATGCCCACACCCGATGCAAATTGGGCTGCACAACAAGATCCGATCGAGCACCTTCGTATCGGGGTTTCAAGCCATTTGCCCTGACAAGACCGCAATGCCTAACAAGCAATTGAGCAGTATGGGTACCAATCCGCTCAACGCCGTAGACGTTGAGTCTTTGTTTTGTTTCTTGGTCTTTTTCATCCTATCCGCTATAGGTAGACATGCCGGCGAAAGTCACTGAGGACTGAATCTCCGTTGCACGAATATTGTGTTCTATTACTTCTTGCTCGACTTCCGCACTGCCTCCACAGCCTCTGAAAACTTCCTCGATACCCGTTCTCGCAGCCACTCAGGTTCCAACCCCCACTTTTCCACGGTATTTACATCCTTCCAATCAGTCTTGGGCCATACGCTCAACTCGCGCAAAAGCGCCATCTGCCGCCCTACGTCGATTTTCGCACCCGTTACTGCATTGAAAGAAGTTTCCACTACATATGCAATATCATGCCACAAAAACCCATGCCCGGAATCGCCACGCACGGCAAGTGGTTTCGCTCTGCGTTCATGGTCGTGGCTTATGTAGAGAGCGATGTACGCATGCACCATCTCATGCAGCAGCGTTGCTGCACAATGCCACAAACGCTCTGTGTGCGTTTTCCCAATAGCCATGATTGTGTAAATTGTGACCGTGGCATGTTCACCGGATGCCCTCATCTCCCCCAATGTTCTGCTCAACATTGATTTTCGAGTACCGCAAAATTTGAGAGACGTACGAGCGGGTATTGTGGATCCAAATAAGAGGTCATCGAAGATTGAGAGCATGTCGTTGAGGAAGGGTTCTTTTGTTTTGTCGCGTGGGAATTCGGTCGTTGTCGAGGGACATCGGAGAAGGGCTTCGTATTGAGATCGGCCTAGCCCCGTTTTGATTCTTTTTGACTCCGTCTTGATAAATTGGAGTAGATCTTCTGGCAACGTAGCTCTGTACTTCGGACGGTTGGAGACGCTTGACTCTTCAAAAATAGTAGGTAGTTTTGGTGGCTTTGCGCAGTGTTGTTCGGTCGCCATTCTTTCAAATTATTTGAGCTCGGAACTGCAGGAGTTAAGTTTTTGCACTATGAGAAATAAGGGGAAATCTCGTGCCAGACAGAAGTTCGCGATTTGAGCAACAAATCCTTCGAGTTCTATGAATTAATAAATCTCGAAGAGGTAATTGTGAATCATAACACCTAGCCTGTTCATACATTCAGATACGGAGTTATTCAACCGGAGAAGACCAATGATACTGGAGTCATTCGGGTCTTGAAATTTAGAACATGGATATCTTCCTGACGGACAGAAAAGCGGCTCCTCTTCCGTACGCGAAGGACAGGATCATAATTGGCAATAACCAGTGCCGCTTGTATTGTCTTTCGTGAGGCATCTCGAAAGTCGTCTCACTTACACCTTTCCACTCAGTTAAGAGGTGTGATTTGAAAAGTGTTCAAATTTGAGAAGTGATAAACCGGTCGTCTGGGCCAAGCTCGGTCAGCTTCGTCCGAGAAGCAGTAATTTCAACTATCACATATCAAATTGTAGTCCGTTTAGAACCCCCGAAAGTCGATTCATTACGCAAAAACCATAATAATTCATTTGCATTAGCAGGAAAATCAAACGCTAACACAAGGTACTCCACATATCCCACACCCTTCAAGCGAACAATATCACCAAACACTTCTCATAATCCCCTTTCTAAAAGCAAGTATAACTAACCAACATATCATTAAAAACTCCCCACGGATACCACAAATTCGCCCCATTACTAGCCGCTATCTCAGGTGACACAAACATACTCGTCCCCGTACAAGCAATCCCGTGATACAACGTACAATTAACACCGCTCTGCCAAGATACACTCGAGGCCTGATTCGCCCAAGAACTATCGACGTCGTAGCAAGTGCCAGGGATACCGCATTGAGGCCAGCTGAGCCCGCCTAGGTTGGCGTTTTGGTAGAATGTTACGAAGGGCGTGCAGACTGTGTTGGTTGTTGGGTCTATGTTGTTGTTGTTGGAGTTTGGGGGATTTCCTGTGGGTGATGTTTTTGGAAGTGTTTCCGCGACGCCGGATTGTCCTGTCGCTTGGCCTAAGCTGCCATCAGAGGGAGTGAAGCTCGGGGGTGAGGCTGGTAATGTGGCTGTGAAGCTGGGTTGTATTATGGTTGGCGCTGTATTCATGGTATTGCCATTAGTTTGAGTGTCTGTGGGCGACACGCCTCCCATTGTGATCGGGACGCCGAATTGGGTTGGGGGTGACACCACACTGAGGGTATTGGGAGTGGAAGTATTTGGAGGCGGCATAGTGAGAGATTTGGTTAAGAATCTAGACTGTGTCGGGGACGATTCTGCCTTGGAGGTGCTCGTAGTAGAAGTGTAAGTTGGTGGTGGCGTTGATAATGTGTTCGTAAGGGTGGATTTTGTAATGTATGAAGTTACGTTATTGGTTTCGGTGCGGAGAGTGCTAAATATGGAGGAAAGTGTCGACGAGGTTATTTTCGATGAGCTCGTTGTTGACCTGGTAGAAGATGAGGTCTAATGACAGTTAGAGCTTAGCGGGTGGTAGTCTAATGAAGGTTGAGACTGGAACTTACATTAGAGCACGTAAGGATGGTGCTATAGCTAGTGAAGCCGGGGAGTGTGAAGGTGAGATTCCGGGTCACTGTCGCTGAGTTGACGATAGTGCTAGTAAAACCAGGCTGTGTACTGGTTTGTGTTACAGTCGCTGAGCTGATGATAGTGGTAGTGAACGGAGGCTGTGTACTAGTTTGAGTTACAGTTGCTGAGCTAACGATAGTAGTAGTAAGCGCAGGCTGCGTGATGTTTTGGGTTATAGTTGTTGAAGTATTGATACAAGTAGAGACAGACTGTGTCGAGCTTTTGCACACCGTCGTGGTACTTGCTGTCGGGGTAACAGTTACAGTAACGACAGAGACCGAGCTGGTCTGATTGCATATTGGCGGGCGAGGGTTGCCCCATATAAGGATATAGCTGTCGTCTCCGCAAATTTCAAATTGATTGCCGGTGCAAGGTTGTACGCAGTAGTCCATACTCGCGGAGGTTTCCCCAAGAAATGACAAGGTATCAGTGCACCAACAATTATCCTCGACCCCACTGCTTGTCGTCGTGACCCCAAAATATGAATATGAAGAGCAGTACGCTTGACAATCTTCAACGATGAAATTTCCTGGATCAACAGTTGGTCCATTAGCATGAACAGTCATCAGTGGAGAACCGGGTGGGAACGTCCAGCATCCTAAGAGATTATCAGTGCCATAAGGTATGCTCTAGGGCTAAGACTTTGGATCAACATACCTAAAGCTGTAACTTTTGTAGGAGGGCCACCAAGCCTACCCCGGGGTCTTAATTCTGCTGGAAGGTGCCGAGATGATATCTTGGAATCTTGAAAAGTCAATAACGAGCTGACATGATCGGTGTGTAAAGACTGACCTCGAGGTGACGAGGTCAAAGACCTAACAAGAGATTTGGAAGAAGCAGAGAAAGCTTGTATGTATCCATCATTCCCAGATTGTTCATACAAATTGCCGGTGCATCCTGTAACACAATTTTCTTTCGGCACTTTTGGAAGCCCAGTGAAGGCAGAGTCCATGCACACACAAGTGTGACCCTTCGTCACACCAAAATAATTTTGACTTTTGGAGATGCAAAAGTCTAGACATCCTTCAAAGGTAAGAGAATCAGAGTCAAAGCTTGAGACGATGGCAGTATCAGCCGGGAAATTCAAGCAGCCGAGTGAAACGAGGTTGGAAGATGGCTGTGAAGCACTTCTGGCTATTTTCGACGCACTAAGAATATCATCCAGAAATGCCCAAGATCTGGGGAGAAGCGCAAGGACCGTGAGATAGACGCGTAGATGCATAATTTGGAGGGCTAGAGATGGGCGTTGTCGGAGGAAATTTCGACTAGTTTTGGGGGCAAAAAGTGTGAATAGACCTTATGTAAAGTCAAGATATTCGTTCAGGTTGCTGTTTGGGCAACCGGCAGGCTAGATCAACTCATTCCTTATCATGAGTCTTGACATTCCGTGAACTTCACCTTGAAGACAGGGGTATTACGAGAGGCGTTCTGCCTCGGGCGTATAATCTCCAAATGAGACTCTAGAATAAGAACGTACATTTGGGCTCTGGTGCGAGGAGCCATTAAAGTAAGACATTCTCACCACCCACTCGGCTGGTTTCTGAAGCGATCACGGCCTTGGAAGAGCCGCTAGTGGCATTCCACAATGACACACCTAATCAAAGCCTAGACTTTTGAGAATAATATTCTCACTTAAGAGGTCACAGAGATAGAAAGTCAGGCGATTGGCGAAACCACCTGATAAATCGAAAATGTTCCAGGGGGTTGTGGCGGAACTGACAGGAGAGCAAGATTTCCCTAGTGTAAAACTATGACCAGAAAGGCAAGACTTTCGTAGACTAGCATTGCAAGTCACAGTTTCACAGAATAACCAGCATTGAGGCTTATTGTAACAGCTAGCAGGGTGAAACGATTAAGATATTTAGCTACCATTGCACAAAACCATGAATTGTGCGTCTGATGAAGCGATAGCCCCTTCACTGACTTTAAATTCCCACATTAATGGGACAAGGGGATTTCTCCACATTCCGATACCCCCAACGCCAATCAGCTGATAGCGTGTAAGCGCTATTGGAGCTAAGAGTTCAACATCACTTCTAAATTTCCATAATTAGGTTGCTTCCATAATAAGTCTCTTCAAATTGTTTGTAAAGTCTTATTTCTGGGATTTCAGTTCACGGGGTTTAAAGTTTCGGAGGTTAAATTTGACATTGATTGTTCTACCCAGTCCTATGTAATGCATGCGCCACGCAAGTGAAGCATTTGATAGCACCTGAATGCCAATAATTTGTCTTCTGAATTTCACCGTTAGTGTAGCAAATTGCTGACACAAAGTCTAGCGTCTGCGATTACGTCTGGCGGCGTCCCGACAACGTCTAGCTTCCTCAACGCATCCATCGCACAGTCCAGCTTTGTTGCCTCTTTGGATCTGTGCAGGAAGACGATTGGGTCCAGCGTTGTAGGCACAGTCGTCTATTTCGTCTCGGCTGGGTGCGAAACCACAAGGTACCTCATAGCCTTTTCGGTGTCCACAGTCCATGACATATACATTGATGTGGCACATGGCTGATTTGTCTTTTATGGATTATCTGTAAAGGTCAGAAGTTGGATCAAATGGGGACTTGAGTGATGATAATGGTTCTGTGTTTGGATTAAGAAGTGTAGACTTGGCAGTTTCTGTGCGGTGAAAGCTCTTGGTGCTTGTCTTGTTCGTCTTGTTGACCGTGATAAAAGAGGCATAAACGCAACGTTTACGATGCTTTTATAGAAATTTTAGAAACTTCCTTGGATTTTATGAGTAATAGAGGATAGGGAATCAAGAAAATGGTCGTGAATGACTCCATCACCTTTATTTGTGTTGCTACCAGCGTGAATGAGAGTTGTTGCTGTGCTGCTACTTCTCAGCCATTGTGAATGTAGAACGTTAAAGAAAATGTTGCACTGCAGCAATACGAGGTACACATATAGTGCTATTGACTGTCTAAAGAGCTAGGATACATGAGATTGTGTTTCAATAAGCTGGAAAAGAAGGGGATGGGGAGGTGGGAAGGGCCGAGTTATATCGCCCATATTCACTACTCTCTTGCAACATATATCGTAAAATCATGGTCATTTCTTAGCAGCGTTTATAAGAAGCTGATAGAAATTAACAACAGTACAGATGTTCTTTTAAAAATTTCTGTCGTCGCCAAAAAAACAGATCTCTTGGAAGTCCTTCATTGAGCCCAACATCGAAGCAGAACAGTAGCGACGCAAGAACTGGCTTACACACCCATTTCAGGCCACTAGAGACGTGCTCTGGTGCTGAATATGGTCATGAATTAGAATGCTGAAAGTTACCTGGGGACGAATCCCCTGCCCCCCCCCAAAAATGTTCCTGGCGCTATGTTCTTCGGCCTACCAATCCAGTAGGACACGGCGTGGCCAAGTGCTCTATGTGAAGCTCTCCCAGCTGCTCATTTTGTTAAGACACTGTCGGGGTTCTCGAGGGGTCCTTAAGAATTTCAGAATCTCGCCATTTTACTTGATCCAGAAAAAGACAAAACGTTGTCAATGATCAGCGTTGTGTATCTCTACATCCAATAGGTTTCATAAGAGGCGATCTACACAATTTCTCACAGGCTTCCCCACACTTTGGGCTATGATGATCACTGGGTATCTATTAAATATTTTCATTTTTTCAGAAAGTCAGGGGTGCCGACTCAGGCCATCTTTTTACAACTGCCCTGACAGCTGCGACAATCCATCTTCGAGGTCCACCAGGTCTCCAAGCCCGGTTTTTACCACAAGCTCCTTTCGTACCTTTCCTAATTCCCAGGCCCCATTTGCTGGCGTCCACAACAACATGAGCACCATGCCTTTCCAGCTCATACATCAGACTATCATCCCGACCCAAATCGAGCTTGTGGTGGAAGTTAATAAGGGAAGGATCATTGATTGCAATCGTGAGTGCGTATGCGATTTCTTGCCAGACGAATCCGTGCCCCGTTTTCCCCTCCAACTCAAGCACACGATCCCGCTTAAGAAACAAAAGTATATATGCATGAATCATTTCATGTAACAGAGTCCCAACCATACCAAAGACTCGTTTGACTAAATCTGTGGTGTATTCGTGAGCGTATATCCGTATATATGCTCGCTTGCTCCCCCATGGAAGGGTATATGCCCTGCCTAATATATTTTCATTGGGTCCACCAAATGTGAGTTCGCAATGCCGACCCAGCTGGTTAAAGAAGAAGAGGCCGTCGAAGATGTAGAACATGTGGCGGACCAACTTAATATCCGATAGGGGATTGCTATCCCACAAGAGTTTTCGGTATAGTCGTAGAGCGTTGACTTGGGTTTCTGAGATGTTATCGCCGCGGAGCCGGGAGTTCATGATGACTTTATGGACTGCGTTGTTAAATCTATGACTATCCGGTTTCAGAATTCCGTCTTGGTGTTTGCTGCCATTGGAATTAAGCCTCGAATCCATTTTGAATACGATGATATAACGCAAGACCAGAGAACTGCAGCCGGATCGCGGGGTAGGTTATGTTTAGATCTAGGTCCTGCAAATAAAATTGAAATGCCTGAAAAGAAAGTTGTGAAAGTTGCTCTGGGAAGTTTTATGCGGGCACTCAGTCTATAATAGAATTCGACTCTATTATCAATTGTGGTATAAATTTTCGGGTTCTACCATGCTAACGTTGCTAGTTGCCGCAACTTGGACTGTGAATTTTACCTATGGTCGGACTAACGCTAGCTCAAATTTTGACCAAGAATTTATCCCTCAAACATGAAATGCAAAAAAAATTAGCAATTAAGTAAATCAAAATAATCTTTGGACGGCATACTGCCAGTGAGCTAATTGACACTAACGCATCGAAAAGGAGAATAAGACGTTACAAAAGTATTCTGGTGATCCAGCATAATGACGCACGTAACATGTTTTTTCGAGCAGGTGCATTACATCTGGCATTATATATTACCTTCGTAGTGGCATACATTCAGAAGTTCAAGAGATGAGATAGTCGATAGCACTTTCACTTGTATGTGAGTGGAAGCATCCCAAGCTCACCTCCAGCATCTGAAATTTCGCCTCTTGCAACTTGCTTCGGACCATTTTCCAAAGTATTCTATTTCTTTGCGCAGGATACAACAGCTTTCTTGTCACTGTCGGCTGGATCAAATCCCCACCGTGTAAGATCTACAACAGATTTATACCAAAGCCTCAGCTCTCCTTTCAAAGCCTTGAGACGGTCTAAGTCTAACCTCATCCCAACGAATTTTGGATCATTCGCTGTAGTTTCTAGAGCATAAGCGATGTCTTGCCATGCAAATCCATGCTCTGTCCTTCCCTCGATCTCGAGACATTTTGCAGTTAAGGGAAAATACATTCGAACACCAGCGAATCGGACATACCTCATCAAAAAAAGCATGTATCATCTCGTGCAGTAGCGTGGAAGCATACATCCAATAGTTATCCATATAATTCTTCGATGGCTCAAACTTATATATCTTGATGGTAGGGCGACGAGTAATAAGGGTGTGATAAGTTACGCCGATCGTACCTCCTTCCTTGCAGCTGACCTCTTTCTGAGAATACTTGACGGAACACTGGTTTTTTAGGCTTCCGAAAAAGAAGAGATCATCAAAAATGAGAAATAGTTCACCGAGAAACTCTTCTTTAGGACGTTCACGCGTGGGAAATCGCAGATAGGTTCTCACGGCATTTTGTTGGCGGTCATCTAGGCCAGAGCCACGGCTTTCTGAGTTTTGCTTGATCCAGGCCACAAGATCTTGAGCTTCATACATAGATGGTAGCAGTGGAGTTATCAGTGGTGGCACTTGTCGTCGGGGTTTCGACATGGTGCAACAATTAAGCTCACGCTCTGTGCTTGTAGGTATGTATAATTTAGAAAGCGGAATTTTCAGGAACAAATAGGATTTAGACTTGCGTAGATATGATTAGGAGCGAGAAGAAACCCCATCACTTGTTTACGTGTCTCATTGACAGCACTTTGTATGATCAAGACAATCGATGCACTCTACTGATTAGTATACACGACACAGAGAACAACGAGGAACACGGTTTTCCTACAGAGACAAAGGATTCAAGCTCCCGTCGAGAGACAAGACTTCAAGAACAAATTCGTTCCCGTCATTAGACCTCAAAATGTTCTTGGGCATGGACCCGAAGGACATGCACAATATTCCTCTGTAGTAAAGGTGATTTTCAGGGTGAGGAATCTTGAATTCTAGCAAGTGTCCACTAAAACTATAGTGGGCTGAGCGCTGTAAGCGGGTTCCCAAATATTGACACACCGCCACATCATACTTGCCGCGGGAGCGATAATTGCCGGCAAATCAGGCCTGGACATCGTCTCGCCGTCGAATTTGGGAAGTTTTGGAGAGACTCGAGACCGTTGAGATCTGGATCTTGATGCTATTACAGTAATTTAAAAGCTGCAAACTTCTGATATTGATGTGAAGTAAAGGATGAGCTCGGGCCACGCGGGCGCTGGGTTCGGCTCGGATCGGACAATCTTGGCAGGGGCGACTCTTGGCCAAAATCAACGACATCGATATCGATAGCCATCCCTCGTCCTTATAAAGAGATTCATGTCGCATATTGCCCCTTATATTAGTGCTTCATTTGATGTTGTATCGAACAGCAAGCCCTCCAAAGCCTTTATGTGATCTGATAACCGGACCAGTGCCGGCAAGCTTAGGTTGTCGACCCCGCATCGCGAACGTGCGCTTATGAAACTGCACCTCCACTTGTCCGTTCGCTCTCTACGATTTCCTTTGAGTCCATGGTATTATCAATAAGAAATGTACCATACACTTCCCTCGAGCTCTACCTCAGCAGCTCGTCAGCCTCCAACCGAGTCCGAAGAGGACAACCGGTCGGATGCCGCTCCTTTGCCCCAGAGAGCGCGAAAGTCAACACGCTCCTGTGCTGAATGCCGGCGACGAAGAATTCGCTGTGATGGGACAGGTTCTCCTTGTGCACAATGTATCGTATGCAAATTCCCCGAGCATTTTATTCCTTGATTGTACACTTCGCAAGTGTTACCCCTTTTGGTTGTCTCAGTGCTCCTAAGACATTCAAAAAGGGTATCGAAACTCGCGAATCCTGCTTGATTAAGTAATACTGACTCTGGGAACTTGCAGTGGTACAAAGTTCCAGAGCTTTGTCATTATCCTCCCCGCCAGCGAAGAAAAGTTCCAACACAAGAGTACGTTCTTCCTGTCGGATATGCAATCCTTGCTGACACGTGCCGCAGATCCTTCGCTACCCTATCAACATCATTAGAGAAGTCAAATAAGATATTGAAGAGCCTGATCCCATCGGCGTGCGTGGATGATCTTTCCGCGTTATCCCGCCAAGAGTTGATTGCATTGATTCTGTCACCAGAATCTGAGCTCCATCGAACCTCGGAAGAACAGGGAGATGAAGAAGTTCTGCAATGCTTAGAGCCGTCACCTCAGCAAGAATTCCAGTGGGACGAATCCATGAAACACCAAGATCCAAGCTTCAAAGTCTCAGACGACGTCAATGGTCTGTCGCTAGCCCTGGATAGCAATTCATCCTATCTTGGAATCTCGTCGATCAACGCCGTCCTAAGGGTTATCGCTCACATCTCTCCCAAATTCCGTTCGCGAATACAGCAGAAGACCAGTATGATAGTACCCGAAGAAGTTCCCTCGAATGAATTTCTCACTTCACAGGCCGACGAGCCCGCGTTAATCGATGCCTATTTTGAACATATACATTGCATCACACCCATTGTCGATGAACCAGACTTCAGGGCTAGATATGCTAGCGGAGATAATAGAGCACCATGGCAAGCCTTGCTGAATATGGTTCTTGCCATGGGTTCAATTGGTACCTCTGAGCCAAACGAAGAGATCCACATGACTTTCTACTCCAAAGCATACCGAAACCTCGGACTAGATAGTTTTGGAGCTGGCCATATTGAGATAGTTCAGGCTCTCGGAATTCTGGGTGGATATTATTGTCACTATGTGAATCGACCCAATATGGCAAATGTTCTCATGGGAGCTGCGCTAAGAATGGCTCTTGCTATGGGCTTGCATCGGGAGCCTACTAAACAAACTCAAGAACCCGGAGAGTTTCAATCATTCATGATGCACGAAACAAGGCGTAGAGTCTGGTGGTCATTATTTTGCCTCGATACTTGGGCCTCATTAACCTTGGGCCGTCCAAGTCTAGGCCGCTGGGATCCAGATACAATCACAGTGAATTTACCCACACAACGCTCTCCATCCGTAAGCCCCTGCCATTTCATTTCATTTGGACCTAGGAACTGACGGACTTCAAATAGGACATGGCCTGCGATTCTTTGAGGGCCGCAGTTGGCTTCTGTAAGATTGGGACGGCTTTGCAGGACCGTTTTGCCCGACAACCTCTCATATCCTGCCCTGAAATCCTGGAACTCGACAGACGTATAGTTCAGTGGCACGATAACCTTCCAACCACCATGAGGGAATCAGTACACTGTCCTCCCAAGCTTCGGACAGCAAGAGGATTACTGAATATGCGATATCAGAACTTTCGCCTTGTTCTGCACCGACCCCGCCTTCTTACGGTCACTGTTTCTCGAGCAAATTGCAACAACCTATCAACGGAGGAAAGAACTGTGGTGGACAAATGCAGAGAAATTGCTGCGCAGATAGTTTTGTACGTTGCGAAAGACTGGTTTCCTACCCAATTCTGCACCAGGAATTCCGTGTGGTTTCTGTTCCAAGCTTCTATGGTGCCGCTTCTCAGTTTATTCTCGGATCCACACCATCACGACAACTCGAACTGGAAAAAAGACATAGAGACATCGTTAGAGTTACTCACAAACATGTCTTCCTGGAGCTTGACAGTCCGGCGAACCCGTGAAGTGGTTCAGACAATCTATGAGGCGAGTAAGGACGTTGATAATCCCACCTTCGGCGCGGATTCTGGCCAAGATTTCGCTTGGGACACTCTGGGAATGGATACATTCTGGAGCGATGCTGATTGGGCATCGGTCCCGGGAATGAATGATTTCACTTTCGATGCTACAGATTTTGGCACAATGACATTTCCAGAGTTTGGGAGCGAAAATAATTTTGGCAATATTTGAGATAAGATGCTATCTTGGCAAAGAGAGATCTGATCGGGCCTTCAGCAGTCTATTATTGCCCTCATTTTTCCCTAAGAACCACTGTTGACTAGCTCGGGATTCTGTCAAATCTCAAACGAGTCAGAGAAAACATGGCGAAGCACAAAGGCTTCCGAGTTTCACCAACCATACGGTCACTGGCTCATAATCGTTTGGATCAGAGTGCCGTGCTAAATAGTCTGCTCAATCCGCATCACGTCAAGTTCGCACGGTCCCGTCACTTTATTCCACAATACTGCAGCGAACAACCTTCGACATTCAGTGGTTGAGCTCCCTCTCAATGCCACCAGAAGAACAATCTTTACACTATGTTACGAGCCGTGATGGGTTTAGTGCTAGCCTTTCTGGGATTCTTGGCCTCGAAAACCTCATCGAGCTCTTCCAAAGTGCGACCCTTCGTCTCGACGAAGAAGAAGTATATGAACCCAAATTCAAATATGTCCCAAAATACGAAAAACACGTAGCTGGAATTTGTCAGTGTTACGAATGGTCGGGCCCATATATTGGTACTTACAACCAGTATCTTATATTTTGGAGAGCTATGGGCGCAGCAAAGGTGTTCACGAATGAAGCGCATCCCGCCGTCAATTGAAATACAGCCATACCTTTCGCACGTTGGTCATCTGCTCTGGTTAGCCTTTCATCTGGAGAGGAAGGATGATGCAGAAGCCTTACTGGAAAGGACTTCGGCAGGGTAGATTGGCTGCATTGATGTGAACGCAAACGCGAAAACACACCCGAAAATGAATATGAAGGCAATGCTGGCTTTACTGGCTGGTGCGCTACCGGTGTGCTCGAAATCTGCGGCTGCGCCGGCCACGATAGCCAGACATATCGCCATGCCTGCGCAGGAGCCCATCATCATTTTTCTCCGTCCAACAATATCATGAAAGCGAGCACCAGACGATGCAGCGATCCAACCAGTCAAAGCGTATATAACGTTCAACAACAGTTGTGTATCAACGCTCGTAATACCGACATTTTTCAACATTATTGGGAGATAGTAACTCGCTATGTTGTTGCCAGAGAATTGCCCAAACCACGCCATGGCCATGCAGAGCATCAATCGGTAGGCTCGGGATCGCGATTTGATGAGGACGCGGAGATCGAAGAACGTTCGGAATGTTGTCATCCCCTCGGCTTCCAAAGACTGCGAGATCTCGTTTATTTCCATATCACAGATGGGATGATTCGCATCCCCGTTTGCGTGGTAGTAGGTAATGATTTGTCGGGCTTCTTCCATCCTTCCCTTTCCGATCAGCCACCGAGGGGATTCTGGTATGAACCAGACAGCGATGCAAACTAATCCGGGGCAGATCCTAGAAGCCAGTCAGAAGTCGGACACGCGATTTGAAATTTGGCACTTCTCACATTTGAAGCCACAGTGGCAGACGCCACTTCAGATTACCTGGAATCCCTCTGTTCGCTCCATATATTGCTGTTTTGATATTAGTATGAAAAGCGATTCATTGGGAAAGCTTGCATACTGCAAGTAGCTATGATGCTTCCGAAGTAATCTTCTCGATAGTCAGACTTTATCCATGAATGAGTGTCAGTCGTGTCAGTCTACTTACACAGTGTGTTGTACACTTGTTCTATCATTAGCGTCTGGCATTCATTCAAAGTTCGGGAGGAGAGGCTCACTGCCTGCCACTGTACCTCGATACAGAGGCGGGGCGATTTCGACTAGGTAAAGTGGCGCTGCAACAGTCGCAATCGTGGAGCAGAAGGAAAGTAAGAAGCGTCCTCCGATGAATGTAGGAACTTGATCTGTTAGGAGGTTTCCTATTGTCCCAGCGTTCGACTTACGATTTGGGGCAACAGCTGTGATGATTGAAGATATGACAACACCGAGGCACCCGCCAAATATTGGAAGCTTTCGTCCTTGCCAGTCGCAGATCCAGGTGAACAACGCCCCCACCATTTGCCCAATTTGAAAGATTGAGAAGACCAACCCCGTACTGGCGGCGCCGTCCTTTCCCAGGTGGTAGTAATCTTGGTACTCAGGAATGGCGTTGATGCTTCCCATCAATGAGCCGTCAAAGCCTGCTAATGTCAGGGTTTTCGGCAATAAACACGAGGGTAAAAACCTACCATTCATAGTTGAACAAAGATAGATGAAAGCGCAGTAGAGATAGAGACGTTTGAGTCCTTTGCCCCATGGGTTCGGGGGCTCGCCCACTGCAGCGATATTCTCTGCTACATTGGATGAAATCCTCGCCTTGTCGGCGTTGGCGTGCGTGGTGTCTTCCACCATATCGATGTTGGACTTTTCTGTGAGCGACATTTTCTGTTTTCGGAGTTTCACTTTGAAAGATTGAGGGATCTTTGACAAAGATACAAAGAATGGAGTAAGTCAACGAAGCGCTTCTGGTGTTGATCTTATAGAGTTCTGGTCCAGCTCTAGAATCCGCCTGGAGATTGCGGGGGATTGCATTAGTCCAGCCTTATCCCAAGGACATGGCACACGAGCAATTTTCCTAGTCACAATCAAGCAAGTACTAGCACTGAAGACTCCTTTCTCGCATGGTGGTGCAGGCTCGAAAGTCAGCTTTCTGTCGCCGAGGGTCTTTTTGATGCTAAGACGGTATTACAAAACAGCGTTCTAGCTCGTAACTCACCCCGCCGACCCCAACTTTCGGGGCCGAAGTTTACGAAGTCTGCGGACCCTTTCCGATGCTAAGGCGGTGTTACAAAACAGCGTCCTAGCGCAACAGTCACCCAACCCTCGCGAAGTGCCAAACTAACTTTAAATCTAGCTTTAACTAATGAGTCTCATTTGGGAACGGACTTTGGCTTTCCGGATCCTCGAATAGGTTCGTGAACGTGGGGCAGACGATGAGCTCGCGCGTGCTTGTAGCTGTTCCTAACACTTTTTCTTTGTCAAATGGATTTTTTGATTCCTTTTCTTTTCTTCAAGTATCAAGTGCTCCTTTTTATTTTCTCTTCTCCTCTACTGATTTAGTGAGAGACTTACATTATGCCTGAGAAGTTAGTACGACAAGATCTGAGCTCGGGGTGGCAGTTCAAGCAAACGGACAATGACGAAAAAGAATGGGCAACAGTCAAAAGAGTCCCCAGTGTTGTTCAGCTGGATCTACTGAACCATGAGAAGTGAGCTACTCAGACCTTTACTGGACCATTTGCTAATGTTCCAATGTCAGAATTCCAGATCCATTCATAGGCTTGAATGAGCTGGATGTTGAATGGATTGGCGAGAAATCATGGACATACAAAACATCTATCCAGCGACCCACCACCGCGCCTGGCTCAAAGATTGCCCTTGTCTTCGAAGGGCTTGATACATTTGCCAATGTGAAGCTCAATGGCAAGACCGTCCTCGAAAGCAGCAACATGTTTCTTTCCCATCGGGTGGATATGACCGATACGCTTTCCGCAGAACAGGACAATACGCTTGAAATAGATTTTGCATCTGCTCTTCAACGTGGTCGCGAGCTAGTAAAGCAACATCCGGAACACGAATTCATTGCGTACAATGGTGAGAAGGGCCGGCTAGGTGTCAGAAAAGCTCAGTATCACTGGGGCTGGGACTGGGGACCTGTACTCATGACCGCCGGTCCTTGGCGACCAGTGAGGCTGGAAGTATACGAAGGTCGTGTCTCAGATCTCTGGACTGAGATCGAGGTCGAAAGAAGCCTCAAGTCTGCTTATGGGACAGTTTTTGCACGCGTAGAGGGAACTGCAGCCGATTCTGTTGTCTTCAGCGTGAAGCTACGAGATAATACTGTCCTTCAGGAGCGTGTGCAAGTCGGAAGTGATGGACTTGCAAAACTCGAGGTTCAGATCCAAACTCCAGAATTGTGGTATCCTCACGGCTACGGTGCTCAACCCCTGTACAATATATCAGCAGAACTCAAGACGGGCGATTTTGTGCTTGACTCCGTGACAAAGCGGACTGGTCTCCGCCGTGGAGAGCTTGTGCAGGATGTTGACGAGATTGGAAAGTCTTTTTACTTTCGGGTTAATAATGTCGATGTTTTCTGTGCGGGATCTTGCTGGATTCCGGCTGACAATTTCTTGCCTCGAATAACGGCAGACAAGTACAGAAAGTGGCTGCAGCTGATGGTTGATGGTCATCAAGTCATGACGAGGTATGTCATGGTTTTTTAAATCCTCGACACGCCTTTAACATAATTTTAGGGTCTGGGGCGGTGGAATTTACGAAGAAGATGTGTTCTACGAGCTTTGCGATGAGCTCGGCATTCTGGTCTGGCAAGACTTCATGTTTGGCTGTGGCTCTTACCCAACGTGGCCTGAGCTCCTTGACTCAATCCGCGAAGAAGCCGTCTGCAACGTTCGAAGACTGCGACATCACCCCTCGATCATCATCTACGCCGGTAACAATGAGGATTATCAAATCCAAGAAATGCACAACTTGGATTATGATTATGACAACAAAGATACCGAGTCTTGGCTGAAATCCTCATTTCCAGCTCGGTACATTTATGAGCATCTGCTGCCAGAAGTCATGAAGAAGGAGCTTCCTAGCGTGGTCTACTGGCCCAGCTCACCGTTCTCAGAGGGGAAGAATACAGCGGACAAAACTATCGGTGATTTGCATCAATGGAATGGTAAGCATATCTAGATACCCCAAAAAGTAAAGCTCTAACGAGCTACAGTATGGCACGGTACCCAAGAAAAATACCAGATCTTCGACAGCCTGGGAGGGCGTTTCAATTCTGAATTCGGCATGGAAGCTTTCCCACACATCCAGACGATCGAGCATTTTGTCAAAGATCCCTCTCAATTATATCCCCAGTCCCAGACGCTTGACTTTCACAATAAAGCTGACGGGCATGAGCGACGAATCGCTACCTATCTCGTCGAAAACTTCCGTACTAGCACAAATCTCAAAGTACGTCCTCCTCTCTCTTAGATTTTGAACTCAGTCTAATACGCTTGCGCAGGAATACATACACCTTACTCAACTAGCCCAATCCGAGGCTTTGATGTTCGGCTACCGCGGATGGCGTCGCCAGTGGGGTCAAAAACGCCGCTGTGGTGGCGCTCTTGTCTGGCAACTTAATGACTGCTGGCCCGTAACTTCCTGGGCGATCGTAGACTTCTTTTTGAGGAAGAAGCCGGCCTACTACTCCATGAATCGATGCCTCACTCCAGTAGCCGTGGGCATCAGGCGCCAGCATCATGACTGGAGTGTATGCCATGCCAGACCCGCTAAAAAGCTTACCTGGGAGTGTTGGGTCGTTAGTAGTAAGATGGAGGAGGTTACAGCGACTGTTGAGATACGTTTTATCTCGATTGAGAGCGGTAAAGATATTTCGGAACCCATTATCCAAAAGGATATCGTTGTTGGGCCAAATGGATCTACCGACGTTCTACAAGGAGAGTTGGACAATATGAAAACAGAGCCGCATGTCCTTGCCTCTCGGGTGTGGATTGATGGTAAGTTGGTTTCTAGGGATGCTGACTGGCCTCAACCATTGAAATATCTCTCATTCAAGGAGAGAGGCCTGAAGGTTGAAGTGAACGGGAACGAGTTAGTGGTTACGACTCAGAAACCTGTAAAAGGATTGACATTTGAAGAGAGGGAGGGCGTGCTGCTGAGCGATAGTGCTATTGATGTTATGCCTGGGGACGAGCAAGTTGTCAAAGTAACGGGGCGGAAGAAGGGAGAAAGTCCTCTTGAGTGGATATTCCTGGGCATGAACGAATGAACTGGATGGTATTAGATTTTGAATGAATGTTGATATTATACTTTCCAGTTGTAAAATAAGCGTAATTGAAGATGCAATGAAAATTTCATTCTAAGAGAGTGATCGGAAGGTATTTTGCTTATTTTGGAGTCTGCGTATCCTCTTTGATAACTGAGCCCTTTCCAAGAGCTTTCCTACCCAAGTGCCATCCCAACGCAAGAATCACATCACTAGATATAACCGGGGCGCGTACCAACTCGTCATTTCTGAATCCCCAGCGGCGTAAGCTGGGTGGCTCCCAGATCCTACAGACTGACAGTTCGATGCCCAATTTAGTGAAGCGATCTAGATCTACATCCAAATTAAGGAACGTCCTATCCTAGCAGGCTCGTTCAAGAGCATATGCGATGTCTTGCCATACAAAGCCATGACCTTTTATTCCCACACGCTCCATGCTGACTCTGCATATTTGCTCACGGCACGTGTAAATATCTAGGTATGCGTGGACCATTTCGTGAAGCAGACCGCCCAGATGCTCTAGTAGGTGTTCCCAGGTATAGGCTTAGCTTGCTGTGGGATGGTATATGTTGATTACACCAATTTCGACGAAGTATTGTTGTTCGCTGTGAACTTTACGGGAGCGCATTGTTGTCTGTGTATCGGAAGGCCTGCGTCTATGGATCGGGTGAGGGTTTTCATAGACCTTGATATAGGAGTATTGGGACAAGGCCCCCATGAAAAATAAGTCATCGAAGACTTCATAGTATGCCTGGAGGACTTGTTGTTCTGCAATACCTTTTCCTAGTGTGCTCTTGAAGATAACATCGGCCAGGTATTTTCTCCAGGCCAGCTTCTGCCTTGTAGTAAGCCCGCTTCCTCGTCGTCTTGAGTATCCAAAAATGAGTTGAACCAGATCGGGTCCATCACGGCGGCCAAGCGTCAACATATCCGTGGCAAGATGCGGAGTTTTGGTGTGAGTCTTACGCAAACTGGATTCCATTACTATATAGGCTCCACAAGATGCTGTCAGGTTTTAGAAACGGTACTTATGATGCTCATGGTTGGTTTTCATGGCCATACTGTAGATTCATGGAGGAGAACATTCAAGGGGGAATCAGTGATTGGATTCGATCAAAAAAGATAGAGAATATTAGGAGCTTACGACTTCGAAGCTTCATAGTCAGGCAATCACTTGTTTTCTAAGAAATATTTCGCGTTACAATATTACTCATCAACAGCATTGTTGAAGCATGAGAAAACGTTTGACTCTTATACTCCTCGTCCACCTACCCCTGCATCTTCTAGAAATCTCCTTTGACCGAGACACCCAGACATACAACAGTATTGTCAAAGATATTTTGATATTTTACTAGCTATAAGAGCTCATCCCTAGTCATTGTACATGACCCGAGTTCTCAATCCCGTGTCCATTCGCTCAATCTCCTCCTCGTCATAAAATAGTGTACTCTCCATGAAGCCCCACTTTCCTAGCAAAGACTTTGGAGGTGCGACATCATAAGCAATTAACTCTTTTGCTAAAGATCTGCGGCGGTCAAGTTTGATATCCAGGCGTAGGAATTCTCGATCTCGGCAAGCAAGTTCCACAGCCAATGCCATATCCTGCCACGCAAATCCATACCCTGTCAATCCCAAGTTCTCGATCTTGTGTCTGCAGTCGGAGAATATGCACGAGTAGAGTTGAAGAAAAGTGTTGCACATTTCGCGCAAGAGATGGCCAACGTAGTGGAGGCAGCGTTCGGCTTTAGTTTCAAAATAATCCTCGTCGAGTAGAAATACCTTAATGATAGACGAAATCGGAATGTGGCATCCTTGCTCTTCGTCCTCGTAAACATAGGTTTCGCTAATTGCGAATGGCTCTTCGTCATAATTCTCAGGCTTTGGAAATATCTTGGCTGAAGTGACGGAGGTGAGAGCTCCACCAAAGAACATGATGTCGAAAAACTCAAAGTAAGCTTTGATTCTATCCCCATCTGGATATCTCCCACGGTTTGAGGTACTGTAGATTTCTTCTTCCTGGTATTTTTCAAATGTGCGACGTTGTCTTGAGTCCATTTCGGCACCGCGACGTCTAGTATTTGCTTTGACGAAGCTCACGAGATCTGGAGCATGGTGGCGACCTATGGTAAGATTGTTGGTGCTTCGATGAGAGAAGTGCAGGGACATTGTTCCAGAAGACGGGGAAAACGGCCTCGATGTGCTGATCCATGCAAGGGATGTGGACAGTGGATTCAAAGATATATTATACACGATGAATAGTGTTGGCACTGTTCTATAAATACGGTCATATTCATTATTCCCGCACCCATGGTAATTGAATAATGGAAATTTCAAGACTCATCCAGTGTGAATAATTAACGGGATGTCCATTTACAACATTAGGGCACTAATGTCCCATTGTAAATGTGAGATTCAACATCACTTGATGAGCGTGCAGTATGCTACTATGGCCTAAATCTAAGTACCTCACACTGTAGAATGACTGAGGGTTGTGGGGCTACTTGAGTATTTCTTTGGGTTGCATCAATTCCCGATCAGGCCAACGCCTCATTTGATGGCGTGGTTTTGATATCCCGCTAGTGGAGTGACTGTGCCACAGTAAAACTGCTCTTGTGACACTCTGGAATTCTGGTTGCATCCCCAGGCTACAGCTTTCTCTACGACAAGTTTTGTCTAACTCTTAGATGGGAGTAGTTTTGGCTGCGCTAGACAGAGGCGCAGAAATCGAAGAGAGGTGGGTCTTCTATCCTTCCATTTCGATTTTGTACTTTGTATTTCTAAAAATAAGTACCTAGGTAAAACCCAGTCAATCGGTGAACTGCATCCTTCAAACAGATTTGACCTCGGTCTGCTCCTCCTCATAGCGTCCATGCACAGTGCTTACAGTGCATTATCAATACTGTGGGGTCATTTCCTGTGGCAGTTCTTGGAGCCTCCATAGATTCTTCAGGGGTGAATCTTAAAAGTGGGTCGCAGTTGGTGGACAACCCTACTGAAGGGGCCCGCCCAGCCCCTTAGCGGCCTCTAATGCCAATTAACCTTAAATCCGACTTCGATAAGATGATGAGGCTGTATTCAATACCTCCTTCTACTCGTATTTCGGCTTCCTCGTCATAAAATACTTGGTTTTCGCATGTGAGAGCACCGAGGCAGACAGCATGGAACGAGCTAGTTGCTCCGATTGGCAAGCAGAACTACCAAGTTCCTACTGTACGAAAAATCAATTTTTTGTTTGGGGGCCGAAGGACGGCAGGAGAGTGCAGCTGAGCTTTCCCGCCCCCGAAGTAGCAGCTGAATCCTGGCCAAAGCGTGCCTGACACGATCTGCAAGTGCAGGGGATCTCTTGCCGAAAAAGGCAACAAATGGAAATTTCAGGCCGGGTTCAAGCGAATTTGGGAGTTGCGGGCTTGTGCTAGCCAGGGTGTCGTAAATTACAGCCGGTGCTGTAACCTGTCGGACTGCTGACTTTGAATCCTCCCATTTGTCATTTCATGCGAATAAGTTCGCGATGACTGGGAACATTCAGAACTGAGACACATGTACAGTACATCCATACTGTTTCTACCTACGAGATATTTGCCAAAGTCTTTCATCCGCAGATATTGCATTTGGTTCGAGTTCAGAGTCTATCGGGCGCTTCCAATGCACTGAAAGTGTGAGTAATGCTCTCATTTTTAAATTTGATTTGGGATCACTTCATCTGTAAAGTTTGGATTATGGTAACCAGTGATACTATTTCTATCGATACTACCTGTCTAGCCATACATTGTCTTCATCTTCTTTTGAACCTTCATCCTCCGGAATACGAAGTACCAAATGATGCCGCCGAGTACTTGAACACCAGCGCTCGCGAGGGCAAGATGCCACGAGTTTGACTAGAAGACGCGTTAGATAGAGTTCACATGCCTTGAAGGGGAGATTAGACTTACCCCTCTATCGCAAACTTTCTTGAATTCCACGACGCCATTGAAGTTCGGCTGGATATTCTGAGCCAACGGAGAACAAGCCCAGCCCCAAAGATCATTCCCTGTCTTTCCAATGCGATATAAGATGGCGACAACTATCCAAATAACAATATGGGCCAGTTCCACCACCATGCTCACACCAGATTGAGCGGAACTGATCGCGTTCGCTTTTCTGACACTGAAAGCATAGGCAATGATGATCAAGAGGCCGAGGATGGCAGTAATAGCTGATACCGCAAGCAACATGATAGTGGGCCAGAGCGATGTCTGTTTTGCCCACGGCCCGCGGCCATCACGTTCGGTGTTATGCGTTTTGAGATACGTGGAAAAGGTTACGGCTTCTTGGGATGCCGTCACGACGGCAATAGCGGTGGCAGCAAGGCGGGAAACAAATCGTAAGATTCTGATTGTATTCTTGAGTTTCTGTAGAAAGAGTTGAGTTTAGCGTTTGGGTACAAATAGCTTGGCTAGTGTTGGAAGACTTACTACGTCTTCTTTTTGATGTTCGTAGAACTCAGGACTGGGGAGAGGCTCAACCGCCGAATAGGAATTGAATTGGAGATGTTGATTGTCAATAATCTTCCCATCTGGATGATGCATGAGAGACTGATAGGAAGGACTCGGCTGGGCATTATAGTCCGTCATTTTAAGAAGTATGAAAACAACGTTGCGGGAAGGAGGGAAATCGATAGCAGAAACTACCAGATCAGAAAACCTGGAGCCAGATGTGGGAGCGCACGTATATATGATAAATGATTACGAGCTAGGCAGACGGAATTCCCGCTTCTTCAGGAGCGATGGGCGCGGCTCGGCACAGGGGCTTGAAGGTTGATTAGCATCTCACCTCAGCATTTCCACCTTCGGCCTAGGTGGGATCACCCCTGGAAATCAGCCCCTCGACAAGACCGTGCGTTTACCCAATATTTCCCGTTACTCGTTAACAAACATGCAATTACCAACAATTACTAACAAAGGAGCCCACAATGATGCATCAATCGGAGTCAAGCGTCCATCCACGGCGGCAGAACATGTATGGACTTTGAAGTGCTACAAGTAAGGAAATGCAACACTTCCAAATCGGCGAAATAACCGCAGCATCGACGCCTTCTTTCTTTGCGCAATGCGTTCATTTGTCCGGGATTTCCTCTACATTGTGACCAAAAAGCCAGACTTACGTCATCCACGCCGTATGTGTCCACTTTATGCACTCAATCATTTTCCCAGAACAAATTCATAGCTTCCCTATACTTGCAAAAGGTTTCTCTGGGCAAGAAATCCAGCTTTCACAACTTGGACTTGATGACAACCTTCCCGTCAGCAATGGGACCGATTCCAGCATCCTTATCGACGACAACATTTTCAGAGCCCAGCATACAAGTAATTGGCGCGAGGACGAAATTTGGGTTATCAGCTGCAGAGCATTAGCCTGAGGACATTATCTTGGCTCGCAGTTATGAAATACCTGAAGTGAATTTGGCAAACTCCTCATCAGCAAGAATTTCCTTCCAATCCTCCAACGAGTCAAACCAAAGCTCAGCCATGCCATCGTACTCAGCAACCGGAAAGCCAATTTCCTTGGCCTTTGCCTTCGCCTTGGTAGTAATGTGGAACTGCATGAGAAATGTTAGAACCTGAACATATTCGGAGACATCCTTACGGCCAGTATCTGTAGTTAAGGATCTGAAACTAGGTAAAGGGCTAGAAGAATTGAACATACCTGACTGTACTTCTGAACCTTGCTTGTGAAATTAGGGAACTTCATTATGCCATCGGCGTGGACACCGCTCCAATGATTGATGAACTGCTCCTCAGTCATATCAGGCCGCTTCTTGATGAGGAGAATTATCTTGATAGGGGAGGGCTTTTCGGATGCCATTGTTATGGAGTCTGTGGTATTGGTTGAGGAAGCTGGTTGTAGTAACATGGAATGGAAATTGAAGTTACATGGAAGAGAATTGATTTGGGAAAGAGGAAGTCTTTAATAACCGTGAGAACGGGTAAATGGGAATCCGAGCTGGGATATCGCATATATATTGAATAAACTGATAGCACGATTGAATGAATTCTGACCTTATGTTCCCTCAAGTAGGCTTGAAAGGTGAAATTCACTGCCAACCCTGTCCTTTTCCTAGAATCTAAGAGACGATCCCAATCGAGGGAATGGAAAGATTTGGGGCATCGCTCACATTCATCAACGACCTCTGGCATCACTAGCTGCCATAACTCAAAATAAATGCATTTTGGTGAAAAGGGATGGGATAAATTGCGTCCAAGGTGCGTACCCCACGCCAAGACTTAGCGTGGGGTACCCCATCCCATTCAGTATGATCGGGCCAGCGCTGCTGGCACCGCTACCAAAATACACATGAAAATTGAGCAATTTCTATTACACTGCTATCTAATAACTTGGTATTTTCATAGATTAGAGACACAATCAATGCATTGGGTGGATGAAAAATTGTCGTTAGTAAAATCCTGCCGTAAACTCTACGATTCGAATCATCGGGAGATAGAAACTTTCGAATTATTTTTTAAAAGAAAAATCAGTTTATCCAGAACAGGAATGTTATTTCAATACTGAAGTTGTTCCAAATCACTCTCATGTCCATATAATTCAGTGTTGCGTGACTAGATGAGTAATTTTGAACTAATGTAGTAACCCGCGGGCCCGCGCCCTATATACTTCAACTTATCAACACTTCCACCCTTGGGGCCACTTATTGATCACGAGCACAATAATCGCAGTGATATCCTTGCAACCGCTACAACGTACATATTCCCAGTCAACATTTGTGAATGGGAGGATTTCGAAACTATTTTTGGTGCCGCACTTCCATCGTCAGCGGGATTTCGGATTTAAAAGAGACCAAGGACTTACTGAGTGACAGTCCCAGTGCTTGAGTACTTTTCTGGTAATCTTGATTCTAGCGGTAGACATGTTGATAGTCTCTATGGATGGTTTTAGGTGGGTGAGGAATTGAAATTGCGAGGTTTCTTATTCTAAGAATGAGGGCCGGTGTGGTGTCGACCTGGGTTGGTGCCAGTTTTTACTTGCTCATAGCAAGTCATCGTGATTTAAATAGTTTCCAATATCTAGTAAGCTCTGATGAAACCGTGATGCGAGTTGTTTTTCACACAAAGGAGGGTGGTATGTGTTCGGCGTTTGAGAGCAAACGCCCTGTCGAGGAATGTTACCCGAACAAAGAAAGTTGGATCCGAAACGGACAGTTATCAGAGCGTTGAGGCAATGAGGCTTTCCAAAACCTCGATATCTGCATCATATAATAACAACCGGACACTGTCTCCTTTAATATGGATATGTAGTATAGTATCAAATTCGCGATCCCCACTTATGTACCCCAGCCTCATTCACTCGGGGCACCACTTATCGTAATATTTCCCCTCTTTCGACGCCGCCCAAGCCTTTTCCTTCGCTTGAGTCTCTTCCACTCCCGTAGATCTCACCTCAGAGCAGTCCTCGCATCGCTTGTGTTTGCATGCGTAGCCTTTGACTCCCTTGCAAATCTCTTGTTTGTAATTTTCGCCCAGGATGAAGGTTCGCTGATATTTGCCACACTACCAAAAGCCGGTCAGCAGGAGCTTGTCTCTTAAAATCGAGACATTTACTGCGCAACAGCACCATTCCCAGTATTCTTCAGTCGGGGCTTCAATCCGACTCTCCCACGACTCCTCCCTGAAAGAGTTCAGACGACCGTTATCATGCTGTTTGGCGGACTTGGTGCCACCCTTAGATGCAGTCGGTTCTCTCTTGCTACTTCCGCTTTCCTTCGGAGTAGGGTTCGTATTTGAAATATAGTTCTTTCTATTAAGTAGTCTTTTCATTCTGATGATCTTTGGTTATGGCCACCACGAGTAGTTCGCAAAAGGATGTCGGCGGGAATATCCAAGGTCCGCCTGTCAAAGACGATGTGGAAAAGCATTCGTGAACCATTCATAAATTTCCATTCACACAACAAAGCCCAGTCATGACTCAATTCTAGATATTCCCATTCATTTTCCTTTGTTGCGTCTCAATCCGATTCACTTCTGAAACTGCAAAGGAAATTAATTGTCTGGTCGATTCAATGCAATAACTCACATGGAATTCCTGAAAGCTACACCTTTGACTGATCAAATAATTTACAGGATAAATTTGTTGGTGGTCATTTATGGTTACCTTTCACTGGATATACTTAGGTAACTATGCAAAATTATGAGTCGATGACTTGAGACTTTACAAAAACTGGGAACTAGATGATAAAATCTCTCTCTCTTTTGAATTTGCAAACGAATAATTTGACTAAAAAAATAAAATTATTTGAATAAAGGGCTTCATAGTGATCAAAAGAGGGCACGTGGTGGCGCGTTTTGCTAGTCTCTTTGTGGCAAGGCTCCCGCAGGCGGGTTTCACTCAACTCACGTCCCTCCATGTTCATTTCAATTTCTTCATCCTGAACGATATCGAAATCGAAATTAGCAACAATGAGTCTCCCTCCTAAGTGCTGCCCAAGCTGCGGCAAGATGGAGAACCTCCTGCGATGCCAGGGATGAAAAGTCGTTTTCTACTGTGGTCGTGACCACCAAACTGCCGACAGAGCCAGCCACAAAAGCGTCTGCAATGGCGTCAAGAAAGCTCAGAAGATTATGGATGATGAAGAGCGGAAGCTACGTGCTCACCCTGGCGATTGGATGGTCCTCGCAAATCTATTTGAGGAGGCAGTCGGTCGCTTTTGGGGCATCACTGAAACCCGGCCTTATAGTAAGTGACCAGGGCAGAAAGTTCCTCAGTGTGGGATTTATTTAGCCCCTTACAATGAAATTATCAAGTACTAACTCTCTACTTTTGAAGTGAGATCACGATTCGCCGTTGTCGAAGCTTTACGCAAAATCAAGACACGTCCTGCCGTCCAGTCCGCCTTCGATCACATCATGGATATGCTGCGCCTTTGCCGCAGTGATAATATAGGAGTACGCGACCTGGCTCCAGCTTTATTCTTGCAATTGAATAAGGACCAAGAATGCTATGATTTTCTCAAGTGGTACGCTACAACCGGGCAAGAAGGGGATTATAATTGGGGAAATATGGACTTGGGGTTCCTCGACGTCAAGAATGCGGATGCTTTCGAGCCGGTTGATGTGTTTGTTAGGGAATTCGCAGATCTGGGCCACACTTTATCCATCACCTTGATCAAAATTCGGATGCTCGGCGACTTGCGATCTCTACAAAGTTCGATGGTTTTCGGTGAGAAACTATCTCAGGAAATCGTCGACAACGTCAGGAGTCAACTCGTCAGTACGATTATTAGCGGAAACAAGGAAATCATGTACAGCAGGGATCAGAGCAAAGCTATTCAACGACTAGAGTCGCAAGTCACGAAATTATACAAGGCCGTCAAGAAATCCAACCCGTACTTTTGACCAGCCCTTCTTCGGCCCAGAAACCACCTTCGGGCACCCCTGAGCGCGTACTCTGATGGCTCCCCAGAGCACATGCAACTGATACTCCAATACGTGTATGACTCGTGGGTTGAGACGCCTGGAGCTATTGATGTAATCCGGGAGCAGGCCTCAATGGATGAGGTCGACTGAATATGAGGCCTTAGAACTCGTACGTTTTGCTTCTATTTTCTGGTGAGGCAACATATAAGTCAGTGGGTGGTAACTACTGATGGAAAGCTTTTGTTTTGGGCGCTTTCAGGCTGGTAATGGTGTTAACTGGTGGTGCCTGGTGTCAAGAACTTGCTATCTATTTTCTTGAAGAAATTTTTAGTGTCACATTACCAAAAATGTAATCTTTGCAACAAGAGAAGATTTTTACCTCACCCCTGGGCCGAGGTGTGCGTTAAGAGTGCTGTATCATAGTACAATGAGGCTCAGAATCGAGGGGCAATTACCCCACCTTTCCTAATCGAAAACCTCAGCCTTGGAAAAGGTTATCCGGATAGCGGAAACACTATAAATTGTGACCATTCGCTCGCAAATGCTACCGAATTCTTTTTTGCCCTCAATTTCTTGATCCTTTATTGTGTCGATCTTTTGAATCGATAAAAATGGTAGCTTCGAATATCAAGGGACCCGGCATCCTGTATGTCAACTCCAAAATCGCTCGGACGGACCTTATCAATGAAGAATCTTACATGAAGTGGTATGGTGAAGACCATATTCCCGAAATCATTCAGACTTCGGGAGTCAACTCGGCATTGCGATGGAAAGATGTCAACGAGGAGGTGGACAAACCGTTCTTAGTAATGTATCCAATGCAGGACATTGGGTTCACGCAGGGAGAGGAGTTCAAGAAGATTAGAGTCCATAGCGATTTGTTACCTAATGGGGGCCCGATCTACGATTTAGCGGATATTGATGTAAGGTACTACGGATTAGTTCAGGTATATGATCCGAAGGGAACTAAAGAAGGTATGCGTTTAAAAACTGAATATCTTGGAACTTTGCTAAAAGTGACCAGGCCAAGTTAAATTGATCTGTACGGGCGGGATGGAGTTACCTGCCTCGATCACGGAGGAAGACTTCAATAACTGGTACAATGAAGAAGTAAATAATCACCATGAAATAAGTATCTGGCAGCTTACTGACTTGATCTACAGCATCTCGAACTGCTCTCAAAAGTGCCCGGATACCTACGCACGACCCGGCTTAAACTTCTCTATCACCGAACAAATGCTCAGTCAAGAGTATTAAAGGGCCTACCACCCCGAGAAGAAGATAAAGAAATTCAAGTGCCCCCCACTTACCTAGCCATACACGAATTCGATACCGAGAGCCTGGATACCGAGGCCTTGATGGCGACAGCTGACACGGCCTGGTCGAAAAGAATCATGGGGGCCGTTACGAAACTCGAAACCCCAGTATACAGGCACGTAGAGAGCTATGGCGATGGAAAATTCTTTCATCAGAATGGTGAGAAATTGGGCTCTACTGTCAGCTTGTGAGGGACTTGCAAGGCGGGGTATTCAAGAAAAGGGGCTTTAGCGACTCGCTAAATGACGAATCGGAAGGATTTCCCCACCCCTTTTACCCCGCATTTCAATTCTTGGAAAACGATTTCCGGCATCCTACGCGGAGAACTATAGAGATCTTAACGAATCTATACATCTACAATGATAGAGACCGAATTCCATGCTCCATTTTTGCCGAAATATTCAACTTTCTCCTTCATCGCCCAACATGCTGTTTGCCGCAAATTTCATTTTCCCCCTCCGCTTGAATGACATGGTCGCTCAATGCTTCTTCATCAGCAATAATAATGACATTCGCCTTCAATTTTTGGTTGTCCCGCCGGTGGAGGAATACCCCAAGCATGAAAAGGAACCAGACCATGAATACGAATATCACCTCTACGGTATAACCTTTCTTCCATCTCGGTGCTTCCAGCACTGGAAAGACGGTGATGGGGTAAAATGCGTGCACGGAGTATGCTACTGTCATCTTTTGTGATTTGTTAGTATATAAGTGCAGTAAATATTATTAAAGAAACTTACCATTGCTCCGGTAGTAAAAGCTCGCGCTTCGTTATCATCTTTCATGACGATGTTAATCCAGGGTATCAGGATCGGCGCCACTGCAGACGTGAACCCGAGGAGGAAAAATGCAAACACTAGTCATAAATTCGTCAGAAGATCCTTGAAGCTTGATCACTTGAGAGACTTACTATGTAAACCCTGTGGGACATGCCAAATCAATAGAATTATAATGGACACCATGGTGAAGCCTTGAACTGCACTCATGACAGCCCAAATTGGATACACGACGCAAAGTGAGGTAGCAAGAATAGTGACGACGATGGACACAGCTTGAACACCTGTAGGTATAGTATTGATTTGAGCGATTATCCAGTGATGGATATGCTTTTTAGTCTCCCATTTCAGCCAGAGTGCCATCTGGCCGTGTGGGTAAGAGGAACACAAGAAGCTTCAGGGTGATCAGCAATACGTCTCCGATCGGAGATTTCATGACTTACAAGGTGTAGCTGAAGACAGCAACATAGAAATGCCACCTCTTGAAAATCCTTTTCACCATTCTCATCGTGATTCTCCTGCTTCGTGCAACACCCTCATCTTGCATTCTCCGTCGCGCCAAGAGATATTCTTCCTGTGTTAACCACCAACGTTTCCCACTTTCAGGGATTCCAGGGAACAAGAAAAATCCTAAGATGGAAAGAGGAAGACTGATGCATCCGTCAACGATAAATAACCACCTCCATCCAGGCATGCCATTTACCCCATTCAGGCGAGTATATGCTGCAGCTTGAAGATAGCCACCGATCATACCTCCTAGATTGTTAGTGACGTACCATACCCCAGCACGTTTGAAGAGCTCTGACGGTCGATACCATGAGGATAGGATATAGAATGAGCCAGAAGCTACAGGTGTTTCTAGAACACCTAGCATAAATCTAGCTCCGAATATTGAACGCGCACTGTCGATTTGGGATTGCGCGAATGTGAGGATAGACCAGAGGACTTCCATCGTGGGTAAGAACCAAAGTGCGAGTTTTGGTCTCGATAGAATGAGTAGAGATGGGACTTGGCATAAGAGGTAGCCAATATTGTGGAATGTTCCGAATAGGGAATATCTAAAGGCTTGATTAGATGACCCAATATTGCGCCTCAGGGAGAGGGAGAGAGACTGATTGGAGTTGAGTTTCAAATCTTCCTTCATCCCAGAAACATATGCATTGTTGATATTGGAAGTATCCAGGTGCTTGATAAAAACTTGGCTTGAAGTCAGCACATGCACTCTGCGCATATGTTACCCAAGTAGAGACTTACAGGCAATCGAGCAGAAAGTCAACAGGAACATGTCTAGCTTTCGCAGCATTCGCTTCTCGACCGCGCTGTAATGACTGGGGTACCAATCGAAAATGTAGAGCCAAGCCGTCTTGTACGATCGAATAGGTGCTGCATTTTCGGAAGACCCTGGAATTTGTTCCTCGACCTCAGGAATAGGACGAACACTGCTTGTAATCATGTTGAAAAGTGAAAGATCAAATAGTGATTCCGAGAATCCTAGCATTCAATGGCTTGTGTGCAATGAAGTAAATCTGCTAAGGACAACGACATTTATACCAGAGAGAACAATACCTGAAATCAATGGAGAGCGAGCATTATGGGCCCGATAGCGTTTTGCATGCTGTGTTTCCGGCACTTGGAACTAATATAAAAGTATGCAGTTTCACGCAGCTGATGATCAGTAATGGCTTTTGCAAAATGCCAAGGCTTTTATCCTCTTTGCTAACTTAGTGTATCGTAGTATAAGAAAGGCTTATTTTTCGATTTTGATTGTTATGCAGATTGTAAAATCTGGGGTAATTGTGGGGCATGTGGGGAGAATGTGGCTCGATCGGGCTCCCTGTACCCACCCGGAAAGTGTTCGCAGATTTCATGCCCGGCCAATTCTGAAGGAATTGTCGCAAACAGAAGTCCAAAGTCCATATTAAAGTCGGGGTTGAAAGTGGGAATAAGCATGGCTATAAAAGATGCGCCACCGCGTCACTACCCGTCGTCTAATACGAATTAAGGGAACTTGAAGTAGGAATAGGGGACAGGAGATACCGGCACAACAACTGAAACCACGTGGGTGGATATTTTAGGTTAAATAGATCCTGGATCTAACCACCTAAGGCACTTTCTCGGGCAATAAACGGTACTTGAGGCCGCAGCCCAGTCAAGCTTATGCCGATACATGTGGACCCTATCCTTCAGTACAAGAACGTTGTCAACTTGAAGCAGTGCGACGTGTCGGTGCTGTCGTGTGAGGTATTAGGTGGGTATCTACAAGTCGGCAACCGCATTCGGAACGATGGGCAGCATCGAATACTTCCGGCAGTGGTCAGGAGGAACACACCCGTGCCCGCCGATCATATACCAGAAAATTAAAGCTCCCAAAAGAGATTCTATCTGATTTTCGATAATTAGCACTTAATAAGCTGTCAGCTGAGGATAAATAGCGTCCCTGTGGAAATTGTTACACCTACAATGCTTTTCCACTCGCAAAACGCTTGGGATGATAGCGGTGAGAGGTATCATGGCTAAAGCCACCTAGTCTAGTCATTTCATATCGTTGAGCAGGAATTTGAAAAACAACGAAATCACAAACTTCTCGCTTGATCGAGCTGAATTATTTTGCATTATGAATTATTAATGGCCGTTATGTCTTAATATCAAATCACAAAAAGAGCATCATCTATGGCTCCTTCGGTCAATTGCCAAAGGGCTAGGCCGCTGAGATCGCTGTCGTTCTATTCAAACCCAGCGTAGGTCGTAGTAAGATCAGGCATTCCAGGATGCCACTCAGCGATTGGGAGAAGAGGTTCTTTCCCCAACCACGTCTGATCCGAGAGGGCCACATATCCTACTACGCCACTGGTATGCGGGTTGAATATCCGCTGCATTTGTGTTTCCGTATTCCTGCTCCATCTGAGGAAACTCAGGACTCTCAGTTGGCAGAAGCGTCCGCATATGATCCCGCAACTGAAATCCCGATATTCGCGAAAGATCTGAAGTGACCAGAAGGACCTCATGTAGTCTATTTCCCCATTTCGAATGATGATATTCCAGCGAGAGGCAAGCCATAGCTAGGTATCGCGAGGCTTCATCGTGAGCCAAATCGTCATGCCAATATGCCAGGACCACAAGACGGAAAGTATTATGCGCTTGACTTGTATGCAGGTTGGCGATAAGGGATTCTTTTCGATTGCGCTGGTATCACCAGATGATCGCCCGGCAAGTACGCGCAAGGTTAGTAAGTAGAGCTGGGAGTAAGTGGATAGTATACCTGCTGCAGCATGCATCGTGGTACTGATAGATGGGACCCATGTCTCTGGATTCGAAAGACCTGGCCTGCGGAGTCGTATACGGCAACTGATATCGTAAGATTAGTTTGGCTGTTCATCCAGAACTTGCTTCGCAGTAGAATTAAATACCATAGCATGTGTATCTTCGCGATCGGTTCACAAATGTCTATATTACTATCGTATGGTCTATTGTCAGACGATGCTGCTTGTCGTTCCATGTGTACCGACCCAATCGTCGCCTCCAACTTCTGAACTTCGGTAAGAGGCATTTCTCTAGATGATATACCAGCATTTTGATGACAATTCTCGATTACGTGGGCGTTTATCATGACCAAGTCGATGAAAGGCTTGAGATGGGGTCTCGCAGTCACCAACAACTCGAAACCCCGAGCGCCCAGCATTGAGGTCTGAATCAGAGGAGCCGTGCCTTGTCAACGAAGAATACCTACTATATTTTAATCATTTATGCCAGTGTCTTCAATGGCGACAAAAACTCACTGGTCGGTCAAATAAACCAGGAGGTAAAGATGGAATCCTCGGACACCACATGAGGCTTTATGTAAGGCCAAATCACGGCAAGTTTGCACGGTCTGCGCTACAGTCTTTCGAGCTTGGGTTGATGTGCCGGCACGGAGAAGATACCAATGATATAGGAAGTAGGCCAAGCAGAGATCAAAAGAAGGCAGGCTTACACCGCGGTTGGACAGAGTCGTGGAGACATCAAAGCAAAAGCGGCCGTAGTAAGTCTCTCCTGACAGGACAGCACCTAAAGCCAACGCAGAGAAAAGCGCTGTTGCAGTATCAATAGGCAAGTCTTGCGCCATAACAAGTTGGGGTACGAGGTCTGGCTTCAAAGGGATGCCGATCAAGGTATCGAGTGAGCTAAAATTTTCAAGGAGCTCGGCCACATTAACTAAATCTGGGCCGTTAAAGCGCTCAACTACCATCAGAAGCATTCCGATGTGCTCGTAGTTCAACGTGTATGACTCGGGCGCCACATTTGACTCTGGGGGTATGACAGCAGTCTCTGAGGACGACAGCTGCGGCTCTACGACTTGGCATTGTAGATCGTAACCTAACTAATTCTCAGCTGATATGCAAGCATGGTTATCAATGGACTACATGCTGCATCTATCTTTAAGGAGAGATCTCACAAGCTCATGGACTTCCTCAAACGTATCTGCAAGCCTTCTCACTTGCCCACCAGGAAACAAGTTATCTGGCGTCGGTTGAGTTGGTGACATTGGATCTGAGAGGACGAAGGCATCATCATTATCGTCATCGATGCCCTGTACAGCCGATTTAAATTTTCATAACACACAAATCATTTCTAATTTTACAATCGATTGATTTCTTGCCAATACCGTCACCAGACGAATTTCTCAGCATCGCGTAGCCTACAGTCTTAGAAACAAGCAAGCACAACGCCACAAATGCTGGACGCTACTGCTTCCACCGGTCGCATTTTAATCGCCTGAATTATTACATAACTTATATATTTTTCAAAATTTTTTATATTACAATTTAGATGCGATACGACAGGATCAATATCCTAAGCGAAAAGGGGGTGTCGATTTACCGGCTCCCACCTCAGTGCCCCGTTAGCGTTGTTTATAAGAGCTGATGCTTATAAAGATAGGCGTCCATTTGAACGCACATGTACTATATATATGAAAATCCCCCACTTACAAGCAACCTCAGTATTTATTGAGTTGGCTGGCAATTTATTCGAAAATATTAATTTCGACTCGAAACATTCTCGTCCCTTGCCTGCGTACTTCTACCAAAGCACAAATGTCTCCCCAAAAATTCAATAAACTTGCAGGAAAGCATGTTCTTATAATCGGTGGAACCTCAGGTAAGTTTAACGTCTACACTCCAGCAGAAAACCAGAAGCTGATACTTGTTAGGGATTGGCTATGCCGTCGCAGAGGGAGCCATTGAATCCAATGCCCGAGTAACTATATCATCATCATCAAGCTCCAAGGTCGAATCCGCCATCGCTTCTCTCAGAAACTCCTATCCGTCCGCAATCGTCGCAGGCCATGCCTGCGATCTCTCAAAGTCGACGGTTGAGTCAGACTTAAAAGAACTGTTCGGGAAGGTTAAAGATATAGACCACATTGTCGTCACAGCAGGCGACAAACCCACTACCGGCCCAGTCGAGAACATAACCTACGATTCTATCCTCGCCACCGGCCAAGTGCGATTCATCGCCGCTCTACTCATCGCCAAGGTCGGCTCGAAACACCTGAAGAAAAGTCCAGACTCATCTATTACGCTGACAACCGGAAGCGTGGCTCTAAAGCCAAAGCCCGGCTGGTCGGTTCTGGGAAGCTTTGCGGCAGGTATGCATGGCATGAACAGAGGTCTGGCGCTGGAATTGAGGCCTATAAGAGTCAATCTGGTGAGTCCGGGGCCTCTCGATACGGAATTTTGGAAAGATTACTCGGATGAGGAGAGGAAGGCTATTTATACTGGCGTTGCGGAGAAGATGCCTACTGGGAGGATTGCTAAACGTAAGTACACATGCACATTTTAAGATGATATGAGCGCATTAGACTGACTTTGTGAAAAGCCGATGAGGCTGCGGAATCCTACTTGTGGTTAATGAAAGACCGTAACGTTACTGGGGTCGTTGCACAGACTGATTCTGGTTTGACGCTGGTGTAGAATAGCTACGAAAGTGCCCTTTCAATTTTACATTGCAAAGTCATTAAATAACCTTTAAACTTATCATTTGTGATATAGCGACCATTAACTCCTTTCATCATTTCTAAGCAACCTGATATCAACCGTCGCTTTCACTTCTACCCCATAGTGTATAGGCATAAGCCTAGCCTATGCCCTTCTTCACTCAAGACCTAGCGAGAACACTTCAATATTTACGCCAACCACTTACCTCTTAAGAAAATCGATTCAATACAGGCAACTGATTGAAAACATGTCTCTAAAATTGCACATGAGAATGATGTCATTGTTTGTCTCTTTATTATATTAACAAAATATGAAGTCCACGGCCGTGGATCCCGGGTAATCAGCGCAATCAGCGCTCTTCCCATGCCAATTCAACTACCCTCATCTTCCACACATATCAAAGTCCTACATGCCTATCTCCAATCAAAACATCTCTTGGCATCATAGAACTCTCTCTTCTCTATGAGCAAGTCTAAAATCAGTCTGCCGGTGGACTGTATACCCACATTCTATATCCGCAATCCACAAAAAAATGATATATAAATCATAAAAACAAACACCAAAACGCAATACTTTTATCCATACCTCATCTAACCTTCACCCACACCTCCCAATCATGGCCTCCTCCCTCTCCCCTCCATCCTCCCAAGCAATAGCCCTCTACCTCCTCGACTCAATCCTGCACGACTTCAACCTCCCCCTTACCCCCCACGGCTCCACCATCTCCTTCACCAACTCCATCCCCAGTCCCTCCGCCTACAGCAGCCAGAAAATAAATCTGCCGCTAATAGGCACGATCCGCGCGTTTGCTAAGGCAGTGGTAGCGACACAAAGATCTACGAGGAACGGGGCGGGGAGACGCAGGATATAAGTGTGGATTTGGGGAGGGGATGTAATTATCTGGATCCGGATGTTGGGATGACGACGGGTGTTAATGGGCAGGTAAGTTCCTTCAGTTGCCTTTTTTGCTTGCTTGATAAGATTTCGGGTTTGATTTTAGTGAGAGTGGAACAGGATGGTAATGTTGGAAATGCAATAGGAAATCCCTCTTGATATGGTAGCCGGCAACCCTTTTCTGGGCGAGATATAAGAGACGAGTGATGGGCGACATGTAGTGCCGTCAGCTGTTTATGTGGCTCTTTGTGGCAATGGAGCGTGGCCGCGTGGATAGGTTATTATGATTATACGACGGTGCATTAGCTATTCAGGCAGCGGTGCTGAGACATATGAGGGAAGGAGGGGGGTATATCCTTTCTCCGTCGCTGGCTGGCACGGCTATGTCTATTATGAAGTATTTCAAGACGGAGCGCCCTCCCATCGCCAGCGACCGAGCCTGAGGAGTTAGAGTTGAAGACGGAGTTGGGCGCTGAGGCTGTTACCGGTTTTGAGTGGGACGCCGGTGACGTCGGGGGCGATGGGGTGTGCGGGTGGGGGAGGAGGATGAGTATGATGTGGGGAAGGTGAAGCCTTTGAAGAAAGAGCTTGTTGTTGAAGGAATGAAGAAGCATGGAGAGAAGAGAACGGCGGAGTTGAAGAGGGTTGCTGCTTAATGTAAGAGGCTGGCTATGAGTATATTGTAGACTGATGATATTGCTGCACTGTATATAATTTTAATATCTGTTGTAGACCTTGAGAAGAAGACTCCTCATGGTTCAACCTTCATTCTTGACAGGTATGTATATCGTGATTATGGCCAATGAGAAAAAATATTCTGCAGAATAGATCTTGGAGGGCGCACAACAATCATCAAACCCAAGCATGTTGAAAGTAGAGTGAAGCTCAGAAAGACTTTAAAAATCAATTTGCTTGAATGCTATTGCTCTGGCTATAGATGCTCTATGGTATACCGCAATAAACAACCCCAAACCCTATGCACAAGAGTATAAACCCCCCACAACTAGCGCCTATTCGAATCTCCCAAATTCAAATCAAAAGCGCCCCTGAATCCAAGCCCCGGCACCGTCTTCTCCAGCTTGTGCTCCTAAGTGTATTTATAAATGGCAAAAATAATATCCTAAAAAGTGCAACGCAAACGCAGACTTGTATCCCAAACGCTAATATCGCAAGACAAACGGAAGTAGAAATAGAAAAAGATTTGCAACCCCGCGACATCCCCTGGTTGAGAACAGACAAAACCCAGTCTTGTGGACTGGGAAAAAGAACTGCCTCCCTGAACACATGTGACACCACCCACCCGCGTACACAAAACCGCCTCCCAAAATTGTCGAAAAGAAAAAATAAACAGAAGACATTCCGCCCATGATACTTGAAAGTGAAGTGGAGATAAGTAAAATCGAGATCCATTTCCACATGACGGCTTTTGCCAGCCCGTTCATTCCTCCCTCTTCATTCTCGCGAGTTTCGATTCTGCATACTGAGGCAGAGGGAAATCACATCACGCTACAAGAGCTAGGTTGTTCAGCTTTTTTTGGACCTGCGAGCTGATTAGAAATCCGTAAGGATGTTATTCACCAAGTTGATATAAGAGAGGGCTACACACCTTTTCCCGACGGCTTAGACGCCGGTTTGCCAGCCATCCAGTCTAAAACTCCTTTAGAGGATTTGGATTTGCTTTTGCTGGATCGTGATGGTCCGCCGCCTGCTGGATTCACTACGATCACGGGTGGCCCGCCTGGCCCTACTGAGGGACCGGGACGTGGAGGAGGTCCACCGGGCCAATTTGCCGGTGGTGGGGGTGGAGGGCCTCCAGGTCCGCCAGGGCCTCTGTGACCACTTGGTGGAGGACCAGGAGGTGGGGGGCCGCGTTGTTGATGAGAAGGATGGTGGCTATGTCTGCTTGACGGTCGGCGGGGGTCGAATCCTGGAGGTGGACCTTGCGGAGCAGGTTTTGGTTCGGGCATGGGCCACATGTGCATAGTGATTGACCAATCTGGTTCGATCATTGTCTCCCAAACTTGAGGGAGGATGATCTCCCCATTTGGTCCGATCAAATCATAGTGACCATCTGCAACGTGAGGCCCGATGACTTCGACGTGCAAGAAAGCTTGCCTGATTAATTCTTCCATTCCCTGGAAGAGGAGTCAGTTAAGCGAGAAAAAAAGGGGAAGCGAGATCACTTACTGCCCAGGTTGCGCAGAGGTGGAAGGGGAAACTGAATTTCCGACCCACTGCATCCTTGAACTTGATAGGCTTCTTCTTGTCCTCTTCTGGAGTTTTCAACTTGGCGAGTGCAGCCTCGTTTTCCGTCTTGATTTTCTCAGCCTCGGCCGCAGCTTCTTCCTTCAGTTTCTTCTTCTCGGCCTCGGCCTCTTCTTTCAGCTTCTTTTGTTCCGCCTCGGCCTCTTCTTTCAGCTTTTTTTGTTCCGCCTCGGCCTCTTCTTTTAGCTTCTTTTGTTCCGCCTCGGCCTCCTCTCGTACCTTCTTTTGGCCCGAAACTACATCATCCGTCAATTGCTTGATCTTGGCAATCGTATCTGCCTTCTCTTTCTCCTCTGCAGCTTTCGCCTCTGCAGCTTTGCGCTCTGCCTCAATTTGCTTTTTAGCATCCTCTTTTCCTTTTGCAAGCGCAGCCTTCTTCTCTTCTTCAACCTTCTTTTCCCAGGCAGCTTTTTCGTCAGCAATCTGTTTTTCTAGCGCATCTTGCTTTTCTTTCATTTTCTTTTCCCATGCTGCAGTTTCTTCGGCTTGTTTCTTCGCCTCTGCTGCAGCTGCTCTAGCGGCGGCTTCCTTTGCGTCCCGGTCGGCTAGTTCCTTTCTAGCCTTCTCAAAGTCGATTTGCTGGTTTTTCATGAGCTCCTCGATTGCGAGCAACTTCTTCTCAGTTTCGGGGTCCGGCAGCACGGAAGGTTCACTAGGTGGTGGCCATTGCTGTGGTGGTGGTGGATAGTAACCCACAGGAGGAGACATTGAAGGATGCGGAGGGTACCCTCCTGGAAACCCGCCAGGATAGCCATGAGGAGGAGGAGCATGTCCATATGCCATCATGTCGTGACCACCTCCATAAGCTCCAGGGCCGCTATGGCTGGACATTGGATGATGCGGAGGGGGTTGGCTGAAATATCCAGCCCCACCGGGGCCTGGTTGAGGCGAAAATGGATTGGCAGGCGGTGCATAATTGTTGTAGGGGCCTCCTCCATATTGTGTCAATTGACCTCCGCCAAAGGGAGGCGCATAATGTCCTCCTCCTCCAGGCCCCGAATATGAGCTTTGGGCATAGCCTGGCGCGGGCATCCTACCACTATACGGCCCAGGTGGAGGGTAGCCTCGGCCATAGCCCGGGTAGTCTTCTAACGGGTCCACGCTTGAGGGTGGTGCCGGCGCAGGGTGCCGGTGAACGCGCGAGACGGGTGGCCGACGAGCTGTCCGTTCAGTGGCTGTGTGTCTGCGAGTTGGTCGGGCTGCTGGTGGTGGCCGACTCTCGCTATACCTCTGTGCCCGGGGGCGCGATGCTGGTCGAGACGCAGATTCGGAAGGTTCTATTTCGTCCGCGTCGTAGACTCGGTCCCAGCTGTCGTCGTCGATTTCGTCTGAGTAGTTCGATGGCACCCGCACACCGGAGCCTTCTTCGTCGGTATAACTGTCTGCTGACCGTGAGGTCGAGCGAGATGAGCTATTGGTAGAACTTGGTTGCTGTTGAGGGGTTGCGTCAGCATGCATGGTTAGTTGAATAGATGAAGGGTGGAGTGATCAATTGCGCTTGCAAGTGTCGCATTAAATAGAGAATATTGCAGGACCCATCTCGAGCCAAGTGACTGAGAGGTCTGAGTGAAAACACAAAGCGTAGGCACCCCTCAATTCCGTAGAAATGTCGCAAAGTGAGGGGTCATTCGCTAGCGTTCTCAAAACCCTTTGCCACAATCGCCCTTCCATCGTAACATGTTCGAAGTATTGCACTATGAAAGGAGCGTGCAGATGCGTAGAAAACGCTTTTGAAAAATTGAACGTACCTCGATTGTAATAGTTGTGCTGTTCGGGACGAGACGTTAGCCATGACTCTTCACATCCACAAGACAACAAGCAAAGAATCGCACGGCACACTTACGGCATTGGAGTTCTTGGAAGCAAGGATATTATCGCCGCTCACGACTTTCTACCAGAGAAGAGTCGGGCGGGATAATCCAAGGGGTTTTGGGTGGTAGGATGCAAGGGCAGGTCGCCCCCTTTGGTCTCTCCCTCCAAAACGTGGGCTTATGGACGCTTTCGTTGTGTAGCGCAAAGTCGTTGAGAAGCCTCTGCGAGGATTTATTGAGCGACGGCGCCGACGAGCCACGTCAATCGCTGTCTATGAAGTGTACGGTAGTAGTGGAGGCGGTGTACTGTATTGGAGGAGGTTGCTTTCGTCTGGCGCAGAAGTGGTGCGGGCCGGAGCGAGAACGCTTGTTTTCTTTCGGTGGATGGTCTGTCGCGAGGCGGATTCGAAAGAGGATGTTGATCGCAGAGGAAGGATGAGGCTCGTGGAACCACTTTATTTATTGCTGCACTGGTATCAGGGGCTGAATGTCGTTGCTGGGTATTTTTGCTTCGTGCAGAGAGGTTGCTGCTTGTTTTTGTTGTGGGTGGTGTGTGGTGTGTGGTGTGTGCTGGCGGGCGGAGTGAAATCTGGAAATTGAGAAGAGGGGTGCGTTAGCGGACAAGAGTGAAGTAATCTGGCAGGAGACCAGCAGTCGGGACTCAATTCAAGCAACGCCCGTGCGAGAGGGCAACCCGAATGAGGAACAGAAGGAACCTTTTCTCCGCCCCAAAGTTCCATGCAGGGCTATCAAACAGGAAACAGACCACTGCTTTTTACCCAAAGCATAACGAACGGACATTTTAAACATACCTTGAGACTACTAGCACTCTTTTTATGAGACGTGCGCCCCCCTCGCTCTGAATCTGACGAGGGCCTGAAACGACACCGAAGGAAGGTTATACGGCGGCGGGAAGCAGTTGAGGATCTGGAGATCGACGGTTCTACAGGAGCAGGAGTGAGATGCTGCAGCACTTGCAGAGATAGACGAACGGTCGAGGGCTGGCTAGGCGACGACGGGTAGGTATGGCTGGACACGGAGATCGTATGCAGGAAGACGTAATGTATCTCGGTATCTGGGATGTTTGCAAACTTTGTATGTGCAGCTGTGCGGTGTTGTGTTACTTGTTCTTGCCGGGTGGACGTGAGGCTGTTCTGTTGCTGAAGGGACGGATGCGAGGATGTCTGTACATGGCTACAGGGGGGATCACAACATCAAAAGTCTTTTGAGGCTTGGGTGTGTTACTGCTTATATTCTGACACGGGAAAAATGACTTGGGTATGCGCTCGCGTTACAATTGTTTGTACTCCTGGCTCTTATACCTACATACACGGTGCGCTGCGCTGAGGCAGAGGCGCACTGCCTGCTGCGTTGTCCCAAGAGTATTGAAGAGTCATCACCGCCCCCAAGGATCCTCAGCCTGCGAACAAGAATCCACAAGAGCCTCCGATACTATCATTGACCAATTTTCGTGACCCAGCCCACTTGCTGCCCAAGAAAACCCGACTTATGGCATCACTAGCAAGCCCAATCCCCCCGCGATTGGCTGTCCGTCGCCCAACGCGGCAGCGGGTGAACCCGCAACGCGACCAGGGCTAAAATAGGGAAGATCGGTGTCCAGGTGGATGTCAGAAACATCGTGAGAAGTAGAAAATTTGTTCTCCCAACGGAGGGCCAGCCGTGAAAAAAGGGGTCCAGACCCTTGAACGCGGATCTGATAGCCCCAGAATGGATCATGTTGGACCAAGATAGAATCTGTGCCTTGCATGTCCCCTTCAGATGAGGATACATTCACCTGGTGATTGGTGCTGCATCGCGATTCAGCAGTTCCTGAGCGGCAATAACCTCCGGCTTTTCATAACCTTCCCATCCAGCTTCACCGCTAGTGCTCCTGCGAACAATCTCAGACAGCTTAGCGGTGGCCAGTTCGTTGAGCCGCTCCACGCTCTTAAGATCAGGTGGTGGCAGCCCAGTGTCCGATTTTGATTGTCGGGACACTTGGGATTGGGAGAGCGTTGTCAATAGTTTACTTGTGGTCTATGATTCGTTAGCACAGCCCAGGCAACCGTCGAGGTTGTATGGAACCACATACCATCTTTAGCCCATAGTAGCCCCTAAGGTAGTCATCACATAATTCGATACTTCTGCAGAACCTCCGCATGGCTTCTGGAAGGTACTTATCCGCTCCGCTTTCGCTTGAAGCTGCCATGAACAGCACTTCACCCAGTCTAGCATGAATCTGTATTCCGTCAGAATTGATTCGCCAGAAAAGTGGTAATCAACACGTACATTCCATGCGTTCGGCGTAATCAATAACACTTCTTCCAAGGCAAATATTCCTTGAGAATACATGCCATTCGTCACATATAAATCCGACAGCTCCGACCACGCCTCTGCATCAGTAGGAGACGAGTCCAGGAATTTATTGAGAGCAGTTATAGCCTCCGTAGTTCTCTTCAAGGACCTGAGGAGCGCAATTCGACGTTTGGCGACAGGCTATGAGGCAAGGTCAGCGAAGATCCAACATTGGACTTCAAACAGACTGACCATATTCGCTGGGTCATTGACCAGGATAGTCTCATACTCCTTCAAAACTTTCTTCAAAGCATCATCATCCTTTGCAATAGCCTCCTGGAATAACCCTCTTAGTGCCATCAATCTTTCATTCTCAGCTCCAAACCGTTCCGTGAGCCTCTCCAAGCATTTATGCGCCGAATCTTCATCACCAGTGCGCAGACACGACAGCATCAGGTTTTCGTATGTCGTCCATAGCTCTGGCGATTCGGCTGCAGACCAGAGGGAGCTCACGGAGTATGGGGAAATGGCTGATGGGGTTGATCGTAGTAGATAGGGAGCTTGTTGTGAGAGGCGGAGCGCGACGGAGGGTGGGAGGTGCGCTGGTGGGTGGAGTAGGGAGGAAGCCATCGCGAAATTGTACAAGAACTAGAATTAGAGAATAGAGAGAGGAGCTTTTGATGGGCGAAGTTGTAATTACAGTTGTTTGGAGAACTCGAGAGGTGGTCTTGAAGCTCAACATCGAGTTCGGCCTAGGCTCTTGAGCTCGCTACGGAGATTTTAAAGACCACAAGCGAATCGAAGTCCAAACATGGTGGGGGAATTCTTACAGCTCGTGAGCACCTCATCATCCCCCGCATAATCCTTGCGACCGCCATATTCCACCGAAAGATGCTTGGAAAGCGCTTCTAAGTCCTACGCCATGTCGTTGGACTGCCCATCCAGAACTTACTTCTAAGAAATAACGCCACGGATGGAAGACAAGACAAACCAACTCCCTCACCATGTGCGCCCTTCAAAACCGCATTGCCTACTTTGCTCTTTATCTAATGATATTCCAGGTTTGAGAAGAGTCTCTACGACCTCATCCGAGGTCTGCGAAACCACAAGGGAAACGAGAAGGAATATATACAAAACAGTCTCAAAGAATGTCGGGCAGAAATCAAAGGGCAGGATATGGGTCCGTTCTTCACCCAATATCCCCTGACAACTCTGACGGAACCTCATCATAGACCTGAAGGCCACGGCCCTTCTAAAACTTATATACCTCGAGATGTTCGGCCACGATATGTCCTGGGCTTCCTTCCACGTCCTCGAAGTCATGTCTTCGGCGAAATATTTACAGAAACGAGTGGGATATTTGGGAGCGGTACAGAGTTTTAGGCCGGATACGGAAGTTTTGATGTTGGCTACGAATTTGTTGAAGAAAGTATGGTTATTAGAATGGATTTTGAAAGGGGAATGCTGAGACTGGATATAGGACCTGACTTCGACCTCCCCGAATACAATGTCCCTCCCAATAATAACGCTACCGCATATAATTACACCTTCCCTGGCTCTCTCAGTCCTCTCAGATCTACTACCAAGATTAACGCATTCGCATCCGACGATACGGAAGAAGACGATTGTTACACTTTACAGACTCGCCTTAGTATACCCGGAAACTTTACGGCCGGCATGGCCGAAAATCAAGGAACGGCTTATGGATGAGGGTGAGGATCCAAGTGTGACGGCAGCGATTGTGAATGTGGTGTGCGAACTAGGGTGGCGGCGGCCTCATGACTTTCTGCCCCTGGCGCCGAGACTATTTGAGCTTTTGGTCGATAGTGGGAATAATTGGATGGCTATTAAGCTGATCAAGCTTGTTAGTATCTTGGACTTCAGAGGTTGAGGACTTTTGCTAATTGGTCTAGTTTGCTACTTTGACGCCTCTTGAACCCCGGTTGGTGAAGAAGTTGTTACCGCCTCTAACTTCGATCATTCGAACGACTCCTGCAATGTCACTTTTGTATGAATGTATAAACGGTATCATTCAGGGTGGTATCTTGGGGAGTAGCGATGAATCGGCAGGAGGGGAAGAAATCGCCACTCTTTGTGTAAGCAAACTTCGGGGGATGATTATGGTTGAAGGGGATCCAAACCGTGGGTATATTTCGTCCGAGGTTGATTTCATACTACTAACGTACCACAGTGAAATATGTTGCCCTTCTGGCATTCAACAAAATCGTCTTGACCCACCCGTACCTTGTCGCGCAGCAAGAAGATGTGATTATGGATTGCATCGACAGCCCCGATATTTCAATCCGACTACGAGCTTTAGATCTAGTGGTCGGTATGGTCAGCAGTGAGAACCTCATGTCGATCGTCGGGAGATTAATGAGGCAACTCAAGAACTCTCGTTCGCTCACAGCAGAGGAAGCGAACAAGCGGATCGCAACCGGTATGATTGAACCCGCAGCGGACTCGGATGACGAGGATCTTGAGGTTGCAATCAAGTCTGATGGAGGAGGATCAGCGGAACCTCTTTTGCCTGACGACTACAAAATCGATGTCATCAATAGAATACTGGAAATGTGTTCTAGCAATAATTATGGGAACTTGGTTGACTTCGACTGGTATATCGACATTCTAATTCAATTAGTCCGGAACTGTCCAGTTTCACGACCATCGACTTCCCAAGACCCAGACTCGAGATCAAACGATTCGACGATAGATGTGTCAGGGAAAGTCGGCGATGAGCTACGCAATGTTGCAGTGAAGGTCAAAGCTGTTCGATTACAGGCCACGAGAGCTGCAGAATCGATTTTGATCTCGACGTACAACGATAGTACATCGTCACTCACCCCAGCGAGCGCAGCTTTGCGTCCAATTTCCTGGATGATCGGAGAGTATGCCTCATCACTAGAGACTCCGGATGGAACATTAACGGCGCTCTTACATATCACCAAAGGCTCGGTTCCTGCCGAGGGTTTGATTATATATCTCCAGGCTCTGCCAAAAATATTCTCACTTTTAAGTGGTGATGATCAAATGACCTGGACACCGGAGCGGAAAACTATGGTTTCGCTCCTCATGGCTCGGGTGATCCACACTCTGGAACCTCTTGTCATGCATCCGGATCTGGAAGTTCAAGAAAGAGCTGTAGAATTTGCAGAGCTACTGAAGTTGGCCGCTGAAGCATCGGCCGGTCAGGAGCCATCTATGGACGATATGCAGCAAGATGCGCCGCTACTTCTTACACAAGCTATCCCGACATTGTTCATGGGTGTAGAGTTGAATTCAGTGGCTGTTGGCGCACAGAAAAACGTGCCAATACCCAACGGCTTGGATCTGGATCAACCAATAAACCTGAATCTGAACAACTTATTGAGAGCCGTGGAATCTGCTTCCTTCGATGTGCCAGATCAAGATGAGTTCGAAACTTATTACCACCAAGCTCCCCCGCCAGTACCCAGCGTAAATGAGCCTGCTATCAATCGTCTTGGTACTCCCAACGAAGAAGTCGTACATTCGTATCAGCAAGGAAGCGAAGAGAGCTATCTAGATCCTGACATTATTGCTCGAAGGCGGGCCGAAAGATTGGAGCGGAACAAAGACGACCCATTTTACATCGCTCCCACAGAAAGCTCCGGCAGATCAACGCCACTCCACAACATTCTCCAAAGCAACAACGGACCAGACCTAGATCTGGATGCAATACCAATCATGCAACTCGACCTCGAGAAGACAAATATAAGCACCTCCCCACCTAAGAAGCCCAAAGTTCCAAAAGTCAGACAACGCATCCAAGTCGCCGCAGACGAAACGTTAGCTACTAGTGGTTCCTCAACACCCCGAAACGACGACTCGGAAGCAAGCCAAGATGGAATTCAAAGGCCGAAACCCAGAGGGAAGCATTCTCTTTTGCAAGTCGACTCAAGTCATATCGGTGCATTCTCACTCGAAGGCGACGGGCCCAGCAGCGGGCCTGATTTCGAAGCCCAACAGCGCGAAGAAGCAGAGATGGCGAAAGCGATGCAAGAAGTGGAACGGTTGCGTCTAGAGATGCAGAGAGCGAATGAGCGAATACAAGCTGCTCAGGGTGTGTCGCTTGAAGGCACTGTTGTTAAAAAGAAGAAGAAGACGAAGCCTAAAGCTGATGGTGATGGGTCTGTACCGGTAGTTAAGAAGAAGAAAGCGAAAACGGCTGTTATTGATGAGGGGCTGGGTGAGAGCTCGATGAGCGCGGATGTGGTGAAGCCGAAGAAGAAGAAAAAGAAACGTAAGGTTGACGAGGGCGGTGGGGAGCTGGAGGCGTCTTGATGAGCATATGTGAGCGGCGTAAGGGGCATTGCAGGCGACGATTGTATTGGGTTGCATTGCGCATATGAGTAGTAGAGTGATGCTCTTAGAAGGTGGGATGTATTGAAGTCCCATTGAAGAATCCCAATAACGATCATGATGAGTTCGGACAATACCATACCAAGGTTCTCTCTAACCATATATGTCTTGATCAATTGCATGTCTTCTTCAAACTTCCTAATTTTAACCTAAAATCACACCCAACCCCACCACCCCTTTTCGAGGCATGGCACGTGATCCTTATCGCCCTTATCGTTCTCTGCTCAAAAAAAAGTTCACGACCTCACCTCCGCCAATCCAACATCCCCTCCCCATCAACACAGCCAACCACCCCCGCTGCAACCATGGCAGACGCAGACTTCGTATCCTTCGGGGATATAAATAAGAAACACAGCTTCGACAAAGGTTCAAAAGAAAAACGACCCAAGCCTCTCCGACCAAAACACGATGAGGAAACACCTGGTACTTCACCTCTTTAGCAAGCTCAAGAGAAGTGAATAAAGCTGACAGGTATGAAGAAGATCGCAAAGCAAAAGCCCGCGAAATCCGCCTTGCTGCCAGAAAGGAGAAGAAGAAGATTAAGGGGGATGCTAAGCGGCAGAGGAAGGAAAATGCTGTTATGAATCGGCGGATGGTATTGCCCCCTCTTTCCCCCTCCTCTAAAAAGCCAAACCTCTAATCAATTGTCGGTAAATAGACCAAAAACCCAGAAAAATACAACAAAAACGCAGAACGCAATCGTCTCCGCGCAATCGACCAAGAGCGCTCCAGAATCCGCTCCGAAGCAGTGCGGCAAGCTGAACGCCTGGCTGCGAAATATGATCCGAGTGGGAAGAGCTTTAATGTGGGGCCTGTTATTGTGTTACCGGATGGGAGGGTGAAGAGCAAGGAGGTGCATGAGAGGGCTGAGGAGGCTAAGTTGGCTAGGGAGAGGGGAGAGGATGTGAATCCGGAACGAGCAGCGAGTTCGAATTCGAAAATGAGTAATAATCAGTTAAAGAAAATGGAAGCTTTGAAACCGGCATTTGTACCTGCTAAACCGGTATTACCGAAGGGAGTCAGTTTACCGGAGGGAGAGGAGAATTGGTTGGCGCTGTGGGATGTGGATGATGGGGAGATTGAGAAGGGGATTGCGAGGCAGAAGAATGAGAAGAAGAGGGCTGCGAAGGCGTTGAGGAGGAAACAGCAGGAGCAGAAGAAGTTTAATCGTGCGTTAAAGGTTAAGAAGAAGGAGGCGGATAAGAAGGGGGTGCTTTTTGATCCGGAGTTGGCAGCGATGGAGGTATTGGGAGAGTTATCTGAGGAGGAGAAGAATGCTAAGAAGGAGAATGAAATCAAGGCGGAGAAATCTGAGGATTCAGAATCAGACTCAGATTCCAGCTCAGACGACTCCTCGGATTCAGATTCCGGTTCCGACTCAGACGGTGGCGTCAAAATCGAAGAACCACAACCCAAAAGAAAACGCGCAGTCTCAGAATCAGCAGAAGACGAACCAGCCACCAAGAAAGCCAAATCCTCCGAACAAAAGAAGAAACACTCCAACATCCCCAAACTCAACAAACAAATCCTCGACCCAGCCGACATAGCGGCCCGCATCAAAAAAGAACCACACCGTCTCAAACTCGAGGCAAAACGGGTAGCCAAACTCGAGCAAAAAATCGCAGAAGGCGATCACGCAACCCTCGTTGCCGTAAGTCTCGTAAAAAAGGAAAAAGGGGGAAAGAAAGACGAGACGCCTGAAGAAAGAGATGCGAGAAGAGCCAAACGAGCAGAGAAGAAGGCGAAGATTGAAGCGAAGAGAAATGATCCCGAAGAACAGGCTAGGAGGGCGAAATTGAAGGAGGGCTATAAGGCGGAGAAGGAGAAGAAGAAGGAGGAGAAGAGGGAGGCGAGACGGGCGGAGAAGGTTGCTAAGGCGGAGGCGAAGAGGAAGAAGTCGAGTTTTGGGAAGGAGAAGAAGGAGAGGAGTGCGAGTATAGCGGCGGAACAGTGGAATCCAGATGCCTTGAGTGGAGATGCTGCGAGAAAGGATAAGTTTTTGAGATTGCTTGGGGCGGGGAAAAGCAGTGGGAACGCAGGGGCAGCGAGTAAAAGTAAGGGCAAGCCGAAGGTGGATATTGAGAAGGTGCAGAGTGAGTTGGAGAGACAGTATGATGCGGGGATGAAGATGAAGCATGAGGGGGGTGGGAAGAGACGTGGTTTGGGCGCTTAAGGGAGGGACAAAAGTATTGTTGCTTCGGCTTCTTTTGCATTGCTTTGATATCCCCTTTGCATTGCTTTGAATTGAAAATACTAAAAATAGGAGATATGAAATGTAGTTTCCGCCAATTCAATTCCATTCCATGATTGAAGAAATCCGCCTAACTCCTAAGAGCGCGCTTTTATAATGTACAAGTACACCTGTCCTGTCTATGCAGTAGACGTGCGTATGTTCCCTTTGTAAATTTGTTTCCCTTCCCATCCCTCCCTTGGATCTCGACATCTGCCAAATCCCAGAGAATCGTGTCCTCACTGCCCTCAATTCCCATCGTCGTCTCCATCCCACTCCATAATAATCCCCCCTCACCGGAAGAAAATCCGACTCAACAACTCAAAGATCAATCCTCCAAAGACCACAAATCCAAGAATCACTATCATCCCATTATATCATTAGCACAAATCCCCCTAACCTGCCCAGTACCCTCCTCCCAAAATATAAGCCTCTAGGAAATGGAAGGGAAGAACATACCCAACCAAAAAGGCGAAATCGGACTCTTAAAATCCTGCTTCTTCTTAATTTCACTCGCCGGCTTGCCCCGCTTGGCCGTCTGCTCTTTGGCGAATTTGGCGTTGCGTTTGCGTTGTTCGGGGGTTTGCGCCTGTGTTTCGAATCCATCATCAGCGGTGGTCTTGCTCTCGTGCCCCATTTCTCTGATGCGCGGGGAATAGGTATTAGGGAGGGAAGGACATACCATTTTGGTTTTGTTTAGTCCTAGGGAATCGGGAGAGGAATTTGTTGTTTGGGTTGGAGGGCAAGAAGGGGGAAGATAGTTGTAGGAATTAAAGGAGCAAAGTAAGTCCAAAAATATCTGGAAGGTAATCTGTACTGTAATCTGTCCCGAGGCCAGAGTGCGCTTCCGTCCAAGCCTCAAATTGGGTCCGGGCTGTGGGGCCGCGAGCGCTAGCTGGGGGATGGGATTAAAGTTTGGGGGCTTCGGCTTCGTCTGAACTTTGGATTCTTCGATTCGCGACTCTGCAGCTTCAACCTCATCAATTTATTTTGTCAAGTACAATACAATATACTATCGAGATGCAATCCATCGCGAGGATATCAAGGCTGAGGCCTGCGAGGCTGATGCAGGTTCAGAGGAGGGGCAATTCCACGCAAGTTCCTGGACAGGGGAAGAAAGAGGTTTCGCCGCATGTAAGAGCTGCTGTTTTTTCGGGAAAGAATGGGCTTGGGCTAATGATGGAGTTCTAGATTGGATTCTACAAGACGTTCTCGAGACCCATCGCGAAAGTGTTACTGCTAGCTACATTTACGTATCAGGTTGCATATTGGGGGTGGGTGAAGCTGGAGAAGGATGAGATTAAGGCGCAGAGATCTGGTGAGTGGGGGATACAATGAGCAGTGCAAATGGGGAATGGTATGCTGATTGGGATTGATAGCAGAGATTGAGGGTTTGGAGGCAGAGTTGAAGGGGTTGACGGAGGGAAGGGAGAAGACGAAAACGATGAAGCCTTGAACGGAGACTCTGATATGAAGTGAGCTTGGGTGAAGGTATCACGACGCATATTGCACGATTTTATGGTCAAGGATCGGGATGGGAGTCAGTCACAAGCTTCATGACCGGACGCTCGCTGTCAACTAGCCCGAGGAACTGCTTGGGAGATACTGTTGGGACAAATAACTGTCACGAATTCGTTACAAGGGGGCGGCGACGATACTCAGAGTACCAGAAGCCTGTAGGAGCAGGACACAATATGGCACTTGCTGGAAGCCAAGATGACACATATTTGCCATCTGATCAGATCAAGCTATGCGTGTGGAAAGGTATTAGAAGTGGCAAGGATCACAACCTACTACTCCTTAATGTACGGTTTTGAAGCTTGAGATGACAACAGCCTTTCTTCAATGCATGATACCGGGGAAATGGTGGAGGGAGAAATTGGAAACTCTTCTTCGGTTAATCCGCCGACATTCACTTCCTGCGACGTGTTCACCAAGTGGTGCAAGATATCTTCCTACGCAGCCCTGTCAAGTTCGTTGTCATTGCGACGGCCGACCTGCATAAAATTATCTCCTTCACTTCGCTCAATCTGTTGAGATACATCAAAATGCTCTTAGTGGAAAACGCAATGCCTGGGAAACCCTGAGAAAAGCACTGGCGCTAAATGACGAAATTCCTAGGCCCTTCAAAGTTTCACTCACTTCTTCTTTCTTATGCTTGATTCCATGCGTTGACTGTGCTTTTATACTCTTTATACAGGGTCCAATTGCATTAGGGAGTACGAGCTCTTGAAATAGAGCAGTCATAATACCGGATTCAAGGGTTAAGCCGCAACGAGCCGGAAGTTTCCCTCCGAGAACTCTTTTCAATGTTCGAAATATAGTACGTCGTTCAAAGCGGTGAAGTAATAACTCAGGAGCCAATGCCTGAAGAACTTCAGTCAGAACACGTTCTCGCCCCTATATCCCCCACTCTTGATAGCTCCAATAGGGGGATTACCCGAGAATGAGGGGCCCGCTTCCGAGCATCGGCAATGAAAGAAAAAAACACCCCACCGTAGCTCTCAGGACAAGAAAATCGACGGACAAGAAACAACGTCGATCTCGGTGAGTCAGGGGGAGGGCGCGGGGTACTGGGTAACCGGCACAGTGCTTACCGCTTGTCAAGACCCAACAGACAGTAAATTTAACCTCGCCAAGTCAACTGCTGATCAATCCATAGGCTTTGTATACAAGGTCATCGCCTTTCTCTTTTCTCAAAATTTCTTATTGTGGAGCTTTTCTAAATGCTTGTCACGCCTCGAGATTTTGCTAGATATCTCTATCGTTTTGTTGAGCTGTGACGCAGTGGTTTTTTCCTTTCCTATTCCTCTCTCTACTCTAGCTTCAAGTTCTCCGCACTTTTCTTTTCACGCTCACTGGCAACAACTCAAGATGTTGGACCCCGAGAAAGAAGCAAGCAGCTCATACAGAAATTGGCTAAATCAACACCATCCAGATGACCAATGCCCTGTCGATTCAGATGACACATTGAATGAGAAAGATTCTCCAAACTACAAGTCAAAAGAGGAATTCCAAGATTCAACAAGAGATTCCAGCATCACCTCTCAACACATCGAGCCATCTTCCGCTGAAAAGTGTGGCCTTGACGGCCACGGCACAGCTGATATCGAAGCAGCCCAAAAGATATACACTCGCTCAATTCCACCAGAAGACACCGACAATGCCAACATCGTTGACTGGGACGGGCCAGATGACCCTGAAAACCCCATGAATTGGTCACCAAGGCTACGATGGACACACATCATGCTCGTCAGCGCTGTCAATTTTCTAACCGGTCTAGCATCCTCCATGTTTGCACCAGGCGTCCCAGCTCTTATGAAAGAGTTCCACTCGACGAACTCTTCACTCGCTTCTTTCGTAGTAACCATCTTCGTACTCGGCCTCGCAACAGGACCAATTCTCTTCGCTCCCCTCTCTGAAATCTACGGACGGCTCTATGTCCAACATGCAGGCCTCATCGGGTTCTTCATCTTCACAGTCGCTTGTGCAGTTTCCTCTAACCTAAACATGTTGATTGGCTTTCGGCTTTGTCAAGGCATTTTTGGCTCCGTTCCCCTCACCAACGCAGGCGGCATTATCGCAGACATGGTCCGACAAGAAGTCCGCGGTTTCGCCATGGCCATGTTCACGCTCGGCGTCCTCCTCGGCCCAGTCGTCGGCCCCGTGAGTGGTGGTTTCCTTTCTGCAGCTATGGGATGGAGATGGGTATTCTGGGTCGTATCTATGGCCGTAAGTCCCCTTCCTCTTCTCCTCTTCCCCTCGCTCCACTAAAGAACCCAGACCGGCGCAGTAGCAATCCTCTGCTTCATAATTTGGCGCGAATCCTACGCCCCCGTCCTCCTCGCCCGCAAAGCAGCCCTCCTCAGACAGCAAACAGGCAACACATCCCTCCGCTCAAAATACGACAACGGTCTTACCCCCCGCGATCACTTCAAACGCAGTATCGGCCGCGCCTTGAAAATCCTCATCTACTCCCCCATCGTCCTCACACTCTCTATCTACATGGGTCTCATCTACTCCTACTTCTACCTACTCTTCACGACCCTCACCTCCGTCTTCGAGACCAACTACGGATTTTCCTCCAGCATCGTCGGACTTTCTTATCTAGGTGTGGGATTCGGGTTCTTGATTGGGCAAATGAGTTATGCGAGACTGGGAGATGAGATTTTGAGGAGAATGACGAGGAAGAGTGGAAGCAGCGAGATGAAACCGGAGTATAGGCTGCCGCTTAGTGTGGTGGGGGGTGCGATGGTGCCGGTGGGGTTGTTTTGGTATGGGTGGAGTGTGCAGGGGGGTGTGCATTGGATTATGGCTGTTGTTGGGACGGGGATTATTGGGGTGGGGAATTGTTTGATTTTTGTGAGTTCTGTTTGTGATTCAATCGTGAGAAAATTTGAAGGTGCTAATAGGGTATGTGTAGGTCAGTATTCAGTCGTATACTGTAGATGCGTTCGAACTTTACGCAGCGTCTGCGCTTGCCGCCAATACGATTGTTCGGTCTGTTATGGCCGCTGTATTACCTCTCGCGGCACCGAAAATGTATCAAGCACTCGGATTGGGCTGGGGCAACTCACTGTTAGCCTTTTTGGCGTTGGCTATGGTTCCCATCCCGGTCTTATTGATCAAGTATGGGGAAACGCTCAGAGGGTGGAATCAAGAGAGGATCAAGAGACTATGATCCGGAGAAGCAGCCAACCTCGTGTCTTGAATGACGGATAGTAATTACTTGGAGGTTTGGAGCTGAAAATGGGGAATGTGATTGCCCAAAGGTCCTCGAGGCAGAGCAGAGTTACACGGTGCCATCCAAAGAGGAGGAAAAATCACACCTTCACATGGTAACATAATGCACCTGCATGACCCATGTTCAGACTCGACCCGTGGCGCCCCGCCAGCGCCTAAATGGGTGGGATTTAAAATCCTGAAGTCCATGGAATAGCACTGCGCAGCAATATCAGCGTTCAAGGGAAGCTTAAGAAGACAAGGGATCGGCGCCCCAATATAGTAGTAGTGGGACGCGAGTAGCTTTAACGCCTCTAGTTATGGAAGTGTAGGAATTCAAAACAATATCTAAACCTCTAATTCAAGGAAAATCTACTCAAGTTCTCACCTGGGCTCCCGAAAACCGCCTCTCCTGTTCAATGAAGATCTCCGCGCCACTCCTAAACTCACATTCCTATACCTCGCATCAACAAATACCAGCGCGAGCTTAGATGGTCCAGGATCTTCATACCTCAGCCCAACTTCCTAATCATTAAAACCTGCCCAGCATCCGGCACCATCCCACCATTCACATACGCACTCTACCTTCTCCCCCTCTGCCCCTCCGGGAACCCAACCTCACACCGCACCAAGAGTCCCGCAACAATTAACTTATTCATAGCCCCCGCATACCACCGTCCCGGACATGTCAATCTACCGCTCCCCCACGCCAAATTCCCCGGCTCGATACCAGTGAAATCATTCGACGGTACTTCTGCCGACGAGAGGAAACGGTAGGGATTAAAGGTGTGGCCATCGGGATAGTAGGTAGTGTCACGGGACATGGCGAGAGAGGGGAGGGAGATGAATGTGTTGGCGGGGATGAGGGTGTTGTTTGAGAGGATGATGGGGTGGTGGGTTATGCGTGTGAATGCTACTGTGAAAATTGAGGTAAGTTGAGTGGTAGGAAAGGGGGAAAGACTTACGGGCATCGGGTTGATTACATCTCATTGATTCTTTCATGAAACTATCTAGTTTCTTTAACTTTTTGAGAGTAGCTAACTGCCAAGATTTATCTTCGGCCAGGGCTGTTGTTGCTTCTGTTAGTTCTGAAATATACTGGGGCCGTTTTCATAGATCGTAGAGTGTGTGGACAGCAGCCATTGTTGAGGTATGTAACTACACCACATCAGCTATTTACCGTTCATGGTGATCAAAATGGAACTTACAGCAGCTGAAGTCAACACCAGAAGTTTTAGGATGATTGCCTTCGGATCAACGACCTCTGACGTCTCGACCAAGAATCCCAGTAGATCGTCTTGTCCATTTGTAAAGCTTTGCCGCTGCTTTATGGCGGGTGTGAGAATTTTGAGAGCATTTTTGATAATGGTATCCATGCGGTGTCTGGGAGCAAGGAAAGGTCTGAGGAGAGGCCGTAAGGCACGGGGCCATGGTCTCAGTGCGTTTCCAATGGCTACAACTTCTGCTAGGTAGGCTGATACTGTGTCCAGCCATGCTTTTTCATGGGCAAGTGGTAAGCCGACAAAGACTCGGGAGGTTACGGCGAGAACCATGGAGTATACGTAGCCGTAGGCGGGGACTTCAGTATAATCTAGATTGTGTAAGACTATGTTTGGACACAGGCGGGAAAATTTCTCATTTTCTGAAGTGCAATCTGCCAGAAATGCCTCCATTGCATGATCGAGCTCTACAGCCATCTTAGGTACTAATTGAGCTTCACCATAAAGTCAGTACGGATTCCTGGACGTAGATTTCCGAGGTTTCGCTCTCACGCAAATTTTTGGTTAGTTGAACTCGACACACATCATAATGCTGCCGGCTTTCCAAGATAGCATCGACACCACTGTATTGACCAAGAAACTTTTCTACAAGCGCAGTGGAGTGGCTGAGTTTCTCTTCGGGTAGCATGCGGAGCTCTGGTAGGAAGTTGGGTGAGATGATGAGACGCTCCATATCTTGCGTTTGGACAAGAAAGTTTTGGTCTTTGAACTGGATGGATGGGACTACTTAGTTGTTGATTGTATGGGAATGGTGTGTAATGGTATTTATTACCTTATGATAGCCTTCATTGACGAGTTCGTGTCCTTTGACGACGAACTCTTGCTTTGCGGCTGAGCGATTCAGACCTAGGAAACCAGGAGACTTTCCCATTCTGTTTGCAGTGACTTTTGAGCGTCGAGGTATGAGGAGCGTACCCAGCTTTAAGATCGTAAAGAGACAGACAATATACATGGCGAGAGACATAGTGGATTTTCGGGGGTTTGAAGTAAAGTTCCCAGAGAATAAGTTTCCCCGTCAGGCTGGGTGCGTGGAAAATACCAAAGTTAATCCCGTGGGAGAGAAATACCGAAGAAGTATGCTTCGAGTTCAAGTCCGTGATGAGGAGGGCTTGTTGAAATAAGCATGCATGTTGGTGAAAATTTTGGTAGGTACCTAGTCAATCCCAATCAAATGCCAACACTTTCCTGCAGCCAACACAAATTTAACCGCGTCCAAGTCCTTTTTATTGGAGTATGAGCTGATCTTGCAAGACCTTCTGAGCTTCCAAAGCAGGCCAAAACAAGTCCTCTGTGTCGTCTCCTTCATCATTAACGACATTAAACTCGTGTCCTGCTGTCCTCAGCGCTTCCGTATACGCGGAAAATACATCTGGTCCACGAAGCCGTGCAATATCGCCAGGGGTGACGGCAAGACCCTTCAAGTCTTCTGGAACCCCAAAGTCCGTGGGAAGACTTGTAGTATGCGGATCAGCACCCAGGCTTATCAGTAGCTCGGCCATTTGGATGCGTTTAGCATTCAGTGCGATGTGCAGGAGTGTCCATTGCCTCACATCCCTCATTATTGCGAAACCTGGGTGATATTTCCGGAGTTCCGTGAAGGTTGAGATGTTGCCAAATTGAACTGCATAGAAGATGGGCATCCAGAACGGACGTTTCGTGTAGAGGTTCAAAGTGGCTCCGGCCTTTAGCAGGCTAACAATGTCATTCGAGTTCCCATATGCGGCTGCTGCATGCATGCATGACCATCCTTCGCAGTCTTGGGCGTCGAAATCAATGATGGATTGTCCCTTGAGAATGTCAAGATACTCGTCACAAGTTGTGGTCTCGTCTGATTCTACAAATCCGAAGATGTTGATCGCGGCTGTTCGACCTCTCGCGTTGATGTGGTGAACATCGGCACCTTTCGATATGATGAGCCGAGCAATATCTATCTTTCTGTATGCAAAAGCTACTTGCAAAGGGCTCCTGGTTGAATAAGCATAATGTTACGATATCGAAAATTATTTTTTGGGGCTTGAGGGACTTACGTCTGCTGCAGACCGTGAGTTGCATGCACATCTGCTCCTTCATTGATGATATAGGTGACCAATTCAAGTGACCCACTCTGAATTGCGAACTAAATCTTAATTAGCTCTTTGATTGTCATAACAACGGCGGATAACATTACCCTCAAAGGTGTCAAACCGCATGGGGTTACGTCGTTCACACTTGCTTCTCGAGCTTGGAAGAGAGCCCAGACAGAAGACAAGTTACCCCTTTTGCAAGCAACCATGATTGGAGAATCCCCCGGAACAACGTTCTTGAGTGACAATGTGAGCCTTATAAAGGGTACAGATATCGGCAGCAATTGAGAGTTATGAAAAATTTGGACCGCCATGCAAAAGAGCTTGAGGCAAAACAATGCTTGAATGTGAAGAGATATCGTGCATGCATCTTGGGAGCCATCACTCAAAGCATAGACCGAAGCCCGGATCCTTCCAAGAAGTGGAATCGCCCACCATCGGTCAATGGTTTCCTTGGTCCACAGGAGTCGTGGCCAGGCTTTCGAATAAGGCTGTTCTTTGGTCGAACGCTGCAAGCTGATTTGTTGTTTGATATCCTTGCACTCCAGCTCTAGAAAACTTGAATATTTCCTGTTCATTCGTAAGCAGGGTTTTACTGAGGACAATGAGTGGAATGACAGGTCCTCACACATTGAGAAGGACAAGAACGTTAGTAAGAATAGCAGTATGCCGCTGAAGGGCATGTCCCCATTCCTTGACTTTTGAATTATCATGCAGAACCCATTTAATTCGGGCCCTTTTACCAATGCTCAGGCTTTGCGACTCCAGATGCTGTTGTATATCCAAAAACAGGGGGGATACGTTTTCCAGAAATGCCTCAAGGGTGGATAATTCTGTAGGATCAAGTTCCAATTCGTTGGCGCTGGCAGCCTGGTGAACATGATGGAGCAGAATAATTTGGACCTTTAGGCCTTCGAGCTGATATTTCAAATGTGCGAGCTCCACAGGAACGTTGCGATAGCTTCTAGCAAGTCCATTGATAGCCTTGCAGGTTTTGAGAACGATTTCTACCAGTGTAATTATCGAGGCAGTTGCTCCTAAAGGATCCATAATCTCAGCACCAGCCAGGACTCCGGTTCAAGACATGTTCTGGTTGCAAAGGGCATGCCAAAAAGAAATACAATGCTCGAAATCTGCATGCGGGATATTCCGGGCGAAGTAAATGGGATTGGTGGTTAGATGCATGGTGGCTGAACAGACATGCATCTTGTCAGTCGGGCTGTGTTGTTGACGCCCGATGAAGGCAGGACCAAATCTGCCTTGGGTATTGCCCAATCTGAGGCAAACCGAAGCCTTACAGTATAGAAAGATTAATAGAAAGAACCCCCCATACTTTCATCAACATACAAGACTTGCCGGAGTCTAAATGCCTCGCTACCAGTACTCAATGTCGGCCCGCCGATCCGACAAGATTACCAGATCGCCGTCTGCACCTCACCATAAGAATGACAGGCACACCGATCCCAGGTTCGTATACAGTCGTAATTCCTACCTATCTAAACACTGAATAACCAACGTAGTGAGCTTCTCAACGAGTGCGTATGTGGATGGGACTGCAGTGGTGGAGGTGGCTGTGATCGGGGTGATCCAGCGCCTGACAATGGCCCATCATGATTTGAAACGGGAGAACTTGACACTTTGATAAAAGCGGTTACAACAATTTGAAGAAAAGGGGGGCCCTTCTACTTAATGCTGGGTATCATTTACTCGCTATCAGAGCTACTACTCTCATCCTGTTTATCGTCCTCGTCCTCAAATCCTTCGAAATCTTCCGAATCAAACTCATCATCTCCCTCAAACTTGGGCAGCATAACAAATGCCTTCACACAAGTGATTCGATTTCCTGTTTCATACGTGCCCAGTAGCTTTCCAACTTCTTTCGCCTCGTCGCCCTTCGCTACCAGATCTGAGGCGGGCAACTTGAAGAGTTTTACTGCGCCATCACTTCTTCCTGCAATGACAAAAATGTCTTTGCTCTTTCCCTCGCCGATGCTGAGGGTAGTGAAGTCCTTGATGCGAGGGACTCTTTCGTCCCCTTTTCCTTCATCGCCATTTTTCGAGTCGATAAAGGCAATCAACTTTGCTGAAGGAAGCGGTGCGTCTTTTCCTTTCTCAGCTGGTGCAGTGATCAAGTCCTCCGGCCGCGTGGAGTAAAACAATATCCTTCCATCTTCTGTAGACAAAGCCAGGACCTGAATATCTTCCTCCTCGTCAATCTGGATGTAGCCCAACGCGTGGATCTTCGATTGATGTTTCTTATCCCTTGGCTGTGGAACGACCTTGCACTTTGGCTTGCTATCCATCCCGAAGATCAACACTCCCTTGTCAAAGCCCACGCAAAATTCCTCCCCAGCATCCGTAGAACCCCACGCAACCTTTCTCCCCTCACCACTACTAAATTTCCCCTCTCCAACCTGCCCCAGCATCTCCCTCTCAAAATTCAGCACTCCAGCTTTCTTTCCCGTAACCAAATTCCACAATCGCATGCATTTCTCTCCTTTCCCAACAGAGATCATAAGCTTCATACTAGGATGTACAGCAAAGTCATTAATCCCACTCGGCGCACCCCCAAGCGGTGCCGTATCCCCACTCGGTCTACCCAATGGTTTCGGCACAGGTGCCTTGATCTCACTCAAGAGACTCCAATCTCTCGTTCTGGTAACCGCAATCGTATTATCCTCCGCGGAGCTCAATAGCTTGCTTCTATTCGGGAAATACAGCGCTGTGACAGAGCTGCGGTGCTGTGTCAGGAACCCTAATTCCTTATTTTGTGGATTCTCGACCACAGCTTTCGATTTCAAGGATTCGATGGCGGGAACTGTGATGTGCGAAGGGGCGTGTGCGGAGAGATGGTAGAGATTTATTCGCTCGTCTGTGCTGCCGCTTGCGAGGATTACTTTCTGGGTTTGTTTCGGGACGGGGGCGGAGGGAGGTGAGACGGCCAGACACCGGATGGCGGATTCATGGGCGTTGAAGAGGAAGGTATCTGCGAATTCTGCGGTGTTTTTTGGGGATATGGTTGCTGTGATGCCGTGCAGGACTCGGTCGTAGGACCCCGCGATTATTTGTATTGATGTGGGTGATAATGAAGAGGGAGGAGTTGTTGGCTTGGACTTCTTGCTTGGAGCGGCCGTAATGGCAGCGGAAGACTCGCCATTGTTATTGCGTTTTCGTTTTGCCATGGTTGTTGTGTTGTAAGAATTTTGGTGTTGAAGTTGAAGCTTCCTAAACGTTCTGAACTTTTTTTCTTGAAGCCGAAAAAAAGTTGCAGGGATCATATCGACCCACACGTGACTCGCCCCGAGTTTACATTAACAGCATCTGTTGGCATTGCACAGCTTTCTCTCTCTCCCGGGATGGCTTCATCTGAAAACAATTTCATGAACAAGATTTCTCTTTAATTTGTATGGTCGTTATCTGGTTTCTAACTATAGTTATTCTTGTCGCGTGTCGATATAGGGTCGAGTCTAGTAGCACTTCAAGGGTCGCGACTTCCACCTTCACGTTTGCAATGCTGGGGAGCTATTTTGCCCATTTCTCTTCTTTGGTCTTGATATTTGAATCTCATACTTATTTCTCTAATGATGAAGCTTTGCAAGTGTATCTCCTCGTCACTGATCGGTCATAAGCCACAGATAGATGCTGTCATTTCTCGGGCCGTTCCTCTAGCGGACAGCCTGTCTGATTGAACTCGCATCGCACATACGATTACGCCTTCTATATCATTATGAAGTCACTTCATCTGAATAGGGTTTTGCCCTTGGAAGACCACACCACACTTGTAAGAATCTTCGCGGAGGTTACTTCTTCCTTGAAATGCAATCTTGACAGCCCACCCACACCACAAAGAATTGCAGGCAGGGTCTCACCCCTTTTCCCTCAATATGGAGGGTGAAGGTCCCACTGGGGAATCTACCAATTCTGAAATCCGGGTTCCGGGTACGTTTCCTGCGCAAATGCTGCGTATTTGACTGACGGTGCGCAGTGTATGACATGAAAGTTTCTCCCATATGTCGAATTGGCCATAGAATGGCAGCAGACAAAGGCCTTATAGATATTCCAGGTGCTAGCAAAACGGAAGCGGAAAGCAGAAACGTCCAAGCAGCTACGCCCGGCCAAAACGCGAACCCAACGCCTCCGGCTACTCCTTCACCGTCGAAAGAAAAGGCCAAGCATGATATCGAACTATCCGGGGCCGACATGGCAGATGGGAAAGCTGCCACACAAGAGACGCAGGAATCTTGGGCCGACATGGTAAATGAGGAAGCAGCCAAGCAGGGACAAAATAAGGAGTCGTTAATGAGCGATTGGGGCAAGGCACAGCAAACCGCAGTAGCAAATGGGAAATACAAGCAGGAAGCGGAGAATACCCAGGCGGGAGAGGCAGCTGCAGTGGAAGGGCCTGATCAAGAAGTGGTCCAATCCTGTTCCGATGCGGTGAGTGAAACATCTGAGCAACAAACACCCCGAGCCTGTGTCGATGAGACCGAGGAAGTATCCAACCACGAGGTGGAACATGCCCCAGTCGCAGAGGTAGATATCAACGCGACACCCGATCAAGAGAGCCACGAGGGGGAACATGCTCAAGTCGCAGAGGTAGATGTCGACGCAACACCCGACCAAGAGGCGCCACAGCCCCGTGCCAACGAGATCGAGGAGGGATCCAAGAAAGATGAGCCACGACCCTGCAAAAACGATATCACGGAAGCCGTCAACGACAATGAAGATGTCCCAGTCGCAGAGGTAGATGTCGACGCGACACCTGATCAAGAGGCCCCACGATCATACAGAGATGCGTTAGTTGAAGGACTTGGGAGGGAGGCACCTCGACCCTGTGTCGATAAGATCGAGGAATGGCTCGAGAAAGTATTGCCAGGACCTTGTAGCAATGGTATCAGGGAAGCTGCCAACGATAAGGAAGATGCTCTAATCGCGGAAGCAGATGTCGAGGCAGCACCCGAACAAGAAGCGCCCCAGCCCTGTGCCAACGAGATCGAGGAAGCTCCCAAGCAAGATGAGCCACGACCCTTTAACAATGATACAAGGGAAGAACCCGAACACGAGGAGGAACCCACCCAAGTCGCAGAGGGAAATCCAGAGGTATCCGAGCCAGAGGCACCACAAGCTCTTATCGGTGAGCCAATCGAAGCAACGAACCACGAGGAGCACCAACCCCGACCTCAAACCCAAGACGAAGGTGACGCTAACGAGTGGGAGACTCCCCCCAAACATCAAGTAAGAGAATGGGAGATTGTAACCCACAAGTCGCGCAAAGGAAAGGCCGCTGCCAACCAAGAGATCCCAAACCAAGCAGAGGTCGGAAACGCTGCGCCGGAGGCAGAAAATGCCCAGGAAACCGTAGAGGATGTTAAGGACGAAGGCCAAAAGAAGCGGAAGAGAAGGCGCAAGAAGAAGAACGCAAGCACGGAGGTTAGGGCGCCAGTGGCCTCTTCTTCATCTGCTGGCACCTCTCAGACAGCAGAGGCAGCGGAGCACGGGACGGAAGACTCTCAAGCCGAAGAAACAGAACAATTAGGACGGTGGGGTATCTTACTCTCCATGCTAGGATATGGGACATTCATTGTTTTGATCTTCTATCTTCTCTCTCTCTACTCTAGATGGGTTTGAGTATTCTGTACAGTAGCTGTTGGGAACACTCACAATTTTGAACGCCGTCCTTCTATCCCAAGCACGCCGTCTAAATTACAACATGTACCAACGCCCGTAGATATATCGATGTCAGACATCCATATGTACATTTCGTCCTCCATCTAGCCAACTTAGATAGCTAACTTAGACATTTCCAGCTACTGTTAGCAGCACGGGCGATGATTCAAAGGGTTTCACCCCAAACCTGGTACGCTGTTAAAGCCCCAAGACATAATGTTACTATTCCAACGTCACCGTGCCCCTTAATCCGTGTCCTCCCCACCATCCCCATTCTTCCACGACCCCGCATAATGATGCGTAACCAAAGCCGGCCCCTGATCCTTCGGATACTTGTTCTGATTCGCCGCAAACGAATTCCCCGGCAAAATCAACACATCCCCCACCAACTTCGGCGCCTTCAATCCAGCAATATCCCTATCATCCAATTCCCTCCCAAGCTGCGCCTCCAAACTCTTAACGATACTCCTCGTAAACCGTTTCGGGCCCGTCATATCCACAATCGGCGTCACCATCTGAACCGTCAAGTGCCCAATATCAACATTATAGCTCTCCGCAGTGTGTTTAAGCCCATGAACGATATCTTCAATCGTCTTCGCGACATGCGGGAGGCGTGGCCTTGCCATCACCATCCAAGCTGCAAACTGGCTATGCAACACAGCGTCATCCTCAAACTTCCAATCATATTCCAACCCCACAACCAGCGCAGCTTTATCTTTATATTCCTCCGGTATCCAATTCCTCATCGGCGTATCCTCACAACTAACATCTAGATCACTCCATAACCCACCTTCGGCGTACAAAATCAGGAATCGTAAGAAGTCGGCGCGGAGCATAGGAATGGCGAGCGAGAGGTAGGTATTGACGATGTCGGGGCTCGAAGAGTAGTGCTGCCGCACGTAGTATTCGGCTGTGGTGTCGGTGAGGAATTCGTGTCTGTAGGTCGGGTTTTTGGCTAGGCAGCCATAGATCCATTCTCGTGAGTCGTCGGGGAGACCTTTGGGACCTAGTTTGTACCATATTTTCTCGGGGATGGCGTTGAGGAGGGGTTCTGCGAGTGGTATTGTGGGGGTTTGGGGGTTGGCTGGCTCTGATTTCGAATCGGAGGCTGTAGATTGGGAATCATTAGAGGCAAATGGGGGTTCGGCACCGGCATCAGAAGAGCCGGAAATATGGTATGATGATGGACTCGTTCTTTCGATCAGGAGATCATGGTATTTGAGGAGAAAAATGAGACATAATAATACACAAGCAGCCGGAACAAGAAACTTCGTGCCACGACTTGCGGGCATCATCGACGCAAGTAGCAACGTCTATCCAACTTCCCAACCATGAGGTATGGAAGAGGAAGAAAAGGTAGGGGAAGACAAGAAAGGTTGTTGAGTTGAAGTTCAATGCTGAGCCGCGTGGCGTCAGTGGAGGCTTACAGGGCTTGGTGGCTTGCAGATCACTAAAATCTGGCTGAGTCAGCGTTGAAGCCCCTGAAAATTTAACGCGACGACGACGCGTCCCTTCCCTCTCCCCCAAAGTCAAATCTCAACTTCAACAAGATTTCCTGTCACTTTGCAGTTTCCTGTGAAATGAGGGGTCGAGTGATTCCAAGAGTGTCTTATGATTCAGCACAAGATCTTGAAGCTCGAGGGACTCGATAGAATAAGGACTTGAGGTGTTCTCTGGGCTTGGAAGGTCTTCGAAAGTGGAGTAAATAACCTTGAAAATTTGTCGGGTTTTTGAAGAAGTTCGTGTTATTTCCTGCCTGCTGGGATTATGAGCTCGTGTATGTCCCCAGTGGGAAAGGGATCAAGTTGAAGTCCAAAACGGACAGCGACTAGGGATACATTCAAGGCGGCTTACTTACCAAGTGGGAGCACTTCGGACATTATCCATCGCGGCCGGCAGCTTTACTTTCGGCCGAAATTGTCTCGGGATGTAGAAGTCCCACATCATGCCCATCATCCGTTAATCTGTCGTTCATTCTGAGTGTTCATTACCAGAACCGCGAACCGGTAAGCCCCCGCACGGGTAAATCGTTCTTCGCGACATCTGCCGACGGGACAAAGCTGTTCCTGAAGAGCTCCAGAACACATGTGGGGTGCTTTTATTGCATGGTTTGATGCTTGATTGTCATGACTTTTATCCGTATCCGATCCAGCGCCCTGGCAATCGGAAAGAATCTACGGACCGTACGCTCGTATCCTGGGGTAACAGTGGTTCGTCCCAATGGATACATATGGCTGCGGGGTTCAAGGCTAGGCCTTCAGAACCCAGCCACTTGTTTGGTATTAATTACATACACCTTGGCACCGTGTGCCAAATATTGAAATCAAGCCGATTGGACGCTGTGGCAGTCCACAAGCTCGGGAGTTGTCTCCGAGACATTTTTGCCTTTGTAGCCACCAGGAGATAGCTTTTATGAGTGCGGAGACTTACCAATGCAATTTGTCATTCAATTGAGCTTTCATGAAATTGCAATTTCATAACTTCAGATCTGATTATAGTGTTTTCTTATTATTTGGTGATGGGTATAAAGGTGGCGTTAGAATAACCATATATTGTTCTCGCTACCAGACGGAGCTTTGATGCATGCTGTGCAACCCCGCACCAACAGACGATATGCATCGCAGAATTTCATGGGAGAGCACGACGGCGATTCGTTGATTTGGACAAGCGAGAAGTGTAAGCTGACTGCATAGAGTCGGTACTGTAAAATGAAGCTTCAAGCCTAAGTTCAAGTTGGAATGATTGCAGCGGGCAGAAATGCACAATATGGAAGATCTCGCGGTACCTGAGAATTGCAAGCCCACAACATGAATTTCTACATAAGGGGCGTTCCCACACGATTTCGATTGTCTCGGCACATTTTTCCTCACTGGATTGAACTTGAGAGACTTGGTTTTACCTGCCCTTCTGCAAGCTAATTATTGGGGCTCTGAGCGTCATTCAAGATGGGAGTCCTACGGGCATGGCTCTTATCTTTCCTCTCAGCTTCTATTCTCTCGAAATACGCAAACGCTGCAGGTAATGCCACTTACGACTACATTGTTGTAGGTTCGGGGCCTGGTGGTGGGACATTGGCAGCCAAGCTTGCCCAAGCGGGGGAATCAGTGCTCCTACTCGAAGCAGGCGATGACCAAGGGGAAAATCCCCACCAAAAGATTGGTGGCCTCTTCAATGTTGTGAGTACAATTTTTGTCGATATTTCAGTGATCATGCAATACAATTGGCTTTCTTTGTACAAATGGCCCACGATTTTCTCAGATTCTCAGTCCAGTATTTCGAATTATGACTGACACGAGTTTCTTCCTCTGTAGGCCGGGAATGATCCTCTCATGCGATGGGACTTCTTCGTCAAGTACCATTCCGACCCGGCAATGAATCGAGAATACGATCACTTGGTATGGAGAACAACCAGCGGCGAATTTTATGTTGGTCTAGACCCACCAGCAGGAGCCACGCAGTTAGGGGTTTACTACCCTAGGACTGGCACATTGGGCGGATGCTCTACCCATAATGCCATGTGCGCAGCGCTGCCCAGCAATAGTGACTGGGATGAAATTGCTACTCTGACAGGCGATAGTTCTTGGACGTGAGTTATCTCATCTACCGTCACCTAATGCTAGAAAGAGAGCTAACGAATGCAGCGCCAAAAACATGCGCAAGCATTACGTCAACCTAGAAAATAACCACCTCGTGCCAAAGGGAACACCCGGTCATGGATTCGATGGGTTCCTAGACATCACAGTGAACACCGACGAGTATCTCAAAAATCAATCTCAAGCAGTTACAGTCCTAAAGGCAGCCGCTAAACAATTTGGGCAAGACCCAGAGAAGATTTTCGAGCATATTAGACGTGATCTCAACAGCGACGATGCGGACCGAGACAAGCAACAAGGAGTGTTTGGGTTTCCCGCTCATAGAGACCCAATGGGCCGTCGTGTTAGCGCGAGGACAGTGGTCGTAAACACTCTGAACGCCACAGACTCCAAAGGCGCCAAGAAATACCCTTTGACCCTCAGCATCCATTCTTTCGTCACCAAAGTACTCTTCGATACGAAATCTAAAAATTCTACGAAGCCCAGAGCAACTGGCGTGGAGTATATTGAAGGCCAAAGCATTTATGCTGCTGATCCAAGATACAAGTCCACAAACACAGGAACTACAAAGCAAGTCTTCGCCAAAAAGGAAGTCATCATAGCAGGCGGAGCTTTTAATACCCCGCAAATACTCATGCTGAGCGGTATCGGACCTAAGGCTCATCTCACTGAGCATGAAATCCCCGTTGTCGTAGATCTTCCGGGCGTCGGCCAGAATCTCCAAGACAACACCGAGTACGGCGTTGCCGCCCAATCTGCCCTAAACTTCACCTCTACCAGTGCTCAATGCGCAAATACTGGATTGCCAGACGATCCCTGTTACGCGCCTTGGGTCGAGGGCAAAGGACCATATGCCACAGGCCCTCTCGACGCCGTGATGTACACGTCTAATGTTTCCGTCAACGGAGAACGCGATATCTTCTTTTTCGGCCTCTCAGGACAAAGCTATCGAGGCTACTGGCCTATGCAAACAGTCAATGAGGTCGCAATGGATGGACCCAACACCTTTGATTTCTCAATGGTGAAGTTCAATCCCCAAGGAAAACGCGGATCTCTCACCCTCACATCGAACAATCCTCGCGATATGCCAGATATCAACTTCCGCTTCTTCGAAGAGGGAGGAGATATTGATATTGCGGCCCTTGCTGATGCAGTCGAGTTCGGCCGTAAGGTTTTCGATTCGATTAACGGCACGATGGCTCCGTTCACTGAGGTGCTTCCTTGTACTGGAGGCAAGAGGGATTGTGATGTCAAGAAGACGATTAGGGCTCAGACTTGGTCACATCATGCTACGAGCTCGGCTGCTATTGGAGCTGATAATGATCCGTTGGCTGTGCTGGACTCGAAATTTAGGGTCAGGGGCGTTGATGGATTGAGGGTTGTGGACGCTGCTGCGTTTCCGAAGACGCCAGGTGCTTTCCCGGTCATTCCGACGTTTATGTTGGGTATGAAGGGTGCGGATGTTCTTTTGAATGGGTAAGAAAGGTGGATTTTGTGGGGCTTGCAAGTAGAGCTTCAATAAAATTAGTTGTAGAAGCGGGGTTGGATTTCAAAAAGCAACAGGTTCGGCAATATATTGTACATGATCTATGCTTCAAAATGACGCCGATACAATCACTTGTCTCCTGGTACTCTGTGATATCGGAACTCTTGACTACCAGTAAAAAGAAGCCGAGCTGCTCTGAGCAAGCGAGGTCAAGAAAAGGGGGGTAGCTGCTGAATTAAGTGGGGCTTCAAAACTATCCAGTTCTGTCCAAAAACAGAGGCCCTGTGTGCCGGATTGGGATTCATTGCATCTGGTCTCGAAAGACGCCTCGTAAAATCCCTTGTAACCTGAGTGGCCTTTTTAAGTCATGAGGGGCACGGCTGAGGATGAAACTAATTGCGGCGTCGGAGAGGCAATGCGCACCTCCGTGGATTTTCACATATGCTGCTTCAAATCGTTCCTTCCTATTATTTATCATTTACCAAGGGGCATTTCTTGAGCTACGCTTCGTTTAAGTTCCTGGGGGGCGTCACTGTACATCCCCGCTCGAGCCATCTCGCTACATCCTACCGAAGGTGACCAACAGTACCCCGGACAAACTCCTTCTGGAAGACTTGGAATTCTACCGTAGGATTGACACGCGTTAAGAACATCTTGGCCTTCCATTCCGGCATCCGAAGATCCTGTCCACCTTAGTGTAGCATTGCCACGAGTAAACGAGAATCTCTCAGGGGTCTTTCTATTTTTGATTGTATTCGTTCGATCCTCCTGAATATTTCCCCTTCTGCTCTTTTTTCATTACCCCGGATTCTTCCAACCTTCCGTCTTCGATTGGAGGGTTAATGGAAGTTCTTACATGTTACAATAGCCTGTACCGTTGTGCATGGAACACAATCCAGAATTGGAATCCGTGTGTGACTTGCCCGATTGGGTAGCTACTAAATTCTTGACTTTGGAAATAAAAATTTAGATAAATTCCGGCAGTCAGCTACTAGTATTAGAAATTTGTAGTTTTTGCAAACCTCGTGTCTTGGTATGGTTTGGTTCTCAAGCATTTTAGGCCTCTCCGCCTCGTCCATTCCACTCCTGGACAGAAGTGGAGCGGGGTAGGAATTGAGCGCCGGAAGTGAGGAGGCGCAACAACTTTCCGCACTGTGCCCTTATATCAGATTTTGACTCCATCTTGGCGAGTAAGAATCAAACCTCGAGATTCTTCTACTCAACTCAGTAGGTACCAACAAACGACTTGTATTCATTGATTTGGTCGAGATCGGGGGGGCGCACGCAAAACTCAGACGCTTGTTTTCGGACCTCTCTCTCTCAATAAATTGGGGCGGAGGACTCCTCTTCGAAGAACCCCAATGGTAAATTCTTTATTTTGCGATACATTCAACGTTCTTATATTCTGCACGGGGCCCAAAACTTTCCAAGTGTTCGACTGGAAGTTATTAGCGCCCGAAAAGAACATACCCTAAGCTCCTTCGCCCTCAACTTCAAGAACGACCAAATCGCGAGAGTAGCTCATTATTTACTTCTTCTGGTTCTGATCTACAGCTGGTGAGAATGAGATAGCGGTCCTCTTATCAAAATGCGGCGTAGCACAATGTGGGGGTAGCGAATCGGGTATGAAGCTGACGGTCGATCAAGGGGAGCACTGATAAGACTTTTCAACAACCACGATACATATCGGATCAGTTGCCGGAAAAACGGTCTGAAGGGTTCTTATTAGTCTAATCTCACGTCAAGACCCGAGAAACATCTTTTTATACACAGAGACCTGCTATTCTCTTATCCACAGTCCTGACCCCCGGTACGTACATGACGCTTGTCGCTTCAGAGATCTGACTTCCCGCGCACAGATATATTCTGATTGAGAAAATTTGCGATCCGAAGAGTATACAGATGAAGGTACGACAAAGCTTGTTATTATTTACGTATATAATAAGGCATTCCGGAATCTGCCCGTGGAATTCTTCCCGTTTGCTAATAGGTGGAAACCGCTTCCACGGGTCTTACCTAAACACGCTGAAAATTTGTACACAAACCCACAGCAACGGTACAGTATATGCAATGCAACTGAATCAGAGTTCAACACCCTGAAAAGTATATTGACGAGGCAAGGGCCTCCAACCTTATCTTTCTCATTGTCAGGGTGTCATTGTCAGGGTGCCCACCCCCACGGAGGCGGCCCGGCCCTAGCGTGCAAGGATCGGCCGGCAGCTGCTAGATAGCGTTTGCCATCGTACATCTGGCAGGTATTTGTCGATGAAGCTAAGAGGTCTTGCCTGAAGTTACCGACTAGATGGTCGGGCAATTCAGATAGGAGATTTGTTTGGACTGGGGTGTACTCAGGCCAATGGTGGGCCATGCGCCGCGAGTTGGACAGTGAAGTTACCTCCAATGGCAAATGTGGGACTTACACGACGGGTAAATCACAGCAAGCACCTTGTATTAACACTTTGATCTATAACATACAATTCTAGCTCCTGATAAAGTAGTCTTCCGGCAGCTTAGCAAAATTAGCAAAATATTTTATCATACCAAAGCATCAATCTGAGCTGACAAGGGCCCCCTCAAAGGTCCCCTTGAATAATTTACATTAGACATGCTAGGTGGGAAATTTTTAATCTATAGTTGAATGTTAGGTTATTGGAAATAAGATCATATCTACCGTCGAAACAAAAAAAAACGTAAATTCCCGTCCAGTAATCTCAAAAACAATCTCGAGGAGACAAGAAACTGAGGACACTGCAGATAATCGTCCGAAATTGGCACAATAGACTGGAATTTAAGTAAAGAAAACCTAACACTACTAGTATCCGTAACAATCAAAGGGCAAGTAGTGAGTTGACGCCTAGGTAGGGATTTTTGTGATTCGGGGCAAGGCACGAATACCCCCTAATGGCTCGCCAAGTACTGAAGTAGTCTAGCACAAATGATTTTATAAGATTCAAAGCCAACTGTGAAGTTCAAATTCTGTTTCCAAATGACTTCTTGGACTAGCAATAGTGCCAACTTCTTTACGTATACACAACTACCAAAGCGTCTTTCTCTCGATTGCGAGGCCTAATCCTCCTTGAACTGAACCTTGAATTATGCACTCCGGGTGGCTCTGACCATATAAGATGGATATTTTGAGGAACTTCAACGGAAATTGAGGAATTGTTGCAAGAGCCCACCCTCTTGGCGAATAGCTGCTTCATGGTGAAAATGATCCTAAATCTAACGAATTTTCCCGCAGACCGGCTTTGTCTGACTTAAAACAGATAACGGTAATATCTAGATGACTACAACATTCAAAAGCCGGATAATGCGGACTTGTCTCCCAAAGCCAAAACACTAGGAGAAAGTTATAGAGACCAAAAGCAAGTCAGAGAAATGAGGGCTGACTACCCTAGTCTCACTGTACCATCCGGAAGATTCGGCGATGATTCAGGCCATGTTACTGTCTGACTTCTTTTAATGAACCTGGCTGCATGGGGGAATACGCAGCGCAAGTATGAAAAAATTCCCGAAAAGAGTCCATCTAAAAACGCCTTTTGTAAAGGCAATAACCCATTTTCCGGTAGTTCCAATTCTCATCCCCCAACATTGAACTTGACTTAGACTACAGTTTTCGTATCACCGGATTTCTTTCAGTGCTGACCTGCTGAAGCCTCCCCGTCGGTAAAGCAAGGCGTTGACAGGGTAGCGGGGTAGAATTACACAAGAACATTAGCCCGTGCAAGATGAGTAACGGTGTGAGACCGTCGAGCAATGGTCAATCACATCATACGATAAGACTACTTTCCAGCTCACTTCTTGGACGGTGAGACCCGGCTGTAGCTCGCATTCCAGACCACAGAGAATTGCATATTGGGCACGTAGTCATTGCCCACCTTTTTAAGCGAGACCGATGTCTTGTACGGTCTTACACTGCTGTCAGCTGGCGGGTAACGATGGTACTTGGCAATGATCTAGCAGAGATCTCGCCTTGCATCGACTCGGTGCTGCCAAGAAGTATTTTTGGCATCGTCTGGTGATAATTGATAGTTTCGAACAGTGCTTACCTAGTCTGACCAATGGAATAATAGATGAATGACCTTTGTGTGACTGGGTACGTTAGACCATGCATATAAATGTTTGATAGACTTTTCTGTCGCGGACTAGCATGTGACATATCGATAAAACAGTCATAGAATTCTCAAAGAAAAAGCCATAGTCTATGCAAGGGACACGATGTGACCCGTCCCGCCGTAAATACTGTCTAGTGTATGCACGTCAGATTTTCGGCTAATCGGAAATGAGCAGGGTGCAGAGCCGCTAGTAACGTCGCCTGCTCAATTAGGAAGGCAGAAGGGAGAACAATAATTTGGCACCCACCGAGGAGGGGTCTGTCCCGCTGCATTTTACTTGTACAAGCTAGCATTATTTGTCCGCTCGGTGCCCAACCGCCACAGTTCATTAGTCTCTCATATATAACTCGCTGTAACTCTACACTCACTTGGGTGTCATCCTGAAGGAATCCGGAAAATTCGCGTCCACATTTTAGCAAAACAATCAGCATTGTGATATATGTCGCCGCCACATAGGATTCCGACTGAAAGCTAGAAAGAGATTTGCGTGATCTGACACTCCCGCCAACTAGATGCTCCACAAACAAGGTTTGCATCTGCCACTAATGCGTTGGCATCTGAAGCGGCTCAGCGGCTGCAGCCTTCCAGCTTCTTCCTGCTTGTCGCAAGTGCTTACTGTAAGAGTATAAGTGCTGATAACCGTAGCTACCTAAGCAGACAATTGCTGGAAGCAAACCTTAAACTAGCACAGGCGTCGGATTGCCCTTTTCGTCCAACTAAAAACACACTAAATTGTACCTTGTGCTGCTATCGATATGAAACTAATTTAACGTGTAAAAGGTCTTATCCCTCGTATAGATCGACCAATTGAAAATATACTAAGACTAGCCCACCCAGTGCTTGCACATACCCAACCCTGCATTAGTAAACTCTCGGCACTTCTGACGCTACTAATCCCTTAAGTAGCTACTCCACAAAGGGTAATTCTACCCCTGGCGAGCTGACCCTGTCAAAATCTATAATATCACCGGGATAATAGCAGTACCGAGGTGAATGGCGACATTGGCAAGCTTGGCTAGAGATCCACATCAATCAGCCACGTTTCTTGCAAGCAGGGAGATTCACTGAATTCTCTTGTTCCTCAACAAAGCCTCTGACATCCATCTTCGTTGGCGAGTTTGACCTTATTCGTTCCCGCTGCATCTGTTTTTCCTCAGCCTTCCCATGCTCAGACTCTCTGGTATTGCACTCACAGAGCGCATGTTTTAAAATTCTGTCTTTCAAGCTAGCATTGATTGACGTGCTTTACACTATGGAGAAAACCGACCCTGAGTATGCCAGCACGGCTCCTCAGCCACTCAGTGAAAAAAAGGCAGCCCACGAAGACAATTCCACTGTGAATTCTACTGAGTGAGTTCTTCTCTCAATCAATTCGCTGTTCGCCGCTTCTTGTGGCTAACCTGAGCCAGATTCAAAGACAATGGTTCTTCAGGCGACCAGAACCCCGCACTGCAATCCACCCCCGCTCCTCAATCACCAATACCCCCAAATGGAGGCCTCAAAGCGTGGCTGCAGGTTGCAGGCTCCTTTTGCATCTTCTTGAATACCTGGTGAGTTGTCTATTCTGCGTTATTCGATAGTGATTTTCGACTAATCGATGACTCAGGGGTATCGTCAACATGTACGGTGTATTCCAGACATACTATTCCCAGACACTTTCCGAAACCTCGTCGACCATATCTTGGGTTGGTTCTATTCAAGTGTTTCTGCTTTGCTTCATCGGAACGGTCGTTGGACCAATTTACGATCGAGGTTATTGCCGGACTTTGTTGGCGGTTGGGTGGTTTTTGAGCGTGTTCGGAATTTTTATGACAAGTATTTGCAAATCATACTGGCAGCTTGTCCTGGCCCAGGGCATTGTCACCGGATTTGGGTTCGGATGTCTGTTCTTGCCCGGAGTCGCCATCGTATCCCAGTATTTCAGCACCAAGAAATCATTTGCGACGGGTGTTGCATCTCTTGGTAGCAGCATTGGTCAGTAATGAAAAGCTCGAGTTTCCTGCTATGTCTTGCGCTGACTTGACCCAGGAGGTGTCATCTACCCCATTATTTGGACCCAACTCCAACCTAAGATTGGGTATGGATGGGCCACTCGAGTCATTGCTTTCATAGTTATGATAACCCTTATAGTACCTCTTGTTGTCATGCGCCCACTCCAGTACGCCTCAAAGCCCAGGTCTCTCTTCGACAAGAATTCCCTTTCCGACATGCCATATGTCTTTTTTGGCCTGGGAATTTTGTTTGGCTACATGGGTATCTACGTTGTCATGTTCTATATTGAACTGTATGCCATGGACCGCGCCAATATGACTTCCAGCTTGTCATTCTACCTGCTGGCACTCGTGAATGCTGGCTCGTCTTTGGGTCGCATTTTGCCCAATTTCGCCGCCGACCACGTCGGACCCTTGAATATGCAGACACTTTTCTCCGCCTGCGCCGCGGTTTTGAGTCTTGCACTTATAGCCATAAAAAATGTGCCTGGTATCCTCGGTTTCTGCGTGTTGTACGGATTCTTCACCGGGACTTTTGTCAGTCTGCCGGCTCCAACCACTGCGAGCTTGTCGAAAGACGTGTCCACTCTGGGAGGTAGATTGAGCATGGCTTTCATGGCTGCCGGTATTGGTTCTCTGATCGGGAGTCCTATTGCAGGAGCCATTCTGGCGACGGAGGGTGGGAACAACTGGAACATACTCCTAGTTTGGTCTGGCGGTTTACTTGTTCTTTCGACTCTGTCCATGTTTGCCGCAAGAGTAGCTAAGATGGGATTTAATCTTACGGGAAAAGCCTAAAGCTCAGAAGAGTATCACGAAGTTTTCACGGCCAAAACTCTATCATAGCGCTAGTAGATTGTACATACGGAGTTAATAGAATAATTATTTTGTATTCGCCTTTCCTAATTCTTGACCTCGATCCCTGAATTTACTGAATCTTCTTATTGAATTTTGCACCACAAGCCTGCACGCAGATCCGGCTAAATCAACATGAGTAACATTGGCATGTGAACCAAGTCAGCCACAGGTCGGGTCAGAGTCTCGCCTCCGCGGGGTAGAATAAGAGTCAGAGTAGTATTCAGCGGACAAGCCGGAACGCAAGTCTGCTAGTCAAATAATAGTCAAAGTTGCACTCGGCATGTCGCCCTAATCAGTCCATGCATGAAGAACTCGTATCCTTGTTCGTTGGCTCCGAATGGATTCTTCACGTGTGGAAATACAGCGACTCGTTAAGAATGACGCGAGATTTCTCAGCTTACTGGTGATGTGCAGTTCAATTTTCACGGTGCAGGTAGAATAATAGGCTGCAACGGTGTGTGAGTCAGCTCTTACGCCAGCTGAGGAGATTATGTGGAATGTTTGAAGCGTTTCACTGATTTTAGCAGCGTTTGTTTCTTGGATTTGTGTCTAATGCGTACACCAAGTCGTAAGGACAAAATGAGCTCTCATGAAGTGATAGAAAATACCCATGTACTTCGATAAGCCTGGACTGTATGCTGTGTAGCAAGACCTTGATTTAAACTTTCTCGCATATTCATCAATTTGTAAGCAACCTTAAACAGACCAAACCCATCTACGCAACCTGTTGTTTTCCGCGCCATTTTATATGCTATTATCCCAAATCACGATCCAAATGCCAAATTTCCGCCCATTCTCGATTTTCGAACCCTCAAATCGCTGTGACTTGCTTCTATTCGAACCAATCTCTATAAGGTTTCAATCTAGTGCTCCAGCTCAGCACTCCGGGTTCGCCAGCCAGACGCGAAGGCCCTCAGGATCACGGCAGTGGAACTTCATGCCAGCCGACCAGGGAATAGCCTGAGCCTCAGTGGGTGTCGCGGTGTCGGTAATAGCATCCATCTCGAGTGAGCACTCACGCTCAGCACGGAAGGGAGGGAAGACATGCTTCTTGGCCTCCTCGGAGAGAGGTTGTCGCTCCCAGGTGAAAAAATGCAGGAGAAGTACGAGTGTGGAGTAGATACCGCGGTTGGCCACTAAACGTGGATTAGCTGAGTCGAACTCTCACCATAGTGAGCGCAGAACTTACTGTCGATACCGGGGCAGACACGGCGGCCAGCGCCGTAGGTCAAGTGAGGAACTCCGAGCTTGTCACCACCCTCAGTGAGACGGTCGGTACGTCCCTTGCGACCGTCCATCCAGCGCTCTGGGAGGTACTCATCGGGTCGATCGAAAGAGGCAGGATCACGATTCCCTGCGAACAAGTTCATGATGACGAGCTGCTGAATGTAAGTACACAAGGTAGGAGCTCAATTTTGAGATAGACTTACCGTATCCTTGGGAATCTTGTGGCCATTGTAACTGGCGCCATTAAGAGTCTCACGAGGGAAACCAAGACGGACTGGAGTGAAAATACGAGAGCCCTCCTATACGATCCCAGTGTCAGAAAGGGCGATCAACTGGAGAGGTTTGTGAATGACTAACGGTATGCAGTGCCTTGACATATGCGACGCGGTCAAATTCGTGGGGCTTCGGTGGTTCGCCATTGTACACTTCTTGAATAGCGTCATAGCCCGCCTTCTGTAAGTCGGGCCTGTTGGCGAGGTAGCCAAGAATCCAAGTGAGTGAGTAGCCTAGGTTGACGCCGGCAGCGACTGTTGACGGAGGGTTAGTATGTGACGCGGTCTAATATATTTCCGATTGTAGACATACTGCCCGTGTAAGAAGCCAAAAGAACTTCTTCATCGCTCAGAAGTCCCTGACGGAAGATGTTGCCAAGAATGGATGGGGTTTCATCGCCAGATGCAATGCGTTCCTTTAGCTCGCCAAGCATCTTGTCAATATAAGATTGTTGCTTCCTGCGGTACTCGCGGGCCTTCTCCTCCTTCTCATCGAATGATCCTTTCTGACCAAGAAGCCTGCTGGCGAATGCACGAGTTTCATAGGCGGCACGGAGAGCAGGGATATAGTCGCGAGCAGGCGAACCAACAGTGCGCTGACGGACTAAATTTAGAGCATTAGCGAGAGTCCAAGAAATATAAATTAACATGCAACTATGATATCAGGACACTGACAGATATTAGTCTCGTTTTCCGCGAGCATTCCGACAGTTTCCTCATCAAGAGCGTGGCCCATGAGCTGCTCGGAGACTTGACCAGTACCAAAACGGTGGAGTTTCTCGGCCATATCAACCGCAGGGCCTTCACTAATAACGAGGACTTCACCAAGGAGCTTCTTGAGCTTGGGGTGGATGACCGGTGTGTAGATTGGCAAGAGACGAGGGGCAATCTGAGCAGAGAGAGCTTTGCGAGTACGAACGAGGCGGTCACTGTAGGGCGAGGCTGCAAGAAATGCATTAGTAAGAATACATACGAATTTTGCAAGGTCGTGCAGACTTACTGCCAACAGTCCAAATACCAGAGGATGCATAATCGCTGTGGAAGAGCTTGAAGGTGGGACGTGACTGATATGCAGGGCCTTGCTGAACGACAGTTTGTGCGAGAGCCTTGTGGCTGTTGATGAAAACCTAAAGATATGCAAGTCAACTCTCGTGGCGTCCTGTTGTGTCAATGCAATTGAGTACTACTTACAGCCTCACGCTCACCAAGGGAGACACGGATCACATCACCATACCTCTTAGTCCATTCAGCAATTTTCTGGACGTGGCCATTTTCCAACTAGATAGACAATCAGATACTTGAAACTAGAGACGGATAAGAAACTCACCTGTTTAAGGTTTCCAACGAGGGGAAGGCCAGGAGGACCTGGAAGCGTGATAGCGTGAGGAGCTCCACCAAAAAGGTGATCAATGAACCAGAAGACACGCTGAATGGCTTTCCGTCCACTCTCGAATCCGCTCAATACCACAGCAGTAAGAGCAATGGCACCAAACGTATACAGAAGACGAGAGTCTTGAACGCTACTGAGGAGGGCATCGTCGGTCTGAGCTTGAGTCGTGGTCGAGTTCAGAGAGACAGTCATGTCCAAGTCAGAGGAAGAGTTAAAAGAGACGCTCATCTTGAAGATTATAAGTGGCGACTGAGAGACCTGGAAAATGCTGAAGTAGGCTGATACGAAACAGGGCGCCGTGTTATATATTTGTGCAGTGGGATATATGATATGCAATAATTTCATTCCTGCCGTCCCGCAGCAACCAAACGCGTATGTCTTACCGAAGAACACGCCTTATGGAGATTACACCGCTCAATCGTCAGGCGTAGTAGTCATGGAAACAGGTGACCCGCAGATGTAACACGTTCTCTGGGTCTGGAATATTCTAGTGAATGTTGAACTTTGAACCGGCAGTAAATGATTGCCTACACCTTGACGGAAACATCTCACCTAAGATTGCGCGGCGTAGGTGGATTGATATTTGAAACGAAGGAACCATTAAAAAGATTTTGCCTCGCCTAGACGCATTATTGCCTTGAATAGGTAAGACACCTTCTTGGACTGGGATATCTTACTTCCTCTCGGTCCAGACTAGTAAACAAACCGATTGTTTGCAGCATCCAATCAGTCATACCATGCTCTAAGAATCTTGGAAGCTTTATGAAGGATGGATATAACTTGACTACTCGCGTTGATACATCAAATTAGCAAAGTGTGTAGGGAACCGCACTATGATTCCCTGCACTAAAGCATGAAAATACACGTGAAAGTTCCGGGGGGCTGTAGCAGCGAAATGAACTCAAAGTTACACAGGATGTTTTTCCAAAAAACCCTATAATCGCCAGGTAGGAGGGCCTCCGCCGCGTGGTGGTCTCCATCGGCCTTACCTCACCTGATTCACAAGTTGCGCAATACTATTTTCAAAACAGTAAGTAGATGCGGGACTTAGCTCCTGTCCACATATCGCAGATGAAGATGCATGTAGATAATCCGCGAATCATGGGATAAGGGTCGCTCCCGCGAGACCAGGCCGCTCTGTGTGCCCGGCGTTTTGTAATAGAGTCAGGTGTGGATACATGTAACTGAATTTCAAGACCCCCAAGGGTTCAATTGCGCCACGGTTCGTACACCGCCGGCGTTACCGATTAAATTCATCGTACCGTTATCGAACGTCTAATTATAATGAGTGCACCTCGGCGGCGTGGGTTTGTACTGCCGGTGCGACATTACTAGCGTGGTATGTGGCGCCGCCACTATGACATGAGTCTAACGGCGTAGCGCCGGTTTTCAGACCGGTCTCAATTCAGCTCGCAGATCTCTCAAAACTTCAGAGGGTTACTTAGAGCCAAGAAGGAGTCGTGGTCGTTCTTATCACATACAAGAATGTAGCCTAAATTCTTAGCTGTTCTTGGCCAGCAGTGGAAGATCAAAACTACCTCGTGTAGCTAGACAGGCGAAAGGGAGACCCGGAGTATCCTACTCCGTGCCGCACCAAAGTTGTCAGAAAACCGACCTTTTGTGGCTTCGATTTGCTTCCGGGGTACCGGTTTCCAGGGTCGTTCTAGCTTTCTGATTCGCTGGACAAGGTCTTGTATATCATCTAAACCTAAGTGCGAAATGCAAAAACCGTTTTGCGGCACGGAGTCCATGTCTGGTAAGATTTGGGCACACATTGCGAATAGAAAGGATCGATGGTGACACCGAGACAGCGAGGCTAAGGGGGACGGCAGAGGCTCTACAACCACGAGGTTTCGGGTGCACATACCTAGCAGGCTTGCATCAAAAAAACCTTGGAAATAGATAAATAACACTATTTATCCATCCGCCAGAAACTATTTAATAACGCGCGCTACACTTGCATTGGTTCGGTTACTATACCTCTACCCCTTAAATTCGCGTGCCGCACAGGCTCCACACGCCAAGCTTTGAGGCTTCCTATGGCGCTCCACATTGTCCACCACATGGTTCCAGAGTAAGCACTAGTAGCTATCTTCCCATTACTATTACTTGGTACTCGGGTGTGCCCGGGGGCATCCATATGGATATGTACCGTGGCTCAGCTCACCCCATATTTACCAAAAAATATTACGTGGGATTGCCTGCAGGCCCTCTTGGTCAGTGCACTTGCATCTAGACTGTTTAGGAGACACAGACCACGAATATCGCGTTAGGATTTATTTTGTTAAACTGTTTTGACCCCTCTCTGAACCTCCATCCTCTCCCCAAAAAGTCACTCAATTTTACCAATCTACCATCTGCTATCTTAGAATGGGTTCTCTCGGTGAACAACCTAAGATTGCTCATGGGCAGAGGCTCCTGCCTAATGTTATTGACGAGCGAGCCATCTCGAATTATCACAAACCCTTCATGTCTATACCGGCGGGGGAACAAGTCATCGATGGACAGAGAGACATTTCATACGGCCAAATTGCAAATGCCATCAATCGGTCTGCCCGATGGATAGTAGAAACCCTTGGGAAACCTGAAGAGGCTTTCCCAGGTGTCAAATTCCCACCTATAGCAACTTACATGTATCCAATGGACTTTCGACATCCAATTCTCACCCTTGGGGCAATCAAGTCAGGCTACAAGGTACGAAAGACGTGAGGTGGCTGGATTAAATTCATGGACTAACTCCAGGCAGATGTTCTACAGCTCCCCACGAAACCATCCAGACATTCAAGTTGCGCTGTTGGAAAAGCTCGAATGCACAACTCTCTTCACACCTGAAGTCGAGTCAGATACGACCAAGGCTGTGCTCGAGAAACGGTACATGAATAAGTACATATTGCCCAATCTTGAGTATTTCCTTGACGAGACTCCCGTCGAGCCGTATCCATACAATAAGACATTCGAAGAAGCACGTAAGGATCCATATGTTACCTTGCATTCGTCTGGCTCTACGGGCACACCAAAGATCTTGGTCTTGAAGCTAGGCTCCGCTGCAGCTCATGATGCTTTCCAACTTTTCCCCAGCTTTGGTGAAAATCCTTGGTTCGTCAGTACCTGGACTGGGAAGCGAGTCTTGACAAATTTTCCCTGGGTGCATGCCGGAGGTGCGCACATCTTGTCTAGTGGTGTTTTCAATGACTACGTGCCTGTGATCCCGGCCTCGTGGCCTTTTACAGGGGCCGACGCCAACCATTTGCACTTGCACGGTAACATTCAGGCTGCGTGGTACTCTCCCTCTGTTTTGATCGATATTGCCCGCAATCCAGAGTTCTTGAAGAACATTTCCAAATTAGGCAATGTCTCTTTCTCTGGTGGCATTCTGCCAAAAGATGTCGGAGATGCAATTTCAAAATATACAACTGTTTTCGGCAGCATGGCTTCCACAGAAACGGGAATTCTGCCTGGCGAAATACCACCCCCAGAAATTTGGGAATACTATAGGTATAACGAGCGTCTTGGACACACATTCCGTCACTATTCGGGCGATATGTACGAGCTGGTGCATACTAGAGACAAGAAAAAAGAGCCATTCCAAGGTATCTTCTACACCAAGGGTGATCTTGACGTGTACGAAATGCGAGACGTCTACATCGAGCACCCTACACGCAAAGGATGGTGGCGATCTACTGGGCGTATCGACGATGTCGTTGTCATGGCCGACGCCAAGAAGCTCAATACTATCCCATACGAAGCGGCCATTGAAAAGAATCCTACCATCGAGACAGCCTTGATTTGCGGCTCGGGACGTCCTCGACCTGCTGTCTTGGTACAACCACGTCAATGGCCAGAAACGGAAGAAGATGAGAGCAAGCTCATTGATGCTGCGTGGCCAGATTTTGAAAAAGCCAACGGTGCTGGACCAGTCCATGGTAGATTGATTCGCGAATTGGTGGTCGTAGCCAAGCCATCCAAGCCGTTTGTCAAGGCGGGAGGCAAGGATACGGTCATGAGGGCCAGAAGTCTTCAGCAGTATGAAGATGAGATTGAGCAGGCCTATCAGGCAGCCGAGAAGGCTGGTCTGCTTTATGGCGATGTTGCAGACAAGGGTGCTCTAGTATGAGCTGGTGAAGTGCTTGGCTAGTTCTGATGAATGATAGATTTATGCCTGCAAGCAATCGAGCAATCAAACTTGTTAAACAAGGCACCGATTCCTAACTCGAGCTTTTAAACTATGCTGATGTTTCATATTATACACTAATTTCTACCAGAGAAGCTAAATCGTCGGTCAAGTGGCCGTACTATCAAGTTGTGTCGAATCTCGATGCGTTGTTGCTATGAAGGCTGAAGCGGGTCGTTGTCTTCTACTTTGTCCTGCTACCAAACGTTTTCTCTTCTTCTGTTGCCCCAAAAGCCAACGGCCCATCATCAATAATAGTGGTCCGCCGCACATCTCTGGCCGTCATCTCGTCTGTATAGGGATTTGCACGGTGCATCGATTGCCTGAATCGCACTGGTCAAAGCTGATGCTTTCATAGATTTAGTGACATACCTATTATCCCACCAAACCATGTCTCCATCGGATAGCCATTCCATACTGAAGACATACTATTCATTTACATCAGCCGTTTCTTGCGACTTGAAGAAGCGAGAGCGCCCCCACCTTAGGCTGTGTGCAATGGTCGATCAATTCCCAGATGAGTTTTTGACTGTCCTCGAATGTTCGCCCCAGAATCATCTTCGCATGAGCAGCGAGGTAGAGCGTCTTGCGCCCATTAGGCGCTACTTGCACGAGGCGGTGGTAAGCTGGTGGCTTTGATGAACGCTCGGCTGGTGTGGGGTTACCGTAGACTTGAGGTGAGCCGAGCTTGCGAGAATGCCAAAGACTTAAGATGCATGAGCCAATGATTTGAGGATTGCAGCTAGAAATACCCACTCGTGCTCAATGATCAAATTCTGTATCTCGTCTTTTTTCTCTTGAGGAAGATCTGCGTACGCCCGTCTAGTGTCTGCGAAGTGAGTCCAGGATCCGCCTTTGGCGGGATTACCATGAGAGAGAAGAATTGAGTATTTAGACCGTTGCTGGTGATATGATGAGTCCTGAGATGTATCAGCGTGGTTTTTACTGTTAGTTTTGAATTCCTTGACGTTTACGGTATGCCATAACGCATTTCCTATACTGTGATGCCATCGACGACTGTCGCGCTTCACCAATGACCCATCCAACTCGATGCTACAGGCAAATTATGGGTTAGAAAAGTAGACAGCTGTGTGTTTTCCAGTTTAAATACTCACTTGCTCACGTCCCACAGAAATGGTTCTCCCACACGATCATTTTCACGGCCCCAGAAAAAGGGGTTGACCTCTAGTTTGTCGCCGAGCTGTTGAGAGAAAGCGATATGCCTTGCATTGTCTAAACCCGTTTTGCGAAAGATCAAAACAGCGTATTTGTTTGAAAGAGCAACAAGCTATTCTTGTACTCAGCTGATAGTCAATTTTTTAAATTTAATTTCCGAGTAGAGTTACCTGCTCGACTATATCAGGGGCAACGGGACGACTCCAGTCAATGCCAGATATCTCAGCTCCAAATGCAGAATTCTCAGACACTATTACAGGCTTTACTGTGAGGGATCCATGCTGGATGGTTTCGTTGTCCCCCCTGAGCCTCAGAACCCTGGACTCTGGGTGAGGGGGGCAAGTGTTCTCGTATGTTGTCGTGAATGTGGTCGACATGAATATGTCGTTGCTCAAGACTTCGAATGTATGAGCTACTTAATAGCTGATAACAATCATGTTAAAGAATGACTCTTTAACCTGCTAAATCTTTTGAGATAAGAAAAGGAGCTGCGGGAGGACCTCCGAGCTGGCCGCCTCCGACAGCCCGACGGGCGTCCATCCCACTTATGACTTTTCATTCGACTTTTATATCCGAATCAGAAATCGAAAACTTATCCAATCGTATTCGCTACAACACCACGAAGCTATGTCTCAACCCAATACAGTCCTCATCACCGCTGGCCCCTACCAATTCCTAGCGAACTTCGAAGATGCGGCCCCGAAAACTGTCGCCATGTTCCGCAATCTCCTTCCCTACCGTCAAAAGCTAATTCACGTGCGATGGAGTGGCGAGGGGATGTGGATCCCGCTAGGAGAGAAGGATTTTGGTGTATCATTTGAGAATCACACTTCTCATCCAGCGCCAGGGCAGATATTATTGTATCCTGGAGGCATCTCGGAGACGGAGTTTCTGTTTTGCTATGGAGGTGTGGCATTTGCTAGTAAGATGGGGATGTTGGCTGCAAATCATTTCTTGACGATCACTGAAGGGAGTGAGAATTTGAGGAAGTTGGGGGAGATGGTGTTGTGGAAAGGAGCGCAGGATGTTCTGTTTGACATCGCGGATGAGGAAAAGTGGGCATTCCTAGTGGCTGAGACGCAAATAGTTTGCTAAAATTTATTTTAGGATTCGTCAGCTTAGAGAGCGAAGGGGTAGCAGTCCAATTGCTTCTAAATTATAAACTCTTGCTCCGACGAAGGCCCCTTCGCGAAATAAAGGGGCTCGCTTAGTAAATCAAATCACCCTCTCTCTCCATTTCCTGCGCTTCCTCGTGACGGCGAAACCAAATTACGATCCTTTATAATGGAGCAAATTCCGAGTATGTTTGCATTCAATTTAAATGTTATCCACGAGCTTCTTCCAAACGCTTTTCGGCTCATCCTGTGTCGTCGCATCGTGTCAGCATTTTCTTTTCGCGGAAATACAATTCGACGCCACATACCTCAGTGATGATATCCTCCGAAGACCCAGTCACGAAGTCAATATCCGCATAGTCGATAATCTTTGTCTTGTGTTTGAGCTTATAATAGAGAAACAGGACAGCGAAGAACGGGATTGGAAAATATGTCGTGATGAAAGACGAGGTATTGAATTTGTGGACTGATGAAGTTAGTCAAGGTACTCAACTGATGAGAAGTATATGTTGAGTTACTGAATGAGGTAAACCCTCCGAAAATCATCACCAGGACGCAAACTGAAAGTCCATCTAGAAAAGAAATATCAGCAATCGGTTATCCCGGAGGATGAGTGGCTCACAGTAACTCAAGTAGGGCTGTAAGGGAGCCCGGTATGGCAGCGTAGCGCGATCAATACCCTGAACTTTCAACCCCTTATGCCAGCGAATGCTAGTACAGAGGATCCCAGTCCACGAAATAATTCCACACATAGCGGTCATGTTTGCAACTATCCAGAAGAAATCAATATTATTATCGAATCCACTCGGACACTCAGGAGAAAAGACACTCACAATAACCAAAAACAGTTCCGACTTTGCTCCTCGTGTCTGCAGCCATGAATGACAGCAACGAAAACGCAGCAGAGATCAGACAGCAGATCCACGGCAGACCGTTCTTCCACGTCTTCATAAGGAACTTGGGTGCTTGACCGCGCGAAGCGAGACCGTACAGGGCACGAGAGGAAATATACATGTCAGCACAACCCGCGGACCATGCGCTGGTGAGGAGAGCGGCGTTGATTATGGATGGCAGGACGGAAATTCCTGCGTTCTCAACGGGCAATGTCATTAGGAGCCGACGAGTTAAGGACGCGAGAAAGCTAGCTCACTTGAATCGCAATGACGAAGGGACTCTTAGCCGCAGTGGAAGCTAGGTTGAGAGATGGGTCGGTGGGCGACACCAGCATGCCAATCTAAAGGAATAGCTTAGTCAACAGCATATTCGAGACTGGTGCGGGTTCAGACTTACGAGAAAGGCGCTGCAGAGATAGACTATTTTCAGGATTTCGATCAGCTTCCGTCGGTAGTAGAGACAGGATGATCTTACAGAGCATGAGCCTGATCCAGACGCTTTTGATGGCGCGGGGCACGTAGCGATGGGGCTTTGGAGCGGGCAAAGTTAGTTGAGGACCTTCAGAGAAGAATCATGAACTTATATTTGCTGTTTCGGCAGCAGCAATTGCCGTAACTTCCGTACCAACGAAGGCGAATGCAGCATTGATCAAGACTGTGATGTGGTCAGAATGGACTCTCATATAGGACTAAAGTTCAAATCACTCACCACTGAAGAAACCTAAAAATCGGCCTTTGGCACCAGCTGCATAATAGATGTATCAGCACATGTACCCGCGGGGGAGGAAACCCGGTCTTACGTATGCCGGAATACTGCACAAAACCTCCAGTCTCATTCCAGAATCGAAACCCAATGGCTTCATGGTTAGGTCCGCCACCGGAAGTGATGATGATTCCCACTAGTATCAGGCCGATGATAGTAATAACCTGGTCAAATAAGTCTATCTTTTAAATTTTGCAAAATTTGATTACCGACCTTTATCGTACAGAACCAGAATTCCAGCTCACCAAAAACACGGGTGCCTCCAAAATTGATGGCCCACTATTGGTTGAATGTTAATTGAGCTACTTGAAGATTGCAGACATCACTCACCACTACGATCAGCATAAGAGCAATCCACATTGCGTTGTTACAAATGCCAGTGGTGCAAGTTGAATCTGCAGTTCCGGCGGGAGTCCAGTAAGAGATGAGAACCGCAGCTGCGGATAGCTCGGCGGGCAGGACAACTTCCAAAACTTAGTATCAGATGAATATTTGAGACTCATAGCGACGTACTAATATTGCTATAATAAAAAGATGTCAGTATCCATTTCCGTCGGGATTGAAGGTGGTCCGTACTTATACCAATACATAACCCCCATCGCAAACCCCAATTCCGGAGACACAAAGCGATCAGCTAGCGCAAACTGCCCCCCAGGAATTGGAAATTGCGAAACCATCTCCCCAAGAGCGACCTAGAGATGTCAGCTCCAAACGACTCTCCATGTCCAGACGAGTGAACCCACCATGACAGAGTACAGCAACGAAGCCATAACGCAGTATCCAATCAGCAGTCCTGCGGGCCCTCCATGCTCGAGATCACTCGCAGTTCCAAGGAAGAGGCCGGTGCCCTACGCCCGAGAGCTTAGCTTTGAATGAGGAGTGTTAAAGACGGCGACGGTCTTACAATTACTCCGCCGATGGCTATCATTTGCCTACATGGGGTATTAGTTTAAAGTCCAGTATCAAAAGTATCTACCTAGACTTACAGATGTCGAGGCTGAATTTGAAATTCTAAAGTCAGTTCCAAAGATCTTCCAATGTTGTGTTCTCATACCTTGAGTGACCGCTGTAGACCATTCTTGTTCTCAGCCAAAAAACCAATGGGATCATCAGGAGCTACATAGTTGGCATCTTGTGTGATTATGTTCGGTTTCTTCTCCCTGGTCTGCAAGAATGATTAGAAATGTGACCTCAAGTTCTTGAAGTTTCATCTCACCTCGTCTGAAGACATGGCTGACGCGCGATAGAATCTCACTGTTTGATTGGTTCCAAGTCTACCTCTAATAGCATGTGAAATAATCAAATGTAACACTAAGTACGAAATAAAGCAAAGAAGAAATAGCAATTGAAACGACGTGTCGAATCCCCAGAACTTGAGCAGTCATCGCTGTGGTAAGAACCTCCACCAATCAGAGCGCGCCCAGACATCAGAGTTCAAGAAGTGGGATAGAAGTGGAGTTGGCCGTCGTACGCTCAGGTAACTTGAGATAAGCTTTAAAGAAGAAAAGATAAGCATTCGCCAGGATGAGACAGTCTACCGCTTGGTCAACCCCAATTATCCGTAAGTGGGGGGTTTCTCAGAGGTGTCTCGAGACTGAGCGTCGAAGTCGACGTCCGCATAGCTGCAGCTTACATCGCGTACCTGCATATGTTACTCCTATAAGGGTGCGAATTTTGGGTTTTTAGATTATTGAGGCATCAGCTTTGATCGTAGACCACTCAGCGGGTATCCTATCAACATTTGAAATAACCCAAAATGAATTGTTCGAGCGAAAAACGCAAGCTCAAGCCTGGAGTCTATGGACCTCTGCCTACCTTCTTTGACGAGAACCAAGAGATTGACTATGTCAGCTATAAGAAGCACCTCTTAAGTGAGTAGTCATCCGCAGGCATCAGGTGACGAGGCGTAGCTAACTAGCATTCGTTCCCAAGATTTAGCAACGAAAGGCATTGGTAAGTTGATGGATGTATCTCACATATTGGAAAGCATTGTTGATTGTTTTCCAGTACCAGTTTGTGCAGGCTCACTGGGTGAAGCTGTCCACTTGGTATGTCGAGTTCTCCCCCCTTGATTCCTTCAGGATCTTCGATCTGCTAAACACTTCCACCGAACAGAGTTATGATGAGCGAACGGCCCTCATCCACTTCATCAGAACGACGCTCGATCAAGAAGGTCTTACCTCAACACCGATAGTAGCTGGTGTAGGAGGATCGAGCACCAGGGAGACGATCCAATTGGCTCGTACCGCTGCTGAGGCCGGAGCGTAAGAACTCTCTTCGGGTCAAGATTTGAAGAAGCACTGATCTCATCCAGCGATGCAGGTTTGGTCATATTACCAGCCTACTACGCCGCTGCTCTCAATGCGGATCAGGATCAAGTCGTCCAGTATTACGTTGACATATGCGAGGGGTCTCCGGTACGAACAACCCGAATCACTTACCCCGCGACAGGAAACTAACCTCCACAGATTCCTCTGTTCCTCTATAATTTCCCCGCCAACTCAGCAGGACAAGACATCCCTTCATCAGTCATTGAGCAAGTAATGCTCCGAGCCCCTAATCTGTGCGGAGTAAAACTGACGTGAGCCTCTTACCTTCTCCCATCTTCTTCAACTGACCACCCATTCCATAGTTGTGGAGGCAGCATAGGCAAGCTCATCCGCCTCACCGCCACCATCGACTCCAACCCCTCAATCAACACCACTCGCCCCTACCCATTCCTCCTCCTCGACGGTCTAATCGCAGACCTAATCCCCTGGTCCCAGAGCGGTGGCCACGGAACCGTGAGCGGGATACCGAATTTTGCACCTCTGGCTACCATGAAATTGTGGGAGTTCTGTAATAATCCTAGTCCGACGAAAGAGGAGACGAAAGAGGCGATGAAGCTGCAAGCTGTGTTGAGTAATGCTGATGTTGCTGCTGTGCCGGCGGGGATTAGGGGGATGAGTAAGTACTGAGGGGTTTGAATGGGAGGAGATAGGCTGATGGTGTACAGAATATGCGTTGAATAAAATGCACGGGTATGGGGCTGCGCCCAGACGGCCACTTTTGCCGCTGAAAGACAAGGAGGGAGAAGAGTTTATGGGGGCGTTGAGGGAATTGCTTGAGCTGGAGGCGGGGCTGGCCAAAGAGGTGAATGGAAACTCATGATTCAGGGGAGGTCACGGCCATACTTATCGCAATATATGCCTTTTTATTGTCATATGCCATAACGATTCTGGCGATCCGAACACGATATATTTCAAGACCATGGCCGACAGAATTACGGGCTTGAAGTCCGCTTTCAAAATCTGAGACTGTCAAGTAGACTTTAGCATCAGAATCATTTCCACTTTCCCTTACTCAAATTTTGCTTCTGGAACGGGCTACAGCCGAAGCAGTTGCAGTCAAGAAAGCTACTACTGTCAAACTTCGAAACCGTTTTGCCAGATACTGGACATGACGTGCAAGTCACCTAATCGGTGACTGAGTATATTCCAGTGCATTTTGTGGGCGGGGATACTTGCATGCCGCGCAGTGGAAACAATGTGACAATTTGGTTGGTGATAATCGTGACTACATGCCAAGAAAATCTTTACTCGGGAGAGGATTAAATACCTCCTGCAACGGGGCATTTCAACTGGGAAGCATTGCAACTATGGAACTCTGACTTCTTCTATTACTTCCAAACGAGGAAGGAACGGAAGGACACCCTCCACGGTCCTTTGAAAGCTTTCAACTCCCAAAATAAGAAGGCACGCCTCGTAATCAGACCAATTTCCCACCAAACCTCGCTATATCAACCCTCGACTTCGAGTGCGTTCCGGACCAATGCAAGCTCAAACACTGGAATTCCTTTCATGCAGTGTAGAAGGGCGAGGCATCAGCAACCTAAGATACATGCAATCATTACTAGGAACGCAAATTCACCTTTGAGCACGACCCCTCGGCCATTCCTCGCTGCGCTTTCGTATGACTGTGATTTGCTGCCACGCAGCCACTTGCTGTCAACCCCGAAACCATTCACAAAAAGCACTTCAGCTTCGAGATATCACATATCATTTAGAAACCTGGAGCTGGAGTCTTGAATTGGCAACGGTTATGTTGCTAGACACATCCCCGGCACAGGGCGTCTCCGCCGTATATTGGTCGATCAATGTGCGTGCAATTTGATGAAAGGGAATAAGTCCAAGCCCACATCGAGATATATAAGGTACTGAAAACTATCCAACGAGGCAATCCCAGTCTATCACACTTCCCTCTTGAAGGTTTGCAAGGAAGGAGCATTCGCCTCAAGCCCTTCTCGTCCGCTGTTGAGGAAACCACACAGCATTACGAAACCAGAAGTAGCGTCCCAAGTGGGAGATGTCTGCACTTGCAACGGCTATATCAAAGATGGAATTCACATCACCAGAAGCGCAGCCATCTTGAAAACTGGGACGATGTCTGAAAAATGGCCCTCAGTGGAAGGGACTGCATGAAAGCATCGACGAAATAGAAATGTCCCTTGCACGATTCCTTCTTCGAGACGGGTGAATTTAGGAGCATCGGGAAGAGTATTCCGTACAGCTGCTGTCAATTATTGATTCGTTGTCGACTGCTGTCATTTCAAGGTAAAATCTTGAGCTTTCCAGGGGCGGAATCTCAGCATCATAAATCCGGGCGACTTCGAGAACGCAGACCTGAGTTGCCTTCAGTATGGCTCGAGTCACTCAGAACTCTATACTGCGTAGCGAAGGCTTAGCAATTGTGTGGTCGGTTTCGCTCAGAGGAAGCCATGAGGTAGGAGATTTATGAGCGATCAGACAGGGACTACCTATGGTGGGACGACAGTCGAAAGTTTCTAGTGCAAGATGATTTGTTTGAGAAGGTGCATCACTTGTATCAGAGGAATGAGACGCGAGGGGTGAATGGCTTTCATTATATTCTATGCTAAGATTACTCTGAGCTCATGAATCCAACGACTCGACAGTTTCGGTGGCCACCTGCCCTCTGCGAGGCAGTGGAAGGTATGGTCCTCGAAGCGGGGCTGTGCCGCGGGCATGTTCTCCGCAATGTTGACCTCGTGCCTGCCTCCTCTATCGGTTGTACATCCATGTACTTGGACTGCCATGCTCATGATGGTGTGTAAAGCTCTTTCTTTTCTTGACCTTGGGAGGGTAGATCATGACGGCACCTAATCCGGCTTCTGGAAGCGTCCTTGCAGCCAGCAGCGATACATCTTCAGCTGCTTTGCTCGGTTGACAAGCAAGCGCCTATCGACGCCCAGGTCGATGACTTCAAAGTAGTTTGACTGCTTCTCCCCGGTAGTCTCTTCAACATTCGCTCCAGTCCAAATTTTGACGAGTTCATCCTTCTCAAAGAAATAAACTCTGGTGCCGTCACCACGAATGTAGAAGTTCTCTTCTAGGTATCTCCCCTTCTTAAAGCGCACTTGTGCCAGATCACCCCGGCCATAGTCGCGGAAAAGCACTTCGCCTCCAGGTTTAAGAACCTTGTAAATGTTCTGCACACATTGATCCCACTGAGATGGCGACAAGGCAGAGAAAATGAAGATCATGATAACTACATCAACACTCCCCTCCTTTAAGCCTTCTGGCAACTCATGGCCAGCGGCATCCCAGACATCTGCTTGTATGCTCTTGGTATCATATACCTCGTTCGCACGGATCACTTCCACGGCTTTCTTGGAGAAATCGCACGCGTGTATTTTCAGACTTGGATTCTCATTGTGGGCAAGGATAGGGAAGGCAGTGTTGCCAGCACCAGCACCGACCTCAAGGACTGTGATGGGACCTGCGTCGGGCTTTGTGATCTCAGATAGGACGGGAAATTCTTGTTGGAGCCATTTTCGGTCTTTGAAGAAATTTGCGGTATTGTTCTTATAGAAATTATTCCACCATTTTGCGGGATCGGAATTGAATCTGGCTTTGAGATGGTCAGTGCGGATCCTTGACAAAGAAATGATGAAAATTTGGAGATTGAATGTGCATTTCAGATAGGAGCGAAAGACATTTGCGAATTTTGTTTCATTCATGAGCCGTAGCCTCAGATGAACTATGCATTAATTTGAAATCATCAGGATGCAGGAGACAAGGAGCTTGAGAGTAGTAGAGGGGGGATGCTTACTTTTGTCAAAGTCCGAGACGGGAGCTTCGCGTTGCTTTGCGTACTGCTGTTCTGCATACTCTTTGTAAGTATCGTCAGTCTCTACATGGTCCCACGCATTGAACTCGAAGACATTATCCTCTTGATTGAGATAGCGAGAGCCAAATTGAAAAGGATCGCTTCTCTTGAGGTTGTTCTGCGGGTCGTGGGACCGGTGAGGTGGGATTGCTTGCGGAGGATCCGTCGCTGCGGACGAGTCCTTGACTGTCAATGTAGAGAGACCCTCGACTACAACAGTGTCACCGTTACTTGGACTCGACTCCATGGTTTGATTCTTATAAGAATTCGTGGATGTCGAGTTGAGGCATCGCGGTTGTTGAGATGTAAAAAGTTTGTGAAGAGGACGCGAAGAAAAATTGAAGTTGTGGGTGGGGACCTGGAAAGGCGGTGAATCTTTCTGCCGGCAACTTTTTGGGCGGATCCCGAGCTTGAGATCAATGACCTCACGATACCCGAGGAAAACATCCGATATCTACTATACTATGGAGTTTGTGCTATTATAGTTCTTTTCTTGTATTTTGTTTTCTTTCTACAGATAATTTACATTCAACTGTCTCTACAAGCCATCCAAGATTTGCGACCATGTCGAAAGTCCTTCGAACCCTTCGACCTCAACCAATTTTCCACTCCTTCAATGCCCAAGCTTCTCGACGCTTCATAACTCTCCCTGGAACCGAGGCTCAAACTCTTACAGCTACACGAATTCTCCCCTATAATTCCAGCAGCCTCTACACGCTCATTGCAGACATCAACAGCTACTCGAGCTTCCTCCCCTACTGCCTCGATTCAAAAATCACTAAGTGGTCAGCGCCAGACCAGAACGGAAAATCCTGGCCCTCAGAGGCAGATCTGAAAGTGGGATGGGGAGGATTTGAAGAGACATTCACATCGAGGCTATTATGTGTGCCGGGCTCTGTTGTCGAAGCTCTTGGAGGAGAAGCCATTACTACACTCTCAAAGTCCGAACTGGCGCACCATGCCGCTACACTCGACAGCCCAGCAATAGCGAATAATGTATTTAAATCGATAACTACTAGGTGGAGGGTCAAGCCTTTCCCCTACAAGCCTCCGACGGGCCAGCCACAAACGGACAAGACTGAACATCCGGCGAGGGATCAGACGGAGGTACACTTGAGTCTTGATTTCCAGTTCTCGAATCCAATGTATGCGGCATTGAGCAAAGCTGTTGCGCCAAAAGTTGCCGGAATAATGATTGAGGCGTTTGAGGTACGAGCGAGGAAGCTGTTGGATGGTCCTGGAGCTGCTGTACTTGAGGATAGAACGGCCGGTGTAACAAAAAAGATTGGGGCTTAGGGAATCGCATCTCAATAGGCGTTTGTGGTGGCGCATGAAGATGATAATTTCCATGTGGGAGAATGTATAAACGACGTGTACGAATACTTGTGTTAGAAGTCAACATGACATTTCTGTTCAGCACGTTTAAGGTGAAGCTTTCTCTACGGTCAAGTTCCTCGAGCAAAAATTTTCACAAGGCTGTGAGGCTGCGATGCCATCTTCTCCTGTTGAAACTGGCACGCATGAGCCTCCATTGATCGTGGGTGTATTCAGACTGGATACAGCACATGGCATCCCAGAAGACCATAAGCGTTCATTTTCATCGAGCGCAAGGAATACTATAACACCAACGATCTTCAGATCGTGTTTTGTTCTTCAATATTCCAGGCACATTTAGCAAACCCTTTCGAATTTTCATGACTTTTCAACCCTGAAATTGCTTCTTACGATCTCATTATTCTTTGATATTAGTGCAGTACTCCAGAACAAGTCCGTGAATACATATTTTCCGATATCTTGTCAGATGTATTTAGCGTTAATGGCACCTGAAATTTCTCTTTAAGTTTCTTATGTAGAAGCCGAATGCAGTTCACGTACTTCCCCCCTTTTCAGCGCTCTCAAAACAAGATTTTCTTGGGTCTGCTTCTTTGAATACTCCTCGAACTGATTGGGTATGAATACGAACCCCACTCGGCACTTGTGGCACTTGGTGTATCTTTACGTACGAATACCCCACGGTACTCCCTCCTACAAGATTATCCAATTGGAATCAAATGATGACCTTGCTGATTTGGTTGCATTATCATTGCTTTATTTGTTTCGCTCCCTTGTCATAGAATGATTCACCGAATTTGGGGGCCCGAGGAAGCTCAAGCGTAGTGATTTCATTGACTACTTAAACCACAAGTCTATTAAATGTCCTTCCTTATATTATAACGAAACAGAAGCATTCTTTCTATCCGTAGTAAAATTGCTACACCATCATCTGTACAAGGCTCGCAATACCAGTGCTGCCTAGCCCTGGGCCCCCAACTCGCATGCGCCCCTTACAGCAGCCGCACACCCACAACCAATCATCCCCGGACGAACCACATTACCGGGTGGGTCTGCAGCATTGCGACGTGCAACAAAAGTGTTTTCTGGTGGAGCCTCCTTCCTTTGGGCCCTCCTTTTGTGTGGAAGGTTTCGGGGCACAGCTGCGGGGTAGATGATCATTGTGGATCCACATTGCTGGCGAGTATGTACCTTTGTATTTTTTTTTGTTTAGGCTGAGCTTGAAACATTTGTCTGAGTCTTCAACACGTTAATGTGTTGCGAGCGTTTCTTTTTGCTGGGACTGCGAGGTTTATATGAGTTGTTGTTTATATGAAATGCAAAGACTAGTAAGTGTTTAAGGGCAATACCACGTTTTCAAAGTCACTTCACAAGCAATCCAAAAGCAGGTATCTGTTCATATCTTCATTACTTTCTAATCATGCATTAATCATTTTCATCCATCTAAAATCAAAACCCATCACAACCCACCCCTCAACGATAAGGCTGAGGAACCGACGGCGGCGGTCCATAACTCGGCTGCCCCGGAGCCGGCGCACCCCATTGCCAGCCCTGCGTCCCCTGCTGCACCGGACTTGGCTGATATACCTGCTGCTGACCCGCGCCCTGCCCAAAATAATCCTTCCCACCCGAAACCTGCTGTCCAGGCGGCGGTGGGAAGTACGGCGGTGGAGCAGCCGACATCGGTGATGGCTGGCTCCAGGAAGAGCTTCGCCCGTGTCCGTATTGAGATTGACCTGTGATTTGGGGGGAGAGCATTGAGGTGCCTGTTGATTGGGGGGAGATGGTGTGGTTTTGGGGATTGTAGGTTTGTTGTGGGTTGTA